>Ga0209933_1000147_pt1 | contig 184516 bp, 181 predicted proteins | sample ThiBiot_300_biof_FD_183944 | JGI IMG/M metagenome (GOLD analysis project Ga0209933, IMG submission 183944) | Wastewater bioreactor microbial communities from Cape Town, South Africa - Thiocy_cont_300_biof (SPAdes) | ecosystem: Engineered > Bioremediation > Thiocyanate > Unclassified | place... | reverse complement strand
CCTCTACGCTATGGCCCGCGGCCACCCCTTGATCATTCTGGCTCCACACAAGCCCGGCATGATCACGCGGTGGCCGCTCCGCGTCACGCCGCCACGCCGAAGATCACCAAGTGCGGCTGTCGTACTAGGCCGGGTATGAGCACTGCGATCAGCAGGACCAGCGAGATCAGCAGCAGTACCGGGCCCGCCGCACGGAGTCGCCGCAGCGGGACGCGTAACCCGATCCAGAACAACACGATGCCGACTCCGCAGAACGCGGCTTGGCGGACGAACACGGCATACGGCGAGGACCCCTGCGCGGCGGCCTCGGCGTTGGAGGCCGACAAGACCATGACCAGCCCGAACGCTGTGAGTAGCCCGAACACCGCCAGAAGCAGGTGCAGCGACGTGAGAGGTCGGCGCAACCAAGTGGAGGTCGAGCGTCGCACCGACACGACGGCGCGCCCGATTCGATGTGGAACCGACGACGACGGTCGCGTAGAACGCACCCCAGGGCGGATTGTCGGCACGATGGCTATCGTCGCGGTCTCCACACCTGCCACCGCCATATCGATTAGTGCGTGTCGCTGCGAATCTCCTGTTTGAGCTTATACATCCTATTTCCGTTCAGAAGGTGGAGGGAGCGGTTGGTGCATACGGCGAGCAGCCGCCCGAGGGCGGCGCTGCACCAACGCGGTCATCGCGACCACCACCGCGATGGGGTGCTCATCACCCGCTGCACTGACAACTCCGGTCGGCATGTCTTCCATGGCCCCAGCCCGCAGACCTGCTGTCCGCCTGCCCGGAGATCGACTGTCCATCCACCCGGAGTTCCCGGTGTGAGCTCGACCCCCAGAGTCGGACACGTCATCCGAGGTGGACCGCGCGGGCGTGGGTCTCCTCGTCGAAGTTGCGGGGAGCGGACATGGCTCCGGTCTCCTTGTTCGATCCGGAGCCTGCCCGGACCCAGGGCGGTTCGACCCGCCCGAGGATCTACCGACACCTCGACCGACTCGATGAGCTTGACGCCGTCCCGCAGCCGGCCCAGGAGCCCGACACCGGGGTGTAGCCCGGAGCCTTGAGCCCCTTCGGGCGGGATCGACCTGCCAGGGGCGGGGTGGGTGCGCGGGTTGCTCCACCCCGGTGACGAGCCGGTTGGTTCCGAAGCTGGCAATTCAGGTGGCGTCGAGATCGATCGGGGGTGCTTCGTTGCGGGCCAGGGTCGCCCGGTTGGGGACCTGCTGGCCGCTGACGGGCTCGACGCCGCCGCCGGCGGGGCCGCTGCCCGTGGGTGCGGCCTGCCCGGACAGCGGATCGGTGTCGTTGAACAGATGCCGCATCACCGCGGCGCGCGGGTCGCGCAGGGCGCGCAGTTCCTGCAGGGGTGCCCGAAATCGTCGCGATCGCCCTGGTTCAGCGTCGCCGTGTCGACCCCACCGCTGGACTGGAGCACCCGAGGTGCGGGGTGTTCATGCAGTTGACGAGCGTGGGTGGTCTCGATGGTGTCGGATCGACAGCTGGGGATGTCACCGTGAATTCCCTGCGCCGTGACCCGGGGAGCGAACCATGCAACAGCTGGTGATCGAAGTGTTGGTCGGTGCCCTGGCGCTGGCCCTGGAGGCGCTCGCGCTACGGCTGCTGCACCGGCTGTGGCCGAGCCTGGTCTGAACCGACCAGCGCTGCGTCCACCCGCGGGGGAGTGTTGCGCGGCCGCGCGGGGTTCGCCGTTCGAGGTGGGGTCGTGGTCACTGCCCGCGGCCGGGGTAGTCGGGGCCCGACCAGGGTGGCCGCGGTGGCGGCGGTGGCGGCACCCCCGGCGATGCTCCAGCCGATCGGGCCCAGCGGGGTGCAGCCGAAGAACTGGCTGACCCCGGGGGTTTGGATGATCGCGGCCACGGGTGGGGCAACCGCGGGTGAGGCGTCACCGGGGTTCGTGGAGGATCTGCGGGCGGGGTTGCCGGCGGGTCTGGCCGCCGCGTTGCCCGCGGTCGCGCCGGAGGTGTTGTTCGTCGCCGTCGGACAGGTCCGGGCGGGTAGGGACAGCGGGGACCTGGAGCGCGAGTTCGGGTTGAGCCCCCACGATGCCGAGACGATCCGCACCTACGCGGCGCGGTGAGGTCGGCCAGCTCAGGATGTCGGGCCGGACTGGGGGCCGACCGGACGTGGTCGGGCGTCGCTGTCGGTGATGTGGTCGAGGACCTGCTCGATCAGTACGGCCACGTGCGGATCATCCACGGTGTAGATGTGCTGGGCGCCCTGGGTGCGGGCGGAGACCAACCCGGCCAGGCGCAGCTTCGCGAGGTGTTGGCTGACCGCGGGGACCTTCGCCCCGACCGCCGCGGCGAGGGCGGTGACATCGCGCTCGGGATGGTGCAGCAGCCACCACGGCAGCCGCAACCGGATCGGCGCCGAGAGCAGGTGGAACACCGCCGCGGCGTCGTCGAGGTGACGGCCGGTCGGTTCGCGGGCACAGCGCTGGTGAGACGTGCGGACCATCCTTCGGTTGGGCGCGAGCCATCGCCGCGGGTGTGCTGGGCGTGCAGACGAACACAGCGTGAGCTGTATCTGAGCATTTGCGCAACTACTTGACAGCCTTGGTGGGGTGGGGTGCACTGTGCGGGCAGCACTCGTTCGGTGAGGCTTCTGCACGGACACAGGCCACTGACCTCCCAGCGTCGAGAGACGCCCCGGGTCAGGACAGGTCTCCCCGGCCTAAGGGGTGACCCCAAGTGGCTTCCCGCCCTTCCGGGGTGGGGTACGCCGTGCAGTGCTAAAGCTCTGACGAGAGGGTGCCCGAACCCCGACCACCGTGTGGTGAGGGTGTCCGGCTGTGTGCACGAGTTGACGGCACCCGCGTGTGCCCTGGCGGCGAGGAGGTGAGAGATGGGTTCCGACGACAGCCACAGTCCGGGACATCACGGTCCGGACGGTCACTGTCCTGACAGTCCGGTTCCTCATGTCCACTGCGCGCACGCCCTGCCCGACCACGCCTGACCTTGGGTCCCGCGGTAGGGCTGCCGACGGGGTGGTGCTGCGCCTCGTCTGACTGGAGACCGCGTTGAGCACCTGCGCGTCCTCGCTCACGTGGCCCCACCGTGCTCGTGCCCCACTGCACCGAGTCCTCGGCACCGCACGCACCGCCGCAGCCCTGGCCTGGTGAAAGGAATGATCCCCATGACTTCGAACACGCCGGCCTCGAACACGCCGGCCTCGAACACGCCGGCCTCGAACACGCCGGCCTCGAACACGCCGGCCTCGAACACGCCGGCCTCGAACCGCGGCACGGGCCGGACGGTGGCCGCGGTGCCGACCCCGCCCGTCAGCACCGAGCCGGTTCCGGCTGCAGCGACGAAACCCGCGACCGGTGGACCGCGGGGGCACCACCCGGCCCGGGACGGGGACGGTGCGCGAGCGGGCAGCGTGTCGGGGAGCGCCGTGTCTGGAAGTGCCGTATCGGGGAGTGCGGCGCCGGCGAGCGCGGTGTTGGATGAGGCGCACCTGGGTGACATCCAGGGCGCGATGGGCACCATCCGCCTCGATGACCAGGGCGGGCGGACGAGCCTGTCGCGGCGGTTCAAGACCCTGTTGGCGATCGTCGGGCCGGGTTTGATCGTGATGGTCGGGGACAACGACGCGGGCGCGTTCGGCACCTACACCCAGGCCGGGCAGAACTACGGCACCCGCTTGTTGTGGACGCTGCTGCTGCTGGTTCCGGTGTTGTATGTCAACCAGGAGATGGTGCTGCGCCTGGGTGCGGTCACCGGGGTGGGGCACGCCCGGTTGATCCTGGAACGGTTCGGGCGCTTCTGGGGCGCGTTCAGCGTGATCGACCTGCTCCTGCTCAACGCGTTGACCATCGTCACGGAGTTCATCGGGATCAGCCTCGGCCTGTCCTACCTGGGACTGCCGACCGTGCCCGGGGTGCTGATCGCCGCGGTGGTGGTCGTGGGCGCAGCGTCGACCGGGAGCTTCCGCCGCTTCGAACAGGTCTGTCTGGTCCTGGTGTTCGGGTCGCTGCTGCTGGTGCCGATCCTGGTGATGGCGCACCCGCCGCTCGGGCAGATCGCCCACGACTTCGTCGTGCCGGGGTTCCCCGGCGGTTCGGAGCTGTCGACAGTGATGCTGCTGATCATCGCGATCGTGGGGACGACGGTGGCGCCGTGGCAGCTGTTCTTCCAGCAGTCCTACATCATCGACAAGCGGATCACGCCGCGGTTCATCGGCTACGAGAAGGTCGATCTGTGGATCGGCATCGCCATCGTGGTGCTCGGGGCGGGGGCGATGATGGCGTTCAGTGCGGCCGCGTTCGGAGGCACCCCCGGGTTTGGCCAGTTCACCGACGCAGGTGGGATCGCCACCGGCCTGACCACCTATGTGAACAAGGCCGCGGGGGTGTTGTTCGCGCTGGCCCTGATCGACGCCTCGATCATCGGGGCGGCGGCGGTGTCGCTGTCCACCGCCTACGCGCTCGGCGATGTGCTCGGCCTGCGGCATTCGCTGCACCGCAGCCCGAAAGACGCCAAGGGCTTCTACGTGGTGTTCTCGGCACTGCTGGGCGGCGCCGCGGTGATCGTGATCATCCCCGGTAGCCCGCTCGGTCTGCTCACCGAAGGGGTGCAGACCCTGGCCGGGGTGCTGTTGCCTTCGGCGACGGTGTTCCTGCTGCTGCTGTGCAACGACCGCGAGGTGCTGGGGCCGTGGGTGAACGGGCGCAAGCTCAACATCTTCACCTCCGCCATCATCGCGATCCTGGTGATGCTCTCGATCGTGCTCACCGCCGCGGTGGTGTTCCCCGCCATCACCGCGACCGCGATCCTGAGCATCTTCGCGGTCGGCACCGTCCTGGCGGTCGCGGCCGCCGTGGCCCTGGCCATCCGGCAACGCCGGCACCCCACCGCGGCGCCGGCGCCGGTGGACCGCGAGCAGCGGATCGGCTGGCGGATGCCCCCGCTGGCGCTGCTGACCCGCCCCGAACTCAGTACCGGGCGCCGGCTCGGGTTGACCGTGCTGCGCGGCTACCTGGTCATCGCCGTCGGGATGGTCGTGGTCCGCGTCGTGCAACTCGCCCTCACCCATCAATGACCACAGCTTCAATGACCACAGCGTCACAACCTGCTGTTACCGCTTTTCGTCCTGACGATCCCGTCCATGGCGCTGCGCCGAACCCCGGTGGCGCGCCATCATGAGGCACGCCACCTCGGCGACCTCGATGACCACGGAAGGAACCTGGTCATGAGCACCACCGGAGCCCAGCCCCCCACCGGTCAGCCCGACACCAGCCAGCCCTCAGCCAGCCAGCCCGACACCGCGACCGCGGCCGGGCCGACGCTGTCGTTGTCGCAGCTGCTGCGCCGCGGGGTGGTCGGCGCCCGGGAGCAGAAACTCGGACAGCTCTCCGACGTCATCGTCACCCTGCGCGGCGCCGAGTACCCGCTGGTCACCGGGTTGGTCGCGGACCTGGGCGGGCGGCGGGTGTTCGTGCCCGCCGACACCGTCACCGACTGGGACACCGAGCAGGTCGTGCTGGCCAGCGCGAAGATCGACCTGCGGGAGTTCGAACGCCGCGACGGGGAGGTGCTGCTGCGCGCCGACATCCTCGGGCACCGCCTGATCGACATTCCTCGCGCCCGGCTGGTGCGGGCCTTCGATCTGGAGCTCGCCCACACCGAAACCGGGTGGGTGCTGGCCGGGGTGGACACCCGCAAGCGGGCCTGGTGGCGTCGTGCCCTGGGCGGGGTCGGCCGACCGGTGCACGACTACCACGACGGCGAGGACCTCGGTGAGGGCCTGGACGGCTCCGGGGGCCGCGGCTGCCGGGACTGGAAGGCGTTCGAAGCGCTGATCGGGCACGAGCCCACCGTGCTGCTGCGCAGCCGCACCGGGCGGCTGCACCGGCTCAAGCCCCCGCAGATCGCCGACCTGCTCGAGGACGCCTCCCGCGAGGAGCAGACCGAGCTGCTCGCCCAGGTCCACGCCGACCCCGAGCTCGAGGCTGACGTGTTCGAGGAACTCGACGACGACCGCCAGTCGCGGTTGCTGCGCGACCGCCCCGATGCGGAGATCGCCGCGGTGCTGGCCCGGATGCGCGCCGATGACGCCGCCGACGCCATCGCCGACCTGCCCCAGGACCGTCGCAAGCCCGTCCTGGAGCTGTTGCCGGGCGGGCAGCGGGCCAAGGTCACCGCGCTGCTGGGCTACAGCCCGGCCACCGCGGGCGGGCTGATGGGCCTGGACTTCGTGGCGCTGCCCCGCGACACTACCGTCGCCGACACCCTCGCCCGGGTACACACCGCGCGCACCCTGCAACCCGAAGCGCTGGCCACCGTGTTCGCCCTCAACCCGGCCGGGAAGCTGCGCGGCGCGGCCAGCCTGGTCGCGCTGGTGCAGGCCGAACCCGACACCACCCTGCGCGACGTGGCCGTCGCCGACCCGGTCCGGGTCCACCCCGGCGCCGACCTGGTCGACATCACCGTGTTGATGACCGACTACAACCTGCTCAACCTGCCCGTCGTCGACGACGACGACCACCTGATCGGCGTGATCACCGTCGACGACGTCCTGGAGTCCTCGGTACCGCGCAACTGGCGCCGCCGGGAACCCCCCGCCCACCACGACGTGACCGACGACATGACCGACGAGGAGCTCGACGAGCAGCTGCCCCGCGGGCCGTACGGCGACGCGCACCGTGGGTCCACGGCCGGGAACGGGGCAGCCCACGCATCGACCACGCCACCAGCCTGAACTGGGCGAACGTCAGGAGCAGCTGATGGCCTCGACCCCACACCCCGAGCGCCCCCCGCGCAGACGGCCGCCGCGCGACGAGCAACCCAGCGTCCAGGTCGCGATGGCGGCATCGATGCTGCGCCGCCACCGCGACCCCGCCCGGGTCGCCACCGTCACCGGGGTACCGCTGGCGCTGGTGCACCTCATCGCCGAGCACCTGCCCACCGAGCCCGGACCCGACACCGATCCCGACACGGCACCCGGACGCCCGAACCGGTCCGCGCCCGGTGACCACCGCGACGACACCCCCGGCGAGGACACGCAGTTCTCGGCCGAGGACCGCTGGAACGAGGTGATCGAGCCGTTCCACCGGCGCCAGCAGCTCCAGCGCCGCCGGATCCGGATCATGCGGATCATGGTGATCTGCTGGGGGGCCGACACCGTTCTGGGCGCCGTCGCCGGCCTCGCCCACGTCGCGGTGCTCGCCGCCGCCGTGCTCATCCTCAGTCCCCTGATTGTGGCCGTGCTGCTCCTCGCCGCGTTCGCACCGCACCCGTTCTGGGCGTCCTACCCGTCCTCACCCCCCGAGCCGCCCGCGCCGCGCAGGATCCGACCGCGCGCGCCGTGACCGCGCCCTCGAACAACAGGGGCCATCGAACAACACGGGCCATGGAGCTGGGGCATCCCGGCACCTGAGCGAGCCGGGGACACCCTCGGCGTCGCTCGTCCCAGACCAGACAGGGCCGCCGCGACGAGCAGCACCCCGGGCTGCCCCAGGTGAGGGAGCGTGCGGCCGCGGCGCGCTATCCCGGAGACCGGGCCACCCGCGAGCAGGCGGACAATCGTGTATGACCAGACCAGCCGGATGAGGTTGTGGGGAGCAGCGATGAGCGACGGTGAAGATCGGACCCAGCTCGGCCCGGCGCCCAACGGCCGAGCCCCGAGCGTCGGTGCCGGCGTAGGCACCGGTGCGGACCCGGTGCTGCCGCCCGAGCAGGCTCATCAGCTGCGGGCGCTCAGCGCGGTGCACGCCGAGTTGGTGGCCCTGGAGGAGGCGCTGTGCGGGGGGCATCGCCCGATCTCCGGCTCCGGCGCCCGCCTCGGGCAGGTCGCGGCCGCCGGCGCATCCGCAACCCGCGCCGCCGCGACCCATGTGCATGTGCCGGCGTGGCTGCGGGTGACCCGCGGGGAGAGCCGCTGGCCGGTCGCCGCCGCGATCGTGGTGGCGATCGGGCTGCAGGTCGCGCTGCCCGACAACCTTGTGCTGGCGTCGCGGTGGCTGCTACCCGGCCTCGAGCTGGCCCTGCTACTGGCGTTGATCATTGCCAGCCCGACCCGGTTCAACCGCGAATCGATGCTGCTACGCGCCGGGAGCCTGACCCTGGCCGGGCTGCTCAGCGTGGCCAACGCCTGGTCGGCCACGCTGTTGGTGATCGGCCTGGTCAACGGCCAGCTCGGGCAGGACGCCGGGCCGCTGCTGTCCACCGGGGCCGCGATCTGGCTGACCAACATCATCGCCTTCGCGATCTGGTACTGGCAGTTCGACCGCGGCGGGCCCGTCGCCCGCGCGCACGCGCGTGAGACGGTGCCGGATTTCCAGTTCGTGCAGATGCAGAACCCCGAGCACGCCCACCCTGATTGGGAGCCCGGCTTCACCGACTACCTGTACCTGTCGTTCACCAACGCCACCGCGTTCAGCCCGACCGACACGATGCCGTTGACCCGGTGGGCGAAGCTCACGATGCTGATCCAGGCCCTGGTCTCACTGATCATCGCGGCCCTCGTCATCGCCCGCGCGGTCAACATCCTCAAATAGCCGGCCCGGCGGGCCCTCACGCGCCCGAGAGTTCCCCCGGCCCAGCCGGGCCCGGAGCAACTCGAGCGGGGGGCGGGGCGGGAGCACCCTGCGGAGCTGGGGCCGATCCACCCGGACTCGGCGACGACGGAGCTGCCGCTACGACACGCGGTGGAGTGGTCGCAACCCGTTGGATGCGGTAGCCGTGGACCGGGCGGAGGACACCGGAGCCGGACCCGGGTCGACGTCGGGCCACACCCGGCCAGTGCCGTACACGCAGCATCGCCGAGCTCACAACGATCAAATGTTTTACGGTCACGACAGGGTCCCCCCTCACATCGTCCGAACATTGCCGACACCGACCTCACCGGCGCCGTGGACTTACTCCGGGGAGCTCAGCGCTACCAGCAGAGGTGGGCTGTGGCCTCAGCCGCCCCGATCGGACGAGCCGTGATCCGCGGATCGTCACCCTGGCGTCGGTGAGCGGTCATCGGCGCTGGGGATGTGGGCCAATTTCTGGTGGGACTCTGCACCGTGCACCCGCCCGGGTGGAGGGCGCAGGACGGAACGGGGATCGACACACAGGTCGGGATTGCGGCGTCGGTACGGTGGCGCGGGCGTGATGGCACCGTCTCGCCTGCAGCGACTCCGAGAGGACACGTTATGGGTCTGTTTGATCCCCAGCAGATTATGAATTTGGTCGGCCAGATGGGGGGCAACCAGCAGCAGGCCGGGCAGATGCTGCAAGGCCTGATGGGATCAGGCCAGCAGGTCGACACCGCGCAGCACGGCGGCATGCTGCAGCAGCTCGGTATCGACCCCCAGCAGCTGGACAACGGCGGCTACCAGCAGCACTTCGACAACCAAGCCCAGGGCGGCGGCTACCAGCAGGACCAGGGCCAGCAGGGCGGCTACGACCAGGGCCAGCAGGGCGGCGGCTACCAGCAGGACCAGGGCCAGCAGGGCGGCTACGACCAGGGCCAGCAGGACGGCGGCTACCAGCAGGACCAGGGCCAGCAGGGCGGCTACGACCACGGCCAGCAGGGTCAGGGGTACTGATCCGGCAGGATCCGGGGACCGGACGTGGCGGTGGGTCCGGTCCCGGATCCAGACCGCGCGTCGGGTCTGGTGGCAGGTGAAGGGTGCCCGGCCGGACCGCGGGTGGCGAGACGCGGTGGCGGTGTGTGTGGTGCTGGGGGCGCCGATCAAGATCTTACCGATCAGCAACGTCTCGCCGCCGACCGGCGGCAGCGTCGACCACCCCGGGCTGTGATCGAGGCCGGGGACGGTCGGTCACGGCGCGGCCGGTAGCCTCGCCGGGTGGCACGGACAGCGGGTCGGCTGCCGGCTTGGCGGGCCGTGTCCCTTTCGGGGCCGTCGTGCCGGGCGCGCTATACCGGGGTGGCCGTCGCGTTCGCTGCCGTGCTCGTCGTGGGGGCCGCTGCCTGCGCGGCACCCTCTCCCGCGGGCGCGGTGGCCTCACCTGCCCCGAACATCGTCCCCGCGCCGTCGAGCCCGGTGCCGCTGGCGAAGGATGTGCCCGTGCCGGCCGATCTGGCCGGGTTCTTCGGGGGCGATCTGAGTGCCGCGCAGCATGGGGCGTTCGGTCAGGACCGGGCCCGGGTGCTCCCAATCAATGACCCGGTTCTCGGTCCGACCTTGCGGGTGGACTATCCGGCCGGTTCGGCCAGCAACCGCTCCGCGAACTCCGACGGCTCCGCCTACGGCGGCGCGCAACAATATCTTCAGCTACGCGGTGGCCCGGCCGAGGCGCTGCACCTGCGCTACTACGTCCGCTTCCCGGCCGGGTTCGATTTCGTCAAGGGCGGCAAACTTCCCGGGCTCTACGGGGGCAGCGCGGTCAGCGGCGGGCGCATTCCCGACGGTACCGACGGCTTCTCCACCCGGTACATGTGGCGCCGTAGCGGTGCCGGGGAGGTCTACGCCTATCTTCCGTCGTCGACCTCGTTCGGGACGTCGCTGGGCCGCGGGTCCTGGTCGTTCACTCCCGGGCAGTGGGTGTGCATCGAGCAGGCGGTGGCGCTCAACACCCCCGGTCGCGCGGACGGCTCGGTCACGGTCTGGGTCGATGGCCAGCCGGTCTTCGCCCAGGCCGCCATGACCTACCGCTCGACCGACCAACTCCAGATCGACGGGGTGTTCTTCTCGACCTTCTTCGGTGGTGGTGACTCGTCCTGGGCAAGTCCCACCGACCAGTACGCCGACTTCGCCGCGTTCGCCACCTCCGCGCACTACATCGGGCCGCTGCCCCCGGCGCCGGTCTCGGCTGTTCCCACGCCCTGACCACGACGCTCACGGCCCTGGCGGTCACGGCGCGGCGTACCTACCTATGCGCGATGAGGGTCTCCCTCACGGATCTGTTCGGGGCGGGCGACCATTTCGGTGGAGGCGTCGGCCAGTGGAACCGCCGCGGGGTGGCGGGGGGTGGCGGGGCGCCGCGCGGCGTCGGAGATGCGCAGCAGAAGCGCGACGAGGATGTAGTTCGCGAGCAGCGATGATCCGCCGTAGGACAGGAACGGGGGTGGTGAGCCCGGTTTCGGGGATGAGGTTGGTGACCCCGCCGACGACGATGAACACCTGCAGCGCGATCGTCATCGACAGCCCCGTGGCCAGCAGGGTGCCGAACGGGTCGCGGCACGCCACCGCGGCCCGGAGCCCGCGCATGATCAGCAGCAGGTAGAGCAGCAGCACGGCGGCCAGGCCGATCATGCCGAGTTCCTCGCCGATCCCGGAGGCGATGAAGTCGGCGTTGGCCAGCGGCACCAGATCGGGGTGTCCGGCGCCGAGCCCGGTGCCCCCCAGCCCGCCGGTGCCCAGCCCGAACAGCGACTGGGAGATCTGGTAGCCGCTGCCGAGCGGGTCCGCCGACGGGTCGAGCCAGACCTGCACGCGGGTGCGTACGTGGGCGAACAGGTAGTAGGCGGCTACCGATCCGGCGGTCAAGAACACCAGGCCCACGAGCACCCAGGAGATCCGCGACGTCGCCGTGTAGATCAGGATCAGCACCACTGCGAAGATCAGCAGTGAGGCGCCGAGCTCGCGTTCGCTGGTGAGCACGCCCAGCGACACCACCCAGGCCGCCAGTAAGGGGGCGAGGTCGCGCAGGCGGGGGAGCTCGGCGCCGAGCACCCGGCGCCCGGCGGTGCGGAACAGGTCGCGCTTGTCGACCAGGAACGCCGCCACGAACACGATGATCATGAGTTTGGCGAACTCGCCGGGCTGGATGGAGAACGGGCCCAGCCGCAGCCACAGCTTGGCCCCGTTAATCTCGGAGACACTCGCCGGCAGCACGCCGGGCAGGGCGAGCAGAACCAGCCCGCCCAGCCCGAGGGTGTAGGCGTAGCGGGCCAGGGTGCGGTGGTCGCGGATGCGCCAGAGCGCGACTGCCAGCAGCAGCACCGCGGCCGCGGTCCACGCCAGCTGCCGGGGCGCGGCCGCGGCCGGTACCGGGTTGCCGGCCTGTACGGCATGCGCGGTGGCGGCGAGATCGAGGCGGTGGATCATGACCAGGCCCAGGCCGTTGAGCAGCGCCACGGTCGGCAGGATCAGCGGGTCGGCGAACGGCGCGAACCGGCGCACGGCCAGGTGCGCGCCCGCGAACAGTCCCAGGTAGCCCAGCCCCAGGTAGAGCAGCTGCAGCGACAGCGTCTGGTTCTGGGTGGCCTCGGTCAGTACCAAAGCGACCGTCACGATCACCGCGGCGAAGACCAGCAGCAACAGCTCGACCCCGCGCTGTGAGGAACCTTCCTCGGGACGAGCACCGGCGGAACCCTGCGCGTCAGCGGACACCCGACCGAGACTACTGACCCGGGCCACCGCGGAGAGACGGCGAGCGGCGGGTGCCGGCGGGCCGCCGGCCGATCCGCCGCCGCGCACGGTCATGCGCACGAGGGCACCGTGAAACCGGCCGGCCGCACACCGGGTGGCCATTTGCGATGGACTGTCGCGGACCTGCACCGGCAGCTTGACGCCGTTCCGGTACATGGCGATCTCGCCGCCGGACGCAGGTAGCGGCCGTCACGCCGCGGGCAGCACCCGGGCCGGGCGCGATACCCCGCAGAACAGGTAGGGTCTGCGGCGATGTTCGATCTGAGTATCGGCAAGATCATGGTGCTGGTCCTGGTGGCGCTGTTCGTGCTGGGTCCGGAACGGCTGCCGGCCGCGGCGGCGTGGGCCGGGAAGGCGATCCGGCAGGTCAAGAGTTTCGCGACCGGTGCGAACGAGCGACTGCGCGACGAGTTGGGCCCGGAGTTCGATCAGCTCCGCGAGCCCTTGGCCGAGCTGCGCGCGCCCCTGCAGGAACTGCGCGCGCTGCGCGACCCCCGCGCCGCGGTGGTGCGGCACCTGTTCAACGACACCGATCCGCTGTCCGAGCAGCCCGCATCAACCAGCAGCGGCCCCGCCGGGGACGGCGTCAAGCCCGTCACCGGGCAGCAGGTCCCCGCCCCGGCGACCCTGGCCCGCAATGAGGCGCCACCGATTGACCTCGATGCCACCTGAAGCGACCCATCAGAACGCGGAGAGCGTCTGGTTGTCCGCGTGCTGTGCGCGAGATCTCCGCCTGGCCGTGTGACAGGCCAGACGGTCAGAAGGTGTCGTCGCCGCCGTTGTCGCCGAAGCCGAAGCCGCCGCCCCCGTCGCGGTCGCTGTAGCCGTCGCCGTCCCAGGATCGGGCGCCGCGGTCGGGGCCGAACATGTCACCGACGAGGTCCCCGACCATCTCCGCGCCGACCACGGCGCCGCCGAGCGCGAGTGCCTTCTTCCAGAACGGGGTGCGGTAGTAGCCGGGCGGGGCGGTGGCGTTGTCGAAGGAGCCGCCGCCGAAGAAGTGCGGCTGTTGCGGGTGGTAGTCGGGGTGGGCGATGTGGTGTTCGTCCTCGACGGTGACCGAGGTGGGGGCGGACACGGTGGCGGTGGCCGATGGGGGCAGCTCGGGTCCGAGGGGAAGGCCGAGGTGTTGGCGCACCAGGCGGGTGGCGGTCAGTCCTTCCACCACGATCCGTTGCGCGACCTGCAGCTCGGCTTGGGTGCTCGCCGTCGACAGCAGGGCCCCGGCGGCGTTGTGGCGTTCGCTGGCGTCGAGCATCGCTTGGCGACTCATCGGGTCGTCACCGGGATCGAGGGTGCTGATGTCGGAGGCGAGGCGGGCCTGCCAGCTCTGCACCTCGGCCCGGGCACCGGCCAACTGTTCGCGGTCCCGTTCCCGTTGTCGGCTGTTGAACATGCGGGGTCTCCCGACTCTCACCCGGTCACGCGCCAGGTGCTGTCAGGCTACCGGCGTCCGCAATTGACGGGCCCGCCCGCGGGCGCCCCACCTCCCCCGTGCGGACGGGGTGACACCGTTCTGCTCGTCAGGTTCTGAGCGAGCCGCCGTCCCTCGACCCGGCGGCGTGACCAGGCTGGTGGGCCGGACGTGGTCCATGACCGCCGCCGGCCGCCGGTCGATGATGTCGGATGAGCGGTGGTTGGGTGAGTGGCGGGGTGGGGATCGTGTTCGGGTAGACAGGGCGTCATGCCCTCTCCGCACCCGCAGGCCTCCGCCGACCAGCCCAGCAGCCCGCCGCAGCGACGTCTCCCGGCCGTGGAGCACGCACCGAAACAACTGCGGGCGGATCTGCGTCGGGCGCTGGTCGCGGGGCTGGCGGCGGTGGTCGTGCTGGCTGTGGGCAGCAACCTGGGCGGTCTGCACGCGGCCGAGCTGTCGCTGCGGTTGATCGCGGTCGGGTTGGCGGCCGTGTTCGCGGTGCTGGGTGTGATCGCGACCCACAGTGTCGCCAACGGACTGGCCCGGGCCGCGACGCACACCAGCCCGGGCGCCGGCTCCGCGACCCGGCTGCTGTGTGTCCTGACCGGCTATCTGGTGGTGCTCGGGGGGAACGCTGGGAGTGTTGACCGTGCCCTGGCAGCAGCTGCTGGTCGGGGGCGCGGTCACCGGGGTCATCGCCGGGATCGCCGCTCAACAGCCGTTGAGCAACCTGTTCGCCGGTGTGCAACTGCTGCTGGCCCGCCCGTTCGTGGTCGGCCAGTCGGTGCGGGTGCACTCCGGCGCGTTGGGCGGCCCGCTGGAGGGGGTCGTCACCGACATCAGTCTGATCTACACCACCCTCTGTCAGGATCAGGACGTGGTCCGGATCCCCAACGCGGCGCTGCTCAACTCCGCTCTTCGCTCCGGCCCCACCACACACACCGACACGGACACGGACGCAGGCGCAGGCAGCGTGACAGCGAACGCCTCGATCGGGGTCCCGTTACGTCCACCGGCTGCGGGCAGCTGACGTGATCTCGTTCCGCAGGCGTCTGGATCCTGTCCGGGTCGTCGGTCAGGAGAGCTCCTCCGGGGCCGGTGGGTTGTCCGGTGCTGCCGGTTGATCCGGCCGGAAACGATGCTGCCACCGGGTGGCGTCGAGCAGTCGCAGCCCGGGAATGTGCGGGATCTCCAGGCAGAGCAGCACCAGGCCGGTGCCCACCACGGCGAGGATCAGCCGCCCTTCCCCCGCGGCCGCGCCGATGGCTGCGGTCGCGAAGATGGCCGCGGCGGAGGTGATCCCGCGGACGGCCTCCCCACTGGCGGTGCTCTGGCGGAACACCAGCCCACCACCGATGAACCCGATCCCGGTCACAGCGCCGGCGAGAGCGTTGGGCGCTGACGCCTCCGACAGCGCGCCGATCACCGCGGTCCCGACCCCGATCAACGAGAACGTGCGGTCCCCGGCCGGTGACCCGCGTAGCTGGCGCTCGAACCCCAGCACGTAGCTCAGCACGAACGCGACCACCAGTCGCAGCGCCAGCTCGCCATCGGCCGGGTTCACCGACTCTCTCCCGTCCCCCGGGCTGCCCTAGCGGGGCGCCCGGCACCTGTCCGCGCGCCGATCAGTGTCACCGCGGCGCGGGAGCGGGGTTGGCGATCCGGCAGGGGATGTCGGTGTTCTCGTCGAGGTGGTAGCTGGCGCACACCCGGTGATAGCCGTCCGCGATCTGAGCGGGCACCCCGCGCAGCAGATCACCGCGGACGAGCAGGACCGGTGAGAGCGGCTTGCCCTTCTTCACCTTCTTCAGGTCCGCGGCGACATGGGGATTGTCCTCGGGCAGCAGGGGGAGGGCGGCTGAGCGGAGGATGTCCTTCGCCTTGTAGTGCTCGACCGGGGCTCCCCGGAGGCGCGTCACCAGATCGGCGACCTGGGTGGCGGTACCGACCAGCGACAGATACGACGCCGCGGCCGGGTAGTCGTGCGTGTCCGGTTCCGCTTCCCACTGCACCGTGCCCACGACGCCCATCTCCTGTCATCGCCACCACCCGAACCCGACCACCGCGGGGAAGGCCGCGATGTTACCGGGCACCCTTGGTGCGCGCGGTGGCCGCTCGCTGTGCACGGCGGGCGCCGGTCATTTGACGCAGGGGATCGATCCGCCGCTGATGCTGTCGGCCAGAGTGGATGCCGCGGCGCCAGCCGAGGGCGGTGTCGTCGGACCCGCGGCGGTTGGGTGGGGCGCGGCGGTGGGGTCGGGTGAGGTCGTGGCGATGCCGAGGGTGTGGGCGAGTGCCTGCGCGGCCGCAGCGGCACCGGGCGGGTAGCCGATCGTGCTGGCGTCGGTGTGTGCGCTGTTGCCGGTCGTGCCCGCGGTGTAGCCGTCCGAGGCGACGGTCCGGCGTACCGAGGCGGCGAGGCCTGCTCGGCCGCTGGCGTTGACCACGTCGACGGTGAGCGACGCAGGGGGCACCGGCGGCGGTGTCGCGGAGTCACCGGGGGCAGCCGGTGGCGCGAGGAGTCCCGCGACGACGGCCTGGATGTGCGTCGGGTCCACGATGTTGACCGACTCACCGAGTGGGTCGGTGCCGAAACGCTCGATCGGCAGCGTGGTGAAGGTGATGTTGCCCGACGTGAGGCCGGCGGCCTGCTGGGCCAGGGAGAGCAGGTTGAGGCTGGGGTCGACGGCGGTGTTCTGCTTGGCCACCTCGATCAGGGCGCTGAGTTTGCCCGGGTCGCCGAGGGTTCCGGCCTGTTTGAGCTGATACGCCAGTGAGGCGATGAACGCCTGTTGGCGGCGTTCGCGGTCGAGGTCGGTGAAGTTGAGCTCCGGGTGGGTGTTGTCGCGGCGTTGCCGGACGAACGCGACCGCCTGCGCGGCGTCGATCTGTTGGGTTCCCTGATGGAAGTCCGAGCCGGAGTAGCTGTCGCGGGTGTTCTCGTTGACACACACCGTGATCGGCGCAACGACCTGGGCGATCTGGTAGAACGCCACCATCGTGACCTCGACGAAATGATCGATCGGTATCCCGAGGAACTGGCTGACGGTGGAGATCTCGGCGTTGCGGCCGGCGTCGCGGCTGCGCTGCTCGAGGGTCGTCTTGTCTGTGATGCCCTGGGCGGCCAGTTGGCGGTGTTGTTGGTCCAGCGCCAACCCGTAGGCCTGTTTGATCTTGCCTGTGGCGGTGCCGTCCGGGCTGCCGGCCAGCGCGACGTAGTCGTCGCGGGGAATGGACATGGCGGTGGCCTTGCTGCCGTCGCCGGGGATGTGCAGCAACATCAAAACGTTGGCGTTGTAGCCGCCGACATCGGCACCGCCGGTGTTGAGCGCGTCGTAGATGGCGGGCGGGAGCGGGTTGCCGTTCTCGTCGAGGCGGCTGTCGAGACCCATCACCAGAATGTTGGTGGTGGTCCCGATCACCGGTGGGGCGGCCAGCGCGGCGAGGTCCCCGGATTTGCGGATCCCGTCGGTCAGGGTGCGGTACTGGCTCCAGCCGTAGCCGGTCACCGCGAGGACCAGCACCGAGGCCACCACGACCGCCGCCTTGACCGTCACAGCGGCCCGACGCCGAACCGACAACCTGCCGGCCGCAGACGATGGCGGCGGTGATGACGGGGGCGGTGTCCACCGGGACGCCACCGGCTGGGTCATCGCATCGACCGGACCCCACGGACGAGAACCCGGCCCCCGGCCGCCGCGAGGCCAGCCGGCGCCGCCCGGTCGGTCCCCCGGCGCCGCGGCATTCGCCGGCGCGTCGAGCGGCGTCGATAACGGCCGACGCCGGGCCTGCCCGGACCCATCCTGGTCGCGCCGAGGCCAGAGCTCTTCCGGCATCGGCTTCCTTTCGTGTCCAGCGTCAACTGGAGTCGACAGCACAGGCTCTCAGCTGTGCGGCAAAATCTTCGTCAGGCAGCGTCACCGTGTTCCCGGTGATCGGGAAGCGGCGACCCGTAAGGACATGCCGAATTGCCGGCCTCCGCCGCCGCGGCCACCCGGGTGCTTCTGGAGACGTGATCCGTCTGTGCCCGCTCGGGCGCGTTCGCCTCAACGAGCGCGGCGCCATCGCTTCCGGGTGCTCGACCCAGGTGCCGGGCTACGCCCGCTGCGCGCCCGGACGCCGCAGAGGGTCAGGGTGTCGGGTGGGCGGTGGCGATCTTCGAACCGACGTGCACCAGAGGTGGAGCGGCGGCGTGCGGTCGGGGAAGGGCCTCGAGGGCGAACGCGGCGATGGCGCCGGGTCGGAACACCAGGCAGTGGGTGGAGCCGCCGAACTGGAAGTAGCCGAGCTCGTCACCCTTCGCCACGTGCTGGCCTGGGGTGATGCCGGCGTTGATGAGGCACGAGGAGACCTCCGACATGCCGACGGGTATGAACGCGGTCAGGCCGATCACCGGGTCGTCGGCCTGGATCAGGATGATCGCCCGGGCCGCGACGTGCGCGAGATAGGACTGGGAGCTGGTGGGGTTCACCGCGTCGGCACCTTCGGAATCGGCCTCCGAGTAGTAGGTGCCCTCGGTCACGAACGCGCGCACGATCGTCCCGGCCACCGGGCTGTGCCATCGGTGGTAGTCGGTCGCGCTCAGGAAGGCCTGGTAGACGGTGCCGCCGACGAACTGGTCGACGGACTCGTCGTCGGCGAGCATGTCCTGCAGCGAGTAGGGCTGGCTCTTGATCCAGAACCGGTCACGGCGCTGCACGTTGGTGCTGATGCCGTACGGGGTCGACTCGCACGCGCTGACGACGACCTTGTCGTCGGTCGGCGAGGCCACCGGGCGCGCGCCCGGGGTGAAGCGGCGGGTGAAGAAGTCGTTCCAGGAGCGGAACCCCCAGTACTGGTCGTCGGGGTCGTGCTCGTACTGCTCGATGCCGATCGCCCGTTTCGCGGCGTCGCACTTCCAGCCCGTCGGCGAGGTGTTGAGCACGTACCGGGAGTCGCCGCTGTCGAGGAACTCACCCCACACGGTGAGGATCTTCTTCAGCATCGCGTTGACCCGCGGGTCGCGGTAGGCGGCGAAACCGGCCGGGGTGCCCATCGTCCAATCCAGGATCGCCCCGAGCGGTAGCGTCACCGCCTGGTCGCCGAACTCGGGTGCGATCGTCAGCACCTCGTTGATCAAGCGCAGCAGCTGCGCGACGCTGCTCAGGTGCCGCTTGCGGTAGTTCCGGTTCTGCGGCACCTGCGCGATCATCCGCTCCAGGTACATGCGCACCACCGGGTCGGTGTCGATCAAATCCTGGAACTCGGCGAGCACCGGGTGTAACACCAGCTGCTCGCCCTTGGCCTCGACCCGTTCCCGGTGCCCAGCCAACCAGGACTCCAGGTCCTCCTGCGAGTCCGGCAACCAGCCGGCCCGTCGCCGGACATCATCAGCGTCTGGGCTGCTCGACATGACGGCCACTGTGCCAGACGCCGACAGGCGGAGCTGGTCACCGTGGGCGGTCGCGGGTGATCGGCGGATCCGCGACCGACCGCCACCTGCGGAGGAAGATCAGGTCGTCGTGATGCCAGCGCACCGGGACGCCGTTCCTCCCGCTTCATCGCCGCGTTCTGCGACTGGCTTCGCGTCGTGCGAGTGACCATGCCGTGCATCGGGAACGCCGCTGCGTGAGCAACGAGCGGCTGGCCCCGTCCTCTGTCCCGGGCGGTGCGGCGGAACACCCCACCCAGATCCCGGCCCGCGGGTGGACACAGGTGCTGAGGCGGGCGTGGGGCGAGGTGAAGACCCACAACGTGGCCCTGCTGAGCGGCGGCGTCGCGTTCTTCGCCTTCCTCGCCCTGTTCCCCGCCCTCATCGCCGGGATCTCCTTGGTCGCTCTGGTGGCTGATCCCGCCACGATCACCGCGCAGGTCCGCAGCTTCACCAACGGCCTGCCCCCTGCGGCCAGCCAGCTGATCGCCGACCAACTGGCGTCTGTGACCCGCAGCAGCGGCGGATCGCTGTCATTGACCCTGATCGTGTCATTGGGGCTGGCGTTGTTCAGCGCGTCGAGCGGGACCTCCCACATGATGCAGGCCATCAACATCGCCTACGGCGAGCAGGAGAGCCGCGGCTACCTGAAGCTGCGGTCCCTCGCGCTCGGGCTGACCGTCGCCGCTGTGGTGTTCTTCGTCCTCACCCTGGCGTTGGTCGCGGTGGTCCCCGCCGTCCTGGACGCCCTGCCGATCGGGGTGGTGGGCGCGGTACTGGCCCAGGCGGCGCGGTGGGTGCTTCTCGCCGTGCTCGTCGTCGCGGCCCTGGCGGTCCTCTACCGGGTCGCTGCGGACCGCGAAGCGCCCCGGCTGCGATGGGTCACCCTGGGCAGCGTGATCGCCACGATCCTATGGCTGCTGGGCAGTATCGGATTCAGCCTGTACGTCAACTTCTTCGGCCACTACAACAAGACCTACGGCGCGATCGCGGGCGTCATCGTCCTGATGCTCTGGCTGTACCTCACCTGCTTCATCGTGCTGCTCGGTGCCGAGATCAACGCCGAGTCCGAACGCCAAACCGCACGCGACACCACCACCGGTGAACCGGCACCGATGGGCGAGCGACAAGCCGTCGCAGCCGACACCACCGCCGGCCATCCCTGACCACTCGCGGGGTACGCGCCGGGGCATACCGGCTGTACCCAACCGGCGACGGCGCGGTCGAGACGCCGGTCACGACCGAGCGGCGGATCTCCACGGGGCGCGAGGGATCCGTTGCGAGGGGTACGCGGAACCGGCCGCAATGCGATGCCGCTGTGGTTCCCGGCGGTCCTGATGTAGGTCATCCTGTGGAAGGGAGCTCTGGCTCCGGGTTTCAAGTAGGGGTCATCCGGCGCCGTGCGGTGCTATTAGCCCGGAACCACCGCTGTAGTCGGTGAGTGATCACGACGGTGCGCGGGTTTGGTCGGGTGTTTCAGAATCGGAATTGACCATGATCGTGCCGCCGGTCGGCCGGCTTCTCCGAAGTCTTTCTGGGTCGTGGGCGGACAGGACGTCGACCGTTCAGCTGCGCAGCGGGAGGGCGTTGATCCCGGTCAGGGCGGTGAGGAACGCCTCGGCCCAGGGCCAGTTCCGGGGTAGGCGTAGGTGCAGCCGGCGTGCGGTGTGCACGAGCCGGCCGGGGATGGTGAACAGCCGCCGCCGCAGGGTCGCGATGGTGGCCCGGCCCAGGCCGGCCAGCGCGCCGACTGCGCGTCCGAGGTTGTGGGCCATGACCGCCAGAGCCAGCCACGCGGCGTTGGCCATGAACCGGCCCGGGGGCATGTGCGCCAGCCCGGCGGACTTCAACTCGGCGATGGACTGCTCGACGATCGCGTGGCGACGGTGATCGGCCTCGAGGTGCAGGACGTCACCAGGTCGGTCGGTGACCATGGCGTGGTAGTCCCAGGTGGTGAACAGGGCCAGCTGCGAGCCCGGCGTAGGCCGGACGCGGCGCACCACCAGCCGCACCACCAGCCGCACCACCAGCCGCACCTCCATGGCGTCCTTGGTCCCCGCGAACGCGGTGTAGGCGGTCTCGGCGACGTCCGCGCCGGACACCTCCGGGGTGGACAGCCAGTACGGGATCGGTTGCCAGGCGTGTTCAGGGATCGCGTCGATCGCGGTTCGGACTCGCTTGTCTTGGCGGGCGGTGACCGAGAACCGGACCCCGAACTTGCGGGCGGTGCTCAGCATGGAGCGGGAGTAGAACGCCGAGTCCGCCCGCACTGTGATCGGGCCGCTCGCCCCGGCGTGACGCAGCCGGCTGATCGTCTCGGTCAGAAACGACTTCGCCCCGCGCGGCGTGCGCGGCCCCGCCGCGCATCCTCGAGAAGATCACCTGCCCGGTCTCGGCCAGGGTGGCCAGCTGCGGGTGATACCCCCGCACCTTCGTATAGCCGAAGTCGGCGCCCTGCTTGCCGCGCCCGTAGACCTGGCAGATGGTCGAGTCCAGATCCACCAGCATCAGCCCGGCCGGGTCGGCCGGACCGGCCCCGGCAGCCCACAACCGGGCCAGCAACTCGCGCGACACCGCACCAGGTCCGCGGCGGAGGTGAAGTAGACCCGGTGCCCGGCATCGACCGCCGCTCTGGCGAGACAGATCGCCAGCATCGTTTTCCCGACCCCGGGTGGGCCGATGAGCAGCACGTTGGTGGCGTCGTCGAGGAACCGCAGCGTGGCCAGGTCACGGACCAGGGCCTCGTCGACGCCGGGCTGGGCGGCGAAATCGAACTGCTCCAGCGTCCAGGGCTGGGGCAGGCTGGAGAACCGCAGCCGGCCGGCCTGGCGCCGCGCCTCGACCGCGTCCACCTCGACCGCGAGCAGCCGCTCCAGCGCGGCGGTGAGCCCGAGCTGGTGGTCGCGGGCCTGGTCGAGCACCCCGGGCAGCGCAGCGGCGGCGTCGGGCAGCTTCAGATAGGCCAGATGCGCGCGCAGCCGCTGGTAGATCCCGGCCTCACCGACCGACATCGGATCGGCGCCCCCCGCTGGGCGGGCCGGGCCGGTCACGACGTCGTCCCAGCAGTCGTCCCAGCAGTTGTCCCGGCAGTGGTCCCGGCCGTGGGCCCGGCAGTGGTCCCGGGGGCGGGTTTCTGGCGGTCGGCCGCGGCGGCGGCGTAGGGGGTGAAGTCGATGACGACCTGCTCGGCCGGGCCGGGCGTGCCGCCCGCGCGCAGCCGGTCGGCCTCCGCCCGCGCCGCGGTCGAGGGCGGGCGGCGTAGCTTGCGCCGGCACGGGGCCCGGTCGGTGAACGCGGCCAGCACGACGCGTTCCATCGCGGCCACGTGCTCGTCGTGACGAACGGTGGCGCCGGCCGAGTCCGGGCGGCGGCGGTGTCGGGCCAGGACCACCCCGCCCGCGGTGACCACGTCCAGGGTGGCGGTGCCCAACCGGTGCGACACGACCACCGTGGTCCCGGCCCGGCCCGGGCCGATCGAGTAGGAGTTCCCGCGGAACGCCACCAGACCCTGGTCACTGACCTGGCGCTCGACGGCCAGCATGGCCGGGTAGGGGCCGGTCGGCGCGTCGGTGTCGTGGCCCAGCGCGGTGCCCAGCCGGCGGACGGCGCCGGGGGTGCGCGAGAGCCGGAACATCACGTCGGGCATGCGGACCGGGCCGAGCTCGGGATGGTCGAAGCTCCCGATCGCGCCGATCGCGGCGTACTGCGGGTCGGCGAGGATGTCGGCCGCCGAGTGCACGGGTGCCACCGGCACGCTAGCCGCGCGGCACGCGTCCACCGCGTCGGAAGCGGCGCGGGCGGCGAACCAGGGGACGATCGCGGCGTCGATCTCGTCGGTGTGGGCGCGGCGGCCGTTGGCGTGGGCGAACCACGGCTGGTCGGCGAGCTCGGGGGCGCCCATCAGCGCGACGACCTTCGACGCGGTGGACGCGGTGCTGGCCGAGAGCGCGACCCACGAGTCGTCCTTGGTGCGGTACATGCCGCGGGGGGCGTTCATCTCGGCCTGGTTGCCGGTGCGTTGCAACGTCCGGCCGAGCTGGTCCTGGGTGATCAGCTGAGGCTCCAGCAGGGTCAGCAGGGGTTCGATGATCGAGAGGTCGACCTCCTGGCCCTTGCCGCTGGTGGACCTCTCGTAGAGCGCGGTCATGATCCCGAGCGCCGTGGCGATGCCGGTGACGCCGTCGGCGAGTCCGAACGGCGGGAGGTGCGGCTCGGCGTCCGGGTCGCCGTTGCGGAAGGCGAAGCCGGACATGGTCTCGCCCATCGTGCCGAAGCCGGGCTCGTTCGCGAGCGGGCCGGTGCGGCCGAACCCGCTGACGTGGGCGACGACCAGTCTGGGGTTGTCGGCCGCGAGCGTGTCGTAGCCGAGCCCCCAGCGTTCCATCGTGCCCGGGCGGAAGTTCTCGACGACGACGTCGGCCGTCGCGGCCAGGGTGCGGAAGATCTCCTGGCCCTCCTCGCTGCCCAGGTAGAGGGTGACGCTCTTCTTGTTCCGGCCCAGCATCAGCCACCACAGGGGCACACCGTCGCGGTCGTGGCCGTGGTGGCGGGCGGGGTCGCCGTACTCCGGGTGTTCTATCTTGATGACCTCGGCGCCGAGGTCGCCCAGGATCATCGCGGCGAGCGGGGCGGCGATCACGGTGGAGGCGTCGAGGACGCGGACGCCGGCCAGCGGCAGTTGCGGGTCGTTCACGGCGTCACCACCCGGAACCTCGGGAAGCTGACGTTCTCGTCGTCCTCGAAGTCGACCTGCAGCCGGCCCCCGATCGCCAGGTCGTCCGGGTCGGAGCCGACCACAGTGGAGGTCAGGCGCGGCCCCTCGTCGAGCTCGACGATCGCGATCACGTACGGCACGCGGTCGGCGAGCTTCCGGTGCGTGGGCCTACGGGCCACGGTGTAGCTGTACAGCGTCCCGGCGCCTGACGCGGGCTCCCAGGCAAGTTCCGACGACCCGCAGGCCGGGCAGACCGAGCGCGGGTAGAACACGGCTGCCGCGCAGGCGGCACAGCGCTGCAACAACAGCTCGTGGCGGGCGCAGGCGTCCCAGAACGGGCGGCTGACCGGCGAGGGGTACGGGGTGGGCCGACTCATGTGATCGCCCCCAGGACGACGCTGGCCTGTTCGCTCATGATCCCTCCGTTGCCGTGCACGAACGCGTGGCGCAGGTCGCGCACCTGCCGGCCCTCACCGCGGCCCTGCAGCTGCAGCACGGCCTCCGTGACGTGGCTCATCCCGCCCGCCACGTCGGCCTGACCGAACGACAGCTGTCCGCCGTGGGTGTTGAGCGGGAACGAGCCGCGCCAGGTCAGGTCGTGTTCGTCGACGAACGCGGCGGCCTTCCCCTTGGGGCAGAACCCGGCGTCCTCCAGCGTGAGCAGAACGGTGCTGGTGTAGCAGTCGTAGACCGACGCGAGCCCGACCGCGGAGCGGTCGACGCCCGCGTTCGCGAAGGCGCGGTCGGCCGACTGCCGGATCGCCGTGTCGGTCAGCGACGGGGCGTACGTGATCGTCTTGTGCGTGATCGCCTCACCCGCGCCGAGGATCGCCACCCCCGGATGCGGCGCCCGCCCGACCAGGTCGCCGCGCACGACGACGACGGCGGCCGCTCCGCCGGTGGGGAGGACGCAGTCCAGCTTCCGCAACGGGTCCGCGATCAGCTCCGAGGCCATCACCTCGTCGATCTCCAGCGGCCGCCCCGAGAAGTACGCCTTGGGCTGGTGCGCGGCGTTGGCCCGCTGGGCCACGGCGACCTTCGCCCGGGCCCGCGCGGTGTCGCCGTACAGATGCTCGTAGCGCATGGCGATCATGGCGTAGCCCTCGGTGGCCCCGATGTTGCCGTAGGGCACCTCGAACTCGCGCCACGGCGAGAAGTCGCTGGTCCGCCTGCTGGGCCCGACGCCGGACGTGGTGCGCGGCACCGCGGTGAGGCACAGGCACACCGAGCACATCCCGGCCTCGATCGCGGCCGCGGCCCGCCACAGCATGCCCACGGCGCTGGCGCCGCCCAGGTCGACGCTGTCGGCGTAGCCCAGGCGCAGACCCAGGTACTCGCCGACGGTGGACGGGATCAGGCGGCTGGCCGTGTCCATCGGGTGGGTCAGCAGACCGTCGACGTGCTCGGGGCCCAGCCCGGCGTCGGCCAGCGCGTCGACGGCGACGGCCGCGGAGAGCGTCAGGTCGGTCTCGTCGCCGGTGTCGCGGGCCGGGGCCAGCTCGGCTACGCCGACGATGCAGGGTGGGGGAGTCATCGGCCGAACCTCGGGGTGCGCTTCTCGACCAGGGCCCGGACGCCCTCGCCGTAGTCGGGGTGCTGCATCAGCTCGCCGATCAGCTCCTTGCTCCGGTCGACCGACGCCGCGGGGTTGGACGCCAGCAGGTCGTCGTAGAGCTGGCGCTTGGTGGCGGTGAGCGCGGTGGGCGACAGCGCCGCCAGCATCTCGGCGTAGTCGCCGACCGCGCCGGTGAACTCCTCGGGCCCGAGGACCCGGTTGAAGAAGCCCATCGCGCCGAGTTCCTGGGCGCGCAGGATCCGGCCGGACAGCAGGACGTCGGCGGCGTTGGTCAGCCCGATCAGCCGCGGCAGGATCCACGACAGCCCGTACTCGACGGGCATCGCCAGTTTCGCGGTGGCGGTGGTGATCTTGGCGTCGAGCATGCCGAACCGGATGTCGGAGTACGCCGCCATGGCCAGCGCCACGCCGGCGCAGGCCCCGTTCACGGCGCAGATCAGGGGGAAGCGCAGCCCCACCTGCCAGCTGACGTCGGCGTCGAACTCCGGCCGCACCCCGTATCCGGGGTTCGCGACCTCCTCGCGCAGGCCGCCGTCGTAGCCGTCCCCGCCGACGTAGCCCGACAGCGCCTTCGTGTCCGCGCCGACGCAGAACGCCCGGCCGGCCCCGGTCAGGACGGCGACGCGCACGCGCTCGTCGCGCTCGAGCTCGGCCATGATCCACCGGTACTCCGCGTGCATGCGCCCGGTCCAGGAGTTGCCGCGCTCCGGCCGGTTCAGGGTGACCGTCGCGACGCCGCTGTCCGAGACGTCGACCGTCGTGACCTTCAGTTCCATCTCAGGCACTCCGGATCACCCGCAGCCGGCCGAGCACGTCGTCGGTGTCGGCACCGAGCACGGGTGACAACGCTCCGGTGCCCGGCCGACCACCGTCGACGAGCAGCGGGGAGGCCAGGTTGCGGACCCGGCCGACGGTGGGATGGACGGACTCGTAGGCCAGGCCACGGTCCTGCACGAGGGAGGATTCGAGGGCGTCCTTGAGCGACAGCACCGGTGCGGCGGGGACCCCCGCGGCGGTCAGCTCGCGGACCCAGGTCGCGACGTCGGCGGTGGCGAGCCGCTGGGTGAGCACGGCGTCGAGCGCGCCTTCGTTCTGCTTCCGGAGCTGGGCATCGGCGAACCGGTCGTCGGTGCGGATGCCGAGCACCGCGGTCAGGGCCGCCCAGTGCTCCTCGCGCACCGCGGAGAGCACCAGCCAGCCGTCCGACGCCCGGTACCGGCCGGACGGCGCGGCGTCGCGGGCCCTGCTTCCGGTGCGGGTGGTGTCCGCCTCACCGAGGAAGTGGCGCTGCGCCACGTCGGAGAGCAACCCGATGAGGACGTCGTGCAGCGCGAGATCGACCCAGCATCCCCTCCCGTCGTGGCGGCGACCCATCAGCCCGGCCAGCACCGCGACGGAGAGGTAGAGCCCTCCGGCCATGTCGCCGATCGGGACGCCGATCCGGACCGGCCGCTCCTCGGAGTCGCCGGTGAGCTCGATCATCCCGGCCATGGCCTGGTTCACCAGGTCGAACGAGATCTTGTCCTGCAACGGGCCGGTGGCCCCGAACCCCGACAGCGAGCAGAAGACGAGTCCGGGACGGCGCGCGGCGAGTGTCTCGTGGTCGAGGCCGAGCCGGGCCATCACACCCGGCCGGAAGTTCTCCACCAGCACGTCGGCACCGTCGATCAGCTCGAGCAGGACGGCGCGGCCCTCCACGCTCTTGAGGTCGAGCGCGACGCTGCGCTTGCCGCGGTTGAGCGACATGAAGTACGCGCTCTCCTCCCCCCACATCGGCAGGTTGCGACGCGTCGGGTCGCCGATGCGCGGCTCCTCGACCTTCACGACGTCGGCGCCCAGATCCGCCAGCACCTCGGTGGCGCACGGTCCGGCGAACATGCGCGTCAGGTCGATCACCCGCACGCCGGTGAGGGGGAGGGACGGGGACGCGGGCCGTCGGTCGCGGGGATCCAGGTGTGCCAGTGCCCAGGCAGTGTCCACGCCCGCCGCGTGCACCTCGCCGGGGTGCGGCTGGAACGTGGCGCCGTCCGGGGAGCGGAACCGGAACGGCGAGCCGACGGTCCGCGTGGTCGTGCCGTCCGGCGCGGTCAGTGTCGGCGTCATCCCGCGCGCGATCGTGTGCGGGAGCGTCACCGCACCCTCCAGGGTGAGGACCGGCCCGGCGGGTACGTCGGCGGCGGCGAAGATCGCGACCCACTCGTCGACCGTGCGCTCGCGCAGGATCGGCACGAACTCCGCCAGTAGCTCGTTCTTGGCCCGCAGGCGGCGCGAGAAGCTGCGGTACCGGTCGTCGCGGGCCAGGTCGTCGCGTCCGGCGGCCGTGGCGAAGTTGCGCCAGAACTGCGACGTGAACGGGGCCACGACGACCTCGCCGTCGGCGGCTTCGAACGAGTTGTAGGGAAAGATCGTGGAGTGGCCGGTGCCGACCCGGGACGGCACCTCACCGTCCGCGAAGTACCCCACCGCCATGTAGCTCAGCAGGGCGACCGCCACGTCGATCTTCGCGACCTCCACGCGGCGCGGCCCGCCCGCCACCAACCCGGCCAGGATGCCGATCACGGCGAAGACGCCGCTGCCGAGGTCGGCGACCGGGATCCCGGACTCGCTGGGCGGCCCTCCCTCGAACCCTGTGAGGTCCATGTTCCCGGACAGGGCCTGCACCAGCAGGTCCTCGGAGCCCGGATCGGCGACGGGGCGGCTCCGGGCATCGCCGAAGGCGCTGATCGAACAGTGGACGACCTCCGCCAGGCCGGCGCAACGCCATGCGGAGTCCTCGTCCACGACGACGTCCGCCCACTTGACCAATCGCTCCACGAGGTCGTCGGTCGGGGGATCGACCGACCGCTTCCCCCGGTCGAACGCGAGCCGACCGGCGTCGTCGGGCTCGCTCGACGGCACCTTGACGACGTCCGCACCCAGGTCGGCAAGGACGGCGGCGGCGAACGCGCCCGCGCGGTGGGTACCGATCTCCAGTACCCGGACGCCGTGCAGCGGAGGGGTTCCGGTGTCGCTCACGCCGCTCCCATCCTGGGCCAATACCGTGCGATCGTTCGCACGCTGCGTTCGGCTCTGAGACTTGCATCACCGCTCTGAGCATGTCAAGGTCTCGAACATCTCTCATGACGTGGCAACTGTTCGGAAAACCCGAACACGTGGAGGACAGTCATGGGCAACCTGCGTTTCGGCACCTTCCTCGCGCCGATCCACTCCGCCGGCGAGCACCCCACGGTGGCGCTGCAGCGGGACCTGGAGCTCGTCGAGCGGCTCGACCGGCTCAACTACGACGAGGTCTGGATCGGCGAGCACCACTCGGCCGGCAGCGAGATCATCGGCCACCCGGAGATCTTCATCGCCGCTGCCGCCGAGCGGACGAAGCGGATCAGGTTCGGCACCGGCGTCACCTCCGTGCCCTACCACAACCCGCTCTGGTCGGCCGAACGCATCGTCCTGCTCGACCACCTCACGCGCGGCCGGATCATGATGGGCGCGGGCCCCGGCTCCCTGCCCACCGACGGGGCCATGCTCGGCCTCACCCCCACCGACAATCGCGAGCTGCTGGGGGTCAACCTCGACATCATCGTGCGGCTGCTCGACGGCGAGACCGTCACGGAGAAGACGCTGACGCACAACCTGGTCGACGCCCGCCTACACTACCTGCCCTTCACCCAGCCCCACTTCCCGATCAGCGTGGCCGCGGTCGCCTCGCCGTCGGGGCCGAGGCTGGCCGGGCAGTACGGCTTCGGCCTGATGTCGATCGGTGCCACCCTCACCAAGGACGGGTTCGACGCCCTGGCCTACCACTGGGACGTCGTCGAGGAGCGCGCGGCGCACTACGACCGTCCGGCCCCGTCTCGCGACGAGTGGCGCCTCGTCGGGGTCATGCACATCGCCGAGACCCGCGAGCAGGCGATCCGTGAGGTCGAGTACGGCATCGTGGAGTGGTTCCGGTACTTCCAGAAGGTGGCCGCGTTCCCGCAGTTCACCCTCGACGGCAGCAACATCGGGGAGATGGTGGACTTCATCAACGAGGGCGGGTTCGGCGTGATCGGCACCCCCGACGACGCCGCCGCCCAGGTCGAGCGGCTGGTCAAGCAGTCGGGCGGCTTCGGGGCGTTCCTGCTGCAGGCCCACGACTGGGCCAATCCGGCCGCCACGGTGCGCTCCTACGAGCTCCTCGCGCAGCAGGTCTTCCCGCGCTTCCAGGGCGGGGCCACGTCGTTCACCGACCGGTCCCTGGAGGCCAAGCAGCTGGCGACCGACACCCGTGAGGACCACTTCGCCAAGCACGCCGCCGGCATCGCGCACATGACCGAGAAGTACAAGAACGAGGTCGCGGCGGGCTGAGCGGGTTCGGCTAGCGTGACCACCGTGATCCCGGATGTCGAGAACGCGGACGTCGGACGCCGGGTCCGGGTCGCACGGGAGTCGGCCGGCCTGAGCCTGCGGGCGCTCGCGCGGTCCGTGGGGGTCGGGCCCGCGACGCTGAGCGAGCTGGAGACCGGCAAGACCCGGATGAGCGTGGTCCGGCTCAACCGGATCGCGGAGGTCCTCGGCCGGTCGATGGAGGACATCCTGGCGGCCGAGAGGCCACCGGTCACCGTGCCGCGGGTGGAGATCGGCGACGGCGACTGGCGGCTCTACCAGCCGCTGCACACCGACCCGGTACTGAGCGCCGCCACAGCGGTGTTCCTGCGCACCGGCTACCACGGGGCGTCGGTCCGCGACGTGGCCGCGGAGTCGGGCCTGTCGGTGTCGGGGATCTACCACTACCACGCCAGCAAGCAGGTCATGCTGCAGCGGATCCTCGACCTCGGCATGGACGACCTGCTGTGGCGCTGCCGGGCTGCAGCGGCGGCGGGGGGCGACGAGGTCGAGCGTTTCTGCTTCCTGGTCGAGACGATGGCGCTGTTCCACTCCCACCGCCGCGAGATCGGGTTCCTCGCGGCGAGCGAGATGCGCAGCCTCGACCCGGCCGCGCGGTCGACCATGACCACCCGTCGCCAGGCCCAGCAGCGCCTCGTCGACGACGAGGTGGCAGCCGGGGTGGAGAGCGGGCGCTTCCGCACCCCGTTCCCTCGCGAGGCCTCCCGGGCCGTCGTGACGATGTGCAAGTCCATCGCCGAGTGGTACCGCCCTTCCGGTCCGCTTGCGCCCGAGGACGTGGCGTGGCGGTACGTGCGGCTCGCGCTCGGGATGGTCGAGCACGCCGGCGCGACGGACGGCGGTCCTGCCGGCGACGCATGACGGCCCGGCGTGTCGTCACCGGGGCGGTGCTGCTCGACCTGGCCGTGAGCCCGTTGTTCGCCTGGGACGTCTTCACCGACTCGGTGGGGCGGGACCTCGGGGCCGGTGACACGCTCCTGGCGGCGGTGTTCTCGGTCGGCCTCGTGGCCTTCATGGCCGGCGTGCTCGTCGGTGGTCGGCTCGCCGACGTGGTCGCGCCCCGCAGGCTGGCGCTGGTCACGCTCGTGGGCACGGTGGCCGGCCTGCTCGGTTGTGCGGCTGCGACGTCCGTGCTCGCGCTCGTCCTGGCCTTCGGCGTGGTGCTCGGCGGCTCGACCGGGCTCGGCTACGCGACGGCGGTGCGGGTGGCCGGCACCGTGGCGTCGCGGCGCGGTCTCGCGCTGGGTCTGGTGGTGAGTGCTTATGCGCTCGGTACGGCGGTCCTCGCTCCCGTGGCCTCGGCCCTGCTCTTCACGGTCGGCCGGGGCTCGACCTTCGTGCTGGTGGCGGGCCTGATGGGCGGCGTGCTCGCGGTGGCGGCCGTGCTCGTCCCCGCCGACCCGCCCGAGCAGCACGCGCCGGGCCGTCGGAGCCGCGGACGCCCGGGCCGGGCCGTCGTCGCGCTCTGGGCGGCCTTCGGGCTGGGCGCGGCTCCGGCCCTGGCCGCCTTCGCGCAGGCAGGAGATCTGGCGGGTACCTCGGATGCGGTGGCGTCCGCGGTGGGGGCGCTCGCCGTCGGCAACGTCGCCGGACGGCTCGTGGCCGGCCCCCTGTCGGACCGGACAGGGCGCTCAGCGGCGTTGCACGGCACCTGCGCGATGCTGCTCGTCGCGTGCCTCCCGCTGGCCCTGGGGGCACGCGGCCCGGTCGCCTTCGCCGCGCTGCTCCTGCTCGGGACCCAGTACGGCGCGCTGTCCGCGCTGGTGCCCGCCGCGACGGCGGATGTCGTGCCGGGGGAGCGATTCGGCACGGCCTACGGCGTGGTCTTCACCGGCTGGGGAGTCGCGGGCCTGCTGGCCCCGGTCGTCGCCGCGGCGGGGGCGGCCGACATCGGCTACCCGGGCGTCTACGGGTACTTCCTCGTGGTCGCCGTCCTGTCCTGGGGATGCGTGGCGGTCTACTCGCGACCGCCCCACACCAGGACACACCACGATGGAGACGCGGTGGCCGACAGCGACGGATGACAGCAACGGTGCGGACCGCTGGTCGATGTGGCCCCGTACGCCGGAGTCTGCTTCCCCACGTCAGCGACGGTGTCGGACGAGGACAAAGGTGCCAGCCGAGCCTGGGGGTCAAGGGGGCGCAGGTTCACATCCTGTCGTCCCGACGGCCGGAACGGGCGGTTCCCTTCGACGGGGGAGCCGCCCGTTCTGCATTCTGAACTGCGGAAACGTCGGGCGCTGAAGATCTTGCTGTCACGACGACCGGATCACGGATGAGCGCCATAGTTGATCTTCTCGGGATCAGTATGGGACCACGGCGCACTTGACTCGCCGTCAGACGGCGCCGGAGTCGAGGGTGTCGGCCGCCACTTCGAGCGTGCGGCGAATCGCAGCGGCACCCGGCGGACCGTTCCCGCGACGGCCGCACGCGACGCCGAGACGGCGCCGTCGGTCGCGGCTACGGGCCGGCACGATTGCGAGCGTCTGGTCGTCGGTGATGGTCGACAGACGGTGTGCGCTGGCCGGAGTCCGCAAGGTCTCACGCTGCGTTGCTCCCGGGCCTGTCGCGCGCTGCTCCCGTGAACGGACGGCGATCTGTCAACGTGTTCGCCCGGACCTGGGACGGGATTCGGCAGGCAGGGCCCTTCAGCAGTGCCCTGTCTCAGCTGGACAACGAGACCACGATCTTCTATCTGCACGACCCATCGGCTACGAATGGTGACGCAGGGCACTGTGACGGCGGTAACGCCACGGTCGGTCCCGCTTCCGGGACCACCCCAGCGGGCGGCAGTGATCCATCACGTTCAAGGAGGAACCGGTATGGCCGACGTTCTGGCCGAGGGCTACAACGTCTTCGACACGAAGAAGTCCCCCAGCGGGACGGTGAAGTACCTGTCCTCTCCTGCGGATGTCATCACCCTGATCCAGTCCGGGAAGCTCCAGGAGCACATCCTGCTGGTCCGCGGCGGGACGACGACCTTCCTCGCGCCGGCGCTCAGCATGGGCGCGATCGGTGTGATCACGATGTCGGGCGCGCCGGAGTCGCACCTGGGGATCCTGTCGCGCGAGTTCCAGACGCCGTGCGTGATGACCGCGTATCTCACCTCCAGCGACTCCCGGTACTCGGTCGGCGCCACGCCGGAGTCGCATTTCGTGGAGATCGCGGAGCAACTCGACGGGAAGAAGGTCCGGCTCGACTGCACCGACGACGAGGTCGGCCGCATCGTCGCCCTCGACTGATCCCGCACCGAGCACCCGAACCCCGCCTCACGGACAGGAGCACACAGCAGTGACGACGACCGACGGCAAGCGCGCGACGTACAAGCAGCGGTACGAGCCCGGCGACGACGGCCTCCGCTTCCAGGACCTCACCTACACCGGCAACTTCGTCGGTCTCGAACCGGTCACCGACGGCATCAAGGGCGACAAGATGCTCAAGGAGCGCGCCCAGTCGGGCGTTCTGGAGAAGGTGTCGAAGGAGGACGTCCTCAAGGACCAGTTCACGATCCCCGAGCTCAACGACCTCAACAACTACCTGGCGTGGAACATCTGGGACGTGCTCGTCATGCGCGCCACGGAGGGCGTCAGCGGCATGATCCCGCGCCAGGAGTACGAGATCCTGGCCTTCATGCACGAGTTCTATCGCTGGCCGGAGATCCTGCGCATGACGACCAACGAGGTCGGCGCGCAGGGCCTGCTGGACATCGGGGCAAGCGCACGCAGGGAGATCGGCACCAAGATCAACTCTGTGCATGACTGGTGCATCGGCGCGGTCGGGTTCGGCATGGGCCGGTGCGGCCTGCTCGCTCTCGAGGTGATCGGCCCGGACGACTACGTGGCCGAGTCCAACGAGATCCTCAAGTTCATGCAGCGGATCCTGTGGGGCAAGCGGCAGGACGGCTACATCCTCAACTCGCAGGACCGCTACCGCTGCCAGATCCACGAGGACGACTTCCTTCAGCAGCTGGTCGCGCAGGTCGAGCCCCTCGAGGCGGACAGCCCCAAGCACCACGCGTTCACGCAGTTCAACGCGGCCACCGAGCTGTTGGCGTTCCTGCACCACTACGACAACCGGCTGGGCCTGGGCGACACCGGCCCGTACGAGTTGCCGGACGGGAACCTGCTGATCCTGCGCGACCTCTTCGTCAACGAGGAGATCTACCACTGGTCGGACGTCAGCGCGGACGCCAAGCTGCCGTACTCCTACACGCTCGCGATGATCATCGACCCGGAGCAGATGGGCCTGCAGGAGATCCGGGTCAACGACATCTCCACCACCTTCACCCGCCCGAAGAACTACGTCCAGGCGATCATCGGTGGGGCGGTGTTCGCCCGCGAGAAGTGGGACACCCCCATGGGCGAGGTGTACCCGATCAAGATCGACGACCTCGCCGAGCACCTCGGCCGGGTCCAGCAGGCGACGCTGAAGCTCTACACGAAGACGTCGAAGATGTGCCGGCGCGACCTCATCTGGAACGGCCAGTACGTCTACTACATCGACATGATCCTCCCGCACCTGCGCAAGGCCGGCACGTACGAGAAGGCCTGCGTCGACTACGACCTGTGGGAGATCGACCAGCGGGTCGCGAACTACTACTACGACATCACCAAGCGCGGCTTCGCGCAGGAGACCGTGCCCAGCAAGATCTTCTCGGGTGCCGGGTACCTGCCGTTCTCGGACAAGGCGGATCTGCGCAGCTCGAAGGGCCGGGTCCTCTGACCCGTTCCTGACCGACCCGACGAGCCGACCCACCGGGCGGCGCGGCCATCGCGCCGCGCCGCCCGGTCCCCTGTGCTGCCTCGTGACTGCGGAGGACCCACCGATGACCGCCCCGGTTCTGGACAAGACCGACTACGACGTCCTCAACGTCGTCGCGCTGAAGAAGATGGCGTCCGCGCCGACGATCGTCACCGACACCGGCCTCGCCGCCGACGACGTGACGACCGTACTGACCGGCCTGTCCGAGCAGGGACTGGTGGTCGTCGCCGGTGACGCCGCCCTGCCCACCAACGAGGCCGAGCCGGCGCTGGCCGCGGCGGCCGCCGTCTACTACGCCGACCTGCGAGGCGACGCGGACCTCATCGAGCTGGTGGACAGGTTCGAGACCGTCAACGCCCAGTTCCTGACCACGATGTCGTCGTGGCAGCAGATCGACGTCGGCGGCCGGAAGGTCGCCAACGACCACAGCGACTCCGAGTACGACGACAAGGTCATCACGCGGCTCGACAAGCTCATCGCCCGGCTCGGCCCGCTGCTCGACGCCCTCGCCGGGCACGACGCGCGGTTCGCCGGCTACCCGCGCCGGTTCGCCGCCGCCATGGAGCTGATCGACGCCGGCCAGCACGACCTCGTCTCCTCGCCGACGAAGGACTCCGTGCACAACGTCTGGTTCGAGTTCCACGAGGACCTGCTGCGCACCCTCGGCCGGGAACGCACCGAATGACCGGCTTCACGCTGACCTTCACCGAGGCCGACCCCTCCGACGTCGACCGGCTCGGCGGCAAGGGCGCCGGTCTGGCGCGGATGACCCAGCAGGGCCTGCGGGTGCCGCCCGGCTACGTCATCGGCACCGACGCCTGCCGCAGCTACCTGGCCGAGAAGGCAGTACCGGCCGGTTTCGTCGACGAGGTCTTCTCCCGGCTCACCGAGCTCGAGCGCGCCTCGGGCAAGGCGTTTGGCGGTGTCGGGGGGGTGGGGGGCCCGCTACCGCTGCTGCTGTCGGTGCGCTCGGGCGCGCCGATCTCCATGCCGGGGATGATGGACACGATCCTCAACCTCGGCCTGGACCGCGCGGCGGCGGTCGCGCTGGCCGAGGCGACCGGCGACGCCCGGTTCGTGGCCGACCTCGTCGCGCGCTTCCACGCGATGTACTCCGAGACGGTCCTGGGCGCGTTGGATCCCGGCGAGGGCATCGACGCGCTGGTCGAGGCGGTCGACCCGGCCGAGGCTGCCGGCCCGGTGTACGACCGCATCTGGGCCGCCTGCGAGCAGGCGCTCGCCGACGACACGGGCGACTCGGTCCCCGACGACCCGCGGGCTCAGCTGCTCGGCGCGATCGAGGCCGTCTTCAGCTCATGGAACACCCGTCGGGCCCGCACGTATCGCGACCACCACAAGATCCCGCACGACCTCGGCACCGCCGTGGTCGTGCAGTCGATGGTGTTCGGCAACCTGTCGGCCGACTCCGGGTCCGGCGTGGTGTTCACCCGGAACCCGGTGACGGGGGAGCCGGGCCTGTTCGGCGAGTACCTGGCCCACAGCCAGGGCGAGGACGTCGTCGCCGGCACCCGGACCCCGGACCCGGTGACGGAGGCACTCGCGCCCGCCGTACTCGAGGAGCTCCGCGCCACGTGCGCCGAGCTGGAGCGCAGCCAGGGCGACGTGCTCGACATCGAGTTCACCGTCGAGCGTTCCGACCTCTACTTCCTGCAGGTCCGCAGCGCGAAGCGCACGGCGGAGGCCGCCGTGCGGATCGCGGCCGACTTCGCGTCCGAGGGGCATGTCGACCTGGCCACGGCCCTGCGGCACGTCTCGCCCGCACAGATCCGGCAGGTGCAGCGTCCGGGCTTCGACGACGGCGAGGTCGAGCAGGCCCGGGCCGGGGACCGGCTGCTCACCACCGGCATCGGGGCGTGCCCGGGCCAGGTCAGCGGCACCCTCGTCCTGGACTCCGACCGGGCCAGGGCCGCGGCGGACGACGGGCGCCAGGTGATCCTGGCCCGTCCGGTCACCAGCCCGGCCGACCTGCACGGGATGATCGCCTCCCAGGGCATCGTCACCGCCACCGGCGGCTCGACGAGCCACGCCGCGGTGGTCGCGCGGGCGCTCGGCACCACGTGCGTGGTGGGGGCGTCGGAGATCCGGGTGGACGAGGCCGAGCGCACGCTGAGCGTGGGGGACCGGACGCTCCGCGAGGGGGACGAGGTCTCCCTGGACGGCTCGTCGGGCGAGCTGTTCACCGGACGGTTCACCACCTCCACGCCGGCGGCGGCCACGGGCGCACTGGCCGCGCTGCTGGGCGTCGCGGCCGGAGCCAGCGGATGTGAGGTGCTGAGCCGGGTCACCCTGCCCGGTGACGTCGAGGCCGCGCGGGAGGCCGGGGCCACAGGCCTCGTCACCGCCGTCGACGACGTCCTCGCCGCCACCGGGCACATCGACGGGCTGGTCAGCGGCCTGCTGGGGGATGCGGGGATCGGTGCCATCGCTGATCTCGTGGCCGCCGAGTTCACCCCGCTGCTCGCCGCGGCGGGGGATCTCGAGGTGGGGGTGCGGGCGATCGACCTGGTCGCCGACGAGGCACGCGAGTTGCTCCAGCAGACCGCGGTGACGACCCGGCATCCGGAGCTGTCGGTCCCGCTGGGCCGCCCGGCGCTGATCGAGGCCCAGCTCGACGGGCTCGCCCGGGCGCTGCGGGACTCCGGCGGGCGGGCGTCGGTGCACCTCGCGCTCCGCCACGTGTCCGACCCTGGCGAGGCCCGTGCGCTACGGGACCTCGGGGAGGGCACGGGGATCGAGGTCGGCGCCTACCTCACCAGCCCCCGCGGCGTGATCGGCGCGAGCGGGATCGCCGAGGCCGTGGACGTCGTGTGGCTGGAGGTGCGCGCGGTTCAGGCCGCGATGTTCGGGCTGCCCGCCCGCCAGCTGCTCACGGCCGAGCCCCTCGACGACTACCTGCAGCGCGGGCTGCTCTCCTGTGACCCGCGTTCGACGATCGACCCGTCCGTCGAGACGCTGCTCGGACACGCCGCCGACGCGGCGATCCGGCCGGGCTGCCGGGTCGGGATGCGACTGTCCGGCGCGGTCTCGCAGGAAGCGGCTGCGCAGCTGCACGTGCTGGGGTTCCGGCGCTTTGCCGTCGACGCGGCGGAGATCCGCCCGGTCGTCCTGGCCCTGGGCAAGGCAGCGCTCGACGCCGGCGCCTGAGGACCGCTGCGCGATCAGGGCCTGTCGTGCAGCAGGCCCTCGCGCAGGCGGTCCAGGACCCCGTCGTCGATGCCGCGCGAGCGGGCCCAGGCCTCCGCGCCACCGTGGGACCGGTCCAGGCCGGCGAGGAACCCGCGAATGGTGTGCTCGAGGGCCTGGTACACCTCGGCGGGGACCGCGGCCATGTGGTCGCGGTAGCGCGGCCAGCCGCGGAACCGCTCGATCACGCGCGGCATGTTCAGCCCGGTGCGCAGGTAGTCGGCGACGATCTCTTCGTCGTCGACGCCCACGAGCCGTAGCAGCATCGCGGTGACGAGCCCGGTGCGGTCCTTGCCCGCCGCGCAGTGCACGAGAACGGGCCGTCCGGCGAGCGCACCCACCACCCGGATCACCGTGACCAGCGGGGAGGCGGGCGAGGCGAGGTGCTCCAGGTAGAAGTGCAGGCTCTGTTCGGCCGGGGGCAGGTCGGAGACCGGCAGGTCGCGCAGGGGCGCGTTGAGGTAGCTCACGGGCGTCGCGGCCATCGGGCCCCGCCCTTCTGTGACGGCCTCGGGCCCGATGCGCAGGTCGATGATCAGCTCCAGCGCCAGCTCGTCGACGAGGTAGGACACGTCGGCCGGGCTCAGCGCCTGGAGGGTGTCGCTCCGGAACAGGACACCCGGGCGGATCGACCTGCCGTCCCGGGTGCGCAGACCGCCGAGGTCCCGGAAGTTGAACGCGCCCTCGACGGTGCGTCTCCGTGCGTCAGCCACGTCGACACACCACGCGGATCGCGGCCAGGAGCTCGTCGTCCGAGCTCCCGGTCCGGCCGGCCGGGGACGTCGAGCGCGTCGGGGCGGTGACCGGCGCGTCGGCGGAGCCCGTGCGCCGGGCCCGCCGGGCGGCGGCGGCCGCGCGGACCTGCCCGGCCGTGTCCTCGCCGGCCGTGGCCGGGACGGGCGCCGGGATCGCGCAGGCTCCCTCCGGTGGACGCGCCGCGGCGTCCCCCAGCAGGTGGGCTGCGATCTCCTGCGGCCACAGCGCGACGAACTCCGCGCCCGCCGCGGTCAGCTCCTCCACCGAGTGCATGCCCCAGGCGACGCCGACCACCCGGATCCCCGCCGCGAGGGCGTCGCGTACGTCGCCCGCGGTGTCGGTGACCAGCACGGTGCTGGACCGGTCGGGATCCTGGCGCCGTCCGCCCTCGTCGTAGTCGGCCGAGCAGCGGCGGCCGAAACCGCTCCCCGAGTCGGCCAGGAACGCCGCGATCGCCGCGCGCTTGTCCGGCGCCACGTCCCCGCCGAAGACGTGGGCGAAGCAGAAGGCGAGGTCGTTGGTCACGAGCACGCGGCGCAGCACCTGCATCGCGTTGGACGACATCACGGCGAGCGTGCAGTCGCTCGCGAGCCGGCGCACGACGTCGGAGACCCCGGGGACCAGCGGCGGCGTGTACTCGTTGCGCAGCAGCTCCAGGAACGCCTCCTTCGCCTGCGCGGCGTGCGCGTCGTCGCGGCACAGGCTGCGGATCGACTCGAAGACGTTGCCGCGGAACAGGTCGAAGTACTGCTCGGGCCGGTCGACACCCAGCTCGAAGCGCTTGCTGATCTGCTCGAAGATCTCCCACGACGCGATGCGGGTCTGGACCAGCGTGCCGTCCAGGTCGAAGATCACCGCGCGCACCGGCGGGGTGCTCACGGCGTCACCTCGTGCCGAGGACCCGGTTGTAGGCCGCGCCCAGCTCGCCGAGCCCGATGAAGTCCATGCACTCGCCGTATCCGGTCATGCCGTTGCAGGTCCAGCGGTGCAGCGAGTTGTGGCCGACCGTGCCGGGCCAGGCCTGCCAGGGGAACGTCGTGAGCGCGGTGCCCTCGAGCTCCCAGGTGCGGTCCGAGGAGTCGGTCACCGAGAGCTGGATGGCCTCCGGGTAGAAGCCCGTGCGCCAGGTGGTGCCGCCGCCGCCCTTGAGGCCGTGCACCTTGCCGTTCTCGAGCACGTAGCCGTGCGTCATCGTCAACGGCGACGGCGCGTCGGGCCCGGCGTCGGTCCCGAAGTCGAACAGTGCGTGCACCGCGAGGTCCTTCGAGAAGTGCGCGTGCATCCAGCTCAGCCGCGACGTCTGCCGCTCGGCCCGGACGCCCCAGCTGTGGTCCATGGTGGAGACGCAGTCGATCGGCGTGGTGGCGCCGCGCAGCGAGATCTCGCCCTCGACCTGCCCTGTGAGGTCGAAGTGGCCGGCGTAGGCGTGGCCCCAGGTGAGGTCCCAATCCTTGTCAGCGTGAGTCTTGGCGGCGGCCATGGGGTCCTGGGCAGGGTCGTTGATGTCGTAGGGGTCCATCAGCCCGGTGAAGCGGAAGTGCAGCTCCAGCTCGGCCGCCGGGTCGGAGTAGTCGACGTCCCAGACCTTGTTCGGCTCCGAGCAGACCACCTTCAGCCCGTTGGCGAGCTCGTAGTCCAGCAGGTTCGACGGCTGGGGGACCACCAGGTGCTCCCACGCGTCCCAGTAGTCGGCCGCCCACGGCATCGTCACGCGGCGGCTGTTCACCGACACCGTGGAGCCGACGGCGCCCAGGGGCTCGCGGAACAGGCCGTACACCCCGATGTTGAGCGGGGTGGCCGTGTCCTGGCCGGCGTAGAGGCCGAAGTAGTTGGTCTCCGCCCACAGCGGGTCGTCGCTGGTGGGCGGGTGGAACTGTGCGTCCTCGGGACGGATCACCGGTGAACCCTCCTTGCATCGGGGCAGGGTCACCAGAGTGCTGGGCGGGGTCGGGCCGATCCAGTGCGGCCCTGGACAAGAGGTCCGCGGGACGTTGTCCCGTCGGGATAGGGCCAGGCGCCGAACGGCCGCCCTACTGTCCGCCGCAGGCCGACCAACGGAGGTGACCCGGGTATGCAGCTGGCCAAAGTGCTGGGTCAGGTCGTCGCGACGGTCAAGGAACCAGGCCTCGGGCGGTTCACCCTCCTCCTGCTGCAGGACGCCACCGGCGCCGACCCGGAACGGGTCAGCGGCCCTGCCTACGTCGCCGTCGATCTCGTCGGCGCCGGCGTGGGAGAGATCGTCCTGGTGGCATCGGGTGGGGCGGCACGGGTCGCCGCCGGTGCCGACGCACCGACGGACCGCGCCGTGGTCGCCATCGCCGACTCGGTCATCAGGGCCGGAACCGTCACCTACCGCAAGACATGACAGGGCCCGAAATGTCAGGACCCGACACGACACCCACGGAGGACGACATGGCGCCGACAGCGGCCGGTGGCACCGGAGTGCCCGCAATGCGCGGGGCACTCGGACTGATCGAGACGAAGGGCCTGGTCGGTGCGATCGAGGCGGCCGACGCGATGGTCAAGGCGGCGAACGTGCAGATCGTCGGCCACCGCGAGATCGGTGGCGGCCTCGTCACCGTCATGGTGCGCGGTGACGTGGGCGCGGTGAAGGCCGCGACCGACGCCGGTGCGGTCGCCGCGGGCAAGGCGGGCGAGGTCGTCTCGGTCCACGTCATCCCGCGTCCGCACGACGAGACCGAGGGCATTCTCGCGATCCTGACCCGTCCGAAGGGCTGACGAGGCGGCACCGCCCGACCGAGTAGCCGAGGTGTGGAGATGGTGATGTGGAGATGACCGCGTCTCTGGACGCCGATCTGGCCGGTCTGGCCGATGTCCGGGCGAAGGCCCGGGCGGCCCGTCGGGCGTTCGACGAGCTGGAGGGAGCCGACCAGGCGACCCTCGACCACTACGTGCGTGCGATGGCGGTCGCCGGGACGAAGGCCGCCGAGGAACTCGCCCGCCTCGCTGTCGACGAGACCGGTTACGGCGTCTACGAGCACAAGATCTACAAGAACCGCTACAACACGGGCTTCGTGGCGAAGTGGATGCTGGAGCGTCGCGCGGTCGGTGTGCTGTGGGTGGACGAGCAGGCCCGTGTGACGGCCGTCGGCACGCCGATGGGCGTGATCGCCGGGATCATCCCGGTCACCAACCCGACCTCGACGACGCTGTTCAAGAGCCTCGCAGCGGTGAAGTCCGGCAACGCCATCGTGCACGCCCCGCACCCGCGCGCGGCCCGGTGCACGTTGCGGACGGCCGAGATCATGGCCGAGGCCGCGGTCGCCGCGGGTGCACCCAAGGGTCTGATCTCGTGCATCGAGAATCCGACCCTGCCCGCGACACAGGAGCTGATGCGCCGCCCGGAGATCGCGCTCGTGATGGCCACGGGCGGACCCGGCATGGTGCGGGCCGCCTACTCCAGCGGGAAGCCGACCATCGCCGTCGGGGCGGGCAACGTCCCGGCGTATGTCGGAGCCAGCGTCCCGGACGCGGCCGAGGCCGCGGAGATGATCATCACCTCGAAGTCGTTCGACAACGGCACGGCCTGCGTCGCAGAGCAATCGGTCGTCGTGGTCGACGCCGTCGCACCGGCCTTCCTGACCGCTTTCGAGCAGCGGGGGGCATTCTGGTTGAGCAAGGCCCAGCAGAAGCAGCTCGTTCGGGTCCTGTTCGACGACCGTGGTGCGCTTCGCCCGGGCTCCGTCGGGCAGACGGCGGCTGACCTGGCCAATCTCAGCGGCTTCTCCGTCCCGGAGGAGACGCGGGTACTCGCCGCCGAACTCGAGACCGTCGGCGTGGACACCCCCTTGTCGAGGGAGATCCTCGGGCCGGTCCTATCGGTGTACCGCGTGATGGATGCTGAGGCGGGGTGGAAACGGTGCCGGGAGATCCTCGCGCTCGACGGCGAGGGACACACCTGCGCCGTCCACGCGTCCGATCCGGCCGAGATCGCGCCGTTCGGCAGGCTCCCGGCCGGCCGAATCGTGATCAACACCCCGGCGCTGTTCGGCGGGATGGGGTACTCGACCGACGTCGACCCGTCCTTCCAGCTCGGCACGGGCACCTGGAGCGGCTCGATCTGCTCCGACAACGTCACCCCGCTGCACCTGATCAACATCAAGCGGATCGCGCACGAGGTGCGGCCGTGGCGCACCGTCTACGACCCGGTGGAGCTGTGACGGCGGCGGGCGACCCGCGCCGGCTGCTGGACGCGGCGGCGGCGCTCGTCGGGACCGGGCCCGACCGGTCGCCGTCCGGGCCGTTGCGGGTGGGGGTCGACCTCGGCACGGCGAGCTGCGTGCTCGTGGTGCTCGACGACGCGGACCAGCCGGTCTGGGTCGACAGCCACCCGTCGGGCGCCCTGCGTGACGGGGTGGTCGTGGACTTCGCGAAGGCCGTGTCCACCGTGCGGCTGCTCAAGACCCGCGCCGAGGAGGCGATGGGTCGGACGCTGGAGTCCGCGGCCACGGCCCACCCGCCGTGCATCCCGGTGAAGGACGCCCGCGCCTGCACCTACGTGTGCGAGTCGGCCGGGTTCGCCGACGTCGTGCTCGTCGACGAAATCACCGCCGCACAGCGCACCCTGCAGGTGAGCGACGGCGTGGTGGTCGACGTCGGCGGCGGTTCCACGGGCGTCGGCGTGTTCCGCGCCGGTCGGCTCGCCGAGCTCGACGACCGCGCTGGCGGCGGGCACCACCTCGACCTCGTCCTCGCCGGAGCGCTCGGTCTCCCGCTGGAGGAGGCGGAGGGGCACAAGCGCGAGCACCAGCAGGAGTCGTTGCCCATCCTCGTCCCCGGTCTCCAGCGCATCGCCGAGTCGGTGCGGGCGATGACCCACGACGCGGAGGAGCTGCCCCTGCACCTCGCGGGCGGAGCCCTGATGATCGCCGGCGCGGGGGACGTGCTGGCCAAGTACCTGGAGCGCACCGTCGTGACCTATCCGCACGCCCTGCTGATCACCCCGATCGGGATCGCGAGGTCCGCAGTATGAATGCGCCGACCACCATCACGGCCCGTGTTCCGGCCGCGACCCCTGTTCGGGAGCACTCGGCATGACCCGCCCGGTTCCCACGCTGCGCACCTACGCCTACGTCGACCGCATGCAACCGCAGTGCGCCGCCCACATCGCCGCCACCAGCCCCGGCGACGTCCCGCTGGCCGGAATGGCGGAGCTCTACATCGAGATGGCCCCGGGCAACGAGGTCTTCCGGGCCGCCGACATCGCGCTGAAGGCCGCGGGTGTGCGGCCCGCCCTGCAGATCATCGAGCGCGAGTTCGGGTTGCTGGAGATCCACTCCGAGCAGCAGGCGGAGGTGCTCGCCGCCGGGCAGGCCGTGCTCGACGAGCTGGGGATGACCGAGGCGGACCGGATCAAGCCCGTGATCGCGTCCACCCAGTTCATCACCAACGTGCACCCCTACCAGGCGCAGCTGCTCAACAAGTGGCGCAAGGGCTCGATGATGATGCCCGGGATGAGCCTGTTCGTCATGGAGGTGGCCCCGGCCGCCTACATCGCGATCGCCGCGAACGAGGCGGAGAAGGCCGCGGACATCACCGTCATCGAGCTGCGCGCGGTCGGCCGGTTCGGCCGGATGTTCCTCTCCGGCACCGAGAGCGACGTCCAGAGCGCCCGCGACGCCGCCGTCGCGGCGCTCGAGGGGATGCACGGGCGGGAGGACAAGCGATGACCGTGTTCGGGGCGGCCGACGTCGACGCCGCAGAGCGGAGCGGCGTCCTGCAGGTGGGCGCCAAGGACGTCGTGACGCCGCTCGCGCGGGAACGGGCCCGGGAGCTGGGTGTCCAGATCATCTTCGCCACCCCGGGCACCGCGGCCGCCGTCGACGGCGACCGCCGGCACTCGTCGTCAGCGCAGTACCCCTCCTCACCGGTCCCACGGCCGAGCTCCTCGGTGCCCCAGCCGGCCCTGCCGGCGCACCCGTCGTCGTCGACCACCGCCGCACGCCGCCCCGCGGTCGCGCCGCCCACGCCGTCCCCGGCCGGCCCGACACCGAGCCGGGCCGCCGTCCGGGCGCGGCCCGAGCCGGCGCCGCCTCCCGTCCGCCCGCCGTCGGGCGCACTGTTCCGGCGCGGGGCCCCGCTGCCGGCCGCGGTCCGCCCCGGTGGAGGAGCCGCCCGGGGCACCGGTCGGGTCGTGGTCGTCGGGGCCGGGAACGTCGGCATGATCGCCGGCATGCGCCTGGCCGACACCGACGCGTTCGAGGAGGTCGTGCTCGTCGACATCGACGAGGGCCGGGCCGCGGGCATCGCACTGGACCTCACCCACACCGCGGCGCTGAGCGGTTTCGCCACCCGGGTGCGGGGAGTGGGCTCGGTCGAGGCCGCCGGACCCGCCGACTACGTGATCATCACCGCGGGGCGGGCCCGCCGGCCGGGGATGAGCCGGTCCGATCTGATCAGCACGAACGCCGCCATCGTCGGCGACGTCGCGAAACGGGTGGCCGCCACCTCGCCGCAGGCGGTGATCGTGGTGGTCACCAACCCGCTCGACGAGATGACGCAGCACGCATGGCAGGCGTCCGGCTTCCCCGCGGAACGGGTGCTGGGCATGGCCGGGGTACTCGACACGGCGCGGTTCCAGGCCCTCGCGTCGCTGGACGGGCCCGCCCGCGCGGACCGCATCACAGCGTGGGCGCTGGGCAGCCACGGAGAGGAGATGGTCATCCCGCTCTCGCAGGCCACCGCCGACGGCCGCCCGCTGAGCCCGGGTCCCGCGATCGACGCCGTCGTGAACCGCGCTCGCGGATCGGGCGCCGAGGTCGTGGGCCTGCTGAAATCCGGCAGCGCGTTCATGGCGCCCGGGATGTCGGCGGCGCGGATGGTGCTGGCGATGGCCGCCGACACCGGCGAGGTCATGCCCGCGGCCGTGCTGGCCGACGGCAGCTACGGCATCCGCGACGTCTACGTGGGCCTCCCGGCCCGGCTCGGCCGCGGCGGGGTCCGCGAGATCGTCGAGCTGGACCTGCTCCCGGACGAGCTCGCCGCCCTGCGTGAGGCCGCCGACCGCATCCGCGAACGGCTCGGGCAGCTCGCTGCGGCAGCAGCAGGATGAGCGCGCCAGGATGAGGGCCGTCGTCTTCGTAGGTAACGGTGAGGTGAGCGTGGAGTCGGTGACCGACCCCGCGATCGCCGACCCCGGCGACGCCGTGGTGCGGGTCCGCCGAGCTGCCGTCTGCGGCACCGACCTGCACACCGTCGCCCACGCCGAGCACGTGCCCCGCGGCACCGTCCTCGGGCACGAGTTCGCCGGGGACGTCGTCGAGGTGGGGCCCGCGGTCACGGGTCACCGGGTCGGCGACCGGGTGGTCGGCGCCGACTTCACCGCCTGCGGCCGGTGCTGGTGGTGCCGGCGGGGGGACCACTGGGAGTGTGCCGACCGGCGCTTCTTCGGCACCGGCGCCGCGTTCGGCCCGGCACTGGCCGGCGCGCAGGCGGAGCTGGTCCGGGTGCCGTTCGCCGACACCGTGCTGCGCCCGGTGCCCGCTGACGTCGACCTCGACGCCGCGGTGTTCCTCGGCGACACCCTGGCCACCGGCTACGCTGCGGTCCGGCGCTGCGGGCTGACGCCCGGGGACACGGTCGTCGTGATCGGCGGCGGGCCGGTCGGGCAGCTGACCAGCCTGGCCGCGCAGGCGTGCGGCGCCGGGATCGTGGTCGTGGTCGAACCCGTCGACGAGCGGCGTGAGCTGGCGGTGCGCCAGGGTGCGCTGGGCTCTGTCCCCGACGGGACCCGGCAGCTCGTCGACGAGGTGACCGACGGCCGCGGCGCCGACGCGGTGATCGACGCGATCGGGGGTCCGCGCGGCCTGGAGACCGCGTTCGCGCTGGTCCGGCGCCGCGGCACGATCGTCTCCGTGGGCGTGCACGCGGATCCGCCCTGGCCGTTGCCGGTCGCCGCGGCGTTCGCCGACGAGCTGACGTTGCGGTTCGCCATCGGCGACGTGATGCGCGACGGCGACGCGCTGGTTGGCCTGCTGCGTTCCGGTGCGGTCGACCCGACCGTCGTCGCCTCGGAGACGGTCGGCCTCGACGGCGTCCCTGACGCGTATCGGCGGATGGCCCAGAGACGTACGCTCAAGTCCCTGATCGCGCTATGACGCCGGCGGAGGTGGGTTACATGTCTCCGCTGCCGACCCGGCTCGACCTGCGGGCCGAGCGTGCCGGCCTGGCCGACCTCCTCGAGACCCTGCCCACCGATGTCGACGGGGCGGCCGGCGATCTCGCGGGCCGCGCGTCGCTGCTGACCGGCACCCCCGTCACGGTCGCGGCCTGGACGGGGGAGCGTTGGATCGGGCTGGCTGGGCCCGGCACCGGCGTCGCCGGCCTGCCGCAGATCGGCCTCACCAACGGCAGCTGCCGCGACCGCCCCGGGATGCTCGCGGCCGACGGCGGCACCGTGGCCGTCTGCTGGGACCCCTCCGTCCGGTGGGAACCGGAGTGGATCCACCTCCTGCGGCAGGCGTGTGCGTGGCTGTCGCTGCTGCTGCGGCAGGCGACGTCGTCGGAGGAGATCGGTGCCGCCGGCGCCGAGGCCGAGGTGATCCGCGACGTCGTCCGTCAGCTGCTGTCCGTGCGCGACGTCGACCGGCTGCTGCTGTCCATCGCGGAGCGCATCCTGGGCCTGCTCGACGCCGACATCTGCGGGGTGATGCTGCGCGAGGGCGACGTCGTCCGCATGCGCTCGTGCGTCGGCAACCGGGTCGCGCAGACCGCGCGCCTGCAGATGCGCCGCGGACAGGGCGTCGCCGGCCTGGTGTTCCTCACCGGTGAGCCGGCCAAGGTCGACTCCTACCTCGACGACGAGACCATCAGCCAGGACTTCATGTCGCTGGCCGAGCGCGAGGAGACCCGGTCGGCGCTTGCCGTGCCGCTGCGGCTGCAGGGCGAGTTCATCGGGGTACTCGAGGTCTGGCGCCGCCGCCGGTCGGTCTTCACCGAGCACGACATCCGCCGGATGGTCACCCTCGCCGACATCGCCACCATCGCTATCGACAACGCCCGCCTCCACGACGAGCAGGCGGCGTCCACCGCGGAGACCGAACGTGCCCGCGACGCCCTGCAGCACCAGGTCGCGGTGCTGGACCGCTCGTCGGGACTGCAGCAGACGCTGCTGACCACGGTGATCGAGGGCGGCGGCCTCCCGGCGATCGCCCGGACGGTGGCTGTCGACCTCGACTGCGAGGTCGGGGTCTACGGCCCGGACGGCGCCATGCTCGCGTCGCACACCGGGTCGCAGGTCGTCGGGTCGCTGCCAGCCGCTCTGCCCCCCGGAACGGGCGGTGGCCGCAACCGCAACCGGGACGTGAAGCGGTGGATCCGCCCCGTCTACGCCGACGGGGACCAGGTCGGTCGGGTCCTGCTGGTCCAGGGGCGGCAGTCCGCGGAGATGATGGACGCCGTCGCCGGGCAGGTGGCGATGGCGTGCTCGCTGGCCCTGCTCCGGCAGCGAGCCGCGAGCCGTGCCCGGTCCGAGGCGATCGAGCAGGTTCTGTGGGATCTCCTGCAGGGCCCGGTGGAGCACCGGCTCGCCGCCCGCGCCCGCGCTCAGCAGCTGAACATCAACCTGACCGGGGCGCTGCGCGTCATCCACGGCCAGATCGAGAACGTGGAGGAGCTGGGCGCGCAGGAGGGGTGGGACACCTCGCAGATCGACCGGGTCCGCCGTGACGTGCTCCGCACGGTCCGCGTGCCCGCCGACGGGCGTGGTCTGACCCTGGCGAGTCTGAGGGGGGACCTGCTGGTGGCGGTGGCCGCGGACCTCGACCGGTCAGTGGCCAAGGATCTGGTGGCGTCGTTCTCCACGGCCGTCAACGTTCACCACCCCGGCCTGAGGCTCACCTGGGGCGTGAGCCGCGAGCACCACGACGTCATCGAGCTGCCGAGCGCGCTCAACGAGGCTCGCACCGCACTGTCGGCGGCGCGGCGCCTGGGTGGACAGAACGTCTTCCTCTACGAGGAGCTCGGCATCGTGCGGCTGCTGCTCGGCAACGGCAACGACCCGGACCTGCAGACGTTCATCGACGAGGTCACCGGCCCGCTCGTCGCCTACGACCGGGACAACGACGGGGCGCTGATCCGGACCTTGCGGGTGTTCTTCGAGTCCGACTGCTCACAGCGGGTCGCGGCGGAGCGGCTGTTCGTCCACCACAAGACCCTGCGGTACCGGTTGGAACGCATCCGCCAGCTCACCGGCCTCGACCTGAGCCGTCACGAGGACCGCATGCGCGCCGACTTCGCGTTGCGGCTGCTGCAGGTCAACCAGACCGCGACCGACGAGATCGGCTGACCGGCGCGATCAGGACGTCGGGGTGATCGCTTCGCCGATGACGCCCTCGGTCTCGCCGTGCGGTCGGGGGATCACGTGGCTGGTGTACAGCTCGCCCACCCGCTCCGCGGCGGCTCGACCTGCAGCGACCGCAGCCTGGACCGCGCCGACATCCCCACGGACGACGATCGAGACCTGCCCGTTGCGCATTGTGCGATAGCCCTCGATCTCGACGTTCGCCGCCTTCACCATCGCGTCGGCGGCCTCGACCGCCCCGACCAGACCCTTCGTCTCGATGAAACCCACGGCACCGGCCACGGCGATCTCCTCGTCCTGGGGCGGCACCGGCGATCCGGTGCGGCACGAACTGCCCTGCACGCTAGTGCGACTCGGCACCTCACCTACTGTCCATGCGGGACAACAGGCGGCACGGTCGTTGTCCGTGGCGGAGAGTGTGGGCTGCTTCGTGGTCCGCAGGCGAGAGCATTCCGATGCTGGAATGGCGTTGCTTGGAGTTGTCGTAGCAGTCGCCGATCGAGCCCATCGATCCGACGAGGCCGGCGTCGACAGGCGCTGCCCGAATGTCCATGACGTGAACTGCGACCCGTGATTCGAATGTAGGATCGCGGAATGCCGCTCCGGTCCGCGGCGGGTGATCGCCATGCCCAACGCGTCGACGACCAGCGCGGTGCGCATGTTGTTGTCGATCGACCATCCCACGATACGCCGTGAACAGGCGTCGAGAACGGCCGCGCAGTACACCTTCCCTTCGAACGTCGGGTGCTCAGTGATGTCGGTGCACCACAGCTCATCGGGTCCGTCCACGACGGAGTCCCGGTCGACCAGGTCCGTGTAGGGCTCGGCATGCACGTCACGGACGGTGCAGTCGCGGCCATCCGTAGGTTCCGCGAGATTCGTCGTGGATGGTCTCGATGTGTTTGAGCAGCATCTCGTTCTCCTGTCCACGGGCCGACTTCATCCGGGATCGCCATTCGTAATAGCCCTGGCGTCGCACGATCAGGACCCGGCAGGTCACCGCGACGTCGAAACCGTCGTCGGCGAGTTCATGGACCAGCGGGGAACTACTTTGGGAGGACGTTCTCCCGGGCGAAGTACGCGGCCGCGCGCTTGAGGATCTCGTTCTCGATCTCGAGGCGGCGTTTCTCCTTGCGGAGCTCGGTCAGCTCGCGTTTCTCGTCGCTGGTCAGCCGCGTCGACGAGGAGTTGCCGTTATCGGCGTCGTCCCGGGCCATCCAGTTCCGCAGGCACGATTCGCAGATCCGTAGGTCTTTCGCGATCGCTGAGATGGGTTGCTCGTCGAGGCGGGCGAGCTCGATGGCGCGGCGCCGGAACTCCGACGGGTGTGGTGCGGGCACGAACGACATCCGCCCTGGCGAACGGGGTCCGTCTCAGGTGACGTGTCCGGCGTCAGGGGGGCAAGCTCATTGCAGCGTTCGGTGCGGGTCGAGAAAATTGTCGTTGGTGTTCGTCGGTGTGGCGTGTCGTCGCTGCGGGGCGGGTTGGGCACACTCCCGGGGTGGCCCGAAAAATGCGGGAGGGGTTGGTCTGGTTCGCCGTACTGGCCGGTTTCTACTTCACCTTGGTCTCGGAGTACGACTGGCCGGAGATCGCGACCGGGCTGGGTGCGGCCGCGGTCGGTGCGACCGCGGCGGTGGGGTCGGCCACGGCCGAGCGGGGCCGGTACCGGCCCGCGTGGCGGTGGGTGGGTTGGCTGGGTCCGCTGCCGTGGCAGGTGGTGGGTGACACGGCACGGCTGACGGTTCTGTTGGCGCGTCACGTCGTCGGTCGGGGTGCGGTGGAGGGCGGCGTTCGTGAGCTGCGGCTGGCCCGCGGTGAGGATGCGGCCCGGGGTTCGGCGCGGCGCGCCCTGGGCGGGTGGGTTCTGTCGTTCGCCCCGGGCAGCTATGTCGTGGATGTCGACCCGGACACCGGAGTGGTCGTGCTGCACGACTTGGGTGCGGCGGCGTCCTCCCCGCTCGATGACCGGGTGGCCGGGTGAACGCCTGGTTGTGGGCGGCCACGGTCCTGGCGGTGGCGGGTCTGGCGCCGTGTCTGGTGGTGACGGTGCGTTCGGGTGCGCTGGAACGGCTGGTCGGGTTGGAACTGGCCGGGGTGGTCGCCACGGTGGTGCTGCTGTTGCTGGCCCAGGGCTTCGGTCGCAGTAGCTACGTTGATCTGGCGTTGGTGCTGGCGTTGTTGTCGTTCGCCGGGTCGCTGGTGTTCGCTCGGTTCCTGCAGCGGTGGGTGTGACCGTGCGGCACATCATTGCGCTGGTCCTGCTGGTGGCCGGGGTGACAGTGATCGTTCTGTCGTGTCTCGGGGTGCTGGTGGTGCCGGGCGCCTACCAGAAGCTGCATTTCGCCGCGCCGGCGTCGTCGCTGGGTGGGGTGCTGGTCGGAGCGGGGTTGGCGGTCGAGGCCGCCGTGTTCACTTCCGCGTTCAAGGACGTGTTCACGGTGCTGGTCCTGGCCGTGACCGGTCCCGTTGTCACGACGGCGACCGCCCGCGCGGTCCGCGCCCGGGACCAGCGCCAAGACGTCCAGCGCCGGGACGACCGGCCCGGTGAAGACCGGCCCGGTGAAGCCGGGCCCACCGAAGGCCGGCCCACCGAAGGCCGGCACATCGAAGGCCGGCACATCGAAGGCCGGCACATCGAAGGCCGGCACATCGAAGGACGGCACAGCGATGACCGGCACAGCGATGACCGGCACAGCGAGCCGGGGCCGGGATGAGCGTGTTGGCCGCTGTTGTGCTGGTGCTCACCGCCGTGGGTGGCACTGCGGTGGTCGTGACCAGGGAGCCGGTGCACCAGGCGATCGTGTTGTCGGTGTTCGGGCTGGTGTTGGCAACCCTGTTCGTGGTGTTGCAGGCGCCGGACGTCGGGTTGTCGCAGTTGGTCATCGGCGCCGCGGTGTTGCCGTTGATGGTGCTGTTGGCGATCGCGAAGGTCCGGGGGAGGGAACGCAGGTGACCCGCCGCGTCCGGGTCGTCGTGTTCGCGGTCGCCGCGGTGGGGATGGCGGTGCTGCTGGTGTGGGCGTTCGCCGGGGCGCGGCCGTTCGGCACGTCGATCCATCCCTACGGGGATCTCGCGGTGCGGGCGGCGTTGGAGCAGCGGGCGACGGCGAACACGGTCGCGTCGGTCACCTTCGACCAGCGCGGCCTGGACACCATGGGGGAGGAGTTCATTCTGTTCGCCGCGGTGCTGGGCACGTCGATCCTGCTGCGTCGCGAACCCGACGAACTCGCCCGCACCGTCGGCGAGGAGGGCACCGAGGACCGGGCGGGGTCGGGCCCGACCCCGGAGATGGTTCGCCTGTTCGGGTATGTGGTGTTGCCGTTCGTCGTCGTCGTCGGGATCTATGTGGTCGCGCACGGGCATCTCTCTCCAGGAGGGGGATTCCAGGGCGGCATCGTGCTGGCCACCGGGCTGCATCTGCTCTACATCGCCGGGGACTATCCGGCGCTGCGGCGGCTGCGACCACAGCGGGTGTTCGAGGTCAGCGAGGCCGCCGCGGCCGCCTCGTACGTGCTGCTGGGCCTGGCCGGGCTCGCCGTGACCGGGGCGTTCCTGGCCAACGTGCTGCCCTATGGAACGCTGGGCCAGCTCGCCTCCGCGGGTACGGTTCCGCTGCTCAACACGGCCGTCGGGGTCGAGGTCGGTTCCGGGACGGTGCTGCTGCTCGCCGAATTCCTGGAACAGACCCTCGTCCTGCGCGAGCGCTCCGGGCGCCCGGACACGGGGGGATCCCGATGAGTCCGCAGAGCCTTCTGGGTCTGCTGCCCTATCTCGTGGCCGGTTGGTTGTTCCTGATCGGTCTCTACGGCATCGTGACCAGCCGAAACCTGATCCACACGGTGGTGTCGCTGTCGGTGGTGCAGTCCTCCACCTACGTGCTGCTGCTCACCGTGGGCTTCCGCGCCGGTGCCACCGCCCCGGTGTTCTCCGACATCGCGCCGGGCGCCATCGTGGTCGATCCGTTGGTGCAGGCGTTGGCGCTGACCGACGTGGTCGTCGGCGCCACGGTGTCGGCGTTGTTGCTGGCGCTTGCCGTCCAGTCGCACAAACGTTCCGGGACACTCGACCCGGACCAACTGCGCACCCTGTCGGGCTGAGCGGCCCGTCGATGCCCGCCACGGCGCTCACCCCCGTGATCATCGGCCTGCCGATCGGGATGGCCGCGGTCCTGGCTGCGCTGGGTGCCCGGCTGCCGCGCCGCGTCCTCGATGCCACCGCCACCGCCACCGCGGCCACGGTGACCGTCCTCGCGGTGCTCCTGCTGGTCGCGACGTCGCAGGGTCGGGTAGTCGCGTGGGCCGGTGGCTGGACCCCGCATCAGGGCGTCAGCGTCGGGATCGCCCTGGTCGCCGACCCGTTCGGCGCTGGTCTCGCGGTCGTCGCCGCTGTGCTGAGCACCGCGGTGCTGGTGTTCTCGTGGCGCTACTTCCAGGCGGTCGAGGTGTTCTTCCACGCCCTGGTGCTGGTGTTCCTCGCCGCGATGTGCGGGTTCGTGCTGACCGGGGACCTGTTCGACATGTTCGTCTGGTTCGAGCTGATGAGTGCCATCGCCTACGCGCTCACCGGGTATCAGATCGAACAGGCGCAACCGCTGCAGGGCGCGGTGAACTTCGGGATCACCAACTCGATCGGTGCCTTCGCCACGCTGCTGGGCATCACCCTGCTCTATGGCCGCACCGGCGCCCTCACCTTCGCCGCACTCGGTGCCACGCTGACCGGTGCCCACCCGGACGCGGTCATCGTGGTGTCGATGGCGCTGATCCTGACCGGGTTCCTGGTCAAGGCCGCGGTGGTGCCTTTTCATTTCTGGACCGCCGACGCCGAGGCGGTCGCACCCTCCCCGGTGTGTGCGTTGTTCTCCGGGATCATGGTCGAGCTCGGTATCTACGCGGTCGCGCGCATCTACTGGACCGTCTACGCCCCGGTGCTGCCGGTGTCGGCGTTGCGCGGTCCGCTGCTGGGGTTCGGGGTGCTCACGGCCGTGCTGGGCGCGGTGATGTGTCTGGCTCAGCGGCACATCAAACGGCTGTTGGCGTTCTCCACGATCAGCCACGTCGGGCTGTTCTTGATCGGGGTCGCGTTGCTCAACCCGGCCGGTCTGGCCGGTACCGCGGTGTATGTGCTCGGACAAGCCGGGGTGAAGGCGGCGCTGTTCCTGCTGGCCGGGGTGATCGCCTTGCGGCTGGGCAGCGTCAGCGAGCGCGATCTGCACGGCCGGGGCCGCGACATGCCGTTGACCGCGGCACTCACGATCATCGGCGGACTCGCGCTGGCCGGGCTGCCACCCTTCGCCACCGCTCTGGGGAAAGCCATCACCGAGGACGCCGCCGCATCCGCAGGGCTGGGCTGGCTCGTCGCGGTGTTCATCGCGGCCTCCTCGCTGACCGGTGCCGCGGTGCTGCGGATGGCCGCCCGCGTGTTCTTCGGCCTCGGCGCACCCGCCACGGCGCATCCGATCCAGCGCAGCGATGACCGCAGCGACGACCGCAGCGACGACCGCAGCGACGACCGCAGCGACGACCGCAGCGACGACCGCAGCGACGTCGTGGGCGACGACGGCGAGCAGGACAGTGGGGAAGCTGAGGAACCGTCGCCTGCTCGGGCCCCCCGTACCATGCTGATCCCCCCCGTGGTCCTGCTCGCCGCCGCGCTCGCTCTGGGGATGCTGCCTGGCCTGCCCGCCACGATGGGCGTGGTCGCGGCCGGCTTCACCGACCAACCGTTCTACGCCGCCCAGGTCCTCGCACTGCCGCTTCCCGGGCATGCCGCGCTCCCGGCACCCGTCGACTGGTTCACCACCAGCAGCCTGGTCTACGGGCTGCTCTCGGTGGCTCTGGCCGTCCTGATCGCCGCCGCCGCGGTGCTGCGTACGAGGCTGCCCGGGTGGGCTGTCGCCGTGGCCGACGCTGGCCGACCTGCGCTGCGTGGTTTGCGCGCTCTGCACAGCGGACACATCGGGGATTACGTGGCCTGGCTCCTGGTCGGGGTCGTGTCCCTCGGCGCGGCACTCGGTGTCGCCCTACGCTGACAATAATCCCCACGTCGCGTGAGCCGGTCTCGTTGGAGATCAGCGACGCTGCGCCCTTGAGGCCGTGACACCCACGTCCTCGAACACGAACGCGCCGAGCAGGAAGTTGTCCTCGTTGGCGAAGGGGTCCAACGACTGACACTTCTTGATCAGCCGCGTCGATCAGGTCGGTCTCGGGACGGGCGACCTTCGGGTTGCCCAGCGCGGCGCGGCACCGGCGCGGAGGAACTCGACTGCCACCACCCCGCGGATCACCGCGATGCTCGCGCTCCCGGATCCCGGTCGGCGCTGTCCCCGACCGGGGTGGGCTGGCACGACCGCCGACAGCGACTGTGTCTATCGGTACTGCGCGGCCTCGGCATCGCGGCTTCGCGCGACATCGAGGAGGACGGCATGGCGCAGGGCAGCGTGACCCCGATGACGGCGGCGGTGGCGGCGGGTGACCCTGGCCGGGACGGCGGCGGTGCACCTTGAGCTGGAACCGTGCCACGGTGGCCGGGTCGGTCAGCCAGCCGCGCCACACCCCGACCACGGACACGGCGGTGAGCTCGAACAACCCCGCCTGCACACGTGCCGCCGTGTCCACACCCGGCAGTGTCGCTGCCCCCACCGACGACCATGTGTCGGGCTCCGCCCTCTCTCGGGTGCCGGAGGTCTGGTCCTGGCAACAGCCAGCCGGCACCACACGGTGACGAAGCCCGGCAAACCCGACCTCCCGGGCAATTCAGCACCCGCGGCCGCGGCGATCAGCGCGTCCAACGCCCGACCGCTGCCCTCCAGGTCCTCACAGGAACAGGCGAAAAGCATCCCGGCGCCTGGTCGACGTCGGAAAAGCGTGCGAGGCCGTGGCCGGACGGGTACTCCCGTGCATGACCTCACCGACCGAGCACAACTCGAGCGACCACACAGCCGGCCCGGAGCGCGTCGAGCAGCGCGCAGCGGCCGAGCGCAGCGGGGAACCGACCGTTCCGGGGGTGGCTGGCGCTACGGACAGCTCCGCTGACGGACAACAGGGACTGCGGCTGCACGCGGGCATCGCGGTCCTCGCCACGGTACTGAGCGTCCTGGTGACGGTGGTGTTCTTCGTGCAAGGAATATGGCCGTTGGCCGTCGTGTTCGCGGTGGTCGCACTCGCATCACTGGGCGCGCTGGGATGGGCGCTGCGGCGCCGGTGTCGGGGCCAACAACTTCGGCTGTTCCGCGACGATCAGCCGCAGCGATGAGCAGCCCGGCCGGTCCCACTCCGACGACGCCGCGAGATGCGGCGGGTGCGCCGAGGTGTGGACGGCGCCGCCCCGGAGATCCCCAGCCAGAGGCTGGCCCTGAGGACGAACAGGCCACTGCACTGCGTCCGGTCAGATCTCCGTTCCACTCCCGCGACACCCACGACAACCTGAAGACCGCCGAAACGCGCGGCAACACCGCAGATGACGACCAGTGCGACAAGGACGGGCACGAGGACAGGACGATCGTGCGGTTGGGCACGACCGCCCGGCGAGCCGCGGCCGCGGTGGGGGAGCGTCCTAGACCGTATGAGGGGCTGGCCGGGCGAGGGTGTATCGGCACCTGGGCATCCCGGTCGTGGGTGACTACGGCCGATTCGGGCTGCCGGGTCAGGTTGGTCGCGCGGCTACAACCAGCGCCTGTGGAATCCTTCGGGCCGTACCCCTGACGAGGTCTTGATCGACTGGCCGAGCCCGAGCGGGACCGTCGCCGTGGCGGCGCAGCAGGCGTTGCTGAGCCACACGCACGCGCGCGGTTGCATCGGAAAGCACTTGCTGTGGCGGCGGCGCAGCTGTTGCGCCCTCGCTGAGCAGGCTCATGGGTGGCTCCTCGCCGGATGTTGGTACCGATGACCCGGTGCCAGTCATCCACGGGAAGGTCGGCCAGCGGGGCCGGGACGAAGGTGCCGGCGTTGTTGTGGGCGAAGTGGAGGCCTCCGAACTGCCCGACCGTCTCATGGACGGCGGCCTCGACCGGCGCGGCGTCGGAGACGTCGAGGCGCAGGAACCGGGCCTTGCCGCCCAGCTCCTCGATCTCGCGGACGGTGTCGGTGCCGTCGAGGACGTCGCAGACCGCGACCGATGCGCCGCGCGCGGCGAAGGCCAGTGCGCTGCCGCGCCCGATCCCGCGCGCGGCTCCGGTGACGAGCGCGACCCTGCCGGTGAAGTCCTCCCGCGGGGCGCTCACTTGACCGACATCCCCGCGTCGACGGGCATGGCGACGCCGGTGATGTAGCGGGCCTCGTCGGAGGCGAGGAACAGCAGCGCGTTGGCGATGTCCTCGACCTCGACCCACGGCACCGGGAGCAGGTTCAGCCCGCGGTAGAGGTCGATGACGTCGTCGAGGGTCGGCGCTTCGAGGTCGGGCCGGAAGATCCGCCAGTTGTTCTCGTTGAGCAGCAGCGGGGTGGGGACCGTGGTGGGGTGCAACGAGTTGACCCGGATCGAGTGCGGGGCCAGCTCCACGGCCAGGCTGCGCATCAGCCCGACCACGCCGTGCTTCGCCGAGACGTAGGCGGAGAAGTTGGGTGCGGCCTTGAGGGCGAGCGAGGAGCTGGTCAGGATGATCGCGCCGCCCCGGCCGCGCTCCACCAGGTGCGGGACGGCCGCCCTGGCCGTGTTCCAGACGCCGGTGAGGTTGGTGTCGAGGACCGCGCGCCAGTCCTCCTCCTTGGTGCGGGCGGAGTCGGCGGCGATGCCCTGGATGCCGGCGTTGGCCGAGACGATGTCGACGTGACCGAGCTGCTCGACCCCGTCGTCCACGAGCTGCTGGACGGCAGCGAAGTCGCGGGCGTCGGCCTTGGCCCAGACGATCCGGCGGTCGAGCTTCTCGACGAGCGCGACGGTCTCCGCGAGGTCCTCCTCGGTCGCGGCCGGAGCGCCCTGGGCGTCGACCGGCCCGCAGACGTCGAAGGCGATGATGTCGGCGCCTTCGCGGGCGAGGCGTTCGGCGTGGGCGCGGCCCTGGCCGCGGGCGGCCCCGGAGATGAGGGCGACCTTGCCCTCGACGCGGCCGGTCACGCGAACACCGGCGCGATGTCGAAGTAGACGCGGTAGTCGTCGACGAGCCCGTCGTCGCGGCGCCGGATGATGGACACGACCGGGATGGTGACCTGCTTGCCGTCCTTGCGGTCGTAGGTGGTCTCGAGCTGGGCGACGCTCGCGTTGCCCTCGTGCCATTCGTGGAGGATGCGGTGGCTGAGCCCGTTGATGGTGGAGAAGAACCCGCCGACGCCCTGCTCGACCGCGGTAGGGCCGACCATCGGGTCGCCGTTGGCGAAGACCATCACGCCGTCGGGGGCGAAGATCTCGGCGAACCGCGGTGGGTCGAAGGCGTCGACGCGGGCGAAGACGTCGCGGATGAAGTCGGGTCCCGGGGTTGGCGCGTCGCCGCCGAGCGGGGTTCCGCTGGCTACGCTCTCGCGGACGGCACGGAGGGTAGTGCGGACGGCGTCGAGGTAGTCCTCCTCCATGTGTCCGGCGAACTCGTTCTCCTGCGCGCTGCCCGCCTCCACGCCGTCGATGGCGATCCGGAACGTGAAGGTGAGTGCGAGCTCCCCGTTCTTCTCGCCGATCTCGTTGTCGATCGTGCCGCGGGCCGTGCCGTGGGTGCGCTGGAAGTGCACGAGCTTCTCGGGGTGGAAGGTGATGACCTCACGGACGGGCTGGCCGGCGTGGATGATGTCGCGCACCAGCCCGCCCTCGAACCGGTCGACGATGCTGCACGAGGTGATACTGCGGACGTACTTCATCGGGTTGCCGGCCTTCTCGAGCAGACCGGCCCAGACGTCGTCGACGCCGAGGGCGGGCTCGGTGCCGTCGTTGACGACGAGTGTCCTGCTGATCTCGATCATGGCTGATCTCCGTCTCTGGGGTTCCGGTCAGGGTCGGGCTGTGACGAGTGCGACGCGGCCGACGTTGGTGTCGGACTCCACGTGGTGGTGGGCCTCGGCGGCCTGGTCGAGCGGGAACGAGCGGTCGACGACGGGCCGGAAGCCGCGGGGGACCTCGGCCCAGGAGGCCTGGACGCTCGCCGGGTTGCCGGTGCGCACCCCGATGACCCGCTGGCACCTGGAGTACAGGCGCAGAAGGTCGACCGATGCGCCGCCGCCGAGGAACGCTCCGGAGGTCACGACGGCCCCGGCGACCGCGAGCACGTCGAGGGTGGAGGCGAACATCGCGGGTTCGCCCAGGTCGTCGATGGCGATGTCGATGCCGTGCCCGTCGGTGATGTCCAGGACGTCGCGGGTGAAGGTGGGGCTCGTGCCGTCGAGGGTGAACTCGATGCCGGCGGCCTCGAGCCGCGTGCGCTTCTCCGCCGACCGCGACGTCGCGATGACCCGGGCGCCGAGGTGGGCCGCGAGCGTCGCAGTGGTGGAGCCCAGAGCCGAGGCCGCCCCCTGCACGAGCACCCACATGCCGGGTTCGAACCCGGCCTGCGTCAGCTGGTTCTGGGCGACCGGACCTGACAGTGCCAGCGCGGAGGCCTCGACCGGCGAGATCCCGGCCGGGACCGCGACGGCGTTGCGGGCGGGCACCGCCACGTAGTCGGCGTAGGCGCCCTGGCGGTGGGTCCCGATGAGCTGCAGGGACTGGCAGGCCTCCGCCCGGCCCCGCAGGCAGTGCCGGCACTCGCCGCAACAGACGGACGGGAACACCGCGACCCGGTCGCCGACGCGGGCGGAGGTGACCTCGCTCCCGACCGCCGCGACGACGCCCGCGTGCTCGGCGCCCAGGACGTGCGGCAGCACGAACTTCGCGTACGGGTGGGTCCCGGCGCGGGCCCGCAGGTCCAGCAACCGGCCCACACTGACTGCGGCGACCTGCACGAGAATCTCATCGGCCCCGGGCCCGGGGGTGGCGATCGTGGCGCGGTGCAGCACCTCCGGCGGCCCGAACTCGGAGAAGACGACAGCGCTCATCTCCGCACCGGGCGTGACGGCGGCCGGCCAGACCCCGGCCTGGACGTCGGTCGAGGCGGTCATGACGCCACCACCGGGTTCACCAGGCGTCCGACCCGGTCGATCTCCACGACCACCTCGTCACCGTCGGCGAGGAACTCGTTGCGGGGCAGCCCGACGCCGGCCGGGGTGCCGGTGAGGATGAGATCGCCGGGTTCGAGGGTGACCATCCGGCTGACGGCGGCGACCAGGTCGGCGACCGGGCTGATCATGTCGGCGGTCGAGGAATCCTGCTTGAGCACGCCGTTGACGAACAGCCGCACGGCGAGATCGGTGGTGTCGCCCACCAGCCAGGCCGGGACCAGGCCGGGTCCGATCGGACAGAAGCCGTCCTGCGCCTTCGACCCCACCCAGTCGAAGCCGAAGGGCTCCGACACCGCGTCGGGCCGGCTGAGCCGGGACCGCGCGGAGATGTCGTTGGCGGGCAGGTACCCCGCGATGTGCGCGATGACGTCGCCGGGTGTGAGGTCGCGGCAGCGGTCGGCGATCACCACTGTCAGCTCGGCCTCCCAGTCGATCCGGGTGTCGCCGGCTGGCAGTGGGATCGCGTCACCGGGGCCGATCACGGTCGTCGTGGGCGGTTTGAAGAAGAAGAACGGCTCGGGCGGCGTCGCCGGCGCGGCGATGCCCATCTCAGCCAGGTGGTCGTAGTAGTTCGCGCCGGCGCAGAGGATCTTCGACGGGTAGGTGAGCGGGGCAACGAGCACCGCGTCCGGGATCACGTCGTCGGCGTCCGGGGTCCAGGCCCGCAGCAGTGGCTCGACGTCGGCCCACCGCCGCAGCAGCGACATCAGGTCGCCGGCCCCGAGCGCGGGCGGCGTCCTCACGATCTTGTCGTCGACCAGCGCGCCGACCGAGACACCGGCCTCACCGGCGCGGGAGTACTGAACGAGCGACCATGGCGGTGCGTGCATCTGGGACCTCTCCGACTGTCGACACCGGGGGCCGACGAGTCGAGGAACAGTCCGTCGTCATCGGTGCCCCGTCAGAGTGTCGACACTTTTTGGTCGCGTCAAGGGGCGATTCGGGGGCATCTCCCGCTACAGTTCGGTCGATCCCGACCACGGGTCGTCGATGGGGGAGGTGGGCATCACGGTGTCAGAGGCGCTCGACAAGCTGCCCGGACTGCGGATCACCGACCCGCGCCGGATCAGCATGGAGGTGCACGCGCACCTGCGGGAACTGATCGTCAGCGGCGTCCTGGAGCCCGGCACGGAGCTCAAGCAGGCGGAGCTCGCACGGGTCTTCGCGGTCAGCCGGGCCCCGCTCCGCGAGGCGTTCCGGATGCTGCAGGAGGAGGGCCTCGTCGTCGGCGAGCTCAACCAGCGCAGCCGGGTCGCCGGCTTTGATCCCGACGAGCTCGAGCTCCTCTACGCCGCGCGGATCGCCCTCGATGCGCTCGGGGCCCGCCTCACGGCAGGCCGGCTGACGGCGGCGGAGGCGAAGGCGGCCGCCACGGCGCTGCGCGAGATGGACCGGGCCAACCGGGCCTCGGACATGACGAGCTGGTCGCAGGCGCACCACCGGTTCCACCGCATCGTCGTGGCCCGGTGCGGGGCGCGGGTCCTGCGCACGGTCGCCTCCTACGCGGAGCAGAGCGAGCCTTACGTGCGGGCGTTCCAGGCGCGGCACCGGGACCTGTTCCCGGACCGGCACCGCGAGCACGTCGCCATCCTCGACGCCGTCCTGGACGGCGACCGCAACCTCGCGGCCCGGCTGATGGCCGAGCACCTCGCCGGCACCGCCCGTCGGGTCCTCTGCGACTTCACCCCCGACCGGCCGGCCGGCGCGGTGGAGGAGGCGGTGGCGTACGCCAGTGCGGTCGTCCCGCTGTCGGGCCCCACTGGACATGCTGGCGAAGTGTCGACACTATGACGGGAGCATCGGCGACAGAAGGAGTCAGGTCATGACCACACCGGAGGCGGACTCCGCCGTCCGCGTCTCGAAGCTCGGCTACGTGGGGTTCGAGACGCCCGACATCGACCGGATGGTCGAGTACTACACGAAGGTCCTCGACTTCCACGTCGAGGAGCGATCGCCGGACGGCGCCTTCCTCACCACCGGCTCCGACCACCACTGCGTCGTGCTGACGAAGGGCAAGACCCGGGCCAGGTCGGCGGTGGGCTACGAGATCTGGGAGTCCCTCGACGACGCCGGGCGCCGGCTGCAGGAGGCGGGCTACGAGGTCGAACGCCGCAGCGACATCGGCCCGGGCACACCCGACGTGCTCGTCCTCGCCGAACCCGGCACCGGCGTGCCCCTGCACCTGTTCAGCGCCCAGGAGCTCAGCGGCGTGCAGGACTACCCGCCGCTACGGCCCACCAAGCTCGGTCACGTCGCGGCGTTCACGCCCGAGCTGGCCTCGATGCAGAAGTTCTACCAGGACCTTCTCGGCTTCCGCTGGTCCGACACCATCGGCGACTTCTTCGTGTTCCTGCGATGTAACGCCGACCACCACGCGGCCAACTTCATGGCCAGCACGAAGTTCGAGGGCATGCACCACATCGCCTACGAGATGCGCGACCCCAACCACCTGATCAGCATGCTCGACCACATGGGGCGCAACGGAGTGCGGCTGCACTGGGGCCCGGGGCGGCACGGCCCGGGCCACAATCTGTTCACCTACCACAAGGATCCAGACGGCAACACGATCGAGCTGTTCACGCAGATCGACGTGATCCACGACGAGGCCAAGGGGTACTGGGAGCCGCGGCCGTGGCACGAGACCCATCCGCAGGGTCCGCGCACGTGGGAGGTCGACCTGGCGACGGTCAACATCTGGGGACCGATCCACCAGGAATCGCTGGACCACTGAGCCGGTGTCCACCGCGGAGGAGCTGGTCGGAGCCGGGAGGATCCTGGCCCGGCACGAGCTGGTCACGGCCTTCGGCCACCTTTCCGTCCGCGACGGCGACACCATGGTCATCACACCACCGGTGCCGCTGCACGGCGCCGAAGCGCCTGACTGCCGGGTCGTCCGGCTGAACGCGGCGGCGCTGCCCCCGGGTGTGCCCGCCGAGGCGTGGCTGCATCTCGCCGTCTACCGCGCCCGCCCCGACGTCGGAGCCGTCTGCCGGGCCCAGCCCGATGACGCGACGGCGCTCGCCGCGGCGGGGGTCCGCATCGGACCCGTCACCGGCCACGCGGTGCTCGCCGGTGCGCCTGTGCCGGTGTCGGGACCCGCGGTTCTCGTGCGGGACGCGGCCACGGCCGACCGAGCGGTCGCAGCTCTCGAAGGCGGCGACTCGCTCGTCCTGAGGGGGAACGGCGCGGTCACCACCGCCGATTCCCTGGGCCGCGCGGTCGCCCGGATGTGGCTGCTGGCCCGGGTGTCCCGAACCGTCGCCCTCGCGGCCGTAGCGGGCGATCCCCATGACCTGTCCGACGAGGAGATCGCGAGCTGGCGTGCGGTGTCCGGTGAGCTGCTCGACCGCATCTGGATCTACTTGAACCTGACCGCTACAAGGGAGAATGCTCCATGATCCAGCTGGAAGACGTCGCCTACGTCCGGTCCGGAACGGCCGACCTGGAGACGGCCGTACGGTTCGCGGTCGAGGTCGTCGGTCTGGAGGAGATCGCCCGGGAGGACGGTGTCGCGTACCTGCGGGCCGACCACCGCCACCACTGCCTGGCCTTCGTCGAGGGGGAGTCCGGTGTGCTCTCGGTGGGGTTCGCGGTGCACGACTCGGCGGCCCTCGACGTCGCCGAGGTCGAGCTGGCCGCGGCCGGCTGCCGGGTGCGTCGCGGGGACGCGAAGGGGGCGGCCCACCGGCGCGTCCACGACTACCTCGAGTTCGACGATCCGTGGGGCAACCGGGTCGAGCTCGTGAGCGGGCAGGTGACCATCCCACGTCCCGTCCGCTTCGGCCGGCCGGCCGGGATCACGGAGTTCGGGCACATCTGTCTCGACGCGCCGGACGTCCGGGAGGCGTACGCGTTCTGGTCCTCACTGTTCAACATCAGGATCTCGGACTGGATCGGGGACCGGGCCGCGCTCATGCGGTTCGATCCCGTGCACCACAAGCTGGCAGTCTTCCAGGGCGACCGGCCGGGCCTGTGCCACATGAACTTCCAGGTCGCCTCGCTCGACGACGTCATGCGCAGCTGGCACGTGCTGGAGCGGGCCGGTGTCGAGATCGAGCTGGGTCCCGGCCGGCATCCCCAGTCCACGGCGGTCTTCCTGTACTTCAAGGGTCCAGAAGGGCTGACCTACGAGTACTCGTGGGGGGTCCGGCGGATCGAGGACGACGAGGGGTGGCGTCCGCGTTACTTCGATCCCGCCGAGCCCGATGCCGTGGACCTCTGGGCAGGCCCGACCTCGAAGCCGACGCCCCAGTTCCAGGTGCGCCACCTCGATCAGGCAACCAGCGGGTGAAGGCTCAGGTCGCAGTCCTGGCGACCAGTACCTCTCCCTCGAGGCCGTCAGGGTCGCGGAAGGCGCGAGAAACCGGAGCACGCAGCGCAGCATTGCCTGATGGTGCGCGACGGAGCCATGGCCTCTGCCCATCTCGACGGCGCCACCCACGTCGGCGCCGCGTTCAACCGTGGACTCGAAGGTCTGCTCACGCTCCTTCACCGAGACGCCTGCGCGCCCAGTCTCTCACTCGCTACAACGCTCTGGGCGCCGTCGCAACCGGGAGGTGGTTCTCGTCGATTCCGAGAACCCGCATCTTCCGGTAGAGCGTAGAGCGAGCGATGCCGAGCCGTTCCGCGGCGGCGAGCTTGTTGCCCTGCGTCTCGGCCAGCGCCTCCAGCACGATGTCGCGTTCCGCCCGCCGTAGCGACGACCGGCCGGTGCGGCTGCTGGTGGAGCGGTACTCGGGTGGCAGGTGTCCCAGCGCGATGTCGGAGCCCATCGAGCGGGTGACGGCCGTGGCCAGTACGGCCTCCAGTTCGCGAACGTTGCCTGGCCAGTCCAGTGCCGCGAGCGCGGCGACGGTCCCGGGCAGCAGGCGGGGCACGGGCCGGTGGCGGGTGTGCGCAGCCAGCAGCGCCGGCGCGAGGTCGGGGATGTCCTCCGTGCGGAAGCGCAGGGGCGGCACGGTGAGCGAGACCGGGAAGTGGTCCAGTACCCGGGCGGCGGCCGCGTGCGCGCCTCGGCCACGGGCCGTGGCGAACACACGGGTTCCCGACTCGGATACCGCGTCGATCACGCCTTCGACCCGGGTGGCGACTGAGGGTACGAGCTGGTCGACGTGCCGGAGCAGGATGGTCTCTCGGCGGCTGACGGCGGAGATCAGCCGGGCGATCCACTCGGCGGGCTCGTCGTGGGACGCGAGCGCGTCGAGCACCGTCATCGGCCTGTCGCCGGACCGTCGCCGGTGCAGGTGCTTCGCGACGTGCAGCTTACCCACGCCGGGCTCCCCGCAGACCAGCAGCGGAACATCGGTACGCAGAGCGGTATCGACGTCCTCACGCAGCCGCACGCTGGCGACGCTGCGTCCCGCGAGCGCCTCCCGATCCGCGCGCAGGTGAGTCGGCCGCGGCCGGGGCCGGGCGGCCGCCGTCCGATCCGTTGGCCTGGGTTGCGGGCGCATCTCCACCAGTACACCGGCCATCGAGCCGCGCTCTCCCACCCGCGTCGCCCGTGCCTGCACGACGACGTCACGCGCGAGTCGAACCTCGCTGACGCACTCGTCGCCGGTGCCGAGCGTGCGGCAGGCCCAGTCCCAGAGCATCGCCTGGTCGGACACGTCGAGCAGGACCGATGCTGCGGTGTTCGCCATGACCACGGTCTCGTTCAGCGACAGCACCGCCGTCGTGGCGCGCCGACTGGCCCGCAGGAAGTGCTCCAGCAACATCTGTTCACGGCGCGACGCGTCGGCGTAGATCCGCGATTCGATCTCCCGCACCGCGGCGAGCACGACCGGTTTCAACAGCTCGTGGGAGTCGTCCACGCGACAGGTGACATCCAGGACGCCCTCGACGGACCCGGTGATCGGGTGTCGTACGGGCGAGCCGATGCACGTGAATTCCTGCAGGTTCTCCCGGAAGTGCTCAGGCCCCGAAACGATGAACGGCTTGCGTTCCTCGAGGGCGCTGCCGATCCCGTTGGTTCCGGTGAACTCCTCGGCGTAGAGGAAGCCCGGGCACACCGATGCGCGGTCGAGCGCGCGCGCGAGCTCTCGCCCGCCGGCGCGTCGATCGATGATCTGTGCGTCGGCGTCGGCCAGCAGGATCGACACCGGGCCGCCCTCCATCTGGTCGGCGAGCCGATCGATCACCGGGCCGGCGGCGCGGAGCAACCGGTTGGGGCGCTCGAACTCCGGCCGGTACGGGACGTCCTCGGAGTGCGCCGCAACACCCACGACCTGGCACCGCCGCCAGGACGAGATGATCTCCTGTCGGACCGCGGACCGCTGCTGGTCCTCCAGTGAGATGGGTCGGTTCAGCACGCGCTCGCGCTCGTCACGCGGCCCGTCAACACGTCCAGGCACAGCCGCCCCCTCACCGTCGAGGCCGGGCATTGACTCGTCAGTCGTTCAGCCAACCATGCCTGTGTCCCACCGACTGTCCGAAAACGCAACACCGTGGTGGTCACCGCGTGCTCGGTGGCGCTTCTTGCCGAACCTCCCGACGGACGTCTCCGGTATCCGGTCGACAGACGGCATCCGATCCGGCAGCCAGAAACGCGAGAACGAACTCGTAGCCGTCGCCGACCCGGGTCACGACCTCCATATCGCCGAAGAGCCGCTCGGCCCGCCACAGCAACCGCTTGATCAGCAACCATCGGTCCAACCTCAGGCCCGTCCATTCCCGCCTCCCCGGAGCGCTGTCCGAAATCCGCGACAGGGACCGAATGCCAGCGTGTGTCGCGTTCTCGGACAGTGAACGTCCTCACTGTGCGCTCACACTCCGGCATTCCATCCACACAGACACAGGAGCAGGAGCGGGTATGAGCACGTCCGACAGCACCGTCGAGGAACTCGACGTCCTCGTGATCGGGTCCGGTTTCGCCGGGATCTACCAGCTCCACCGGCTACGCAACCTCGGGCATTCCGTGAAGATCTTCGAAGCCGGTTCGGCGCTCGGCGGTATCTGGTACTGGAACTGCTACCCGGGCGCCCGAGTCGACACCGAGGGACCGATCTACCAGTTCGCCTACCAGGACCTGTGGAAGGACTGGGAGTATCAGGCCCTCTACCCGGACTGGAGCGAGGTCCGCGAGTACTTCGACTACGTCGACCGCAAGCTCGACATCTCCCGCGACGTCCGGTTCAACACCCGGGTCGAGTCAGCCGAATTCGACACCGAGCGCAACCAGTGGGTCGTGCGGTCCTCCGACGGCGCGACCACCCGCTGCACCTATCTGGTGCCCTGCCTCGGGTTCGCCTCCAAGCCCTACGTCCCGACGATCCCGGGGCTGGACTCCTACCGCGGGATCAGCCACCACACCGGGCTGTGGCCGCAGGACGGCGTGGACCTGACCGGGAAACGGGTCGCTGTGATCGGCACCGGTGCCAGCGGCGTGCAGGTCATCCAGGAAGCAGCCAGCGACGCCGCGGACGTGACCGTCTTCCAGCGCACCCCGAACCTCGCGATCCCCATGGGCCAGCGCACGCTCACCCCCGCGGACCAGGCCGCGATCAAGGCCGAACTGCCCGAGCGGTTCGCCTCCCGCGCCAGCACGTTCGCCGGATTCGACTACGACTTCACACCGATCAACGCCGTCGACCTCCCCGAACAGGAGCGCACCGCCGGCTACGAGGAGCTGTGGGAAAAGGGCGGCTTCCGCTTCTGGCTCGCCACCTTCCAGGACACCCTGTTCGACCAGAAGTCCAACGACTACGCCTACACGTTCTGGCGGGACAAGGTCCGCGCCCGGATCAAGGACCCGCTGCTCGCCGAGAAACTCGCGCCGACCGACCCGATCCACCCCTTCGGCGTCAAACGGCCGTCGCTGGAGCAGAACTACTACGACGTCTACAACCAGGACAACCTCCACCTCGTCGACCTGAACGAGACGCCGATCGAGACCGTCACCGAGCGCGGCATCCGCACCGCGGACGGCACCGAGCGCGAGTTCGACGTCATCGTCCTCGCCACCGGCTTCGACTCGGTGTCCGGCGGGCTCACCCGCCTCGACATCCGTGGCACCGACGGCACCCTGCTGCGCGACAAATGGGCCGACGGGATCAGCGCACACCTCGGCGTGGCCACCGCCGGGTTCCCGAACCTGCTGTTCGTCTACGGCCCGCAGAGCCCGTCAGGCTTCTGCAACGGTCCCACCTGCGCCGAGATCCAGGGTGAGATGATCGTCGAGATCGTCGAGCACCTGCTGTGCAACGGCCACCAGCGCATCGAGTCGACCCCCGAGGCCGACCAGGCGTGGAGCGAGCACGTCGCCGAGCTCGTCGGCCCGACACTGTTCACCAAGGCCAAGTCCTGGTACATGGGCGCGAACATCCCGGGCAAGGCGATCCAGAGCCTCAACTACCCCGGTGGTCTCCCGCTCTACCAGGAGAAGTACGCGGAGTCGAAGGCGAACGGCTACGCCGGCTTCCGGATCTCCTGACCAACCATCACAGACCGATCGGAGCGATCCATGAGCGTCACCCTGCGCGGCGTCAATCTGGGCTACATGCAGCTTGACCTGTCGCTGCTGTCGAACCGCGAGCAGAACGTCGGGGTCACCTACCAGTGTCCGGCCCTCGCCTACATCATCGAAACCCCGGAAGGACGCATCCTCTGGGAGACCGGGATCTCCGCACAAGCACGCCAGGAATGGCTACCGGAATGGCAGGAGGCCGTCAGCCTGGCGAACCTCGCCCCCGAGGCGTTCATCGAAAGGCGACTCGCCACGATGGGCCTGGGCCCCGACGACTTCCGCTACGTGGTCCTCGGCCACCTGCACACCGACCACGCGGGCGGCCTGCGGCTGTTCGAGGACGCCGGCGCCGAGATCGTCGTCCACGAGCGCGAGTACGCCCATGTCATGGCGATGCAGGACGCCGCCGACTTCTTCAACCCGGTCGACTGGGCCTTTCTCGGCTCGAAGAAACCCACGCTGGTCTCCGACGCCGGCACCGAGATGGCCGGTGGCATCCGCCTCGTCCACCTTCCCGGACACACCCCCGGGCAGATGGCCATGCAGCTGCAGCTGGAGAACACCGGCACCGTGCTGCTCACCTCCGACGCGCTCTACCACCACGACAACTACGCCGAACCCGTCGCAGCGCCCCAGATCTACTGGGACCTCGACCAGTGGAACTCCTCGCTGAACAAGCTGACCAAGATCGCCCAGGAGAGCGACGCCTGGGTCTTCCCAGGGCACGACGACACCGGGATCGCGCACTTCGACGGCAAACACGAACTTCGGGCCATCCAGTTCACACCGGAGCACATCTACGCCTGATCAACGACCTGAGGAGTCTGTGCGGCTGTCGCCGGCGCGCTCGTTTCAGCCACCACGCCCTGCTCGGCGGGGGTGGTGGCTGAATCGGGCAAGGACCGCGACGAGCACCGAACTCGACCTCGGCAACGGCAACGGCAAAGCCGAGGCCCTACGCGAACGCATCCTTGCCCTACGCGACGACATCGAGGTGGATGCCACCGTCTCCGTCAGGACCGGCACGCTCGGAATCCTCAGCGTCAGCGCACCGGGCACTCCGATGGGTGGCCAACGAGATTGATCGCCGAGTCGGCGCGGAGGTCAAAGCGAACGGGCGGGCTGGAAACCTTCCACACGTCCTGGACCGAAGCGCGAGATGCAGACGGAGGTGTCCCGACCCGGGGATGCTCCGTGCCAACCTTCCACGGATCGGCAGCGGACATGGCCGCAGTCTCCGCGTCTCACGCCGCCGTCAGGCTGCCTCAGTTCCGACCCGGCCGCTGCGACGAGCGGGCGGTGACGGTCTCCCAAGGCGCCGTTCTCGTGACAGTCCCTGTCGCGCGGGTGGGCCGATCGTGGGCTCAGCCGACGGGAAGTCGGTTCTCGGCCGCGGCGAGGGGGTCGTCGGCCGGGTGCTGCAGCATCTCGTGCAGGGAGCGGCGCCGGACGCCCGTGTTCCGCCGCGGGCACAGGGCCAGGTGCAGGCCGAGGCGCCCATCCCTTGCCCGTGATGCTTGGCTGGAAGTATGCGGATCTTCTTCACCGGTGGCAGCGGCAAAGCCGGACACCACGTAGCCCCCTACCTCGCCTCGCGCGGCCACCAGGTCACCAACGCCGACCTCACCCCGCTCGGCCACGCCGACGTCACCGACCTGCGGGTCGACCTCACCAATGCAGGTGAGGTGTACTCGGCCCTGGCCGGCGTCCCGACGCAGGACGACTTCGACGACCCCGGCCCCACACCGCACGGCGGGTCGGCCTACGACGCGGTCGTCCACTTCGCCGCGATCCCCCGTCCCCTGCTCACCTCCGATCAGGCGACCTACGCGACCAACGTCCTCGCCCACTACAACGTCCTGGAGGCCGCCACCGCCCTCGGCGTCCGCAAGATCGTGTTCGCCTCCTCGGAAACGACCTACGGCATCTGCTTCGGGCGCGGCGAGCGCAGACCCCTCTACGTCCCGGTCGACGAGGAACACCCGGTCGTCCCTGAGGACTCCTACGCGATGTCGAAGGTCGCGGGAGAGGTGACCGCGCGGTCCTTCCACGCCCGCACCGGCGCCGACGTGTACGGGCTGCGCATCAACAACGTCATCGAACCCCACGAGTACGCCGAGCTGTTCCCGGCCTTCCTCGACGACCCGGCGCTGCGCAGGCGCAACCTCTTCGCCTACATCGACACCCGCGACCTCGGGCAGATGACGCTGCGCTGCCTGGAGACCGACGGACTCGGCTTCGAGGTGTTCAACGTCGCCAACGCCGACATGTCGGTCGCCGCGACCACGAGCGAGATCATCGACCGGTTCTACGACGGGGTGGAGGTGCGTCGCCCGATGGGCCGGGACGAGACGTTCTACAGCATCGACAAGGCCCGCAGACTGCTCGGCTACGAGCCGGAGCACTCCTGGCGCGACGTGCTTCCCGACCCGACCACCTGACTGTCCACCCCCGGGACCGTCGGCAGGGCGACCTCCCGGCCTGTCGTGACCTGGCTCCTCAGAACAACGCGGTGGCAACGCCGCCCGCTCCGGCGGTGGTGGTCGTGGGCCAATGCAAAGCACAGGCCGGCGGAGAGCCCGGCGAGGACGAGGGCGGCGTCGGCCGCACGGTTCCACCGGCGCTCGGACCGTCGCGCGCGGCGGGCGATCGAGACGATGCGTCGGTCGCGGTCGCTGAGCATGGGTGTCTCCGGCGGGTGCAGCCGCGGCTCGCCCGCGGCGGACTGTTGTTGGAACCGATGCTGCGCCGGACGACTCAGCGGGATAAGGGCCGGATGTCCCCGTGCGGTGGGCCGGATGGGCATGCGCGTCCGCTGGGCCCATCGGAGCCAGATAGGTGCCGTCCGACCCGGATCGGCACCGCCCGCGACGGCGGACCGTTGAGGGGGCCGACCGACGGCCGGGTAGCGAGCGGGTAGGTGGGATCGCCATGGGGCCAGGTCCGAGGACACGGGTTCGGTTCAGGTCCGCGCTGGTCGCGATCGCTGTGCTCGGCACCGCCGTCGCCGGTGCCCTCGTCGCGGTGTCGCCGGCCGCCGCCGCGGATCTCCCGCCGGCCCGGGCGACGGTGTTCACCCGCGGGTACGACACGTCCACGAAGCTCGTCACGCTGACGATGGACGCCGACTGGTACACCCCGGGTGACGTGCCGCGCGTGCTGCAGATCCTGCGCGACAACGGCATCACCGCCGGGTTCGCGCTGACCGGCCGTTACGCGGAGCGCTACCCCGACCAGGCACGCGCGATCGTCGCCGCCGGGCACAAGCTGATCAACCACAGCTACGACCATCCGTACTTCACGCAGCTGACCCGGGCCCAGCGGTTCTCCGAGCTCGACCGGGCCGAGGCGGCCTACAACCGCATCGGCCTCACCTCCGACGGGTGGTTCCGGGCGCCGTACCGTGACGGCTACGTCGACCCGGGCGTCACCGCCGACCTGGCCGCCCGCGGTTACTTCATCGGCTTCGACTGGACCTTCGACACCACCGGCTACCTCGGCGTGGGCCAGGACGTGATCCTCGACCGGGTGCGCCGCTACACCGTGCCGGGCGCCACGGTGCTCATGCACCTGAGCTCCGACTCGACCGACACCGCCGCCCTGCCCCAGGTGATCGCGACGTTGCGGTCGATGGGGTACGGGTTCACCGACCCCTACCGGACGGTGACGACGGGCTCGATCGCGGCGCATTACGCCGCGCTGGGTGCGCAGCGCTCCGCGTTGGGGCCGCCCCGCACCGGGGAGATGGTGGCCTCGGTGGCCGGCACCGCCGTCCAGTGGTTCCGCACGGGACGGATCTACTGGCGCGGCGACGTCGGTGCGCACGAGGTGCACGGGGCCATCGCCGGGCGCTACGTGGAGTTCGGCTCGATAGGCTCGTTCCTGGGCTTCCCGGTGACCGACGAGACGACGACACCGGACGGGCTGGGGCGGTTCAACCATTTCGTCGGCGGCGGTTCGATCTACTGGACGCCGGTCACCGGTGCGCACGAGGTGCACGGGTGGATCCGTGTCGAGTGGGCCGCGCTGGGCTGGGAGCGCGGGATCCTCGGCTACCCGGTCGGCGACGAGGTGTCCGTGGTCGGCGGCCGGGCATCGGCCTTCCAGAAGGGCACCGTCTACTGGTCGGCGGCCACCGGCGCGCACGAGGTGCACGGGGCCATCCTCGGCCGCTACCTGCAGCTCGGCGGCACCGCGAGCAGGCTGCGGCTGCCGCTGTCGGACGAGTACACGGTCGCCGGCGGGCGGCGCAGCGACTTCCAGGGCGGGTCGCTGTCGTGGAACGCCGCGACGGGAGCGGTCACCGTCCTGTACCGGTGACCACGGTCGGACGGCGCCCCGATGCTGTCGGCGCGCCGCGGCCCCTGCAGGACCGCCCTTCGCGGGCGGCAGGCCGATCGACGCGGCGTGGTGACGGACGACCGGGCCTGTCGGCGGGCCGGCGAGATGCCGATGTTCGCTGATCCGGACGGCAACCCGATCGGGCTGTTCACATAGGCGTGATCTCCAGCGCAGAGAGCACGAGCTCGGCGGCTGGGGGCCACCGCCTCGGTGGTCGGGCCCGCGAGCCGTACATGTCAGCCGCCATGAGGAGACCGAGGGCTGAAGGTTCGGGGACCTTCGGCCCCGGTGTCGGTCGGTGGTGGAGGGGAGCCTTGGAGCTGTCCGTGTGATGCAGCTACCAGGAGGTCACCATCCATGAGTACCTTGACCCGCCGCGATCGCGGCGCCGAGATGGCCCGCCGTTTCCCGATGATGGACGGCGTGTTCGAGGAGTGGTTGCGGTCGCTGCCGATGCGGCGGCCGTTCGGTCTGGGCTGGGACTGGCCCGGTGAGGACCTGATCCGGGTGGACGAGTTCCGGGACGGTGACACCGAGGTGATCCGGGCCGAGATGCCGGGTATCGACCCGGCGAAGGATGTGGAGCTGACGGTGGCCGACGGGGTGCTGCGGATCAAGGCCGAGCGCCGCGTCGACGAGAAGTCCGAGGACAAGGGTTACACCCGTCACGAGATGCGGTACGGCAGCATGACCCGCACGCTGCCGCTGCCGGAGGGTGTGCAGGAGAAGGACATCTCGGCCAGCTACAAGGACGGCATTCTCGAGGTCAGGGTCCCGATCCCCGCCCAGCCGGAGAGGTCCGAGCCCACGAAGATCGCGATCAAGACCTGACGCGGTCTGAATGATGCCCAGTCCGGTGCACGCGCAGCGTGCACCGGACTGTCGTGTGCGTCGCGTCTCCGCGGCTCGGGGAGAGCGGCGTCGCGCCCGACCATGCCACCCCTACGGCCGTCGCCCGCGACCTGGACGGCACAGCCAATGCCCTGACACCGTGCGGGAAGGTCCAGACGATCAGCGGCATCCCGAGTCGGCGGGCGTCTGCACGGACCTGCCCCACGTCGGTCGTGATGGGCTGACGACCGTCAGGACCGACCCGGAGACCACGGCCGCGATCGCGACGGCGTTGCCGGCCCGCTGGCCGCCGGAGATCGCGTTGGCCGGGTCGGTGAACGGCGCGGTCGAGGTCTGGAGCGCGGCGTCGGGCACCGTGCCGAACACCGTCAGCGTGCCGAGGATGTAGACCACCGCGCAGCCGAGCGTGCCCAGCACCGTGGCGTGGCCGACGTTCTTCGCCGGGTTGCGGACGCGGCCCGCGGCCACCGACGCCGGCTCGATGCCGAGGTAGCTGAACAGCGCGATCGCCGCTGCAGCGGAGATCGCCCGGCCACCGAGCCGCCCGTGGCGTTGAACGCGCCGAAGTTCGCGCTCTTGATGAACAGCGGTGGCCGTCGGCAGACCGAAGGTGCGCGCTTCTCCGGTGTGAATGTTCTCGAGCCCGCCCAGGCGACGTCGCGTCGGTCTCGACCAGGGCGACCAGGGCGGTGATGGACCGCTGGTCGTGCGGACGGGTGCTGGCCGGGGAGCTGGCCGCCGCCGGGTGGGACCCGGACGCCCCGGAGAGGAGCCCGCAGCCGAGTGCGGAGCCCGACATGGAGGCGCTCATGGAGGTGGTCGAGCGCGCGATCAACGGCGTCGGGCTGCCCGACTACACCGGGGTTCCGGACTCCGGGGTCGCGGCCGGACCGCCGATCACCTCGTCGACCAGGCCGTGGGCCCCACCGGTCGGGACCGGCCGCGTGACGTCGGCCGCCTGCCCGCCCCCGGACGGTTCCGCGGCCGCGGATGCGGCCTCGCGCGCGAGGAAGGTGCCCAGCTCGCCGATGGTGCTCATCAGCGGCGCCGGGAAGACGACCGTCGAGTTCTGGTCGACGCCGATCTCCACGAGGCTCTGCAGGTTGCGCAGCTGCAGGGCCAGCGGGTGCTGCATCATGACGTCCGAGGCCTCGCCGAGGGCGGTGGCGGCGAGCGACTCGCCCTGCGCGTTGATGATCTTGGCGCGTTTCTCGCGCTCGGCCTCGGCCTGCCGGGCCATGGCGCGCTTCATGCTGTCGGGCAGCTGGATGTCCTTGAGCTCGACCAGGGTGACCTCGACGCCCCACTCGACGGTGGTGACGTCGAGGATCTCGCGGATGTCGCCGTTGATCCGGTCGGTCTCCGACAGTGTCTCGTCGAGGGTGTGCCGGCCGACGACCTTGCGCAGCGTGGTCTGGGCGATCTGGTCGATCGCGGCGCGGACGTTCTCGATGGCCACGACGGACTTCACGGGGTCGACGACGCGGTAGTAGGCCACCGCGGAGACGTCGACGCTGACGTTGTCGCGGGTGATGATGCCCTGCGACTGGATCGGCACCGTCACCACCCGCAGTGAGGCCCGGTGCAGGACGTCGACGATCGGGATGATCAGGCGCAGTCCCGGTTCGCGGACGGTCTGCAGGCGGCCGAGGCGCAGCAGCACGCCGCGTTCGTACTGCTTGACGACCCGGACCGCCGCCGCCAGCAGGAGCAGCACGACGGCGGCGACGGCGATGATGACGGTGGGGGTCATCGGATGCTCCGCGGTTGATGGGGAGGGCCTGCCGGACCGGTCCAGACTCCGCCCGCATCCGGGAACCGGGTAGGGCACAAGGTCTCGCGTCACCGGGCCCCGATCCCCGCGGCGGGGGTGCCGCGCGAGGAGGTGCCCACCTCTGCCCGGACCTGGACGTGCGCGGGTTGGTGGAGTACCTCGTCGGCACTCTGGAGCAGCTGGGAGGCGTCGCAGCCGGCGGAGCGGCCGACGCCCCCGCCGTTCCGGGGCCGGCCAGGGCCGCCGGCTACCGGGCCACCGCGGTACGGGCCGTGGACGGATGGGCGGTAACCGGGCGCCTCGACACCGAGTACCCGATGCCCTGGGGTGCCAGCACGGGCCGGATGCTCGCGGAGTTCCTGGTGGTCGAGCAGGTCGCCCACGGTGGAACCTCGCGCAGGCCACCGGCCAGTTGATCACGTGCGACGACGACGTCGTCGACTGGCGCACGATCAGCCAGATCCGCACGTCGATCTTCCAGCTCCACCAGACCTCCCACGATGCACCAGACGGGGTGCGGGCCCGACTGCTCGGCGTGGTCGCCGAGGTGACGCCGGCGCTGGGCCGCGACCCGGTGCTGCGGTTCAGTGGGTTGCTGGAGGACACGCTGCCCGCAGGGGTGGTCGAGGACCTGCTGGCGGTGCTGCGGGAGGCGTTGAGCAACGTCGCCCGCCACGCCCACGCGAGCTCCACCGAGGTCGACGTCGACGCGGGCCCCGCCGCGCTCACCCTCCAGGCCGTCGACGACGGGGTGGGTGTGCCCGACACCGGTCGCCGTAGCGGCCTGGACAACCTGCGCCGCCGCGCCGAGCACCACGGCGGCACCCTCACCCTCACACACCGGGCGCCGAGCGGTACCCGCCTGTGCTGGACGGTCCCGATCCGAAGGGCCGATGGCCCTACGTCCCGCCCGGGACGGGCACGGAGCCTGGAGGGGGATTCCGTGCCCGTACCCGGGTTCACCAGCGGCGCCGCGACACAGCAACGGAGCTGGTTCGCGGTGTCGCGGTCGAGCCGGCCGGGTCTGCGGTGTCGCGGACCCGGCCGGCCTCCCCCCTCACCGAGCGACGGAAGGCAACCACATGAGCGTCTCGCCGCGCGACGAGGCGACCGCCGCCGACGCCGTGTGCGTCGTCGACCCGAGGTGGCGATCGCTGGCCCGGCTGGTCGAGGCGGCGCTGCCGTCGATGCTGCGCGACGTGCGTGACCTGCTGGCGGTCGACCACCCCGAGCACCCGCGCCACCGCCCGCCCCAGGACCCGGCCACGCGGCGTCGTCGTCGACGGGGCGCACGTCCCGGGCTGGATGGCGGACTGGTGCCGTCGTTCGGGCGGGGCGCTGATGCTCGGCGCCGCGGCCGGGCCGGGCGGGCCGCTCGTGGGTGGGACCAGCCTGTTCGTCGCGCGGCCACCGTGGCGGACCCACCATGCTCGTCCTGGGTGGCACCCGCGCCGGTGCTCCCGGCCGGCTCGGGCTGGTCGCCCTCAGCGCCCGGCAGCACGCACCCTGCCCGGTGCTGCTGGTCTCCCGGTTGGACCCCGTCACCACCCCGATCTGCTCCGGGCAGACCGGCCCGGCCCTGACCGCCTCGACCGCCCTGTGGCGCGACACGACACGACACGACACGACACGACACGACACCCGAGGGAGTACCGCCACGATGTGTACCGGAAACGGCCGCCCGCCCACCCCGCCTCAGCCCCCGCCGTCCCCGCGCGGGGGACGCACCCGGGCGGCAAGGCCATGATCGTCAGCGTCCGCCCCGTCGACGCCGGGACGCGGCCGTCCGGTCCGTTCGGCCCGCCGATCGAGGACATCTGTCGCTGCCCACGGGTGCGCCATCCGGCGGAGCATCGGATCCCACCACCAGCCACTGCCCCACCGGGCAGCACCACCTTTCCGGAGCCGACCGATGCTCAGCGAACGCGACAAGCGCATTCTCCGTGAGATCGAACAGCAGTTCACGGGCGAGGAGCGCCGCCTGGCGTTGCTCACCCGAAGCGCGCAGCGGTCCGAACGCCGGCTGCATCGGGCCGCCGATGCCGCACTGATCGTCGCTGCGCTGGCCGCCGTCCTGTGCTTCGCGCTGGCCACCGCCGTCACCGTCGGTGCGGGCGCCGTGGCGATGGTTCTGTTCGTGCTGCTCGCACTGCGCAGCGGCGGAGACCGACGCACGGCGATAGCGCGTGCCTGGCAGACGGTGACACGGACCGCGCGATGACGGGCCACCCGGGTGTCCTTCGTGGGCGTTCAGGGTCTTTCGGCACGGCTGCACTCCGTTCGAACCTGGTGCGGGAGGTCGCCCGCGGGGTAGGCAGACGCATGGCTGTGACCGTGCGTGAGACCGAGCGCAAGTACGACCTCGACGAGGACGCCGCGCTCCCGCCCTGGCCCGAACCGGCCGACGCGGCCGGGTCGCAGGAGTTCGTGCTCGAGGCGATCTACTTCGACACGGCGGACCTGCGGCTCGCCGCGGACGGGGTGACCCTGCGCCGGCGCCGCGGCGGTGCCGACAGTGGATGGCACCTCAAGCTCCCTGTCGCCGCGGACTGCCGCGACGAGATCCGGGTGGGGTTCACCCGCGGTGAGGCCGGCCGCCGCAGCCCGCGGCCGCCCGACGAGCTCGTGCGACTGGTCCGCGGTTTCACCCGGGGCAGGCCCCTGGTGCCGGTCGCCGAGCTCACGACGCGTCGCCGGCAGTGGCGGTTGACCGACGACTCCGGGCGCGGCCTGGTCACGGTCGTCGACGACCACGTCACTGCGCACACGATGGGCGTCTCGACCGAGGCCCGCTCGTGGCGGGAGGTGGAGGTGGAGCTCGACGAGGCCGGTGACACGCGCCTGCTCGACCGGTTCGACCGTCGCCTGCGCAAGGCCGGCGTCCGGCGCTCCGAAGCCCCGTCCAAGCTGGCTCGTGTTCTCGGCGACCGCATCCCCGCGGCGCGCCGTCCGGGCCCGGACCGGTCGGCGACGCTCGGTGCGGTCGTGCTCGCCTACCTGGCCGAGCAGGCCCGGGTGATCCGCACCGGCGACCCGGCCGTGCGTCGTGAGGTTCCCGACGCGGTCCACCGGATGCGGGTCGCGACCCGGCGGATGCGCAGCGCGCTGCAGGCCTTCGGCGCCGTCGTCGACCGCGACGCCACCGGTGACCTCGCCGCCGAGCTGAAGTGGCTCGCCGCCGTGCTCGGGGTCGCCAGGGACCTGGAGGTCCTCGAAGCCCGTATCCTCGCGGCCGTTGCCGCACTGCCGGACGAGCTGGTGCTCGGCCCCGTCGCGGCGCAGGTGACGCGCTACTTCACCGGGCGGCGCGTCCTGGCCCGGGACGAGGTCCTCGCCGCCCTCGACGGCGAGCGTTATCTCGCTCTGCTCACCGCGATCGACCGCCTCCTCGACACCCCTCCGCTCACCCCGGCAGCGGGCAGGCGCGCCCGACCGCGCCTCGGCGCGTTCCTCGACCGGTCCCACCGCCGGGTCGACACCCATCTGAGGGCCGCGGAGCGACGTGGCCCCGATGTGGAACGTGACATCCAGCTGCACGACGCCCGCAAGGCGGCGAAACGGTTGCGGTACGCCGCCGAGGCCGCCGCACCTGTTCTGGGGGAACCGGCCCGTGCGCTGATCAGGCAGGTCAGACAGGTCCAGGAACTTCTCGGTGAGCGCCAGGACGCCATCGTGGCGCTGCCCGTGCTGCGCGAACTCGGCGCCGCTGCTGCGCTCGAGGGTGGGAACGGGTTCACCTTCGGCGTGCTCCACCAGCAGGAGCACCAGGCGCTGACCGCCACGACGTGGACACCGGTGCGGCGGGCGCTCGGACGGGCGGCCCGCGGGGCCACGGCCCGGTGAACCCGCACGCGGGCGCCCCGACCATCGGTCCGCTGCCCCGATCCGGGGACCGCGGGGGTCCCGGGTCGGAAGTCCCTGTGCGGCGCGCGCCGTGCTGGTGACCATGACGGGAGAAGGCGCCAACCGGAAGGTGTGATCATGATGTCTGCCGTCACCCGGACCGTCCCCTCCGGCGCGGATCCCGCGCCGCCGGAGTGGGACAACTCCGGCGCACTGCTGGCCATCGCGTCGCTCTACGGCGACGACGACCTCGACGACGACCTCGACGACGACCTCGACGAGGATCTCGACGACCTGCTGTCCGGCGCCGCGGTGGAGTCCAGCGGTCGCGGCTCGTGGCGTCAGCGTCGCAGCCTCGGGCGACCCGTCGGGGCCGCGTGCCGGCGGCCGGGCCTCCCGTCAGGTGTTCTGGCGGGCCCGTCCGACGCGGATGCCGGTGTGGGTGCGGACGGTGCCGTCGGCGTCCACCCGCCCGATGTGCACGCCGTGGTGGTCGTAGACCTGCCTGTCGGCGCGGATCCGCCCGATGCAGATGCCGTGGTAGTCGTCCGCCCTGGTGTCCTCGAGGTTCATGGTGGTCCTTCCGTCGCGATCGGTGCTGCCCAGCGTGGTCGGCCCGGATCGGTGGGGTCAGGGCCGAAGGGCCCGATCCCGCGGAGCCGCGCGTCGCCGGTTCCCCGTCCTCCGGGCCCATCGACTCGTCACCCGGGTGCCGTCCGGTGCTACCCGGCGTGACTCCCGGACGGGGACCCTGGCGATGCGCCGCGCCGCCCGGCCGGCACCGACGACGAAGGAGAAGACGGCCATGCTGGTCCGCGACGTGATGACCCGGCCCGTGGTGACGGTCGACCCGGACACCCCGATCCGGGCGGCCGCGGCGCTGCTGACGGGCCGCGGGTTCACCGCGCTGCCCGTCGTGGACGGCGCCGGCGAGCTCGTCGGCATCGTCACCGAGGCCGATCTGCTGCGCGGGAGGCTGCACCACGACGCCCGCTCGCCGCTGCTGAGCGAGGAACTGACCAGGGTCGCGCCACAGCGGGTGGCCGAGGTGATGACGACCGAGGTCGTCACCGCGCTGCCCTGGACCGACCTCGCGGACCTGGTCGAGCAGATGCGGTCGCTCGGCATCCGCTCGGTGCCGGTCGTGGACGGCGGCGTGGGGCTGGTCGGCATCGTGAGCAGGCGTGACGCGCTGGCCACCGCGACCCGCTCGGACGTCGCGATCGAGGGCGACGTGCGGCGTCGCCTGGAGGCCTACGCAGGCCCGGGCCGGTGGCGGGTGTCCGTCGACGGGGGCCGGGTCACGCTGGCCGACGCCTTCGGCGATCCCACCGAGCAGCACGCCGCGTCGGTGGTGGCCGCCTCGGTGCGCGGGGTGCTCGACGTCCGGACGGTCACCGACTGATCGGACGGCACTGCGGCAGGGGGCCGGACGTCCCTGTCGGTGCGGCGGCTCCCGTCGAACACTGGAGGTTCCGAAGGAGGCTGCCATGCCGTTCGTTGATCGTGTGGAGGCGGGTCGGCGGTTGGCCGGACGGCTGACGCATCTGCGGGACGAGGACGTCGTCGTGCTCGGGTTGCCGCGGGGCGGGGTCCCGGTGGCGTTCGAGGTCGCGCGGGTGTTGGGGGCGCCGTTGGACGTGATCGTGGTGCGCAAGCTGGGGGTGCCGTCCCTGCCCGAGCTGGCCATGGGCGCGGTCGGCGAGGACGGGGTGCTGGTCGTCGACTCCGAGACGGTGCGTCGGGCGCACGCGGGTGAGGCGGAGCTGGCTGAGCTGGAGCGTCGGGAGCGCGTGGAGGTGCAGCGGCGGGCTCAGCTGTTCCGGGCCGGCCGGCCGCGGATCCCGTTGGCCGGACGCACCGCGGTGCTGGTCGACGACGGGATCGCCACCGGGGCCACCGCACGGGCCGCCTGCCGGGTGGCCCGTGCACACGGTGCGGCGAGGGTGGTACTCGTCGCACCGGTCTGCGCTCGCGAGACCGCGATCCGGCTCCGGGACGAGGTCGACGAGTTGGACTGCCTCGAGGTGCCCGACCTGTTCGATGCGGTCGGCCGGTTCTACGTCGACTTCACCCCGACGTCGGAGGAGGAGGTGGTGGAGCTGCTGCGCCGCGCCGCCGGCGGGACACCGGCCGGCCCCGGGTCGCAGGCCCCGCCGCCCCCCGGCCGCGATGTGGAGGTGGCCGTCCCCGGTCGGTCCCTGCACGGTCACCTCACCGTGCCGGAGGGGCCCCTGGGAGTGGTCGTGTTCGCCCACGGCAGCGGCAGCGGCAGGCTCAGCCCGCGCAACCGCCGGGTCGCGGCGGTCCTGCAGCGGGCGGGCCTGGCCACGCTGCTGCTGGACCTGCTCAGCCCGCGGGAGGAGCGGGACCGGGCGAACGTCTTCGACGTGGACCTGCTGGCCGTCCGGCTGGCCGGGGCCACGGCGTGGGTCCGTCGTCAGCCGGGCTGCGAGGGTCTGCCGGTGGCCCTCTTCGGCGCGAGCACGGGCGCTGCCGCGGCCCTGTGGGCGGCCGCCGACCCGGACGCCGACATCGCCGCGGTGGTGTCGCGGGGTGGGCGTCCCGACATGGCAGTGCCCCGGCTCGGGCAGGTCAGGGCGCCGACCCTGCTGATCGTCGGGGGCGCCGACACGGCGGTGCTGGAGCTCAACCGCCGCGCGCTGGCCGCGATGCGCTGCGAGGCGCGACTCGCCGTGGTGCCCGGGGCCACGCACCTGTTCGAGGAGCCCGGGACGCTGGAACAGGTCGCCGACCTCGCCCGCGACTGGTTCGTCACCCACGTCACCCCCGCGTCCCAGCCCGTCGGCTGACGGGCGCGGTCACACCGCGAAGGGGTAGGTCTCGGGGACCTCGCCGGCCTCCCAGTGCACGGTCCGCTCCAACGGCTCGACCGCGCGGGTCTCGTCGATGTGGATCACCGCGTCGAACTGGTCGGACACGCGGGCGTGGAAGTAGTGGCTGGCACGCTCGCTCTCGGGCCGGTAGACCACCCCGATCGCGCGCTCCAGCCGGGCCGCGCGCAGCACCTCCGCCGCGTGCGGTGACGTGGCGAAGGAGAGGAGGAACTCCGGCGCCCCCACCTCGTGCAGCAGCGCCTCGACGCTGCCGGGCAGGGCGGGGCGCACGTCCCGGCGCAGGGCCGGGCTGCCCCAGTCCTGGGCCGCGGTGACGGTGCCGGTGTAGGTGGTGAACCCGATGCTGCGGCAGTCCCGGCCGTGGCGCTCGCGCACCAGCTGACCGACGGTGAGCTCACCGCGGACCGCGGCCTCCGTCGCGCGGGCGTCGCCGATGTGGGAGTTGTGCTCCCACACCACGATGCGCACCGGCTCCCCGTGCCGGCGGGTGAGGTGCGCCTCCACGGCGTCGAGGGTGTCGGCCATGTGCCGGTCCCGCAGGTTCCACGACTCGGCACGGCCGGCGTACATGGTGCGGTAGTACTCGGCGGCGTTGCGGACCGTGACGGCGTTGCGTTCGGCGTGGAAGAGCGCGTCGGCGGCCGGCTGCCCGTCGCGCCGCGCATAGTCCAGCGCGTGCCGGTTCAGGTCGGCGAGCTGCTCGACCACCTCGCGCTCGCACGTCTCACCCGCTCCGAACGCGGCGGCGAAACGGTAGGCCTGACCGTCCCCGGTGCCGTGGTGGTCGAAGCAGGCGTAGCGGTCGCGGGCGCGCTGCGCGGCGTCCGGGTCCACGCCCTCCAGGTAGGAGATCACCTCGGCCATCGACCGGTAGAGGCTGTAGAGGTCGAGCCCGAAGAAGCCGACGCCGTGACCGGCGGCGAGACCGCTGTTGTGCTCCCGCAGCCAGCCGACGAACTCCAGGACGGCGGCGTTGCGCCACATCCAGGTGGGGAAGCGCTCGAACCCGCGCAGCGCCTCCTCGGCGATCCGGTCGTCGCCGACGCCGCGGACGTAGCGGTCCACCCGGTGCGCGTCGGGCCAGTCCGCCTCGACCGCGACCGCACAGAACCCCTTCTCCTCCACCAGGCGCCGGGTGATGGCGGCGCGCGCGGCGTAGAACTCGTGGGTGCCGTGGCTGGCCTCCCCGAGCAGCACGATCCGGGCGTCACCCACGAGTTCGAACAGGGCGTCGTCGGGCGGCACCCCGTCGCGGGTGGGCACCGCCGCGGCCCGCAGCACCGCCGCGGGGTCGGGCGGAGCAGGGCGGGCCGGGGCGCCGAGCAGCGCCCGCACCTCGTCGTCACCGGTCTCGGTGAAGTCCCAGTAGGACCGGCCGACGGCGTGGAAGGGCGTGGGGGTGGTGGCGCACACCAGGTCGTCGACGACCGCAGCGAGCTCGCGGCAGGTGGACTGCGGCGCGGCCGGCACGGCGACGACGATCCGGGCCGGTCCGAGCCTGCGCAGCGCCTCGACCGCCGCATACATGGTGGAGCCGGTCGCGAGGCCGTCGTCCACCACGATGACGGTGCGCCCGGCCACGTCGGGGGCGGGGCGGTCGCCCCGGTAGGCCCGCTCGCGACGCAACAGCTCCCGGCCCTCCCGCTCGGCCACCCGCCGGATGGCGTCGGTGCCGACCCGCATCCCGCGCACGACGTCGTCGTCGATCACGACCACGCCGTCACCGGCGACGGCCCCCATCGCCAGCTCCGGGTGGCCCGGGACCCCGAGCTTGCGGGCCACCAGCACGTCCAGCGGAGCGCCGAGCGCCGTCGCGACCTCGTGGGCCACCGGCACACCACCGCGGGCCAGTCCGAGGACCACCAGACCGGGCTCGTCGCGGTAGTGGGCCAGCAGCCCGGCCAGGACCCGCCCGGCGTCGCGGCGGTCGCGGAACACGTGGTCGGACATGACGACTCCTTGCTCGGTGTACGGACGTCAGCCCCCGCTCACGAGGGCGACGGGGCAGTGCGCGTAGTGCAGGACGGCGTGGCCGACCGAGCCCAACGGCCCCACGGTGTCGCCGGCCCGTCCGTGCCGCCCGACGACGAGCAGCGAAGCGCCCGCGGCCGCGCCGAACAGGGCCCGGGCGGGACGGTCGAGGCACACGATGCGCCGGACCGCCAGGTCGGGATGGCGGTCGCGCGCTGTGGCGAGGTACGACTCCAGCAGGGCGTCGGCGTCCCGGCGGGCCCGAACACGGTCGATCCCCGGTGCGCCGGTCCCGGCCAGCGCGTCGAGCGGCAGGTCCGACCAGGCGTGCACGGCCACGAGCTCGCGTCCGCGCGCCGCCGCGTGGTCGGCGGCGAACCGGACGACGTGACCGGTGACCGCCGAGCCGTCCACACCCACCACGACGGGTCCGTCCGGGCCTGCGGCGCCGAGGTCGCGCACGACCACCAGCGGTGCGGTGACCCGCCGGGCCAGCTCAGCGGCGCTCGAACCCAGGAGCACCGTGGCGACCCCGCTCTGACCGGAGGCGCCGAGCACCAGTGACGCGGCGCCCTGCGCGAGCCGGTCGAGCATCTCGACCGGACGGCCCGACACCAGCTCGCCCTGGACGTCGATCCCCGGTGCGAGGACCCGGCACCGCGCGACCGCCGACTGCAGCAGCCCGGACGCCGTCGCACGCAGGTGCGCGCCGTCGATCGTGCCCGGCGGAAGCGCGAGCCCGGCGAGCTCCGGCATCGACGGGCGCACGCAGACCGCGAGCCGCAGGGGCCGGCCGGTCGTCACCGCCTCGTCGGTCGCCCACAGTGCGGCCCGTGCGGCGGCGGCCGATCCGTCGACACCGACCAGCACGGACCGCTGCGTCTGTTCCGCCATCGCCACCTCCCGGGGATGGGTCGTAGTCTCACTCGAGGTGTGCCTCGCGCCCCAGGGCCGAGAGACCCCTGTTGCCGGCGCCACGGCCCGCGCGCAGCCGGTCCTCCCGAGAAGGCCCCGGCGGGAGGCAAGTGCCGGCGCACGGCTCACCTGTGGGCCGAGGCCAGCGGAAACACCTCCCTGATCACCATCTACCAGCGGCTCATGGGCGACATGAGCCGCATCCGGGCTCTGCGGCTCACCTCGGGCCACCCGGCGGATGCTGCCGGCTCGTCGGGCCACGGGGTGCGCGACGTCCTGGACGAGTGCCACCCCGACCGGGCCGCCGCGGAGGCCCGGCGCCACATCGAGATGTCGCTGGACGTCGTCGAGCCCGAAAGTGTGGTGAGTAGCCTCGCTGCCGAGTGACGTCAGGTGGGTCGACGTGATGCGTCCACCCACCTCTGGGGCAGGAGCCCTACCGGGTCGGCACCCCTACGTGGTCGACGTGGTCGGCGGGCACGACGGCCGAGTAGACGGCTGTCCAGCAGCCGGGGCAGCAGTACTGGCGGAAGACCACCGGCGCGTCGACGTAGTCGGTCGGGTCGGCCAGGATCTGCGGTCCCGCGTCGGTCGACGGGCCTTCGTAGATCGCCAACCGGAGGGTGTCCGCCTCGCCGAGCCGCTCGCCGCAGTGCCGGCACGCGATCACGGGGCCGGCGCCGTCGGTCACCTCCACGAGGTTGTCGTCGAGCCGCCGCGCGATGGTGACGTCGAGCTTCCTGCTGCCGTCGCCCTGCACCGTGGAGCGGTCACCGCGGGCCGAGCGCCGCCGGTCGCGCTCGGCCGCCGTCGCGGGGCCGTCGACCGTGCCGTCGCCGAGGACGACTCCGTAGACGTCACGGGCGGCCGCGGCGGTGATCTTCTCCTCGCGCAGGTCGCCGGCCACCGCCTCGGGATCGCGGCGCAGCGGGTCGCCGTAGCCACCGCCGCCCTGCCAGGTCATCGCGAACACCTCACCGGGAGCGAGGTAGCTCGACGCGTAGTTCTGGCCGATCTCGAGGGTGTCGCTGCATTCCGCGAGCGTGGACGGCATCGTCCCGTCGGCGAGCAGCTCGGCCACCCTGCTCTGCCGGGCGACGACGTCGAGGCCGGTGTTGCCGGGGTGCCCGCCCGAGAGGCCGCCGTTCTGGGCGATGGCCTTCCCGTTCGATGCGAGCACGAGCCCCATCGGGAGCGACGTGCCGTGCGGCGTGATCGCGACCGACGCGCCGACGCCACCGCGGTGGCGGCCGGGGCCGCCGGAGTCGGGCTCCTCGCGGCGCCACAGCGTGAGCAGCGGGTAGAGGAACTCCGTCATCTCGACGTCGGGGATGCGGCCCATCGGGATGCAGAACAGGCCCCCGGTGTCGATGCCGTCGGCGTGCGGCCGTGCGCCGTACCCACCGGCCATCGGCTCCATGATGATGTTGAGGAACGGTACGGGCTGCTCGCCGCGCTGGTCGAGCCCGGCGATGACGGCCGTGTCCCAGGTGCCGCAGCACGTGGCCTGCACGTTCCTGCCCAGCTCCAGCGAGCGGTCGAGCATCTGCGACAGGCACTCGGCCACGAGGTTGCCGGTGAGCCAGGCCGGGCCGATCGGGCCGCGGCCGACCGCGGCCGGGAACGTCGCGTTGTTGAGCGTGCCCTCCTCGGTGACCAGGTCGAAGCAGCGCATCAGGCCGCCGGCCGACCACGGGATGTCGCCGGCCAGGATCGGCAGCAGCGCCAGCATCACCCCGCCGCGCATCCCGGCGTAGGTGCAGTTGACGACGCCGGACTGTGGGCCGGTGCCGGTGAAGTCGAACGTGAGGTGGCCGCCGGTCTTGGTGGTCCGCACCGTGATCCTGTGCAGGCCGCGGTCGCCCTCGTGCGACTGGTCCTGGTAGCCGGTGGCGCTCCACGATCCGTCCGGGAGGCTCGCGAGCTTGTCGCGCAGTCGCGACTCGGCGTCGCCCATCATCCGCTTCATGACGGCCTTGACGGTGTCGGCGCCGTACTGCTCGACGAGGGCGAGGATGCGCTCGCGGCCGACGTTGTTGGCGCCCACCTTCGCCCGCAGGTCCAGCCCCACCAGCATCGGGACGCGCGAACGCCGCACCCACGCGTCGGCGACGTCGCGCTGGAGCGTGAAGTCACGCACGACCTTGATCGGCGGAGTGGGAAGGGACTCGGAGAACACGTCCTGCGCGGCGGGGGAGAAGGAGCCCAGCCCGACGCCGCCGAGGTCGGGCTCGTGGCAGATCGCGCTGGTCCAGGCGAAGAGCTTCCCCTCGTGGAAGACCGGTTGGTAGACCATCGTGTCGTTCTGGTGCAGCCCGCCGCCGACCCACGGGTCGTTGGTCAGGAACATGTCGCCCTCGGCGATGCCGGGGTTGACCGCGCGGTGGCGCAGCGTCCAGTAGATGGCCAGGTCCACGGCGCCGACGAGCATCGTGTTGTAGAGGCCCACCTGCACCTCCTGGCCCAGCTCGTCGGAGATGGCGAAGTCGAAGTCGTTCGCGTCGGTGACGATCGGCGAGCCGGACATGCGCTTGAGCGCCTCGCCCATCTCGTCGGTGACCGACCACAGCCGGTGCCGGACGACCTCGTAGGTGAGCGGGTCGAGCCCGTCGATCTGCTCCGGTGTGACGGTGTGGATGGCGAGCGTCGAGGGCAGCGACCGGGCCAGCTCGTCCGGGTCGACGGGGCGGCTGGAGAAGATCTCGGAGCCGGGGATGGGCATGGTCATGACTCACTCCGGACACTCGTGCGGATGCTGAGGTTGCCGAGACGGTCGACGGTGCCGGTGCTGCCGCCGGGGACGACGACGGTGGTGGTGGGTACCTCGACGATGGCGGGACCGGCCACGACGTGGCCCGCCCGCAGTTGCTGGTAGTCGTAGACCGGTGTGTCGACGAAACCGGTCGCGGCGTCGAGGTTGACGGGCCGGCTGCCGACCAGGGCCTCGGCGGGATCGGCGGAGGACGCCGTCGGGATCTCCGGGAACTCCGGCGAGAACGGCAGCACGCCGATGCCGCGGACCCGGAAGGTGATGGCCTGGATGCCGGCCTCGCGGAACCCGGCCTCCGCGCCGTAGAGCGCCGCGTAGCGCTCCTCGAACGCGGCTGCGGCCGACTCGATCGCGGCGGTGTCGAGCGGTCCGTCCGCCACCGGTGCGGTGACCTCGGCCAGCTGCATCGTGTAGCGCATGTCGATCTCGCGGTGCAGCTCGACGGTGGCGAAGCGCACGCCCTGGCGGTCGAGCCCGTCCCGGACCCGTTTCTCCAGGTCGGCGAAGTTCCGCTCCGCGCGGGCCGGGTCGAACGGGACGAACGTCGGGTCCGAGAGCTCGGCCGCCAGCACGATGTCCGACGACGCGAGCCCGTAGGCGGAGAACGCCGACGCCACCGGCCCGAGCGGGACGACGACCTCGGCCACGCCCACCTCGGCGGCGTAGCGGGCGCAGTGCGCGGGACCGGCGCCGCCGAACGCGTAGAGCACGAACTCGCGCGGGTCGTGTCCGGCCTCGACGACGGACTTGCGCAGCAGGTCGCCCGTCTGCGCGTTCTGCACCGCGTAGATCGCTGCGGCGGCGTCCTCGACGGACAGTCCGAGCGGCTTGGCGATCTGGGTGCCGATGGCCTCGCGCGCCAACTCCAGCGAGAGCGGCTTGCGGCCGCCGAGCAGCCCGCGCTCGGGCAGGATGCCCAGCACCAGGTTGGCGTCGGTGTTGGTCGGTTCGGTGCCGCCCTGGCCGTAGCAGGCCGGGCCGGGCACGGCCTGTGCGCTGCGCGGCCCGACGCGCAGGTTGCCGCCGGCGTCCAGCCAGGCGATCGCGCCGCCGCCGGAGCCGATCGCGTCGACCTTCAGCGTCGGCACGTTGATCGGGTGGTGGTTGATGACGGTGGTGGTGGCGCGCACCGGTTCGCCGTCGACGACGAGCCCCGCGAGGAAGGTGGTGCCGCCGACGTCGGTGGAGATGACGTTGGGGTGGCCGAGTTGGCGGCCCAGGGCGAGCGCGCCGACCACGCCGCCGGTGAGCACGGACCCGACGGTGCTGATCGCCGCCGACGGCGCCTCCGAGGCCAGCACCGCGCCGCCGTTGCTCTGCATCACCAGCAGCGGTCCGGCGAGCTTCCGCTCGCGCAGCGCGTCCTCCAGGGAGGTCAGGTAGTCGCGCAGGCCGGGGCCGATCTGGGTGCTCATGATCGTCGTGGCGTTGCGGGCGAACTCCCGGATCCGCGGGCTGACCTCGCACGACAGCGCGACGAACACTCCCGCGTCCTGCTCGGCGACCAGCTCGCGCAGGCGGTGCTCGTGCGCGGGGTTGCGGAACGACCACAGCAGCGAGATCGCGATGGCGCGCACGCCGTCGTCGAGCAGGGCGCGAATCGAGCTGCGGCCGGCGTCCTCGTCGAGGGCGACGATGACGGTGCCGTCGCGGTCGACGCGCTCGGTGACCTCCAGCGCGTGCCGCTTGGGCAGCAGGTGGTGGCCCTTGTCCTGGGCGAGCACGTACTGCAGCTCGTGCGGAGCGCGTCCGAGGTAGCGGCCCTCGACGTTCATGATGAAGATCGAGTCGCGGTGGCCCTTGGTGGTGAGGAAGCCGACCGGCGGGACGTTGCCCATCACCAGCGCGTTCAGCGACGACGTGGTGCCGTGGGCGATGTGGTGGGTGTCGGCGAGCATCTCGGGCAGCGTCTTCCCGACCTGCTCGGCGAGCAGCTCCAGCACGTCCAGCACTCCGCGGGAGTAGTCGGGCGGGGTGGAGGGCGACTTCGCGGCGACGACCGTCCCCGCGTCGTCGTCCAGGACGGCGTCGGTGAACGTGCCGCCCACGTCCACGCCGATGACATAGGTCATGACTCACGCTCCTTCGCGGCGACGGCCGCAGTGAGCTGCGGACCTGACGGTTGCGTAGACTATTTAACGTCTGCGATGGTAGTCAAGGACGACGACCGACGGATCTCAGGAGGACCGCATGCAGCTACGCCGGGTGGCCGTGCTCGGAGGGGGGCCGGCAGGCCTCTACGCCGCGCGCCTGCTCAAGCTGGCCCAGCCGCACTGCGAGGTCGTCGTGCACGAGCAGGGGGAGCGCGACACCACGTTCGGTTTCGGGGTCGGGCTCGCCGCCGGCACCCAGCGCAAGCTGGAGGCCGCCGACCCCGACACGCTGCGCGACATCCGGGCGGGCGGCTACCGCCACGACATGACGATGGACGTCGGCGGCGCGGTCGCGAGGGTGCAGAACGACAACCTCATCGGCGTCGCGCGCACCGAGTTGCTCGACGTGCTGCAGCGTCACGCCGAGAAGGCCGGGGTGCGGCTGGAGTACGGGGAGCGCCGCGTGGTCGCAGACCTGGACGCCGACGTCGTGATCGCCGCCGACGGGGTCGGCAGTGCCACCCGCGAGGCGGGCGGGTTCGGAGCCTCGGTGGAGGTCGGCCGCGGCCTGTTCCTGTGGTGCGGCGCGGGCTTCGCGCTCGACGACGCCGTGTTCGCGCCGGTCGACACCGAGCACGGCACGTTCGTCACCCACGCCTACCCCTACGCCGCGGACCGCAGCACGTTCCTCATCGAGACCGACGAGCGGACGTGGCGCTCCGCCGGGTTCGACACGACGGTGGCGGGGGAGGAGTCGGACACCGTCTCGCTGGCCTATCTGCAGGAGGCGTTCCGCACCCACCTGCGCGGCCACGACCTGATCGGCAACCGGACGCGCTGGCAGCGCTTCCGCACCGTCGTGTGCGACCGCTGGTCCGACGGGCGGGTCGTCCTGCTCGGCGATGCCGCCCATACGGCCCACTTCTCGATCGGCTCGGGTACGAAGCTGGCGATGGAGGACGCGATCGCGCTGGTCGGGGCCCTGGACGAGGAGCCGGATGCGGCCACGGCGTTCACCCGCTACGAGGCGGCCCGGCGCCCCGCCGTGGAGCGGCTGCAGGAGCTGGCGCGGCGCAGCCAGCTGTGGTGGGAGTCGTTCCCGTCGCGCACCCATCTCCCCGTCGAGCGGCTGATGGTGGCGTACATGACCCGCGCCGGGAACGTGCCGCTCGACCGTTTCGCCATCACCAGCCCGGACGTGGTCGGTGCCGCGCTCGGCCAGTACGCGGGTGTGCCGCCACAGGTGCCGGCGGATCTCACGGGCTGGGTCCTGCGATCGCACGTGGTGCCCGCCGACGAGGACGCGTTCGTCGTCGACACCGTGGTGGATGACCCGTGGGGTGCCGACGCCGACGCGGTCGTCGCCGTCGCGCGCGAGACGCGGGCCGGATTGTTCCGCGTCGTCGGCCCGGCCGACCGCAGCGCCCTGCTCACGCGGCTCGATCTCGCCGAACGACTGCGCCTCGAGGCCGGTGGCACGGTGGTGGTCGAGGGACCGTCCGAGCTGCGTGACGATCTGGCGGCCGGCCTGGTCAGCGGTCGTGCCGACCTGGTCGCCTTCGGGGAGGAGCTGTCGTGAAGGGCACCGACCCGCGCCTCGTCCCGTACCCGCCCGCGTTCGTCGCCCGCTACCGCGAGACCGGGCTCTGGGGTGACCGGACGATCGCCGACGAGTTCCACGCCGTCGCGAAGGTGCATCCCGACCGGCTCGCCGTCGCCGGGCTCGACTCCCGCCTGAGCTTCCGCGAGCTCGACGCCCGCACCGACGTGCTCGCCGCCGGCCTCGCGGAGCTGGGCCTGGAGCCGGGCGACCCGGTGCTCTTCCAGGTCACCAACCGGGTCGGGTCCGTCGTCGCCTGGTACGGCGTGCTCAAGGCCGGGCTCGTGCCGGTGTGCACCCTGGCCGCACACCGCGGCCACGAGATCGGCGCCATCAGCAGGCGCGTCGGCGCCGTGGCGCACCTGGTGGAGGCGGGGATGCGCGGCTTCGATCTGGTCGGCTTCGCCCACGACCAGCAGGTCGGGCACCCGACGCTGCGGCACGTCCTGGTCCTCGACGAGCTGGCGACGCTCGGTGCGGACGTCGACCCGGCCACGGCGCGGAAGGTCGTCGACGGGATCCAGCAGGGCATCGACCCCGACGACGTCGCGGTCTTCCAGCTGTCGGGCGGCACCACCGGGGTGCCCAAGGTGATCCCGCGCCTGCACGCCGAGTACTGGTACAACGCCGTCGAGTACGCCCGCTCGTGGGACTGGACACCCGACACGCGGGTCGCCCACCTCATCCCGATCATCCACAACGCCGGCATCACCTGTGCCGTGCACGCCCCGCACAGCGTCGGGGCCGCCCTGGTGCTCGGCACCGCCGATCTCGACCTGTCGTTGCCGCTGCTCGCCGAGGCCGGCGCGACGCACGTGCTGCTCGGCCACGGCCACTTCGGTGCCCCCGGGCATCCAACGTTCGACGCCGCGGCGCACTCGCTCACGCAGGTCGTGCTGTCCGGCACGAAGGTCCCGCCGGCGCTGTTCGACGGGCTGGAGCGGCGTGGTCTGTGGTCGGCGCAGCTGTTCGGGATGGGCGAGGGTCTGATGCTCACCACCCGTCCCGGCACGCCGCGCGCCGCCCGCGCCACCACCGTCGGCACTCCGATCTCCGAGCTCGACGAGGTCCGCGTCCTGGCGCCGGGCACCGAGGACGAGGTGCCCGACGGCGAGATCGGCGAGCTGTGCTGCCGCGGCCCGTACACGCTGCGCGGCTACCTCGACGCTCCCGGGCACAACGCCCGCGCGTTCACCTCCGACGGCTTCTACCGCACCGGTGACCTGGCGGTGATCACCGGGATCGAGGGCGGGCGCTACATCGCGATCGAGGGCCGCATCAAGGACCTCATCAACCGCGGCGGCGAGAAGATCAGCGCCGAGGAGGTGGAGCTGCTCCTGCTGCGCCACCCGCGCGTCCGGAACGCCGCCGTCGTCGCCGTGCCCGACCCGCGCCTGGGCGAGCGCAGCTGCGCATTCCTGGTGGTCGACGGCGAACCGCTGACCCTGGTCGACATCCAGGAGCACTTCGCGCAGCTCCAGGTCGCGAAGTTCAAGTGGCCCGAACGCGTGGAGCACCTGGCCGAGATCCCGCGGACGCTCGTGGGCAAGGTCGACAAGAAGCACCTCCAGGCGATCGCAGCAGAGGGAGTGTCGTGACCCACCGGATCGGGCTGGTCGTACCCAGCTCCAACGTCACCGTCGAGACCGAGGTGCCCGCGCTGCTCGCCCGGCACGCCGACGCGCGGTTCTCGTTCCACTCCAGCCGGATGCGCATGCACCAGGTCACCCCCGAGGGGTTGCGCGCGATGAACGACCAGCGCGAGCGCTGCGTCGACGAGATCGCCGACGCCGGCGTCGACGTGGTGCTCTACGCCTGCCTCGTCGCGCTCATGGCGCAGGGGCCGGGGGAGCACCGTCGCGCCGAGGAGGCCGTCACGGATCAGCTGGCGAAGGCCGGGCAGAGCCCGCGGGTGCTCTCCAGTGCCGGGGCCCTCGTCGACGGGCTGACGGCACTCGGCGCCCGTCGGATCGGGCTGGTCACGCCGTACCTGCGGCCGCTGGCCGAACAGGTCGTCGGCTACCTGGAGGCGGAGGGCTTCGCGGTGCTCGACTGGGCGGCGCTGGAGGTGGGCGACAACGCCGAGGTCGGCTGCATCCCCGGTGACCGGGTGCTCGCCGCCGCCCGCGGGCTCCGTCTCACGGGTGCCGACGCGCTCGTGATCTCGGCCTGCGTGCAGATGCCCTCGCTCGACCTCGTGGAGCCGGCGGAGGCGGAGTTCGGCCTGCCCGTGCTCTCTGCGGCCACGGCCGGGGCCTACGCCCTGCTGCGGGCGCTGGACCTGCCGCCCGTGCTGCCCGGCGCCGGCACGCTGCTCGGGGCCGGTGCCTACGATTACGGGCATGACCGGCGCCGCTGACCGCAGGACCGGCCGGGGTGGCCCGCGTCGCGAGCTCGTCGAGAACGAGATGTACGAGCACGCGATCCGGCTCTTCGCCGAGCGCGGCTTCGCCGGCACCAGCCTGCAGGACATCGCCGACGCGATGGGCATCACGCGTCCGGCGCTCTACTACTACGTCAAGAGCAAGGACGAGCTGCTCGCGAAGCTCGGGGTCGACGTCGCGGGCGGGTCGGCCGCCGAGATGGCCGAGCTCGTCGCCCGTCCCGACCTCGACGCCGTCGGCAAGCTGCGCGGCATCGCCAGGCTGACGGTCCTGCGGATGGCGCGGCAGCCCGACCGGTTCCGGCTGCTGATCCGGTCGGAGGCGGAGCTGCCGCCGGAGCTCGCGGAGTCCTACGACGCCAGCAGACGCGCGGTGCTCAAGACCGTCATCGAGGTCGTCGAGCAGGGCATCGTCGCCGGTCAGCTGCGCCCGGTCGACGCGCGCGTCGCGGCGCTGGCCGTGATCGGCATGTGCAACTGGGTGGCGTGGTGGTTCCGTCCCGATCGCGACGACGTCGAGGCCGTGGCCGACCAGCTCGCCGACATGGCGCTCGCCGCGCTGCAGCGCGCCGACCACCGCACGCCCGACGGGGAGGGCCCCGCCGCGGCGCTGGCGATGCTGCGCCAGGACCTCGACCACCTGGAGCGCATCCTCGACGTGTGATTGTGCGCCCGAGATTTTGCTACAGCGTCAAACTGTTGACGAGAGCGTAGACGCCCGCGTAGCGTCGCTCCCATGACGAAGCTCGACCATCGCGTCCAGGGCGTCGACCACACGGCCTTCCCGACCTTCGACCCGGCCGGCACGGTCCGCTTCTACCGCGACGTCCTCGGCTTCCCCGTGGTGCACTCGATCTGCGCCGCCGGGTGGGGCCCGGAGGACCACCCCGACTTCATCCACTTCTTCTTCGACATCGGCAATGACGACCGCATCGCGTTCTTCTACTACTTCGGTCTCGAACCCGTACACGGCCACCGACGCGGCGACGTCTACGCCGGGTTCGGCCCGGAGGTCCCGGAGTTCTTCGTCCGGTCGCGGCACCTCGCGATCCACGTGGAGAACGAGGTCGACCTGCTGGAGTACCGCAGGCGTCTGGACGTCAGCGACTGGCCCGTCGAGATGCAGATCAAGCACGAGACCATCGAGTCGATCTACACACACGACCCCAACGGCTACATGGTCGAGTTCACGCGCGCGATGCGGCCGATCACGCCGCAGGAGGATCTCGACGCGAACCTCACCGTCGACGCCCTGCTGGATGTCGTCGACGAGGGCGAGCCGACCTTCGGGAAGCTGTTGGCGCGCAAGGCCGAGCTGATCGTCGAGCGGGCGGCGGAGTGGGAGCCGGCCCAGGCGGAGTCGAGGCGATGACCACGCTCTACGTCCTCGACGTCCCGGAGAACACACCGCTCGCGAAGGTCGCCGCCGACGACCCGGACGTCACCGTCGGTCGGATCGGGCCGTACTTCGAGATCGTCGCCGAGGGCCCGATCGTCATCGACCGCCGGGCCACCGGCTGTCGGCACGCCGTCTGGTACAGCTCGGTGGCCGGAGTGTCGCGGGGGAGCCGGATCGCCCAGCACGACAAGGACGCGCTGCGGGTGGAACCGGCATGAGCGAGCTTGCGAGCGAATCATCGGGACCGAGCACGGCCGAACGCCTGGGCGCGGGCCGCTACCTGGCCGCGGGCGCCCGTCCCGAGGTCACCCGCACCTCGGTGCACGAGCTCACGACCGCCGACGGTGCCACCGTGCGCGGGGTGCTCGCCACCGTGCCGGGGGCCACCACCGTGGTGTGTCTGATGCACCCGCGCCAGGACGTCACCCACCACCCGCTGGTTGCGGTGCTGCTGGAAGCGGGGGTTGCGGTCTGGACGCAGCAGAGCCGCTCGGTCAACAACGACCTCACCCTGGTGCACGAGCAGACGCTGCTCGACGTGGCCGCCGGGATGGTGTTCCTGCGCGAGCGGGGCTTCGCCTCGATCGTCACGCTCGGCAACTCCGGCGGCGGTCCCCTCTACGCGTTCTACCTCGAGCAGGCCGGTCTCGCGCCGGGCGACCGGATCGCGACCACGCCCGGCGGGCGCCCGACAGGCCTGGCCGAGGCCGAGATGCCCCACGCCGACGGGGCGGTCTTCCTGGCGCCGCACCCCGGGCAGGGGCAGCTCCTGCTCGCTTGCATCGACCCGTCCGTGGCCGACGAGTCCGACCCCCTGTCGGTGGTTCCCGAGCTCGACCCGTTCGCGCCCGCGAACGGTTTCGCCGAGCCGCCCACCAGCTCGTCGTACAGCGGGGAGTTCCTCGCCCGCTACCGGGCCGCGCAGCGTGCCCGGGTCGCACGGATCGACGCCGTCGCGCGCGGGCATCTGGCCCGCGCCGCCGAGGCGCGCGCAGCCTACAAGCGCACCGGGGCGGCAGCCGACCGGCGGCGCGCCATCGCCCCGCGGATCATCACGGTGTTCCGTACCGACGCCGACCCGCGCACGGTCGACCTCTCGATCGACCCCAGCGACCGCCCCTACGGGTCGTTGTTCGGCCGTCGCCCCGATCTCATCGACTACGGGCAGGTCGGCTTCGGCCGGCTCACGACGCCCGAGGCCTGGCTGTCGACGTGGTCGGGTCTGAGCTCGAACGCCGACTTCGCACGGTGTGCGCCGGGCGTCACTGTGCCGACGTTGTTCGTGGAGGTCACCGGCGACCAGGCCGCCTTCCCGGCCGACTCGGCGCGCATGGTCGCGGCCCTCGGCGCGCGTGATCTGACCCATCAGACGGTGCGCGGACTGCACTTCGGCGGTGCGCTGGCGAAGGGCGAGCCCACGGGGAACGATGTCGCGGGGGAAGTGGTCTCAGCGTGGCTGGACAAGCGGTTCGACCTTTCGCCGCCGATCTGAGAATCACCCGACCGCCGGAACGGGAGCTTCCCCTTCGACGTCGAGTCGACCGGCATCTGGTGATCTTCACCGCTACGGCTGGAGTAGCAGGGCAACGGCGGGGATCACAGCCCGGTGATCTCTGCAGCCCGGTTCAGCAGACCGATCGCAGCCGTGTGGAGACGAAGCCCGGTGTCCCGGTCGGCCTTCCCGGCCAGAGCCCTGGCGTGCGTGCCCTCGATGACGACCGCGAGCTTGAGTCCGGCGAGTGCCGTGTACCAGTCGATGTCGGTCAGGTCGCGATCGCTGTGGGACGCGTAGTGCGTGACCAGCTCGTCGCGATCGGGGAGGTCGCCCAGTGCCGCGAGCGGTCCACCCGTAACCGGCTCCCACCCGTCGTCCGGCCAGGTCACCAGCAGCCAGCCGAGGTCGAGCAGCGGATCGCCGATCGTGCACATCTCCCAGTCGACGATCGCGGCGACGCGGGGTGTGTCGTGGGCGAGCAGGACGTTGTTGAGGTGGTAGTCGCCGTGCACGATTCCTGGACGCGTGTCGGCGGGCTGGTGCGCGGTCAGCCACGCGGCGAGCTCGTCGACGTGGGGGAGCGTCGGTCCGGGGTAGCCCGGCAGCCGCTCGTAGGAGGCCAGGTGGTCGAGCCAACGGGGAACCTGCCGGGTGAGGAACCCCTCGGGACGGCCGAGGTCGCCGAGCCCGACAGCGCGGTGGTCCACCGCGGCGAGCCGGGCGAGCGCGCCCGCGGTGTCCAGCGCGCCGGTGTGCCGGGCCTCGGCGCTGCCGAGGTAGGGCTCGCCCAGTTCGTCGCCGGGGTTGCTGCCCTCGACGGCGTCCATCAGGTAGAAGACAGCACCGCCCTGGACGTCCTCGTCGTCGCATCCGGCGACGAGACGGGGATGCGGGACGTCGGTGCCGGCGAGTGCGGCCAGCACTCGCATCTCGCGCCGCAGCGCGGCGTTGCTGCCGGGCCGGGGGTGTTCGGGTGGCCGGCGAAGCACGAGGTTCCGGTCACCCCAGGACATCCACAGCACGACGTTCTGGGTTCCGCCTCCGATCCGGCGGACGTCCTGGATCGGCGCGTCGGGCAGCCCGGCGGCGATGCCCCAGCGGTGCACGGCGTCGAGGTCGACCAGGTCGGCGGCGAGCCATTCCGGCTGGGACCCTTCCGGACGGGACACGGCGCTCGACATGCCCGGCACGGTAACGCGGGCCGGCGTAACGGCAGGTCGTCGGGAACGGCACAGAGGCCTCGGGGTTTGTAGCCCTCGACAACGGGCGCACCCGGCGGAGGATGACAGGCGCCACGCCCGCGTCCACAGTGCCGGGTATGAGCAGCCAGAGCGAGACGACCACGGCAGGCCCGACCTTCGGTCTCTGGTACGACTTCCGCAACCCCGACCCGGCGCGTCCGTTCAGCGCGTTCTACCGCGAGGTGCTCGACCAGATCTCCTGGGCCGAGCAGCGTGGCATCGGCTCGGCGTGGTTGACCGAGCACCACTTCTGCGACGACGGGTACAGCCCGTCGCCGTTCGTGCTGGCGGCGGCGATCGCGCAGCGCACGAGCCGGCTGCGGATCGGCACGAACCTGATCGTCTCGCCGCTGCACAACCCGGTCCGGCTCGCCGAGGACGCCGCCACGCTCTCGCTGCTCTCGGACGGCCGCTTCGACCTCGGGGTCGGCCAGGGGTACTGGGCGCGGGAGTTCGAGGCGTTCGGCCGCAAGGTGACGCACCGGCCGAGCCTGCTGGAGGAGGGTGTGGAGATCATCCGCCGGGCCTGGTCGGGTTCCGCGGAGGGCTTCTCCGGCACGCGGTACACCCTGCCGCCCCTCGCCGTGACGCCCGTTCCGGAGCAGGCGCCGGCGTTGCTGGTCGGCGCGATGGCCGAACCGGCGATCGACCGGGCGGCGCGCATCGCCGACGGGTTCCTCAGCACCCAGAACGCCCACCACGAGAGCTACCTCGACGCGGTGGAGCGCCACGGCGGGTCGCGGGCCGACGCGCGCATCTACGCCGGGCAGTGGGCCATCGTCGCCGACGACCCCGAGCGGGTCTGGGCGAGCATCGGGAAGCACGCGCTCTACCAGCTCAACGAGTACATCTCGTGGGGCGCGTTCGGTCCGCCGGACCAGGTGCCGCAGTTCACCGACCCGGCGCAGATCCTGGAGGCCGGCGCCTACCAGCTGATGGACGCCGAGGCCGCCGTCACCGAGCTGACCTCGATGCTGCGGGAGCGGCCCCAGATCAAGGACGTGCACTTCTGGGCCCAGCTGCCGGGGGAGCCGGTGGACAGCGGCTCGGAGCGCATCGCCTACCTCGCCGACAAGGTCGTGCCCGCCGTGCGGGAACGGCTGCAGCAGGCCCGGTGAGCGGGACACGGTGACCGAGCTGCTCGTCACCGAGTTCGTCGAACGCGCTCGGCGCCACCACCCGCGCCGCGCCGTAGCCTCGTACGAGCACGGCTCGGAGGTGCTGCGCTACGACTACGGCGCGCACGCCGAGCGCGTCGCCCGGCTGGCCGGGGCGCTGCGCCGGCTCGGGGTGCGCCCCGGTGACCGCGTGGCGACCCTGTGCTGGAACCACCACCGGCACCTGGAACTCTACTCGGCCGTCCCGCTGGCCGGCGCCGTGCTGCACACCCTCAACCTGCGCCTCTCCGCCGAGGAGATCGCCTACATCGTCGGGCACGCCAACGATCGGTTGATCATCGCCGACGCCGACCTGATGCACCTCCTCGACGGGGTGCGCCCGGAGCTGGGGGTGCTCGACTCCGGGGCGACGTTCGAGGCCCTGGTCGCCGAAGGGCCCGAGTGGGCCGGGCCGCCGCCGCGCGCGGAGAGTGACCTCGCGGTGCTGTGCTACACCTCGGGTACGACGGGCCGGCCCAAGGGCGTCGGGTACTCCCACCGCGGCCTCTACCTGCACACCTTCGCCGCCTGCCTGGCGGACGGCCACGCGATCTCCGCGCGCGACACCGTGCTGCACGTCGTCCCGATGTTCCACGCCAACGGCTGGGGCATCCCGTTCGCCGCGACGATGACGGGCGCAGCGCAGGTGCTTCCCGGCCCGCACCCGACGGTCGCGGAGATCGCGCACATCATCGAGCGCGAGCGCGTGACCTACGTCGGGATGGTGCCGACGGTCGCGGTCGACCTGCTCGCACACCTGCGCCGCCACGGGGGTGACACCTCCAGCCTGCGCGCTCTGGTGCTCGGTGGCTCGACCCCCTCGATCGATCTGATCCGGGCCTGGGAGGAGCTCGGGGTGCCGGTCTTCCAGGGCTGGGGGATGACCGAGATCTCGCCGATGGCGACGTTCACCCGCGACCCCGACCCGCCCGACGACCCCGACGAGCGGTTCCGCCGCACCCAGACCCAGGGCACGCTCCTGCCGGGACTGCGCTGGCGGATCGTCGACGACGAGGGCCGCGAGCTGCCCTGGGACGGCGAGAGTGCGGGCGAGCTGCATGTGCGCGGTCCGTGGGTGGCCGGCTCCTACTACCTCGGCGAGGCGCCGGACCGGTTCGTCGACGGCTGGCTGCGCACCGGCGACGTCGCCACGATCGGCACCGACGGCCGGCTGCGGATCGTCGACCGCACGAAGGACCTGATCAAGAGCGGCGGGGAGTGGCTCAGCTCCGTGGCGATCGAGCAGGCGCTGCTGGCCGACCCGGACGTCGCCGACGCCGCGGTGATCGCGGTGGCGCACGAGCGCTGGCAGGAACGGCCGTTCGCGGTCGCGGTGCTCCGCGACGGCGCCGCGGCGACCGGCGAGGAACTGCGGGAGCGGCTGGCGGAGCGGGTTCCGCGCTGGTGGCTGCCCGAGGAGATCGTGCTGGCGGAGTCCCTGCCGCGCACGAGCGTTGGAAAGACGGACAAACGGCGGCTGCGCGCGCAGTTCGCCGGCGTGACCCCGACCGGGAAGGAGTGAGGGCCATGGCGTTCCTCGACGTGGAGGACGGCAAGCGGGTCTACTACGAGCACCACGAAGGGCCCGGGAGGCCTGTCGTGCTGGTGCACGGGTGGGGGGCGAACGCCCACTGCTGGGACACGACGCTGCCCGCGCTCCTCGGGGCCGGCCACGCCGTCGTCCTGATCGAGCACCGTGCCTGCGGCCGCTCGGACAAGGACTTCACCGACACCTCGATCGCCGCCATCGCCTCCGACGTCGTGGCGGTCGTCGACCACCTGGGGCTTCGGTCGCCGGTGCTCAACGGCTGGTCGCTGGGTGGGGCCGTGGTGACCGAGGCCGCGAGCCGGCTCGGCGAGCGCCTGGGCGGGCTCGTTCTGACCGGGGGGGCCACCCCGCGCTACACGCAGGCCGAGGGCTGGCCCTACGGCGGCACTCCCGCCGACGTCGAAGGGGTGCTCGCAGGGCTGGTCGCCGACCGGGCCGCCACGTTCCGCGCGGTAGCGGGTGCGGTCTGCGTCAAGCCGGTGAGCGCCGACATCGTGGAGTCGATCTGGCTCGCGTTCATGGAGACCGGTCCCAAGGCCGATGCCACGCTGCGCGACCTCGCGCACATCGACCAGCGCGCCATCCTGCCTGCGATCACCGCTCCGGTGCTGCTGCTGTGCGGTCGCGAGGACGGTTTCGTCTCGTTCGACGGGGTGTCCGCCTCGCGGCAGCTCTTCCCGGACGCGCGCCTCGTCGAGTTCGGCGGCTGCGGGCACGCCCCGTTCTTCGAGGACGGCGAGACCTACCGGTCGGAGCTGCTGTCGTTCCTCGCCGGACTGCCGGCCTGAGCCGGTGGGCCGGACCTGGGTGGTGACCGGCGGTTCCCGCGGCATCGGGCGCGCGGTCGTCGACCGTGCGCTCGCCGAGGGCGAGACGGTCCACGTCCTGGCCCGGTCGGTCGACCGGGAGAGCTGGGCACCCGCGGTGCGTGACCGGGTCCTCCCGGTACCGGTCGACGTCGCCGACCCGGAATCCGTCGGTACGGCGTTCGCCGCGATCGAGCGGGCCACGGGGGCGGTGGACGTGCTCGTCAACGCGGCGGGCGTGCACCGCGGGGGCCGGGTCGAGCAGCTCGGCGACGCCGCGTGGGCGGAGGTGCTGGCGACCAACCTGACGGGCGCCTTCACCACCGTCCGGGCGGTGCTCCCGCTGCTCGCCGACGGCGCGGCGATCGTCAACATCGGGGCGGTCGTCGGGCTGCGCGGCTACCCCGGCGACGTGGCCTACGGCTCGGCGAAGGCGGGCTTGTCCGGGCTGACCCAGACGCTGGCGACGGAGCTCGCGCCCCGCGGCGTGCGGGTCAACCTCGTGGTCCCGGGCTTCGTCGACACGACGATGACGGCCGGCCTGACGGAGGCGTCGCGGGCCGCGATCGTCGACGGGATCCCGATGGGCCGGCCCGGCCGGGCCGGCGAGATCGCCGACGTGGTGTGGGCGGTGGCGGGCGCGTCGTACATGACGGGCTCGACCGTCGCCGTCGACGGCGGGCTGATGGCCTCCTTCGGGGCGCCGGCCCGGCGTGCTCGCGGTACGGCTACGCGCTGAGCTGGCGCACGACCAGCTCGGCGTAGCTGTCGGCGATCCGGCCGATCTCCAGCCGTCCCTCAGGTCGGTACCACTCGTTCGGCCCGTTGATCATGTCGAGGATCGCCAGTGTGGCGAGGCGCGGGTCGGCGCAGACGAACTCGCCGGCGCTGACGCCCTCGGCCAGGTGCCGGGCGATGCGGTGCTGGTAACCGCGCCGGTAGCCCTGCACCGTGTCGACGTGCTCGGGCGACAGCGCCCGCAGCTCGCGGCCGGCCACCCGCCAGGCGTCGTGGTTGGCCCCGATGTGCAACACGTGGGCGTGTACGAGGCGGGCGAGGCGTTCCCGGTGGGTGCCCGGCCCGTCGAGGATCGGGAGCTGCTCGACGACCATGTCGCGGTCCACGACATAGATCGTCTCGAGCAGCAGCTCCTCCTTGTTGCGGAAGTGGTGGTAGAGCGAGGCGGCCTGGATGCCGGCCGCCTCGGCGATCGCGCGCATGCCGACACCGTGGTAGCCGCGCTCCCGGAACAACCTCCCGGCCAGCGCGACGAGCTCCGCGCGGCGGGCGTTGCCCCGCCGGGGCGGGTCCTCCTCGCGCTGCAGGGCGGTCATGGCGGGGTCCTTCTCGTCTCGGATGCGTGGACCGCCAGGTTCCCACCCGCCGGGGCGCGATCAGCGGTGACCCGCCGACCGCGCCCCGGACCCATCAGGCGGGGACCGCCGTCTTCACACCCATCTTGTGCAGCTCGGGCACGACCTTCTCGCCGAACAGCTTGAGGCTCGCCCGGACCTTGTCGAACGGCAGGCCGGCGAACGAGGGCGCGATGTTGGGCTGGTGGTCGCCGAACAGCTCCACGCGATGGCGGTACTTCTCGATGATCTGCTCGGGTGTGCCCCAGATCTGGGTGTCGGCGTAGCCCGCGCCCGCGGCCTCCATGCCCGCCTCGCGGATCATGTCGGCGCCCTGCTGATAGGCCTCGTAGCCCTTGGTCTCGCGCCAGTGCGAGCCGGCGAAGTCGTAGTGCTTGATGACCGAGAGGAAGTAGCGGCTCAGGTACTCCCGCGCCGTGGCCTCCGCCTCGGCGGCGTCCTCGTGGCAGTACACGAAGTCCTGCGTGAGGATCGGACCGGGCTCGCGGTGGTGGGTCTCGCGGTAGATCTCGCGGTAGCGCTCCATCGCCGGGACGTGCATCTCGGCCGGGTACTGCATGAACGTCATCATCCGCGCGCCGACCTTCGCGACCGCAGGCACGGAGTCCGGGGACATCGCCACACCGTAGAGCCGGTCGGACCAGTCGGTGCCCGGCTCCGGGCCCGGACGGACCGTGGCGCGAGCCTGCTTGTAGATGGGGCCGTCGTTCTCGACATAGCCGTTCCTGAGGCCAGCGATGATCATCGGTGCGGCCTCGTCGAACATGCCGCGCGAGGCGTTCATGTCCACGCCGAAGGCCTCGTACTCCATCTTCGCCAGGCCGCGGCCCATGCCGAAGATGGCCCGCCCCTGGGACAGGATGTCGAGCATCGTGACCTTCTCCACCACGCGCAGCGGGTTGTTCCACGGCAGGATCACCGCGCCGGTGCCCAGCTTGACCCGGCTGGTGCGCGCCGCGAGGTAGCTCATCAGCTGCAGGTTGTCCGGGCACATCGAGTAGTCGTCGAAATGGTGCTCCGCAGCCCATACGGAGTCGAATCCGTACTCCTCGGCGAGCACGCCCAGCTCGGTCTCCTGGCGGAACATCTCGCCGTCGCTGAGGTTCTCGTGCCAGTTCTGGAAGACCAGCAGCACACCGACGTCCATGTGGGTGACCCCTTCGTGGGAGTGGTTTCAGGTCTTGCCTAACGAACGTTAGGGCTGCAACGGTAGTGGCGCAGTTCACATGCGGTCAAGGCGGAAACGGAGGTGACGGGACGTCATGGCGAGTCCGATCACTGTCGACGTGACCAGCCCGGTCGGCCTTCCCGACGAGCGTGGCGGCCCGTCGTCGAGGCTGTCGGGTCCCGGTCCGGCCCCGTCGACGGCGGGGGACCTGCTCGCCCTCGTCGTGCGGGCCGCGCAAGAGGAGCTGGGCGCCACCCGCTGCTCGGTCCGCCTGCTGCGGCCCGCCACGACCGCGCACCGCGTCGCCACCGCGGCAGCGCTCGGTGCCGCTCCACCCGGCGGGTGCGGTTCCCGACTCGTCGCGCCGCTCACCGTCGACGGAGACGTGGTCGGGGTCCTCGAGGTGGAGCACGACAGCCTCGCGGATCCGGCCTGCGACGAGCGACTGCTCGCCCGCTTCGCCGCGCTGGCCTCGGCGGTGCTCGCCGGGACCGGCGGCGCCGCGGCCCGACGGGACCGTGCTCTCGCCGAGGTCGACCAGCTCCAGCACCTGCTGCGGGGACTCGCCGGCGCGGTGCTGGAGGGCGCCGAGATCGACGGCGTCGTCGCCCGGCTCTCGGAGCTCTCCGGCCGGCCGGTCGCGGTGCTGGACACCGACCTGCGCCTGCGGACCTGGGCTGCGCCTCCCGGGCTGCGCCTGACGACCGCACCGGAGCTGTCGGGGGGAGTCCGCGACCTGCTCGAGGGCCTCGGTCCGGACCGTCCGTCCGTCCTGGTCCCCGCCGACCGCGGCCGGGGGGTCACCCGACGGCACCTGGTCGCCGCCCTGGTCGTGGAGGGTGCACTCGCGGGCTATCTCGACGTGATCGAGATGGGCAGACCGTTGGGATCTGCGGACCTGCCCGCCGTCGAGCAGGCCGCCGCGGTGATCTCGGTGCAGCTCCTGGGCGAGGCCAGGGCGGCCCGCTCGGCCGCCCGCGGCCGCGACGACGTCGTCGCGGATCTGCTCCATGGCTCGCGGACCGCCGACGATCTGCACCGCCTCGCCCGGCACGTGGGCCTGGATCTGCGGGGGCCACGGCTGCTCGTGCGGCTGCCGGTGGCGCCGGGGCGCTCGGCGGCCGCCTGCCGCGCCGGCGTGCTCGTCGTCCTCGAGGAGCTCCTCGGCGGCCCGCCGCTCCTGTTCGCCGAGCCCGACGCCCTCGTGGCGCTGGTGCTGCTGCCCGACGACCCCGGGCCGCCCGCGCTCCGCGGTGTTCACCGCGCACTCGGCGAGGGAATGGATGCGCTCTCGGGGCTCACCGGGCTGCGCCGCGCCGTCGTCTCCGGGGTGTGCCATGACGTCGCTGACTTCCCGGGCGCGCTGGCCGAGACCCGCGACGTCGACGGCCTCGTCGTCGCGCTGGGCGGGCGCACCGAGGTCGTCCCGGTGACCGAGCTGAACACGCTGCGCCTGGTGGTCAACGGTGACCGCGCGGACGTCGCGCTCCGGTTCGCCGAGCAGTGCATCGGGCCGCTGCGCCGCAGCGACGAGTCCACCGGCGGCGACCTCGTCGAGACCCTCCGCAGGTATCTGGCCGCCGGGGCCCAGGTGCGCGCCACGGCCAAGGTGCTCGGCGTGCACGAGAACACCGTGCGGTACCGCCTCGGCCGCATCGAACACGTGACAGGACTGGACATGCGCCGCTTCGACGCCCTGCTCGCCGCCCAGCTGGCCTTCCAGGTCGACGGTCTCGCCGCCGTTGAGGAGAAGCGCTGATGTGGGACTTCGAGACCGAACCCGAGTACCAGGAGCAGCTCGACTGGGTCGACGCGTTCGTCCGGACCGAGGTGGAACCGCTCGACCTCGTCCTGGGTGACCCCTACGACAAGGCCGACGAGCAGGCGCGCCGACTGGTCCGGCCACTGCAGCAGCAGGTCCGCGACCGCGGGCTGTGGGCCGCGCACCTGGAGCCCGAGCTCGGCGGGCAGGGGTACGGGCAGGTCCGGCTCGCGCTGCTGAACGAGCTGCTGGGCCGCTCGCGATGGGCGCCGTCGGTGTTCGGCTGCCAGGCACCCGACTCGGGCAACGCCGAGATCCTCGCGCGCTTCGGCACGCCGGAGCAGCGGCACCGGTACCTCCAGCCGCTGCTCGACGGCGAGATCTCCTCCTGTTACTCGATGACCGAACCGCTCGCCGGGGCCGACCCGACGCTGTTCACCACCCGCGCGGTGCGCGATGGCGACAGCTGGGTGATCGACGGCGAGAAGTGGTTCTCCTCCAACGCCCGGCACGCCGCGTTCCTGATCGTGATGGTCGTGACGAACCCCGAGGTCGACCCGCACCACGGGATGTCGATGTTCATCGTTCCGTCGGGCGCACCCGGTCTGGAGATCATCCGCGACGCGGGCATCGGCACGGAGTCGCCCGAGCACTCGAGCCATGCCTACCTGCGCTACACCGGGGTGCGGGTTCCCGCCGACCACCTCCTCGGCGAGGAGGGTGCGGCCTTCGCGATCGCCCAGACCCGGCTCGGCGGAGGCCGGATCCACCACGGGATGCGCACGATCGCGCAGATGCGCCGGGCGTTCGACCTCATGCTCGAACGAGCGGTGTCACGCAGGACCCGCACCGGTCGGCTGGCCGACATGCAGTCCACCCAGGACAAGATCGCCGAGAGCTGGCTCGACATCGAGCAGTTCCGGCTGCTCCTGCTCCGCACGGCGTGGCTGATCGACCGGCACCAGGACTACCGGGCTGTCCGCAAGGACATCGCCGCCGTGAAGGTGGCGATGCCGCGCGTCTACCACGATGTGGTGCAGCGGTCGATGCACCTGCACGGCGCGCTGGGCATCTCCAACGAGATGCCGTTCTCGGCGATGATGGTCGACGCGCAGGTCATGGCCATCGCGGACGGCCCGACCGAGGTCCACCGGCAGACCCTGGCCCGCCAGCTCGTCCGCGACGTGGCCCCCGGCGAGCCGTTGTTCGGCTCGGGCCACCTCCCGACCCGCGCCGCCGCTGCCCGCGCCCACCTCGCCGCCCGCCTGGAGCGTGACGTCGCCGCGCTCTGAACGTCGTCGACGATGCCCGCCGCCCTACCTCACGGCAACGAACCCGATCGTGGTCCCAGGCGGCCGGCTGACGTGCGAAGCGGATGCACGTCCTCGGTGCCGGAGCGGTGGCCGCCGCGCTGCGCGGGGACGTCCGCGGTCGTCGTGTTCCCGCCGCGTGCGTCGGGTGCCGACCTGGCGGGGAGGTGACCGGCGGGATCGGGCTCGGGGTCGGGATCCATGCTGCCGCTGATCATGTGCGTGGCCACCCACTGGCACACCGCGATCCACGCCGAGCTCAAGGAGCCCGACCACTGCGCTCCGGTCAGGTCGCGAACCGCCCTGGTCAGGGCGTGCCCGACGTAGACGTAGTGGTCGGTCTCGACGCCGTAGTGCGACCGGTGCTGGGCCCCGAGGCGACGCAGTGCCGCCTCCAGCTCCTCGGTGTCCTGGCCGGCCAGGGACGTGATCGCGGTGAGCAGGGTGTCGCTCATCTTCTGCATCTGTCCGGTCATGTCCGCCGGGAACATCGCCCGGACGTGCGGGGCCATGAGGAACAGCTGCTGGTAGAACGTCTCGGCCAGCAGCACCGGCCGGGCGGCCACCAGCTCGCACGACCGTCGCACCTGCTCGATCACGGCGCGCGAGGGACGCGGCGAGGTGCTCGGGCCGGGGTCGCTCGCCGCGGGCGCCGCCGGATGGGGCGAGCCGTGCGACTCCGCCATTCCCATGGTTGACCTTCCTTCGTCCTTCGTCCGTCGAATGCCGTGGCCGGGTGGGACCCGGTATTCGTGCGGCCGCGTGGCGCGCCGGCGAACCCGGGGCCCGTTGCGGCCTACTGGACCTCATCGTGTTGATCACGCCGGGTGTTGCGCACAGACGGGACACGCTCGAGATGGACGATCGCAGTTCGCGATCGGCGGGCCGTGACGCGGCCCCGCCGGAGGGCCGTCGCTGCCCGGAGAGCAGCCGGTCAGGGACAACGGTTGCCTGTTCCAGGGTTATTGTTATCATGCATTCGAACCGTGAACGCACACTCGTCGACGTGGATGGAGCGCCATGAAGCTCGGTCTCGCCCTCCCTGCGATGAGCTTCCCGCGCATCGTCGGTGATGTGACGCTCCAGGACCACCGGACCGACGTGGAGCGCTCCGGGCCGCAGGTCGTCCCACTCCTGCGGGCCTGACGCGATGGCCAGGATCCGGATGCTCGCCGCCGAGGAGTTCCCCGCCGCGCTGCGCACCCAGCTCGGTGCCGACGACAAGACCCCGCTCGAGCTGGGCAACCTGCGCATCTACGCGCACCGGCCCGCGCTCGCACAGGCCTACGCGACCTACATGGCCGAGCTGCGCAGGCCCGGGTTGCTCAGCCGCCGACTCGTGGAGCTGGTGCGCCTGCGCGTGGCGTTCCACAACCAGTGCCGGAGCTGCATGGCGGTCCGCTACCGCGACGGCGCCGCGGACGGCGTGGACGAGGGCCTGGTCTGTCAGCTCGCGAGTCCCGACGAGGCGCCCGACCTCAGTGACGCGGAACGCAGCGCTCTGCGTTTCGCCGACCGGATGGCGACCGACCACCTGAGCATCGACGACGCCCTGTTCGCCGATCTGCGCTCGCACTTCTCGGAGGCCGAGATCGTGGAGCTGGGCATGAACGTGGCCGCCTTCGTCGGGTACGGGCGGTTGTCGATGGCCATGGACATGGTCGACGAGTTGCCCGAGCGGTTCCGTTCGGCCGCGGGCGCGGTCGTCACGCCGTGGAACCCCGACGGCGATCCCGACGCGGTACCGGTCGGGGCGCCATGACTGGGGACGGCCGACGTCCTCGTCGGCGGCGCGGCCACCCGTGGCCCGGGCGTCCGTCGCCGAGCGCGTCGGGATCGCCGACTGTGCGGACGACACGCTGCCTACATCGCCGCGGCCGCCTCGCGTGATGTGGCCACGCCGGCGATCACCGGCTGAGCGGACCGTCAGCGCTGCTCCGCGACGCGGGACAGCGACGACGGTCCGCCTACCGTGCGGTCACGCCTTCTCGATCACCCCGAGCAGTTCCAGCATCCGCGTCGGGGTGACCGGCGTGGCCATCACCCGGCCGCGGCCGACCTGCGCGAGCGCGTCGTCGATCGCGTTGAGCAGCGCGGCCGGCGCGAGCACCGTGCCACCCTCGCCCACGCCGCGCGAGCTGATCACCTTGTCCGACTCGAACTCGAGGTGCTCGATCTCGACCTCGGGCACCTCGGGCGCCGAGGGCATCAAATAGTCCATGAACGTCGCCGAGAGGAACTGGCCCTCCGCGTCGTAGGCGGAGTGCTCCAGCAGCATCCCGCCCAGACCCATGGCGACACCGCCCACGACCTGGCCCTCGACGACCGCCGGGTTGATCATGCGCCCGCAGTCCTCGACGACGAGGAAGCGCGTGACCTCGACCTTGCCGGTCTCCTGGTCGATCTCCACCCAGCAGGCGTGGCTGGCCTGGGAGAACCCGCCGCCCTCGCCGTCGTAGCTGGCGACGTACTCCAGCTCGGTGTTGGTGCCCTCCGGCATCTGGTCGGGGGCGAGCCAGCACCCCATCGCGATCTGGCCCAGGGGCACCGAGGCGCCCGGCGCGCCCTTCACCGAGACGATCCCGTCGACGATCTCCAGGTCATCGACGCTCGCCTCCAGCAGGTGCGAGGCGATGTCGAGGACGCGGGTGCGCAGCTCGCGCGCCCCGTAGACCGCGGCACCGCTGGCCATCGTCGCGGCGCGGCTGCCACCGGTGCCCAGCATCGAGAACGGGGTGGCGTCGGTGTCGCCGTACACGATGCGGATGTCGTCCATCCCGACGCCGAGCTCGTCGCCGATGAGCTGCGAGAGCGTGGTCTCGTGGCTCTGGCCGTGCGGGGTCTGCGGGGTGAACGCCGTGACCTTGCCGTCGATCTCGATCCGGATGCGGAGCGGTTCGGCACCGAACGGGAAGCCGACGGCGGCCCAGAACTCCTGGGTGCCGGGCGCCGGCTCGATGAACGTGCCGACCCCGAACCCGAGCAGCCTGCCCTCGGCGCGCGCCGCCTCCTGCTCGCGGCGCACCTCGTCGAGGTCGACCATCCCGATCATCTTCTCGAACGTCTCGGCCGCGGTGACGCACTCCAGTGTCACGTTCGTGACCATCTTGGTCGGCTGGTCGTCGAGCGTGATGAGGTTCCGGCGCCGTACCTCCACGGGTGAGATCCCGCAGGTCGAGGCGATCTTGTCCATCAGCCGCTCGCGCACCAGCGTCTCGACGGCCCAGGGCCCGCGCAGCGAGATGTAGGACGCCTTGTTCGTCGCCACGATCTTGTGGCTGAACTGGTAGGCGGGCAGCTTGTACGGGCCGGGCAGGGTGGTGCGGACGAGGCCGGCGTAGACCGTGGCCGGCGGGTTGATCGGATAGGCGCCTGCGTCGAGCAGCATCGTCACGCGCAGGCCGAGCAGGGTGCCGTCGGCCTTGACCGCGGCCTCGAGCGTGAGCTGCTCCTCCCGGGCGGCGCCGGCCGCGACGAGGTGTTCGTTGCGGTCCTCGATCCACTTGACGGTGCCGCCGATGGCCTTCGCGGCGGCGCACAGCGCCACGTCCTCGCGGTAGATCGAGAACTTCAGGCCGAAGCCGCCGCCGATGTTGTTGGCGGTGACGCGCAGCTGGTGGATCGGCTGCCGGATCCACCCGGCGAGCAGGAACCGCAGCGTGTGGGTCGTCTGGGTCGACGCCTCGTAGGTGAGCTGTCCGCTGCCCCGGTCGTAGGTGGCGACGCCGCCCCGGGTCTCCATGGGGTTGCAGGCCCAGCGGTGCTGGTCGAGGGAGTCGGTGACCACGTGGTCGGCCTGCGCGAAGGCGGCCTCGATGTCGCCGAAGAGCTGCTCGTCGGCGTGCACGACGTTGCCGGGGACGTCCTCGAACAGCTGGGGCGCACCGTCGGCGAGTCCGGCGGTGGTGCTGACCACCGGGTCGAGCAGGTCGTACTCGACCTCGATCAGCGCTGCGGCGTCCTCGGCGAGGTAGCGGCTCTCCGCCACGATCAGCGCCACCGGCTCGCCGACGTACCGCACGACGTCGTGGGCGATGGCCGGGTAGGCCGGGCTGTGGAGCCCGGGGATGGGCTGGGCGAAGTTGAGGTCCTCGGTGATGGCGCTCATGTCGGCGCCGGTGAAGACCCGGACGACACCCTCCAGCCCGCGCGCCGCCTCGACGTCGATGCCCGTGATCCGGGCGTGCGCCACGGTGCTGCGCAGGAAGTGGCAGTGGAGCATGCCGCGTTCCTGCACGTCGTCGACGTAGCGGCCGGCACCGGTGAGGATGGTGCGGTCCTCCTTGCGGTGGACCCGGGCTCCGACGAGCCCCGAGATCGCGCTTCCGCCGGCCATCAGGACTCCTTCCCCGCGCCCGCGGCGAGTGCCGCCTCGGCGCCGTCGATGATCGACTGGTAGCCGGTGCACCGGCAGATGTTGCCCGAGAGCTCCTCGCGGATCTCCGCGCGCGAGCAGGGCGACGGGCGCCCCGCCTTCTTCTCCTCGACCATGCCGTGGATCGCCATCACGAAGCCGGGGGTGCAGAAGCCGCACTGGAACGAGTGGTGGTCGCGCAGCGCCTCCTGCACCGGGTGCAGCTCGCCGTTCGGCCCGTTGAGGCCCTCGACGGTGGTCACCTCGCGGCCGTCGGCCTGCACGGCGAGCTGGGTGCACGAGCGCTCGGTGGCGCCGTCGACGATCACGGTGCACGCCCCGCAGACGCCGTGCTCGCAGCCGAGGTGCGTGGCGGTGAGGCCCAGGTCCTCGCGCAGGAAGTCGGCCAGCGTGCGCCGCACCTCGATGGTGACGGTCCGCTTCCGGCCGTTGACGGTGAGGGTGATCTCCCGTGTGGTGTTCCCGTTGTTCATCGGCTCTCCCGGGCTCGCTGGGCGGCGGTGCGCACGGCCTTGCGGATCAGGACGCCCGCGAGGTGCTTGCGGTAGGGGGCGGACCCGTGCAGGTCCGCCGAGGGGTGCAGGTCGGCGACGCCCGCCTCGGCGGCCGCCACGAGCGTGGGCTCGTCGACGACGCGGCCGACGAGCGCGGCTTCGGCCTTGCCCGCACGGACCGGAACGAGGTCCACACCGGAGATCGCGATGCGGGCCTCCGCGACGACGTCGCCGTCGAGGCGGACGACGGCGGCGACACCCGCCATGGCGAAGTCGCCGTGTCGGCGCGACACCTCCTCGTAGGCGGCGCCGGTGCCCGGGGCCGCCGAGCGGATCCGCACCGCGGTGAGGATCTCGTCCTCGGCGAGGGCGGTGGTGAAGAAGCCGGTGAAGAACTCCGCGGCCGGGATGACCCGCTCGCCGCGCGGACCCCGGGCCACCAGCTCCGCGTCGAGGCAGGCCGCGACGGTGGGCAGCTCGGCGGCGGGATCGGCGTGGGCGATGCTGCCGCCGACGGTGCCGCGGTTGCGGATCGCGGTGTGGCCGATGTGCGGGAGCGCCTCGGCCATCAGCGGGCACGCGCGGCGCACCACGTCGGAGTGCTCGGCGCTCCGCTGCCGGACCAGCGTGCCGATCGTCAGCACGCCGCCGGACTCGGTGATCTCGCCGAGCCCCGGGATGCGGTTGATGTCGACGATCCGGGCCGGCTGGGCGAGTCGCAGGCTGAGCAGGGGCACCAGGCTCTGACCGCCGGCGAGGACCTTGGTGTCGCCGTCGTCAGGGTCGGTCAGCGCCTGCACGGCCTCCTCGATCGAGGTCGGTGACAGGTACTCGAACGCGGCGGGTTTCATGGGCGCCACTCACCTCTCCGGGAGCACGGCCGTTCACGATGTGGAGGGCAATTGTTATCAGAGATCGGAGGAACGGACCAGGGTTGACACGGGTACGGCGGCAGAGTGGTCGACCGTCCGCGCCTGCGGCAGGGCATCCGGAGTATCAATGCGTACTATCATCAGAGAATGGACCTGCAGACCGTCATGGTCGACGACCCGCGGGGCCGGGTCGTCGCGATCGACTCGGCGTACCACGTCGACGAGCGCAACACCGGCCGCGACGTCGTCGTCAGCGCCTCCTACTCCGGCGTGCTGCCCGCGCGGTTCGTCGCCGACCGGCGGCCGCGGGCGGCCATCGGCCTCGACTGCGGCATCGGCCCGGAGGGCGCGGGCATCGCGGGACTGTGGTTCTACGAGGCGCTCGGCATCCCCGCCGCCACCGCCGACGTCGCGACGATCCTGCTCGGCGACGGGGTCGACGTCGTCGAGCACGGGGTGGTCAGCCGGGTCAACGCGATCGCCGCCGCCTGCGGGGTGGCGGCCGGGATGACCGTCCGGGACGCGGCACTCGTGCTCCTGCGCACCGACCCGGTGCTCCGCGCACCCGACGAGGTGACCAACCGGACCGTGGTGGAGGAGGGCCCGGCCGGTCGGGCCGTCGTGTGCACCGACTCGATCGCCTTCGGCACCGAGGCCGACCGCGACCGCACCGTGCTGGTCACCGCGGGGCACACCGGGCGCAGCGCCGTCCCGTACCTGCGCTCGGTGCACCCGTGGGGTTTCATCTGCTCCGACGGCGGCCGCGGGCGCGACGACTCCGGCATGGCCGGGCTCGCCGTCGTCGAGGCCGACGGGCTGGCGGGAGCCACCGTCGACGCGCGCACCGCACGCATGGGGGACGGCCTCTCCAGCTACCACGACGGCGTGATCAGCGCGGTCAACCGGCCCGCCCACCACCGCGGGGTCGAGATCGGCATGCCCGCGAAGCAGGCAGCCCACCTGCTGCTCCAGGGATGATCACGCGCTTCGGGCTCGCGCCGCGGCTGCCCGGCCTCTCGGTCGGGACGTTCCAGGAGCACTGGCGTGACCGGCACGGGCCGCTGATCGGCGAGCTCCCCGGGCTCGTGCGGTACTGGCAGAACCATGCGCTGCCGGACTCGCTGCCGTGGCCGGGTTTCGACGCCTGCTCGGAGTTCGACGCCGCCGGCCGGTGCGCGTTCGACGCGGCGTTCGCCACCGAGCACTACCTGGACCAGGGCCGGGCCGACGAGCGGCGCTTCGTCGACCGCACCCGCGGCGGGGCCCTCTACACGCGCCGGATCGGCCAGCCGGTGCCGCTGCGGCCCGGGTGCGTCCGGCTGCTCACGTTCCTGCGCGGCGACCCCGAGGCCCTCGCGTCCGTGCTGGCCGAGCCGGGGCGCGGCGGTGCCGCCGAGGCCGTCGAGGCCTTCGTGCGGCTCACGGACGTCCCGGGCGTGTTCGACGCCGTCGAGGCGCTCTGGTTCCCCGACGAGACCACCGCCCGCGCCCACCTGGTCTCGGCCGCCGCGGAGCGCGACCGCGCGGCCCTGGCGGGCCTGGTCTTCGGCACGGAGCGCGTGCTCGCGCGCGTGCACGTCGTGCGTGGATGACCGGTCAGCCCACGTAGGCCTTCCAGGTGTCGAGGTTCTCCGGGATGTCGGCCCCGGTGGGCTCGGTGCCGGGCCAGCGGCGGCGCTGCGTGGTGGCGAGGACGTCCGGCAGCTCGGCCAGCGGCGCCGCGTAGAGCTGCAGGGCCCGCCGGCTCACGAACTTCCAGCGCCCCTCCTCGCGACGGTAGGCGTCGACGTAGCGCAGCGCCACGACGAACGGGGTGGGCAGGATCGCGAGCTCCGCGTGCGCGGACACGACACCCGTGGCGGTGTCGGGCCCGGTGAACTCGATCGTGTGGCTGTGCGGGTAGTGGTAGGTCATCCCGTAGCGGTCCAGCTGGCGGCGGTAGTAGGCGATGACGGGCTCGCGGCCGGAGATCGGGCCGTCGGTGGAGTCGAACATCGCGTCCTCGGTGTACAGGTCGGCGATGCCCTCGATGTCGCGGTCGTCGATCCGGCGACCGTAGACGGCCACGAGCTCCTGCAGCTCCGCGCGGTCCTCGAGCCGCCTGATCCGCTGTTCCAGGTCCATGGGTTCCTCCACGTCGTTGTCGCCGGCAATCCAGGGTGATAGTAATCAGGTATGGACGACGATGTGGTCACCGAGCGGCGCGGCGACGTCGCCTGGATCCGGCTCAACCGGCCGGACCGGATGAACGCCTACGACGCCGCGATGGGTGCCGCCGTCACCCGCTCGGTGAAGGACGCCGCGGACGCGGGCGTCATCGTGATCACCGGGACGGGGCGGGCGTTCTGCGCGGGCGGTTATCTCGCCAACCTCGCCGACCCGGACCCCGGCGAGCTGCGGGGCATGTTCTTCGCCTCGCTGGACCTGTTCGAGGCGATCCGCACCTCGCCGAGACCCGTCATCGCCGCCGTCAACGGCGCCGCGGCCGGCGGTGGCAACGAGCTGGTGGTGGCGTGCGACCTGGCGATCGCCGCGCGCAGCGCCAAGTTGGGCCAGACCGGGCCCCGCGTGGGCAGTGCGCCCGTGCTCGGCGGCACCAACCTGCTGGCGATCTCGGTGGGGGAGAAGCGGGCCAAGGAGGTGTCGATGATGTGCCGCCGCTACACCGCCGACCAGGCGGCGGAGCTGGGCTGGATCAACGCCGTCGTCGACGACGACGAGCTGGAGGCCGAGGTCACCCGCTGGGCCGACGAGCTGCTCGCGCTCTCCCCGCGCTACCTGGAGATCGCCAAGATGAGCTCCAACGTCTGGTGGAACGCCTGCCGCGACTCCTACGTCAGCGGCCTCGGCATGCTCGTGCAGGCCATCGGTTCCGACGACATGCGCGAGGGCGCCGCGGCCTTCATGGAGAAGCGGAAGCCGCGGTTCCGGTGATGCGCACCTACGACGACCTCCGCCTGACCTACCCCGACCGTCGCACGTGGACGCTGCCCGCGGTGCTGCGCGACCGGGCGGTCACCCACGCCGACCGGACGTTCCTCGACGTGCCGTTCCAGGGGGCCCGGCTGACCTACGCCGAGACCCTCGACGTCGCCGAACGGGTCGGTGGCGGGCTGCTCGACGGCGGCTGTGCGCCGGGCGACCGGGTGCTGATCATGGCGGCGAACAGCCTGGAGTACCTGCTCGCGTGGTTCGGCGCCGCGGTGGCGGGGCTCGTCGAGGTGCCGATCAACACCGCCTACCGCGGCACGTTCCTGGAGCACCAGGTGCGCACCGTCGAGCCGGTCGCGGCCGTCGTCGACCCGGAGTACGTCGGTCACCTCCTCGAGCTGGAGGCGGCGAAGGGCATCCGCCGGTTCTATGTCCTCGGTGACGGGGAGGAGGCGATCGCGACGCTCCGGGCGGCCGGGTGGGCGGCGGAGCCGTTCACCGCGCTGACGGGTGCCGAGCGACCCGCGCAGCTGCCGGCGGTCGGACCGGCCGACCTCGCCGCCGTCCTGTTCACCAGCGGCACCACCGGCCTGTCGAAGGGCGTGATGATGCCCCACGCCCACTTCTACTTCTTCGCCGACGAGTGCGTCTCGCTCTGCCGGCTCACCGACGCCGACGCGCACATGGCCGTCGGGCCGCTCTTCCACGGCAACGCGCAGTTCCTGGCCGCCTACCCGGCGATGATCGTGGGAGCCCGGTTCGTGCTGCAACAGCGGTTCAGCGCGAGCCGGTGGGTCGACCAGCTGCGCGCGAGCGCCGTGACCGTCACCAACTTCATCGGCGTGATGATGGACTGGGTGCACAAGCAGCCCCGCCGCCCCGACGACGCCGACAACCCGCTGCGCTGCCTCTACGCCGTGCCGCTGGCCACGTCGGTCGCGCCCGACTTCCGCGAGCGGTTCGGCATCGAGGCGTTCGTCGAGAACTTCGGGCTCACCGAGATCGCGATGCCGATCCTGACTCCGTACGGCGCGGACCGGCCGCCCGGTGCGGCCGGACTGCTCGTCGGGGACTACTTCGACGTCCGGCTCGTCGACCCGGACACCGACGAGGAGGTGCCCGTCGGCGAGGTGGGGGAGCTGGTGGTCCGCGCGCATCTGCCCTTCACGATGACGTCGGGCTACTACGGGATGCCCGAACGGACCGTCGAGGCCCAGCGCAACCTCTGGTTCCACACCGGCGACGGCCTGCGTCGCGACGCCGAGGGCTGGTACTACTTCGTCGACCGGCTCAAGGACGCCCTGCGTCGCCGCGGTGAGAACATCAGCTCGTTCGAGGTGGAGCAGCCGATCCTGGCCCACCCCGACGTCGTCGACTGCGCGGTGGTCGGGGTGCCCGCCGACGCCGAGGCGGGCGAGGACGAGCTGCTGGTGGTCGTCGTGCCCGCCGAGGGGGCCGCGGTCAGCGCCGCCGACGTCTGGGCGTGGTGCGAACCGCGGTTGCCCGCCTTCGCGGTGCCGCGGTACGTCCGGATCGCCGCCGAACTGCCGATGACCCCGTCGGGCAAGACCCGCAAGACGGAACTCCGCGTCGCCGGCACCGCGGGCGCCGCCGACCGCGAGGCACGATCAGAGTGACTCGGCCACCAGCAGGGCCAGGGTGACGGCCCGGCTGAGGGAGAAGCCGCTGTTGTAGGCCGCCCCCGAGCTCGAGAACGCCGCCGCCGCCCCCGCCGCGTACAGGCCGTCGATCGTGCGGCCGTCCTTGTCCCGTACCCGGCCGTCCGCGTCGACGGCGATGCCGGTGAGCCCGATCCCGGTGCTCACCATCCGCAGCCGCATCCCGAAGAACGGCGGGGTGTCGACCTGGCCGAGGTTGGGGTGCGGTGACTGCGCCGGGTCGCCCTGGAACCGCTGCCAGGTGGCGTTGGTGCCGCGGCCGAACAGCGGATCCGACCCGTGCGCGACGTCGGCGGAGAAGCGTTCCGCGGTGCGGGCGAGCTCCGCCCCGTCGATCCCGAGGCGCGCGCCGAGCTCGGTGAGCGTCGGCGCGGACGCGACGAGACCGTCCGGATAGGAGCCGCCGGGCGGCGTCGGCCCCAAACCGTAACGGGCGTGGTGGCGCTCGTCCCAGATCATGAAGCACGGCAGGTGCGGGCTGCCCGGGGCGAGCACCGCCTTGGTGATCTCCCAGTAGACGGCGTCGTCGCAGAACCGCCGACCCGTGGTGTCGACGACGAACGTGTGCGGCAGAGAGTGCTCGCGAGCCACCTGGAAGCCGGGTTCGGTGTCGACGGGATACCCGACCTGGACGGGCACCCGGTTGCCGGGGATGACCGTCACCGCACCGCCGGCCTGCCCGGCCAGCCGGATGCCGTCGCCGGTGAGGGTGCGCGGGGCGACGCTGCCCCGGTCCTCCGGCTCCAGGCCGAGGTACTCGCGGGCCAGGTCGTCGTCCCAGTCGTAGCCGCTGGTCGCGAGCACCACGGCGCCGTCGAACCGGCGTCGGCCGCCCGGCGTCTGCGCGACGACCCCGACGACGCGATCGCCCTCGACCACCAGCTCCACCGCGGCGTGCCCGGTCAGGATCGGCACCTCCCGGGCCACCGCGGCGGCCAGGAAGCCCGCGACGACCCCCGTGCCGAACGAGTACAGGTCCTCCCGGGCGATCCCACCGGCCTCACGCGCCGCCCCGAACGCGGAGGCGCGCAGCCCGGCGTCGAGCATGTCGCCGTAGGTGGTGCCGACCGGGAAGTGCGGCGAGACGCGCAGTCGTTCCCGCCAGCGTCCCAGCTTCGACGCGTCGAAGACGGCCGTGAGGTAGCGGCCGGTCGTCCGGGCGCCCGGCGCGTCCTGGTAGTAGTCGGGATAGTCCGGGATGATCTCCCACCGCACGGCTCCGACCTGCTCGAACCACTCCGCCGCGCGGGGTGCCTCGGTGAGCCAGCGGCGCAGCGCGACGTCGTCGACGAGCTCCGGGTGCGACGCCCCGACGGCCCGGACGTAGCGCTCGGCGTCGGCGAGGTCGTCGGCGATGCCCTCCCGGGCCTCGACGTGGTTGGCGGCCACCCACACCTGCCCGCCGGAGAACGCCGCCGCGCCGCCGACGCGATCCCCCTTCTCCAGGACGGTGACGGGGTGCCCGCGCTCGGCGGCGGCGACGGCGGTGGCGAGCCCGGCGAGGCCCGCCCCCACCACGACGACGGGTCTCACTGGCAGACGGGCTCGCCGCTGGCGCGGAAGACCCCGCCGGTCACGGTCGCGAGTGTGATGCAGGTGCTGGCCGTGTGCTTGCCGTCCGCGAGCGTGACGGGCGGCATGATCCCGCCCAGGTCGAGACCGCGGGTGCTGTCGAGCGCCTGGAGGAACGACTCGGTCGTGACGTCCTTGCCGGCCCGCTTCAGGGCGTCGACGATGATCTTGCCGCCGACCCAGCTGTTGAGCGCGAACATGCTCTGGTTCTTGCCGGGCTCGTACTTGTCCATGGCGGCGCGGAACTCGTCGGTACCGGGCAGGTCGCTGGCCGGCGGGGCGTACGGGTTGATCGTGACGACGCCCTCGGCGAGCGGCCCGGTGAGCTTCGCGAGGTCGGGCCCGGTGTTGCCGAGCGAGGAGTACCACCCCACCTTGTAGCCGGTCTGGGCCGCCTCCTTGATGGCCACCGACAGCTGGTTCGAGTTGCCGATGAACACGATGTCGGTGACGCCGGCCTGCTGCAGGCGCTGCAACTGCGGTGCGTAGGTGGTGGCGGTCCGCTCGAAGTTCGCGTCCGCGGTGACGGGCGTCCGGCCCTTCTTGAACCCGTCGACGACCTCGGCGGACGTGCCGTCGTTCTGGTAGAGCACGGCCCACTTGCCGGCGGCCAGCGTGGGCTGCGTGGCGACCCAGTTCGAGAACAGCTCGAACTGCGGGGAGAGCGGCAGCATCGAGGCGAACGACCGGTCGTAGGCGGCGAACTTCACCGAGAGCGCCATCGGGAACAGCAGCGGCGTGCCCGACGTCTCGAGCGTCGGGAGGCCGGCGAGGGTGGTGGCGGTGCCGTTGTTGCCCCAGATGCCGAGCACCGGTTCCTGACTGGCGAAGTAGCGGGCACCGGCCACGGCCTGCTTCGGGTCGTACTGGTCGTCCTGCACGGACAGGGCGAGCTTGCGGCCGTTGACACCCCCCGCGGCGTTCACCGAGTTGATCAACGCCTCGGCGCCCGCACGGCCGTCGACGCCGAGGGCGGCGAAGGGGCCGGTCAGCGGGGTGACCATGCCGAAGGTGATCGTGCTGTCGGTGACGCCCGGCGCAGTGGCACCACCGCCGGACTGGCCGGATGACGAGACCGTCGCGCCACCGCAGGCCGCGACCACGCTCATGGCGGCCGCTGCTGCGACCAGGCCCAACACTCGACGCATGGGACTCTCCTCAACGAGAATCTATGATAATGGTAGGCGCACATTATGAGGGACGAGTGGCATGCGCAAGGGTTCCGCGCCGCTCATATCTCTGTATATGATTATCAGCTCAAGGTGAGACGCACAGCGGTGGGAGGAAGAGCATGAGCGGCTTGTTGCAGGCGCTCGTCACCGGGCTCATGACAGGTGGGGTGTACGCGCTGCTCGCGCTCTCCATCGCGCTGATCTTCAAGACGATGGACACGGTCAACTTCGCGACCGCGTCGATGGGCGCGTTCTGCGCCTTCCTCTTCTTCCAGGTCGGCACCGTGCTCGGGCTGGGCTGGGGCCCCGGGCTGCTCGTCGCCGCGCTGGGGGCGGTCGCGCTCGGCTGGGCGGTGGAGCGCGGCATCGTGCGCCCGCTCGGCGGCGGCGACCTCTTCCGCCTGGTCCTCGCCACCATGGGCCTGGACATCCTGCTCAACAACGCGACCCAGATCTTCTTCGGATCGGGGGTGCAGAACATCAACGCACCGCTGCCCACCGGGGCGTGGGACGTCGGCGGGGTCACCATCGACCTCACCCGGCTGGTGATCCTCGCCATCGCCGTCGCGAGCACCGCCGCGATCGCGCTCGTGCTGCGCTACACCAACCTCGGCATCGGGATGCGGGCCTTCGCCCAGGACCCCCAGGCCGCCGCGCTGATGGGTGTGCCCGCCCGGACCGTGTCGCGCTGGACCTGGATCATCTCCAGCCTGCTGGGTCTGGTGGCGGCGATCATGGTGGCGTCGGTGTCGGTCCTGTCGGTCGGCTTCCTGCAGGGCACCTTCATCTCGGCGTTCACCGCCGCGGTGCTCGGCGGCCTGTCGAGCCTCCCCGGTGCCGTGGCGGGCGGGTTCATCCTCGGCGTGCTCGAAGATCTCCTACGCCCCGCGGGCGGTGACGATCGTGCTCCCCGTGCTGATCATCCTCGTGGTGCTCATGATCAGACCCGCCGGCCTGTTCGGCCGCCTCTCGGCGCAGCGGGCGTGACCCGGTGAGCGCACTGCGCCGGGTCCCCGGCAAGGACGTGGTCATCGGGCTCGTCGTGCTGCTGCTCGTCTGCGGCCTGGCCGGCGGGCTGACGACCTACCAGGTCTACGTCGTGACGATCGTCGTGATCTTCACGATCATCGGCGCCAGCCACACCGTGCTGTTCGGGGCGGCGGGCCAGCCGTCGGTCGGGCACGCCGCGCTGCTGGGCGCCGGCGTCTACGCGGCGGTCGCCGTCGCGGCGAACACGTCCTGGGGCCTGCAGGGCGAGCTCGTCGCCGGCGTCGTCGTCGGCGGCCTGATCGGTGTGGTGATCGGGCTCCCGTCGCTGCGCATCGGCAGCCTCTACCTCGCGATCGCGACGCTCGCCCTGTGCGTCGTCGCGCAGCAGATCTACTTCGAGTGGAGCGACCTGACGGGCGGTGGAGCCGGTACACAGGTCCCGCCGCCGACGCTCTTCGGCTCCACGTACACCCCGCTCGGGCTGCTCTACATCACGCTGGCGATGACCGGGGTGTCCCTGCTGTTCGCCCGCAACCTGCTGCGGGGCAGGCAGGGGAGGGCGTGGAACGCGGTGCGGACGAGCCCGCTGGCCGCGTCGAGCCTCGGGATGTCACTGGGCTGGCAGAAGGTCGGCGCGTTCGGCGTCTCGGGTGCGATGGTCGGGTGCGCGGGTGTGCTCTACGCGCACGCGGTCAACTACGTCTCGCCGCAGGACTTCACCCTCGATCTCTCGATCATCACGCTCGTCATCGCGATCATCGGCGGCCAGCGCTACCTCTGGGGCGCCGCACTCGGTTCGGTCTTCGTCGAGGGCGTGCCGGAGGTGCTGCGCGCGACGGGGGAGTTCCGCTACATCATCTTCGGCGGCGTGTTCGTCCTGATCATGCTGTTCTTCCCCGAGGGTTTCGCCGGTGGCGTGGTGATGCTGTGGCGCCGGTTCGGGCCCGGACGTCGTCGCACCGCACCCGCCGCCGTCGAGCTGCAACCGACCGCGACGCTCGTCGAGGCCCAGCTGGCCCGGGCCACCACCGACGACACACCGCAGGCGGACGGCGTCGGCCTCACCGTCTCCGACGTGCGGGTGGCCTTCGGTGGCGTCACCGCCGTCGACGGGGTGTCGATCGACGTGGCGCCGGGCTCCGTCGTCGGGCTGGTCGGCCCGAACGGCGCCGGCAAGACGACGCTGCTCAACGCCATCTCGGGATTCGCGCCGGTCGAGGCGGGCACGATCACCGTCGACGGGCAGGCACTGCGCACCCGCCGCCCCGCCCAGCGCCGCGGGCTCGGCGTGGGGCGCACGTTCCAGAACCTCAGCCTGCACGAGGGGCTCACGGTGCTCGACCACCTCATGATCGGCCAGCACTCCACGGCCGGATACGGTCCGACGAGCCAGGTGCTGCGGCTGCCGCCGTTCGTGCGCGGCGAGGCGCGCATGCGCGCAGCGGCGATGGAGACCGCCGAGATCCTCGGGCTCGCCGACCTCGTCGACGAGCGCGTGGAGAATCTCGCCTACGGCGTGCAGAAACGCGTCGACGTCGCGCGGGCCGTGGTCGCGCGCCCCCGGCTGCTCCTGCTCGACGAGCCGGCGGCCGGCCTGACCCCCGACGAGGGCGACGACCTGGTCGGGCGCGTGCTGGTGCACAGCCGCCACGTCGGCGCGACCGTCGTGCTCGTCGAGCACAACATCGAGCTGGTCATGCGGGTCGCCGACCGGGTGGTGGCGCTCAACTTCGGCCGGGTCATCGCCGACGACGTGCCGGCCGTGGTCCGGCGGCAGGACGACTTCGTGGAGGCCTACCTTGGCAGCTGACCCGGGAATCGGCGACGGGCGGAGTGGGGGGCTGGTCCTCCGCGGCGTCACGGCCGGCTACGGCCGGTCGAGCGTGCTGCACGGCATCGACCTCACGGTGCGGCCCGGCCAACGCGTCGCCGTGCTCGGACCCAACGGTGCGGGCAAGACGACCACCCTGCGCGTGGTCTCGGGTCTCGTCGAGGCCCGCACCGGCGAGGTCACCCTCGACGGCGGGTCGCTGCTGGGGCTGCGGCCCGACGAGATCGTCCGGCGCGGGGTCGCGCACGTGCCGCAGGGGCGGCGGGTGTTCCCGGACTTCACGGTCGAGGAGAACCTGCGCACCGCGGCCTACACACGCGGCGGCCGCGACGTCGACGACGACATCGCCATGGTGCTGGAGGCGTTCCCGCGGCTGCGGGACCGCTTCGGCGTCCGCGCGGGATTCCTCTCCGGCGGGGAGCAGCAGATGCTCGCGATCGGGCGGGCCGTCGTGCAGCGACCGCGGCTCGTGCTGATCGACGAGATGTCGCTGGGACTCGCGCCGATCCTGATCAAGGAGCTGTACAGCCGGCTCGACGTCCTCTTCGCCGACGTCCCGGCCGTGATCGTCGAACAGAACCCGTCGATCGCGCTGGAGCACTGCGGCTGGGTCCATGTGCTCGCGGGCGGACAGGTCAAGGCGTCCGGCCCCGCGTCGGAGTTCACCTCACAGGAGCGGCTGATGCAGGCGTACACGGGTGCCGTCGAAGGCGTGCCGTCGTGAACGGGCCCGTCGTCATCGACGCGGTGCGGTCGCCGATGGGCCGGGGCAGGCCGGGAGGTGCGCTCTCGGGCGTGCACGCCGTCGACCTGCTCGCGCAGACGATCGCCGCGCTGCTGGAGCGCACCGGGGTCGATCCCGGCCGGGTCGACGACGTCGTCACCGGTTGCGTGAGCCAGGCCGGCGAGCAGTCCGGCGGGGTGGGGCGGATGGCGTGGCTCGCCGCGGGTCTGCCCGAGCACGTCCCGGCCGTCACGGTGGAGCGCAAGTGCGGCTCGAGCCAGCAGGCCGTGCACTTCGCGGCGCAGGGCATCGCCGCAGGCGCCTACGACATCGTCGTCGTCGCGGGCGTCGAGTCGATGAGCCGTGTCCCGATGGGATCCGCGCGGCTGGGCGCCGACCCGTACGGACCGTCGGTCACGGCACGGTACGCACCGGGACTCGTCTCGCAGGGCGTGGCGGCCGAGCTGGTCGCCGCCCGCTGGAAGCTCTCCCGCGAGCAGCTCGACGACTACGCGGCCCGCTCGCACCGCCGGGCCGGAGAGATCGCCGACGCGGGCGGGTTCGCCCGCGAGATCGTCGCGATCACCACCCCCGACGGCACCGTCGTGAACGCCGACGAGACCATTCGCCGCGGCACCACCGCCGAGCGCCTCGCGGGGCTGCGACCCGCCTTCGCCGACGACGCCGTGCTCGACCGCTTCCCGGAGATCCGCTGGTCGGTCACGGCGGGGAACTCCTCCCAGATCACCGACGGTGCGTCGGCCCTGCTGCTCACGAGCGAGCGGGTGGCCACGGAGCTGGGGCTCACGCCACGCGCCCGGTTCCGGGGCTTCGCGGTCTGCGGTGACGATCCCGTCGCGATGCTCACCGCGCCCATCCCGGCCACCCGCCGCGTGCTCGACCGGGCCGGTCTCACCGTCGACGACATCGACCACTACGAGGTCAACGAGGCGTTCGCCCCGGTGCCCCTGGCCTGGCAGGCCGCGTTCGGCACCGACCCCGGGAAGCTCAACCCGTGCGGCGGCGCCATCGCGCTCGGACATCCGCTGGGCGCCTCGGGGGCACGGCTGGCCACCACCATGCTGCACGCGCTGGAGCGCTCCGGCGGCCGGCTCGGCCTGCAGACCATGTGCGAGGCCGGCGGCCAGGCCAACGCCATGCTGCTCGAATGTTTCTGAGGCGGAGGGACCGGCATGGACATCTCAGGCATCTCCGCCGTCGTCACGGGAGGGGCCTCCGGGCTCGGTCTCGCGACGGCGCGGCGGCTCGTGAAGGGCGGCGCGCACGTCGTGCTGCTCGACCTCGAGAGCTCCGGCGGCGTCGAGGTGGCCGCCGAGCTGGGGGCGACGGCGCGGTTCGTCGCCGGCGACGTACGCACCGAGGAGGGCGTCGAACCCGCGCTGGCGGCCGCGTCGGAGCTGGGGCCGCTGCGGGCCGTGGTGCACTGTGCGGGGCGCGGGCACGCGATGCGCATCCTGAGGAAGGACGGCGGCCCCGGCTCGCTCGCCGACTACGCCGCGATCATCGAGCTCAACCTGATCGGCTCGTTCAACGTCCTGCGGCTCGCGGCGGCGCGGATGGCGCGCACCGACGAGGTCGACGGCGAGCGCGGGGCGATCGTGCTCACCGCCTCGGTGGCGGCGTGGGAGGGGCAGATCGGGCAGATCCCGTACGCGTCGTCGAAGGCGGGTGTGGTCGGCATGACGATCGTCGCCGCCCGGGACCTCGCCTCGAAGCTCATCCGCGTCGCGACGATCGCGCCGGGCATCTTCGACACCCCGCTGCTGGGGCGCCTCCCGCAGGAGGTCCGCGACTCGCTCGGGACGATGGTGCCGCACCCGAGCAGGCTCGGTGCCCCCGACGAGTTCGGCGCCCTCGCCGTGCACGTCCTGGAGAACCCGATGATCAACGGGGAGACGATCCGGCTGGACGGCGCGATCCGGATGGCGCCCCGATGACAGCCGTGGAGGCGGCGTCGGTCCTCGTCTCGAGCACCGAGGGCGTCGCCGTCGTCACCATCAACCGCCCGCACCGGCGCAACGCCGTCGACGCCGCCACCGCCGCACTGATCGCGGCCGCGTTCGACGAGCTCGACGCGGATCCCGAGCTGCGCGTGGGGGTCCTCACCGGCGCGGGCGGGTACTTCTCCGCGGGCATGGATCTGCGCGCCTACGCCGAGACCGGCGACCGGCCCGTCGACGCGCGGCGCGGCGGCTTCGGCATCGTCGGCCGGCCTCCGCGCAAGCCGCTGATCGCGGCCGTCGAAGGTCCCGCGCTGGGCGGTGGGTTCGAGATCGCGCTGGCCTGCGACCTGATCGTCGCGGGGGAGAGCGCCGTGTTCGGCCTGCCCGAGGTGCGCCGCGGGCTCGTGGCGTCGGGCGGCGGGATGTTGCGCCTGCCCGAGCGGATCCCGCGCAACCTCGCCACCGAGGCCGTGCTCACCGGCCGACCGTTCAGCGCGGCCCGGTGCGCCGAGCTCGGCCTCGTCAACGCCGTGGTGCCCGACGGTGATGCGCTGCGCGCCGCCCGTGAGCTGGCCGCGGAGATCGCGGCGAACGCACCGCTGGCCGTCCAGGCGTCGAAGGCCGTGATGGGGGCGGCGCCCGACTGGACCGCCGCCGAGCGCTTCGCGCGACAGGAGGAGCTGATCGGACCGGTTCGCGCCTCCGCCGACGCGCAGGAGGGCGCGCGCGCCTTCGCGGAGAAGCGCCCGCCCCGCTGGCAGGGACGCTGACGGACGAGGGTGGTCAGATCGCGTCGAGGTCGGCGCAGAGCTGGGTGGCGATGCCCAGCTTCAGCACCTCCGAGGCGCCTTCGTAGACCCGCATCGGCCGGGCCTGGCGGTAGTAGCGCTCGACGGGGGAGTTCGCGACGAGCCCCCAGCGGCCCATCACCTGTACGCAGCGGTCCACGACCCGGCTCGCGGCCTCGGTCGCCGCGACCTTCGCCATGGACGAGCGGTTCAGCGCGGCCGCCGGGTCCTCGCGGGCCTGCGCGGCGGCCTGGTAGGTCAGCAGCCGGGCCATCTCGACGTCGTTCCACGAGTCCGCGAGCAGCTGGGCCACCGGTCCGTGCTTGAGCAGGGGCCGGCCGAACTGCTCGCGCCGCGTGGCGTGACGGGCGGCCTCGGCCAGTGCGCCGGCCGCGAGCCCGCACGCCGCGCCCGCGACGGAGACCCGGAACACCGCGAGCGTGCCGAGCACCAGCCGCATCGCCTTGCCGGGCGCGCCGAGCCGCGCACCCTGCGGCAGCACGACGTCGTCGAACACGACCTCGCCCAGGACGTGCGGCGCGATCAGCTCGGGGCTGGGTGCGGTGCTCACGCCGGGGGAGTCGGCCGGCACGAGCAGGAGCGAGAGGCCGGCCTCCTCCTTCGCCAGCGTCACGTAGAAGTCGGCGGCACCGGCGTTGGAGATGAACGACTTCGCGCCGCTCAGGACCAGCTCGCCGTCCTTCTCGACGACGGTCGTGGAGACGTTCTTGAGGTCGGACCCCGCGTGTTCCTCGGTGAGCGCGAGCGCGGCGAGCGTCTCGAGCGACGCGACCTTCGGCAGCCATTGCGCCTTCTGCTCGTCGGTACCGCCGCGCGTGATCGCGTAGCTGCCGATGCCCTGGAGCGCGAACATCGAGTCGAGGTGCGACGACGCACGCATCAGTACCTCCCGCACCAGGCAGACGGCGAGCGGGTCGACGTCGTCGTTGCGCCCGCCGTACGCGGCGGGAACCATCAGGGCGGCGAGGCCGCTCTCCCGCAGCGCGTCGCGCACGCCGGGATGGATCTCGCTCATGGCGTCGGCCTCGGCGGCGAAGGGTGCGACGGCGGCCGCGAGCGCGCGGGCCTCCTGCTGCAGGGCGAGTTCCGCGGGGCCGAGACCGAACCACTTCTCCGTGAAGTCCATGAATACTATGATACTAATCTGGAGGCCTGGAGCGCGAGGGCGACGAGGAGCTGATCACGATGGTGGCAACGTCGGGCGGACGACGGACCGCGGAGCTGGTGGGCGACGCGCCCTGGCTGCCGCGGCTCGAGGTCTCGGCGCCGAAGTTCGTGGAGGGGCTGGCCCGCGTGGCCGACGCCATCTCCACCGACGGCACGCTCCCGGCGGGTCTCAAACAGGTCTTCGCCGCGGCGATCTGCGCGGTCAAGCGCGACGAGGCGCTGGTCGACCACTTCGTGGCGGCCGCCGCCAAGTCGGGCGTGCCCCGCGAGCACGTCGAGGGTGCCTCGGTCGGGCTGCTGATCTCCCGCGGCATCACGCCGCACGCGTCGTTCGTCGCCGCCACCGACAAGGCCTACGGTCCGGTCGACCCGGCCGCCGCCGACCCCGAGGCCACGGCCGCCTTCGATGCCGACGTACCCGGTGCGTACGCGTACTTCCGGCGCTACTTCGGCTTCGTGCCCGACTACGTCGAGCTGCTCGGCGACCGGGTCGCAGGCGGCCTGGAGGGCTACTTCCTCATGCGCGAGTCGTCGCTGGCCGAGACACCACTGCCCGCGCGTGACATGGAGCTGCTGCTCTGCGCGGTCAACGCCGCCGAGTACCAGCCACGGTTCGTCGCCATCCACTCCCGTGGTGCGCGCAGGGCGGGCGCGTCGGAGGAGCAGCTGGTGGAGGCCACGCTCGTGGCGCTGCCCTTCTCCGGCGTGGCGTCCTGGCTGCCGGCCGCCCAGGGCATCCTCGACTCCCGCGACGTCGCAGGCGCATGACCGACGAGCTCTCCGAGGCCGGTGTTCAGCTGAGGCCTCGCCGGTGACGGCGCGGCATCCTCCGTCGAGGTGGGCCGCTACGCTACCGTCCGGACGCTCGCGCGACGTCGGCCCTCCATCGCTGAGTACCATAATCAGGAAAGCGCCCCGGCCCGTGCCGGTGACAGACGCCAGGGGAGTCACGACATGTCCGTCACCCGCAGGGATGTGACGCCGCGTTCGGCGCCGTCCGGGATGCCGCCGAAGCGTGCGACGGTGATCGCGCAGCGGATCGTCAAGGAGATCAAGGACCGCAACCTGCCGGTGGGCAGCCACCTGCCGCCCGAGCGCGACATGCTGGAGACCTACAACGTCGGGCGCAACACGTTGCGCGAGGCGCTGCGGGTGCTCGAGCTGCAGGGCGTGCTGACGATCCGCCCCGGCCCCGGTGGCGGCCCGGTGATCACCTCGCCGGACTCGCGGCACCTGGCCAGCACGCTGGCGCTGCTCATGCAGTTCGCCGACACCCCGTTCCGGGCCGTGATCGAGACCCGGCAGCTGCTCGAGCCGCTGACGGCGCGGCTGTGCGCCGAACGCGGGGACCAGGGGCTGCTGGCCGACCTGCGCGCGTCGGTCGACCACATGGGCGCCTCGCTCGACGACCGTGACGCCTTCCTCGACGAGAACCGGCGCTTCCACGACCTCGTGGCCTGGGGGTCGGAGAACCCGCTCTTCGGCTACTGCATCAACTCGCTGCACTGGATCACCGACGGCACCGTGCTCGGCGTCGAGTACCCCAAGCGCTTCCGCAAGATCGTCTGGCAGGCGCACGACGAGGTGTGCATCGGCATCGAGTCCGGCGAGGGTGCGAAGGCCGAGGCCGCGATGCGCAAGCACATGGACGACACGCTGCGGTACTTCGAGCGGCACTACCAGCGGCAGATGGACGAGGTCCTGAGCTGGGAGATGTACGGCTTGTAGTCGTCGTTCCTCTAGCTACTGGGCGCCGTGACCGGCATCATCGGTCACGGCGCCTTCTCATGTGCGCCGACGCCGTATAGGATCGGCACTGCTGTTAATCATAATCAGGGATTGCACGACGACGTCAGGACCTGCGCATGGACGGCAAGACACTGCTGGAGCGGGAGCAGGAGCACCCGCAGGACGTGGTGGTGGAGCGGGACGGCCGCCGCGTCGTCACGATGGACTCCGCCCGCTACGTCGACGCGGGCAACACCCTGACCGACGTGGTGGTGCCCGCCTCCTACATCGGCGTGCTGCCCGCGCGGATGATCGCGATCCACCGGCCGCGCGGTGTGATCGGCCACGACGCCTGCGTCGGCAAGGACGGCGCCGGCATCGCGGGTCTCTGGTACCTGGAGGCGCTGGGCATCCCCGCCGCCACCGCCGACGGGATGACGGCCGACATGGGCAACGGCGCCGATCTCTACGAGAGCGGCGTGGTCAAGCACGTCAACTACATCGCCGAGACGTGCGGGGTGAAGGCGGGCATGACGGTCCGTGAGGCCGCCGACGTGCTGCTCGACAACGACCCGACCGACACCGAGGTGGGCAACAAGGTCCGCCGCGAGGTCGTCGAGACCCACGACAGCGGCCGGCGCGTCGTCGTCACCGACTCGATCGTCTGGGCCTATCCCGAGGACGAGAACACCTCGGTCCTGGTCACGGCCGGCCACACCGGCCGCAGCGGCGCGAAGTTCCTGCTCGAGGCCAAGCCGTGGGGGTTCATCTGCCACGACGGCGGGATGAGCAAGAACCGCTCCGGCATCGCCGGTCTGCAGACCGCCGACGAGGCGGGGCTCGCCGGGGCCTGCATCGACGGCACCACCGCACCCATCGGCGACGCGTTCCTCGGCTACGCCCACGGCCTGATCAGCGCGCACAACGAGGCAGCGGCCCGGCGCGGGGTGCAGGCCGGCATGACCGTCAAGGAGGCCGCCCACCTGCTTCTCGTGGGCGAGGCATGACGGAGCTGACGGCCGGCTTCTGGTCGGCGGCCGAGCGGCGCGAGCTGGTGCGGCCGGTGTGCGGCGACTGCGGGCGCAACTTCTTCACGCCGCAGATCGCCTGCTCGGAGTGCCTGTCGGAGAACTGGTCCTACGAGCCGAGTTCCGGGCGCGGCCGGGTCTACAGCGCCACCGTCGTGCACAAGGCGTCGACGCCGGGGGTGGAGGTGCCGTTCCACCTCGGCATCGTCGACCTCGACGAGGGGTGGAGCATGCTCACCACCCTGGTCGGCAGCCGGCTGCCCGCCATCGACGCGCCCGTCGAGGTGACCTGGCTGGAGCGGGACGGCCGTACGGTCCCGGCCTTCCGGGAGACGGCATGAGGCTCGACGAGGTGGCGATCGTCGGCGTCGGTCTGACCCCGCAGGTCAAGCGCTCGGAGAGGAACTCCCTGCAGGTGGCGCTCGACGCCGCCAGGCTCGCGCTGGCCGACGCGGGCCTGCGCCACACCGACGTCGACGGGATCGCGGCGCGCTGGCCCGGCCCCGGCGGCACGGAGCTCGCCCCCGGTTCGGCCGACTGGTCGACGCTGCTGGGCGTCCCGCTGGGCTGGATCGGCGACTCCTACCCGCAGGGCGTGCCCGCCCTGGTCGACGCGGCCGGTGCGATCCTCACCGGCCAGGCCACGACGGTGCTGATCACCGGCGGGCAGGCCGGGGTGCTGGGCGGTGGCACGGTCGCGGCCTACACCCGGCCCGGCAACGAGTTCGTCGAGCCGTTCGGGGCGTTCACCGCCACGCACTTCGCGCTGGTGGCGCAGCGCCACCTCGCCCGGTTCCCGCACGCCCGCCGGGGGATGGCCGAGATCGCCGCCACCATCAGGAACACCGGTTCGGTGAACCCGGCCGCCGTGATGCACGGCCGCGGCCCGTACACCGCCGACGACGTGCTCACCGCGCCGCCGGTCGTCGACCCGTTCACGCTGCTCGACCTGTGCCTGGCCTCGGAGGGCGGCGCTGCCGTCGTCGTCACGACGCTGGAGCGGGCGCGCGACCTGCCGCACCCGCCGGTGGTGCTGCTGGGCGCGGGCATGGAGTGGCTGCGGCAGCAGTACGTCGACCCGGCCCGCTACGAGCAGGTGTGGTCGATCGGCTCGGCGGCCGCGCGCAAGGCGTTCGGGCAGGCCGGGCTCGGCCCCTCGGACGTCGACGTCGCCCAGCTCTACGACGTCAACTCGCTCGAGGTGGCCCGCCAGTTCGAGGCGCTCGGGTTCTGCGGCGAGGGCGAGGGCACGGACTTCGCGCTGGCCACCGGCATCGGAGCCGACGGCAAGCTGCCCACCTGCACCGACGGCGGCCTGCTGTCGTTCAGCCACATCGGCTGGGGCGCGCCCACCCTCAAGCTCGCCGAGGCCGTGCACCAGGTGCGCGGCACGGCGGGCGACCGCCAGATCGCCCGGGCGGAGATCGCGCTCGCCGCGGGCGCCGGCTCCGGAGCCCAGTACTACAACCTCGCGCTGCTCGGCCGGGCGCGGTAACTCGAGGAGGAGCTACATGACCACGATCGAGGCGCCGCGTGCAGCGGGCACGTCGGACCCCAGGAAGACCGGCATCATCGACTCCGACGTCCACCCGAACTTCGTGAACGGCATCCGCGACCTCACGCCGTACATGACCGAGACGTGGAAGAACCGGCTCGGCGTGAGCGGCGAGGACTGGGCCAAGGGGATGGCCGCGGCGCAGTTCACGCTGCCGCTCGACTACCTCTACATCAACTCCGCCGGTGCCTACCGCGAGGATGCGGCCCGCCCGGGGATGCCGCCTGCGACCGACCCGGACTTCACCGCGCAGCACCTGCTCGACACGCACGGCATCTACCGGGCGGTGCTGCTGGCCGGGCAGTGCCTGGGCATCGGCGCGATGCCCGACGGCATGGTCGCGGCCACTATCGCGTCGGCCTACAACGAGTGGATGTGCGAGCGCTGGCTGCAGAACGACGTGCGCTGGCGCGGCGCGTTGTGCATCGCCCCGCAGGACCCCGAGGCCGCCGTCGCGGAGATCGACCGCGTCGCGAAGCGCGACGGGATCGTCGCGGTGTTCATGCCGCTCGGGCAGATCCTCATGGGCGAGAAGCACTACTGGCCCATCTACGAGGCCTGCGCGCGCCACGAGCTGCCGCTGGTGGTGCACCCCTCGGGCACGGAGAACGTGTTCGCGAAGGCGCCGCAGATGGCCGGCACGCCCACGTTCTACCTGGAGTGGCACACCGCGCTCGGGCAGATCCACCAGTCCAACACGCTCTCGATGATCTGCCACGGGGTGTTCGAGAAGTTCCCGGAGCTCAAATACATCATCGCCGAGGGCGGGTTCCTCTGGGCGCTCGAGGTGATGTGGAAGCTCGACCGCGACTGGAAGGGCCTGCGCAACGAGGTGCCGTGGCTCACCCGGCCGCCGTCGGAGTACCTGCTCGACCACATCCGCTTCACCACGCAGCCGTTCATCGAGCCGCACGACCCGACGCACGTCGCGCCGCTGATGGAGATGCTGCACGCCGACCGGACGCTGATGTTCAGCTCCGACTACCCGCACTGGGACTTCGACAACCCGGACCGCTCGCTGCAGGCCGTCTCCAAGGAGCTGCGGCACAAGATCATGGTCGAGACCCCGCGAGCCGTCTACGGAGACCGCCTTGACTGAGTTGGCCACGCCCAGAGACGCACGGAGCGGTACCCGGCACGTCATCGCGCCGGTGGACGAGTTCCCCTACGGCGAGCGCCGGATCGTGACCATCGAGGGCCGCGCGATCGGCGTGCTCAACGTCGGCGGGACGTTCTACGCGCTACGCAACAGCTGCCCGCACCACGGCGCCCCGCTCTGCGAGGGCGTCGTGAAGGGGACGATGGCCGACACCCCGGCGCACGAGTACTCCTACATCCGCCACAACGAGTTCATCACCTGCCCGTGGCACGGCTACGAGTTCGACCTCGCGACCGGGCGCTCGCTCGTCGACCCGCAGAGGACCCGGGTCCGCACGTACGAGGTCGCCGTGGAGGACGGCGACGTCGTCCTCTACGTCTAGGGGGAGAGATGGACATCGGTGTCGCCGTCGCGACACATGCCCGCAAGAACCCCGGTTCGGCCGCCGCGTTCGACGGCGACCGGTCGCTGACCTACCGCGACCTCGACGACCGCTCCAACCGGCTCGCGAACGTCCTGCACGGCCGCTACGGCCTGGTCAAGGGCGACCGGGTGGCGGTGCTGCTGCGCAACCGGCTCGAGGTGGCGGAGGCGATCGTCGCGGTCACCAAGGCCGGTGGGGTGTACTGCGGGCTGAACTTCCGCATGAGCCTCGACGAGTACCGCGCGATCATGGCCAACGCCGGTGCGCGGATCCTGGTCACGGAGTCGGGGTTCGCCGAGACCGCGCAGACGCTCGCCGCCGAGTTCGACATGGCGGTGCTCGACGTCGACGACCCGTCGCCCACCGGGTACGGATGCCTCGCCGACGCGTCGGCCGCGCCGCCGTCGACGCTGCACGACCGCGCGCCGGACGACGAGTTCTGCATCGTCTACACGAGCGGCACCACCGGCACGCCCAAGGGAATCCTGTTCGACTCCCACGCGGTCGCGACACACGCCATGGTCGCGGGTCTCGAGTACGGGATGTCGGCGGCGTCGCGCTGGCTGCTGACCATCCCGCACAACTCGTCCGTGCAGATCACGCTCGCGCCGTCGTTCCTGCTGGGCGGCGCGGTCGGGTTCCTCGACGCGCGCGGGTTCGACCCCGGCGCGTTCGCCGCCGAGGCCACCCGGCGCGCGGCGACCCACACCTACCTGGTGCCCACGATGCTCTACCGCGTGCTGGAGGCGGGGCTCGACCGCACCTCGCTGCCCTCGCTGACGTCGGTCGGGTACGGCGCCGCGCCGATCGCCCCCGACCGCGTCACGGAGCTGGTGAACCGCTTCGGGCCGGTGTTCTCCCAGCTCTACGGCATGGCCGAGGTGTGCTCGATCGCCACGATGCTCAGCCAGGACGACCACCGGCTGATCGCGGCCGGCCACACCGGGCTCACGGCCTCGGCGGGCCGGGCGTCGTTCCTCGCGGACGTGCGTGTCGTGGACCAACAGGGCGGTGACTGCCCGCCCGGCGAGCGCGGCGAGGTGCTCTTCCACACGCCCTACACGATGCGCTGCTACCACAAGGACCCGGAGAAGACGGCCGAGACCCTCGTCGACGGCTGGGTGCGCTCCGGCGACGTCGGCACGTTCGACGAGCAGGGCTACCTCTACATCGTCGACCGGATGAAGGACCTGATCATCCGCGGCGGCTACAACATCACCCCCTCGGAGATCGAGCGCGTGCTCTACACGTTCCCGGGAGTGATCGAGGCGGCCGTGGTCGGGGTGCCGGACCGCGAGTGGGGCGAGGCGGTGCTGGCGGCCGTCGCCGTCCGGGGCGGCGCGGTCGTCGACGAGGAGTCACTGCGGGCGCACTGCAGGGCGGCCGGGCTGCCGAGCATCAAGATCCCCGAACGGGTCCTGACGATGGACTCGCTGCCCAAGAACGCCGTCGGCAAGATCGCCAAGCGTCAGGTCGTCGAGATCGCCGTGAAGGGAAGCTGATGGACCTCGGGCTGACCGGGAAGGTCGCGATCGTCACCGGCGCGAGCCGCGGGCTGGGCCGGGCGGCCGTCGAGGCGCTGGTGGCGGAGGGCGCGTCGGTGCTCGCCGCCGCCCGCTCCACGCCGGCGCTGGAGAAGCTGCAGGCCGGAGACCCGGAGCACACCGCGGTCGCGACCGTCGACATGCGCGACGCCGAGGAGGTCGCCGCCCTCGCCGACACGGCGGTGGAGCGGTTCGGCCGGCTCGACATCGTGGTCAACAACGCCGGCATCGCGCCCGCGGGGAAGTTCTCCGAGCAGTCGCAGGCCGAGTGGGACGAGGTGTTCGCCGTCAACGTGCGCGCACCCGCGGTGCTCGCCAGGGCGGCCGGGAGGCACTTCCTCGCGCAGCGCTCCGGCAAGGTGATCAACATCGCCAGTACGTCGGGGATCAACGGCAAGCCGATCCTCGTCTCGTACTCGGCGTCCAAGGGTGCGGTGCTCCAGTTCACGAAGGCGCTCGGGGCCGAGTGGGCGCGGTTCGGGATCCAGGTCAACGCCATCGCCCCGGGCGCGTTCTCCACCGACGCCCAGTCGGCTGTCCTGGAGTCGCCGGAGATCCTGGAGCGGCGGTTGCGGAAGATCCCGGCGGGCCGCATGGGCGACGTCGCGGAGTTCGGGCCGCTGGTCTGCTACCTGGCCTCGCCGCTCTCCGATTTCGTCAACGGATCGGTGCTGGTGATCGACGGGGGAGAGGTGACCAAGCTGTGATCATCGACGGGCACACCCACGTGTATCCCGACGCCGTCGCGAAGAAGGCCATCGCGGGCTCGCCGGCGGATCTGGAGCGCTACGGCGACGGCACGGTCGGTTCGCTGACCGAGGTCATGGCGGCCTCCGGTGTCGACCGCTCGGTGAGCCTCGGCATCGCCAACACCCCGGAACGGGTGGAGAACGCGAACCGGTTCGCCGGCGGGCTCGACCGCTCGCGGTTCGTGCCGTTCGGCTCGGTGCACCCGGGTCTCTCCCCGGAGGAGAACGTGGCTTCGTTGCGCCGCCACGGGTTGCGGGGCGCGAAGGTGCACCCGATGTTCCAGGACCTGCGCATCGACGACCCGCGTCTGTACGCCACGCTCGACGCGATGTCCGGCGAGTTCGCGGTGATCATGCACGTGGGCGGGGCGGGCTCCGACCCCGGCGACCGCTGCAGCCCGGCCATGCTCGCCGACATCGTCCGCCGGTTCCCGCGGCTGGACCTGATCGCCTGCCACTTCGGCGGGTACAAGCGGTTCGAGGAGGCGGCCGAGATCGTCGTCGGGCTGCCGGTGTACCTCGACACGTCGTGGCCGCCGAGTCTCGCGACCCTGGATCCGGCGCGGGTGCGGCAGGTCATCGAGAAGCACGGCCCGGAGCGCATCTGCTTCGCCTCCGACTGGCCGATGGCCGACCCGGCGGCCGAGATCGAGGTGATCCGCGCGCTCGGTCTCTCCGACGACGACACCGACGCGATCCTCGGCGGCACCATGGCCCGGCTGCTGGGGGTCACGTGAGCCGGCGGGTCGCCGTCGTCACCGGTGGCACCCGCGGCATCGGGCGGGCGATCCTGGAGCGGCTCGCCGTCGACCACGACTGCGTGGTGCACGGCCGCCGCGACGCGGCGGCCGCCGACGAGGTGGCCCAGATCGTCGGCCGCAAGGGCGCGGAGTCGCTCGTCGCGCTCGTCGACCTGGCCGATCCCGACGGCATCGACGAGTTCGCCGATGCCGTGCTGGACCGGTTCGGGCGCGTCGACACCCTTGTCGCCAACGCCGCGTCCACCGCGTTCAAGCCGCTCGCCGACCTCGCCGGACGGCACAGCCGGCTGACGTTCGCGACGGTCGTCGACTCGCTGGTCGAGATGGTGCACCGGTTCGCGCCGGCCATGGGCGCGGGCGGACGCATCCTGACGATCGGCGGCCTCGACGCCCGGTTCGCCCAGTCCGGCCACGGGCTGCTCGGGGGCGCCAAGGCCGCGCTGGAGGCCCTGACCCGTTCCTGGGCGGTGGAGCTGGGCCCGCGTGGTGTCACGGCCAACACGATCGTCCCCGGCCCGGTGCTCACCGACTCGCTGGAGACCTACCTCGCCGGCCGCGAGGACGTCCGTGCGCTGCTCGTGGACCACACACCCGTCGGTCGCCTCTGCACGCCCGGTGACATCGCCGACGTCGCCGCCTTCCTGGTCTCACCGGCCGGCGCGATGATCTCGGGACAGGTCATCACGGTGGACGGCGGGATCAGCGCCCAGGGTGGTCCGTGGGGAGCGATGCGGGACCTCTGGTGAGGCGGTGAGGCGGCCGATCGAGCGGCACCACCAGAAGCACGCCGCCGCCGCGCACACCAGCGCGGTGCACTCCGCCCAGGCGACCCGGTAGCTGCCGGTGGAGTCGACGACCAGGCCGAACAGCGGAGCGGAGAACAGCGCGCCGGTGTAGAAGCCGACCATCGTCATGGCGGAGGCGCGGCCGACCGCCTCCGGCGCCGCCGCGACGACGGCCGCGTGCATCAGCGAGACGGCGCCCAGCTGCGCCCCGGTCGCCAGGACGAGCCCGGCCGCACCCGCCACCACGTTGCCGCCCAGCCCCGCGAGCAGGCCCTCACCGGCCGCGACGACGGCGGTGAGCGCGACGACCATCGGCAGCCGGCGCGCGACGCCGAGCCGGTCGGCCGCCCGCGCGACGCCGAGCATCGGCACGAGCGCGGCGAGGGACGCCACGGCGGTCAGCACGCCCGCGAGCGGCAGGGAGGCCCCGGTCGCCTCGTGCAGGTACGGGACGGCCCACGAGTAGATCGGCTGCGAGCCGCCGATGAGCAGCGTCGCGGCCAGGGTGAAGCGCCAGAAACCGGCCGGGACCGGCACCCGCGGGCCCGCGGTGCGCGACCGGCGGGCGTCCGGGAGGGTCAGCGCGGCCGCGACGCCGACGGCCGCGGCCACCGCGATCGTGGCGAGGAAGACCGGCCGCCACCCGTACGACGCCCCGACCGCGGGCACCACGAGCGAGGTCAGCGTGACGACGCCGGGCACGCCCGCGGTCTTGGTCGCGAGCCCGACGCCGTGTCGCTCGGGTGGCAGGGCGGCGGCCACGGCGACGTTCGTGGCCACGTTGACCAGGCCGTACCCGATCCCGGCCAGCACGACGCAGGCCAGCAGGGCCGGGAAGCCGGGGGCCAGCAGCGGCAGCGTCAGGGCGGCCATGAGCAGGGCCTTGTCGAGCACCACCGACCACCGCGCCCCGATGGACTCCGTGACCCGCCCGGCGAGGACGCAGCCGAGTCCGGTGGCGCCGAACATGACGCCGATCAGCACGCCGATCGCGGTGCGGGAGAGGCCGAGATCGGCCTGCAGGACCGGGCCGAGGAACCCGATGAGGAACGCGGGCGCGGTACCGAGCCCGATGGCCACGAAGCTGACGGCCACCACGGCCCGGCCCATGTGACTCCGATCGACGACGGCAGCTAACTATGTTCATGGTATGCAGCGAACGGGGTCTTGAGAAGACTCTCGGATTGCTGTTGACTATGACCCTTGTTGGACGCCGTGGTCCACCGTCGACGCGGGAGCAGCACATGCGCGAATGGACAGTGCCGCCGCACATCGCGGGGATGACCCAGATCGAGAGCTACCGCGAGATCGACGAGATCCTGCGGTCCAAGGACTTCCGTCAGGGCTCGCACACCGAGAGCCTGCCGCTGTTCGCCGAGTCGCTCCTGCTGCTCGACGGGCCGGACCACCGGGAACGGCGACGCCTGGAGAACCCGCTGTTCGACCGGGCCGCACTGCTGTACTACGACCACGAGGCGCTCAACCCGGTCGTCGAGCAGATGGTGCGCGAGTGCTTCGACGGGAGCGAGCGCGTCACCGTCGACCTCGTCGTGCTGGTCAGGGCGATGCTGCACCGCATCGCCGCGGCCGTCACCGGCATCGACGGCGTCGACACCCCCGAGCGCACCGAGCGGTTCCGCTGGTTCGTGGAGCAGCTCGGCGCCGCGGCCACCGTCGAGTGGTCGACCGACGACCACGACACCGTGCTCGCCCGCGGGCTCGCGCAGCGGGACGCGTTCGTCGAGGAGTTCTTCGGCGCCTCCGTGCGCAGGCGGCAGGACGTCGTCGCGGCGTACCGGGCGGGCGAGCTCGCCCGCGAGGAGCTGCCCGTCGACCTGCTCACCCTGCTGTACCTGCACTGGGACCCGGAGTGGGACGAGCAGCTGCCCCTGCGCGAGGCCACCCTGTTCCTCGTGGCGGCCACCCAGACCACCACGCACACGCTGCCGCACGTGCTGATCCACTTCGACGAGTGGACCCGGGACCACCCCGAGGACGCCGGCCGGGAGCACGATCCGGAGTTCCTCCGGCTGATGGTCAACGAGTCGCTGCGGCTGCACCAGCCCGCCCCGACCCTGCTCCGCTACGCCACGCACGCGGTCACGCTCGCCTCGGGGCGGCGGATCGCCGAGGGCGAGCGGGTCGCGCTGCTCTTCACCCCGGCCAACCGGGACCCCGAGGTGTTCGGACCCGACGCGCAGACGTTCAACCCGCACCGCGGCAAGGCCGCCGGCGCGGGCGTGCGGCCCTGGGGGCTGACGTTCGGCGGCGGCGCGCACGTCTGCGTCGGCCGACCGCTGGTCACGGGCCTCGCCAAGCGCGACGGCGAGGCGCCCACCGAGGGCACGATGATGCGCATCCTGCGTGCGCTCTACGCGGCGGGGGTGCAGCTCGACCCGGCGAACCCGCCCGTGCCCACGGAGTCGAGCAGCCACGACACGTTCTCCAGCATGCCGGTCGTGCTGACGCGGCGGCCCGCGTGATGCTCGCCGGAACGTCCGCGCTGGCCGAGCTGGAGGCGTTCGCCCGCGGCGAGACCGCGCCCGACCCCTACCCGATCTTCGCCCGGTTGCGCGCCGAGGCGCCGGTGGCGTGGAGCGAGCCGTTGCAGGCGTGGCTCGTGACCGGCTGGGCCGAGGTGACGCGCGGGTTCAGGGACGCGGCCGCGTTCGTCCCGATCGCGGCGGGTGCGGGCAGCTCGGGCATCTACGGCCGCACGCTCCTGCACATGACCGGTGACGAGCACCGGCGCAAGGCCGCCATCGTCGCCCGCCGCATCCGCAACCGGCGCGAGCTGCGCGGGCCCCTCCGGGAACGGATCGAGGACCTGGTCGACGGCCTGCTGGCCGACGTCCCGACGGGCGCACCGGTGGAGATCCGCGCCGCGCTGACGACGCCCCTGCCGTTGACGGTGATCGCCGAGCTGATGACGATGCACGACGCCGTCCGGTTCCCGCAGTGGTACCACGACCTGGCGGGCGCCAGTGTCTCGAACGTCAACCGCGACCCCGCCGTGCACGCCCGCGGCGTGGCCGCGAAGGCCGAGATCGACGCCTGGCTCGACCCGGCCATCGCGGCCAAGCGCCGGGCACCCACCGACGACCTGCTCTCCGACCTCTGCACGCTGGAGTACGAGGGCGAGCGGCTGGCCGACGCCGAGATCCGCAGCAACTCCGCGTTCTTCCTGGCCGCCGGGATCGAGACGACCGACCGCGCGCTGGTCAGCCTGCTCGGCGTGCTCGCCACCGATCCCGGGCAGTGGGCGCTGCTGAGGGCCGACCCGACGCTCGTGGCGTCGGCGGTCGCGGAGGTGCTGCGCTGGAAGGCACCCGTCCAGGGCTCGGTACGGCAGGCCGCGACCGACGTGGAGCTGGGCGGGACCACCGTGCAGGCGGGGGAGAAGCTGATCCTGCTGCTCGGGGCGGCCAACCGTGACCCCGCGGTCTTCCCCGACCCCGACACGTTCGACGTCACGCGGTTCGCCGCCGGCCCTGATCCGCAGTTCACCCCGGCCGGACCCTTGCGCGCGTTCGGCGGCGGTGAGCACACCTGCACCGGCTCGCTGCTGGCGAAGCTCGAGATGGAGGTCGCGCTGGAACGGCTGCTGCGCGACGTCGTGCGGTTGGAGGTTTCCGGTGCGCCCCCCGCCGACGCCGGGTTCATGCTGCGTTCCGCGCCCGAGCTGACGCTCGTGCTGCACACCTGAGAGGACGACCGCCGTGGGCCGACTGGCCGCCAAGAGAACGTTGATCACCGGGGCCGGATCGGGCATCGGGCGGGGCGCCGCCGTGCGCTTCGCGGCGGAGGGCGCCTCGGTGATGTGCGCCGACCGCGACCCCGCGGGCGCCGAGACGACCGTCCGGATGATCGAGAAGGAGGGTGGCACGGCCGCCGCCTGCCGGGTGGACGTCACCGTCGAGGAGGACGCCGAGCGAATGGTCGCCGAGACCGTCGCCGCGTTCGGCGGGCTCGACGCGCTCTACGCCAACGCCGGCGTCTCCGGCGTCGGGACGGGCGCCGACACCACCCTCGACGACTGGCAGCGGGTGATCGCGGTCAACCTGACCGGTGTCTTCCTCTCCGACAAGTACGTGCTGCGGCACCTCCTCGTGCAGGGCACCGGCGGCTCGGTCGTCAACCAGGCCAGCGTCGGCGGGCTCGTCGGCGTGCCGGGGATCGCGCCGTACGCGGCGGCCAAGGCGGGCGTCATCGGGTTGACCCGGCAGCTGGCCGTCGAGTATGCGTCGGCGTCGATCCGGGTCAACGCGGTCTGCCCGGGCACCGTGCCGACCGCACTTGTCGTCGGCACCTACACCGAGCGCAACGGCCCGCTCGCCGACGACTGGCAGGCCGACCGGGCCCGCGACTACCCGCTGGGGCGCCTCGGCACCGAGGACGACATCGCCTACGCCGCGCTCTACCTCGCGAGCGACGAGTCGACGTGGGTCACCGGCCAGGTCTGGGCCGTCGACGGCGGGATCACGGCGGCATGAGCGACCTGCCGGATCGCTTCCGCCTCCTGCACCACGTCGGCATCCAGGTGGCCGACCTCGACCGCTCGCTCGCCTTCTACCAGGGCCTGCTCGGGTTCGAGCTGATCACGCGGCAGGTGCGCGGCGAGGCCTACGCGGGCGAGGTCGTCGGCTACCCGGGTGTGGAGCTGCACATCGCCCACCTCCAGCCGCCCGGCACCACCACCCGCATCGAGCTGACCGAGTACCGCGGCGTCGCGCGGACGCCCGTCGACACGTCCACGGCCAACCCCGGCACCGCGCACACCTGCTACGTCGTCGACGACGTGGACGCCGTGCACGCGGCGCTGCTCGCGGCGGGCGTCCGTGCGGTGTCGACCCGCGTCGTCGCGCCCGACGCCGGCATCGCCGAGGGCGGGAAGGTCGTCTACGTGCAGGACCCGGACGGTGTGCGGGTCGAGTTGCTGCAACCACCGCCCGCCCGATGAGAGGAGACGCCGTGCGCGTCCGGATCGACCAGGCGGCGTGCGCCGGCCACGGCCAGTGCGCCGCCACCGCCCCCGACGTCTACCAGCTCGACGACGACGGGTTCGTCCTGCCCGTCACGTCCGTCGCCGACTCCGAGCTCGCCAGGGAGCACGCCGTCGACGGCGCCAACGCCTGCCCCGAGAACGCCATCACGATCATCGAGGAGAGCGCGTGACGAGCACACCGGGCCGCATCGACCTGGCCGGCAAGGTCGCCGTCGTCACCGGTGCCGGGCAGGGCCTGGGCGCGACGACCGCGGAGCTCTTCGCCGAGCTGGGCGCGCACGTCGTCGCCCTGGACGTCGACGGCACCGCCGCGGAGAAGGTGGCCGACGCCGTCGGCGGCCTGGCCGTCGAGGCCGACGTGACCTCGCCCGACGCCGTCGGTGCCGCCGCCGACGCGGTCCGCGCGGCGCACGGCCGCTGCGACGTGCTGGTCAACAACGCCGGCATCGTGATGTTCGAGCGGCTGGAGGACGTCGAGCCGGCGGCGTGGGACCGGATGGTGGCGGTGAACCTGCGCGGCCCGTTCCTGTGCACGCAGGCGTTCGGCGCACTCATGCGCGCGCAGGGCTCCGGCAGCATCGTCAACATCGCGTCGGTGGCGGGCTCGAGCCCGCAGGCGTTCAGCGGGCCGTACTCGGCCACCAAGGCGGGCGTCGAGATCCTCGCGCGCCAGGTGGCCGTCGAGTGGGGGCGGCACGGGATCCGGGCCAACTCGGTGAGTCCCGGGATCATGATGACGCCGATGGCGGAGGGCTTCCTGGCCGACCCGGACGTGCGGGCGGCCCGCGAGCGGTTCGTCGCCCAGCGCCGGATCGGTCATCCGGAGGAGGTGGCGAGCGTCGTCGCGTTCCTGGCCAGCGACGCGGCCAGCTACGTGACCGGGCAGAACCTGGTGGTCGACGGCGGGCTGCTGCAGATGGTGGTCCGGCTGCTGCCGCGCCCGGGCACGATCCAGGACGAGGAGGACGCTTGACAGTGACCCGTGAGGGCGCCGACATCATCGGCCTCGACGTCCGCCCGGACGTCGGCACGGTGCTGTACCCGATGTCCGCGCCTACGAGCGGGTCGACGAGACCCCCGACCGGGTGTCGCCGGGTTCGGCCGGGTCGACATCGTCGTCCCGAACGCGGTCGCAGCCGGCTGAGTCGACCTGTGGGAAGGGATCGGGTGTGAGGATCTGGAACGGTGAGCTCCACCCGGAGTTCGACGTCGTGGTGGTCGGGTCGGGCGCGATCGGGCTGACGGCCGCGCTGACCGCGGCCGACGCGGGCGCCCGTGTCGCCGTACTGGAGAAGGCGCGTTATCTCGGCGGCACGTCGGCGGTGTCGGGCGGGATGTTCTGGGTGCCCTGCAACCGGCGGATGGCGGAGCTGGGCCGCACCGACAGCCGCGACGACGCGCTGCGCTACCTGCGGGCGGTCACCGCCGGCCGGACGGCCGACGACGTGCTCGCGGCCATCGTCGACCGCGGCCCCGACATGCTGGAGTTCCTGGAGCACCGCGCCGGCCTGGTGATGGTGCCGATGGACAACTTCCCCGACTACCACCCGGAATGGGACGGCGCGCACCCCGGCGGACGCTCGCTCGACCCCGAGCTGTACGACCTCGCGCAGCTGGGGGAGCTCGCCGAGAGCCTGCGCCCGGACCTGCGGCTGCCGTTCACGATGCGCGAGTACGAGGAGTGGCGCATCTTCACCCGCTTCCCGATGGCGGAGCTGCAGGCGCGCGCCGAGCAGGGACTGGTGGCCCGCGGGCGCGCGCTCGTCGCGCCGCTGATCACGGCCTGCGCCGACGCCGGCGTCACGCTGGTCACCGAGTGCGGCGCCGAGCGCCTGGTCGTGGAGGACGAGCAGGTGGTCGGGGTCGTGGCCGACGGCTCGCGCCTGGCGGCGCGGGCCGTCGTGCTCACCTGCGGTGGGTTCGAGTGGTCGCCGGAGATGGTCGAGAACTTCCTCTCCGGCCCCGTCCAGGGCAGCTGCAGCCCGCCCCACAACACCGGCGACGGCATCCGCATGGCGTCGAAGGCCGGGGTGAAGCTGGGCTCGATGCGCGAGGCCTGGTGGGGCCCGATGGTGCTCGTCCCCGGCGACGAGACCGACGGCGCGCCGACCGCCACCCTGCTCCGGTTCGAGCGCACGGGGCCGCACACCGTGATCGTCAACCGGCACGGGGAACGGTTCGTCAACGAGGCCCACAACTACAACGACATGACCAGGGCGTTCCACCTGTTCGACCCGGGCGCCTACGACTTCGCCAACCTCCCCGCGTATCTGGTGTTCGACCAGCGCCACCTGGACGACTACGGCTTCCTGACCCACCGGTCGGGGCAGCCCACGCCGCCGTGGCTGACCACCGCGCCGACGATCGCGGAGCTCGCCGGCCGGCTGGAGATCGACCCTGCGGGCCTCGAGGCGACACTGGAGCGGTTCAACGCCGGCGCGCGCGAGGGCGTCGACCGCGACTTCCACCGCGGCGCGAGCGCCTACGACCGGTACTGGGGCGACCAGCATGCGGCCCATCCGGCACTCGGGCCGGTCGAGACCGCCCCGTTCTACGCGATCGAGGTCGTCTCCGGCGTGATCGGGACGAAGGGTGGCATCGTCACCGACGGCGACGGGCGCGCGCTCGACGCGTTCGGCGCGGTCGTGCCCGGCCTCTACGCCGCGGGCAACACGACCGCGCACCCGATGGGGCCCGGCTACCCGGGCGCGGGTGCCACCCTCGGCCCCGGCTCGACCATGGCGTACGCGGCCGGGCGCGCGGCGATCACGCAGCTCGGCCTCGGCGCCGTCACCGGCTGAAGGAGGACGTGTGGAATCGCAGGCCGAGCTGTTCATGAACGGGCGGTGCGGCCGCTCCCGTATCGACGACCACGGGCGGCCGGCCGCGCGGTCTGACGTCGGGGGAGGATCGCGGCGATGGATCTCGCCGAGCTGATCGCCCGCCAGGAGATCGGCGACGTGCTGGTGCGCTACTGCCGTGCGGTCGACCGCGGTGACCTGGAGCTGCTGCTGTCGGTGTACCACCCCGACGCCACCGACGACCACGGCATGTACTCCGGCAACGGCCACGAGTTCGCCCGCTGGCTCCTCGCGCAGCCCGGCCGCGACGCGCTCGTCACCCAGCACCACCTGACGAACACCACGCTCGACCTGGACGGCGACCCGGAGATCGACACCGCCCGCGCCGAGACGTACTTCGTGGCCGTCCACCGCAGGCCGGGCCCGCCCGTGACCGTCGGGCAGTTCGGCGGCCGGTACCTCGACCGTCTGGAACGTCGCGCCGGCGTGTGGCGGATCAGCGCCCGCGTCGTCGTGCACGACTGGAGCCTGCGCGAGATCGAGGGCCCCGAGTGGGGTGGGCTCGACGCGTTCGCGCGCGGCGCGCAGGCGCCCGACGACCCGAGCCACGGCCTGTTCGCCTGAGCCGCGCCGGAGAACCCGGCGCGGGTCAGGCGTCGAAGACGACCGGGTAGCGGCCGAAGTGCTCGCGCGCGGAGTGCGGGTCCCGCTCGGCGGGGTCGGCCGGGTCGGGGCGGCCGCCCGCCTCGATCAGCGCGCCCAGCATGAGCGTGACGGTGCCGAGCACCTGCTCCCCGTCCTCACTGGACGGCACCCCACCGGCCAGCTCGGTGCCGATGCACGCGTGCATCCCGCCGCCGAAGGCGTGGCCCCAGCGCGGCACGTCGTCGGGCACCTCGCGGAGCGGGTCGTACTCCAGCGGCCGGTCGAACACCGCGGCGTCGCGGTTGGCGCCGGCGAGGTCCATGACGACGACGGTGCCCTCGGGGATCTCGGTGCCGCTACGCAGGGTGATCGGGGCGAGCGCGCGGCGCTGCGCCACCGGGCTCGCCGGGTGCAGCCGCAGCGACTCGTAGACGCAGTGCTGCAGCAGGGCCCCGTCGGTCGTCGCCCCGACGGTCGAGCCGGGCTGGGCGGCCCAGGTGAAGTAGTCGTGCGCGGCGTGGGTGAACGCGTTGGCGGTGCTGTGCGAGCCCGCCTGCAGGTAGAACGCGCACTCGCGGCGGATGACGTCGTCGTCGACGCCCAGCTCGTCGCGGTTGCGCAGGAGGGCGGTGAGCACGTCGCGCGGCAACTCGCTCTCGGTGAGCTCACCGGTGTCGAGCCGGGCGATGAGCGCCTGGCGACGGGCGATCGAGGGCTGCAGGAACGACACGTCGAACTCCGCGAGCGCGGCGCTCACCTCGGCCTGCACCTCGGCGGGGTCGCGTGTGGTGTGCACGAGCGTGGCGCCCTCGCTGAACTTCTTCGCGAAGCGGTAGAGCGCGTCCGTCTCCTCCGGGGAGCCGTGCGGGCGGTCGACGCCCGCCACCATCGCCGTCAGGTTCATGACGGTCCGGTAGCCGATCTCCACGAGGTCGCCGCGGCCGGCGTCGACGAACGGACGCAGCGTGTCGCGCACGACGTCGTGCAGGAACTCCCGCTCCCAGTGCCGGAACGTTCCGCGGCGGAACAGCCGGTTCTCCACGCGGCGGCGCACGCGGTGCTCGGCGCCGTGCAGCACGAGCAGGCAGTCGGCCATCACGAGCCCGCCCGCGTCGTACATGTCCTGCCGCAGGTCGTGCTGGCGGAAGGCGTCCCGGACGTCGGCGTACCGGTCGAGCGTGATCGTCTGCATGCTCCGCCTCGTTGCGCAGGTTGGGAGTGATGGTTCTAACGACGCTACCGCCCTGTCAGGGGTGAGTCCAGCGCCGAACAGCGTCGTCAGTCTCTTGACGCCGTCTCTCCTGCGCGGCAATGTCGTCGCCGTCATCGTGGCGCAGCTCACCGTGGAGGAAGCCAGTGACCGACCTGATCACCGACGTGGTCGTGCTGGGTACGGGTCCGGCGGGCATGGCCGCCGTCTCCGCCGCCGCGGCCGAAGGGGTAGAGGTCGTGGCCGTCGAGCCGATGCAGCACATCGGCGGCAACGCGGTGTGGTCCACCGGCTACCTCGCCTTCGTCGGCTCGGGCATGCAGGCCGAGCAGGGCATCGCCGACGACGTCGAGACGTTCGTGCGCGACGCGCGGCACATGGTCGACCTCGCGCAGGACTCGTTCGGCATCGTGTGGGACGAGGACATCGTCCGCCTCTTCGCCGCCGAGAGCGCCGAGACCTACCGGATCATCACCGAACGGGCCGTGCGGTTCTCGCGGTTCATCCCGCGCCCCCGTCAGCACACCGTCGACCGGATGGCCGCCATCGAGGACACCTGGATGCTCGCGCGGGCGTTCCAGCCCGACTTCGAACAGCCCACCGTCACGCCGCTGTACGGCCATCTCGGTCGCAGGCTGGTGACCGGGGAGGGCCGCGTGACCGGCGTCGTGGTGGCTCCCGTGGACGGTGGGCCCGAGTTCACCGTCACCGCCCGCTCGGCCGTCGTGCTCGCCGCGGGCGGCTACCAGTCCAACCCGCGGCTGCGGCTGCGCTACCAGCCGGAGTTCGTCGCGAACGGCCCCTACCTGGGTATCGACACCTGCAGGGGCGACGGTCATCTCATGGGCCAGGCCGTCGGTGGCGACCTCGTGAACATGACGTTCGTGCCGCCGCTGGTGATCGTCTCCTCGTCGGTGGTGGAGGACGCGATCGCGGTCAACGCCGCGGGGGAGCGGTTCCACGACGAGGCGGGTCCCTACGAGGAGCGCGTGGCCCGCATGCACGAGCAACCGCAGCGGCGCGCGCACTACGTGATGGACGCCGTGGTGGCGCAGGAGAAGGCGACGCTGCTCTCGCAGATGCCCGAGCCGTCCGTGGTGGCCGACACCCTGCCCGAGCTGGCCGCCCTGATCGGGGTGCCCGCCGCCGCGCTGGTCGCCACCGTGGAGCGCTGGAACGCGTTCCTGGCCACCGACGCCACCACCGACCCCGACTTCGGCCGGGTCGTGCTGCCACCCGGGCGGCGCCGTTGTGCGACCGGTCCGTTCACGGCCGTGCCGATGGTGGAGGGCATCAACTTCTGCTCCGGCGGCTTCACCACCACCACCGACATGCAGGTCGTCGACGTGTTCGGCGGACCGATCCCGGGCCTGTTCGCCGCGGGCGACTGCGCCGCCGGACTGAACTCGGTGGCCGATCTCGGCGGGATCCACATCAGCGGCGGCCTCACCCTCGGCCGGGTCGCCGGCCGCGCGGCCGCGCGCGGCGTGCACTCCACCGAGCGCCGAGCGGGCGTCCAGGGCCACGGCCTGCCCAGCATGCTCGACACCAGGATCGCCCTGGTCCACCTCCAGAAGACCCAGTCCTAGGAGCCCCGATGTCCGTAGGAGTGCTGTTCACGCAGGGCCTGGTCACGGGCGAGGTGCACCAGACCCTGACCGAGATCCTGGAGCAGGCCGAGGCGGCCGACCGCCTCGGGTTCTCCGCCGCCCTGACCACCGAGCACAAGTACTCCGACGAGTACTTCGGCTCACCGCTGCATCTGGCGTACGCGATCGCGGCGCGCACGCAGCGGGTGAAGGTGGGAACGGCCATCGCCATCGCCCCCCTCTACAACCCGGTCGAGCTCGCGCAGAACGCCGCCGTGCTCGACCAGCTCTCCGGCGGCCGCGCGTGGCTCGGCCTGGGCGTCGGGTACATGCCCGTCGACTACTCGACGGTCGGCGTGAGCTGGGACGACCGCGCCCAGCGCTTCGACGAGACGCTGCGCATCCTGCGTGCCGCGTGGACCGAGGAGCGGTTCTCCTTCGCCGACGCGATCTACGCGTTCGACGACGTCAGCGTGATCCCGAAGCCGAAGCAGGCGGGCGGGGTGCCGCTGCACCTGGCCGCGTGGACGCCCGGTGGCATCCGCCGGGCCGGGCGCCTGGGCGACGGCTGGATCACCAACGCGCTCATGTCGCTCGAGACCATGACCGCGATGGCCGGCCGGTACCGCGAGGCGGCGGCCGCCGAGGGCCGGGAGCCGCACGTCACGTCCATCCGCTTCTGCTGGCCCTACACCTCGCGGGAGGCGGCGCTGGAGAAGTTCGGCGACACGGCGCTGGCCATGGCCCGCACGCTGTTCGACTACGGCGCCATCACCGACCTGCCCGGGGTCACCGAGTCCTCCCAGATCACCCTGGAGGAGTTCGTCAAGGACCGGTTCGTGTTCGGCACGCCCGAGGAGTGCGTCGAGACGATCGGGCGCTTCCGCGACCAGGCCGGCGTCGACGACTTCCTGATGATCTTCCGTTACCCGACCGGGCCCGACCACCGGTCCGTCCTCGAGGCCATGGAGCTGTTCGGGACCGAGGTGCTGCCCGCGCTGGAGAAGACACCGGTGAGCGCCTCGTGACCCTGCGCGTCGGGGTGGTGGGGGCGAGCTACGCCGTGGGCACCCACCTGCCCGTCTACGCCGCGTCGGACGACGTCGAGCTGGTCGCGGTCGCGACGGCGCACGAGGACACCGCCCGGGCCGTCGCGGAACGGTTCGGGGCGCGCCCCCACGTGGGCTACGAGGCGCTGTGCGCCGATCCCGACGTCGACCTCGTCGACGTCGCGACGCGGCCGAGCCGGCACCGCGAGATGGTGGAGGCGGCGTTCGCCGCCGGCAAGGACGTGCTGTGCGAGGCACCGCTCGCCCCGTCCGTCGCCGACGGGGAGGCGATGGCGACGGCCGCCGCGTCCGCAGGCCGTTCCGGCTGGGTCGACATGCAGTCGCGGTTCTGGCCGGGACTCCAGGAGCTGCACCGGCTGGTCGACGACGGGTACCTGGGCACCGTCGAGAACGTCGCCGCCACGGCGTTCTACCCGACGTTCACCCGCCCCGAGGCGGTCGCGGGCTCGGGCTGGTGCGCCGACGGCGCCTACGGGGCCAGCGCGCTGCGCGTGCACGGGCTGCACACCGCCGACCTGCTGCGCTGGCTGTTCGGCGAGCTCACCGAGGTGCGCGGCAGCGCCGCGACCAGGCGCTCGGAGTGGCCGGGCGGCGTGCCCGCCACCAGCGCCGACAGCGCGGCGTACACGGCCAGGACCCCCGACGGCGCCGTCTGCTCGGTGCACGCGTCGTGGGTGGCGCGCCACGGCGAGGGCTGGCGGCTGGCGGTGCACGGCAGCGCCGGCACGCTCGTGGCCACCGCGGCGGGCCACACCGGCCACTTCCCGGTGACCCTGCGCGGCGCACGGGCCGACGAGCCCGCGTTGCTCGATCTCGTCGCGCCCGGCGACGAGCCCGCCACCACCCCGTTCGCCGAGCTGGTACGGCGTCTCGCCGCGGGTGGCGCCGGCGTGCCGACCTTCGCCGACGGCATCGCCGCACTGCGGGTGGCCGAGTCCGTGGAGGCCGCCGGATGAGCGCCCCGCCCGCGTTCGACCCGTCGCGGCCGACGCCGCCGGGTACTGCACCGCCTTCAGCCCCGGCACCGACGCCGGCGGGAACGAGGGCAACCACGACGCCGTGGTCGTCGCCCGAGGGCCGCGCCCAGACGGCCGCGGCCGAGCTGGGCGCCCGCTGGCTGGTCGCCGACCTGGCCGATCCCGAGGCCGCGGGCCGGTTCGTCGCCGTCACCTCGCTCGGGGTGCGCCGGTTGGGCGGCCCCGGGCAGTTCGGCCGCGTCGTCGCGTTCCTGTGCTCCGCACACGCCGACTACGTGACGGGCGCAGCGCTGCCGGTCGACGGCGGGGCCTACCAGGCGCTGCTCTGAGCGGTGGTGGGACGATGCACCCCGCGTACTCGGGTGGGAAGGCAGGGGACATGTCCCAGCAGAGCGTGATCGACGAGCTGCAGCGTCTCGGCATGTCCGGGTACGAGGCGAAGGCCTACGTGGCGCTGGTGGCGGCGGGCACGCCGCTGAACGGCTACGAGGTCGCGAAGCGCTCCGGGGTGCCGCGCAGCACCGTCTACGAGACGCTCGGCAAGCTCGTCGGGCGCGGGGCCGCCTACGAGGTGCGGGCGGGGGAGGCGAGCGTCGGCTACCTGTCGCTGCCGCCCACGGCCCTGCTCGACCGCATGCGCCGCGAGTTCGACCGCTCCATCGACGCGCTGCGCTCCGCGCTGCCCGAGGTGGCCTCCCCGCCCCAGGTGCGCCTGGTGCACAGCCTCTCCGACCGCCAGTCGCTGCTCGCCCGGTCGGAGGACGTGATCGCGGCCGCGCACACCGACCTGTTCGTCTCGGGCTGGCCGCAGGAGATCGCGCCGCTCAAGCCGCTGGTCCGCCGCGCCTCCGACGAGGGCGTGGACGTCTCCGTCGTGTCCTTCGGGGCCGACCCCGAGCCCGTCGGCAACACCATCGCGCACACGTTCTCCCAGCCCGAGGTGGTGCTGGAGAACCTCGGCTGCCGCCTGCTGGTGGTCTCGGCGGACCGCGAGCAGGCCGTGATCGGCGGCGTGGTCAACGGCGACGCGTGGGGCGTGTTCACCGACGACCCGGCCGTCGTGCTCGTCGCCGTCGAGTACGTCCGCCACGACATCGCGATGCACCTCATCGCGCAGAAGTTCGACATCGCCGACTTCGAGCAGTTCTGGACGTCCGACCCCGCTATCCGCCGGCTGCGTTCCGACCACGGGGCACCCGCTGCGGTGCTGCGCCGCGGATCCGGGAGCGCCGGGGCGCCACGCCGTCCGAAGCGCCGCCCGTCCGGTCCGAGCTGACGCCGGAGCCGACGGCCCGGCACCGGGTGAACGTGGCGGCGCCGCAGAGCACCAGCGCGAGCGACATCGTCCAGGCGGGGACGTAGCCACCGGTCGCGTCGACCACCGCGCCGAACACCGGGGCCCCGACCAGCGCGCCCACGTAGTAGCCCGCCATCGTCACGCCCGAGGCCCGGCCCACCGCGTGCGGTGCCGCCGCCACGACGGCGGCGTGCATGAGCCCGATCGCCGAGAGCTGCGCGACGGTCGCGACGACCACACCGGCGACCATGACGGGCACGCCCGCGGCGGTCCCGGCGACCAGGAGGGCCTCGCCCGCCGCCGTGCCCACACACAGCGTGACGACGGCCGGGATCCGGCTCCCACCGGCCGTCCGGCCGGCGGCGACGCGGTCGGAGCGCCGGGCCACCACCACCATCGCGACGACGGCCGCGACCGAACCGGCGGCGGTGACGCTGCCGGCGACCGGCAGCTCCAGGCCGCCCACCTCGTGCAGGTACGCGACCGTCCACGAGTACAGCGGCTGCGAGCCCGCCACGAGGCAGAACGCGCCGACCGGGAACCACAGGAAGCCGCGCGGGAGCACCCGGACCGGCGCGGCGGGGTCGGTCCGGCGCGGGGAGCGGCCGTCCGGGAGCACCCACAGCGCAGCCGCCGCGACCAGCAGCACGACCGGCACGGTCGCGAGGTACACCGCACGCCACCCGAAGGCCTCCCCGGCCGCGGCCGCGAGTGGCGCCGACACCGCGACGAGGACGGGCACGCCCGCGGTCTTCGTCGCGAGCGCCACCCCGTGCCCGCGCACCGGCACGGCGACGGAGACGGCCAGGTTCGTGCCGGCGTTGGTGAGCGCGTACCCGAACCCGGCGACCACGGCGCCCGCGAGCAGCACCGGGTAGACCGGGAACAGCGCGCCGACGACCAGCGCGCCCGCGACCAGCACCTGGTCCAGCGCGACCGCGCGGCGCGCTCCCATCCGGTCGGTCAGCCTGCCCGCGACCGGTGACCCGACGCCCGTCGCGCCGTAGAACACCCCGACGAGGATGCCAGGGCCGTCCGCGACAGGTCGAGATCGGCCTGCAGCACCGGTGCGAGGAAGCCGGGGACGAACCCGAGGTAGGCACCCAGCCCGGTGGCGAGGGTGCTGACCGCGACGGTGGCCCGCGGGCGCAGGATCGTCCCGGGCGGGGCGGCCTCGGGCGGGGTCACCCGCGTCAGGCGTTCGTGACGCCGAGGGAGAGCCCGCCGTCGATCGTCAGCACGGCACCCGTGGCCCACTCGGCCTTCGCCAGGTACTCGACGGCCTCCGCGACCTCGTCGGGCGTGCCGCTGCGGCCCAGCGCGTGTGCGGTGTCCAGCCCGCGCATCCGCTCGGCCGCCTCGGCGTCGTCGAAGAGGCCGGCGCGCTGGTTGATCTCGGTGAGCACCCCGCCGGGGCGCACGCAGCTCACCCGCACCCCCTGTGGGCCCAGCTCGGCCGCCAGCACGCCCGTCAGGGCCTCCAGCGCGCCCTTCGTGGCCGCGTAGGGCGACGCGCCGGGGAACGCGCGCTGGGTGTGCACCGAGCCGAAGAACACGACGGCTCCGCGGCTCCGGCGCAGGTGCGACAGGGCGAGGCCGGTCAGCAGCATCGGCGCGATCGTGTTGGAGGTGAACACGTCGACGAGGGATGCCTCGTCGAGCTCGTCCAGCTTGCCCCGGTACATGTTCCCCGCTCCGTGCACGAGCAGTTCCAGCCCACCGCCGTGCTCGACGGCGGCGTCGAGCATCCGCTGCCTGTCCGCGGCCACCGAGACGTCGCCCGCGACGGCCAGCGCGCCCGGACCGGCCCGTTCGGCCACCTCGGCCACCCGCTCGGCCCGCCGGCCCGAGAGGGTCACGCGGGCCCCGCCGGCGACCAACCGCGCCACCACGGCCGCGCCGATCCCCGAACCGCCGCCGGTGACGAGCACGGACATGCCCTTGATCTCGCGGGTCACTGATCCTCCAGAAGCCAGGCGATGCAGCGGTCCAGGATCGCGCGGTGCTCCGGCACGGCGTAGGAGGGCGGGTGGTGGCCCAGCGCGTCGTAGACCACGCGCCCTCCGCCGTGCTCGCGCGCCCACAGCAGCGGCTGCCCGTCCGAGACGAGCAGCGGCTCCAGGTCGGCGGCGAGATCCAGCTCGCTGTAGCACTCGTCGACGATCGGGAAGCCGGACACGCCCGCGACGAACGGGTGCTCCGCCGCCGCGATCCCGACCACCATCTCCCCGAGCGGCGGGTGGAACGACGAGCCCCACCGCCACGCGCCACCCACAGCCGCAGCCCATTCCGGCCAGTCGTCGAAGCAGATCGCGGCGGTGTGCATCGCGAGCACGCTCCCTCCGCCCCGCAGGTGTGCCGCGAACGCGGCGCGGGCCTCGGGGGCGGGGCTCACGCCCTCCTGCGCCGCCCGGTCCCGGTAGCGGTCGGGCGTGCCGGGGCCGGCCATCGTCCAGCGCAGCGCGTTGACGACGAACAGGTCGGCACCGCTCAGCGCCCGGAACGCGGCGTCGACGTCCTCCTGCACCTCCGACTCGACCCCGTGGGCCGCCAGAACCTCCCGCAGACAGCTCGTGGTCGCCGGGAAGTCGTGGGTCGGACCCCCCGACAGGACGACCGCTCGTCGTGGCGCCACGGGGACCTCCTCGTCCGGAATCCATGTCCAGGGAATGGACGTTAGGAATCTAACGTCGCTTCTCTTCTCACAGCAAGCTCCGGGCAGTAGCGTCTCTCCCGGTACACCGATGAGGGGGCTGAGCATGACCCGATGGGCAGTGGTCACGGGGGCCGGGAACGGCATCGGCGCGGTGATCGCGCGACACGCCGTCAAGGCCGGCTACCAGGTCGCGGCCTGGGACGTCGACGGGAGCGCCGTGGCGGCGCTCGCCGACGAGCTGGGCGACGCGTGCGTCGCGTCCGCGGTCGACGTGACCGACGAGTCCGCCGTCGTCGCGGCGGTGGCGGCCCTGCCGGCCGCACCCGCGCTGGTGGTCAACAACGCGGGCGTCGTCCGGTTCGGGCCCCTGCTCACGCTCTCGGCCGCCGACTGGCGCACCGCCGTCGACGTCAACCTGACCGGGACGTTCCTCGTCGCCCGCACCGCAGCGGCGCGGATGATCTCCGCCGGCGGCGGTGCGATCGTCAACATCGCGTCGATCAACGGCATCGCGGCGGCCCCCAACGCCGGCGCCTACACCGCGTCCAAGGCGGCGGTGATCAAGCTGTCGGAGCACATGGCGCTCGAGTGGGGCCCGAGCGGCGTGCGGGTCAACACCGTCGCACCCGGTCTGATCAACGCCGGCATGTCGGAGCCGATCTTCGCCGACCCCGACGTGCGGGGCCGCCGCCAGGCCCGCGTGCCGCTGGGCAGGCTCGGCACCGCGGAGGACGTCGCCGAGACGGTGCTGTTCCTCGGCTCCGACAAGGCCGCCTACCTCACCGGCCAGACCATCGCCGTCGACGGCGGCATCACGATCAGCGCCCTGGACAAGATGCCCCGCCCGGCGAGGGTCGACTCGGTCGGGCTGGAAGGCGCCCGCGAGGAGGCCTGACGGTGTCCCACCTGCTGTCGCTCGCCGCGGGCTCGGTGCTGGACCTGGCACCCGGCGCGGTCCCGGGCTGCGCCGCCGACGCGGGGTACCCGCTCTGCGGTGTGCGGCTCGCCGACCCGGCACGCGAGGTCGCCGCGGTCGCCGCCGCCCTCGCGTCCACGGGTGTCGGGCTGCTGGACGTCGAGGTCGTCCGGCTGGGCCCCGGCCCGCTCACCGACGCGGACCGCGTGCTGGCCGCCGCGGCCGCCGAGCTGGGGGCCCGTTTCCTGCTCACCGTCTCGCACGACCCGGACGAGGCCGGCACCGTCGCGAAGGTCGCCGAGCTGGCCGCGCTGCTGGCCGGCACCCCGACCCGGGTCGCGCTCGAACCGATGCTGTTCACCGCGCTGCGCACCCGCGAGGACGCCGAACGCGTGGCCGGGGCCGTTGCGGGCACGGTCGTGCTGCTCGACCCCCTGCACCTCTACCGCGCCGGCACCCCGCTCGGCGCACCCACCGACCCGGCCCTGGTCGGGTACGCCCAGCTCACCGACACGGCCGCGACCCTCGCCCCGTCCGACCTCGCGCACGAGGCCCGGCACGAGCGTGTGCCCCCCGGTCTCGGCGTGCTGCCCCTGGCGACCTTCCTCGCGGCGCTGCCGACCGGCATCCCGCTGTCGGTCGAGGTGCAGTCCGACCACCTCGCCCGCGGGCTGGACCCGACCGCGCGTGCCCGCCGCCTGCACGCGTCGGCCGCCGCCGTCAGCGGGCCGTCGTGACCGTCCAGGTGCAGGGGTCCTCCGGGCGCTCGGGCGGGGTCACCCGCCAGGCGTCGCCGGCGTGGGCGGCGATGCTGCGCACGCAGCGGGCGCAGTAGCGGGGGCGTCCGCCCGGGACGCCCGGGACCTCGCCGTCCGCGACCGTCGTGACGTCCGGGTGTTCCCGCCAGTAGTGGCCGCCGCTGCCGCAGGCGTGCCGGAAGGTCGTGACCGGGCCGTCCACCTCGACGGTGCCGCGCGAGCCGTGCGCGCGCAGCAACGCCGCGATCTCGCCCGCGTCGACGTCCGTGCCGGACCCGACGAGGTCGTCGATGCCGACGGCGGTGTCGTCGATCAGCCGCGTGATCACCTCGGTGACGGACCGGCCGTCCGAGGCGACGTCCAGCAACTCGACGATCAGGGCCACGAGCCGGTCGTGGAGGCTCCGCCAGCGCCCGTACTCGGCGTCGACGAGCGCGAGCACACGCTCGTCGACCGGCGGGTCGACGGCGCGCAGCAGGTCCGGCAGCTGGGTCAGATGGGGTGCCATCAGCGCAGGTAGGACGCGACGAGCTCGTCGGAGTCGAGCAGCTCGGACGAGTCACGGGTGAGCTCGTTGCGGCCGCCGCGCAGGATGTACGTGCGGTCGGAGACCTTCAGCGCGGCCGCCTGCTGCTCGACGATCAGGAACGTCACGCCGGTGTCGCGCAGCTCGCGCACCACACCGAACAGGTCGCGCACGATCCGCGGTGCCAGCCCGAAGGACAGCTCGTCGATCAGCAGGAGTCGCGGCGCGCTCATCAGGGCGCGCCCGAGGGCGAGCATCTGCTGCTGCCCGCCCGAGAGCGACGACGCGGACTGCGCCAGGCGCCCGGCCAGCTCCGGGAAGAGGTCGAGCACCCGGTCGCGGTCGGTCCTGGCGGTGGCCGCCGACACGCGCCGGGCCGAGAGGCCGAGGTCCAGGTTCTCCCCGACGGTGAGGGTCTGGAAGATCCCGCGCCCTTCCGGCAGCTGGCAGAGCCCCAGGCGGGCGCGCTTGTCGGGCGTCAGCCGACCCAGCTCCCTACCGCCGAAGGTGATCCGGCCCGACCAGAGCGGCAGCACCCCGGACAGCAGCCGCATCAGCGACGTCTTGCCGGTGCCGTTGGGCCCCAGCACGGTCACGATCTCGCCCTCGGCGACGGTCAGCGAGACGCCGTGCAGCACCTCGAGGCTCCCGTAGCCGGTTCGGGCCTGATCAATCTCCAGCAGCAAGGTCGGCTCCCAGGTAGGCCTCGACGACGACGGGATCGCGCAGGACGTCCTTCGGTGCGCCCGACTGGATGATCCGTCCGAAGTGCAGGACGGCGGCGGTCGGGCACAGGCGCGTGATGAGCTCCAGGTCGTGCTCGATGATGAGCACCGCCGCGTCGGGACGCTCGCGCAGCCAGCCGTTGAGGCCGTCGACGAGGTGGTCGACGTCCTCGGCGCCCAGGCCGGCGGCGGGCTCGTCGAGCATCAGCAGGGCCGGGTCGTTCAGCAGCGCCCGGGCCACCTCGATGATCTTCTGGCTGCCGATCGGGAACGCGTTCGCCGGCCGGTCGGGGTGCGCACCCAGGCCGAGGGCGTCGAGCAGGTCGTAGGCGCGTTCGCGCTGCTCCCGCTCGTCCCGGCGGGCCGAGGGCAGGCCGAGGAGCTCCGCCAGGTGTCCGCGGCGGAAGTGCCGGGAGCCGCCGACCATCACGTTCTCGACGGCCGACAGGTTGGGGATCAGCCGCGGGGTCTGGAAGGTGCGGGAGACGCCGCGGCGGGCGACCCGCGCGGGGGAGAGGCCGAGCACGCTCTCCCCGCGCAGCGTCACGTCCCCGGCGTCGGGCTGCAGGTAGCCGGAGACCACGTTGAGGCAGGTGGTCTTCCCGGCGCCGTTGGGCCCGATCAGGCCGGTGAACCCGGGCCGCACGGCCAGCGTGACGTTCTCCAGCACCGTGTTGCCGCCGAACGACTTGCCCACGCCGGTGAACTCGACGACCGGGGTGTCCCCGGCGTGCCGGGGCACGGTCTCCGGTGCGGTGGCCGTCATGACGTCTCCTCGGTGGAGGCCCGCCGCCGGTACAGCCGCTGCGCGAACCGGGAGCTGCCGAGGGTGCGGAAGAGTGAGGTCAGCCCGCCCGGCAGGAGGGCGATGACGACCATCAGCACGATGCCGTAGGCGATGGCCTGCGCGTCGCCGAGATCCTGGAAGAACTCGATCAGCACGATCGCGAACGCGGCCCCGATGAGCGGGCCCCACAATGAGCCCGCACCGCCGACGAACACCATGACCAGCATCGGGACCAGCAGGTTCATCTGGAACATCGCCGGGAAGATGAAGGTCTGCAGCTGCGCGTAGAGCGTGCCCGCCACCGCCGCGACGAACCCGGAGAGCGCGAACGCCACCAGCCGGTACCGCAGCGCCGAGACGCCCAGCGAGCCGGAGAGCTGGCCGAGGTCCCGCACCGCCTGCAGCGTCCGGCCGAACCGGCCGACGAGCGCGCGGCGCACCAGGAAGAACATGATCGCCGCGACGGTGAGCACGATGAAGTAGGTCGATGCGGCGTCGTTGATGCCCGGCAGGGCGAAGACCTGCACGTTCATCCCGCCGCCACCACCGGTGATCGGCGCCGCGAAGTTCAGGAGCTCGACGATCGCCATGCCCAGCGCCAGCGTGGCGATGGCGAGGAAGAACCCGCGCAGCCGGATTGCGGGAAAGCCGATCACCACCGCGAGCAGCGCGGCGGCGATGCCCGCGAGCGGGATCGTCACCAGGAACGGCACACCGGCGGCGACCGCGACCGAGCTGCCGTAGGCGCCGACGGCGAACAGCGCCGCGTGCGCCAGGCCGATCTGCCCCGACCAGCCGACGAGCAGGTTGAACCCGAGCGTCGAGACCGCGTAGACGAGCGTGAGGCTGACGACGAACACGACGTAGGTGTTCGAGACGAACGGCAGGGCGAAGAGCAGGACCAGCGCCACGATCGCGACGATGCCCTTGCGCAGGCCGGAACCGCGCCGCGCCGCGTGTCCCGCGGCTCCGTTGGCGGTGATGCCCGCCGTGACCGCGGCCGGCAGGGCCGATGGCGCCTCGGCGGGCGCGGCGGGCTGCGTGGTCAGCTCAGACATCGCGCAACCTCATCCCCTTCGTGAAACCGTCGGGCCGCAGGACCAGCACCAGGAAGACCACCAGCAGCGCGACCGAGAACTGCGCGGCCGTCGAGATGTAGGTCCCGACGAGCTGCTGGATGATCCCGAGCACGAGCCCGCCCGCGAACGTGCCGAACAGGGAGGTGAACCCGCCCATGGTCGCGGCGACGAACCCGTAGATGATCAGCGACGCGGGGGTGAGCGTGGAGACCAGCGCCGACTGCGCCTGCAGCATCACGGTGACGGCCGCGATCAGCCCGCCGACGCCCCACGCGATCGCCGAGAGCCGTCCCGCGTTGACCCCGACCAGCCGGGCCGTGGCGCGGTTCTCCGCGACGGCCCGCATCTGCGCCCCCACCGGGGTGGTGAAGAACGCGCTGATCGCGACCGCGCCGAGCAGGCCGACGACGATCGAGACGATCTGCGAGACACCGATCGCGACACCGCCGCCGACCTCGATCGCCGCGCCCGTCCACGGGGCCCGGAAGCTGCGGGGGTCGTGCCCCCAGACCAGGCCGGTCAGCGCGGTGAGTGCCAGCGAGAGCCCGATCGTCATGAGCAGCAGGGGGAAGTGCCCGTACTTCGCCAGGCGGCGCATCAGGGCGACGTCGATGACGACACCCAGCAGGATGCCCGTGACGAGCGTGGTCACCACCGCCAGCCAGAACGGGACACCCGCTCCGGCCAGCGATATACCGACATAGGTCGCGACGAGACCGATGTCGGCCATGGCGAAGTTCGGCACGTCGGCCGCCTTCATGACCACGACGATCGCGAGGCCGAGCAGGGCGAACCAGCTCCCGGACTCGAGCCCGCTGACGAGTGTCTGCAACACGTGAGATGCCTCCTGCGGCTCAGGTCCCGGATCCCTCGGGCGCCATGAACGGCTGCTCGACGACCCACTTCCCGCCGGTGTACTTCGCGATGCCGGCCTGGCGGGCGCACGTGTGGCCGGTCGGCAGGGGGCCGCACTGGATGTCGGGGATCGACCCGAGCTTGATCGGGTTGCTCGCGAGGCCTTCGGCGGTCCTGGTGAAGTTCGCGTAGGACACGTCGTCGCCCATCCGCTTCACCAGCTCGGCGAACGCCATGACGTAGCTGTAGGTCTGCAGTGAGAAGCCGCTGGTGCCCTGGTCGCCCTGGTACTTCTGGGCCAGCGAGCGCCAGTGCTCGACGGCGGGGTTGTCGGTCGAGACGGTGTCGGACTGCATGCCGCCGAGGAAGCCCTCGGCCGCCGCACCGGCCGGCTTGACCGTGCTGGGGCCACCGGTACCGGCGGCACCCTGGTCGGCGAACACCGGGCCGGTGAAGCCCTGGGCGCGCAGCTGCTTGAGGATCAGCGCCGAGGACGTGTTGTCCTCGGCGAGCAGCACGGCGTCGGGCTTCTGCGCCATCACGTTGTTGACCGCCGAGCTGACCTCGGTGCTGCCCGTCTGCGTGGTCTCGTTGGCCACGACCTGCATGTCCGGGTGCTTGGGCATCTGCGTGTCGAGCGCCAGCTTCGCCGAGACCCCGAGGTCGTTGTCCTGCCGGATCACCCCGAGGCGCTTGGCGCCCTTCTTGGCGAAGTAGTCGATCGCGACCTGGTCCTGGCTCGCCCGGGTGGCCGAGAGCAGGTAGACCTCGCTCTGCTTCGGGTCCGCGGGGGAGATCGGGCCCCACATCGGCGTCTTGTTCTGGGCGAGGAACTGCCACGTGCCGGGCAGGCCCTGGGATCCCGCGGGCGCCACGATCGCGTAGACCTTCTCCTGCGAGACCAGCCGCCGCACGTTGGTGACCACGCGGTCGGGCGTGAAGCCGTCGTCGAGGATGATCGCGTTCACCTTGCGGCCGTTGATGCCGCCCCGGGAGTTCAGCTCGTCGACGGCGATCTTGATGCCGGCCTGCAGGCCCTGCCCGGAGACCGCGGCGGTGCCGGTGAGCGGCAGGGTGGCGCCGATCGTGATCTGGTCCTTCGTGATCCCCGGGCGGCGGGGCGGAGTCCGATGATCCCGAGCTGGCGACGTTCCCGCACGCCGTGGCGAGCAGGGCCGCGGCCGCTGCCACCGCGATCAGGAGGGGGTTGCGAAGCATCGGGACTCCTCGTCGAGTCAGTGTGACGTGGGCGACTCGGGGCAATCTATGGCGAGAGATTTACGTCGTCAAGAGACTAACTACGCTCGATGCGAAATCGCGACTGAGTGCGGTCTCGTCGAGGCTCGCCACGCCGGGCCGTCCGATGAGGGCGAGAGTGCGGTCGATCTCGTCGCGCAGGATCTCCAGGACCCGTTCGACACCGGGGGTGCCGCCCGCCGCGAGCCCGTAGACCCAGGGCCGCCCGACGAGACACGCCTTGGCGCCGAGCGCGAGGGCCTTCACGACGTCCCCGCCGCGCCGGACCCCGCCGTCGAGCAGCACGTCGGCGAGGTGGCCGACCTCGGCGACCACCTCGGGCAGAGCGTCGAGCGCCGCCGGTACCGAGTCGGCCTGGCGCCCGCCGTGGTTGGACACCGCGCCCCCCTGACAACCGGCCTCGACGGCCAGCCGCGCGTCGTCGGCCGTCATGACGCCCTTCAGCAGCACCGGACCGTCGAAGCGGCGGATCATCCACTCCAGGTCCCGCCAGGTGGTCGCGGGGTTGAGCAGGCCGTTGGTGTGGGCCGCCAGACCGCTGGTGCCCCTCGCGTCGGGCATGAGCCCGACGAAGTTGGCGTAGGTCGGCCGCGGGTGGGAGAGCAGGCCCGCGAGCCACGCCGGGTGGCGCACGAGGTCCCAGCCGGTGCGCGGGCTCACCTCGGGTGGCACGGTGAGCCCGTTGCGCAGGTCCTTCTCCCGGGCACCGACGACCGGCACGTCCACGGTCACGACCATCGCCTCGTAGCCGCTGTCCCGCGCGCGGCCGATGAGGTTCTCGACGGTGCGCCGGTCGCCCCACGGGTAGAGCTGGAACCACTGGGGCGACGTGACCGACGCCGCGACGTCCTCCAGCGACACGCTCGACCCGGAACTCTGCACCGACACGGTGCCGAAGCGCTCCGCGGCGGCCGCGGCGGCCAGTTCGCCCTCGTGGCGCACCATGCGCATCAGGCCCGTCGGGCCGAGCACCACCGGTGTCGCCAGCTCCCGGCCCAGCACCGTGACCGCCTGCGGCCGCTCGCTCACGTCCACGAGCACCCGCGGGCGGAACGTCAGCCGGCGGAAGGCGGCCTCGTTGTCGTTGCGGGTCAGCTCGTCCTCCGCGCCGCCGTCGACGAAGTCGAACACCATGCGCGGCAGCCGCCTGCGCGCCGCGGCGCGCAGGTCGGCGATGGTGACGGCCCCGCCCCGCCGGCCTCCGGGCACCGTCATTCCCCGCGCAGTGTGGCGAACAGGTCGGGGTCGCTGCGCAGGAGGCGGCGGTAGTTCGCCTGCCACATCTGCTCGCGGAAGGCGTTCTTCAGGTAGGCGTGGCGGTAGTTCTCCGCGATGTGGCGCGGCAGCGGCTTGCCGCCCACGGCCATCGCCGCGAGCTGGTAACCGGCACACAGCTCCATGACCAGCGCCTCCATCGTGACCCGCTCGAGCGTGTCGCCGACGTGCAGCGAGCCGTGATGGCCCATCAGGAGTGCCTTCTTGCCGCCCAGCGCGGCGACCATCAGCTCGCCCTCCTCGTCGGGCACGAGGTCCGGGTCGTCGATCCACGGCACGACCTCGTCGAGCAGCAGTGCCGCGTAGTCGTAGTACACGCCGAACGGCTCGTCGGTGGTCGTCAGCACCGACATGTTCTTCGCGTGCGTGTGGATGACGCAGTTGACGTCCTCGCGCGCCGCGTAGATCGAGGCGTGGAAGTTGATCCCGGGCGACGGCGGGATCGGCCCGGACTCGATCACGCGCAGGTCGAACCCGACCTTGCTGACGTGTTCGGGCAGCGTCTCGTCGAAGTACTGGAAGGGCGTGACGAGGAACGCCTCCTCGCCGGGCACGCGCAGGCTGACGTGCCCGCCGACCTGGCTGTCGAGCCCCTCGCGGTGCAGGATCCGCCGGGCGGCGGCGATCTGGAATCGCGGGTCGCTCTCGCTGATCACGGCTCGGGCGGCTGTGCCGTTCCCCGGGGCAGCGTCGTCGGTGACGGTCATCGGCTCCTCCTCGCCGGCGGCCGCCAGGGCGCGGCGGCCTCGCCTGGAGAGGGAGGCTAGCCCGATGTCGGGTGACGGCGCTAGGCTCCTAGTGACGTATCTAGGGTCATGTTTTTGTCCACTCTGCTGGCGCGACGGAGGGTGTCGCATGGCGATGAGGATCGGCGTGCTCGGGGCCGGCGGGATGGGTACGGCGTTCGCCGCGCACCTCGCCGCGGCCGACGCGGACGTGGTGCTGATCGGACGCGGCAGCGCTCACGTGCGGTCGCTGGCCGGGCGGCCGGTGGAGGTCGTGCCCCCGCACGGGGATCCGTGGCGCGTGACCGTCCCCGTCGCCGGGCACCCCGCGGACGTCCCGCCCGGCCGCCTCGACGTGCTGCTCGTGCTGACGAAGGCCTACGACCTCGACGCGGCCCTGCGGTCCGCCGCGCACACGCTCGGGTCCGGCGGGGTCGCGGTGCCGCTGCAGAACGGGCTCGGCACCGACGCCGTCGTGGCCGACGTCGTCGGGGACGGTCGGACCCTGGTCGGCACCACGACGGTCGGCGCCGCACTCGCCGAGCCCGGCCGGATCACGGTCTCGATGTCGACGGCCGCCGGCGAGTCGCTGACCAGCATCGGGCGCATGGGCCGGGCGGCGGGTGATCTCGCCACCGGCGCCGACGTCGCGGAGCTGCTGACGAAGGCGGGCCTGCCCACCGAGGTGACCCCGGCCGTCGCCGAGCTGGTCTGGGGCAAGCTCGCCCTCGCCGCGATGAGCCCGCTCAGCTGCGTCCCGCGTGTCACCGTCGCGGAGGTCTGGGGCAGCGCCGAAGGGCGCGCGCTGGTGGAGCGGATGTTCGACGAGGTCGTCGCGGTCGCCGCCGCCGAGGGCGTGCCGCTCGACCGGGATGCCGCGTGGGCGCACGCCCGGCGCACGTTCGAGGGCACGGGCGAGCACTACACGTCGATGTGCACCGATGTGCGCCTCGGACGGCCGACCGAACTGGGCGTCATGGGCGGTGCGGTGCGGGCGCTGGGGGAGCGGCACGGGGTACCCGTGCCGGTGCACGCCACGGTCTGCGACCTGCTCGGGCTCGCGGGCGTGCGCTGATGCGTGCGGCCGTGACGAGCGCGCCGGGCCGGATCGCCGTCGAGACCGTGGCCGACCCCGACCCGGGGCCGGGCGACGCGGTGCTCGACGTCGGTGCGGTCGGGCTCTGCGGCACCGATCTGCACATGTACCTGGGGGAACGGCACGACACCGGCTTCCCGTTGCGGCAGGGCCACGAGCTCGGGGGCACCGTCGCGGCGCTCCCACGCGGGTACGCGGGCTCGCTGCGGCTCGGGCAGACCGTCACCGTCGACCCGGCGATCCCGTGCGGTCGCTGCCGGCCGTGCCGGCGAGGGCGGTGGCCCGCGTGCCGCTCGTTCCGCGCTCTCGGCGTGGCGCTGCCCGGCGGGCTGGCCGACCAGGTCGTCGTCCCGGTCGGGCAGCTGCACGACGCCGACGGGCTCTCGGCCGTCGAGGCGGCGCTGGTCGAGCCGTTCTCGATCGCGGCGATGGCGCTGGCGCGGGCCGAGCTCGCGGGCGACGAGCGCGTCCTCGTGGCCGGTGGTGGGCCGATCGGCCTGGCCGTCACCGTCGCCGCCGTGGCCGCCGGGCACGCCGTGCTGGTCTGCGATCCGCTGCCGGCGCGGCGCACGCTCGCGTCCGAGCTGGGTGCCGACGCCGTGTGCGCACCGGCCGAGCTCGCCGACACCGTGGCGGAGTGGACCGGTGGGGCGGGCACCGACGTGGCCGTCGAGGCGTCCGGCACGCGTTCCGCCCTGGACGCGGCGCTCGCGGCCGTCGGGGCCGGCGGGCGGCTCGTGGTGGTCGGGGTCGCGGCGCACGACCTGGTGGTGCCGGTGTCACGGGTCCTGTTCGACGGCGTGACCATCGTCGGTGCCCGGGCCGGGCTCTTCCCGCAGGCGCTGTCGGTGGTCGCGGCGCACCGTCGTGAGGTCGCCCGGTTCGCGAGCGTCGTGTACCCGCTGGAGGACGTCGCCGCGGCGTTCACGCACGCGATCGAGCGGCCGGACGCGGTCGTGAAGGTGATGGTGGCCCGGTGACACGGCGCTGTGCCAGACTGCTGGTCACCCGCTAGTCGTCAGTTAACTGACGTCGCTTCGACGACGAAGATCAGGAGGCGGAGATCATGCTGATCACCGGAGGCAGGCTCATCGACGGCACCGGTGCCGCGGCGCGGGCCGGCGAGGCGGTGCTGGTGCGCGAGGGCCGGATCGCCGCTCTCGGCGCCGACGCGCTGGCGCGGGCCACGGAGGCCGACGAGCGGATCGACGCGACGGGCAAGACGGTGATGCCCGGCCTCATCGACGCGCACACCCACCTGACGTTCGGCGAGCCGACCGGCAACGACGAGCTGTTCCACCACCGCACCGAGGCCTACAGCTCCATGCTCTCGGCGTACAACGCGCGCAAGGTGCTGCGCGCGGGCGTGACGAGCGTGCTCGACGCCGACTGCCTGTGGAACATCGGCTGCGAGCTGCGTGACGCGATCGAGGCCGGGATCGTCGAGGGGCCGCGGATGCGCGCGGGCGGGCAGGCACTGATGACCATGCTCGGCGGCACCGCCGGGCGCATGATCCGCGACGAGGGCAGCACCGGCTACGCCACCGTCGTCACCGGCCGGGACGTGATGGTCAACGAGATCCGCCGCCAGATCAAGTACGGCGTCGACTGGATCAAGATCATGGTGACGGGCCTGATCCCGTCGATGAAGGGCCCCGAGGTCAAGGTCTGGAACCTCGACGAGCTGCGCATCGTCTGCGACACCGCGCACGAGCTGAACACCAGGGTCGTCGCGCACTGCCGCAACTCCGAGTCCACGCGCGACGCCGCCCGGGCGGGTGTCGACCTGATCTACCACGCCTCCTACCTCGACGACGAGGCCATCGAGGCGGTGATCGAGGCGGGCTCGCAGATGTGCCCGACGTTCACCCTGCTGGGCAACCTCGCCGACTACGGCGAGAAGGTCGGCAGCGCACCCGAGCTGCTCGAGGTGTTCCGCGCCGAGATCGAGATCACCGCCAAGCAGCTGGCCAAGGCGCACGCCGCAGGGGTGCCGTTCCTGACGGGCTCGGAGACCGGCTTCGCCGTCACCCCGGTGGGTGAGTGGCACGCGCGCGAGCTGGAGATGTTCGTCCAGTACATGGGCATGACGCCGATGGAGGCGATCGTCGCCGCCACCCGGAACGGCGCGTTCGCGATGCGCATGGAGGGCGAGCTCGGGACGCTGGAGGTCGGGAGGATCGCCGACGTGCTCGTCGTCGACGGCGACCCGCTCGCCGATGTCCGGGTGCTGCAGCGCAAGGACGCGTTCGTCGAGGTGATCAAGGCCGGGAAGCGGACCGACCTCGTCACTCCCATCCCGGAGCGGAAGCAGCGCACGTCCGACCAGGTGCGCTTCCTGGCGGCGTGCCCGCTGACCCGCTCGCTGGCGTTCACGGAGGAGCAGCTGGAGCGGATGTCGCATGTCTGACGCACACCGGGTGATCGACGTGCACGCGCACGCGGTGCTCGCCATGGCCGAGGGCGCCGCCGGGGCGGCCGGACCGGAGCTCGGCACCTCGCCCGACGGCGTCCCCTTCTACCGGGTCGGCGGGTACCGGCTGAACGGCGTGCGGTACGAGGGCAGCCCGTTCATGGACGTCGACGTGCGGATCGCGGCGATGGACGAGGCGGGCATCGACGTGCAGGTGCTCTCCCCGAATCCGATCACCTACTTCGGCTCGCTCCCGGCCGCCGACGCCGTGGCGTTCGCGCGCGCCCACAACGACGCCCTCGTCGAGCTGGCGGCCAAACATCCCGGCAGGCTGCTCACCACCGCGCAGCTGCCCGTGCAGGACCTCGACGCGTCGGTGGCCGAGGCCCGCCGCGCCGTCCGCGAGCTGGGCATGGCCGGCGTCTACATCGACACCGACCCGGCCGGCCGCACGCTGGACGACCCGGCGCTCGACCCGCTCTACGAGGCGCTCGTCGATCTCGACGTGCCGCTGTTCGTACACCCCTCGCCGCTGGGTGCCGACGGGCCGGCCGACGACCCGCGGCTGCGGCGCTTCGATCTCGACCTGACCTTCGGGTTCGCCTACGACGAGACCCTCGCCGTGGCCGCGCTGGTGTTCGGCGGTGTGCTGGAACGCCACCCGGGCCTCGACGTGTGCGTCTCGCACGGCGGGGGAGCGGCGGCGTTCGTCTCCGGGCGGTTCGCCCGCGCGGTGGCGAAGCGGCCGTGGGCGAGCGCCGCGTTGAAGGAGAACGGGTTCGAGCACTACTACCGGCGGATCTGGTTCGACACCCACGTGCACGACGAGCTGTCGCTGGAGCTGCTCGTGGCCCACGCCGGCACCGAGCGGCTGGTGTACGGCACGAACTTCGCGGGCTGGGACTCCGGCGCGGCCGAGGAGCCCGGCGGGCCGGGCGGCGGGCTGGGCGTGACGCTCGCGGCGAACGCGGCGCGACTGTTGCGTCTCGGGTGAAGCGGAGCATCGGCGTCGGCCTCTACACCGGCCAGAACGGGGATCCGGGGCGGACCGGCGACCTGCGCGACGCCGTCCCGCTGGCCGTCGCCGCGGAGGAGGCCGGGTTCGACTCGTTCTGGGTCAGCGAGCACCACGGGCTGCCCGACGGGTACCTGCCCTCGCCGCTCACGCTGCTCGCCGCGCTCGCCCCGGTGACCGGGCGCATCCTGCTCGGCACCGGGCTGGTGCTCGCGCCGCTGCACCACCCGCTGCGGATCGCCGAGGACGCCGCCGTCGTCGACCGCCTCTCGGGCGGGCGGCTCGTCCTCGGGCTCGGCCTGGGTTACGCCGCGCACGAGTACGCGGCGTTCGGTGTCGACCCGGCCACCCGCGGCGCCCGGCTCGCCGCGCTCGTCGACGCGCTGCGCGCGGCGTGGACCGGGGAGCCGTTCAGCGCGCCCGTCCTCGGGCTGCACGACGTCCGCGTCACGCCGACCCCGGCGCACCCGATCCCGGTCTGGCTCGGCGGGTACGCCGCGGCCGCGGTCGCGCGGGCCGGCCGGATCGCCGACGGTCACCTCGTCGGGCGGGGCGAGCCGCACGTCGTCGCGGCGGCGTCGGCTCAGCTCGCCGCCGTGCGCGATCCCGCGGATCCGACGTTCACGCGCGGGGTGAACGTCACCTGCGTGCTCGACGCGCCCGGCGGCGGGGCCGACTCCGCCCGCGCCGCGTTCGCCGCGCAGCAGCAGGCGTACGAGGCCATCCAGAGCGGCCGCCCGGTCTACGCCGGACTCGTGGCCGAGCCGGACGGTGCCCCCGGCGACGTCCCCGTCGACATCGACGCCTACGTCCAGGTCGCCGGAGACGTCGATTCGGTCGTCACCGGGGTGCGGGCCGTGTTCGACGCGCTCCGCGACTGGGCCCACGTGCACGTCGTACTGCGCCTGCTCTACCCCGAACCGCTCGACGTCGTGCTGCGCAGGCTCGCGACCGTCGGGCGTGAGGTCCTGCCCCGCCTGCGAGAGGAGACCTGATGCGCGCCGAGGACCGGGCCGGGATCGCCGACCTGCTCGCGCTCTACTGCGAACGCGTCGACGAGTACGACATCGACGCGGTGGCGGCCTGCTTCACGGCCGACTGCATGACCGACTACGGACCCGGCCGGGGCGGGCTCGTCACCGGGCGCGACGCGGTCCGGGCGCGGATCGCCGCCGGTCAGGCGCAGTTCCGCCGGACCCACCACCAGCTCGGCCAGAGCCGGATCCGGCTCGACCCCGCCGATCCCGAGCGGGCGCGGTGCACGACCTACGTGATCGCGACGCACGAGGAGTGGGACGGCCGGCTGTGGCGCGCTCACCTGCGCTACCTCGACGTGCTCGCGCGGACGCGCGCCGGCTGGCTCCTGGCGGAGCGCCGCGTGCACGCGGCGGTGGTCGAGAACCGTCCGGAGATCACATGGGAGTGGGTGCCGAGGCGGGCACCCCACGAGCAGGAGGTCGGATGAAGAGGGTACTCGTCACCGGTGCGGCGTCGGGGATCGGAGCCGGCACGGCCGCGGCCCTCCGCGACCAGGGGTGGGAGGTCGTCGGCGCGGACCTGAAGCCCGACGGCGACCTCCTCGAGCTCGACGTCGCCGAGGAGACCGCGTGGGACGCGGCGATGGAGGCGGCGGGCCCCGTCGACGCGCTGGTCAACTGCGCCGGCTTCCGGAGCCGGGCACCGCTCGTCGAGCTCGAGGTGGCGGAGTTCGACCGGATGCTCGCCGTACACGTGCGCGGCACGTTCCTGGGGATCCGGGCGTGCGCGCGGCAGTGGCTGCGCGACGGGCGGCCGGGGGCCGTGGTCGCCATCAGCTCGGTGACCGGCACCCACGCCGTCGCCGGCCAGCCGCACTACGTCGCGGCGAAGGCGGGCATCGCCGGGCTCGTCCGGGCCGCCGCGGTGGAGCTCGCGCCGTCGGGCGTGCGGGTCAACGCGATCGCCCCGGGGATCATCGCCACCCCGATGACGGCCGATCGGCTCGGTGACCCCGCGCAGCGGGCGTGGCTCACCGGCCGGGTGCCGGCGGGGGAGCACGGCGAGGTGGCCGACATCGCGGCGGCCGCGGTCTACCTGCTCTCGGACGCGGCCCGCTACGTCAACGGCGTCGTGCTCCCGGTCGACGGCGGCTGGACGGCCTGCTGACCTCATCCCGGAGCTCGGCCAGGCGGGTCCGTTCCGGCGAGCGGTGAGCCCTCGTGGCCGCTGACGGACGCGCGCGTGTCGAGGGCCCGCGGACCGGCCTCCTGACCGGGCCGACGGCCCGTTCCACAGGACGCCGAACCCGCGGCGGGAAGGCCATCGATCCATGACCCTCGACGAACTCGACCGCAGGCTCCTGCCGCTGATGCTCGGCAATCCGCGCGCGGGCCTGCGGGAGCACGCCAGGACGCGTCATCCGCGGCACCGGGTCGGCGCGCTTCCTCCGAGGAGGTCGCCCAGACGGTCGTCGTCGGGTGTTGCCACCCGCGTCGGCGACGGCGTAGGCACATGCTGGTGAACGCATCCGAGGCTGTGCCACCGCCGCTCGACGGTGTCCGGGTGATCGACCTGACGACGACGTTCATGGGGCCCTACGCGACGATGCTGATGGCGCGGATGGGTGCGGACGTGGTCAAGGTCGAGGCGCCCACCGGGGACGTCGTGCGCTACATCGGTCGCGGCCGCCACCCGGGGATGGGCCCGATCTTCCTGAGTGTCAACCACGGCAAGCGCAGCATCGCGCTCGACCTCAAGCGGCCCGACGCCCGGGAGGCGCTGCACCGTCTGCTCGAGGGCGCCGACGTGTTCGTGACCAACCTGCGCCCGGCCGCCCTGGCCGGCCTCGGTCTGTCCGCGGACGAGCTGCTGGTGGCGCATCCGCGGCTGGTCTGTGCGGCTCTGCCCGGATTCGGGGGTGGTGGCCCGTACCGGGACCGGGCCGCGTACGACGATGTCGTCCAGGCTGCGTGCGGGATCGCCGACGTCCAGGGCGGGGCGGGTGAGCCGGTCTATGTCCGGACCGTGGTCGCGGACAAGACGGTGGCGCTGATGGGTCTCGCCGCGATCAATGCCGCGTTGCTGGGGGTGCAGCGGACCGGCCGGGGCCGGAGCGTGGAGATCCCGATGTTCGAGACGATGGTGTCGTTCACGCTGCTCGAGCAGCAGAACGCCCGGGTGCTCGACCCGCCGGCCGGTCCGGCCGGGTATGCGCGGACGTCATCACCGCACCGCAGGCCCTACGCCACGTCCGACGGTCACCTCGGGGTCGTGGTCTACACCGACCGCCAGTGGTTGTCGTTCTTCGCGCTGATCGACCGGCCCGACCTGGCGCGCGACGAGCGGTTCTCCACGATCACCGGTCGTACCGAGCACATCGACGAGCTCTACGCCCTGCTCGCGGAGGTGCTGCCCACCCGGTCGAGCGCCGAGTGGATCGCGGTGCTGGGTGCGGCGGGCATCCCGGTCCAGCCGGTGCTGGGTCCCGACGACCTGTTCGACGACCCCCACCTCGCCGCGGTCGGGATGTTCGAGGGGGTCGAGCACCCCGACGAGGGCGCCCTGGTGCTGCCCCGGCTGCCGGTGACCGTCGACGGTGCGCTGCCGGCGCGGGTCCGGGGCGCCCCCCGCCTGGGGGAGCACGGTCCCGCCGTCCTGGCCGAGGCCGGTTTCGACGAGCACGAGATCACCGCGTTGGCCGGGTCGGGCGCGATGGTCGTCCCGGACCGGGAGGAGGTGCGTGACGGCGATCAGGCTGTGGGAGGGGCCCGAGCTGAGTGACACACCGAGTGACGATGACGGCACGACGGAGCGGACGGCCACGACCTGGCCGCCGGGCCGTCCACGGCGCCGCCGGCGAGGGCGGCACCGCCGAGCTCGCGGCGGTCACCAGCGCAGCGGCGGCCGGGGGTTTCGCAGCCGGAGCCTCGTTCGTCACCTGATGATTAACTTGGTGCTCCTGCCGGTGAGTGTGCTCGCGCGACGTGCGAGTCGGAACGATGATCGAACGGTCACCGGGTCAAGCGACGGGGATTGACGTGGACGCGGATGTGATCGTGGTGGGCGCGGGGCTGGCCGGGTTGGTGGCGACGGCCGAGCTGGCTGATGCGGGCCGGCGGGTCGTGGTCGTCGACCAGGAGGGTGAGCAGAACCTGGGTGGGCAGGCGTTCTGGTCACTCGGCGGGTTGTTCCTGGTCGACAGCCCCGAGCAGCGCCGGTCGGGTATCAAGGACTCCCACGCCCTGGCGACACAGGACTGGTTGGGCACCGCGACGTTCGACCGCGGTGTGGACGACCCGGTGGGTGAGGACTACTGGGGCAGCCGCTGGGCGCACGCGTACCTGGAGTTCGCCGCCGGGGAGAAGCGGTCGTGGCTGCACGCGCAGGGGCTGCGCTGGATCCCGCTGGTGGGCTGGGCAGAGCGGGGCGGCTACCTGGCCGATGGGCATGGCAACTCCGTGCCGCGGTTCCACACCACCTGGGGTACCGGCCCCGGCGTGCTCGCCCCGTTCGTGCGCCGCGTGCGCGCCGCCGAGGCCGCGGGGCGGGTGCGGTTCGCCTTCCGCCACCGCGTCGACACGCTGCTGACCACCGACGGTGCCGTCGACGGAGTCGGCGGTGCCGTGCTCGAACCCACCGACGTCGCTCGTGGTGCGCGCAGCTCCCGCACCGAGACCGGCCAGTTCGAGCTGCACGCCCCCGTCGTGCTCGTCACCTCCGGCGGCATCGGCGCCAACCACGACCTCGTCCGCGCCAACTGGCCCACCCGCCTCGGCGCCGCGCCCAAGCAGATGATCTCCGGGGTGCCCGGGCACGTGGACGGGCGCATGCTGGCCATCGCCGAGCAGGCCGGCGGCCGGCTGGTCAACCGCGACCGCATGTGGCACTACACCGAAGGCATCCGCAACTGGAACCCGATCTGGGACAACCACGGCATCCGGATCCTGCCCGGCCCCTCCTCGATGTGGTTCGACGCCCGCGGCCGCCGCTTCCCCACCCCGAACTTCCCCGGCTTCGACACCCTCGGCACCCTCAAGGCCATCGGCGACACCGGCTACGACTACTCCTGGTTCGTCCTCACCCAGAAGATCATCGAGAGGGAGTTCGCGCTCTCCGGGTCGGAGCAGAACCCCGATCTGACCGGTAAGGACATCAAGCTGACGCTGGGCCGGGTCCGGGCCGGAGCGCCAGAACCGGTCGAGGCGTTCAAGCGCCACGGCGCCGACTTCGTCGTCGCCGATACCCTCGACGAGCTCGTCGCCGGGATGAACGAGATCGGTGACGAGCCGCTGATCGACCTGACCGAGCTGCGCCGCCAGATCGTGGCCCGCGACCGCGAGATGGACAACCCTTTCGCCAAGGATCTGCAGGTGATGGCCATCCACAACTCGCGGCGCTCCGTGACCGAGCGCCTGGCCCGCACCGCCGCCCCGCACAAGATCCTCGACCCGAAGGCCGGCCCGCTGATCGCGGTGCGGCTCAACATCGTCACCCGTAAGACCCTCGGCGGCCTGCAGACCGACCTGTCCGGTCGGGTCCAGTCCACCTCCGGCGCGCCCGTGCCCGGTCTCTACGCCGCCGGTGAGGTCGCCGGGTTCGGCGGAGGCGGCGTGCACGGCTACCGCTCTCTCGAAGGCACGTTCCTGGGCGGGTGCATCTTCTCCGGCCGCCAGGCCGGCCGGGCGATCGCTGCGGGCTCCGCGGCATGACCGGCAAGCTGCGCAGCGCGCGCCTCCTGCTCACCGAGCTCGGTACCCCGTCCCTGCAGCCGTGGCGCCATCTCTTCCGCGACGACCGCCCCGTCCCACCGGGCCGGCTGCGTGCGGTGTTCCGCGGCGTGTCGACCGTCCTGCTCGACAACGGCGACACCGCTGCGCTCACCGACGGCTTCTTCAGCCGGCCCAACATCGTCTCGACCCTCGCCCGGCCGATACGACCCGACGCCCGCCGCATCAGCGCCGCGCTGCACCGAGCCGGCATCACCCAGCTCGCTGCCGTGTTCGTCGCCCACTCCCACTTCGACCACGCCCTCGACGCCCCCCGCGTCGCCGCCCGCACCGGCGCCCAGCTGCTCGGCTCGGAACCCACCGCCCAGATCGCCGCCGGCTACGACTTCCCCGCGCACCGGATGACCGTCGTCACCCCCGGTCGACCGCTGCAGTTCGGGGTGAGCACGACATCCTGGAACCCGAGGAACGTCGACGCGTCATCCAACGCCCATGTCGGTCACCACCAACGTGTCCCTGTCCGGGCACCGCATCCGCCTCGACGCGCCGGGCAGCAACTTCCGGCGCCTCCCGGTCGTCAGGGCAGCTTCGCGACGGTCAGGAGGACCGCCGAGTCCTCGAGGGCCTCCAGGCTGTGCCGGGCGTCGGGCACGATCAGCAGGTCACCCGAGCGGCCCTCCCACGACAGCTCCCCGCTGCGCAGCCGTACCCGGCCCCGCAGCACGTGCACCGTGGCCTCGCCCGGGTTCTCGTGCTCGGCCAGACCCGAACCTTTGATCATCCCGATCACGGTCTGGCGCAGCACCTTCTCGTGCCCCCCGTACACGGTGTCCGCGGTGTGACCCCCACCCGCGTCGGCCGCGGCCGTGAGCTGCTGCTGGGCGAGCGCATCCAACGAGATCCTCTGCATACGAGCCGTCCTCCATCGACGTGGCTGTCGTTCCGGTCGGCCGGGCCGGTGTGACGACCCACCATCGGGCAGGTGCGACAACGGCGGTCGTGCCGGGCAGCACCGCCCGGACGACTCGTCGGCGGGGATCTCCATCAGCTGGTGCCGGGCTCGTCGAGCAGCTCCGCGAGCACGACGGCCTCGCTGATCTCCGCATTCTTGGTGGCGGTCAGCAGGGTGACCGGCTGATCGGTGGCCAGCTCGCGCAGGTGCGCCAGCGCCTCGGCGCGCAGCGGATCGGTGAGCTCAGCGCGGTAGCGACGACCGAACTCGGCGAACAGGGCCGGGTCGTGGCCGTACCACTTGCGCAGCACCGTGGACGGGGCGATGTGCTTGCACCACTCGTCGAGATCGGCCTTGTCCTTGGACAACCCCCGTGGCCAGATCCGGTCGACCAGGACCCGAACCCCGTCGTCGGGGGTGCGCTGCTCATACACCCGTCCCACCTTGACCTGGCCTGTGTTCGGCATCGCCTGGCTCCTCGGAAGTCCGGTGGGATGATCGGCCGCCCGCCGTCGGTGGGAGGGGAGGGCGGCCGGATGCGTACCCGGGAGATGACCGCCCTCGTTCTCCCACCTCGACCAGGCCGGGTCGGACCCGGCGGGAACGACGTCCGCGGCGGTCACGCGAGATACCCGCGACACCCGGACGTGCATCCGCGTTCGACCATCCGGATCGGCATCGCACACCCCACAGCGCGTTCGACGGTGACGCCGGGGTCCGGGGCGTTGACGATTTCCCCGATGCTACCCCTGGCGCCGCGCCGGCGCCGGTGTTCCTTCAACGCGCGCAGGTGCCGTGGCCCGGCCGTGGCCAGCGGGTCACGGGTGCTGCCGTAGGCGGCGCCGGGTGATGCCTCCACGTCGCAACAGGGGGTCTACGGCTCTGCCTGGTCGTGGCCGAGCAGCGCGGGCCAGGCCCGGTGCACGACGGCGGCGAGGGGAACGGCGATGATCGCGCCGATGATCCCGGCCAGAACCGTGCCGATCACCAGGGCCAGTCCGATCGCCAGTGGGTGCAGCCGCACGTAGCGCCCGACGATCATCGGCTGGTACAGGTGGGCTTCGAGCTGGTCCTCCACGGCGATCACGGCGAGCAGGATCAGGGTGGGAACCCAACCCAGCGCGCTGAGCGTGACCAGGGCGGCGATGCCGCCGGCGACGAGGGTCCCGATGATGGGGATGAAGCTGCCGATGAACACCAGGATGGCCAGCGGCAGCGGAAGGGGGGTGCCGAGCAGCAGCAGGGTGACGCCGATGACCACGGTGTGGACGACCGCGATCACCGCGGTACCGCGGATGTAGCCGCCCAGCGCGGTCCAGGCCCGGTGTCCGGCCCGGTCGGTCCGGGTCCGCGCACGAGAAGTGAACGGGGTCAGGAGCCAGCTCCAGATGCGCTCGCCGTCGGAGAGCAGGAAGAAGGTGATGAACAACGTCAGGACGAGGCTCGTCGCGAACTCGAACAGGTAGCCGGCCCCGGTGGTTGCGATCGCGACGGCCTGGCCTCGGTTGCTGTGCAACCAGTTGGTGATCGTGGTGTCGATGCCGAGCAGTTGGCTCCTACCTGCGGCGCTGGAGGTGCTGGTGGCCAGGGCGTCGCGGATCTGGTGCACGGTGGTGAGGAGCTGGTCGACCAGGGCGGGGATCTGCGGCGCGGCGCGCAGCGCCACGACGTAGCCGACACCGGCCAGGATCGCCGCGGCCACCACCAACGTCAGCCCCGCGGCGGCCACCGCGGGCAGCACCCGCCGCAACATGGCGGTCAACGGGCGCAGCAGTGCGGTCAGCAGCAGCGCCGCGATCAGCGGCACCACGACCAGATGGAGCAGGGCCAGGACCTGCACCCCGGCGTAGGCGGTGACCCCGACCAGAAGCAGCCGCCACGACCAGCCGACCGCAACCGACAGCACGTGTGGGATGCCGACGCTCGCACCCATCCGGGCCCACGGTGCGTTCGTCCACGTGGGAGAGACACCGCCGGGCCCCCGCGGCGCACCATCGTCGCCTACCGGCGTCCCCGTTCCCGCACCGGTCTCCGGCCCGGCTGCCCCGGGCGCGTTGTTCACCGGCTCGCTCGTTGCCGACGCGGCGGTTGCCGGCGGGGCGCCGTCGCTGTCGCCGACGTCAGGCTGGTTCGGGGCGGTGGTCTGGTTCCGGGTCCCGGCCGCGGAGTCATGGGCGGGGTCTCCTTCGTCGTGTAGCAGCGGAGAGCGGGCCAGCAGCACGGTGCTGGCGCCGATCAGGACCGCGCCGACGACGGCCCCGGCGATCCAACCGCCGGTCCGGACGTGCTCGCCGAACACCGCGATGCCCAACCCGAACGCGACGATCGGGTTGGCCAGGGTCAGCGCGGGCTGGGAGGCGACCAGCCGGCCGGCCTGCATGGTCTTCTGCAGGGTGAGGAAGAACAACGGGCCGATCACGATCAGCAGGTAGGTGTGCCAAGCGGTGAACACCCCGGCCAGGCCCGCCACCGCGTAGTCGCGGGTGATGACGGCGATGAGGGCCGCGGTGAGCCCGAAACCGACCCCGGTGGCGATGCCGAGGAACGCGGCACGCCGCGAGTGTCGGCTGCGGTGGCCGATCACGAGGAACCCGGCGGCGACCGCGAGTGTGACGCCGATCGCGAGCACGGACACCGCGGTGGGGGTGGCGCGCGGATCGCCCCCGGCGGGTTGCAGACAGTAGAGCATCAGTCCCAGCCCCACGGTCATCCCGGCGATCGCGATCCACTCCCGCGCATGCAGTCCGTTACGGAACACCGCTGCGGCCAGCAGCAACGTGAAGGCCAGTTCCAGCACCAGGATCGGCTGGACGAGCGCGATCGGCCCGGTGGCCAACGCCCCGGCCTGCAGGAGAACACCCAGGATGATCGACGCGATCCCGGCGAACCACACCGGCTTGTGGGCCAGCGACCAGATCATCGCCCACACCGAGGCCGGGCCGTCCCCGCCGGGTTCGGTGCGGGCGGCCTTACGCTGCAACACCGACGCGGCGGCGTTGGCCACGGCAGCCAGCACCACGAGCACGACACTCAGCCACATGCCGGGCCTCGGTCCTTCCGCTGCTGGGCGCCGGGCCCAGGGCAACCCGACGGGAACCCCGTCCCGATCCATGGACCTGCGATCCACACACTGGTGGCGCCGGTGTCGTCACCGTCGTGGTCAGCCGGATCGAGCCGGCCCGCGGCGACGCGGGCCAGGATCGGCATCCTCGTGCCATCGGCGAGGACGACGACCACGGCTAGGACGCCGAGGCCGGTCCGACCGCCGACGATCTGCGCGACCAGCGCGTCGTGGGTGCCGAAGTACTGCTGCACGGTCACATCCGTCCTCGCAACGAATCGGGGCACGTCATCTCGGTGCCCGCTCTCGCCGGCGGCCATGGTGCGGTCCGAGCCGGAAGGTCACCATCTGCGCGGCCTCGTGCTGGAGATACCCACTTCAGCGATGCGCAATCACAAGCATTGCCTCTCAGCACGGAATCGGGCGATCCGAAGCCGCCCGTGCGGTGTTCCCGGGCCCGCCCGAACCTCTCGGGACGGTGCCGTCCCCGCCGGTGCGCGGCCCGGTCGGCGCGCAGCCGCCGCAGGTCCTTGCTGGACGCGAGCAGGCCCAGCAGGGCGAACTCCGCGAGAGGCCCGGCGTGCACCCCACGGGAGCTGGTGACGGTCACCCTCGCCGGCTCGTGGGATACCTGGCACAACCGGGATCCCCGCGATGGTCGCCCGGGTAGCGCGCCGGCGGCAGCAGGTCATGGTCGGTGTGCACCTCGTCACCGGGCACAGCGGCGATCCGTGCCGTCAGGTGGTCCTCCAGCGGAGTCGCGATCGCCACCGGCGCCGTCATGCGTGGCCTCCTCTCCCGACCGGGTTACGCGAGTATCGGGGTGTACGGGTTCGTGTTCTGGCTGCCGACGATCGTCACGGCGGCGTCCGGGGGCCGCGCAACCCTCGCCGCCGACCGCGGTGGTCGTCGAGGGCGCGCGGCGGGGCGTCCCCGTGGTGGTCTCCCGGCGGGCGATGACCCACCTCAGCGCTTGACGAGGGCAAAGCGCACGTTCATGCTCCCTACAAGCAATGCGTTATCGCAACTATTGTTTGTGGGGGTGGTTCGGTGTCAGCTCGGTTCCGAGCCCGCGGCGGGCACGCGGCCCACATCGACCCGGATCACGCCCGGTCACACCGCACCCAAAGGAGGCAGTCGAGCAGTTCCGCGGTCGGGGGATCTCATTTCCCGGCCGCAGTTCACGGGGACGTCGCAGGGCAGAAACGAATCCTGAGGAGCTTGACATGACCGCAGTGGATACTGGTGACCCGGGCCGCAGGGCCTCGGCCGCACACTCGTTGGATGTGGAGGAGCCGCTGACTCCCGAGGTGGTGCCGAGCCCGTTGAGCGGCGACCCGCTGCTGCTGGCGCTGCCGACGTTCGCCGTCGGGGCGATCGGGCTGGGGCTGTACCTGTGGGGCTACATCCCCAGCGGGGGCATGCTGGCCATCCTGGGAATCGTCGCCGGCCTCGGTGTCGGGGCCGGTTCGGTCTGGGCGGCGGCGCTCGGGCAGAGCGCGGTGGCGGGGATCCTCGGGGTCTTCTCCGGATTCTACGTGAGCTTCACCGTGCTGGTGCTGGGCCTGACACATGGCTGGTGGGGCATCAATGCCGCCGACCCGGCCAACGCCACGATCGTGGTGCACACCCAGGCGACGTTCCTGATCGCGTTCCTGGTCTTGTTCGTGGCCATCACCCTGACCACCCTGCGGCTGTTCATGGCCTTCACCGTGTTGATGGTGCTGGTGGACATCACGGTGGTGTTGGTGCTGCTCGGGGTGCTCAACGGCTCCACCGGGCTGTTGCAGGCCGGCGCGATCGGGGTGTGGGCGTTCGTCGCGGTCGGGCTCTACATCTGGGCGGCGCAGATGTCGGTGGGCACGGGCGGAAAGCCGATGGCGCTGGGCAAGCCGATCATCACCTGACCCGGCCCGGGGCCGTGGCCCACGGCGTTGTCGCCGATCGCGGCCGGGCCGGCCATCGCTGGCCGGCCCGGCCGCCATTCCCGCGATGACGCAGGCGTGCTGGGGGCACGCGATCAGGTATCTCCGCGATCGGTCACGACCCGGGGGATCACCAGTGGGGACCTCGTTGCTCAGCCGCGTTCCAGGTCGCGGAGCGCGCCATCCCCGTGGGGCCGACGCCGGCGTTCCGTGGCCGGGCCCTGCCCGAGGAGGAGCCACCTGCGCGGGCTCCTGCCGTACAGGGCAGGCGGTGCACTCGACCGGTGCCGATACCGGGACACGTTCCGCAACATTTGGCGGTACGCAACGTCTGGGTGCAAACTGGTGCGGTGAGTACGAAGGGTGATGAATTGGCCCAGCCCATCATCGATCATATGTCCGATGACGTTGAAGCGGTGATGCTGGCCGCCCGGGTCCTGGTCGCGGTCAGTGCCCAGTCGGTGGCCGCGGTCGAGGACGAGGTCACACTGCCGCAGTTGCGCGTCCTGGTGATGGTGGCCAGCCGAGCCGAACTCAACCTGGGCAGCATCGCGGCCGGGCTGGGTGTGCACCCGTCCAACGCGACAAGGGCGGTTGATCGGCTGGTCAAGGCCGGGTTGCTCGACCGGCGCGACGACCCGACCGATCGCCGCAACCTGGTTCTGGAGCTGACGTCGGCCGGTCACAGCCTGGTCGAGCGGGTGATGAACGACCGCAGGGCGGCGATCGCGGACATCCTGACGCGGATGCCGGCGGCCCGACGGCGCTCGCTCGTCCCGGTCTTGCGCTCGTTCGCCGCGGCGGGCGGCGAGGTGCCCGACGACGCGGCCTGGTCGCTGGGCTGGACCACGGATTGACCAGGGCGCCACGGGTCTGTCCGGGTCACCCCGGACCGGCCGGCCGGACCGGCCGCCCGGCCCGGCCGCCCGGGTGGTCATCCCACTTGGTCCTTCGGTCCTGTAGCGGCAGTGGCACGCGGTCCGGTCGGAACGGTCGGTGACTGCCTCCTCCGACCGGCTCGCCATCGCCATCGGGATGCGGTGATGATGCGTTCGCGGTGGTGCTCCTCGGCCAGGTCGCGCAGTCGTCCGTCGAGGAGGTGGTCGGCGGTGATCAGGCCCAGCAGCGTGCCGGGATGGTCACGGTCGACCACGGGCGCGGCGCTCACCCCGTTCTCGGCGAAGCGGGACGCCACCGTGCGAAGCGTGTCGTCGGCGTGGACGACCAGTGGATTCCGCACGAGGATCGAAGCGGTGCTCGCGTCGGGGTCGCTGCAGTCGAGGATGGCCTGGCGGGGTGCCACGCCGGCCAGGTGACCGTTCTCGTCGAGCACAGGGAACAGCCGCTGCAGCGGATTCCCGGCCCGTGCGGAGTTGGGGTTGCCGGGCCGGGGCACGGTGGCGAGCAGGAGTGGCGGGGGTGGTGGCAGGGGATCGCTCACGCCGAGCATGGCCGGTCCGGGGTGCATGACCTCGGTGGCGAGGAGCACCTCGAGCGGGTCCACCTCATATTCGCGCGAGAGGTGGTAGCCGCGCCGGGCGATCTTCTCGGTCAGGACCGAGCGACGCAGCAGCAGCGCCGAGACGCCGTAGGCGGTGCTGGACACGACGAGCAGTGGGAGCAGGGCGCTCCAGGCGTGAGTCAGCTCGAGGGCGAACACGATCCCGGTCAACGGGGAGCGCATCACCCCGCCGACCACTGCGGCGAGCCCGATCAGCGCCCAGAACCCCGGGCCGGTGTCGGGGAACACGGTTCCCTCCAGCGCCCCGAGCGCCGCACCGATCATGAAGGTCGGGGCGAGGACACCTCCGGAGGTACCCGACCCCAACGACAGTCCCCAGATCAGGCTCTTCACCACCAGGATGCCGAGGATCAGCGACATGGCGGCCCGTCCGCTGAGCAGGTCGGCGATCACGTCGTAGCCGACGCCGAGCGCGCGCGGTTCGATCAGGCCGCCGATACCGATGATCAGGCCGCCGATCGCGGGCCACCACATCCAGTGCACCGGAAGACGGGCGAAGGTGTCCTCGGAGAAGTACACCAGCGCCGTCACGGCGACGGCGAGGAGCCCGCCGAGCACCCCGGCGGCGACGCACAACAGCTCGGACAACGGGCCCGGGTGCAGGGTGGCGGGATCGATCGGGAAGATCGGAGCGGTGCCCAGCAGGGCCCCGCGGACGACCGTGGCGACGGTGACCGCTGCGGCGACGGGCAGGAAGCTACGTGGCCGCCACTCGAACAGCAGCAGCTCGACGGCCAGCAGGACCGACGCGAGCGGGGCGTTGAAGGTGGCGGCCATCCCGCTCGCCGCGCCGGCCACCATCAGCGCCTTGCGTTCGTCGGCGCTCAGGTGCAGCCCCTGCGCCAGCAACGACCCGATCGCCCCGCCGGTCATGATGATCGGACCCTCGGCCCCGAACGGGCCACCGGTACCGATGGCGACCGCGGCGGAGACCGGTTTGAGGACCGCGACCCGGGGCTCGACGCGGCTGCGTCGCATGAGAATGGCCTCGATCGCCTCGGGCATGCCGTGACCGCGGATCTTCTCCGAGCCGTAGCGGGCCATCACCCCCACGACCAGCCCGCCCACGACCGGGGCCCCCAACACCAACCACGCCGGGGCGTGCGCCGCCCCGGGCGCGCTGAGGGCGGTCGAAACGCGTGTGTAGAACACCAGGTTGGTGATCAGACCGATCAACCGCAGCAGCGCCCACGCCACCACCGCACTGACCGCACCGATCGGCACCGCCCACGCGATGATGAACAGCACCCGCGGGGTCAGGGTGAAATCCGCCAGGTGGGTCAGGCGCGCCGCCGGTGTCGGCCCGTCACCTTCTTCGATGCGCGTCATCTGCTCCACCTCACGGGGATGGCGATCCCGAGTCCGGGGATCGCCGCCCCGGTGTCGGGGCTGCCGGCCGACAGCCGAGCCCGTCCACGACCGCAATCGGTAGAGCGCTCAGCCCGCCGCCCGCCCCTACATCCTGTCCGCATTGTCCTCCGACCGTCCTGCGTAAAGGCAATGATTGCGATAACCTACGTGGCCGGCAAGTCTGGAGGCGGGGACGTGACCAGCACAACTCGGCGCCGGTAGGTTCGTCGCGGTCCGGTCCGGCGATGCGCCACGTCGGGCCATGATCGGTGCCGACCGCACGGTCGCCGTCGAGGCACTGATCGGAGGGGAGGCTCTGTGATCGTCACACGGTTGTTGCTGACCCCCATCTGTCATGTCGCGCCCCCCGGGATTCCCGGCGACGTCGTCCGGGTGAGCGACGGCGGGGTCGAGATCTATCTGCTTCCCGACGAGTTCGCCGCCCACACCGAGGTGTCCCTCCGTGCGAGGCTCGCCCAAGGGCAGAGCACAGGCTGCGACGCAGATGACGGCACGAGGAGTGCTACCGCTGGATCCACCGACCAGGACGGTGGTCACCGGTCCGGCGCGTAGTCCGCGTGGCGACCGGAGCGGGTTCGCGCGGTCCCTGTCGTGACATGTCCGATGGCGGGTGTGGCTACCGTGGTCCGGATTCGGTCGGTCCGTCGGTCCGTTCCGCGTGCCGGGCGATCCACAACGACAGTGCGGCAAGGGGGAGCTCGACGGCCAGCGCGAGAGACAGCGACGCGACGAACGGCCAGCCCGGTGCGGCCGTGGTGCAGTCGAACCAGGCGTCGATGACGAGAAGCGTCGCGGTCGTGGTGGCCGTGATCGGGATCCAGGTGGAGCGACGGGTCGCGAACCAGGCGGTCAGGGCCAGGGACGACGCCTCGGCCAAGTCGAGGCCGACCCAGGCGAGGCGCCAGTGGTGGGCCTGGGTGCGAGTCGGTAGTGACACTGCGAGCCAGCCGATCCACGGAAGCAGGCACACGCTCAGCACGATGAAGACGGGCGCCACCCAGCGCGGGACCGGCGTCGTCGAGATGACCTCTGCCGTCGATCCCGGACGGGAGCGCTTCCCGCGGCGGGTGTTGCGGTCCGGACCTTCAGGCCAGCTCGTCACGTCTCATCCCCCCTCGGACCGGTGCTCGCGGCGCGACGACGGACGCGACGTCCAGGACCGTGGCCACGGAGCTTCCCGCAGTTCACCGGCGCAGCAGCTCAACGGGGTAGCGGTCGTGCCGGTGGGGATGCGGAAGGTCCGAGGATCACGTCGCCTCCATCGGACGCGGTCCACCGGGAGCCGGCCCGGGCGTCGTGGGTGTGGGGGGTGTGGGGGGTGGCGCGAACCCACAGCGCCAGCAGTGGTCGGTCTCCTCGGCGGTGGGCATGGCACCGCATTCCGGACACAGCTGGTGCAGCCAGCAGACCGGGTCACCACCCTGTCCGTCGCCGGCATCGTGGCGCGGGTGTTCCACAGGATCAGCGACCGGCGACATCGACCGTCACCGGGACCGTGGATCGTCGTCGGGGTGGGTCTCGCGGGCGACGGCGCTGCCGGCGAGCTCGGAGGGTGCGGTGTGGCCACCCACGTGCGCCTCCTCGCGGAAACGCTCCACCAGGTGCGGGTAGTGCAGCTCGAACGCCGGACGCTCCGACCGGATCCGGGGCAGCTCGGTGAAGTTGTGCCGCGGCGGCGGGCAGGACGTGGCCCACTCGAGCGAGTTGCCGAAGCCCCACGGGTCGTCGACCGTGACGACCTTGCCGAACCGGTAGGATTTGAAGACGTTCCAGATGAACGGCAGCGTCGAGGCCCCGAGCACGAACGCCCCGATGGAGCTGATCGTGTTGAGCGTGGTGAAGCCGTCGGTGGGCAGGTAGTCGGCGTAGCGGCGGGGCATGCCGATGTTGCCCAGCCAGTGCTGCACCAGGAACGTGAGGTGGAAACCGACGAACGTGAGCCAGAAGTGGACCTTGCCCA
>Ga0209933_1000142_pt1 | contig 190489 bp, 186 predicted proteins | sample ThiBiot_300_biof_FD_183944 | JGI IMG/M metagenome (GOLD analysis project Ga0209933, IMG submission 183944) | Wastewater bioreactor microbial communities from Cape Town, South Africa - Thiocy_cont_300_biof (SPAdes) | ecosystem: Engineered > Bioremediation > Thiocyanate > Unclassified | place... | reverse complement strand
CAGCGGCTCATGGTCAAGGCGACGCCGTGCAAGGTGATCACCATGGAGTGCGGCCACTCGCCCTTCTTCAGCAACCCCGAAGAGCTGGTCGAGCACCTCGAGGCGATCGCAGCGGCCTGAGGCCGAATGCCGAGATTTCCGGAACGGCACTTACTGGATCGCGGGCCTTGAGGCCCGCGATCCAGTAAGTCCTTAGTCGAAGAACGCGAAAGCCCGCGCCTCGATGCTCTGGCGCGGCCGGGCGTTGGCCGGTGAGGTCGGGTCGTCGAAGGCGGAGTGCAGCGAGAAACGGGCGCGGCCGTCTTTCAGCGAGTCGTAGCACTTGATCAGGATCGCCTCGTCGCGCGTCATCGCCGGGAAATAGTGCCAGCGGTGGTCGGCGTTGTAGACGCCCTGATAGATCTCGCCGGTGCGATCGACATAGACCAGGTCGCAGATCGCCAGATCGCGCGGCGCGATGCTTTCGGAATCGACGAAGCCCAACGGTGACATCTCGATCGGGGCATGATCGATGTTGCGCCACACATTGTACTCGGCAAACCGCTTCTTCAGCCGGGCCTCGGCCTCGTCGGGCGGCAGCAGATCGCGCACGCGCTGCGGCCCCGACTTCTCCGTGTAGTCGTTGTGCACGCTGCGGACCGGTGTGCGCAGGCCGCGTTCGAGGGCACGGTCGGCCGCGCGGACGGTATGGTCGAAGACCACGACCTTGGCGGCACCGGTCTCGCGTTTGATCAGCGCTTCGACCTCTGCATGGTAGCGGGTCCGCACCTCGTCTTCGTCTAGGAAGTCGCGCATCGCGGTCTCGTGCTTCACAAGGACGAAGGCCTGGCGGTCGAGCGAGAGTTTATGAGCGAACGGGCGCGCATCGTGGATACGCACTACGAAGTCGCGGTAGTTGCCTTCGCGCCGGGCGAGCCCGGTGCCGGGTGGCGGATTGTAGGTGACCGGCTTGATGCTGAGGTCGGCGAGATACTGGACCGGCGCCTCGACCCAGGCCGCGACCGGCGGTCGGACGTGGCTGGCAGGGCTGGCGGTTCGAACGTCAGGCATGATCGCACCCGTGTCTGGCTTGCCCTAATGACATCGTCAGGGAAATACCGGGTTCAAGCCCCGAAGGCTCATGAGAAGACCTCATGAGCCCACGACGAAATGGGGCGTAACGCACTGTGACGCGCGAGGGTCAGCGATAGAGCTTGTCGATCAGGGCGGCGCCCAGCCCCACCTTGTCGTAGTGCGCCTTGCACAAGGCAATGTACTGATGAACGTCGAAATAGCCGTCGGGCTCGCCCTTCTCGTCCAGCCAGATCAGCGGCCCCTTCACGATGAAGAACACCTTCATCGGATCGGGGTGCTCGTGCGCCACCAGCGTGTGCGCCTCACCCGGCGTTTCGTAGACGAAGTCGCCTTTAGTGGCCGTCCAGTCGTGCTCGAGATAGCTCCACTTGCCGGAGATCGTGTAGGCGAAGACCTCGTGCGGATGATAGTGGCGGTTCACCAGGCCTGCCGCCTTGGCCATCAGGATGTCGCACCACTTGTTCTGGCTGGGCGAGATCCAGAGCGGCCGCGACATCACCGTCTCGGTGAAGGGAACGTAGTAACGCTCGTCTTCGGTCGCCGCATCGGCGGTGTAGACCTCGGGCAGGGCATCGGGCTGGAAGACCTTCTCGATGGGTTTGAGATCGCGCCAGAATTCCATCCCTTCCTCCTTTGTCGGGTTCTTCAGATGTGCATGCCGCCGTCCGCCATCACCACGCTGCCGGTCGTGAAGGCACTCTGGTCGGAAGCAAGGAACAGGACCGATCGCGCGACCTCGTCGGCACCGGCATGGCGGCCGAGCGGAATCACCGAATCGAGGAACTTGCCGGCGTCGGTGCCCAGTGCCACGCTGAGGCCGCTTTCGACCTCGCGCTGGAAGCCGTTGTCGATCGGCCCCGGCGCCACGACATTGACCCGGATGCGACGGGCCGCCGCCTCCTTGGCGACGGTGCGCATCAGGCCGATCAGTCCGTGCTTGGAGGCGGCATAGGCCGCGATGCCGGGATCGCTGGTCACGCCGACCACGCTCGATGTCATGACGATGCTGCCGCCGTCGCGCATCTGCGGCAGGGCGTACTTGCAGGCGAGGAAGGAGCCCTTGAGGTTCACGGCCATCACGGCGTCGAAGATCTCTTCCGGATACTCCGTTACCGGCCGGATGACGCCGCTGATGCCGGCATTGCTGAACAGCACGTCGATCGGCCCCCAGCGGGCGACCGTCGCGTTCACATAGGCGGCCGTGTCACGGCTGCTGGCGACATCTGCCAGCATGGCGGTGGCACGCCCCTCGGGGAGCGTCTTGAGGGCGTCGTTCAGCCTGTCGCGGTCGCGATCGACCAGCATGACCCGCGCGCCCTCCTCGACGAAGCGCCGGACGCTGGCCAGCCCCAGGCTGCCAGCGGCGCCGGTGACGATGCAGGTCTTGTTCTCGAGGAGGCCCATTTTCCCTTATCCCTGCCCTGGCTTTGCGCCGCCGAGATAGGCGCGTTGCACGGCGGGATCGCGCACCAGGTCGGCCGCCCGCCCCGCACCAACCACCCTGCCATTCTCGATCAGATAGCCGCGGTCGGCGATGGCCAGGCTGCGTTTGGCGTTCTGCTCGACCAGCAGCACCGAGATGCCGTCGCCACGGATCCGCTCCAGGGCACGAAACAGCTCGCCACACAGCAGCGGCGAGAGGCCGAGCGACGGCTCGTCGAGCAGCAGGTATTCCGGCGCCGACATCAGCGCCCGGCCGATCGCCACCATCTGCTGCTCGCCGCCGCTCATGGTCCGCGCGGTCTGGTCGAGTCGTTCGGCGAGCCGAGGGAACAACGCCAGGACGCGGGCGCGATTATTTTCCTCCGCGGCACGGGCACGCCGGGCAAAGGCGCCCAGCAGCAGGTTTTCCCGCACCGTCAGGTCGCCGAAGATGCCGCGGCCCTCGGGCACCAGGGCAAGTCCGGCCTCGACGACGGCATGGGCCGGCAGGCCGACCAGATCACGGCCGGCCAGGGCCACGCGGGTGCCCGGTCCCGGGGGCAACAGGCCGGCCACCGCCTTCAGGAGCGAAGACTTGCCGGCGCCGTTGGCGCCCAGCACCACCACGATCTCGCCGCCCCCGACCTCGAGGCCGATATCGTCGACCGCGCGATGCTTGCCGTACTGGACGGAGAGATGGGCGATCTCAAGCATCGCCGTCGTCGCCCAGATAGGCCCGCACCACTTCGGGATCGGCCAGCACCTGTTGCGGCAGGCCCGAGGCGATCAGCCGGCCGGTATTCATCACCAGCAGGCGGCCGCATAGCGACCGGATGGCGTCCATGACGTGCTCGACCAGCAGGATGGTGATGCCCTGGTCGCTCAGGCCGCGGATCAGCGCGATCCCCTGCTTGAGCTCGGTCGGGTTGAGGCCGGCCAGCCATTCGTCGAGCAGCAGCAGCTCGGGCTTCAGCGCCAGCGCGCGCGCCAGTTCCAGTCGCTTCTGGTCGATATAGGTGAGCTCCCCCGGCAGTGTGTCGCCCGCCTGGCCGAGGCCGACCCGATCGAGCAGCTCGTTCGCGGTCGTTCGCGCCCCGGCGCCCCAGGCGCGGTCACGCCCAAAGGCCAGGCCGGTCAGGACATTGTCGCGGCAGGACAGCGACCCCAGGGGCCGTACGAGCTGGAAGGTGCGCGCCATCCCCAACTGCGCGATGCGATGCGCCGGAAGGCGGCCGATCGCCTGTTCCCTGAAGGTGATGCGGCCCGAATCGGCCTTGAGGGCGCCGGAAAGCAGATTGAGCACCGTCGTCTTGCCCGACCCGTTGGGGCCCAGGAGGCCGACCACCTCCCCCGGCGCGATGGAGAAGGACAGCGCGTCGACCGCCACCAGCCCGCCGAAGCGGCGAGTCAGCCCCTCGACGGCGAGCAGGGCGTTCATGCCGGCCGCCGCACAGTCTGTTCGACCAGTCCGACGATGCCGCGCGGGATGGCGTAGACGATCAGGATGAAGACCAGCCCGACCATGATGCTGAAATGATTGGGGAAGCGCGCCAGCAGGAACTCGAACAGCAACGCCAGCGGCACGACGCCCAGCACCGGGCCATAGAGCCGGTGGACGCCGCCCAGCAGCGCCATGATCAGGACCGTGAAGGACACCACCGGATTGAAGGCGATGGCAGGGTCGATATAGGTCCAGCGCGGGGCCATGATAGCCCCCGTCAGGGTCATGAAGACGGTGCTGAGCGCGAACAGGGCGACCTTGGCGCGTGTCGCGTCGATGCCGGTGTGCCGCGCCACCGTCTCGTCGTCGCCGATGGCGCGCAGAGCGAGCCCCAGCCGGGAGCGGCCGATCAGAAAGCCGACGACGAACACCAGGACAGCGAGCGCCAGCAATTGCCAGTAGATCTGCGCTGCCGTGATGTCGGTGAAGACGTAGCGGCCCAACGTGCGGGTCTTGTTGACCTCCCACCAGGTGACGAGCTGGCGCACCAGCTCAGCCAGGCCAAAGCTGAAGATCACGAAATAGACGCCCGAGAGCCGGAGCGTCGCGAGGCCGACGATCACGGCCACGACTAGGCCGACCACCGTGGCGATCGCCAGCACGGCGAGCCACGGCAGGCTTTCGGCGAAGACCGCCGTCGTGTAGGCGCCGATTCCGAAGAAGGCCACGGTCGCCAGCGAGACGTAGCGCGTCGGCCCGGAGAACAGGCTCCAGGCGGTCGCCAGCACCGTGTAGCTCATGATGTTGATGGCAAGCGACAGGCCATAGTCACCGAACAGGAACGGCACGCCGGCCAGGATCGCCACCCCGACCGCGCCGGCCAGAGCCCACGACATCTCCCGGCCGCTCATCGGTTGGCCCGGCCGAGCAGGCCCTGCGGACGAACCAGCAGGACGATCAGGAAGATCGCATAGGTCGCCGCCAGGGTGAGGCCCGGATCGACAAACACGGCGACATAGTTTTCGACCAGCCCGAGGATCAGGCCGGCGATCAGCGCCCCCAGGAGATTGCCGACGCCGCCCATGATCACCACGACCAGCGCCTTCAAGGTGAAGACCACCCCGAGGTTGGCGTTGAAGGTCAGGAACATGGACACCAGCACACCCGCGGCCGCAACGAGCGCCCCGCCCAGGGCGAAGGCCAGCGCCGAGGCGGTCCGGACGTCGATGGCGACAAGCTGGGCGGCAACCGGGTCGACGGCGACGGCACGCACCGCCGTACCGAGCCTGGTCCGCGTCAGGCCGAGATAGAGGCCGAGCCCGATCACCACGGCCAGGACCAGCGCCAGCAGCCGATTGGCGGCGACCGTCGCGCCTGCGATCTGCAAGGGCACGCTGAGAAACGAGTAGCTGTAGTAGGCACCGCCGAAGACCGTGAGCATCACGCCCTGGATCACGAACAGCAGCCCGAAGGTCGCCAGGATACTGTCGACCTCCAGCGCGTCGCGGCTCTTGGCCCGCCGGACGAGCGGCACCAGCAGGATCCGATAGATGGCGTAGCTGAGGCCAAAGGCCAGCGGCGGGACGATCAGCAGGCCGAGCAGCGGGCTGAGCGCGAGGCCCGAATAGAACCAGAGAGCGGCGAAGGCCGCGGCTATCAGCAGCTCGCCATAGGACAGGTTCATGATGCGGGCGACGCCGTACTGCAGCGTCAACCCCATCGCGACCAGCGCATACATGCCCCCGAGCGTTACGCCGGACAGCGTCACTTCGAGCAGCATCGAGGATTACCTGCCGGTCGCCCGCCTCGCGACGTGCCCTACGGCTTCCAGGGCGCCTTGGGCACGATCGGCGTACCGACGCCGGCGCGCTGCGGAGCGACGCCGACAAAGAAGCCGTCCTGCCACTGGCCGATCAGCCAGTAGTTGTCGATCATCTGGTTGTCGACCAGCTTCACCTTGCCCAGCACCGTCTCGAAGGTCCCGGTCTGCAGCTCCTTGATGATGGCGGGGCGGTCGATCTTGCCGACGCGCTCGATGGCCTGCTCCAGCATCTGCAGCGAGGAGTAGCCGATCTGGCTGCCCCAGCGGTCGGGGCCGCGCTTGAACATCTCTTCGTGCTTCTTGGCGTAAGCCGCCGTCGAGGCATTGTCCTTCGACCAGCCGCCCAGGGACATGATCCCCTCGGCGTTCGCGCCGAAGCGCTGCGGGTACATCGGGAAGCCGACGCCGACCCCCAGGAACATCACTTTGGGCGCATAGGACGCCACCTTGGACTGTTCCGTCAGCGCCATCGTGTCGGGCGGATAGGAGAAAGCCACGAACGTGTCGGCGCCCGACCGCTGCGCCTCGCCGATCAGGGGCGAAAGATCCTGGGTGCCGATCGGGTAGCTCTTGTCGTAGGCCAGCTTGAAGCCGGCATCGCCAAAGCTCTTGCGCGCGGCCTGGCTGAGATCGATGCCGAAGCCGTCGGCGATGGAGATCATCGCGACGTTGGGCCCGATCTTGCCCTCGTCCCGCATCTTCTTGAGCAGGGCCGCCAGCGCATCGACATACTGCTTGCTGGTGCCCAGCAACCAGAAGCTGTTGGGCCAGCGCTTGGCGAGCTCGGGCGCGCGGTCGGTTACCGCACTGAAAGTAAGTTGCGGGTAGCCGTACTTGTTGAAGACCGGGCCGACGGCGAGGTTCAGCCCTGTGCCCCAGGGCGGGAACAGCAGGTCGACCTTGTCCTGGGTCACGAGGCGCTCGACGGCGCGGACCGCTTCCTCCGAGTTGGAGCGGTCGTCGTACTCCACCACCTCGATCGGCACCCGCTTGCCGCCGATCAGCAGCCCACCCTTGGCGTTCACGTCCTTGACCCACATCTCGTAGTTCGGGATCTGGGTGATGCTGGCACCACCGGCGTTGGGGCCGGTCTTGGAGATGGCATAGCCGATCTTGACCTTGTCCTGCGCCGAGGCCGGCGCGACGGCGAGCATGGCCGCGGCCGAAACCGCGAGCGCCCCCAGAGCCCTTCGCTTCATGGCGTGTCCCCTCTTGCTGGCGTTTCCCGTCGTTTCTTGTGTCTTGTCGTTCTTGTCTTATCGGTCTTGTCTTGGCGTCGCGCTTGCACGCTACACTAGAGTGACTCCAGACTATATCGTTTGGGGTCCAAATCAATTCTGATTCACGCCGCGAGTTCGAGAATCTCCATCACTTGCGCAGGCCCTTCGATCGGCCGCGGGTTGTTGAGAACGGCGCGGTCGTGCATCGACTTCTCCGCGATCTCGCGAAAGCGATCACGACCGACACCGACTTCGCCCAGCCGCCCGGGCAGGCCGAGCGACTTCACGAGCGCTTCGACCAGATCGCCGGCCGCCGCCGCGGGCTGGCCGAACGCCTCGCCGACCCGCTTCTGGCGTTCGGCATTGGACGGCAGGTTCCAGCGCAGGACCGAAGGCAGCATCACGCACGACGTATGGCCGTGCGGCACCTGGCAGGCCGCCCCCAGCACGTGTCCGATGCCGTGGCTCGCGCCGACACCGACACCGGACGTTCCGGCACCGATCGACAGCCACATGCCGAACTGCAGGTCGAGCCGCGTCGCCATATCGTCCGGCCTCGCCTTGTGCGCCGGCAGAGCGCGCGCCAGGAGCTTCAGCGCCTCGGTCGCCGTCCCCAGAACGAAGGGATGCGCCTGCTGCGAGCACAGCCGCTCGACCGCATGGTCGACGGCCTTGAGCCCAGTCGAGAGCATGAGATCCATCGGCGTCGCAAGTGTCGCCGCCGGATCGAGCACGATCACGCGCGGCACGACAAGGCGATGGCCGAAGCTTTCCTTGATGCCCCTGCGCGGATCGGTGATGCCGGCGAAGGCGTTGAACTCGGCGGCCGACAAGGTGGTCGGCACGGCAATCATGCGAATGGCGTCGGCCGGCGGCCGGATCGCTTCCGAGGGCGGTGCCGCGCCCTCTTTCGGGCGGCCGGCGCGATAGAGGTCGAGATCGTCCACGGTCGTGGCGCCTTGCCATAGCGCGATCAGCATCACTTTGGTGGCGTCGATCACCGAGCCGCCGCCCACCGCCACGATCAGGTCGGCACCGGCCTCTCGGGCGCGCACCGCGCCTTCGATGACGCAGGGGCGCGGCGAGTGCGCCGTGATGCCGGCATAGACACCGGCATAGCGATCGCCCAGCTCGGCGATCACCGATGCGAGAAGCGCGCTCTGCGCCACCGACTTCGAGGTCGTGACGAAGACCCGGCGGGCGCCCAGGCGCTCGGCTTCGGCGCGCAGCGCCGCCCCCGCCGGCTTGCCGTAGACCACACGCTCGATGTCCTGGTGTCCGTGGATGCCGCTCAGCATGACATGCTCCTGACTAACCAATGTGCCGACGATACAGCGCCAACATGCGCTCGTAGTGTTTCTCCCGCGCCGCCTCGTGCAGGTTGCCGCGGTCGGAGAAGGCGTAGCCGTGATGGGTGCCGGGCTCGATTTCCAGCCTCGACGGAAAAGGCGCGGCCGCGAGCAGGCCCTCGAACCGCGCGACCTCGGGCAGCGGCACGTAGGTGTCGTGCTCGGCGAAGGCGTAGTAGCCCTCGGCAGCAATGTCGCCCAGCATCAGATGCGGCGAGTCGGGTTTGTCGGTGATCAGGCGCGTTCCGTAGTAGGACGCGAAGCAGCCGATCCGGTCGGCATGCGCCGCCGCGGCGGCCGTGACGAACGCGCCGCTCATGCAGTAGCCGACCAGGCCGACCTTGCCGGGCCGTGCGTCCGGCAGGCTTGCCAGCCGGTCGAGCACCGCCCCGGTATCGGCGGCCACCTTGGCGTTGGACAGCGTGCCCACCATCGCGAACATCTTCTTGAGGTTGGCCTCGGCCTCGGGATGGTTGCGGGTCGGCCCCAGCACGAATTCGCGCGTACTGCGATAGTAGAGGTTGGGCAGCAGCACGTAGTAGCCGGATTGCGAAATCCTCCGGCAGATCTCGCGCAGGCCTTCGCGGACGCCCGGGGCGTCCATCAGCATGACCACGACGGGGAGCGGTCCGCCGTCATCGGGCCGCACGGTGTAGGTGTTCAAGGCGCCATCTTGCGTGGCGATATCAAGCTCGCGTTCGATCATGGCCGGACGGTACCGGCCCCGGCTGGCATGGTCTATAACCGCGCCTCCCGCAGGAGACCGAGGAGTTGAGCGAGATGCCCGAGGCCAGTCGTGGCGCCCTGGAAGGCCTGAAAGTCATCGACCTGTCGCGCGTGCTGGGCGGCCCCTATTGCGGCCAGATGCTGGCCGACCATGGCGCCGACGTGATCAAGGTCGAGCCGCCGCAAGGCGACGAAACCCGCCTTTGGGGCCCTCCCTTCGACCAGGAAGGCATCTCGGCCTACTTCGCCGGCATCAACCGCAACAAGCGCACGATCGCGCTGGATCTCTCCAAGCCCGAGGGCCGCGCGATCCTGATGAAGCTGCTCGAGGACGCCGACGTGCTGATCGACAACTTCAAGACCGGCACGATGGAAAAGTGGGGAATCGGCTACCACGACACCCTTTCCAAGAAGTTCCCGCGCCTGATCCATGCCCGCGTCTCGGGATTCGGGGCCGACGGCCCGCTGGGCGGCTTCCCGGGCTACGACGCCATGGTGCAGGCCTCGGCCGGCCTGGTGTCGGTCAACGGCTCGCCCGAGGGCGGCGAGGTCCGCATCGGCGTGCCGGTGGTCGACCTGTCGACCGGCATGAACGCTACCATCGGCATCCTGATGGCGCTCTATGAGCGCAACCGCTCCGGCAAGGGACAGTTCGTCGACGCGACGCTCTACGACAGCGCCATCGCGCTCCATCAGCCGCATGCGCCGAACTACTTCATGGCGGGCCTCAAGCCGAAGCTGGTCGGCAACAGCCATGCCAGCCTGGTGCCCTACTCCAACTTCCCGACCAAGACCCGCAACATCGTGGTCGGCTCGGGCAACGATGGCCAGTTCCGCAAGCTCACACAAATGCTGGGCAAGCCCGAGTTGGCCGACGACCCACGCTTCAAGACCAACAAGGAGCGCGTGGCCCATCGCGCCGAGCTGGAAGCCGAACTGCGCGAGCTGCTGAAGGACCGCGACGCCAACGAATTCTCCGAAGAGCTGATGAAGGGCGGCGTGCCCTCCGCGGCCGTTCTGGAGGTTCCCGACGTGATGGAGCATCCGCACACCAAGCATCGCGGCATGGTGTGGGAGAAGGACGGCTGGCGGAATGTCGGCAACCCCGTGAAGCTCTCGCGGACGCCGCCTGAGGTCCGCAGCAAGCCCAAGAAGTTCGGCACCGACACCAAGGCCGTGCTGGCCGAGGCGGGCTACTCGGCCGCCGAGATCGACAGGATGATCGCCTCCGGCGTCGCCTTCACCGAGATCAAGAAGTAGGCCGCAGACGATGTTCCAACCTGACCTCTTGAAGGGCAAGCGCATCCTCGTCACGGGCGGCGGCACCGGCCTCGGCCGTTCGATGACACAGCGCTACCTCGAACTCGGCGCCAACGTGGTGATTTGCGGCCGCCGCGAGGACGTGCTGAAGGAGACCGCTGCCGAGCTGGCCAGGGAGACCGGCGGCGAGATCGAGACCGTGGCCTGCGACGTCCGCGTCCCCGACGCGGTCGAGGCCATGATGGACACGATCTGGGCCAAGCGCCCGCTCGATATCCTGGTCAACAATGCCGCCGGCCAGATCCTGGCCCAGACGCACAAGATGTCTCCCCGGGCGATCGACGCCGTCCTGGGCATCGTGCTGCACGGCTCGGCCTACTGCACGGTCGCGGCCGGCCGCCGCTGGATCGAGGCCGGCGAGCGCAACAAGGTGGTGATGTCGATCCTCACCGTCTCGTCGCTGACCGGCGCGCCCTTCACCGTACCTTCCGCGATGGCCAAGGCCGGCGTGCTCGCCATGACCAAGAGCCTGGCCGTGGAATGGGGCCCCAAGGGCATCCGCACCTGCGCCATCGTCCCCGGCCCCTTCCCAACCGAAGGCGCCTGGAGCCGGTTGATGCCCAAGGAACGCGGCGGCAGCGAGGAGATGATCAAGGCGATCCCGGCGCGCCGCGTCGGCGAGCATATCGAGCTTGCCAATCTCGCGGCCTTCCTGGTGAGCGACGGCGCGGCCTACATCAACGGCGATGCCGTGGTGATCGACGGCGGCAAGATGCTGCAATCGGGCGGCGGCGGCGCCAACACCTCGGCCATGCTCGACTGGAGCGACGAGCAGTGGGACGCGCTTCGGCCAAAGAAGAAATAGGTCAGCGCCGCTGTCTTGATTGTCCACCGACTTGCGTCTTACCGTCCCCGTCAGACTGGGAGGGTAGGTATTGCCTATGACTCCACCCGACTGGAGAAGGTGACGCGGCACCGTAATTCCGCGATCGGCAATCCTCGGCAGCCGCCACGACAGCAGGCGCCGTAACTCCTGAACAAGGAGGGGATGATGTCCCGAGCGAACCCCGTCCGCCGCAAGCGGGCGGGGTTCTCGTTTTCGGCGAAAGCATCGATGACCGAGACGGTCATTCGGGCTTGATATTGCCTTCGCGGATCACCTTGCCCCAGCGTTCGCGATCATTGGCGACGAGCGTAGTGACGTCCTGTGGCGGCCCGACAAGCGGTTCGGCGCCCAAGGCCGCCAGTCGCTCTGCCGTTGCCGGCGCCGCCAGCACCTTGTTGATCGCCGTGTTCAGGCGCTGCACGATGATGTCGGGCACGCCGACGGGCCCCAGCACGATGAACCATCCTTCGATCTCCGCGGCGGCGAGGTCGAATTCACGCAAGGTGGGCAGATCGGGCACCAGCGCGCTGCGCTTGGGACCGGTGACGGCAAGACCTCGGACTTCGCCGCGCTGCACGTAAGGCAGCATGACCGCGACATTGTCGAACATGGTCTGGATGCGTCCGGCGAGCAGGTCGGCGCGGACGGCGCCACTGCCGCGATAGGGAACATGAAGGATCTCGACGTTGGCCGTGCGGCGGAGCACCTCGCCGGCAAGATGCTGCGCGGTTCCCATGCCCGTCGAGGCATAGGCAATGAAGCCCGGTTTGGCGCGGGCGATGGCGAGGAACTCGGGGACGGTCTTGGCCCCGACACTGGGATGCACGACGAAGATATAGGGTGTGCGTGCCACCGTCGCGATGGGCGTGAAGTCGCGAAGCGGATCGAACGACATGTCGGGGTAGAGTTCCTTCAGCGTCGCGTGCGAGCTCGGCGCGAACAGCAGTGTGTATCCGTCGGGTGGCGCCTTCACGACCAGCTCGGAGCCGATCATGCCGCTGGCGCCGCCCTTGTTCTCGACCAGCACGGTCTGGCCGAGCTCGGTCGTCAGTCCCTGCGCCAGCACACGCGCGATGACGTCGGTCGCGCCACCCGGCGGAAACGCCACGACCAGACGGATGGCGCGGTCCGGGAAAGTCGGCGTCTGGGCCATGCTCGATGTCGCGAGGGCGACAACGCCACAGGCGAGCGCCCACGCGAGTTTCAGCATATTCATGTTCGTTTCCTCTCTCGGATATTCTTGTGAAGGGTCGCCGCGAACAGTCAGGAAACGGCGGCGACAGCCTGCAGCATGGATTGCCGGTCGCTGCCGCCGACATGCTCGGCGATGCGCCCGGTTTCGACCTCGCCCTCCAGCGAGCAGCGGAACATCACGCGCGGCTTGGTCTGGTCGAAGTCGCCGAGTGCCACGTGGCAACTGCAACGATTGTCCCACATGACGACATCGCCAATAGCCCAGCGATGCCGGTAGACGAACTCCGGCGAGGTGGCGTGCGCATTGAGCATCGCAAGCAGGCTCTGACTCTCTTCGTCGGACATGCCGAGGAAGCGGCGGATGCGCTGGTTGACGAGCAGCGACTTGCGACCGGTTTCCGGGTGCGTGCGGACGACGGGATGGACGACCGGAGGGTTGCGCCTCTTCATCTCGGCCACGACGCCGGGATCGCGCTGCTCGATGCCGCGGATCAGGGTGACGTCGTGCAGGGCCTCCAGCTCGTCGATCAGCCGGCGGATCTTCGGCGAAAGTGTCTCAAGGGCGAGATAGAGGTTCGCCCACATCGTGTCGCCGCCGACCGGCGGCTTCTCCTTGCAATGCAGGATGGCGCCCTTGGCCGGCCGCGACGTGTAGCTGAGATCGGTGTGCCAGTTGCGGCCCGAGTTGTAGGTGCCGGACTTCTTTCCGCCGATCACCTTGTTCGAGAGGACGAGAATCTCCTTGTGGTCGGGATGCAAGGTCGACGGCGCCTGGGATTCATGTCCATCCAGAGCACCGAAGCGGCGCGAAAAGGCAATCTGCTGCTCGGGCGTCAGGTCCTGTCGCGGGAAGACGAGCACGATGTGCTCCAGCCACGCGTCGTAGATCTGACGGTGCTGGGCGTCGCTCAGCGGCGTGCGCAGATCGATCCCTGAAATTTCGGCCCCGGCAGCGAATCCCAACGGCGTGACGGTGATGGCGCTCATGTCCTGGTACCCCTCCAAGCCTATTTACTAATCCTTACTTCCATCAATATACTGTTTTTTGTCAGACAAAAAGAGTGTGTGCCGTCATGGATGTCACTTCGTCGGCGGAAATTCCTCTTGGCAGGCTGGTGAAGCCGCTGTCCGAGCGCCTGGCAGAACGGATCCTGGAAGACGTCATGTCCGGCCAGCTACGGCCGGGTGAGAAACTGAAGGAAGAGCTTCTCGCGCAAACCCATGCCGTGAGCCGGGCGACCGTTCGCGAGGCGTTGATTGCGCTGGCGCGACAGGGATATGTCGTCCGCACCCCCCGCTTCGGCGCCCGGATCGCCGAGCTGTCTCGCGAGGATCTCGAAGATCTTTTCGAGCTGCGCGCCGCCCTGCTTGCCCTTGCCGCCGGCCGCTTCGCGCGACGTGCGCCCCCTCCGGATCGGCAGATGCTGGAAGCAATGGTCGCCGAGCTGGAGGCTTCGGCCATCGACGACGCGACATCGCCTCAGACCTTTGCCACCCAATCGATCCGGATCCAGGCACTGCTCACCGATCGATGCGGCAACAACCATCTTCCCGACATCTACAAGCGGCTCGCGGGCATGGGCACGTGGCAGCTCATCCGTGGCCAGGCGAGCAGCTTCCTCACCCCCGAGGGCCGGCGGGAGTCGGCAGCCGATTGGCGGCGCGTGGCCGATTGCATTGCGGTGCGCGATATCGACGGCGCCGAACGAGCAGGCCGCCGCCTGCTCGAGCATTCGGCGGCACGTGTGCGACAGCACTACGATGGGAGCGCCCGCGACGCGACGTGAAGCGGCTGACGAAGGCATCCGCAACGGCCTCCGCGCGACGCCTCATCTCCCCGGACGAATGGCAAGGTGAATCTCGACGATGCGTCCCGGGGAATGCCTCGCCCCCTTCCAGCGTCTACTTACCGATGTGAGCCACCGTCGCGATTTCGACCAGGGCGTCCGGCTTCACGAGGCCGCATTGGATGCAATAGCGTGCCGGCTTGTCGCCGGGAAAGAATTCGGCGTAGACCTCGTTGACCGCTCGATAGTTCACCCAATCGGTGATGAAGATGTGATTCATGGTCACGTCTTCCATCGTGCCGCCCGCTGTCTCGATGACCGACTTGATGGTTTCCAGCACGTGGCGGGTCTGTGCGGCCGCATCGCCGACATGCACGACGTTGTTGTCTTTGTCGAAGGCCAGCGTGCCGGACACATAGACGACGCCATCGGCAAGGGTACCGGGGGAATAAGGTGCGATAGGCTTGCCGGTCCCTCTCGGAACGACGATCGTTTTCGGCATTACGTTCCTCCTTGCGCTATGGCGCATCGACCTTCGCCACCGTCCGCTGCCCGGCCCGGATCTCGAACTCCGCCTCTTTCCTGGCGCCGTCCTTGAGAGCGACGACGACGTACTTTCCGACCGGCAAGGCGAAGTTGCCGAAGGGCGCGTAGAGCGTCGTGATCGCCTGGCGTTCGCCGTAGATGTCCTTGTCCTGCCCCTTGATTTCGATCGTGTCGATCCCCGGCGCCTCGAAGGCTGCGATGCCCGCGTCGAGCGGGAATTCGATGTCCAGGCGCTGGCCGGCCTTTATTTCGAAAGGAAAGGTCCGATCGACGCCATCCGACTTGATGTGGGCGCGATAGGCGCCGGCCGAGAGATCGAACTTCGGCTTGGCGTCGTAGGCATTCGTGACGGACGCCTCGTTCTCGACCGGCTCGGCGCCGGCGAAGATCTCGATGAAAGGATCGCGCAAGGCCGGGCCGCCCTTGGCGAACACGATCGAGCCCTGCAACCGGCCGACACCGGCCACGATCTCGACGGCTGTTGTGTCGCCCGCCACCACCTCGATATCGCGCGCAACCTTGGCGGCCCCCAAGGTCATGGTCAGGGCATACTTGCCGGCCGCGACGATGGTCGAGGTTTCGGCATCGTAGGAATTGAAGACCGTCGATCCATCCGCCTTGGACACGACCTCCCAGAACACGTCGCCCTTCTGGTTTTCGTCGGCGGTCCGCTTGGCCCGCAGTGCGAGGCGGCCGGCATTCAGGATCACGTCGAGCCGGTTCATCTTGCCGGCCTCGACCTTCACGCTGGTCCGGCGCTTCACGGAGCCGACTTCGAGGTCGACCAGATAGTCGCCGGCGGCGATTTCCGCCTCGATCAGGCTGTTGCTGGAGGTCTGGACGTACTCGGGATCGATGCCGCGCGGCGCCGGCTTGTAGAAGACCCAGGTGATGAAATCCTTGCCGACCAGCGGATCGTCGTTTTCGGCGAGCCGCACCGACCCTTCGAGGTTCCAGGCCGGCTGCGGCTCGGCCTTCGGCTGAGGCGGCGGCGCCGGTGCCGGCGGGGCCTTCTGCCGTGCCGCCTCGACCGCCTGGCCGATCGCCTTGCCAAGCTCGCCGGCGTTGCCGGCCGAGAGCGCAAGACCGCCTGTCGCCGCGGCCATGCATTCGAGCTGCTTGGCCGCTTGGCGATCCTGGATGTCGAAGCCCACCGTATGGACGACGAGCTTCACGTCGGCCTTCTTCAGTTCGGCGGCTACCGCGCAGGGATCGGCCTTGCAGGTCTCCACGCCGTCCGACACCAGGATGACGCTGGTCAACCCCTCGCTGGTCTTGAGCTGCTCGGCCGCCATCTTCACCGAGGCGGTCATCGGCGTCATGCCCTTGGGCGAAATGCCGTTCACCTGTGCCATCAGCGCGGCGGCATCGACCGGACCGACCGGCTTCAGGATCTCGATGTCGCCGCAATCGCCCTTGCGGCGATGGCCGTAGGTCACCAGACCGAGCTGGTCCTGCGGCCGCCAGTCCTTCAGCAGGGTGCGGATGGTCTCGCGGGCGGCCTCGATCTTGGTCTGGTTGGCCGCCCTGCCCCACATCGAGCCCGATGCGTCCAACACGAGGAAGACCCTGGCGCCACTATCGGGCGTCTGAGCGACGGAGGGACCTCCTCCCAAGGCCAGACCAAGACTGCCCAGGAAGGCCAAAATTGCGCTGCGAGCCATACTCCCCCGCCATGGATACAGGACTATGGACCGACCGTCGGCTGCGTACGGCCCGCGGCGATCCATGCCGTCACGAGATCATAGAACACTGCCAGCACAACGGGGCCCACGAACAGGCCGATCAGTCCACCGGCCAGCGTACCGCAGATCACCCCGGCCAGAATGACCGCCATCGGTGTCTGCAGACCGCGCGCCATCAGGATGGGCCGCAGCACATTGTCGAGCAGCAGCAGCGGCACGGTGTAGGCGGTGAACAGCGCTGCCGCCAGTGCCGGATGGTCGACCCACATCCAGATGATCACCGGAATCATCACGATGTTGGGCCCGACCTGGACGATCGCCAGCACCAGACAAACGAAGGTGATGGCACCGGCGAAGGGAACGCCGGCCACCAGCATGCCGATGCCGAGCAGCGCCGACTGCAGCAGGGCGACACCGATCACGCCCTGAGAAACGTTGCGGATGGTCGAGCCGGCAATCTCCACGAAGTGCCGCCCCCGCGCGTCGGCGATACGGCTGGCCAATCCCCCCACCGTCTCGCTGAGCTTCTCGGCATAGGCCAGAAGCACGCCCGCGACGATGATCGCGCCGGCGAACTGCAGGACCTCGAAGACCACGCCGGCGGCGATCCTGCCGACAAAGCGGCCGAGCGAGGCGATCTGGCCGACATGCGAGGACAGCAAGGTGCTGACATCTCCCGATCCGCGCAGCCAGAAATCGTAGACCCGGTCACCCACCAGGGGCCAGGCACGAACCGATTCGGGCGGCGGGGGGACGACATGCTCCCCCCGCAGCAGCATCTTGGCGTAAGCGTCCAGCGTCTCGATGGCCGAGCCGGCGAGCACGATGACGGGCGTGAGCAACAGCACGAGCAGGAGAATCGACAACAGGGTTGCGGTGACGCCGTTGCGCAAGCCTAGTCGCTGGCGCACCACCCTGAACAGCGGATAGACCGCAACCGCCAGGATGACGGCCCACATGATCAGCGGCGCTACGGGGCGCAGAAGCAGCAGGCTTGCATAAACAACGCCGGCAATCAGGGCGATGCGGACGGCAAGATCTATGGCAAAGCGCGTTACTTCCGCCTTGTCCTTTTCCGTATCGAGCATCGCCGCCTCCCCCGCCGTTCTCCTGGCGAGGTTGCTTATCGCACGGCTGGTGCCTTGGCGGTATTGACGACGCGCACGGGGTCGCCGTCGACTAGGCCGTCGGGCGGGCTTTCGATGACGCGGTCGTCGGCTGCCAGGCCGCTGCCGATCTCGACAACCTGTCCAAGGTCACGGGAAATCGTGATTGGCTTCAACACCACCTTGCTGTCGGCACCGACCGTGGCGACCCGGAGCCCCTTGCGGTCGAAGATCAGCGCACCGGCCGGAATGGTGAGCGCCTGGGGATTGGTCGGAAGCTCGATCCGGGTATTGGCAAAGGCGCCGGGCATCAGCTCGCCGCTGGTGTTGTCGACCACGACCTGCATGCGGGTCGTCCCCGTCTGGGCATCGACCGCCCGCGACGATGCCTCGACCTGCCCGCTATAGATCTTGCCGGGATACTCGGGAACCGTGATCTGAACATTGGTGTTCAGCGGCACCGCCGGCACGTAGTTCTGCGGAATGCTCACCGAGAGGCGCAGCTTCTTCACGTCCGAAATCACGAACAGCGCCAGGCCGGCGCTGGAATCGGCGTTGATCAAGGCACCGACATCGGTGTTGCGGGTCGTTACGATACCGTCGAACGGCGCCACGACGCGCTTGAAGTCCGACAGCACTTCCAGACGGTCGACCGTGGCTTGCGCCGCCTTGGTCAGCGCCTGCTTGACCGTAAGGTCGCCGGTCTTCTCGTCGACGGTCTGCCGCGACACGGCATTGCTGGTACCGAGCTGCTGCCAGCGCTGGGCGGTAACGGTCGCCAGCGCCTCGGCGGCCTTGGCGCTGGCCAGTGAGGCTTTGGCCTGCAGCAGTTGCTGGTCGAGGTCCGGCGCCTCGATCTCCGCCAGCAGCTGCCCCGCCTTCACCTGCGCTCCGATATCGACGTACCAGCCCTTCAGGAAGCCGCCGACGCGGGCATAGATCGGGGCGCGCGAATAGGCTTCGAGCCGCCCCGGCAGATCGAGGTAGTTCTTGTTGGCTTGCTGCACGGGGTTGATCAGCGAAACGGTGGGAACGGCCTGCTTGTCCGTCCACTCCTTGAGGGCCGCTTCGCTCGCCTGCCGGCTCCAGAGGCCGTCAGCCACGACCACGAGCAGCGCCAGACCGCAGATGGTCCCCGCAATTGCCAGGCCGCGCCGCGAACGCGGCCGCTGCTCGGGCGGCCGAGGTGCAGTCGACTTGTCAGGCGACATGGATCTTAGACGGCATGGGGCACTCCAGGCACGGCGTCGGCGGCCTTCGCGACCTTGCCGTGGTGACGATGAACGATGCTGAACACGACGGGCACGAACACCAGCGTCGCAATCGTAGCAAAAATGAGGCCGCCGATGACCGCCCGACCGAGCGGCGCGTTCTGCTCGCCGCCCTCGCCCAGGCCCAGCGCCATCGGCGCCATGCCGATGATCATGGCGAGCGCGGTCATCAGCACCGGGCGGAACCGCACATAGCCCGCCTCGAGGGCGGCGGCGGTCGCATCGCCGAGTTCGGCCAGCCGCTCGCGGGCGAAGGAGATCACCAGCACAGAGTTGGCCGTCGCCACGCCCATGCACATGATGGCACCGGTCAACGCCGGCACGGACAGGGTCGTATGGGTGGCGAACAGCATCCAGACGATGCCGGCCAGCGCGGCCGGCAGCGCCGTGATGATGACGAAGGGATCGCTCCAGGACTGAAAGTTGACCACGATCAGGAGGTAGATCAGCACGATGGCGCCCAGCAGGCCGAACAGCAGCCCGGAAAAGGCACTTTCCATCGTCTTGACCTGGCCCTGCAGCTTGACGGCCCGGATTTGCGGCGGTGCGTCCTTGGCAAGGTCGGCAATGATCGCGCGGATGTCGGTGGCGACCGAACCCAGGTCCCGCCCCTGCACACCGGCAAAGACCTGCACCATGCTCTGGAGGTCGTACTGCGAGACGACGGCATTGGCGGTGTCGCGCCGCACGTCGGCGATGCCGCCCAGCACCTGCAACGACGAGGCCGCCGGTGCGGCGATCGGCAGGTTGGACAGCGCCGACAGCGAGTCCAGCCGGTATTGCGGTGTCTGCATCACGATCGAGTAGGAAATGCCCGTCACGGGATTGAGCCAGTAGGTCGGCGCGACCTGGCTCGAACCTGCAAGATTGACGACCAGCGAGTTGGTGACATCCCGGGTCGTCAGCCCGACATACTGGGCGCGCGTGCGGTCGATATCGACCGCGAAGATCGGGCTGGAGCGCGACTGCTGGATGCGCGCGTCGACGACGCCGGGCACCTTGCGGATGCGGGCCAGGAGCATGTTGGCGTAGTCGAAGCCCACGGCCAGATCGGAGGTGCGGACCTGGACGTCGATCGGCGATGGCGCGCCGAAATTCAGGATCTGGCTGATGATGTCGGCCGGCAGGAACGAGAAGGTGTAGCCCGGGAACAGCTCGGGCAGCTGGCGGCGCAGCTCGCGCACATAGTCGGCGGTCGGCCCATGGTTCTCCGTGAGCTTGATCTGGATGTCGCCGTCCTGCGGGCCGATCGTGCCGGTGTTGTTGTAGGTCATGTTGATGCCGCTGACCGGCACACCGATATTGTCGACCATCGTCTGGATCTCCTGCGGCGGGATGATCCGACGGATGGCCTTCTGGATCGCGACGAAGTCGTTGGCCGCCTCCTCGACGCGGGTCCCGATGGGCCCGCGCGCATGCATGAGGATCTGGCCGGAATCGACGGCCGGAAAGAAGTTGCGGCCGAGCATCGGGGCCAGCAGGAACGAGGCCAGCACGAAGGCCATGAAGGCGCAGACGAACGGCGTGCGATGGCGCAGCGCCGCCTCGAGCAGGTCGTGATAGACGGCGCGAAAGCGCTCGAAACGCGCCTCGAAACCGCGCTGGAACAGGATCAACGGATTGCGCGTCGCCGGCTTCTCGGTGCCGTGGGCGTCGTGCGGCTTCAGCAGGTAATTGGCCATGGTCGGCACCAGGGTGCGCGACAGGATGAAGGAGCAGGTCATCGCGAACATGACGGCGAGCGCCATGGGCACGAAGAGAAAGCGCGCCACGCCTTCCAGGAAGAACATCGGCACGAAGACGATGCAGATGCAGAGCAACGACACGAAGGCCGGCGTCACGATCTGCCGGGCGCCGTCCATGATCGCCGTTTCGACATCCTTGCCCTGTTCGAGATGCCAGTTGATGTTCTCGATGGTGACGGTGGCGTCGTCGACCAGGATGCCGACGGCCAGCGCCAGCCCGCCGAGGGTCATGATGTTGAGCGTCTCGCCCGCCAGCGCCAGCAGGGCGATCGACCCCAGGATGGCCAGCGGGATCGAGGTGGCGATGATCACGGTCGAGCGCCAGCTTCCGAGGAAGAGCAGGATCATCAGGCTGGTCAGCACCGCGGCGATGACCGCCTCGACGGCGACGCCACTGATTGCGCCCTTCACGAACAACGACTGATCGCCCAGCAGCGCGATTTCGACGTTGCCCGGCAGCCCCTTCCTCATCTCCTCGACCTTCGCCTTGAGGCCATCGATGATGGCCAGCGTCGAGGCCGAGCCGTTCTTCAGGACCTGCAGCAGGACCGACCGGCCGCCATCGACATGGACGATATTGGCCTGCGGCGGGAAGCCGTCGCGCACCTGCGCCACGTCGCGCAGATAGACCATGGCGCCGTTGGCGGAGAAGACCGGCAGGTCGGCCAGCGCCTTGAAGTCGGTCGGCGCGTTGTTGAGCTGGATGGCGTATTCGTAGGAGCCGATCTTCTGGGTGCCGACCGGCGTCAACAAGTTCTGCGCGGCGAGAGCGCTGGCCACGTCGTTGGCCGACAGCCCGCGTGCCTGCATGGCGGCCGGGTCGAGATCGATCTGGATCTGCCTGAACTTGCCGCCGAAGGGGAATGGGATGGCCGCGCCAGGCACCGTCACCAGCGGCACGCGCACCGTGTTGATGGCGAGGTCGAACACCGCCTGCTCCGACATGCCCTTGCCGGACAGCGCGATCTGGATGATCGGCACCGTCGCCGCGCTGTAGTTCAGGATCAGAGGCGGCGTGATGTTGGGCGGCATCTGCTTCAGCACCGTCTGCGAGATGGCGGTGACCTGGGCATTGGCCGTGTTGATGTCGGTTCCCGGCTGGAAGAAGATCTTCACGATGCCGATGCCGGTGTAGGACGTCCCCTCGATATGCTCGATGTCGTTGACGGTCGTCGTCAGCGCGCGCTGGAAGTTCAGCATGACGCGACCCGACATCTGGTCCGGCGGCAGGCCGGTATAGCTCCAGACGACGGCGATCACCGGAATGCGGATCTCCGGGAAGATGTCGGTCGGCGTCCGCAGGGCCGACAGCGGTCCGACGATCAGGATGAGCAGCGCCAGGACGACGAACGTATAGGGGCGCTTCAGCGCGACCCGGACCAGAGCCAGCATCTCGGCGTTACTTCCACAAAAATGAGCCGCCGGCTCCCCAGCAACGGCGACCGCCTATCGGAACATGACCTTGTGATCATGTCGAGGCGAGATTGCTCCTGCCAATCGCATGGCGGTGCGCTACGCTCACAATGACGAGATTAAGACACGGGGATCGGGGGAAATGGCCGAGTACGACTATATCATCGTCGGCGCCGGCTCGGCGGGAGGCACCTTGGCGGCGCGCCTGTCCGAGACGGCAACGAACAAGATCCTGCTGCTGGAAGCGGGTGCAGCCAGCCATCCCTATGCGCGAATGCCCCTTTCGTTCGGCCTGCTGATCGACAATCCGGCGGCCAACTGGCTCTACCAGTCCGAACCGGAACCGACGACGGCCAACCGCGTCATTCCGGTGCCGCGCGGCAAGCTGCTGGGCGGTTCGAGTTCGATCAACGGCCTGGTCTGGGTCCGCGGCCAGCCGCTGGATTTCGACACCTGGGCGCAGATGGGCTGCCGCGGCTGGAGCTGGCACGACGTGGCGCCGCTTTTCACCCGCATCGAAACCTTCGTCGACGGCGACGGGTCCAACGGCCGGGGCACCCAGGGGCCGCTCAAAGTGTCGACCGTGCCCGACCAGAACCCGCTCTACGACGCGCTGTTCTCCGCGTCGAAGGCCGCCGGTTTCAAGACCAATCCGGACTACAACAGCGAGGATCAGGAAGGCGTCGTGAAGACGCAGACCTCGATCTACAAGGGCCGCCGCATGAGCGTGGCCCACTGCTACATCGAGCCGGCCATGAAGCGGCCGAATCTGCAGGTTGTCACCAACGCCCACACGCTGCGCGTCCTGCTCGAGGGCAAGCGGTGCGTCGGCGTCGAATACGAGAAGGACGGCAAGGTGGTCCAGGCGCGGGCGCGCGAGACCATCCTCTCGGGCGGCGGCGTCGCCAGCCCACAAATCCTCGAGCTCTCCGGCATCGGGCAACCCGAGCTCCTGAAGAGGCACGGCATCGAGGTCAGGCACGAGCTGCGGGCTGTCGGCGAGAATTTCCGCGACCACATAAATGCCCGCATCGTCTGGCGCCTGAAGGTGGCCAACGTCTCCTACAATCACATGGCGCGCGGCCTCGGCGCCGTGACCCAGATGATGAAGTATCTCGCGACCGGTGGTGGCTTCATGAGCCTGCCCTCGGCGCCCCTGCTCGCCTTCCTGAAGACGCGGCCCGAGCTCGCGACGCCCGACGTGCAGATGCATCTCGTTCCCTACTCGATCAAGGACCCGAAGACCCGCAAGCTGCAGGACTTCCCGTCGATGACCATCGCCTGCTACCAGCTCAGGCCCGAAAGCCTGGGATCGATCCACATCAAATCGCCCGACCCTAAGGCGCACCCGGCGATCCGCTTCAACTTCCTCGCCGATCCGATCGACCAGGCGGCGATGGTTGCGGGCTTCCGCATGATGCGCAAGATCGTGGATGCTGCGCCGATGGATGCCTATCGCGACGAGGAGTATTCGCCCGGCGTCTCGGTGGCGAGCGACGACGAAATCCTGACCTGGATCCGCAACAACTCGCAAACCGCTTATCACCCGATCGGCACCTGCCGGATGGGGCCGCAAGGGCCCGGCACCGTCGTCGACGACAAGCTCCGCGTGCATGGGCTCGACGGTCTGCGTGTGGCCGATGCCTCGATCTTCCCGACCATGCCGTCCGGCAACACCAACGCGCCCTCCATCATGGTTGGCGAGAAGATGGCCGACATCCTGAAAGCGGCCTGAAACGACTCGAAGCCACGCAGCGAAGTCACGGTCTGGTCACCACGGGCCGTGCGGTCGCGGCGTATCGTTTCTCGCATACTAGGGGAAACGTAATGGCCGTTGCCGGAAACACGTCAGTATCGACCGCCAAGCCGCCGGCGGGCAGCTTGCTGCGCCAGGTCCGCCGCTCGCTTGCGCCCTACTTCCCGCAGGCCGTGCACAATTGGCGCGAGGCCCGTTTCTACGGCCTCTATGGCGAGGTCGAGCTGCACCTCCTCGAGTTCCTCTGCGACCGAAACCGCGACGCCATCGACGTCGGTGCCAACGACGGCAGCTACGTCCACTATATGCGCCGCTACGCCCGCCGCGTGATCGCCTACGAACCGATGCCCTCGCTTGCTGCCGCCCTCAGGCGCAAGTTCCGTCATGGGGTCGTCATCGAACCGATCGCCCTGTCCGACAGCAAGGGAACCGTCCCGCTCTGCGTCCCGGTCGTCGGTGGCGTCGCCGTCACCGGCTGCTCGACCATATCGACGGAGGCCTCCGCCACCTACCCCGCTCTGCAATCGACGTCGGTGCCGATGGACCTGCTCGACAGTGTCTACAGCGGCGAAGTCGGCTTCATGAAGATCGATGTCGAAGGCCACGAACAGGCCGTTCTCGATGGCGCCGTGAAGACCATCCGTCGCTGCCTGCCGCGCATGCTGGTCGAGGTCGACGAGCGCCTGTCGGCAGGCGGCCTCGCACGCGCCAGGGCCTATTTCGACAAGCTGGGCTATCGCGGCTACTTCGTGCGCCAAGGACGGGTCGAACCCGCCGATCAGTTCTCGATCGAACGCTACCAGGATCCTGTCAATCTTCCCGATCTCGCCGCGCCGCTGCAGGCGCGCCAGCGCTTCGGCCGGTACATCTACAACTTCATTTTCCTGCCGCCAGACGAGCCTCGGACGACGCTGGACCGAATTTCGGAGCGCCTCTCTCAACTGTGAGGCCGGCCGTCGACTGGCCGCGGATGGTCGCAATGAGATGGCGACCGATCTGCGCCCAATCGAAGCAATCGGCACAGGCGGCATAGGCTTCCTGCTGCCGCCGATTGAGCTGTGGAAAATCATCGATCAGGGTCACGATGCCGTCGGCCAGCGCGCGGTGGCTGTCGAACAACCCGATGCTCTTACCGTCTTCCAGAGGCATCCCCGGCAGGGCCACGCGCATCGACAGGATGGGCAGCCGGTTGAAGGCGTAGTCGAGGCCCTTGAGCTTGAAGCCCCCCAGCAGGTCCGGCACCATCGCCAGGCGTGCGTTGGCCATGTAGGGGCCGACATCGGGCACCGGCCCGAGAAAGTCGACCGACGGGAAGCGGCGACGCAACCCGGCCAAGTAGGCGGCCTCCGCCTGGCCGACGATCTGCAGTTCCACCCCTGCTTTTGCGAGGACTCCGGCTCCGGCTTCGAGAAAGGCTTCGAGGCTCACCCGCTTCGGCGGCCAGTCGAAGCTGCCGATCGCAATGGCGCGCCGGGGGACTGAACTGTCAATCGTTCGCGCCGAAACCCTCGGCCCGCCGTAGCCCGGCGGCAGGAAGGTGACGGAGCGGCCACGGCGGTCTGCGGCAAAGCGACGGCAATCGTCCGGCGTGTTGGAGGTCAGCACGTCGGCCGCCGCGATCAGGCGCCGTTCGAGGCCGATCACTTTCAGCTGATCGATTTCCTTGATCAGGCGCTCGCGGCCGCTTGCGTCGTGGGCGATACGGCGGGCGACAGTGACCTCGTGATTGTGGGCGATGTAGACGATGCGCGGCACTCGCGCGGCCCGCCGGCGATGGCGCATCACGCGCCCGAGCGCCCATCCGGCACAAATGCTGTCGAAAACGATCGCATCCCACAGTTGAGACGACAGGCACCGTTCGAGAGCGTCCACAATCTCGGGGCCCGTCCGCGTGGCCAGGGCCGGATCGGCGCTCAACAGGCGTTTCCAGGGCGTCCACACCTCTTCGCGGCCTAGTCGCCAGGCGATTCCGCGCCGATCGACCGGCAGCCGCTTGATCTCGGGCCGGGCCAATCCCACTATTGTCAGTTGTGCACCTGCGTCGCTCGCCGCTTCGATCAGGCCCTTGGAGTAGATGAGCTGACCGTTGGTTGCCGGCTCCGGGTCGGCGAGCGTGATCCACAGGCATTGCATGCGGCGACGATGTCGTCCGGTCGCACCAGCCACCAGTGACTAAGCTGTGTCAGCTCAACCACTGGTGTCGAGTACGAGAACACACCCCTCAAAATTATCCAATGAAATAAGACTGATATTGTCTTCGTGAAGTATGCAGCCCAGACACAATCTGAACACTGGCGACTATCCATGGTAGCGACTTCAATGTCGCAGTCAGCCCAACAACCCGGGCGGCGCGAGGGGTGTGACTCGCGAAAGAGAGGAAAAAATGGCGTTGGCCGTGCAGAGGGAAGCTGCGCTCGACCCTTCCTTCGTGTGCAACCGATCGGAAAGTGTTCTCTCCGTCATCGAGAAATGCCTGGACAACGGATTGGGGCGTTGTCTGATCGTCGAAGACGATAATCGTTTGATTGGCCGCATATCGCTGGATGATATTCGTCATGCTCTGGTCGATGGCACGGCAATTATCGACTCCACCCTCGGGTGGCATCTGCGAGATGCCGGTCCGACGGATGCAGCGCGGCATCTGCGCAACGACACCGAAGACGACATCCTGAAGCCCATCCTCGACGCCCGCGGCCGACTGACCGGTGTCGTGACGGACCGGTCGATGGCCCCGGTGCAGGTTGCCAAACCGCATCTGACGCATCGCGAATTCCGATCGGTGCTCGACGCCTTCATCTCGTGCTGGATCTCGAGCAAGGGTCCCTATGTCAGCAAGTTCGAAGACGAGTTCCGCAAGTTCATCGGCGTCGAGCATGGCATTGCCGTTTCGAACGGCACCGTGGCCCTGCACCTCGCCCTGGTGGCGCTCGGTGTCGGACCGGGCGACGAAGTCATCGTGCCGGATCTTACATTCGCGGCAACCATCAACGCCGTGCTCTATTGCGGTGCCACGCCGGTAATCGTCGACGTCGATCCCACGACCTGGTGCCTGACGCGCAAGCTCGTCGAAGGCGCCTGCACGTCGCGCACCAAGGCGATCATCCCGGTGCACCTCTACGGGCGCCCGGCCGAGATCGGCCCGATCACGCGCTTCGCCAAGTCTCGCGGCATCGCCGTGATCGAGGACTGCGCCGAGGCACACGGCGCCCGCTATGCCGGTCGGCCTGTTGGTCAGTTCGGCGACATCAACTGCTTCTCGTTCTACGCCAACAAGATCGTGACGACCGGCGAAGGCGGCATGTGCTTGACCGACTCCGACGAACTCGCCAGCACCCTGCGCCTGCTGCGCGACCACGGCATGTCGCCGGACCGGTCCTACTGGCATGAGCGCGTCGGCTACAACTACCGCATCACCAATCTCCAGGCAGCGATCGGCGAATCGCAGCTCTGGCAGATCGAGACCACGCTGCGCCGCAATGCCAGTATTGCCGCGCACTATCGCGAGGCGCTGCGCGGTATCCCGGGCATTCGCTTCCCGCCCACCCTTCCCGACGAGTGCGATCCCGTCGTTTGGCTCGCCTGTGTACAGGTGCCGGCCGACAAGCGGTTGCCGATCATGCATGCCGCCTACCAGGCTGGAATCGAAATGCGGCCCTTCTTCCATCCGCTTTCGGCTCTGCCACCCTACAGCAAGTATGCCCGCGCTTGTCCCGTCAGCGATGAGCTCGCGGCAACCGGCATCAACTTGCCGACATCGAACGCCGTCGACGACCAGGTCGTCGCGCGCGTCGCCCGCGTGTTCCACGAAGTCCTTTCCTGAGATCGCCCATGCCGACTTTATCCACAGTCATCATCGGCGGCGGCCCTGGCGGCCTGGGACCGCTCGTCTGGGCCGCGCAGCAGGGATTGCTGCCGTCCTGGCTGGATCGCGGCGTCGCCGTGGTCGAGCGACAGGCGCATCTCGGTGGCACGCTGGGAAAGTTCGGCATCTATTCCGACTCGCTCGGCGGCTCGTATCTCGAATGCCTCGACTGGCCTGACCTGCCCGATGCGCTGCGCCGCCTGCGCGACGATCCGGTCACCCACGAAATGGCGACCTATCGCGACAGCTTCCCGCCGCTCACACTCGTCGATCTCTTCATGCGCCGGATCGGCTCGGCGCTGGCGTCGATGTTCAACGGCCGGTCCTCGCTCTATCTCTCGACCGAGGCGCGCGCGGTGCGGTACTGCGAAGACGGCAGCGTGGCCGTGGACGTCGCTCGCGACGACGGCAACAGCCTCACCCTCTCGGCGCAATCGGCTGTCGTAGCGCTGGGCGGACGGCAGCACTGGCCGCAGATGGCACTCGCGCCGGAATTGCCCCTGAAGCTCAACCGGCCGCGGCATGTCATGCCTTCGGACCGGCTGCTCACGACGGACGGGCTGAAGCAGGCAAACATGCTGATCGCCGGCGCCGGCAACAGGCGTATCCTGATTCTCGGCGGGTCGCACAGCGCCTACGCCGTCGCCGGCGCGCTGCTCGAGCTGCCAGCCGCCGCAAATCTGGCGCCGGGCCAGATCGTCATCCTGCAACGCCGTGAACCGCGCATCTTCTATCCCGATCACAATGCCGCCAGGGAAGACAGGTACGAGGTCGATATCGGCGACATCTGCCCACGCACCCAGCGCGTCAACCGCATGGGCGGCCTTCGCGGCTACGGCCGCGAGATGTGGCGCCGGATCACTGCCCGGCCGGGAATCCTGTCCGAACCACGGGTCGTCCGCCGGCCGCTGCTCAACCTGTCGACCGCCGAATTACAGGTCGAGATTCGCACCGCCGCCCTGGTCGTGCCCTGCTTCGGCTATCGCTCGGCGACCCTGCCGATCCTCGACAAGGATGGTACGGCGTTCAGGCTCAATGCCGAAATCGGCGGCGTCGCCGTCGGTGACGATTGCCGCCTGCTCACCGTCGACGGCCGGAGCCTTCCCAACCTGTTCGGCATCGGTCTCGGCACGGGTTACAAACTGCCTGCCGGCATGGGCGGCGAACCGAATTTCGACGGTCAGGCCAACAGCCTCTGGCTCTACCAGAACGACATCGGTGCGGTGATCTATCGGGCCATCGACGGCCTGACGGGCGACCTAGCCACCAAGCCGTCGCCTGACCTCGTCGGGGATCGGCACCGATTTCAAGGAGCGGGCGTCGCCGTCCTTGCGGGCCCAGATGCGCGTCTCTGAGCCCTCGGCGGCAACCTCGCCGGCGGCGTCGCGAAAGATGTGGCTGATCGAGAAGGAACTGCCGCCGAAACGCGCAACTTGGCTCTCGATCGTCAGCTTCTCTCCGTGCTGCGAGGGTCGGCGGAAGGAGCACTCCGCCCGCACCAGGGGTGTGCCCTCCTTCCATTGACCACTGCTGACGTCGTCGCGCTTCAGGCCGGCGGCGAGAAACAGGCGGTAGGTCGCCTGATCGCACCAGCGGAAGTAGGACGGATAGTAGACGATGCCGGCGGGGTCGCAGTCGCCCCATTCGACCGTGATCTCGTATCGGCTGCTGAACGCCATCTCGTCAGACCTCCACTGGCTTGCCACTGATCAGCGCCGTGCCGGTCATCGCCGCCACCAGCTTGCCGTCGGCACGCACGACGTCGATGCGATAGTTCGAGGTCTTGCTCGAGCGCGAAATCTCGACGGCGGTCGCCGTCAGGACGTCGCCGCCGCGAGCTGCCGCGCTATAGATCATGTGAGCGTCAATGCTGCCCGAGACGACGCCCTGCGAGTTGCAGGCGTAGCCGAACGCCGCATCAGCCAGGGTGAATGTGAGGCCGCCATGGCCGACGCCGTTGAAGTTCAGGTGCCGCTCCTCGACGGTGACGCGTGTCACCGCCCGGCCCAGCGAGGCCTCGACCAGCTCAATGCCAAGGCCGCGCGCAAAGGTGTCGCGCCGGGCGAGTGCCGAAACGTCGATCACTCGGCGGCCTGGCGAAGCGGCGGGCTGGCCGACGCGATGGCCGCCAGGGTCTTGGAAAGGGTCTCGCCCTCGGGATCGGCAAGCGCCGCAACGCGGGCATTGGCCACGGCGTCGACGGCGACCCGTGGCGCCAGCCGGCCGGCCAGCGCCGGTGCAATCACCTCGTCGGCGATGCGCCGGTAATTGCCGAGCCCGCGCTTGTAGGTATCGCCGTAGCCCTTGATGAGCCGCGCCAGCTCGGCGATCTCACGTGCCAGATCCAGGTTCAGCCGCGACGCAGCGCGGATCTGCTCCAGCCAGCGTTCGATTTCGGCCTGCTCTTCGACATAGCGGAAGGAATGCGGCCGCCACCAGCGCAGGCCCGCCACCAGCCGCAACCGCACAAAGCCCAGGATGGTCGTGGTCCGGACATGCATGGAGAAGTAGGTCTTGCCCAGCCGGCCGGTGCGTTCGCCCCAGGCCAGCAGGCGGCGCGCCAGCCCCGGCGGCAGAACCGCGGCGATTTCCTCGATGCCCGGCTTGAAATGCTCGGTGATGACCAGCGGCTCATGGTCCTTCGCTCGTACCTCGGCGCGGACCCGCATCACGCGTTCGGCCGAGGTCTTGGCCTGCGCCACGCGGATCACATCCTCGAAGGACATGCGCACGGCGAGATGGCGGGCCACCTCGCGCAACAGATCGCCCGCACCCGGCATCTGGCCCGACGCCTGTCCAACGGCCTGGATCGCGTCCAGGCGGTCGAGATAGAGCACGGCATAGCGGCGGTCCTGGTAGGACGCGAGCCGCCGAATCCCCTCCTCGACGATATCGAGGGCAGCAGCCGGAAAGGCGCGGCGCGCCCGCTCGATCAGATCCTCCACGCCTTGGGCGGCCGACTGGCGCTTGCGATGCTCGCGCACGGCCTGCTCGAGCTCACCGCGGGCATGGCCGCGCCCGAAGGCGAAAGCCGCGAGGTTGGTGTCGATCGACTTGCCGGCATGCCGGATCGCCGCCTCGAAGGCGCCGTCGGAGATCGGCAGCTTGCCCGATCCGGCCAGCGCGCCCAGCAGCACGGCATTGATCACACCTCCCGACTCCTCGGCGGCCTGGTCCATGTCGAACAGGATCTGCTGCTTGCTGCGCTCCTTCACGGCGCGCAGCAGGCGACCGACATCGAAGCTGCCGTCGCCCATGGCCATGCGTTCGCCGATCGCCAGCACGCGATGGGTCGAGGCGATCAGGGTCGTACGGTCGGGCGTCACGAACCCGTTGAAGATCATGCGGCCGGCCTCGAGCAGCTCCGTCGCCAGCGCCACGTCGACCTCGCCGATCGCCGGATTGAGCGCCAGCACCGAGGCCGCCACACCCGGCTTGGGCATCACTTCGAGATAGTAGGTCGTAGCGCCGGTCCGTTGGGCGACACCAGGAATCTGGGTCGTCTGCACGCCCAGCCCCTGCGCCTGCGCGGCCGACACGATCCAGTCGCACAGCACACCGCCGCCGTCCCCGCCCAGCGCGCCGATCAGGATGGTGACGGGCTCAGCCACGCGCCATCGCTCCGATCACGGCCGATCGCAGGCGCCACATCAGGCGGTCCCACCAGGTGGCGTTCTGGACGATTTCGGCCTTGTAGAAGGACGGGCAGAGCACGGCGGCATCGGCGACCTCACCGCACAGGCCGCAGCCGACACAGCCGTTGTTCACGTGCGCCACCGGATCGCTGCGCAGCGGATCGGGGCTGGGCTTCACGACCAGCGATGGGCAGCCCGAAAGCCGGATGCAGGAATGGTCGCCGGTGCAGACCTCGTCGTCGACGCCGTAGCGCGTCCGCACGACCCGTTCGCCGCGTTTGAGCTGGGCGGCGATCTGCGGCCGGATGCGGCGCTGGCGGGCGAGCTGGCACTCGCCATCGGCGACGATGACCTTCAGTCCCTTGTCGTCGGTGCTCATGGCCTCGCGCAAGGTCTTGAGCATGGTGCCGACATTGTAGGTGCGGATGGTCCGCAGCCAGCCGACGCCCATCGCCTTCAGGGTCGCGGCAATGTCCGACGTCGTCTCGCCGTCGCGGCGATTGCCCGAGGTGTTGGGAATGAACTGCGCGCCGGTCGCCGAAGTGTAGCCGTTCTGCATGATGACCAGCACCCGGTCACCGCGATTGAACATCGAGGAGGCGACCCCGCTCAGCAGGCCGTTGTGCCAGAAGCCGCCGTCACCCATTACCGAGATGGTGCGCTTCTGCATCACCGGCGCCACCGCGCCGGCGGCGGCCAGCGACATGCCGAAGCCCAGGATCGAGTTGCCGAGATTGAACGGCGCCAAGGTCGCAAAGGAATGGCAGCCGATGTCGCTCGAGATATGGACCTTGCCGACTTCGCGCTCGAGCAGCTTGATGGCCGAGAAGACCGGACGCTCAGGGCAGCCGACACAGAAGCCCGGCGGCCTGAGCGGCAGCGGTCCGCCCAGCAGGCGCTGCGCTTCGGCGCGACCGGCGCGGGCGGCCTCGAAGCGCTGGCGGGGGCCGTCGAGGTCGATGTCGTTGGCCGATTGCGCGAAGAATTTCAGCAGCCCGTCGGTCACCACCTCGGCGGTGTATTCGCCGGCCATCGGCAGGACATCCTTGCCGTAGATCCGGGTATCGATGTCGCGCTTGCGCAGGAGCGCATGGATGGCCTGCTCTAGGTAGTCGGGCGCCCCTTCCTCGACGATCAGGACGGCGCGCTTGCCCTTGCAGAAGTCGGCGATCTGGTCCGGCACCAGCGGATGGGTGACATTCAGCACCAAGGTCGGGATCTTGTTCTCGAGCTCCAGGCGGTCGAGCCCGCGCACCAGGACATTGGTGATGCCGCCCTGGACGATGATGCCGAGGTCGGACCGCTCGCCCGCCAGGAATTCGTTCAGACCGTGCTCGACGATGAAACGCTCGGCGGCCGGCTGCCGCACCTCGACCTTGATCTTCTCGTGCACATAGGTCGACGGCGGATGGGAGATGCGGTCGTAATTGTGCAGCGCAGGATTGGCGAGACGCTGGTTGCGCGAAATGGCCGGCGGCTTGTTGTCCTTGGCGACGAACTCGCCCGTGACATGGCAGGCGCGGATGCGCAGCTCCATCATCACCGGCGTATTGGTGGCTTCCGACAGCTCGAAAGCCTTCTCGGTGCAGCGCACGATCGAGGGCAGGTTGGGCCGCGGATCCATCAGCCAGAGCGACGACTTCAGGGCGTAGGCATGGGCCCGTTCCTGGATGATCGACGCTCCCTCGCCGTAATCCTCGCCGACCACGATCAGCGCCCCGCCGATCACCCCAGGCGAAGCGAGATTGGACAGTGCATCGGCGGCCACGTTGGTGCCGACGATCGACTTCCAGGTGACGCAGCCACGGATCGGATAGTTGATCGAGGCGCCGAGCAGCGCCGCGGCCGAGGATTCGTTGGTGCAGGTCTCGAGGTGAACGCCGAGCTCGTCAAGCAGGTCTTGCGATTCGACCAGGACGTCGACCAGATGCGAGACGGGCGCCCCCTGATAGCCGCCGACATAGGCCACGCCCGACTGCAGGATTGCCTTGGTGACGGCAAGGATCCCCTCACCCCGGAAGACCTCACCCTCCCCCAGGCGCAGGGCCCGCACTTCCTCGGTAAAGGAGCGCTCCGGATTGGTGCGCTGGGCGACGGGAAGCTGGGCGGCCGGCTGGTCGAGCATGGAACGAGTATAGGCACTAACGGCGTGAGCGACGATCCCGTTTGGGATGGGCCCGTTGAGGATGAGCCTGTCCAGGGCCAGCACGCTTGGAGTCGCGAATGCCCGCAGTCCGGGCCTTGGCCAGCAGCTCGCGAAAAGGGACCAGCAGGCGCTCCCGCACTGCAGCATCGCCCTCCAGCACCTGCAGCGCCAGCGCCACGGCCTCCAGGGTCGACACCGCATCGGGCCGCGCCTCGCGGCGCAGGTCGCCATAGAGCGATGGTCCATCGGGCACGACGACGAACCGGCGCAGCTTGGTTAGCCAGGCGTTGCGCCACCACAACGCCTTGGCCTGTGCCCAATTGCCGTCGAGCGCGATCAGGCCCTTCAGTCCCCGCAGGCCTGCCGCCTGATCGGCCAAGGGCTCTCCCTTACGGTCCACCGCGACCACGGGCGCCGGCCCCTGCTTTCCACCTTTGACCTGGGTTGAGCCGAGATAGAGCACGCCCCAGTCCTTCGCCTCCGCTGCGTCGCCGACGGCATGCGCGAGGTTGCGCCAGGACAGGCCGATCACGACCCTGGCGTCGGCCAGGGTCGTGGCGATCAGCTTGGCCGTGCCCAGCACGCGATCCTGCTCCTGCGGATGCTGCAGGATGAGGACCTTCACTTTGTTGTCCACCGGATCGGACATGGCCGAGATATAGCCTCCCCGCTACGCTTACGCGATGTCCGTCGCCGTTCTCGTTTTCGACAGTGTCACCAAGCTGCCGCCCGAAGCGAACGGCGCCGTCGTCATCGGCGGCAGCCACGGCGCCGTCTATGCCGCCCATCTGTCCGCGCGGTCCGGCTGCCGGGCCGCCATTCATCACGACGCCGGGATCGGCCGGAACGAAGCCGGCGTCGGCGGTCTCGCCTACGCCGACAAGCTCGGTATGGCGATGGCCGCCGTCGCCACGGCCAGTGCACGGATCGGCGATGGCGCAGACTTGCAGGCCCGTGGCCTCATCAGTCGCGCCAACGGTCTTGCTGCAGCGTGCGGCGTCGTACCGGGCATGTCCGCTCGCGAGGCGGCGGAACTGCTGAAGCAAGCCCCCTGGCCACACACGCTGCCGCCGGCCAAAGGCGAGAGCCGGCACTTGGCCGAGGGCGTGGTCTGCGCCGATTCGGCCAGCCTGCTGATTCCCGAGGATCGCGGCCGCATCGTCGCCACCGGCAGCCACGGCGCTTTGAATGCCGCAGCGGCGACGGCACCCTTCCAGCCCCTGCTGCTGATGTTCAACGATGCGGGCTTTGGCGCCGACCGCGGTGGCGTACTGGCGTTGCCCGAACTGGAGAGGCACGGAATCGCTGCTCTGGCGGTCGCGGCGCAGTCGGCGTGCATCGGCGACGGGCGATCAACTTTGCAGGACGGAATAATCTCCGATGCCAATCCGTCGGCATACCGGTTAGGCGCCCTTGTAGGTGGCTCTGCGCTTGCACTGGCGCGCGCCGTGGCGGAAAAACGTGGAAGCGCGAGCTGATTGCGGGAGATGCTTCGGGAATGGCCGTCGTCAATGTGAAGTCCGAGATCGCGGGCAATGTCTGGAAGATTCAGCTCAAGGCCGGCGATCGGGTCGATGTCGACGGGGAGATCATGATCCTCGAGTCGATGAAGATGGAAATACCGGTGCTGTCCCCCAAGGCGGGCGTCATCAAGGAAATCAGGGTCAACGAAGGTGAGGCGATCGGCGAAGGCCAGCTCGTTGCCGTGATCGATGCGTAGCAGCACCGTCGCCGTCGAACTGGCGCGGCTCTGGGCGCCCGACAATCTCCGCCGCTCGGCCCCGGGCATCGCCCTCTGCGCCGCCATCGCCGCGGTCGCCTTCTACCTCGACACCCACAGTCTGCTGCGCTTCGGCGTCGTCTGGGTGCCGCCGCTGATCCTCACCCTGGTGATCGGCATGGCGCTGCAACCGCTATCGGCCAAGGCCGTGCTGAAACCCGGGCTGGAATTCTCCGGCCGTACCCTGCTGCGCGTCGGCGTCGCCCTGTACGGCGCCAGATTGACCCTGGGCCAGCTCGTGGACAGCGGCGCGCTGCCGGTGGTGATCGCCATTGCCGCGGTCGGCTGCACGATCGTCTTCGGCGCCTGGGCGGCGCGCTTCTTCGGTCTCAGCCGCGATTTCGGTCTGCTCACCGGCTGTGCCACCGGCGTCTGCGGGGCGGCCGCTGCAATGGCCGCCTCGGCCGTGCTGCCCAAGCACGAAAACTCCGACCGCGACCTCGCCTTCACGGTGATGGGCGTGAACTTCCTCAGCACCGTGGTGATGGTGATCTACCCCGCCCTGCACGACGTGCTGCGCTTCTCGTTGTTCGAGATGGGCGTTTTCCTGGGCGGCGCCATCCACGACGTGGCTCAGGTCGCCGGCGCCGGCCAGACGATGGGGCCGCAGGTCCTGAGCGACTCCATCATCACCAAGCTCCTGCGCGTGGCGGCTCTCCTGCCGGCCATCGCCGGCATCGCCTGGTGGGTGGCCAAGAGCGGCGGCCCACAAAGCACCGCCCGGCCGACGCCGCCGGTCTTCCTGTTCGGCTTCCTGGCGCTGGTCATCCTCAACTCGCTCGGCGTAGTGCCGCCCGAGGTGCGCGATGCAATCGGCGTGATCTCCTCGTTCCTGATCATCACCGCCATCGCCGCGCTCGGCATGAAAACGTCGCTGCTGGCGCTGGCCCGCATCGGCATCGCCCCTGTGATGCTGCTGATCACTGAGACGATCTTCATCGGCCTGCTGGTGGTCAGCCTGATCTACGGCCTGCGCACCTTCGGCCTTTGAGGACGGGCGACCTTCGGTTACGCCAAACCGTGAAAGCGTAGGCAAGCCGCCAACGCTCCCGGTGACTCGTAGCGGTGCCCCAGCAAGCCTGCCTGCTCCGCACCGGCTACATTGACCGGAAGATCGTCGACAAACAGCGTTTCCTGCGGCGCAGCGCCCAGCATCGAGAGGCACTGTCGAAAGCATTCGGCTTGCGGCTTTGACGCTTTGAAAGCTGCGGATGCGTAAATATCGGCGCCGAAGAGCGACCGCAGCTCGGGAAACAAGAAGTCGATATTCTCCGCCACGAGCGTGCTGTTGTTTGTGAGGACGGCGACACGGGCGGTACGGCGAAGCCGATCGACCAGCTCCAGGACATCGATGTTCGGGGTCATCGACGCTTTGCGGGCATCGAGCCATTCCTGAAGCGACGGAACGTAGCCAATTCTCTCGCCATGGCCGCTCAGGTAGGTCTCAGTATCTATCGCTCCCGCATCGGCGAGGCCCTCGAAGCCCGATCGCCAAATGGCGTCGTGGACCCTCCCGGGAGTCGTGCGTGCAAGCCCCGCGAGATGGGCGGCACGAGCCTGCACATCGTACCGGCACAGCACGTCATCCATGTCGAACAGGACAAAGCGAGGTATGGGCATGGCTCAGACGACTATTGCCGGGTCGCAGCCATCTCAGTCAACCCCGACGCCACAGACAGGAGATCCGAGCCGCCGGCCAGCCGCGCCGACGGCGCTGCCCGCCCGATCGCAGCGCGCACGGCCGGCACGCGGCTCGACCCGCCGGTGAGGAAGATCGTATCGATGTCAGCTGGCCCAAGCCCCGCCGCGGCGATGCAGTCGCGGGCTGTCTCGTAGAGCCGTTCGATCCGGGCAGCGATTGCACGATCGAAATCGGCGCGTGTCGGCGAGACCGTGAGGCCCGCTTCGATGAAGGCCAGAGGCATGACCGTGCACGCCTCGGCACTCAGCGCGATCTTGGCGTCTTCTACCGCAAACGCCAGCCGATGGCCGAGCCGCTCACGCACGACTGTCAGCAGGCGCTCCACCTTTTCGGGCTCGCAGGCCAGTGCCACCAGTTCGCCGAGTTCGCGCTCGTTCCTGTAGGTGTAAGCGAAGTTGATGGTCGGCCAGGCGGCGAGCTCATGATAGAGCGCGTTGGGCATCGGCAGGCCCTTCTTGACGAGTTGCGTGCCGAGCCCCAGGAGCGGCATCACCGCCGCAAGGTTGAGCGCGGTGTCGAAGTCGGTGCCGCCCACGCGAAGGCCTGCCGTTGCCAGGACGTCCCGACCGCGGTCGGCGCGCCCGCGATGCTGCGGGCCGACCCGTATGACGGAAAAGTCGCTGGTGCCGCCGCCGATATCGGCAATGAGCGCCAGCTCTTCGGCCTGAACCGTCCGTTCGTAGTGATGGGCTGCGGCGATCGGCTCGTACACGAACGTGATGTCGCGAAATCCCACCCGCCGAGCGACGCTCTCGAGCACCTCCTGCGCCCGAGCATCCGCCCGGTCATCGTCGTCGACGAAGCGCACGGGCCGGCCATGCACGACGGCCGTTATCTCCTGACCGGCGAAGGCTTCGGCTTTCTGTTTCAGGTGCCCGACAAAAGTCTCGACGACCTTCGTGAGGGGAACCTTGCGTCCCGCCAGGACGGTCTCCTCCTCGATCAAAGGCGAGCCCAGGATCGACTTGAGCGCCCGCATCAGCCGGCCCTCGGTCTGCTCGACATAGGCGGTAATGGCCGCGTCGCCGAACAGCACTCGCCCCCTGGATTCGTAGTCGAAGAACACCGCGCTCGGCATCAGGGTGCTGTCGGCTTCGACGGGCACGAGCGTCGCCGCCTTGTCGTGCGCGACGCCGATCGCCGAGTTCGACGTCCCGAAATCCAATCCGCAAGCGATCATCTATGTCCCCATACCAATACGAAGGGGATCTCATCTATTGCGAGACGCCGCGAGTTGCCAGTCTATTTCTTTTGGCCTAAACTAGCCTTGATAAAGGGATGTCCGAGACCTCGGCCGTCCCTTTTTTTGTTGCTGCAGGACAAGTGTCAGGCTCGCGCAGTCGGGCGTGACGAGACGGCACTCCACCACCGCGTCAGATTGGCGTGATCCTCCGGGATCACGAGCTTGAGCGCACCGCGTGCCGTGAGCAGCGCTACCTGAGCGGTGATGTCGGCGATGTTGTAGCGGTCGATACCGATGAACTCGCGGCCGGCGAGTTCGCGATCGAGCCACGCCATGCGTTCGACCAGCACCTTGCGCCGCTGCTCGCCCCACGCCGCGATCTGGGTGCGCCTGCCCACCCAGAACGGGTTGGTGTGCACGAAGACGTCGATGGTCGGCAACAGCAGTTCGAGCTCCATGCGGCGGTTCCACATCTCGACCTGCGCCCGCTCCAGCGAGGAGCGGCCGAACAGCGGAGGCTCGGGGATCATCTCCTCGAAGTAGCGGCAGATCGCAACCGACTCGGAAATGAGCGTGCCGTCGTCCAGCTCGAGCACCGGCAAAGTGCCGAGGGGGTTCTTGGCCAGGAAGGCCGGCTGCTTGTGGGCAGCCGAGTCCATATCGAATTCCTCGATCGGCAGCGAGACCTTCTTTTCGGCGAGGAAGATGCGGACGCGGCGCGGATTGACGCCGTTCTTGAGGCTGTAGAGTTTCATTGTGCGCTCAGGTTCCCGGCTTGGTACCGGTCGCCTTCACGACCTCACCCCAGGTGTCGATTTCCTTCTTGATGAAGCCGGCGAACTGGATCGGCGTGCCGGGCGCCGGAATGGCGGCGCGCTGCTCGATCTGGCGGATCACCGCATCGTCGTTCAGCAGGGTCGTCACATCCCTGTTCACGCGGGCGACGATCTCGAGCGGCGTACGGGCCGGCGCCGCGAGGCCCGACCAACCCGCGGCATCGAAGCCCGGCAGAGTCTTGGCGATCGGCGGGATGTTGTCGAGCGGCGCCGGCGCTGTCCGGGCCGTCGTCACCGCCAACGCCTTGATGCGGCCATCGCGGATGGCGTTCAGCGCCGAAGCCGTGCTGTCCATCATCAGCTTCACGTGGCCGCCCAGCAGATCGGACATGGCCGGTCCGCTGCCCTTGTAGGGGATATGCACGATGTCGACCCCGGCCTTGAGCTTGAACAGCTCCATGCTGAGATGCTGCGAGGTGCCGGGTCCTGCAGAGGCATAGGAAAGCTTGCCTGGTTCCTTCTTGGCGAGCTCGATCAATTCGCCGAGCGTGTTCACGGGCAACGTGGGATGGCCTACGATCACCAGTGGCACCAGGAAGATGTTGGAGATCGGCAGGAAGTCGACCAGCGGCTTGTAGGGCAGATCGGGATAGAGGCTGGGATTGACGCCGAAGGTGCCGCTCGACACGACCATCAACGTGTAGCCGTCCGGCGCGGCGGCCTTGCCGGCCTCCGTCGCGGGAATGCCGCTGCCACCGCCCTTGTTCTCGACGACGACCTGCTGCTTCCACATGTCGGTGAGCTTTTCCGCCATCAGGCGCGCGAAAATGTCGGCGGCCTGACCCGGTGGAAACGGCACGATGAACCTCACGGGCTTTGCCGGCCAGGGCGACTGCGCCAGCGCCGGCGCGGCCAACGCGGCCCCCGCCAGTCCCGCTGCTCCTGCCACCCCTGCCAGCGCCAACGCTCGACGGCGCGTCGGATTAGTCCGCATCCAAGATCTCCAGTGTCGTTTCGGGTGACAGGCTAGCACAGGGACCGGAAAATGACCGCATGACGAGCCTCATAGATATCGCCTCGCCACGCGATGCGACCGACCTCGAAGCGGTCGGTGGATTGTTTCGCGAATACGCCGCCTCCTTAGGGTTCTCGCTCGACTACCAGAACTTCGACGAAGAGCTCGCGGGCCTGCCCGGCAAGTACGGTCCCCCTGGCGGTGCGCTCCTGCTGGCCCGGGTCGACGGCGCCGCCGCGGGCGCCGTGGCCTTGCGCGAACTCGAGCCGGGCATCGCCGAAATGAAGCGCCTCTATGTCAGGCCGGCCTTCCGCGACCGGCGGACCGACAAGGGCCTCTCGATCGGCCGGACGCTCGCCGCCGGCATCGTCGAGGCCGCCCGCACGCTCGGCCATCGCCGTCTCAGACTCGACACAATCAGCGACAAAATGGGGGCTGCGGTGAAGCTCTATCGCTCGATGGGTTTCATCGAGATCGCACCCTACTACCCGAGCCCGATGCCGGGTACTGTCTACATGGAGCTGGTGCTGTGACCGATCGCTACTACGAGGACTTCAAGGTCGGTGATCGCTTCACCAGCGGCGGTCTCACCATTACCGAAGCGGCGATCATCGACTTCGCACGGCAATGGGATCCGCAGCCGTTTCATATCGATATCGAATTTGCCCGCAAGTGGGCCTATGGCGGGTTGATCGCTTCGGGCATGCACACGATGGCAGCGACCCTGCGCCTCTGGCTCGACCTCGGCGTCTTCCGCGCCTGCAGCCTGGGCTCGCCCGGCATCGGCGAAGCGCAGTTTGCCCGTCCCGTCCGGCCCGGCGACACCTTGCGGGTGGTGACCGATATCGTCGAGCTGCGCCTCTCCGCTTCCAAGCCCGATCGCGGCATCGCCCGCGTGCGCCAGGTCACCATCAATCAGCAAGGCGAGGCGGTGCTGGAGCAGGAAACGACGGTGTTCCTGAAGCGCCGGCCGGCACTTGCCGCCGGTGTGGCGCTGCGCTCGTAGCGCCGAAGCACTTCTCTACTTGGCACCTAGCGCCAGGCGAAGACCGGCTGCTCGTAGTGGTCGACGCGCGTGTCACGCCCGGCCAGCGCAACTTCGCGGAACTGGAAGAGCATCGCCGCTGTCGGCGCGTTCACTGTCGACACGGAAAGCGGCAGGCGGATGATGGGCCGATCGGATTCTTCGATCGCCACGATCTCGGGCGAGCCGTCCCGGAACAGCTCGCCACAGCCGATCCGGTAGGCATGCGCCACCTCGGCGGGATTGGGCAGGATGACCGCGCCCGGCACCCACACGACCACCGGCGTGATCAGATAGCCCGATCGCGTCGGATAGTCGTCGAGCGCGCCCAGGACATCGTCGGTCGACGCCAGGATGCCGAGCTCCTCGTGCAGCTCGCGCAACGCCGTCTGCTCGATCGTTTCACCAGGATCGACCCGGCCGCCAGGCAGCGCGAACTGCCCGCCATGTGCACGCAGCTTGGCCGTGCGCCGTGTCAGCAGGAACGCCGCCTCGCCCGGCTCATCAGCCTCGACGACGACCACGGCCACGGCCGCACGCTTCAGCCCGCCGGAATCGGTGTGGCGACGGAGATCGAAACGGCCAAGATGCAAGGTGATCTCGTCGCGCAGCCCCTGATCGAAACGAAACGATTTCACGCTCCCTCCGGCCTCCTGAATGTCCAGACGACGGCCGGCGGCACGTTGCGCCAGATCCTGCGGCCGGGTGTGGCGACGAGCTGCAGCCTGTCGCGCAAGGCGCGCGGCACCGGCGGATTGGGACCGTAGGTGAACTGGACCAGCGCCGCACCGCGCGGCAGCGCTTCGAATATGCCGTGGACGATGCCGTTCACGACCTCAGCCGGCAGCGACAGCAATGGCAGGCTGGAGACGATGGCAGCCGGTGCCGAAAGCCCCTCTTCCCGCAGCAGACGCGGCAGATGGATGGCATCACCCTCGACGATGCGGGGCCCCACGAAATGGCGGCGCAGGAAGGCGACCAACTCGGGTTCGCGTTCGACCACGGCGAGCCGGTTCGTCGGAATGCCAGCCGCGAGCAGCGCCCGCGTCACCGGACCGGTACCGGCCCCCAGTTCCACGACTGTCCCGGCATGCCCATCGATCGCCGCCAGGGTCGCCCGGGCGATCGCCTCCCCGAGCAATCGACCACTCGGCACGACCGAGCCGATGGCGAACGGCCGACGCAGCCAGCGCTTCAGGAACAAGACCGTGCCTGCGCGCGAGCCAGCGGATCCGGGGGACTCGGTCGGGGGCATGGGCAAACGCTAACAGACGCTTTGGGCGAGTCGACTGGGAAAAGCCGTCACGCCCTACTGTGCGGCTTGCAGAGCGGGTGCGGGCCCCTGCGCCGGGGCGGCCGGGGCCGCCTCGAACACAGTCCGCGCATGCCGCATCTGCTCCAGCGCGTTCACGACAGAGACGTAGACCGCCGCAGCGAAGGGCAGCGACTGCACGACCATGAACACAGCCCACAGCCGCGCCTCGGGGTTGATCACGCCATTGGTGGTCCACAGCACGATCGCGGCCAGCCACAGCAGCACGGTCAGCACTGCCTCGCCCCGCGCCATGCCGAGCGCCATGCCGAGCGTGGGACGCTCATCCATCTTGGGGGTGCGCATGAAGGGCAGCCGGCTGGTCGCCAGGCCATAGATCACCGCGCGCCCCACCGTATAGGTGAGCGCCAGCCCGGCCAGCGACGCGCCGATGCTCTGTCGGAAGGTGCAACGGACACGGTCGAAATAGAGACCGAACGAGTAGAGCAGCTTGAAGACGAAGATGCCGATCGTCGGGGCGATGAACTCGGCCGGCGGCAGGCCGACCGGCTTGATGCCGAACAGTGGCGGCAGCACGACGGCCAGCACCCAGGCAAGCCCCGCCCAGGTGAAGATCAGGTTCAGCGCATCGGCGAACCAGGGCAGCCAGCCGGCGACGAAGTGGTACTTCTGCCAGAAGGTGAGCTTGGTCTGGTTGCTCAGCATCTTGCCGGCATGCGCCTTCATGATCTGCATGGCGCCATAGGCCCAGCGGAAGCGCTGTTTTTTGTAGCCGGCGAAATGGTCGGGCGTCAGGCCGTGTCCGAAACGCTCGCGGCTGTACATCGCGCCGTAGCCTTTCTCCATCAGGCGCAGGCCGAGCTCGGTGTCCTCGGTGATGCACCAGGTCGCCCAGCCGTCCATCTCCTCCATGCAGGAGCGGCGCACCAAGGTCATGGTGCCATGCTGGATGATGGCGTCGTACTCGTTGCGCAGGCACATGCCGATGTCGAAGAAGCCGGCATACTCCCAGTTCAGCATCTCCTTGAACCGGTCGCCCTTCCAGTCGCGGTGGTCCTGCGGCGCCTGTACGTAGGCGATCTTGGCGTCGTCGAAATACGGCACCAGCGCCTTCAGCCAGTCGGGCCGCACCATGTAGTCGCTGTCGATGACGCCAATCACCTCGGCATCGGGCGCGGTCTGGCTGAGCACGTAATTCAACGCGCCGGCCTTGAAGCCCTTCATGACGTCGAAGTGGAAGAACTTGAAGCGCTCGCCGAGCTGGGCGCAATAGTCCTGCACCGGACGCCACACCGCGGGATCCTTGGTGTTGTTGTCGATGACGATGACTTCGAAGTTCGGGTAGTCGAGCTGCGACAGCGAATCGAGCGTCTGGATCACCATCGCCGGCGGCTCGTTGCAGATCGCGAGATGCAGCGAGACCTTGGGCCAATGACGATCGGCCGGCTGGCGGGCGATCATCTCGGCGGCCGGCAGCGCCTCGCGTGTCCAGCGGCCACGCCAGATCGTCTCCGCCATTTCGAGCGCCTGTACCAGGGCCATGCCGAGGCTTGCCACCAGGAAGAAGGCGAGCACCGCCCAGCTCACCATCTCGGAGGCGAGCATATAGGTGCCGGCGGCGACCGAGGCGCCGTAGACGACGGCGCTCGCCGACAGGGCCAGCAGGGCACAGAAGCCCACCTGCCCGGCCGCGCCCAGCCGCGGCCAGCGCCACAGGAAGAGCAGCATCAGCGGCACCGACGCGCCGAGCGACCAGGCCGCGCAGGAGATCCATTGCGGGAAGGTCTCGATCGGACCGCTCCAGGCGAATTTCTGCTGCCGGTCGGCATTCCACAGGCCCCAGTAGCCGCCCGCCTTGCCTTCGAGGTCGTAGGCCTTCCAGGGTTGGTCGATCGCCTCGACGACGAAGGTGTCGATGTTCTGCGAGCGCAGCCACGCCACCATGTCGCGCACGTTCTTGGCCTGCTCGGCCGGCGTCGCGTACTTGACCACGCCGGTCCCCGGGCTGCGGCGCGCCGAACCGTTCGACGGCCAACCGACCTCGGTCACCACGATGTTCTTGTTCGGATAGAGCTTGCGCAGCAGCGCGATCTTTTCCTTGACGTACTCGAGCGGCGTCGAGCTCGACTGCTCGTCCCAGTACGGCAGGATATGGACGGCAAGGTAGTCGACCTCGCGCACCAGTTCGGGATAGCGCTCCCAGATGTGCCACGGCTCGGCGGTGCTGACCGGCACCTTGACGTTGCGCTTGACGTTCCGGATCTCGCGAATGAGCTGCGCCGGGCTGACGCCATTGGGGTCGCGCTGCTCGCGCTCGCCGTCCCAACGCAGGATATTCTCGTTGCCTACCAGCACGCGCTCGATGCTCGGGTTCTGGTTGGCCATCCGGATCAGCGCGCCGGTTTCTTCACCGTTGACCTCGCCGGCCTCGCGGCCGAACTGCTGCTTGGCTTCGTTGGCGCTGTAGATCCAGGCGCCCGGCACCAGCTTCAAGCCGTACTTGGTGGCCATCGCCGGCATGACGTCGCCGCCGTCGGTGGTGCGGTAGGTACGAACGTAGTTGACCTTGCCGGCGAGCGTCGCGAAGTCGCGTTCGATCTGCTCCTTGCGTGGCTTGACCTGTGGCGCCGGCGCATCGGTGAAGGCGGTGCGCAGGAAGCTCCAGACGCCGCTCGACTTGCCTTCGAGAGGATCCTGATCCTTCGCCCAGGGGGCGTAGGTGACGCCATGCAGCGGACCTTCGAGGTTGGCCGCCGACAGGTAGCCGTCGAGCAGACGCCAGCCCACGACCGTGGCCAAAGCCGCAACGAGAAGAACGAGACCCCGACGCATCATGAAAGATTGACTGCTCCGGCAGACCGCCGCTGGCTCCTGTCTCGTCCCGGGATCGCGGTCGCATGTCTCCTGCGGGCGACTGACGTCGGCGCAAGGACCGTGCCGGATCGACTCCGAACGAGCCGACAACCACGCAGTGCGGTGGACCTCTTGGAGGTTTCCTTGCGCCAGATTTCCTCGTCTACGACCATTCGCAGGCGATCAGGCGATCGTCGCGATCTATAGCCCGCACTTCCCCTGACGGTAAAGAGACCCCCGGGCAAGATGGCCAAAATGCCCAATTCTTCGCTGGCTTTGCCGACGGACCTTCGCCAAAACGCCACAAAGAATGACCCATCCGCATCCGACGGCGGCGCCGGCCGGGATACCGCCCGTCGTCGCGGCAACCTATCGGCCGGCAGACCGTTACGGCTTTTTCGAGCGCGCAGGCGCCCGGATCAGGTACGCCTGGTGGAATGCCCAAGGGACGGCGCCCCCTCGCGGCACCGTGCTCATCCTGACCGGCCGGGCCGAATTCATCGAAAAGTACGCATCCGAAATCGTGGGCGAGCTGCTCGGCCGGGGCTATGTCGTGGTGGCCATGGATTGGCGCGGCCAGGGTCTCTCCGACCGGCCGCTGGCCGATCGCAGCAAGGGCCATATCGACAATTTCGACACCTACATGGCCGACGTCCGGCTGTTCCTTGACAGCATCGTCGCCCCGGCCGCCCCGCGACCCGTCCTGGCCCTCTGTCATTCCATGGGGGGCCACATCCTGATGCGCGATCTTGCCGAGAACGGCCCGGGGCCGCTCGCCGCCGCCCTCTTCTGCTCGCCGATGACCGCCCTCTACCGCGAGGCCATGCTGCGATCGGTCCTGATGCTGATGCCCGAGCTCCCGATCGTCGAGGAGCGCTACATTTTCGGCACCGGTCCGTTCGTCCTGCTGGCACGCGAATTCAACTCAAACATCGTCACCCACGACGAACGGCGCTACCGCTTCACCGACGACTGGTTCAACGCCGATTCCCGGCTCGCCGTGGGCGGTCCCACCCTGGGCTGGTCTCGCCAGGCGGTCCGCTCCATGGCCAAGGCGCTGGAGCCAGGCTACCTCGAGCGCATCGAGCTGCCGCTGCTCCTGATCACGGCCGGCGAGGACCGCCTGATCGACCCCAAGAGCCATGCTCAGGTTGCAGCCCGGCTCCGTCACGGCGAGCACTTCACAATCGCCACGGCCCGCCATGAGATCATGATGGAGACCGACGATATCAGGGCCCTCTTCTGGGAGGCCTTCGATCGGTTGGCGAAAGGCGTACTAAGCTAGATGACCGAACTGCAGATGCTGGTGATCGCCGGCGCCTTTCTCGTGGCCGGGATCGCCAAGGGTGCGATCGGTATCGGCCTTCCGCCCATCGCCATCGGCCTGATGACGCTCGCCATCCCGCTCGAGGATTCGCTGGCGATCATGACCATCCCGACTCTGATCACCAATGTCTGGCAGGCGGTCTATGGTGGTGGCTTCTGGCGCCTGTTCCGCCGTTTCTGGACACTCGCCGTGCCGGCCGTCGTGTCCCTGCTGCTGGTCGCAGCGACCTTGGGGCAACTAGGCTCCGCCTATGCTGCCGCCTGGCTCGGCGTGATGCTGGCGCTCTATTCGGTGGTCGCCCTAATGGCCTGGCGCCCCAAAGTGTCGCCCGAGTCCGAACGCTGGGCCAATCCGCTGATCGGCATTTCGAGCGGTGCCATCGCGGGCATTACCGGCATCTCGGCCGTGCCCTTCCTGCCTTACATGCAGTCGCTGGAGATCAACAAGGACGACCTCGTCCAGGCGCTGGGTATCATGTTCATCTTCCTGGTCGGCGGGTTGTTCCTCGCCCTCTTCCGGCAAGGCGCCTTCGATGCGACCAACACGATCGGCGGTCTGGCGGCCGTGGTGCCGACATCGATCGGCGTCTGGCTCGGACAGAAGTCACGCGAGGCACTGTCGCCCGAGATGTTCCGTCGCATCTTCCTGGTCGGCCTGCTGGGCATCGGCCTGCACATGTCTCGTGGCTTGTTATAGACTGCGTACCATGTCCCTTCCTCCGTTCAAGGTCACCATCTGCGGCATTCCCGAGCTGTCGCAGCATTGCTCGACGGGTGTCAGCCACGTGCTGTCGATCATCGACACGCATGAACCGCGCCCGGTCGCCCTCGACAACTATTTCGAGATCGAGCACGAGCTGATCCGCTTCGACGACGTCGTGGCGGAGTATCCCGGCTTCGAGGCCTGCACACCGGCGCATATCGAGAGGATGCTGGCGTTCGGCGAGAGGGTTCATGCACGGCCCGACGGACACGTGCTGGTGCATTGTCACGCCGGCATCTCGCGGTCGACGGCGGCGGCCGCCATCCTGATGGCCCAGAACGCGCCGGGCCATGAGGAAGAAGCCTTCCTGAAGCTCCTGGAGCTGCGCAAGCACGGCTGGCCCAACACACGCATGGTCGAGTTCGCCGACACCTTATTGAAACGCGACGGCGCGATGCTGCGCGGCCTCGTCGCCTATCGCAAGGCGCTGCTTCAGGTGAAGCCGCACCTTAGCGAGATCGTCCGCAATATCGGCCGCGGCCACGAGATTCCGGTCTGAGGGGATTTTCTGTTCGCCGCTCTGGCGTGCGGATTGAGGGTCCTCTGACCCACCTCACCTACCCCATGCTTCGCATGGGGCCCCCTCCTCTCCCCCCACTACGTGGGCGGAGAGGACGAATACGAGTGTCGCTCGATCGACGCGCTCAGCTACCGATGAAACACCAGGGTCCGGACCTCGATGCTCTCGCGCGGCGGGGCGTCGAGGGGAGCCGTCGGGTCGGTGAAGGCGCTATGCGGCGTGAAGCGCGCCGGCACCCCGGCCGAGGTGTCCGAGCACTTGAGCAGCAGTGCCTCGTCCGTGCGCATCCGCGGCACGTAGTACCAGCGATGGTCCGGGCTGTACTTCACCGAATAGGTCTCACCGACACGGTGCTGGTAGACGAGATCCGACGGCACGAGATCCTCGAAGCGGATCGAGGTGGCGTCGCACACCGCCAGCGGTGAATCGAGCAGCGGCCCCTTGATCGGGCGCCAGACATTGACGACCTGCACGCGGCCCTTCAGCAATTCCTCGGCTTCGTCGGGCAGCAGGTCGCGCACGCGCTGCGGGCCAGACCGCGCTGTGTGGTCGATATGGACGCGGCGTACCGGCTGACGCGGCGCATTGGCCTGGGCCTCGGCATCGGGCACGCGACGGCGGGTCGTATGATCGAAAATATGGACGCGATAGGCGCCGGTCGCTTCCTTCACGATGCGCTCGATTTCGGGGTAGTAGACGCGGCGCACTTCCTCGTCGTCGAAGAAGTCCTTCACCGCACTGCGGTGATCGATCAGCGAGAAGCCGTTGGCATCGAGCGACACCTGACCCGCGATCGGACGGGCGTCACTGATCTTTACGGCATGCGCCTCGTGCTCGGCGTTCGTCCGCGACACGCCAGCCGGCGGATCGTACGCGTAGTTACGCGGCCGCTCGACCATCGGCACGAGATAGTTCATGTCGGCGACGACATGCGAGAGATTGGCGAGCACGTCGAGATTTTCCTGAAGCGTCATGGCGCAAGACCTCCGAACTTTGTTCGGATGATGTTGGCGCTCCTCCCGGTGCATGCCATGGAGAAGAGTTGCAGCGCTTCATGAGGAGAGATTATCCGAAGGGAAAAGCCCTTCTCTCCCGCCGCTCTGCGGCAGCAAATTCAGCTCGTTGCGCCAGCCGTCACTCGAGCAGCCGGTTGGTGCCCGTGGAAATCGGCTCAATACGACCGGAGCTTGATGCCCCAGCGACCATCCTCGCAGGTCACGACCCAGACATTGCGATGGCGGCTGATCTCGCTGCCGTCGTCGCGATCGCGCGAATAGTCGACCAGCAGATGAACCTTGTTCGGGCTCACCAGCACGACGTCCTTGCCGTGATAGGTCGACCGCCGCCAGCCCGTCGATTTGAGCTGATCGAAGAACGCGGCCGGCAACTGGCCGGGCCTCTCCCAGACGACAAGAGTCTCGCCCGAGAGGATGACGTGCGGGAAGTGCAACAGCGCATCCATGCCCGCGAGATCGCAGGCATTGAAGCGCTCTGTGAAGGCATCGAGGCAGGCGATCGCCGCCGCGACGACTGTCTCCTCTCCGGCGCCATCGGCCGGAGGGACGAACAGTGAAGCGGCGTCGCTCATGTCGGCAACCGCCCTTTCATCTGCGGGACTACCGGCCCTTCATCGGCAGGCCGCCGAGATGCGTGCCGGCATCGACGATCAGGAATTCGCCGGTGATGTTGCTGGCGCTGGTCAGGAAGAAGATCGCAGCCTCCGCCATCTGCTCCGGCGTGCCGGCCTGGCGCAACGGCGTTGTCTGCTCCTGGGCGGTCTTCAGCTTCTCGTAATCCTGCTCACCCAGCGCGCCCAGCAGCCAACGGGTCTGGATGAAGCCCGGGCAGACCGTGTTGACTCGGACCGCCGGTCCGAACCAGCGCGCCAGGGATAGCGTCAAGGTGTTGAGCGCGCCCTTGGAGGCGGCATAGGGGATCGAGGTGCCGACGCCCATCACGCCGGCAATCGACGAGATGTTCACGATCGAGCCGCGATCCTGCTTCTCCTCCCACTGCTTCTTCATGACGGGATAGACGGCCCGGCTCATCATATATGGCCCGGTGACATTGACGCGCAGAATACGGTCGAAATCCTCCGGCGTTACGCCTTCGAGGTCGCCCTGGCTCTGGAACTTGGTCGTGCCGGCATTGTTGATCAGCCCGTCGATGCGACCCCATTTCTTCATCGTCTCAGCCGCGAGCTTGCGGCAGTCGGCATCCTGGCCCATGTCGGCCTGCACCAGGATCGCCTCGACGCCCTTGGCCTTCACGGCCGCGTAGGTTTCGTCGGCTTCCTTCTTGCTCTTGGTGTAGTTGATCACGACGTTCCAGCCGCGCCCTGCCAGGTCGACGGCACAGGCCGCGCCCAGACCCGTGGCAGATCCCGTCACGATCGCGACCTTGTTCGAATTCGCCATCTCGTTTTCTCCCGATATCTCGCAGGACCTTTCATAGGCTAGGATCACGCCCCAAGGCAAAGAAACGGGAGAGCCCGCGGAATATGGCCGATTTGTTTTCGATGAAGGGGCGCGTAGCGCTCCTGACGGGCGCCTCGCGCGGGCTGGGCCGCGACATGGCGCTGACCCTGGCGGGCGCCGGTGCTACGGTGCTCTGCGCCGGCCGCAGTGTGAAGGAGCTCGATGCGACCGCACGGGCGATCGTCCGCAGGGGCGGCAAGGCCCATGTCGTTCCGCTCGACATCACCGACGAGGCCGCCGTCTGCCGGCAGATCGAGGCGATCGCCAAGCGACACCGCCGCATCGACGTGCTGGTCAACAATGCCGGCATCCTCTACCGCCAGGATGCCGTCGACACGCCCACCGAGACGTTCCGCAAGACGGTCGAGACGGATCTCGTCGCCCAGTTCGTGGTCGCGCGCGAGGTGGCCCGCCACATGCTGAAGCGGAAGTACGGCCGTATCGTCAACATCTCCTCGGTGATGGCGGTGCTGGGCCGTGCCTCGGTGGCAGGTTACGTCTCGGCCAAGCACGGCCTGGTCGGCTTGACCAAGACCCTGGCAGCGGAGCTCGGCCCAGAGATCACCGTGAACGCCATTGCGCCGGGTTACATGCGGACCGAGATCAATGTCGCGCTGCAGCAGAACAAGGACTTCAGCGCCATGCTCGAGCGCCGCACCGCGGCCGCCCGCTGGGGCAAGCCGGAGGATCTGCGCGGCGCCTTGCTGCTATTGGCGTCCGATGCCGGCGCCTATATCACCGGCCACACGCTGGTGGTCGATGGCGGCTTGACGACCATTTTGGCCTGACGCCCCGGACTCAGCGAGCGAGCATGCATCTGACCTCCATTCCGCGCTGGGCCATCCTGGCCCTGGGCGTCGTCCTGCTGGCGCTGGGCTTCGCTGCCCACAAGGGCTGGCTGCGCGATCCGTCGCTGGCGCGTACCGATTATGTCGGTGGCACCGACATCTCGGCCGAGGACGCCAAGCTCTATCGGGCCGTCCCCTTCGAATGGCGGGTCAATACCGCGGGTGGCTCCTTCAAAGGCGACGACCGCGCCTTCGTCCGCATCGATCCGTCGGGGGAAAGCACGCTGCTCTGCGGCTGGGTCCGCCTCGACAAGGGCGGCGCCTCGATCCGGGCGACGCGCTGGCTAAGCGAGGCCCGCCTGAATGTCGGCGACCTGAAAGTCTCCGCCCTGTTCATCGCGCCGACCGACAAGGCGCCGGGCGATGGCCTGAGTGCCGGCTGTGCGCGTCTCGATCCCGGTGTGAAGCCCGCCGTCGATGCCCCGCTGTCCTTGGAAGGCCCACCGGTGCGCGAGTGACGGCCTTTCGCTCTCAGTCGACGCCGTTGCGGCCGTGCCTCAGAAAGGCCGGCCGCATACTCAGCCGCTCATAGTAGGCCGCGACGGCCGGAAAGCTCGGACGCTCCATAGCGGTCATGAACCAGCGATTGATCGAAAGGCCGATCGGAATATCGGCCAGAGTGAAGCGCTCGCCGGCGATGTAGGCGCCGGTCGCTGCAAGCTGGCGTTCGACGATGCCCACCATGCACGCCCACTCCCGCTTCGACGCGGCGATCTGGCGGGGATCGTCGAAGGCCGGGTTCCTGCGGGCGATCGCCGAGAAGGCATAGCGCCAGGCCGCGTTGAAATCGGACGCCTGCCAGTCGATCCACTTCTCGACCTCAGCACGCTGCCGCGGATCGCTCGGCAGCAGCGTCTCGGCGGCGGTCTTGCCCGCGAGGTAGCGAATGATGGTGTTGCTCTCCCACAGCACGAAATCGCCGTCGACGATCACCGGCACCAGGCCGTTGGGATGTGACGTCAGTCCTGGTCCGGAGTCGCAGTGCTCGTAGACCAACTCCAGCTCATCGCAGGTCCACAGGACCTTGCGGACGTTGATGGAAGTGCTCTTTCCCAATACGCGCAGCATCACGACTTCAGGCGGCGGACGATGTCCGCCACGATCTCGGCGGGCCCACCTTTGATTTCGACGACGATCGGATGCTCGTCGGCGTCGGGCTCCTGCAGGGTCGCGAACTGGCTGTCCAGCAGGCCGACCGGCATGAAATGCTCGTGGCGCTGGGCCATGCGGTGCTGGATGAGATCGCGTCCGCCGCGGAGATAAACCAGCGCTACTTCCGGGCGATCGCCGACAATGATGTCGCGATAGGCCCGTTTCAGAGCTGAACAGGTAACGACGCCCGCCTCGCCGCACTGCCGCCACCTGTCGATCTCGGCAGCAATCGCCCGCAGCCACGGCAGCCGGTCGGCATCGCCGAGGGGCGTGCCGTTGCGCATCTTCTCGACATTGGCGCGTGGGTGAAGGTCGTCGCCTTCGAGGAAATTCGCCCCGAGCGTACCTGCGAGCATGGCGGCGACGGTCGTCTTGCCCGATCCCGACACGCCCATCACGACGACGATGGTCTTCATGGGCGGCCAGCTTATCATGGGCCGGAACAGGAGAAAGAACGGGAGCGACGGATGCAGCTTGGCATGATCGGACTGGGACGGATGGGCGGCAATCTGGTGCGGCGCCTCTCTCGCCAAGGACATCAGTGCATCGTGTTCGACGAGAATCCGGCCGCCGTGGCGGCACTTTCCGGCGAGAACGTCAAGGGGGCCGGCGATCTCGCCGACCTGGTGCGGCAGCTCGCGAAGCCGCGCGCCCTCTGGGTGATGCTGCCGGCCGGCGAAATCACCGAACAGACGATCGCCCGCCTGGGCACGCTGCTGGAAGCCGGCGACACCATCGTCGAGGGCGGCAATACGTTCTTCCAGGACGACGTGCGGCGCGCCCGCGAGCTCCGCGCCAAAGGCATCCATTATCTCGATTGCGGCACCAGCGGCGGTGTCTGGGGCCTGGAGCGCGGCTATTGCCTGATGATCGGCGGCGCTGCCGAAGCCGTCGAGCGGCTCGATCCGATCTTCGCCGCCCTCGCCCCCGGCCGCGGCGCCATCGCGGAGACGCCCCATCGCACCGGCCGCGACCCGCGGGTCGAACGCGGCTACCTGCATTGCGGGCCGAGCGGCGCCGGCCACTTCGTGAAGATGATCCACAACGGCATCGAGTACGGCATGATGCAGGCCTTGGCCGAAGGCTTCGAGATCATGAAGAAGGCCTCCTCGTCTCATCTCCCCGAGGAGCGCCGCTACGACTTCGACCTCGCCGACGTCGCCGAGGTCTGGCGGCGCGGCAGCGTCGTCAGCTCCTGGCTCCTCGACCTCACCGCCTCCGCCCTGGCCAAGGATCCGGCGCTCGACGGCTACTCCGGCTTCGTCGAGGATTCCGGCGAAGGCCGATGGACCATCAACACTGCGATCGAGGTAGCGGTGCCGGCCGACGTGCTCTCGGCGGCGCTCTACGCCCGCTTCCGGTCACGCGACAAGGAAGGCACCGCCAACAAGCTCCTCTCCGCCATGCGCCACGCTTTCGGCGGCCATCTCGAACCGAAGAAGGCGTAGGGACATTCCTGCCTCCCCATTTGAATGGGGAGGTGGGAGTCCTCGACCTCAGCCCTCGTCCACGCCGAAGGCCTGGCGCATCGCCTTCACGCCTTCCTGATGCGGCGTCCAGAGACGGCCGCCGACCAGGCCGCCATCGACCACGAGGTCATGGCCGTTGATGAAGGTCGAATCGTCCGAGGCCAGGAATACGGCGGCATGGGCGATGTCGTCGGTGAGGCCGGCGCGCGGGATGGGCTGGTTCTTGGCCATGCTCGCCTTCACGGCCTCGGCATAGCCGTCGGCCTTGTCGGCCGGCAGGCCGAGCGCCTTGGCGAAGATGCCGGTGGCAATGCCGCCGGGCGAGATCGAGTTCACCCGCACGCCCTTCTCGCCGAGCTGCATGGAGACGCACACGGTGAGATGCACGACGGCAGCCTTGGCGGCACTGTAGATCATCGAGGTCGAGTAACCGGCCCGGCGGGCGGCCACGCTGCCGTTGTTGATGATGCTGCCGGAGCCCTGCTTCATCATGATCGGTGCGGCGTGCTTCATGCCCAGCATGACCGACCGGACCAGGGTCGCCATCGCGGCATCGAAGCCCTCGACCGGCACGGTCTCGATGCCGCCGACCGGCGCCGGACCGCCGGCATTGTTGAACAGGCAGTCGAGCCGGCCCCATTTCGACAAGCAGGCGTCGAGCATCTTCTGCACATCGGCTTCCTGCGTGGCATCTGCCTGAACGAACAGGCAGCGATCCTTGCCCAGCGCCGTCTCGAGGCTGCGTCCGAGCTCGGCCCGGCGGCCGGTCGCCACCACGCGGGCCCCTTCGGCGACGAAAAGCTCGACCGTGCGGCGTCCGATGCCACTGGTCGCGCCGGTCACGATGGTGATCTTGCCGTCAAGTCTGCCCATGAAAAACTCCCCTTTTTGCGGGGCGGGATGATACACCAACGGCCACGAGGAGAAGTGCATGACGGTGTTGGGTATCCTGGGCGGCAGCGGCGTCTACGAGATCGCCGGCCTCGAAAAGGCCGAGTGGCGGCGGGTGGCTTCGCCGTTCGGCGAGACGTCCGACGAGTTCCTGTTCGGTGTGCTCGACGGCCTGCAGGTCGTGTTCGTGCCGCGCCACGGCCGCGGCCACCGCCATTCCCCGACCTCGATCAACTACCGCGCCAATATCGACGCCCTGAAGCGGGTCGGCGTCACCGACATCCTCTCGCTGTCGGCCTGCGGCTCGCTGCGCGAGGACCTACCGCCGGGGCATTTCGTGGTGGTCGACCAGTTCATCGACCGCACCTTCGCCCGCGAGAAGAGCTTCTTCGGTGAAGGGCTGGTCGCCCATGTCTCGATGGCCCAGCCGACCTGCAACCGGCTGGCGCATGCCGTGCACGACTGCGCCAAGGAAGCGGGCTTCCCGATCCGGTTCGGCGGCACCTACATCGCGATGGAGGGGCCGCAATTCTCCAGCCTCGCCGAGTCGCGGCTCTATCGCAACTGGGGATGCGACGTCATCGGCATGACCAACATGCCGGAGGCCAAGCTCGCCCGCGAAGCGGAGATTTGCTACGTGACCGTCGCCATGGTCACCGACTTCGATTGCTGGCATCCCGACCATGACCATGTACAGGTGGCCGACATCGTGCGCGTGCTGCTGGACAATGCCGAGAAGGCCAAGACACTGGTCACCCGCATCGCGCCGCGCCTGCGCGACACGCGCCCCGAGATCTGCCCAGCCGGCTGCGACCGCGCGCTCGAACATGCCCTCATCACCGCGCCGGCGGCGCGTTCGGCCGAACTGGTCGGCAAGCTCGATGCCGTCGCCGGACGGGTCCTGAAGGCATCGTGAGCACCGTGACTGGTTCCCTTCCCGCGTACGCCACGCTCCGTGAGCGCTGCACCGAGATTGCCGAGGCCGCGGCGGTCGAAATCATGCGCATCTACGCCGGCGATCTCGGCGTGCGCAACAAAGCCGACAAGAGCCCGGTCACCGATGCCGATCATGCCGCGGAGGCGGTCATCCTCGCGGGCCTGCGCGACCTCACGCCCGGCACACCGATCGTCGCCGAAGAGGAGATGGCGGCCGGCCGCAAGCCGACCCTGAACGGCGGACCGTTCTGGCTGGTCGATCCGCTCGACGGCACCAAGGAATTCATCAAGCGAAATGGCGAATTCACGGTCAACATCGCCTTGATCGAGAACGGCCGGCCGACGGTCGGCATCGTGCTGGCGCCGGCCACTGGGCTGCTCTGGCGAGGTGCTGTCGAACTCGGCGCCGACAAGCGCGAACGGGACGGCGCCTTCGCCCGAATCGCCACGCGGCCTGCGCCACCGCAGGGCCTCACAGCCTGCGCCAGCCGCAGCCATGCCATCTACAGCGACCTCGACATCTGGTTCCGCAACAACGACCTGACGGTCGCCGAGCGGCTCGAGGCGGGATCGTCGCTGAAGTTCTGCCTGATCGCCGAGGGGCGGGCCGACATCTATCCGCGCTTCGGACCGACCAGCGAATGGGACACCGCGGCGGGGCAAGGTGTGCTCGAAGCGGCTGGCGGCGAGGTCGTGACCGTCGACGGCAAGCCCCTCACCTACGGCCACCCGCCGTTCCTCAATCCGCACTTCATCGCCCGCAGCAAGGCGGCTCGATGAAGATCGCCGCGCCGTCGGCCGCGACGGTCGCAGAAGCGGCCGCCCTGCTGCGCGACGGCAAGCTCGTCGCCTTTCCGACCGAGACGGTCTACGGGCTAGGCGGCGATGCCACCAACGAGCGCGCGGTCGCGGCGATCTTCGAGGCCAAGGGACGGCCGCAGTTCAATCCGCTGATCAGCCATGTGCTCGATGCCGCGGGAGCCCGGCAGTTCGTGCGCTGGAGCGAGACCGCGGAGCGGCTGGCGGTGCGGTTCTGGCCCGGCCCGCTCACCCTGGTGCTGCCGCGCGCGGAAGGATCGTCGATTTCATTGCTGGCCACCGCCGGCCTCGACACGGTGGCGATTCGCGCGCCGTCGCATCCGGTGGCGCAGGCCCTGATCCGCGCCGCCGGCCGGCCGATCGCGGCTCCTTCGGCCAATCGCAGTGGCGCGGTCAGCCCGACGCGCGCTGAACATGTGGCGGAGTCGCTGGGCGAGCGCGTGCCGATGATCCTCGATGGCGGGCCCTGCCTGGTCGGGGTCGAATCGACGGTCCTCGATCTCACGACCGCGACGCCGACCTTGCTGCGCCCGGGCGGCGCCACGCGCGAGGCCATCGAGCAGGTGCTCGGCCCGATCGCGCTCAGCGATGCCATCCCCAGCGGCAATGCCGCCCTCAAGTCGCCGGGCCAGTTGAAGAGCCACTACGCTCCCGAACGACCGGTCCGGCTGGACGCGACCAGCGTCTCGCCCGACGAGGGCCTGCTGGCCTTCGGTCCGGACGTCCCGGCGGGCGCCATGCTGACCTACAATCTCAGCCCCACCGGCGATCTCGCCGAGGCGGCCGCCAACCTCTTCACATTGCTGCGGGCGCTCGACCGGCCGGGTATTGGCTGCATTGCGGTTGCGCCCATTCCGCAGACGGGCCTCGGCCTTGCGATCAACGACAGGCTGCGACGCGCTGCTGCGGATGACGGCACCGGCCGACGCGGTTAGTCTGCGGCAAAACCAGAGGAAACGATGCCCGACACCGCCTTGCCGCCCCAGATTCCCACCACCCCCGTGACGCCGGCCCTGCTGGAAGCGCTGCGCGCCATCGTGGGTGACAAGGGCTTGATCCAGGACGAGCCCGGCAAGCAGCCATTCGTCACCGACTGGCGCGGCTCGCTGGTCGGCAATGCCGCCGTGGTCGTGCGGCCGGCGAGCGTCGAGGAAGTCTCCAAGGTCGTGAAACTCTGCCACGACAACGGCATCGCCATCGTCCCCCAGGCCGGCAACACCGGCCTGATGGGCGGCGCCACGCCCTACCCTTCGCATACCGGCATCGTCCTGTCGGTCGGCCGCATGAACAAGGTGCTGAACGTCGATCCGGTCGGCTATTCGATGACCGTCGAGGCCGGGTGCATCCTGCAGACGCTGCAGGAGACGGCGGCGGAGCACGACCGCTTCCTGCCGCTCAGCCTGGGCGCCCAGGGCTCGTGCATGATCGGCGGCAATCTTTCGACCAATGCCGGCGGCGTGCAGGTGCTGCGCTACGGCAATGCCCGCAACCTGGTGATGGGTCTCGAGGTCGTGCTGCCGAACGGCGATATCTGGAACGGCCTGCGCGCGCTCAAGAAGGACAATACCGGCTACGACCTCAAGCACCTGTTCATGGGCGCCGAGGGCACCTTGGGCATCATCACCAAGGCTGTGCTGAAGCTCTGGCCGGCGCCCAAGGACGTCGCCACCGCCTGGCTCGCCATCCGCGACCCGCAGGCCGCCATCGAGATCCTGTCGGAGGCGCATGCCGCTTCGGAGGACAATGTCGGCTCCTGCGAGCTGATGAGCCGGGCCTGCACCGACATGGTGCTGCGCCACATCCCCGGTACCCAGGACCCGCTCAAGGCCGACACGCCGTGGTTCCTGCTGCTCGAATGGTCCTCGTCGCGGCCCAAGGCGGATGGCGCCGAGGGCATGTCAGAGAAGATGGAGCAGTTCCTGGCCGACCAGATGGAGGCCGGCCGCGTGCTCGATGCCGTGATCGCCCAGAACGAAGCGCAGTCACGCAACATGTGGGTGATCCGTGAGTCGGTGGCGCCGGCATCCCGCGCCGAAGGTCCGGGTCTCAGCTACGACATCTCGGTCTCGATCTCCAAGATCCCCGACTTCATCGAGAAGGGCATCAAGGCGGCCTACGACGTTCTGCCGTCGATCCGCCCCTATCCGCTCGGCCATATCGGCGACGGCAACCTGCACTTCTCCTTCATGGGGCCGGTGGGCATGGACCGTCAGACGCTGCACCAGTATTCGCCGGCCATCACGCGCGGCGTGAACGACCTGGTGCGCGACATGGCGGGTTCGATTTCGGCCGAGCACGGCATCGGCATCGAGAAGATCGACGAGCTGGCGCACTACCGCTCCAAGGTCGAACTCGACACGATGCGCTCGCTGAAGCGCGCGCTCGACCCGAAGAACATCATGAACCCTGGCAAGATCCTCCGACTGTGACCGACCTTATCGAACGCCTGCGGGCCATCGTCAGCGACAAGGGCCTCATCCTCGACGAGGACGGCAAGCACCCCTATCTCACCGACTGGCGCGAGACCTATCTCGGCAAGGCCCTGGCCATCGTGCGCCCGGCCACCACCGAAGAAGTGGCGGCCGTGGTGAAGCTCTGCGCGGCCGAGAAGGTCGCGATCGTGCCCCAGGGCGGCAATACCGGCATGATGGGCGGCGGCACGCCGCACGAGGACGGTCACGAGATCGTGCTGTCGCTCAACCGCATGAACCGCATCCTCGATATCGACACGATCGGCTACACGATGACCGTCGAGGCCGGCGTCATCCTGAAGACCATCCAGGAGACCGCCGCGCAGCACGATCGCCTCTTTCCTCTGAGCCTCGGCGCCGAAGGAAGCTGCACCATCGGCGGCAACCTCTCGACCAATGCCGGCGGCGTGCAGGTGCTGCATTACGGCAACGCACGTCAGCTCGTGCTGGGAATCGAAGTCGTGACGCCGCAGGGCGAGGTCTGGAACGGCCTGCGGGCGCTGAAGAAGGACAATACCGGCTACGACCTGCGCGACCTCTATCTCGGCGCCGAAGGCACCTTGGGCATCATCACCAAGGCGGTGCTGAAGCTCTGGCCCAAGCCCAAGGATGTCGCGACCGCCTGGATTGCCGTCCCCTCGCCCGAGGCTGCCGTCGAGCTGCTGAGCGGCGCGCACGCCGCTTCGGAGGACAACGTCACCTCCTGCGAGCTGATGGCCCGCCAGGGCATCGACTTCGTGCTCGACCATGTGCCGGGCTCCACCGATCCGCTGCAGGAGAAGTACGACTGGTACGTGCTGCTCGAATGGTCGTCGACGCGGGCGCGCCGGCCCGGCGCCAACGAGACCGGGCTGGCCGAGAAGATGGAAGCCTATCTCGGCGAGGCGATGGAAAAGGGCCTGGTGCTCGATGCGGCGCTCGCCCAGAACGAGAGCCAGGCACGCGCCTTCTGGGCGATCCGCGAGAACCACTCGGAAGGCCAGAAGCGCGAAGGCCCTTCGATCAAGCACGACATCTCGGTGTCGGTGAGCCGCATCGCCGATTTCATGGCCGAGGGGCTTGCCGCCATGAAGAAGGCCCTGCCCGACTGCCGCCCGGTGGTCTTTGGCCATGTCGGTGACGGCAACCTGCACTTCAATTGCCAGTCGCCGCCAGGCTGGAACAAGACGCAGTTCATGGCCTACCACCACGCCATCAGCGGCGCAGTCTACGACCTCGTGGTGGGCCACGGCGGCTCGATCTCGGCCGAGCATGGGATCGGCCGCCTCAAGGTCGAGGACCTTGCCCACTATCGCAGCAAGGTCGAGATCGACACGATGCGGACCATCAAGCGGGCGCTCGATCCTCAGAACCTGATGAACCCGGGCAAGATCCTCCAGGTCTGAGAACGATCGGACGGCGGGTCTCCAGACCTGCTCAAGCGCTTTCAAAAGTACTGAGCGGGCCTGGAGGCCCGCGGTCCGATGAGCCGCTAATCCAGACTGGCGCCGGTCTTCTTGACGATCGGCTCCAGGCGCACGAGGTCCTCGGCCAGCACCTTGGCGAGTTCGGCGGAGGTGCTGGAAGCGGGTTCCGCGCCGAGTGCGATGATCCGCTCCTTGATCGCCGCCGACGCCAGGATGGGCTGCAGCGCCGCGTTCAGCTTCTCCACGATCTCGGCAGGTGTGCCCGCCGGGGCGAACAGGCCGTGCCAGCCGGAGGCCGCCTCGACACCCTTGATGCCGTGCTCGGCCAGGGTCTTGATCTCGGGCAGCGCCGGTAGCCTGTTGGGGCCGACCACGGCCAGCGCCTTCAGCTTGCCGGACTGGATGTGCGCCATGGTGGTGGCCGAGTCGAACATGAAGTCGATCTGGCCGGCGAGCAGATCGTTCACCGCCGGTGCCAGGCCCTTGTAGGGCACATGGTTGGTCTGCACGCCGGCCGTCGTGTTGAAGAGCTCGGTGGCGATCTGGATCAGGCTGCCGCTGCCGGCCGAGCCGTAGTTGAGCTTGCCGGGCTGCGCCTTGGCCAGGGCCACGAAGGCCTCGACCGTGTCGACGCCAAGCTTGGGATGCACGACCAGGATGAAGTTGGTGCGCGCCGTCATGGTGATGGGCACGAAGCTCTTCACCGGATCGAACGGCAGCGAGCGATAGAGGAAGGGATTGAGATTGAGCGTGCTGCCGCCGGTGGCCAGCAAGGTGTAGCCGTCCGGCGCCGCGCGCGCGACGGCCATGGCCGCGATGTTGCCGTTGGCGCCGGGCCGATTCTCCACGACCACGGGCTGGCCGAGGCTCTGCGACAGTGCCTCGGCGTAGGAGCGCGCGATGGTGTCGATCGACCCGCCGGCCGAGACCGAGACCACCAGGGTGATCGGCTTGGATGGATAGGCGCCCTGGGCGCCAGCACGCGAGGCGAGGCCGAGAAGAGAGCCTGAGGCGAAAAAAGTGGGCAGCGCGAGCAGCGTGCGGCGTTTCATGACGAAGGTCCTGTGGTCTTGCTCAAGAAGTCGACGAGAAGGGAATTGAACCGGTCGGGCTGCTCCAGGTAGAGCGCGTGCCCGGCACCGGAAATCACGTGGACGGCGGCCGTGGGCCAGACGGCCGCGACCCCCTGGTTGCGCGCCGGCGGCGTGATCACATCGCCGTCGCCGTAGATGATCTGGCCCGGCAAGGTTGCCGGGAAGCGCCGGACATCGGCTTTGACGTCCCCAGTCGAGAGCATGCGGGCCGCCTGGGCATAGCCGCCGGGCCGCACCGAGCCCATCGTGTCGATCACGCGGCCGAGCGCTTCGGGCGGAGCCGCCGGTCCCAGCAGTCGCGGCGCCCGCTTTTCGGCCATCTGGCGCGGCCCCAGAGAGGCGAGGTCGCCCACTCGCTGGTCGAGTAGCTTCTGGCGCTCGTCGGCCGGCAACGGCCCATGGCCGCCGGCGATGCTGCAGAGGGTCAAGGAGCGCACACGCTCCGGATGCCGGACGGTGAAGCGTGCGGCCATCAGGCAGCCCAACGAATGGCCGAGCAGATGGCAGGCCTCGATCTCCAGGGCATCGAGGAAGGCCGCCAGCGCCGCCGCGTAGTCGTCCGCCGTGGGATGCGGCGGCGACAGGTCCGATGAGCCGCCATAGCCTGGCGTATCCCATGCCACCACGCGATGCGTCGCCGAGAGCGCGGCAACCTGGCAATCGAACGAACGGGCGGCCGAACCGATACCGTGCAACAGCACCAGGGCCGCACCGCGGCCCTGATCGAGATAGCTGAAGGTCGCCGAGGTCCCGTCGAGAGCTTTGGCGTCGAGGGTCTTGGCCATCATGCGGCTTCGAAGACGACCGTCTCCGGCTTGGGCGAGCCGACCACCATCGTGAACTCGGCGTCGACGGCGCCGTCGTTGCGGAAGTAGTGCGGCCGACCGGCCGGGTTGAACATCAGGTCGCGCGTGCCGAGCCGCCGCTCGACGATCTCGCCGTCCTGCTCCCAGCCAACGGTCACCACACCCTCGAGAACGAAGTACACGTCCTCGACGTCGCGGACGTACGGCCGCACCGCCACGCCGCGCGGCAGACGAATCATGTCCATGCGATAGGTGACGGCCGGCGCCCCACCCTCACCGATATAGGCAAGGCGCGCAAAGCCCGCCTTGTCCCACACCGGCGTGCGGTCGCGGTACCGCACGACTTGCGAGGCCAGCTCCTGGTGCCGGCGGTCGGTGCTCTCAGGCGAGAAGTGATGGATCTTCTCGGGGCCCGGTGCACCGAAACGGCGGGACAGTTCGAGGTCCTTGTTCTTGGGGTGACAGACATGGACTGGCGCCTCCGGCGTGCCGCTGCCCACCGTGATCTGCATCAGGACCGGCTCGATACCGTCGTTGCGGAAACCGTGCGGGCGACCGACCTTGTTCAGCACCATGTCCTTCGGACCGAGTTTCACCTCGACCACCTCGTCGCCCCAGACCGTGCCGATCGTCAGCACGCCCTGCAGGATGAAGAAATGCTCGACGACCTCGTGGGCGTGCGAGGCCGCGAACTTGCCGATCGGCTGGTTCACCAGGCTGAAGGTGAAGTGCTCGGCCTTCATGGTCGTCGGATCGTTCGACTTGGGCGATCCGCCGGCGCCGATGTAGCGAAGCTGCGCCCGCAGCAGATCGGGAAAGCCCCGGCTCGCCGGAAAGGCATCCCAATCGAAGGTCTTGTCGGTGAACAGGCCCATGTGGGCCTGCATCTCGCTTGCGAGCGCACTCGAGGGCTGCGTAAGGGTAGTATCAGGCATGGTTCGATCCTCCGTTCTGGAAAGCACTGCACTTACTTTGACAACGTCCCATTGCCGGCACTGCCGCCGCCGCGGCTCAGCCAGCGCGATATCTCGGCAGCGGCCTTCAGGACCTGATCCTTCAGCTCACCGTGCATGGCCTGCTCGTCGATATGGGCGTTCACCGCCGTGACGTTGATGGCAGCCACGATATGGCCGGCGCTGTCGCGCACCGGGGCGGCCACCGCGCTGACGCCGGCCTCGAAGTAGCTCTGGCTCACGGCATAGCCACGGACGCGATCCTCGGCCAACACGGCCTTCAGGTCTCCCAGCGTGACGGGCGTATGCTTGGTGAAGCGTTCAAAGGGTTGATCGCCGAACAGTTCGCCGAGCTCGGCGTCGCTCATCTCCAGCAGCGTCATGCGCCCCATCACCGTGGCATGAACGGCAAAACGGGTGCCGATATTCACGCTGCTCGCGATCGTGCTGCGCGCCGGGAAGCGTGCGACATAGACCACGTCGCGACCGTCGCGCACCGCCATGTGGGTCGACAGGCCGGTGTGGTCCCGCAGCTCCTGTAAAATCGGCTGCGCCACCTCGACCATGTCGAGCGAGGCGAGATACTCGAAGCCGCGGCTGAGCAGCGCCGGCCCCAGGCTGAAATGGCGCTTGTTCTCGTCGCATCGCAGGTAGTCCATCGACTGCAGGGTCTGCAGCAGGCGGAAGACCGTGGTGCGCGGCAGCCCAAGCTCCTTGGCGATCTCCGGCGCCGTGAAGCTGCGACGCTCGCCACCGAACAGGGACAGGATGCCGAGCCCCTGCGCGAGCGCCGGCACGATGTACTTGTTCTCGGTCGTTTGCAGATCGCTTGCCATGTCCCAGTCTCAGTTGAAAACGAAGCCACCGTTGACCGGCAGGAGTTGGCCGGTCACGAACCCGGCGCCCTGCCCCAGCAGGAACACCACCGCACCGGTGACGTCGTCCGGCATCTGCGGGCGCTGCATGGCGCGGCCATCGACATACAGCCGGTGCCGCTCAGGCGGCACGTACTCGGTCGCCTCGACCAGCACCAGCCCCGGTGCAATGGCGTTGACGGCAATCCCGTCCGGCCCCAGCTCGCGCGCCAGCGACCGTGTCATGGAGATCACAGCTCCCTTGCTGCCGACATAGTGCAGCAGCCGCGGCGCGCCCCACAGCGCGGTATCCGACGCGATGTTGACGATGCGTCCCCCCAGCGTGGATTTCCGCAAGAGCGGCGCCATTGCCCGCGTCATCAGCCAGGTACCGCGTACATTGACCGCCATCACCCGGTCCCAGGTCTCGACCTCGATCTCCTCGAACGTCTTGCCGCCGATCCCGGTGGCGATGGCGCCGTTGTTCACCAGCCCGTCGATCCGGCCGTACCGGGCTTCAACCTCGGCCGCAAAGGCCTCGATCGATTTCGGATCGCCGAGGTCGACGGCGAGGAAGGCGGCGTCGGCGCCGGCCTTGCGGAGGGCCTCCGCCGTCGCCTCACCCCAGTCGGCCCGTATGTCGGCCACGACAATCGCGTCGGAGCTTGCGGCCGCGCAGGCCTCGGCAAAGGCGCGCCCCAGGCCGCGACCGCCGCCGGTGATGACGATGGTGCGTCCGGCGAGGCTCATGTCGCGAGCCGGGCCCGCGCCGGCAGGTAGTGCAGCACCCGCTTCTCTACGGCCACGACCAGGCCGTAGAGCACGATGCCGATCAGGGTCAGCAGGATGATGGTGACGAAGACCTTGGGCGTATCGCCCGAACCTTCGGCGAAGGCCAGGAGATAGCCGAGGCCGATATTGCCGCCGACCAGTTCGCCGACCAGGACGCCGATCACCGCGAGAGTCGCGGCAATGCGCAGGCCCGCGAACAAGGGCGGCATGGCGGCCGGAAACTCGACCTTCCAGAAGACCTGCAGGCGGCTCGCCGTGAACGACTTCGCCAGCCGCACGATGTCCGGATCCAGTGCGCGCACCGCACCCAGGACATTGATCATCACCGGGAAGAAGACGATCAGGATACAGACGAGAATCTTCGGATAGACCGTGTAGCCGAACCAGATGATGAACAGCGGTGCGAAGGCCACCTTGGGCGCGATCTGCAGCGCCAGGATATAGGGCGACAGCACGAACTCCGCCGACGGCGACATGCCGAGCACGAAGCCGCACAGGATGCCCAACAGCACGCCGAGAATGAAGCCGATGCCGACCTGCATCGCCGTGATCCCCGTATGGAAGAGCAGCCGATCGCGCGCCAGCATCTGCAGGAACTCGTCCCAGACCAGGCTAGCCGGCGGAATAATGAAGGTCGGGATCCCGAACAGACCCGGGCCCCACTGCCAGGCCGCGAGGAAGACGACGAACAGCAAGGCGCTGCCCATCATCATGCGGCGCAGGGCCGGCTGAGAGAGAGTGGCCGCGAGCTCGCTCATTTGACGAACTGGTTGGTATAGAGGTCCTGGACCGGCGACTTGGACCGGATCAGGCCCTCCTTGGCGTAGAAATCCTGCAGCGCGGAGAGACGCGCTTCGTCCATCTCGCCCAGCACTTTCTGGCCGCCATAGACATACTGGTTGTAGAGCTTGAAGGAGAGCGCGACGTAGTCCTCCTTGCCGGCAAGCTCGGGCGTGGCCTTGACGAAGTCGGCAGCTGCGGCGGCCGGATCGGCCATGATGTCCTTCATGCCCTTCAGCGTCGCCCGCACGATCTTCTGGATCAGTTCGGGGTTCTTCTTGATCGTGTCGTCGGAGGCGATGATCGCCTGCGCCATGCTCTTGAAGAGCTGGTCCGAGGGGATCAGCTCGATGTTCTTCTTCGCCAGCATGATCTGCGCCGTCCAGTCGGGCACCGACGCGAGCGCCTCGGACTGGCCGGAGAGGAACAGCTTCCAGACATTCACCGGGCCGACGGCCTGAGCATTCACGTCCGACTTGGTCATGCCCTGGCTCGCCAGCATGCCGAGCAGCGCGAAATAGGTCGTGTCCTGGTAGGCCAGCACGGTGATGGTCTTGCCCTTGAGGTCCTTGACGGTGTGCAGCCCCTTGTCCTTGTCCATCACGAGCTGCATCAGGGCGCCCCCGCCCAGCAACGCAACGGTCTTCACCGGCACGCCGTTCGGCCGCACGATGATCGAGGTGTCGCCGATCCCGCCGCCGATCACCGCATTGCCGGCGCCGACCTGCTTGGCGACGTCGACGCCGCCCTTGGCGACCTGGAAGGTGACGTTGAGGCCCTCCGCCTTGAAGTAGCCGCGCTGCTGGGCGAGCACGAAGGGCCCGAAGGCCGGCAGCGACTGCGGCGCCGGCAAAAGATAGGTGACGTCCTGCGCCGCGGCCTGGCCGATACCTGCGAGCATCGACGCGGCCACGCCGACCGCGGCCAAGGTCCGTCCCAATGCCCGTCCAAGCGCTCGTCGACGAAATGATCCGATCGCCATCGTCAGCCTCCCCTCACCCGTTTCTTGTGGCCTCGCGTCTTCATGCCGCCGCCTGTTCGATCTGCAGCAGGTTCATGAGCTGCACGACGAAGCCCCCGACCTTGGGATGCTGCCGGCGCTTCATGGGGTTGTCCCGGTCGGGAATGTCGACGGCAATCTCGGTGATGATCGTGCCGGGACGCTGGCTCATCACCAGGATCCGGTCGGAAAGCGCCACCGCCTCCACGAGGTCATGGGTGATGAACAGCGCCGTCTTGGCCGTATCGGCCAGGGTGCGGCCGAGATCCTGCTGCAGCACCATCTTGGTCTGGGCATCGAGGGCAGAGAACGGTTCGTCCATCAGCAGCACGCTGGGATCGACCGCCAGCGTGCGGGCCAGCGCCGCACGCTGGCGCATGCCGCCGGAGAGCTGGTGCGGATAGTGGTCGACGAAGTCGGTCAGCCGGCACTTGGCAAGAAGGTCCAGCGCCCGCCGGCGGCGCTCGGCCGACGTCACACCCTGGATCTCCTGCCCCAGTTCGACATTCTCGACGATGGTGCGCCAGGGCAGCAGCAGATCCTTCTGCAACATGAAGGCGACGTGCCGGTTGGGCTTGCTCACCAGCTCGCCGTCGACATGGACCTCGCCCGAGGTCACGGGATCGAGGCCCGATCCCATGTTGAGCAAGGTGCTCTTGCCGCAGCCCGAGGGACCGATCAGCGACACGACTTCCCCGTCGGCGATCGACAGGCTGACATTCTCCACCGCCACGACGAAGCCGCCTTGGCGGGGATTGGCGAAGCGCTTGGTCACGCCCCGGAATTCGAGGCGGGGCCTGCCGGACGACGTGTTCGACGGGCCGTTCATCAGCGCTTCTCCGTGATGAATTTGGCCGGCTCAGGCGCCGCGGCGGACTTCTGGCGACGGGTGTTACCGTCGATGCCGCCGGCGATTGCCCATTCCGCGAACATCGTCGGCCCCGGCTCGAAATCGCGCGGCTGCCAATTCTCGGTCAGCACGTCCTCGTCGGCGTAGTATTCGACCAGGGCGCCGGCCGGGTTCTTGAAGTACCAGAACAGGGCCGACGAAATCGGATGCCGGCCCGGCCCGAGCTGGGTTTCCCAGCCACAGCGCGACATCTGAAGGCCGCCGCCGATCACCTCGTGGATGTCGCGTACGGTGAAGGCCACGTGATTGAGGCCGCGCTTGGCGCCTGGCGGCTGCAGCAGGAAGAGATCGTGGTGGCCGCCGCGCGTCGAACAGCGCAGGAAATGGCCGCGACCGGGATAGCGGTCGGACAGGCGGAAGCCCAGCTGCTCGTAGAAGCGGGTCGTCTCGGCCAGGGTCTCGGTGAAGAATACGACGTGGCCGACTTCGACCGGCTCGGCGCGTTCGTAGATGGCCGCCGGCTGGTCGATGCGCATCGCCCGCCCCCAGCTATTGGTCGGCGTGCCGGCGACCTCGATCGGCCGCTTGCGGCTCACGCGAAAGGCAATGCCGATGCCGTTGGGATCGATGCAGGACAGCACGCCGTTACTTTCGGCAAATCCCGGCTGACCGGACAGAGCCGCTCGCAGTGCCGCCAGGTCGGTCTCAATGCCGACACCCCAGACGACTTGCCGCAGGGTCGGCCCCGCCTCCACGGCGGGCGGCAGCGACGGATCATCGGCCTTGCGGATTGCGATCTCGCAGCCGTTCAGGCTCTCGAAGTCGAGGCCGTCGGCTCGTTCGTCCACCAGACGCAGCCCCCAGTCGAGGAAGAAGCGCCGGCAAGCCGCCAGATCGTCGACGCCGTAGGCGATGCGGTCGATGCCTTCGATTCCGCTCATGGTGCCCCTTTCACCGCGCGGCGGCATGGCCGGCGGCTTCCAGGGCCTTCAACTGGGCCTCGGCCTTGACGCGGAAGACACGCCGCAGCCGGGCGACCCCCATATCGTGCTGGTACAGGTTCTCGCGCAGGAAGGCATCGGGCTCGAATTGCTCGAGCATGACGCGATCCTGTTCGAGCACCGCCCAGTGTCGCGCCTCCAGCCGGTTCTTGTAGAGGAAGCGCCAGGCGTCGCGCTGCCAGCCTTCGACCTTGCGGCAGCGCCAATGGAAGACGGCCGCCGTCCGTTCGTCGATCGGCGTGTAGATCCCGACGATGTGGAAGTTGCCACCTGGTCCACCGGTCGGCGGATAGGGGATCTCGAGCCGCAGCCAGTGCGCTCCGGTATCGAGGAACTCCGTCCAGTCGAAGTTGACGTTGCGCTGGCCTTCCTTCTCGAAGACGAAGCCGGTCGGGGTTTCGCGGATCCGGAAGCTCGCCGTCGAGTCGCCGAACGACATGGAGTGCGACTGCTTGTGCAGGAACGTCCCGTGCATCGGGTCCATGACGTTGTCGTAGACGTAACGGTAGTCGCCTCCCCATTCGCAGTAGCAGAGGAACGAGCTGAATTCGGGCGAAGTGAGCTGCTCGGGGAGCTTCAGCTCGACGGGATCGGGATGCAGCTCGTCGCCGACATAGGCGAAGACCACGCCGGCATGTTCCTGTGTCGGGAACGACTTCACGCAGCGCTTGCCTTCCAGCCGGCTGCCCGGAGCGCCCGGCACGACCATCACGGTGCCATCCTTGCGCACCTGCACGCCGTGATAGCCGCAGGCGATGCGATCCCCCATCAGGATGCCGAGCGACAGGGGCGCGCCGCGATGCGGGCAGTGGTCCTCGAGCATGACGGGCTGCCCCGCCTCGTCGCGCCACAGCACGACCTTGTAGCCGAGCCTTCGGAGCGAGATCGGCTTCTCTTTCAGGAAATGCGAGGGGCAGATCGGATACCAGACGTTGCGCACGCCCTTGGCGACCAGCTTGTCGATGGTCTGATGGGTGACGCCCTGTTGGATGATCGGGGTCATGCGGATCCTCCCTCAGGCGCCGAGGCGCTTCATCTCGTGACAGAAGAGTTCGGCGGTCCAGGACTGGCCGTTGGGCGAGGGCACACGCGCCTCGTTCAGCCGGCCCACCAACCCCGGCAGGTCATGCACGCCGGCGGCATAGGCGCGCTCGATCGCGTCACCCAGGAGGTTTTGATAGTCGTCCGGCTCGCGATCGCGGGCCTGATGCGGGTTGAGGTAGCGCGCTCTGTCCATCCCTAACCTCAGTATTGTTCCATTACAGGAACATTGGTTCTTATTTGAACTAGACTAGGGATTGGCTAGGGTATTGTCAAAGGCCCGTTGCCAAAGAGAGAGGGACGCCATGGATCTCGGATTGCGCGGCCGGAAGGCCATCGTTTGCGCCGCAAGCAAGGGGTTGGGACGGGCCTGTGCGGAGGCGCTGGCGGCCGAAGGCGTCGATCTGGTACTGAACGCGCGGACGGCTACGCCGCTGCAGCAGGCCGCCGCCGAAATCGCCGCCGCCCATGGTGTGCGGGCTGTGGCCGTCGCGGGCGACATCGGCGATGCCGCCGTGCGTGACGCCCTGATCGCAGCCTGCCCGGCGCCCGATATCCTGGTGAACAACGCCGGCGGCCCCTCGCCCGGCCGTCTCAAGAGCTTTACGGCCGACGACTGGACCCGCGCCCTCGACGGCAATCTGCGGGCACCCGCCGCCATGCTCGCCGCCGTTCTGGAAGGTATGGCCGCCCGCGGCTTCGGCCGGGTCGTCAACATCACATCGAGCGTGGTGCGTCACCCGATCGACGTGCAGGGCCTGAGTGCGGCGGCGCGGGCTGGCCTGCACGGCCTCGTCAGCACGCTGGTCCGCGAGCATGTTGGTCGCAACGTCACGATCAACAACATCCTGCCCGGTCCGTTCGCCACGGACCGCCTGATCAGCAACTTCACCTTTCAGGCGAAGCAGAAAGGTATCAGCCCGGAAGAGGCACTGGCGGCGCGCAAGGCCGAGCTGCCGGCCAAGCGCTTCGGCGACCCTTCGGAAGTCGGCCGGCTATGTGCCTATCTCTGCAGTGCACACGCGGGCTACATCTCAGGCCAGAGCATCCTGATCGACGGCGGTGCCCACCCGCAGATCCTGTAAGCGGGTCGCCAATCTTCCGCCGCCTAGTTGCGCGGTGTGCGATCGTTGCTGCGGTCGACGATCTCGTACTGCACGTCGATCACCTTGCGGTCCGGCCGCGCCGGCGGCTCCGGCGGCGGCGGGCGGCGGAACAGGCTCATGATCCAGGTCTTGGCCTTGAAGCCCAACAGGACGATCAGGACAACCGCCGCCACGCCGGCGATCACAGCGAACCCCAGCACCGCCAGCACGATGAAGCCGATCAGCGCCACCGCCGCCTGCAGCCAGACGCGCGCCGGCAGGCGCGACAGCATCTCGAAGAATTGCCTGTTACCGTTGTTGCCGTTCATTGCGCCCAACGCTTCTCGAAGTCCCAGACCTCGGCGAAGCCCATCAGTTCGTGCATGCCCTTGTACTGCGGCACCTCAACGCCGTTGCTGGTGCCCTGTTCCTTGAGATGGGTCCAGGCCAGCCGCATCGCCTCGGCGGCGACGCTGAAACCAAGGCCGGGATAGATTGCCAGGTCGAAGCCCCATTTCTTCAGCCGGTCGACCTCGACCCGGGGTGTCTTGCCGAACTCGACCATGTTGGCCAGCAGCGGCTTGCTGACTTCGCGCCCGATACGCTCCAGCTCGGCGTCGGACTCCGGCGATTCGACGAAGATCACGTCCGCCCCGGCCTCTTCGTAGAGCCGGGCGCGGCGTAGCGCCTCGTCGAGGCCATGCGCGGTACGGGCATCGGTGCGGGCGACGATGAGCGTCTCCTCATGGCGACGCGCCTCGGCCGCCACCTTGATCTTGAGCACCATGTCCTCGGCCGGAACGACCCGGCGGCCGGGCGTATGACCGCACTTCTTGGGCATCTCCTGATCCTCGATCTGGATCGCCGCCACACCGGCGGCTTCATAGCCACGGATCGTGCGTTGCACGTTCAGCAGCCCGCCATAGCCCGTGTCGGCATCGGCGATCAGCGGCGTCTCGACCACCGAGCAGATCATTTCGGCGCGACCGACCATATCGGAATAGGTCGCAAGGCCGGCATCGGGCAGGCCCAGCATGGACGCGGTAGCGCCGTAACCCGTCATGTAAAGCGCCGGGAAGCCCATGCGATCGGCAACTCGCGCGGAAATGCCGTCGAAGATTCCGGGCGCCAGAATGAACTCGCCCTCGGCCAAAAGGGCCCTGAGCTTCGCTGCTTTCGGATTGCCAACCATTCGTTACTCCTCGCCGGCAAACATGTCGGAGTTGTGTCGTCCTTGCCAGTCTTGATGCCCGATCCCTGTAAAAGATCCGATTCCGGAAAAAGACCGGGAAAAAGAAAGGGCCGGCGATCGGAGATCGCCGGCCCCTTCCGTCAAATGTAGTTGATCAGACCGAGACGGGCTTCAGCTCCTGCGATCCCGCCGACTTGCAGAACGTCGTGGTCTCGGTCGTGGTCTGACCGTTCTTGGTCGCCGTCAGCTCGATCGGCCGGCAGGTGCTGCCGTCGGCGCGGGTGGAGGCCGCCGCAACGGGCTTGGCCCCGACGATTGTCGGGGGCGCCGACGAGGACGAGGACTTTGTCGGCTCGACCGTATAAGTGGTTGGCACGTTCGTCTCGGCGACGAAGGCGCTCTGGGTCGCCTCGGCGAGACGGCGGCGCTCCTGGTCGTCGAGCGCGCGGCCAACGAGGTTACCGGCCAGACCGCCGATCAGCGCACCGCCGACGACGCCGCCGACCGAACCGAAGGCGAGGCCGCCGACGACGCCGCCCAATGCTGCGCCCACGAGGGTGCCCGTCGCCTGGTTAGACGGCCGGCCCTGATCGTCGGACATGCAACCCGTGGCGAGGCCGAGAGCGGCAATCATGCCGACGACGCGGACGGCAATCTTTCTGAAAAGGCGTGCCGGCGAGTCGGCAGTCAAAGCTGTCATCTTGCACATCTCCGTTTGTACTCAGCTATGTTCACTCTACCCCAAAGATACAGCTTGCGCGCGCGCGCATCGTCCTCGGCTTCCGAATAGGAGCGCGGCGCATCGCAAGAAGCCAGCAGCAGGCCCGTCTTGATGAAGGTCAAGGCCACATCGTCGCGATCGGAATCCGGCGCATCGGCCAGCGGCTCCTTGGCGGTCCGCTTGGTGATGAGGCAACGATAGAGCGGTGTCCCGTCGGTCAGGCGATCCGTCTGACGGCATCGCAGGTTCCGCGTCTGCTCCGCCAATGAATTTACCGCGAGCTTGTGGATGTCCGGATCGTCCACCGAGTCGGCGCCCTGCAGTCGGATCTCCCCAGGACGGTCCTTGAGGACGATCAGGTTCAGGGTCTTGCCGAAATGATCGAAGTTGCCGGCGGCGAATTCGGCCGCCTTGCGTGCATCCTCAGCCGCCTTCTTTCGGGCTGCCTCGTCCGCTTCGGCTTTCTGCCGGGCCTCGTCTTCGAGGCGCTTCTTCTCCGCGAAAGCGGCCTCGGCCTTGCGCAGCGCATCTTCCTCGATCTTGCGCTGGGCTTCCGTCCTGTCCTTGGCGTCCTGCTCGGCCTTGGCCTTGGCTTGCTGCTCGGCCCTCTCCGCGCGGAGCTTCTCGGCCTCTTCCTGGGCCTTGCGCCGCTCGGCTTCCGCCGATTCGGCCGCAGCCTTCGCCTTCACCATTTCAGGATCGGGGCCGCGCGTCGCCATTGCGTAGTAGCCGCCCCCGCCCAGCGCCAGCAGGACGACCGCGGCAATGGCAATCCACAGGCCGGTCTTCTTCTTGGGTTCCTCGGACGGCGCCGTCGCCGGCCGCTCCACGACGGTCGGCGCGCCCAGCACGGACACGCGCGACACGGTGGTGGGTGGCGCACTTTCCTTGCCCATGACGACCGTCGCGCCGGCTTCCGGCGCCGAGGTCATGCCGAGGATCGGCCGCCAGCCGGCGATCGACTGCGGCCGGTCGCGCGCGGCCACCGCGAGGCCGGCGTCGACGCCGGCCAGCAGGCCCGGCGCAAAACCCGCAGGCGCTACCTTCGTCAACGGCTCGTAGGTATCGTCGAGCATGCGGTCGAAGGCGTTGGGCGGCGTCTTGCCGGTGATGGCGTGATAGATTGTGGCCGCGAGGCCGTAGATATCGGACCAGGGCCCCTGCTTGGCCGAGGTCATCTGCTCGGCGGCGGCGTATCCCGGCGTGAAGATGGCCGTCATCGCCGCGGTACGGCCCACCATGGCGGCGCGCGAGGCGCCGAAGTCGATCAGGGTCGGGTTGCCGTTGGCGTCGAGCAGGATATTGGCCGGCTTGATGTCGCGATGCAGGAAGCCCGCGCTGTGCACCTGCTCCAGGCCGTCGAGCAAGGGCCACAGGATCCGGTCGACCTCCTCCGGGGTGAGCCTGCCGTTCCGGGAAATCCGGTCTTCGAGCGTCTCGCCGCTCAGCAGCTCCATGACGATGTAGGCCGTGCCGTTGGCTTCGAGGAAGTCGAAGACATGCACGATCGCCGGCACGCGATGCAGGCTGGCGAGCGTGCGGCCCTCGGTGACGAAGCGATCGCGCCCCCAGCCGAAATCGTCGGCCATCTTGGTCGAGCGCGGCAGTACGGTGGCGCTATCCTGCCGGACAGCCAGCGCCGACGGCAGGTATTCCTTGATCGCGACCTCGCGATCGAGCTGAACGTCGCGCGCCCGGTAGGTGATGCCGAAGCCGCCCTGCCCCAGCACCGCCAGGATCTCGTACCGGCCGATCGTCTGGCCGGGTTTCAGGGCGACATAGTCGACATCCGGCGGCAGCGGGCTGGCCTGGTCGCCGGGCTGACTCTTGATGGTGTCGTTCATGGCGGCGCCGGCGGCGGCTAGATGTGCTGGATGATCAGCTCGACGTCGCCGAGCCGCAGCTTGGAGCCCGCCTGGAGAGCCACCGGGGCGCCGGCCTTGAGCACGGCACCGTTCACGGCCGTGCCGTTGGTCGAGCCGAGGTCCTCCACCACCAGTCCTTCGTTCGCGAGGGAGAGCTTGGCATGGCGGCGCGAGACCGTGGGGTGAGGAACGACCAGTTCGCACTGATCGGCGGCGCGGCCGATGAACATGCCCTGCGGCTGGCTGACCAGCTTCTCCATCGCCACTTCGAAGAGGTGCTTTCGGCCGGCCGAATCGGGCCCCTCGAAGCGCAGGGTGATCTGCGGGATCATCCGCGTCGTCGTGCCGGGCGCCTGGCGGGCATGCCGGACGTGGAACACCTGCACCGACCGGCTGACGTTCTTCAGTTGATGCTCGCCGCCGTCGTGGAAGGCGTATTCGACGCGCAGCTCGACGAGATCGCGCACGGCGCGGGACACCGCGATGCCGCCGGGCTCGGCAATGGTCTGGATGCGGGCCGCCAGATTGACGCCGTCGCCGAAGATATTCTGGTCCTCGTCGTCGATGATCACCTCGCCGAGATGCACACCGATCCGGAACAGCATGCGCTGGTTCTCGTCCAGCTGCTCGTTGAAGCGCGCCATGCGCTCCTGAATGTCGATGGCAGCGGCCACGGCCGATACGGCGGAGCCGAACTCCGCCAGCATGGCATCGCCCGCGGTCCCGACCAGCCGGCCGCGTCCGGCGTCGATCGCCGGGCGCCAGACATCGATCTGGGCGGACTTGAGGTGGCGGAAAGTACGGGTTTCGGCCCCTTCCATCATCCGGGTGAACCCGGCGAGGTCGGCGTGGACGATAGCGGCTAAGCGGCGTTGCATGATCTGTTTAGTAGAGCGGCCATATCTCGGTATCCCGGCCGTGAGCAACATACTTCAGTCGCCTGGGATAAACATGGCCGATCGTAAGAAAGATAAAAGCCAAATGCCTCCAAAACGACAAATTGCCGAGCGGGTGCATCCTCTATCCAGGCTGTAGCCCCCGCCTATCTGGAGGTCAACGGCCCTTGAAGGCGGGAGTCCGGCGTTCGCTCAGGGCTGCCAGCCCCTCGCGCAGGTCTTCCGAGCTGGCGCAGACCTTGGCGCTCTGACGAATCGACGACTCATCCGGCGCCGCCTGGGCAAACTGCTCGATGGCCCGCTTCATCCCGGCCATGGACAGTGGCGCCAGGGTGGCCAGCCGGGCCGCCTTCTCGTCGACCTTGGCCTTGAATTCGTCCCGCTCGACCAGCCAGTCGAGGTAGCCCACGGCCAGAAGCTCCTTGTCGTGAAAATCCTCCGACAGCAGGAAGGCGCGTTTGGCGAAGCTCGGGCTCACCTTCTGGGTGTAGCGCCTGAGCCCGCTCGGGTAGTAGTGCAGGCCAAAGCGCGCCGCCGGCATGAAGAACCGCATGCCCTTCACGCCCAGCCGGAAATCGCAGGCCAGCGCCAGATCGGTCGCGCCGCCATAGACGCCGCCATTCAGCGCACACAGCGTCGGCATCCGCATGGCTTCGATACGGTCCATGACCTTCTCGAAGCTGTGGTCGTCACCGCCCTCGTTGCGGCGCTCTCCGGCCGGGATCGAGCCCAGGTCGTAGCCGGAGCAGAAAGTCTTGTCGCCCGCCCCGGTGATCACCGTGACGCGGATGTTCGGATCGGCGTCGGCCGTCTCGACCGCCTCGCGGAGGAGTCGCAGACCGCCCGGCTCGAGGCGGTTGTGCTTGGCGGGATCGTTGAGGGTGATCGTGGCGCGCGGGCCATCAATAGCGAGCAGAACGGGCGTGGTCATGTTGACGCCAAGGTAGCCGAGCCGGTCGCCAAAAGCGACCGAGCGCGGCATATTGCGGCCCGGAGGATCGCAGAACATGACTTATTCCGCCCCCCTGGCCGACATGCGTTTCGCGCTGCGCGAGGTCGCAGGCCTTGCCGGTGTCGCCGCCCTGCCAGGCTACGAGCATGCGACCGACGACACGATCGATGCCGTGCTCGAAGAGGCGGCCAAGCTCGCCGGCAACGGCCTGGCGCCGCTCAATCGCGACGGCGACAAGGTCGGCGCCAAGCTCGAGAACGGGGTGGTGCGGACGGCGCCCGGCTTTGCTGCGATCTACAAGGAATTCGTCGAAGGCGGCTGGAACTCCCTGCCGTTCGATCCCGAGTTCGGCGGCCAGGGTATGCCGTGGCTGCTGGCCACCACCGTGCAGGAGATGTGGCAGGCCGCCAACATGGGCTTCGGCCTGGTGCTGCTCCTCAACCAGGGGGCCATCGATGCCGTGCACCATCACGGCTCGGTCGACCAGAAAGCCACCTATTTGCCCAAGATGATCTCGGGCGAGTGGACCGGCACCATGAACCTCACGGAGCCCCAGGCCGGCTCCGATCTCGGCCAGCTCAAGAGCCGCGCCGTGAAGACCGGCGACCACTACCTGGTGACCGGCCAGAAGATATTCATCACCTATGGCGAGCACGACATGGCCGAGAACATCGTCCATCTGGTGCTCGCGCGCACACCGGACGCGCCGGCGGGGGTACGCGGCATCTCGCTGTTCATCGTCCCGAAGTTCCTGGTCGGCGCCGATGGCAAGCTCGGCAAGCGCAATGACCTGAAGTGCGTGTCGCTGGAGCACAAGCTCGGCATCCACGGCAGCCCGACCTGCGTCATGTCCTTCGGGGACAATGGCGGCGCCGTGGGCTACCTGGTCGGCGAGGAAGGCCGCGGCCTCTCCTACATGTTCACCATGATGAACAACGCCCGCCTCTCGGTCGGCATCCAGGGCCTGGCGATCGCCGAACGGGCCTACCAGCAGGCCGCCGCCTTCGCCCGCACCCGCGTGCAATCCAAGGACGACGGCAGCCCGCAGCCGCAACCCGTGTCGATCGTCCATCATCCCGACGTGCGGCGCATGCTGATGTCCATGCGGGCGCAGATCGAGGCCATGCGAGCGCTCGGCTACTACACCGCCGCCGGCATCGATGGAGCCTTGAAGCAGCCGGACAAGGAGATGTCCCGCAGGACGCAGGACCGCGTCGATCTCCTGATCCCGATCGTGAAGGCCTGGTTCACCGATCTCGGCAACGAGATCGCCTCGACCGGCGTGCAGATCCACGGCGGCATGGGCTTCATCGAGGAGACCGGCGCCGCCCAGCACCTCCGCGACGCCCGCATCCTGCCGATCTACGAGGGTACCAACGGCATCCAGGCGCGCGACCTGGTGGGCCGCAAGGTCGCCAAGGACGGGGGCGAGACGATGCTCGCCCTGGTGGCCGAGATGCGCGCCCTCGTCGAGGAAATGAAGGGCGCTCCGGGCGACGACCTGGCGGCGATCGCGGCCGGCGTCGCCGCTTCGGCGGATGCCCTGGAAGACGCCACGAAGTGGGTGGCGCAGTCGGTGAAGGCCGAACTCGTCAATGCCCTGGCGGGCTCCGTGCCCTTCCTGCGGCTGGCCGGCACGGCGCTGGGCGGCTGGCTGCTCGCCAGGAGCGCACTGGTGGCTCAGACCAAGCTCGCGGCCCGCGACGGCGATCCGGCTTTCCTCGAAGCCAAGCTGGTCACTGCCCGCTTCTTTGCCGAGGTGATCCTGCCGCCGGCGCTCGCCCAGCTCGGGCCGCTCAAGGCGGCCGGCCGTACGGTCTTCGCGCTCACGGAGGAGCAGTTCTGAGCGCCCGCTTGAGCAACGGCCTGGTCGAGCTGCCCGAGGACGAGGCCCGGGCGTTCGCCGAACGCTTCGACCTCGCTGCCCTCGATCGTGCCTTCCTCGACGATCCCTTTCCGCGCTACCACGCGTTGCGCCGCTTCGCCCCGCTGAAGCGGCTGCCCGACGGCAGCGTCTTCCTCTCCCGCTATGCCGATGTCGCCGTCTGCTATCGCGACCAGCGCATGAGCTCCGACAAGAAGGCCGAATTCGGCCCCAAGTTCGGCGTCGGCACCCCGCTCTATCGCCATCACACCACCAGCCTGGTGTTCAACGATCCGCCCCTGCACGGCCGCGTCCGCAAGCTCCTGGCGGCGGCCTTCACGCCACGGGCGCTGGCGTCGCTGCAACCCCGGATCGAGGCGATCGTCGACGAGCTGATCGCCCAGCATGCCGACGTCGGCCGCATGGATCTGGTCGAGGACTTTGCCTTTCGCCTGCCCGTCGAGGTGATCTGCGACATGCTGGGGGTCCCGGCGGGTGATCGCGGACCCTTCCGGCGTTACTCCCTGGCCATCCTGGGTGCACTGGAGCCCGTGGCGGGGCCGGAGCGCCAGGCCGCCGGCAATGCCGCCGTCGCCGAGTTCTCGGCCTATCTGGACGAGCTGATCGCCGTCCGCCGCCGACGCCCGGCCGACGACCAGGACGTGCTGGGCACACTGATCCATGGCGAAATCGACGGCGAGCGCCTCAGTCATGACGAGCTGGTGCAGAACTGCATCTTCCTGCTGAACGCCGGCCACGAGACCACGACCAACCTGATCGGCAACACGATCGATGCCCTGCTGCGTTTTCCGGACGAGATGAAGCGGCTGCGGGACACCCCGGCGCTGCTGAAAAGCTGCATCGAGGAAGGCTTGCGCTTCGAGAGCTCCAACCAGCTCGGCAACCGCCGGCTGACGGCCGACCTCGAGATCGGCGGCGAGCGGCTGGCCGCCGGCACCTACCTCCATATCGGCATCGGCGCCGCCAACCGAGATCCGGCGCAATTCACCGATCCGGATCGGTTCGATGCGGGCCGCGAGCCCAACCGGCACTTCGCCTTCGGGTCGGGCGTCCATATGTGCCTCGGTGCGGTGCTGGCGCGGCTCGAAGGCACCATTGCCATTGGCCGCCTGATCGCCAGCCTCGACGGCCTCGTCCGTGACGGCACGCCGGAGCGCGGCGGCCGTGCCCGCTTCCGCGGCTTCAACCGCTACCCCGTCGCCTGGACGAAGAAAAACCAGGCCCAATGAAAAACGCCCGGCCGAGGCCGGGCGTCTTCCCATTCGGTTCAGCGGATCAGGTCGGGCTTACGCCGCGGCCTGCTGCTCGCCGGCCTCGGCCGACGGACCGCTGTCCTGGCCCTTGGCCTCGGCGTCGCGCTCGACGAACTCGATCACGGCCATCGGCGCGGCGTCGCCGAAGCGGTAGCCCGCCTTCAGCACGCGCAGGTAGCCGCCGGCGCGCTTGGAGTAGCGCGGACCGAGCGTCGAGAAGAGCTTGTCGGCGATGTAGGGATCGCGCAGGAAGCCGATCGCCTGACGACGCGCATGCAGGCCACCCTTCTTGCCGAGCGTGACCAGCTTCTCGACGATCGGACGCAGGTCCTTCGCCTTGTGCAGCGTGGTCGTGATCTGCTCGTGCTTGATGAGAGCACCCGCGAGATTGGAGAACATCGCCTTGCGATGCTCTGCCGTGCGGTGGAATTTCCGGCCGCGATTTCCGTGACGCATGACTTATTTCCCTCTGTCGGCCTAGTACGGCTCTTCAAGCCGCTTGGCCATCTCTTCGATGTTGTCCGGCGGCCAGCCCGGGATTTCCATGCCCAGGTGGAGGCCCATGCCGGCCAGCACTTCCTTGATCTCGTTCAGCGACTTGCGGCCGAAGTTCGGCGTACGCAGCATCTCCGCTTCGGTCTTCTGCACGAGATCGCCGATGTAGATGATGTTGTCGTTCTTCAGGCAGTTGGCCGAACGAACCGACAGTTCGAGCTCGTCGACCTTGCGCAGCAGGTTGCGGTTGAACGGGAAGTCGTCCTGCTGCTCTTCCTTGCGGACCTCGCGCGGCTCCTCGAAGTTGATGAAGAGCTGCAGCTGGTCCTGGAGGATGCGCGCCGCCAGGGCGACGGCGTCGTCCGGACGGGTGGTGCCATTGGTCTCGACCGTCATCGACAGGCGGTCGTAGTCGGTGACCTGACCGACGCGGCTGTTCTCGATCTTGTAGGAAACGCGCTTGACCGGGCTGAACACCGAGTCGATCGGAATCAGGCCGATCGGCGCATCTTCGGGGCGGTTCGCCGAGGCCGGGACGTAGCCCTTGCCGGTGGCGACCATCAGCTCCATCGAGATCGAGGCGCCGTCGTCGAGCGTGCAGATCAGGTGCTTGGGATCCATGATCTGGACGTCGCCGGGCAGTTCGATCATGCCGGCCGTCACCTCACCCGGGCCGACGGCGCGCAGGTACAGACGCTGCGGGCGATCGCCCTGCATCTTCACCGCCATGGCCTTGATGTTGAGGACGATGTCGACCACATCCTCCCGAGCGCCCGGGATCGACGAGAACTCATGCAGCACGTTGTCGATCTTGATCGACGTGACGGCGGCACCCTGAAGCGACGACAACAGGACGCGGCGCAGCGCATTGCCGAGCGTGAGACCGAAGCCGCGCTCGAGCGGCTCGGCGACGATGGTCGCGACGCGACCCGGATCGACGCCGGCTTCGGTGACAAGCTTCTCCGGCTTGATCAGGTCCTGCCAGTTCTTCTGAAGCACGAGGGCTACCTCTCTAGACCGGTGGTTTCAGCGACTCCCGCAGGAATCGCGACACATTTCTCAGGAGCGGGCGGCGCCGCAGGCGCCGCCTCCACTCGAAATCGAACTCAGACGCGACGACGCTTGGGCGGACGGCAGCCGTTGTGCGGGATCGGCGTCACGTCGCGGATCGCGGTGACGGCGAGACCGACGGCCTGCAGCGCACGCAGCGCCGACTCACGTCCCGAACCCGGACCGCGCACCTCGATCTCGAGGGTGCGCATGCCGTGCTCCATCGCCTTGCGGCCGGCGTTCTCCGCCGCCATCTGGGCGGCGAACGGGGTCGACTTGCGCGACCCCTTGAAGCCCTGCTGGCCCGACGACGACCAGGCGATGGTGTTGCCCTGCGCGTCGGTGATCGTGACGATCGTGTTGTTGAACGAGGCGTTCACGTGCGCGACGCCCGCGATGATGTTCTTGCGTTCCTTGCGACGAGGACGCGCGCCGGCGGTGGCGCCCGAAGCGGCTGCAGCCTTGGCCATGATTCGGTTCCCCTCGACTTACTTCGTGACTTTCTTCTTGCCGGCGATCGGCTTGGCCGGACCCTTGCGGGTGCGCGCATTGGTATGCGTGCGCTGGCCATGGACCGGCAGGCCGCGGCGGTGCCGCAGGCCGCGATAGCAGGCGAGGTCCATCAATCGCTTGATGTTCATCGCCACTTCACGGCGCAGGTCGCCCTCGACCGTATAGTCACGGTCGATGGTCTCACGGATGCGGATGACCTCGTCGTCGCTCAGCGTGTTCACGCGCCGCGACTGGTCGATCCCGACTTTTCCACAGATCTCCTTGGCTTTCGCCGGACCGATCCCGTGGATGTACTGGAGCCCGATCACCACGCGCTTGGCGGTCGGAATGTTCACACCGGCTATACGAGCCAAAGTCCTAACTCCTTCAAAGACTTATGGCGCGCTCACGCGCGCCCGTCACATGTTCCGCTGGCCCCGGAAAAGCGCGCGATTATATGTACCTGCGCCCCCGAGTCAACGGAACTCACCCTTGTCAAGCCCCCGCCAAAACCCCTGTGATCTGGCGGTAAACGTCGTCCATCTCGGCCATCCCGTCGACCTTCCGCAGCACCCCGCGGGCGCTGTAGTAGGGCAACAGGGGCTCGGTCTGGGCGCGGTAAGCGGCCATACGTGTCTTCATGGTCTCTGCATTATCGTCTTTGCGGCGGGAAAACTCCTTAGAACCGCAGACGTCGCAGACCCCTTCGACCTTGGGCCGCTTGAACTTGTCGTGGTATCCCGCGCCGCACTTGGCGCAGGAGAACCGGCCGACGATGCGCTCGGTCAGCGCCTTCTCGTCGACTTCCATCTCGACCACCCGGTCGAGCTTCTTAGCCGTCTTGGCCAGCATCTGGTCCAACGCCTTGGCCTGGGCCTCGGTCCGCGGGAAGCCGTCCAGAATGAAACCCTTGGCACAGTCGGGCTGGGCAATCCGGTCCTCGATCAGGCCGACCATGAGGGCGTCCGGAACCAGTTCGCCGCGCTCCATGATGCCCTTGGCCTTCTGGCCGAGCTCGCTGCCCGAGGCCACCGCCGCGCGCAGCATGTCGCCCGTCGAAAGCTGGACCAGGCCCTGATCCTGCTGAAGCCGCTGGGCCTGGGTGCCTTTGCCGGCGCCCGGTGGTCCCAGAAGGATGATGTTCATCGCCCCTTCCCCCGCAGACGAGCCTTCTTGATGAGGCCCTCGTACTGATGTGCCAACAGGTGCGCCTGGATCTGCGTCACCGTATCCAAGGTCACCGACACGACGATCAGGAGGCTGGTGCCGCCGAAGTAGAACGGCACACCACCGCGGGCGATCAGCAGCTCAGGCAGTATGCAGACTGCCGAGAGGTAGAGCGCGCCGATCACGGTCAGGCGATTGAGGATGTATTCCAGATACTCGGCGGTGTTCTTGCCGGGACGGATGCCAGGCACGAAACCGCCGTTCTTCTTGAGGTTGTCGGCCGTGTCGTTCGGATTGAAGACGACGGTCGTGTAGAAGAAGCAGAAGAAGACGATCAGGCCGACATAGGCCAACAGATAGAGTGGCTGGCCATGGCCGAGATAGGTCGCCATCCACTGCATCCAGCCCGGCTCGCCGGCGTTGCCCTGGAACGACGCGATGGTGGCCGGGAACAGCAGCAGTGACGAGGCGAAGATCGGCGGGATGACGCCCGCGGTATTGATCTTGAGCGGCAGGTGCGAGGCCTCGCCGCCATACATGCGGTTGCCGACCTGGCGTTTGGGGTACTGGACCACGATACGCCGCTGCGCGGTCTCGACGAACACCACGACTGCAACGACCACCACGATGCCCACGATCAGGGCGATGATGAACAGCGCCGACAGCGCGCCGGTGCGGCCGAGTTCCAAGGTCTGGATCATCGCGTCGGGCAGCGCCGCCACGATACCGGCGAAGATGATCAGCGAGACGCCGTTGCCGACGCCGCGCGCGGTGATCTGCTCGCCCAGCCACATCAGGAAAAGCGTTCCGCCGACCAGGGTGACAGTCGTCACGAACCGGAAGAACAGGCCCGGATCGACCACCACGGGCCCCGACGACGCCACCTGGCTCTCGAGGCCGATCGCGATGCTGTAGGCCTGGAAGGCCGCCAGGATCACCGTGCCGTAACGGGTGTACTGGTTGATCTTCTTGCGGCCGGCCTCGCCCTCCTTCTTCAGCGCCTCGAGCGACGGAACGACCGTCGTCAGGATCTGCATGATGATGGAGGCCGAGATGTACGGCATGATGCTGAGGGCCAGCACCGACATGCGGCCGATCGAGCCGCCGGAGAACACGTCGAGGAGACCGGCGATTCCGCCGGCGTTCTGACGGAAAATCTCCGCCAGGGCGTGCGGATCGACACCGGGAACCGGAACGTAGGCGCCGATACGGAAGACGACGAGTGCGGCCACGGTGAACCACAGCCGCTTCTTCAGCTCGGTCGCCCTACCGATCGCGCCCCAGTTCAGATTGGATGCAAGTTGCTCGGCGGCGGATGCCATGGAACCTCACGCGTGAACGGCACAAAGGGGGCACGACGCCCCCATTGACGTCGTCCGGTTCAGGCCGCCTCGGCGACGGGCTGGGGCGGCAGTTCGACCTTGCCGCCGGCCTTCTCGACCGCGGCGATCGCCGACGCCGAGGCGCCTGCGACCTTCACTTCGATCTTGGTCTTGATCTCGCCCTTGCCAAGTAGGCGCACGCCGTCCGCGGCGTTCTTGAACAGGCCGGCGGCCTGCATAGCCGCGGCGTCGATCAGCTTGCCGGCGTCGATCTTCTTGTCGTCGATCGCCTTCTGCAGCGCGCCGAGGTTCACCACCTGGAAGCTCTTCTGATGCGGCGGCCGGAAGCCGCGCTTGGGAATGCGGCGGTAGAGCGGCATCTGGCCGCCCTCGAAGCCCTTGATGGCCACGCCGGTACGGGACTTCTGGCCCTTGACGCCACGGCCCGACGTCTTGCCCTTGCCCGAGCCGATGCCGCGACCGACGCGCATGCGCGCCTTGCGGGCACCCTGGTTGTCGGAGATCTGGTTCAGTCTCATCGTTCTCTACCTCTGCGCTGCCGCCCTTGGGCTCAGCGCGCTTCCTCGTCGATGCGCACCAGGTGGCGCACCTTGTTGATCATGCCGCGGACCTCGGGCGAATCCACGAGCTCGCGGCTGCGATGGCGCTTGTTCAGCCCCAGCCCGACCAGCGTCGCGCGCTGGTCTTCCGTGCGGCCGATGTGGCTGCCGGTCTGGGTGATCTTGATCTTCTTGCCTTCGGCCATGGTCCGGATCCTTAAGCGGCGGCTTCGGCGACGGCGTCCTCGCGACGGCCGAGCAGGTCACCGACCTTCTTGCCGCGGCGGGTCGCCACCATGCGCGGCGAGTTGAGCTGCTCGAGCGCCTTGAAGGTCGCCTTGATCATGTTGTGCGGGTTGGACGTGCCGACCGACTTGGCGACGATGTCCTTGATGCCCAGCGTCTCGAAGATGGCGCGCATCGGGCCGCCGGCGATGATGCCGGTACCGGCCGGAGCGGCCCGCAGCGTCACCTTGCCGGCGCCGAAGCGGCCGCGCACGTCGTGATGCAGGGTGCGGCCGTCGCGCAGCGGCACGCGGATCAGGCCGCGCTTGGCTGCCTCGGTGGCCTTGCGGATCGCCTCGGGAACCTCGCGCGCCTTGCCGGCGCCGTGGCCGACACGACCGCGCTGGTCGCCGACGACGACGATCGCCGCGAAGGCGAAACGCCGGCCGCCCTTCACGACCTTCGCGACGCGATTGATGGTGACCAGCTTGTCGGTCAGTTCGTTTTCCTCGTCGCGATCGCGATCGCGGCCCCTCTCGCGCTCGCGCGGGGAACGGCCGGAACCACCGGGTGAACGAGCCATGTGCACTAACTCCCGATCAGAACGACAGACCGCCCTCGCGGGCGGCATTGGCCAGCGCTTCCACGCGGCCGTGATAGATATAGCCGCCGCGGTCGAAGACCACTTCCTTGACGCCGGCTGCAACGGCGCGCTGGGCGATCAGCTTGCCGACTTCGGCAGCCGCACCCTTGTCGGCGCCGGTCTTGAGCTTGCCCTTGATGTCCTTGTCGAGCGACGAGGCGGCGGCCAGCGTGAGGCCTTTCCGGTCGTCGATGACCTGGGCGTAGATGTGCTTGCCCGAGCGGAACACGCTGAGGCGCGGGCGACCGCCGGCAGCCTGGCGCAGCGCGTAGCGCGTGCGCCGCTGGCGGCGGGCGAAAAGAGCGTTGCGATCGGACATGATGGATCTCGCCTCTACTTCTTCTTGCCTTCTTTGCGCCGGATCGTCTCGGTCGAGTACTTGATGCCCTTGCCCTTGTAGGGCTCCGGCGGCCGCAGGCTGCGGATCTCGGACGCGATCTGGCCGACCCGCTGGCGATCGGAGCCGCTGATCTCGATCTCGGTCGGCTTCAGCGCCTTGATCTGGATGCCGGCCGGGATGGGAATCTCGACGTCATGGCTGAAGCCGAGCTGCATCTTCAGCATCTTGGCATCGGCCTGGGCGCGATAACCGACGCCGTTGATCTCGAGATTGATCGTGAAGCCCTCGGACACGCCCCGGACGATATTGTTCGCCAGGTTGCGCGCCGTGCCCCACTGCATGCGCGCACGGCGGCTTTCGGTGCGCGGCTTGAAGACGAGCGCGTCGCCTTCCCGGGCAACCGAGACGTCGTCGTGCACAGTGAGCTGCAGCTCGCCCCGCTTGCCCTTGGCCTTGAGGTGCTGGCCCTTGAGGTCGATGGTGACCCCGGCCGGGATCGGAACCGGATTTTTGCCGACGCGCGACATGGCTAGAACACCTTGCAGATGACTTCGCCGCCGACATTGGCGGCGCGCGCTTCGGCGTCCGACATGACGCCGCGCGGCGTGGAGAGGATCGAGATGCCGAGGCCGTTGAAGTGGCGCGGCAGCTCGCGGATCTTCGAATAGACGCGGCGGCCCGGGGTGGAGACTCGCTTGATCTCCTTGATGACCGGACGGCCGTTATCGTACTTCAGCTCGACGCGAAGTTCCTTCACGCCCGGCCGCAGTTCTTCTTCGAACCAGCCGCGGATATAGCCTTCGCGCTGGAGCACATCGAGCACACTCGACCGCAAGCGCGACGCCGGCACGGTCACGCTGTCGAGGCGCGCCGACTGGCCGTTGCGGATGCGGGTCAGCAAATCGCCGACGGGATCTGTCATCGCCATAGGTCTACGGTCCCCCGTTACCAGCTCGACTTCACGACGCCGGGCAAAGCGCCCAGCGACGCCAGCTGACGCAACGCGACGCGCGACAGCTTGAACTTGCGATACACGGCGCGCGGACGGCCGGTCAGCTCGCACCGATTGCGGATGCGCGTCGGCGAAGAGTTGCGCGGCAGCTCGGCGAGCTTGATACGCGCCCCGAACCGCTCTTCCGGCGTAAGCTTGTCGTCGACAGCCATCGCCTTGAGCTTGGCGCGCTTGGCGGCGTACTGCTTCGCCATCTTGGCGCGCCGGTTGTTCTTCTCGACTGAACTCGTCTTGGCCATTTCTTTCTCCGGCCTCAGTTCACGAACGGGAAGTCGAAAGCACGGAGAAGCGCCTTGGCTTCCGCGTCCGTCTTCGCAGTCGTGCAGATGATGATGTCCATGCCCCGGACCATGTCGACCTTGTCGTACTCGATCTCGGGGAACACGATCTGTTCCTTCAGGCCCATGGCGAAGTTGCCCCGGCCGTCGAACGACTTGCCGTTCAGGCCGCGGAAGTCGCGGACGCGCGGCAGGGCGATGTTCACCAAGCGGTCGACGAACTCGAACATGCGGTCACGGCGCAGTGTGACCTTGGCGCCGATCGCCATACCTTCGCGCAGCTTGAAGGTCGCAATCGAGATGCGCGACTTGGTGACGACCGGCTTCTGGCCGGTGATCGCCGTCAGGTCGGCCACAGCGCCGTCGACGGCCTTGCGGTCATTGACCGCTTCGCCGACGCCCATGTTGATGACGACTTTGTCGAGCTTCGGCACTTCGAAGGTGTTCTTGTAACCGAACTCCTTCGTGAGGGCCTCGCGGATCGTCGAGGAATAGCGTTCTTGCAGTCGCGCGGGCATTGACCCGTCTCCTACCGGTCTATGGTCTCGCCGGAGGCGCGCGCAAAGCGCACCTTACGGCCGTCTTCCAGGAACTTGAAACCGACCTTGGTCGGCTTGTCGGACTTCGGATCGAGCAGGGCGACGTTCGACACGTGGATCGACGCCTCGCGCTCGATGATGCCGCCGGCTTCGGTGCGGCTCGGCTTGGTGTGGCGCTTGATGACGTTCACGCCCGACACCACGACGCGCTGCTCGACAGGCAGGACGCGGAGCACGTCGCCCACCTTGCCCTTGCTGCGGCCGGTGATGACCTTCACCCGGTCACCCTTCCGGATCTTGAGCTTGTTGGTCATGGCTTAGAGCACCTCCGGAGCGAGCGAGATGATCTTCATGAACTTCTTGGCGCGCAGTTCGCGCGTCACCGGTCCGAAGATACGGGTGCCAATCGGCTCGTCCTGCTTGCTGATCAGGACCGCCGCGTTGCGATCGAAGCGGATGGCGCTACCGTCGACCCGGCGCAGCGGGAACGAGGTGCGCACCACGACGGCGCGATGGACCTCGCCCTTCTTCACGCGGCCGCGCGGAATGGCTTCCTTGATCGACACGACGATGACGTCGCCGACACTGGCGTACTTGCGGCGGGAGCCGCCCAGCACCTTGATGCACTGGACTCGACGGGCACCGGAATTGTCGGCGACCTCGAGATTGGTTCGCATCTGAATCATGACTTCTGCTCCGACCGGCTAAGCCTTCGCGCCTTCGACCAGAACTTCCCAGCTCTTGGTCTTGGACAGCGGGCGGCATTCGCGGATACGCACAATCTCGCCGACCTTGCCCTTGAACGCATTGGCTTCGTCGTGCGCGTGGTACTTCTTCGAGCGACGAATGAACTTCTTGTAGATCGGGTGCTGAACGCGCCGTTCGACCTTGACGACGATGGTCTTGTCCATCTTGTCGCTGACGACGACGCCTTCGAGAATTCGCTTCGGCATTTACGACTCCTTAACCCGCAGCCTTCTCGCCCAGCACCGTCTTGATGCGGGCGATGTCGCGCCTGACCTGGCGCGCGCGGGCAGTCTTCTGAAGCTGGCCCCCGGCCTTCTGGAAGCGCAGGTTGAACGCCTCCTTACGCAGGTTGCCGAGCTCGGTCTTGAGCTCGTCATTGCTCTTGGGGCGCAGATCGCTGGCCTTCATCTTGCTCTCCTCGTCCCTAGGCGCCGACGCGCGCGATGAAGCGCGTCTTGATCGGCAGCTTGGCAGCGGCGAGCGCCAGAGCTTCGCGAGCCACCGTCACCGGCACGCCCTCGAGCTCGAACAGCACGCGGCCGGGCTTCACGCGGGCCGCCCAGAATTCCGGCGCACCCTTGCCGGAGCCCATGCGGACTTCGGCCGGCTTCTTCGACACCGGAACGTCCGGGAACACTCGGATCCAGACGCGGCCGGCACGCTTCATGTGGCGTGTGATGGCGCGGCGGGCCGCCTCGATCTGGCGCGCGGTCAGGCGGTCCGGCTCCATCGCCTTCAGCCCATAGGAGCCGAAGTCGAGGGTGAAGCCGCCCTTGGCCGCGCCGTGGATGCGGCCCTTGAACGCCTTGCGGTATTTGGTGCGCTTGGGTTGCAGCATGATGACTTACGCGTCCCTCTGCTCGGAGCGCTCGACACGCGCCGGCGTACGTTGCGGCGCGGCTTCCTCGGCGCGCTTGTCGTGCGCCATCGGGTCGTGCGCCATGATCTCCCCCTTGAACACCCACACCTTCACGCCGCAGGTGCCGAAGGTGGTGAAGGCCGTGGCGGTACCGTAGTCGATGTCGGCGCGCAGCGTGTGCAGCGGCACGCGACCTTCGCGATACCATTCCATGCGGGCGATTTCCGAACCGCCGAGGCGACCCGAGCAGTTGATGCGGATGCCCTGGGCGCCCAGGCGCATCGCCGACTGCACGGCGCGCTTCATGGCGCGGCGGAAGGCGACACGACGCTCGAGCTGCTGGGCGATGTTCTCGGCGATCAGCGTGGCATCGATCTCGGGCTTGCGGATCTCGACGATGTTCAGGGCCACCTCGCCCTTGGTCATCTTGGCGAGGTCGCCGCGCAGCTTCTCGATGTCGGCGCCCTTCTTGCCGATCACCACGCCCGGGCGGGCGGTGTGGATCGTGACGCGCGCACGCTTGGCCGGACGCTCGATGACGATCTTCGCGACACCCGCCTGGGCGAGCCGCTCGCGCAGCACCTTGCGGATGTGAATGTCCTCATGGAGCATCTTCGAGTAGTCGCCGCCTTCGGCGTACCAGCGCGAGTCCCACGTCCGGTTGATGCCGAGCCGCAGGCCGATCGGGTTGACCTTCTGACCCATTACTTGTCCTCCGCCTCGGCGCGTTCACGCACCACGATGGTGAGATGAGCGAACGGCTTGACGATACCCGCCGCGCGGCCGCGGCCGCGGGTCTGGAACCGCTTCATGACCAGGCCCTTGCCGACCGACGCCTCGGCCACGACCAGACGGTCGACGTCGAGGTTGTGGTTGTTCTCGGCATTGGCGATGGCCGAATTCAATGCCTTCTTCACGTCGCGGGCGATCCGCTTCTTGGAGAAGGTGAGTTCGTTGACCGCCGTCGCGGCCTTCTTGCCGCGGATCGTGGCGGCCACGAGGTCGAGCTTGCGCGGGCTGATGCGCACGGAGCGCAGCACGGCCTTGGCTTCGGTGTCCGCCTCGCGGCGGGGAGCGGATGGCTTGCTCATCGCGCGTTACTCCTTCGACACCTTCTTGTCACCGGCATGGCCGGTGAAGGTGCGGGTCGGCGAGAATTCGCCGAGCTTGTGACCGACCATTTCCTCGGTGACGTTCACCGGGATGAACTTCTTGCCGTTGTAGACGCCGAACGTCAGGCCGACGAACTGCGGCAGGATCGTCGAGCGCCGCGACCAGGTCTTGATGACCTCGCTGCGGATGCTGCCGCGCGACTTCTCGGCCTTCTTGATCAGGCTGCCCTCTACGAAGGGACCCTTCCAAACGGAACGTGCCACTGTCTATCTCCTAGCGCGTCGCATGCCGGCGGCGGATGATGTACTTGTCCGTCGCCTTGTTCTTGCGCGTCCTCTTACCCTTGGTCGGCTTGCCCCACGGCGTGACCGGATGGCGGCCACCCGAGGTACGGCCTTCACCGCCGCCGTGCGGGTGATCGACCGGGTTCATCGCGACGCCGCGGACGACCGGGCGGATGCCCAGCCAGCGGGCGCGACCGGCCTTGCCGATCACCGTATTCTGGTTGTCCGGGTTCGACACCGCGCCGACGGTGGCCAGGCATTCACCCGGCACCAGGCGCAGCTCGCCCGAGTTCAGCTTGATCTGGGCGTAGCCCGCATCCTTGCCGACGAGCTGGGCGTAGGTGCCGGCGGAACGTGCCAGCTGGCCGCCGCGGCCCTTCTTCAGCTCGACGTTATGCACGATCGTGCCGACCGGCATGTTGCCGAGCGGCATGGCGTTGCCCGGCTTGACGTCGACGCGTTCGCCCGACACGACCTCGTCGCCCGCCTTCAGGCGCTGCGGCGCGAGGATGTAGGAGAGCTCGCCGTCGGCATACTTGATCAGGGCGATGAAGGCCGACCGGTTGGGATCGTACTCCAGGCGCTCGACCGTCGCCGTGACACCGAACTTGCGGCGCTTGAAGTCGACCAGGCGCAGCCGGCGCTTGTGACCGCCGCCCATGTGGTGGCTGGTGATGCGGCCATGGTTGTTGCGTCCGCCGGTGTTGCTCTTACCGCGCGTCAGCTCCTTGACCGGCTTGCCCTTCCACAGGCCCGTACGGTCGACGATGACCAGCTGTCGCAGCGACGGCGTGATCGGCTTGTATGTCTTCAAAGCCATTGTTGCTTCCCCCGTCCTACAGGCCCGTAGTCACGTCGATCTTGTGACCATCGACCAGCGAGACGATCGCCTTCTTCCAATCGCTCCGCACGCCCGGACGGCCGCGGAAAACCTTGGTCTTGCCCTTCACCGTGACGGTGTTGACGGCCTTGACCTTGACCTTGAACAGACCTTCGACGGCCTGCTTGATCTCGGGCTTGGTGGCGTCCATCGAGACACGGAACGTCACCTGGCTGTGCTCGGAACCGTTGGTGGTCTTTTCCGTGATCAGCGGCGCGCGGATGACTTCGTACATCCGTGCGCGCGAGACGGTCTCGGCCGGATAGCGCTTGGCGCTCATTGCAGACGCTCCTCGAGATGCTTCACGGCGTCCTTCGTCAGCACCAGCGTGTCGCGACGCAGGATGTCGTAAACGTTCGCACCCTGCTGCGGCAGCACATCGACATGGGCGATGTTGGCCGCCGCGCGGGCGAAGTTGGTGTCGACCTCGGCGCCGGCGATCACCAGGACGCTCGACACGCCGAGCTTGCCGAAATGACCCTTGAGCTTCGACGTCTTGGGCTCCGGCAGCGTCGCCGCATCGACGACGATCAGCTTGCCCTCGGCCGCCTTGGCCGACAGCGCGGTGCGCAGCGCGAGCTGGCGGACCTTCTTCGGCAGATCGCTGGCATGGCTGCGCACGACCGGACCGAAAGCCTTGCCGCCGCCACGGAACTGCGGCGCCGCCTCGTTGCCGTGGCGGGCACGGCCGGTGCCCTTCTGGGCGTACATCTTCTTGGCCGTCGCCGTGATCTCGGAGCGGCCCTTGGTCTTGTGCGTGCCCTGCTGGCGGCGCGACAGCTGCCACACCACGCAACGCTGCAGGATGTCCTTGCGGACGGGGACGGCGAACACGGCGTCGGCGAGATCGAGCTCACCGGCGCTGCCGCCATCGATGGTCTTCACGGAGATCTTCATGATCCTACCCTTGCCCTACCCTTGCCGCTCAGGCCGCCGGTGCGGCCGCTTCGGCAGCCTTGCGCAGGCCAGCCGGGTACGGCGCATCCTTGGGACGGGCGCGCTTGGACGCGTCCTTGACGATGATGTAGCCGTTGGCCGGGCCGGGGACGGCGCCGGACACCAGCAGCAGGCCCTTTTCGTCGTCGACGGCGACGACCTTGAGGTTCTGCGTGGTCACCCGCTCATGGCCGTAGTGGCCGGCCATCTTCTTGCCCGGGAAGGTACGGCCCGGATCCTGGCGGTTACCGGTCGAGCCGTGGCTGCGGTGCGAGACCGACACGCCGTGGCTGGCCTCGAGACCGCCGAAGTTCCAGCGGACCATCGAGCCGGTGAAGCCGCGGCCGATCGTCGTGCCGATGACGTCGACGAACTGGCCGACCACGAAGTGGCTGGGCACCAGCTCGGCGCCGACTTCGAGGACGGCATCCTTGGCGACGCGGAACTCGATGAGCTTCTTCTTCGGCTCGACCTTCGCCTTGGCGAAATGGCCGCGCATCGGCTGGGTGACGTTCTTCACCTTGGCCTTGCCGTAGCCGAGCTGCACCGCGACGTACTTGTCCTTCTCTTCCGAGCGGACGGCGACGACCTGCAGATTGTCCACCTTCAGAACGGTGACGGGCACATGTTCCCCGGCGTCGTTGAAGACGCGGGTCATGCCGACCTTCTGGGTGACGAGACCGCAACGCATGGTCCTATTCCTTCTTCCCTTGTCCGCTCGCCTTAGGCGCCCAGCTTGATCTCGACGTCCACGCCGGAGGCGAGGTCGAGCTTCATCAGCGCGTCCACCGTCTGCGGCGTCGGATCGACGATATCGAGCACGCGCTTGTGCGTGCGCACCTCGAACTGCTCACGCGACTTCTTGTCGATGTGAGGCGACCGGTTGACCGTGAACCGCTCGATCCGGGTCGGCAACGGGATCGGACCACGCACCTGCGCGCCCGTCCGCTTGGCCGTGCTCACGATCTCGCTCGTCGACGTGTCGAGCACGCGATGGTCGAAGGCCTTGAGCCTGATGCGGATGTTGGTGCTGTCCATGATCTGCTCGCTCGGCGCCGGTTACTTGACGACTTTGGTGACGACGCCGGCGCCGACGGTGCGGCCGCCTTCGCGGATGGCGAAGCGCAGGCCTTCGTCCATGGCGATCGGCTGGATCAGCTCGACCACAAGGCGCGCATTGTCGCCCGGCATCACCATCTCCGTGCCTTCCGGCAGGGTCACCACGCCCGTCACGTCCGTCGTCCGGAAGTAGAACTGCGGACGATAGTTCGTGAAGAACGGCGTGTGACGGCCGCCCTCTTCCTTCGTCAGGATGTACGCCTCGGCCTCGAAGTTCGTGTGCGGCGTGATCGAGCCCGGCTTCGCCAGGACCTGACCGCGCTCCACGTCCTCACGGCCAACGCCGCGCAGCAGCGCACCGATGTTGTCGCCCGCCTCGCCGCTGTCCAGCAGCTTGCGGAACATCTCGACACCCGTGACCGTCGTCTTCGTCGTCGCCTTCAGGCCCACGATCTCGACTTCTTCGCCAACCTTCACGATCCCGCGCTCAACGCGGCCCGTCACAACCGTGCCGCGGCCCGAGATCGAGAACACGTCTTCGATCGGCATCAGGAACGGCTTGTCCTTGTCGCGCGCCGGCTGCGGGATGTAGCGATCGACTTCCGCCATCAGCTTCAGCACAGCCTGCTCGCCAAGCTCAGGGTTCTTGTCTTCCAGCGCCATCAGCGCCGAACCGCGCACCACCGGAAGGTCGTCGCCCGGGAACTGGTAGCTCTTCAGAAGCTCGCGCACTTCAAGCTCGACCAGGTCCAGAAGCTCCGGATCGTCGACCATGTCGCACTTGTTCATGAACACCACCAGCGCCGGCACGCCGACCTGACGGGCCAGAAGGATGTGCTCGCGCGTCTGCGGCATCGGACCGTCCGCCGCCGAAACCACCAGGATCGCCCCGTCCATCTGCGCCGCGCCCGTGATCATGTTCTTCACGTAGTCGGCGTGGCCAGGGCAATCCACGTGCGCGTAGTGACGGTTCGCCGTCTCGTACTCAACGTGCGCCGTCGAGATCGTGATGCCGCGCTCACGCTCCTCTGGCGCCTTGTCGATCTGGTCGTACGCCGTGAACGTCGCGCCGCCCGTCTTCGCCAGGATCTTCGTGATCGCCGCCGTCAAAGACGTCTTGCCATGGTCGACGTGACCAATCGTGCCAATGTTGCAGTGCGGCTTGTTCCGCTCAAACTTCGCCTTCGTCATGATCTTTGGTCCCTGGTCAAATCAGTTCTGGTTCGATCGGCGGCTGCGTCAGCCGGCCAGCTTGGCGACGACTTCGTCCGCGACCGCCTGCGGAACAGGCGCGTAATGGTCGAACGTCATGGTGTAGGCAGCGCGACCCTGGGTCATCGACCGCAGCGTGTTCACGTAGCCGAACATGTTGGCGAGCGGCACCATGGCGTTGATGACCTGCGCGTTGCCGCGGGCCTCCATGCCCTGGATCTGGCCACGACGGCTGTTCAGGTCGCCGATGCAGTCGCCCATGTAATCTTCCGGCGTCACGACCTCGACCTTCATGATCGGCTCGAGGAGCTTGCACTGGGCCTTGCCGAGGCCTTCCTTGAACGCCGCACGGGCGGCGATCTCGAAGGCCAGCACGCTCGAGTCGACGTCATGGTAGGCGCCATCGATCAGCGACACCTTGTAGTCGATCACCGGGAAGCCGGCGAGCACGCCGGTATCACGCGAAGCCTCGAGGCCCTTCTCGACGCCCGGGATGAACTCCTTGGGGATCGAGCCGCCGACGATCTTGCTCTCGAAGCTGTAGCCCGAACCCGGCTCGCCCGGTTCGAACACCAGCTTGACGCGGGCGAACTGACCCGAACCACCCGACTGCTTCTTGTGGGTGTAGTCGATCTCCGAGCGGCGACCCAGCGTCTCGCGATAGGCAACCTGCGGAGCGCCGACATTGGCGTCGACCTTGTAGGTACGGCGCAGGATGTCGACCTTGATCTCGAGATGGAGCTCACCCATGCCCTTGATGACGGTCTGTCCCGTCTCCGGGTCGGTGGTGACGCGGAAGGTCGGGTCTTCCTGGACGAGACGGCCCAGCGCCTGGCCGAGCTTCTCCTGGTCGGCCTTCGACTTCGGCTCGATGGCAAGTTCGATGACCGGCTCCGGGAAGTCCATCCTTTCGAGGATCACCGGGTTGTCGGGCGAGCACAGCGTGTCGCCGGTGGTGACGCTCTTGAGGCCGGCCAGGGCGATGATGTCGCCGGCGCGGGCTTCCTTGACGTCTTCACGATTGTTGGCATGCATCAGCAGCATGCGGCCGATACGCTCCTTGCGATCCTTCGTGCTGTTCAACACGCCGGTCGAGGATTCGAGCACGCCCGAGTAGACCCGCGCGAAAGTGAGCGAGCCGACGAACGGGTCGGTCATGATCTTGAACGCCAGAGCCGACAGCGGCGCGTCGTCGCTCGACGGCAGCGAAATCGCCTCGTCCGAGCCCATCTTCACGCCCTTGACGTCTTCGACGTCGGTCGGCGCCGGCAGGTAGTTCACGACGGCGTCGAGCATGGGCTGCACGCCCTTGTTCTTGAACGACGAACCGCACAGCACCGGCACGAAGGCGTAGGAGATCGTGCCCTTGCGGATGCACTTGATCAGCGTGTCGTAGTCCGGCTCCTCGCCGCCCAGGTACTTTTCGAGGGCCACGTCGTCCTGCTCGACGGCCATCTCGATCAGCTTGGTGCGATACTCGGCGGCCTTTTCCTTGAGATCGGCCGGGATATCGGTGATCTCGTACTTGGCGCCCAGCGTCTCCTCGAGCCAGATGATAGCCTTGTTGGCGACCAGGTCGACGACGCCCTTGAACTCGGCTTCCGTGCCGATCGGCATCTGGGTGACGAGCGGCTTGCTGCCGAGGCGGTCGACGATCATGTCGACGGTGCGCCAGAAGTTGGCGCCGGTACGGTCCATCTTGTTGACGAAGCACATGCGCGGCACGCCGTACTTGTCGGCCTGACGCCACACCGTCTCGGACTGCGGCTCGACACCGGCCACCGAGTCGAACACGCAAACGGCACCGTCGAGCACGCGCAGCGAACGCTCGACTTCGATCGTGAAGTCGACGTGGCCGGGTGTGTCGATGATGTTGATGCGATAGCTCGGACCGGCGAACGGACCCGTCTCGGCCTTCCAGAAGCAAGTCGTCGCGGCCGAGGTGATCGTGATGCCCCGCTCCTGCTCCTGCTCCATCCAGTCCATGGTCGCGGCGCCGTCATGGACTTCGCCGATCTTATGCGACTTGCCGGTGTAGTAGAGGATGCGCTCGGTCGTCGTCGTCTTGCCGGCGTCGATATGCGCCATGATACCGATGTTGCGGTACTGCGCGATGGGGGTGGTACGAGCCATGGAACGGGCTTTCTCGGAAAGGGACTGGAGGACGGTTACCAGCGGTAGTGGGCAAACGCCTTGTTGGCATCGGCCATCTTGTGGGTGTCCTCGCGCTTCTTCACTGCGTTGCCGCGACGGTTGAAAGCGTCGAGCAGCTCGGCGGAGAGCTTCTCCTGCATGCTGTGACCCGACCGGTCACGGGCCGCCTGGATGATCCAGCGGATGGCCAGCGCCTGGCGGCGCTCCGGACGGACTTCGACCGGCACCTGGTAGGTCGCACCACCGACGCGGCGCGAACGCACCTCGACGGCCGGCTTCACGTTCTCCAGCGCCTCGTGGAAGGCCGGAACCGGATCCTGCTTCAGCTTGGTCTCGATCTCGTCGAGAGCGCCGTACACGATGTGCTCGGCGATCGACTTCTTGCCACGCTCCATGAGCGTGTTCATGAACTTCGAGAGAACGATATCGCCGAACTTGGCATCCGGCAGAACTTCACGCTTTTCAGCTGCGCGACGACGGGACATTCCTTCCTCCGCGCCTTACTTCGGACGCTTGGCGCCGTACTTCGAACGGCGTTGCTTACGGTCCTTGACACCCTGGGTGTCGAGGGTGCCGCGAATGATGTGATAACGAACGCCCGGCAGATCCTTCACGCGACCGCCGCGGATCATGACCACCGAGTGCTCCTGCAGATTGTGACCCTCGCCCGGGATGTAGCTCACCACCTCGTAGGCGTTGGTGAGACGCACCTTGGCAACCTTGCGCAGCGCCGAGTTCGGCTTCTTCGGCGTCGTCGTGTAGACGCGCGTGCACACGCCACGCTTCTGCGGGCAGGCCTGCAACGCGGGGACCTTGTTGTGCGACTTGAGGCCGTGGCGCTGCTTGCGGATCAACTGGTTGATAGTCGGCATCTAATTTCTGCTTCCTTAACGCCGTCCCGGGTCCGCCCAACATCGGCCGCATGGCGCAAAGCAAATGCGCGCGGGCATGGCGGCAAAAGCGCAGCCCCGCGCAAGAAAGATACTTTGCGGCCTGATGGCCTGACTTGTAGCGGTCCTCGACGTCAGGCTGCGTCTTGGCTCACGCCAACTACCAGCCCCTCGACGAGGTGGCGCGCTTATATGGCCGCGTCACTTGCAGGTCAAGCGCGCCGCGCTGCTTTTCGCTTTGATTTCGTTGGTTATTCTCGGCCTCTCGGACTCGACTCGTTCCTGACTCGGTATGCGAGCGAGACGCAAGAATCTAACAACCAGATCTTGTAGGTCGGCCGCCTTCCCGACACAAGTTTACAGCAGCCCTGTCATGCTGTATGTGCATTACCATGTTGCGCCGCGATCCGCGAACCACCTCGGCTACCAAAGGCTGCTTTGGGGCGGGGAGAGTCGTGCGCGATCGTTTGATCTAGAACTCGACTAAAATACCCTGACCCCGCCGCGACGGTCGGGGTCAAGCGCAACGGGTCCCGCCCTCCGGCCAACGGAAGCGAGACCGACATGTCACCCTCCCAACCCATGCCGCCGACGCCGGTGCTCCAGACGCCGCGCCTCGTGCTGCGACCGATTCGCAGCAAGGACGCCCCCGTCATCCAGCGCCGCTTTCCGCGCTGGGAGGTGGTGCGCTGGCTGAACCATCGGATTCCCTGGCCCTACCCTGCCGACGGCGCAACGGCCTATGTCGCGGCCTGCCTCGGGGAGATGGACCGGGGTGAGAAGTCGCACTGGGCGATCATTCCCAAGTCGGGCCCGGCCGACCTGATCGGGGTCATCGACCTCTGGCCGGACGACGGCACCAGCCACGACCAGCGAGGCTTCTGGCTCGACCCCGAGTTCCACGGCAAGGGGCTGATGAGCGAAGCGGCCGACCGCGTCACCGACTATGCGTTCCGCACGCTGAACTGGCCGCATCTCTGGCTGACCAACGCCCAGGACAATCATGCCTCCCGCCGCATCAAGGAAAAGCAGGGTGCGCGGCTCGTCGACCTCAAGATCGGCGAATATGTCAGCGGCCGCGGCCCGCTCATGATTTGGCATCTGCCGCGGGAAAACTGGCTGTCGCGGCAGGCGGCGCCCTCGGTCGCGGCATGATGGCCGCCACACGGCCGCATCGTAGAGTAGAAAATCGTCGAATAGAAAAAGGAAAGGCCGTCATCGGACGATGACGGCCTCCTTGGTTTGTCCGCGGCGTCCGACAATCAGTCGGCCGCGCGATCTCCTTCTACTTCTTCTTCCTCTTCCACCAGCGTCGGGACCGGCCGGTCCTCGCCGGCGGCCAGGATGGCCCGGTCGCGCTGTGCGGCGATCGCCTTGAGACGGTTCACGACACCGCCGGTACCCGCCGGGATCAGGCGGCCGACGATGACGTTCTCCTTCAGGCCCTGCAGGCTGTCGACGCGGCCCGAGACGGCCGCCTCTGTCAGCACGCGGGTGGTCTCCTGGAAGGAGGCCGCCGAGATGAACGACTTGGTCTGCAGGCTGGCCTTGGTGATGCCGAGCAGGACCGGATCGGCCTTGGCCGGCCGCATCTTCTCGACCACCAGCTTGGCGTTCTCCGCGTCGTATTCCTGCTTGTCGACCTGTTCACCGATCAGGAAGGTCGAATCGCCGGCGTCGGTGATCTCGACCTTCTGCAGCATCTGGCGCGCGATCGTCTCGATGTGCTTGTCGTTGATCTTCACGCCCTGCAGTCGATAGACCTCCTGGATCTCGTTGACGAGATACTCGGCCAGCTTCTCGATGCCGAGCACGCGCAGGATGTCGTGCGGCACCGGGTTGCCGTCGATCAGGAGATCGCCGCGCTCGACATAGTCGCCTTCCTGGACGGCGATGCGCTTGCCCTTCGGGATCAGATACTCGACCGGCTCGGCATTCTCGCCTTCCGGCACGATCAGGATGCGGCGCTTGCTCTTGTAGTCCTTGCCGAACTCGATGCGGCCGGCGATGTCGCAGATGATCGCGAAATCCTTCGGCTTGCGCGCCTCGAACAGCTCCGCCACGCGCGGCAGACCGCCCGTGATGTCGCGGTTCTTGCCGCCCTCACGCGGGATACGCGCGAGGATGTCACCGGCATGGACTTCCTGGCCGTTCTCGACCGACAGCACCGAGTCGAGCGACAGCAGGTAGCGGGCCTCCTGGCCGTTGGCCAGCATGATCGGGTTGCCGTCGGCATCGTGGATGGCGATGCGCGGACGCAGATCGCCGCCGCGCGGCTGTCCCTTCCAGTCGACGACCACGCGGTTGGAGATGCCGGTCGAGTCGTCGATCACTTCGCGCATCGACACGCCTTCGACCAGGTCGACATAGATCGCCTTGCCCGCCTTTTCGGTGATGATCGGCAGGGTGTAGGGATCCCACTCGGCGAGCTTCTGCCCCTTCGAGACCACGGAGTCGTTGTCGACCAGCAGCCGCGCGCCGTAGGGCACGCGATGCTTGGCGCGTTCACGCTGCGCGCCGTCGACCAGCACCATCTCGGTGTTGCGGCCCATCACGACCGGCACACCCTGGCTGTTGATGACGACGTTGCGGTTGCGCACCTGGATGGTGCCGTCGTGACTCGCCTCGATGTTCGACTGCTCGGCGCCGCGCTGCGCTGCGCCGCCGATGTGGAAGGTACGCATGGTGAGCTGCGTGCCCGGTTCACCGATCGACTGGGCGGCGATGACGCCCACCGCTTCGCCGATATTGACCTTGGTCCCGCGGGCCAGATCGCGGCCGTAGCACTTGCCGCAAACGCCGGTCTTGGTGTCGCAGGTCAGCACCGAACGGATGCGGAGCTCCTCGATGCCAGCCTGCTCGATCTGCTCGACCTTGACCTCGTCGATCAGTTCTCCGGCCTTGCTGATCAGCGTGCCGTTCACCGGATCGACGATGTCGTCCAGCGCGGTACGGCCGAGAACGCGCTCGCTGAGCGGCTCGATCACGTCGCCGCCGTCGACGACCGCGCGCATCGTGAGGCCGCGGGTGGTGCCGCAATCCTCCTCGAAGATGATGCAGTCCTGGGCGACGTCGACCAGACGGCGGGTCAGGTAACCCGAGTTCGCCGTCTTGAGCGCCGTGTCGGCCAGGCCCTTGCGGGCGCCGTGGGTGGAGTTGAAGTACTCCAGAACCGACAGGCCTTCCTTGAAGTTCGAGATGATCGGCGTCTCGATGATCTCGCCCGACGGCTTGGTCATCAGACCACGCATGCCGGCGAGCTGCTTCATCTGCGTCGCCGAACCGCGCGCACCGGAATGGGCCATCATCCACACCGCGTTGACCGGGCGACCCGGCTTCGGCGTGGAAATGCCCTTCATCATCTCCTCGGCAACGCGATCGGAGCAGCGCGACCAGGCGTCGACGACCTTGTTGTACTTCTCACCCGAGGTGATCAGGCCGTCCTGGTACTGCTGCTCGTATTCCTTGACCTCCTTCTGGGTCTGGGCGACCAGCTTCTCCTTGGTCGCCGGGATGACGAGGTCGTCCTTGCCGAACGAGATGCCGGCGCGGCAGGCGTGATAGAAGCCGAGCCCCATCAGGCGGTCGGCGAAGATCACCGTCTCCTTCTGACCGCAATGGCGGTAGACGGCGTCGATGACGTTCTGCAGGTCCTTCTTGGTCAGCAGCCGGTTGATCAGCGAGAACGGCAGGTTCTCGTGCTTGGGCAGGATCTGCGCCAGCAGGATGCGGCCCGGCGTGGTCTCGACCACGCGCCTGGCCAGCACACCCTTGTCGTCGTAGATCTCGAGGCGCGCCTTGATCTTGGCGTGCATCGAGAGCGTCCGGCTGTGCAGCGCATGCTCGAGGTCGCCGATGTCGGAGAACATCGAGCCTTCGCCCGCCTCACCCTCGCGCTCGAGCGTGATGTAGTAGATGCCGAGCACGATGTCCTGCGAGGGCACGATGATCGGCTTGCCGCTGGCGGGCGAGAGGATGTTGTTGGTCGACATCATCAGCACGCGCGCTTCGAGCTGCGCTTCCAGCGACAGCGGCACGTGCACCGCCATCTGGTCGCCGTCGAAGTCGGCATTGAAAGCCGTGCAGACCAGCGGGTGGAGCTGGATCGCCTTGCCTTCGATCAGCACCGGCTCGAAAGCCTGGATGCCGAGACGATGCAGGGTCGGCGCGCGGTTCAGCAGCACGGGATGCTCGCGGATGACCTCCTCGAGGATGTCCCACACTTCCGGCCGCTCCTTCTCGACCATGCGCTTGGCGGCCTTGATGGTGTTCGCCATGCCGTAGTTCTGCAGCCGCGAATAGATGAACGGCTTGAAGAGCTCGAGCGCCATCTTCTTCGGCAGGCCGCACTGGTGCAGCTTGAGTTCCGGTCCGACCACGATGACCGAGCGGCCCGAGTAATCGACGCGCTTGCCGAGCAGGTTCTGGCGGAAGCGGCCCTGCTTGCCCTTCAGCATGTCGCTGAGCGACTTCAGCGGACGCTTGTTGGCGCCGGTGATGACGCGGCCGCGGCGGCCGTTGTCGAACAGCGCGTCGACCGACTCCTGCAGCATGCGCTTCTCGTTGCGCACGATGATGTCCGGCGCCCGGAGCTCCATCAGGCGCTTCAGGCGGTTGTTGCGGTTGATGACGCGGCGATAGAGATCGTTCAGATCCGACGTCGCGAAGCGGCCGCCGTCGAGCGGCACCAGCGGGCGCAGCTCGGGCGGGATCACCGGCACAAGCTCGAGGATCATCCATTCCGGACGAGCACCGGACTCGAGGAAGTTTTCGCAAAGCTTCAGGCGCTTCACGAGCTTCTTGCGCTTGGCCTCGGAGGTCGTCTCACGCAGCTCCTCGCGCAGGCGCGGGCGCTCCTCCTCGAGGGTGATCGCCTGCAGCATGGCGCGGATCGCCTCGGCGCCGATCTCGGCCTCGAAGGAGCCGTCGCCGTACTCGTCGAGCGCGTTGAGATACTGCTCCTCGTTCAGGAGCTCACGATACTTCAGCGCCGTCAGGCCAGGATTGGTGACGACGTAGTTCTCGAAGTAGAGGATCTTCTCGAGGTCGCGCAGCGTCATGTCGAGCAGCAGGCCGATGCGGCTCGGCAGCGACTTCAGGAACCAGATGTGCGCCACCGGCGAGGCGAGCTCGATGTGGCCCATCCGCTCGCGGCGCACCTTGGTCAGCGTCACCTCGACGCCGCACTTCTCGCAGGTGATGCCGCGGAACTTCATGCGCTTGTACTTGCCGCACAGGCACTCGTAGTCCTTGATCGGTCCGAAGATGCGGGCGCAGAACAGCCCGTCCCGCTCCGGCTTGAAGGTGCGGTAGTTGATCGTTTCCGGCTTCTTGATCTCGCCGTGGCTCCAGGTGCGGATGCGCTCGGGGCTGGCGATCGAGATGCGGATCTCGTCGAAAGTCGGCGTGCCTTGCGGCTGGCCCAGTACGTTGATGAGGTCGGTCATTGTCGTCCTAGGGGTTCGTTGGACTTAATTCGCGAATAGGAGGTCGACCACCCTCAGGTGGCCGACTGGTTCAGTTCGACGTTGAGGCCGAGCGAGCGCAGCTCCTTGACCAGAACGTTGAAGGATTCGGGGATACCCGCCTCGAACGTGTCGTCGCCGCGCACGATAGCCTCGTAGACCTTGGTGCGGCCGGCCACGTCGTCCGACTTGACGGTGAGGATCTCCTGCAGCGTGTAGGCGGCGCCGTAGGCCTCGAGCGCCCAGACCTCCATTTCGCCGAAGCGCTGGCCGCCGAACTGCGCCTTGCCGCCCAGTGGCTGCTGGGTGACCAGGCTGTAGGGGCCGATCGACCGCGCGTGGATCTTGTCGTCCACGAGATGGTGCAGCTTCAGCATGTAGATGTAGCCCACGGTCACCTTGCGGTCGAACGGCTCGCCGGTGCGGCCGTCGACCAGGGTGACCTGACCCGACTTGTCGAGCCCCGCCATCTCCAGCATGCCGACGATGTCGGCTTCGTGCGCGCCGTCGAACACCGGCGAGGCGAAGGGAACGCCCTTCGAGAGATTGCGGGCGAGTTCGATCACGTGCTCGTCGTCGAGATGGGCGATATCGGCCTTGAAGGACTTCTCGCCGTAGACGTCGCGCAGGTGTTTCCTGATCTGTGCCGCCGTGGACTCACGGGCGTTGACCAGCATCTCGCCGATCTTCTTGCCGAGACCCGCCGCGGCCCAGCCGAGGTGGGTTTCGAGGATCTGACCGACGTTCATGCGCGAGGGCACGCCGAGCGGGTTCAGCACGATGTCGACCGGGCCACCCTCCTCGAGATACGGCATGTCCTCGAGCGGCATGATGCGCGAGATCACGCCCTTGTTGCCGTGACGGCCGGCCATCTTGTCGCCCGGCTGCAGCTTGCGCTTGGTCGCGACGAAGACCTTGACCATCTTCATCACGCCCGGCGGCAGTTCGTCGCCGCGCTGCAGCTTGTCGACCTTGCTGTCGAACCGGTCCTGCAGCCGCTTCATCGACTCGTCGAACTGCTTGTTCAGCGCCTCGATCTCCGACTGCTTCTTGTCGGTCTTGACCGCGATCTGCCGCCACTGGCCCGGCGTGTACTCGCCCAGCACCTGGTCGGTGATGCGGGTGCCCGGCTTCAGGCCCTTGAGCCCGCCGGCCACGACCTGGTTCATCAGCATTTCCTGGATCTGGCTGTAGAAGCTGCGCTCCAGGATGGCCTTTTCGTCGTCACGGTCCTTGGCCAGACGCTCGATCTCGTCACGCTCGATGGCCAGCGCACGCTCGTCCTTGTCGACGCCGCGGCGGTTGAAGACGCGGACCTCGACCACGGTGCCCTCGACGCCCGGCGGCACCTTCAGCGAGGTGTCGCGCACGTCGGCCGCCTTCTCGCCGAAGATGGCGCGCAGCAGCTTCTCTTCCGGCGTCATCGGGCTCTCGCCCTTCGGCGTCACCTTGCCGACCAGGATGTCGCCGGCCTTCACTTCGGCGCCGATATAGACGATGCCCGCCTCGTCGAGGTTCTTCAGCGCTTCCTCGCCGACATTGGGGATGTCGCGGCTGATTTCCTCCTGGCCGAGCTTGGTGTCGCGGGCCATGACCTCGAACTCCTCGATGTGGATCGAGGTGAAGACGTCATCGCGCACGATGCGCTCGGAGAGCAGGATCGAGTCCTCGAAGTTGTAGCCGTTCCACGGCATGAACGCGACGAGCACGTTGCGGCCGAGAGCGAGCTCGCCATCGCGGGTCGACGGACCGTCGGCCACGATGTCGCCCTTCTTCACCTGGTCGCCGACTCGGACGAGCGGCTTCTGGGTGATGCAGGTGCTCTGGTTGGAACGCTGGAACTTCAGCAGGTTGTAGATGTCGACCGCCGGCCGGTTCGGGCCGACGTCTTCCGTCGCACGCACGACGATACGCATGGCGTCGACCTGGTCGACGATGCCGGTGCGGCGCGCCGCAATGGCGACGCCGGAGTCGCGAGCGACGACCTCTTCCATGCCGGTGCCGACCAGCGGCGATTCGGCCTGGATGAGCGGCACCGCCTGGCGCTGCATGTTCGAGCCCATCAGCGCGCGGTTGGCGTCGTCGTTCTCGAGGAACGGGATCAGCGCCGCGGCGACGGAGACGATCTGCTTGGGCGAGACGTCGACGAAGTCGATGGTCTCGGGCCGGCCGAGGATGTACTCGCCGCCCTTGCGGCACTGCACCAGCTCGGACACGAACTTGCCCTTGGCATCGATCTCGGCGTTGGCCTGGGCGACCGTGTAGCGGCCCTCCTCCATCGCCGAGAGATAGACGACCTCGTCGGTGACGCGGCCGGCCACGACCTTGCGGTACGGGCTCTCGATGAAGCCGTACTGGTTGACGCGGGCATAGGTCGCCAGCGAGTTGATCAGGCCGATGTTCGGACCTTCCGGCGTCTCGATCGGGCAGATGCGGCCGTAATGCGTCGGATGCACGTCGCGCACCTCGAAGCCGGCGCGCTCGCGCGTCAGGCCGCCCGGTCCCAGGGCCGAGAGGCGACGCTTGTGCGTCACTTCCGACAGCGGGTTGGTCTGGTCCATGAACTGGCTGAGCTGGCTCGAGCCGAAGAACTCGCGGACCGCCGCCGCCGCCGGCTTGGCGTTGATCAGGTCGTGCGGCATCACGGTGTCGATGTCGATCGAGCTCATGCGCTCGCGGATCGCCCGCTCCATGCGCAGCAGGCCGACGCGATACTGGTTCTCCATCAGCTCGCCGACCGAACGGACGCGGCGGTTGCCGAGATGGTCGATGTCGTCGATCTCGCCGCGGCCGTCCTTGAGGCCGTGCAGGACCTTGACGACGGCGAGGATGTCCTCGCGGCGCAGCGTGCGCTGGCTGTCGGGCACGCCCTCGAACTCGAGGCGCATGTTCATCTTCACGCGACCGACCGGCGAAAGGTCGTAGCGATCGATGTCGAACAGCAGGCCCTGGAACAGGGTCTCGGCCTGCTCCAGCGTCGGCGGCTCGCCCGGACGCATGACGCGGTAGACGTCGAGAAGCGCCTCTTCACGGTTCGAGTTCTTGTCGGCCGCCAGCGTGTTGCGGATGTAGGGACCGACATTGACGTGATCGATGGCGAGCGTCGGCAGGACGTCGATATCGTTCTCGTCGAACAGCTCGAGCACCGCCTGGGTGATCTCCTGGCCGGCTTCGACGTAGATCTCGCCCGTCTTCTCGTTGATGACGTCGAGCGCCGCGTAGCGGCCGATCAGCTCCTCCGGCGAGACGCGCACGTCCTTGAGGCCGGCTTCCTTGAGCTTGCCCAGCAGGCGCGGCGTCATCTTGGTGCCGGCTTCGGCGACCGCCTTGCCGGTCTTGCCGTTGATCAGATCGTGCGTCAGCTTCACGCCGCGCATCGACTCGCCGTCGAACGGCGTGTTCCAGCCGTCCTTCTCGCGCGTGTAGATGACCTGGCCGTAGAACGCGGCGAGGATCTCTTCCGGCGACAGGCCCTGGGCCTCGGCCGGATCGAGCTGCTGGTTCTTGGCCACCGCCGCCGCGCGCTTCTTGGCCGTGGCGTCGTTATCGAGCGCCAGCAGGAGCGTCGTCACCGGGATCTTGCGGCGACGGTCGATGCGGACATGGATCAGGTCCTTGGCGTCGAACTCGAAGTCGAGCCAGGAGCCGCGATAGGGGATGATGCGGGCGGCGAACAGGTACTTGCCCGAGCTGTGGGTCTTGCCCTTGTCATGATCGAAGAAGACGCCCGGCGAGCGGTGCATCTGGCTGACGATCACGCGCTCGGTGCCGTTCACGATGAAGGTGCCGTTGTCGGTCATGAGCGGCATGTCGCCCATGTAGACGTCCTGCTCCTTGATATCGCGGATCGAACGCGAGCCGGCTTCCTCGTCGATGTCCCACACGACGAGCTGCAGCGTGACCTTGAGCGGTGCGGCATAGGTGATGCCGCGCTGCTGGCACTCCTCGACGTCGTACTTGGGCTCCTCGAACTCGTACTTCACGAACTCGAGGCTGGCGCGCTCGGCGAAGTCCTTGATCGGGAACACCGAGCGGAAGACCTCCTGCAGGCCCGACTGGGTGCGCTTGGCAGCCGGCGTGACGCGCTGCAAGAAGCTCTCGTAGGAGCTCTTCTGGACCTCGATGAGGTTCGGCATCGGCGCCACCGATTCGATGTGGCCGAAGAAACGACGAATCCTTTTCCGCGTATTGAAGGCCGTGGCCATCCTGCGTCCTCGAAGGTTCAAGGGCGGAGAAAACACCCGCTGCTTTCTCGGAGCTCCCGGCCCGCCAGCCGTTCGCCCCATCCGTTGCAGAGGGCCACTTGTCGGAACGGACCTTCGCGAAGTCCGCTCGGAGAAGAGGCCCGACAGGGCTGGCTCCTCGCGGAACCAGCCCCACCGGTAAAGATCTTACTTGAGCTCGACCTTGGCGCCCTCGGCCTCGATCTTGGCCTTGAGCTTCTCTGCGTCGGCCTTCGGCAGGCCTTCCTTGATCGGCTTCGGCGCGCCTTCGACCAGGTCCTTGGCTTCCTTGAGGCCGAGGCCGGTGATCTCGCGCACCACCTTGATGACGTTGATCTTCTTGTCGCCGGCAGCGGCCAGCACGACGGTGAACTCGTCCTTCACCTCGGCCGGAGCCGCGGCAGCGCCACCACCAGCGGCGGCGACGGCGACCGGAGCGGCGGCGCTGACGCCCCACTTCTCTTCCAGCAGCTTGCTGAGCTGAGCGGCTTCGAGGACCGTCAGGGCCGAGAGCTCTTCGACCAGCTTCTCGAGATTTGCCATTTTAAGTCTCCTAGTATCCCGAACTTCGTTGAACGTGACTTGGATTGCTTGACGCGCGGCTTACGCCGCCTTCGCGCCGTCTTCCTTGGCTCCGTATGCGCCGAACACACGAGCGACCTGACCGGCCGGCGCCTGAAGAACAACCGCCACCTTGGTGGCCGGTGCCTGCAGGAGGCCGATGATCTTGCCGCGCAGAGCATCGAGGGAGGGCAGTGTGGCGAGTGCCTGAACGCCAGCGACGTCCAGAACGTTCTCACCCAGCGCACCGCCGACGATGGTCAGCTTCTCGTTGGTCTTGGCGAAGGCCGCTACGACCTTCGCCGCAGCGACCGGATCCTCGGAGTAGGCAATGGCAGTCGGCCCCGTGAACAGGGTGCCGAGCGCCTTGAAGGCCGTGCCCTCGAGGGCACGCAGCGTGAGCCTGTTCTTCGTGACCTTGTAGCTTGCACCGGCTGCCCTGATCTTGCGACGCAGGTCCGTGACCTCCGCGACCGTCAAACCGGATTGGCGGGTGACCACCACCAGGTTTGCGCCCTTGAAGGTCTGGTTCAGCTCGGCGATCGCTTCGGCCTTTTCCGAACGATTCACGGCTTTCTCCAAATAAGGCCCAACCCGGAGGATCCGGGTCGGACCGGCTGCGGTACAGACCACGCAGCCTCCGTTGGCGGGTTAGCGCGAACGGAGACCTCGCGGTCCGGTTCGCCTGCCCCGGAAGTTCGGGTGCGTGCGCGCACCGGTGAAGGTGCAGCGTCGATTCCCTTGCCCCCGTCTGCGCTGGCGGGTTTCCCCATTACGTCCACCCGAAGGCGGTCACCGGCGGTCTCGGACAGGTGGAGCTTCGAGCCTTGCAGCTCTCCGCTCCCTCCCCCGTCAGGCCCTGCAAACGCAGGGCCAACGGTGGAAACTCTGAAACTCTCGTGCGACCGCGCTCAGTTGAGCGCGGTTGCCGGGTCGAGCTTGATGCCCGGCCCCATGGTCGAACTCAGCGACACCTTCTTGATGAAGGTACCCTTGGCACCGCTCGGCTTGGCGCGGTTGATCGCATTCACCAGCGCCTTGACGTTGGCGGTGATCGCCTCCTCGCTGAACGAGGCCTTGCCGACGCCGGCATGGACGATGCCCGCCTTCTCGGCACGGAACTCGATCGAGCCGGCCTTGGCAGCCTTGACCGCCGCGGCGACGTCCTGCGTCACGGTGCCGAGCTTCGGGTTCGGCATCAGGCCGCGCGGGCCCAGCACCTTGCCGAGACGGCCGACCACGCCCATCAGGTCCGGCGTGGCGATGCAACGCTCGAAGTTCATCTCGCCGGCATTGATCTTCTCGGCGAGGTCTTCCGCGCCGACCAGATCCGCACCAGCCGCCTTGGCCTCGTCGGCCTTCGGACCGCGCGCGAACACCGCGACGCGCACCGACTTGCCGGTGCCGTTCGGCAGCTCGATCATGCCGCGCACCGCCTGGTCGGCGTGGCGCGGATCGATGCCGAGGTTCATCGCGACCTCGATCGTCTCGTCGAACTTCGCCTTGGCGTTCGCCTTGACGATCTTCACCGCCTCCTCGAGGGAGTAGGTCTTCTCGCGGTCGACCGTGCCGGCCGCAGCCTTGTAGCGCTTGCCCTGCGTCATGACCTTACTCCACCACCTGGAGGCCCATGGAACGGGCGGAGCCCACGACTTGCGCCATCGCCGATTCGACCGTATCGCAGTTGAGATCCGGCATCTTCTGCTTGGCGATCTCTTCGACCTGCTGCTTCGTGACCTTGCCGACGATCTGCGTGCCGACCGTCTTGGCGCCGGACTCGATGCCCGCGGCCTTCTTCAGGAAGTAGGTCACCGGCGGTGTCTTGGTGACGAACGTGAAGCTGCGATCCTGGAACACGGTGATGACCACCGGGATCGGCATGCCGGGTTCCATCTTCTGCGTGCGCGCGTTGAACTGCTTGCAGAATTCCATGATGTTGACGCCCTGCTGACCGAGCGCGGGCCCGATCGGCGGCGACGGATTTGCCTTGCCGGCCGGCACTTGCAGCTTGACGTAGGCCTGAATTTTCTTGGCCATGCCTGCCCCTCCTTAGGGCTGGCGCGGTACGGCCATGGCCGGCCTCCCGCACCCAATGTAAAGGTCAAGTCCTTGATCCAAATGGATTTTGTGACCCGACCGACTTCACGAGAAAAGGCCGGCACAAGGCCAGCCCTCCCGAGGGGGCGCGGTCTACCAAATCCAACCGCAACCCACAACCCTGAATTTATCCCCCAATATGGGGCGGAATCAGATCTTTTCCACCTGCGCGTAATCGAGTTCGACCGGCGTCGACCGGCCGAAGATCGACACCGCGACCTTGAGGCGGGCCCGCTCCTCGTCGACATCCTCGACCGTGCCGTTGAACGAGGCGAACGGCCCGTCGGCCACCTTCACCTGCTCGCCGATCTCGAAGCTGATGGCGGGCTTGGGCCGCTCCACGCCCTCCTGGACCTGCTTCAGGATCCGGCTGGCTTCGGCGTCGGAGATCGGCACCGGCTTGCCGCGGCCGCCGCCGCCCAGGAAGCCCGTCACCTTGGCCGTGTTCTTGACCAGGTGCCAGGAATCGTCGGTGAGATCCATCTTCACCAGCACGTAGCCCGGAAAGAACTTGCGCTCAGTCTGCACTTTGGCGCCGCGCCGGACCTCGACGACTTCCTCGGTCGGCACGATGACTTCGGTGATTTCCTCGGCCAGGCCCTTCTTCTCGGCCTGCTCCCGGATCGACTGGGCGACCTTGTTCTCGAAGCCGGAGTAGGCGTGAACGACGTACCAGCGATGGGTCATGTCAGGACACCCCGAGCAGCAGCTTGATGACGAAACCGATGACCTTGTCGGCCACCAGGAAGAACAGCGCCGCGATGACGACGAAGATGAACACCATGCTGGTGGTGATCATGGTCTCGCGCCGGGTCGGCCAAGTGACCTTGGCCACCTCGGCACGGACTTCGCGGGCGAATTCGATGGGATTCTTCGTCATGCAAACTGCTTCTTTAGAAGAAAATGGCAGGAGTGGAGGGACTCGAACCCCCGGCCCTCGGTTTTGGAGACCGATGCTCTACCAACTGAGCTACACTCCTACGCGCCGCCCCGGTCATAAACCGGGAACGGCTTTATCGCCAGACTATTACTTGACGACTTTGGTGACGACGCCGGCGCCGACGGTGCGGCCGCCTTCGCGGATGGCGAAGCGCAGGCCTTCGTCCATGGCGATCGGCTGGATCAGCTCGACCACAAGGCGCGCATTGTCGCCCGGCATCACCATCTCCGTGCCTTCCGGCAGGGTCACCACGCCCGTCACGTCCGTCGTCCGGAAGTAGAACTGCGGACGATAGTTCGTGAAGAACGGCGTGTGACGGCCGCCCTCTTCCTTCGTCAGGATGTACGCCTCGGCCTCGAAGTTCGTGTGCGGCGTGATCGAGCCCGGCTTCGCCAGGACCTGACCGCGCTCCACGTCCTCACGGCCAACGCCGCGCAGCAGCGCACCGATGTTGTCGCCCGCCTCGCCGCTGTCCAGCAGCTTGCGGAACATCTCGACACCCGTGACCGTCGTCTTCGTCGTCGCCTTCAGGCCCACGATCTCGACTTCTTCGCCAACCTTCACGATCCCGCGCTCAACGCGGCCCGTCACAACCGTGCCGCGGCCCGAGATCGAGAACACGTCTTCGATCGGCATCAGGAACGGCTTGTCCTTGTCGCGCGCCGGCTGCGGGATGTAGCGATCGACTTCCGCCATCAGCTTCAGCACAGCCTGCTCGCCAAGCTCAGGGTTCTTGTCTTCCAGCGCCATCAGCGCCGAACCGCGCACCACCGGAAGGTCGTCGCCCGGGAACTGGTAGCTCTTCAGAAGCTCGCGCACTTCAAGCTCGACCAGGTCCAGAAGCTCCGGATCGTCGACCATGTCGCACTTGTTCATGAACACCACCAGCGCCGGCACGCCGACCTGACGGGCCAGAAGGATGTGCTCGCGCGTCTGCGGCATCGGACCGTCCGCCGCCGAAACCACCAGGATCGCCCCGTCCATCTGCGCCGCGCCCGTGATCATGTTCTTCACGTAGTCGGCGTGGCCAGGGCAATCCACGTGCGCGTAGTGACGGTTCGCCGTCTCGTACTCAACGTGCGCCGTCGAGATCGTGATGCCGCGCTCACGCTCCTCAGGCGCCTTGTCGATCTGGTCGTACGCCGTGAACGTCGCGCCGCCCGTCTTCGCCAGGATCTTCGTGATCGCCGCCGTCAAAGACGTCTTGCCATGGTCAACGTGACCAATCGTGCCAATGTTGCAGTGCGGCTTGTTCCGCTCAAACTTCGCCTTCGTCATGGTGTCACGACCCTCGTGATGCTTTCCGTACGACTGACCGGCCTCGCGGCCGCCTGGCCTTGCAAACTGGAGCGGGTGACGGGAATCGAACCCGCATAGCCAGCTTGGAAGGCTGGAGCTCTACCATTGAGCTACACCCGCACACTCTTGAAACGAGCTAAACCCACGCTGTGTCCGTTGGTGGAGGGGGAAGGATTCGAACCTTCGTAGACGCGAAGTCGGCAGATTTACAGTCTGCTGCCATTGACCGCTCGGCCACCCCTCCGAACCTGCGGTACGCAGCGCGAGTTTAAGCCCGTTCAACCCGCTTGCGCGGGCGGGCGTTGCTCGCAAATCCAATGAGTTACGTCAAGACCCAAATCCCAAAAGGCGATCAGATTCACCTGCTTGTGCACTGCATCGAGCGCGACAACCTCGCGTTCCCTCGCCCAAACGACCTCTCGTCCGTTTGCCCATGCCCTCCGGCCGCCATAGAAGGGCCGGCATGCGCCAGCGCTCCCCTCGTTCTCACCGGCCCGCCCCTCACCGCCCCTCGCGAGGCGGCCACCAATCGGTGTGGCTCTACGGCCGCCATGCCGTCGTCGCCGCCCTCGCCAACCCGGAGCGGCGGATCGAGCGCGTGTTCGCCACCCGCGAGATGGCCGACCGGCTGGCCGCCGAGATCGGCAAGACCGATAAGGCCATCACTACCCGCGAGGATCTCGCTCAGCGCCTGCCGGCCGGCGCCGTCCATCAGGGCATCGCCGCCCTCGTGGCCCCGCTTGAGGAGCCGATGCTGGAGGATCTCCTGGCGCGCTGCGGCGAGGATGCCCTGGTGCTCGCCCTCGACCAGGTGACCGACCCCCACAATGTGGGCGCCATCCTGCGCTCGGCTGCCGCTTTCGGCGCCGCCGGCGTGATCGTGACCGACCGGCACGCCCCTTCCGACACGGGCGTGCTGGCCAAGGCCGCGTCCGGCGCCCTCGAAGTCGTCCCCCTGGTGCGCGCCGTGAACCTCGCCCGGGCCCTGGACCAGCTCAAGGAAGCGAATTTCTGGCGCTACGGCCTCGACGAGCGCGGCGAGGCCGCCCTCAACAGCCTCGACTTGCGCGGCCGGGCCTGCATCGTGCTGGGCGCCGAGGGCGAAGGGCTGCGCCGCCTGACAGCGGAAAAATGCGATCGCCTGATCACCATCCCGACCAGCGCCGCGCTCGCCGCCCTGAACGTTTCCAATGCCGCGGCCGTCGCCACCTACGAATGGGCGCGACAGCGACAGTCGGCCTGATGCATCCGGCCGCGCCTTCGATTATGGTGCGGCCCCTTTCGACGGGCCGGGTTAGCACAGCGGTAGTGCAGCGGTTTTGTAAACCGAAGGTCGGGGGTTCGATCCCCTCACCCGGCACCATCTCCTTCGAAATCGACTAGCCTTGCGGGGCCTACTTTCCGGGACAGGTCGGCGCTTCGTGCATCTTCAGATCCTGAAGATCGGCCGTCACGGTGAACATGCCGGCATCCACCGTCAGCCGGTCGAGCACCCCTGAGCTGAATACCTTGGCGCGCACCGACGCTAGCGGCTTGGCATCGGACTGGCCGGGGCGCTTGAAGGTCATCTCGACTGGCCAGAATCGCGCGGACGGAACGGCCACCGGCTTCACCGCTGGCGGCGGCGGCGTCAGCGCATCGGTCGGCAGTTCCTTGATGTCGATGGCGTAGGCTTCGTTGCCGGCTTCGGCGGCGAACAGCAGCGCGGGAAACGTGCCCGCGCCGGACTGCAGGCTGTCGATCAGCTGGTTGACGGCCGACACCGGCAGCAGGGTCGCGGGCGGCAGCAACGTCTTCTCCGTGGAGTCGCCGGAGAGTATCTCCACGCGCGTTTCGCCTTCCTTGCGATCGACCTCGCCGCGCAACTCGCGCACCACGCCGTTCTGCGACTGGCGGGCGTGATAGCGGAACGTCGTGCCGTGTCGGCCTTCCTCGCCTTCGAGCTTGGACGCGACGTTGATCTTCAGCGACGGCGTGAAGGCGATCTCGGAGGTGATCTCGCGCCTGATCTGCCAGCCCGAGCAATCGAGCACGATGTCCTGGACAGCGCTGCCGATGCGCGGCGCATTGGCCGCCGTTCCCAGCCGCAAGGCGTACTCGGCCCGGTGCGGCAGCATCTGCGCCTCCGCATCGGCCGGCACCAACAGGGTGCCGAACGCCACGGCCGACGCGATCGCGCCGAAGAACCCAAGGGACTTGTCGGATATCACGCCCACACCACTCGCTGATCTCCTTACCAATGTCCCCAATCGACGATGATTGAAACGTCACGAACGGCAGCGGGTCAAATCACAGATGAGCTGGATGGTTTTCTTCCGGCGTGCCTCGGCGAGAATTACGCGACATAATGCCGCCACGCGGCGATACCAAAGGTTGCAGGAGGTACTGCTGCCCTCGTCAATCTGCGGGTGTTCAAAGCAGCCGACGTAGGCTATGCCCTCGCCTCGCCGCCGGGACCGTTTCGTGGCTCATCGAACGGAGCTGCCGCAAGACTCCCTGGCCAAATACCTCTGGCAACTCAGCCTGCGAATGCCGACATCCGCCTGTAGCGCCCCCGTAAGGAGAAGTTTTGGATGAGGGTTCTGATGGCTCAACCCCGAGGATTTTGTGCCGGGGTTGTAAGGGCGATTGAGATCGTGGAGCGCTCCCTCGAGAAATTCGGCGCTCCGGTCTATGTCCGCCACGAGATTGTCCACAATCGCCACGTGGTTGAGCGCCTCGAACGGATGGGTGCGGTCTTCGTCGAAGAGCTGCAGGAAATTCCCGACGGTGCCGTGACGATTTTCAGCGCCCACGGTGTGGCACAGTCGATCATCGACGAGGCGAAATCGCGCGGCCTGCCGGTGCTGGACGCGACCTGCCCGCTGGTCTCGAAGGTCCATGCCCAGGGCAAGCGATACGTCTCCCGCGGGCGCGTGCTGATCCTGATCGGCCATGCCGGGCACCCCGAAGTCGAGGGCACCATGGGCCAGGTCGGCGCGCCGGTTCACCTGGTCTCCACGGCCGAGGACGTCGCCCAGCTCGATCTGGCCGACGACACGCCCCTCGCCTACGTGACCCAGACGACGCTGAGCGTCGACGACACGCGCGGCGTCATAGCCGCCCTCGAGGCGCGCTTCAGCGACCTCGAAGGGCCCGACGTTTCGGATATCTGCTATGCGACCCAGCATCGCCAATCGGCGGTGCGCGACCTCTGCAAAGTGGCCGACCTTTTGCTGGTGGTGGGCAGCCGCAACAGCTCCAACTCCAACCGGCTGCGCGAGATCGGCCTCGAACAGGGCATCCCCAGCTACCTGATCGCCGACGGCAGCGAACTCGATCCGGCCTGGCTGAATGGTGTACAAACGGTCGGATTGACGGCCGGCGCGTCGGCACCCGAGGATCTCGTCCTCGACGTGATCGAAGCCCTGCGGCGGAACGGTCAAGTCGAGGTCCAGCAAATGGACGGTGTGCGCGAAGACATCGAGTTCCGGCTGCCGGCCGAACTCAGGACGCCCTCTCAGCGCGAGACGGTCGCGCCATCGGTTCGATAAGGAAGCGTATCGTGGGAATTCCTCTTCAGCAGGCGGCTCGTATCGGCACCTACCTGGTTCGCCAGCATCTCAGCGGGCGCAAGCGCTACCCGCTGGTGCTGATGCTGGAACCGCTGTTCCGCTGCAACCTGGCCTGCGCCGGTTGCGGCAAGATCGACTATCCGGACGAGATCCTGAACCAGCGCCTGTCCTACGACGAGTGCATGACCGCGATCGACGAATGCGGTGCTCCCGTCGTCTCGATCGCCGGCGGCGAGCCGCTGCTGCATCGCGAGATGCCGGAAATCGTCAAAGGCTTCCTGGCCCGCAAGAAGTTCGTGATCCTGTGCACGAACGCCCTGCTGCTCGCCAAGAAGATCGACGACTACAAGCCCCATCCCTCCTTCACCTGGTCGATCCATCTCGACGGCAACGAGGCGATGCACGACAAGTCGGTGTGCCAGAAGGGCACCTACGACAAGGCGGTCGAGGCGATTCGCATCGCCAAGGAGAAGGGGTTCCGCGTCAGCATCAACTGCACGCTGTTCAACGATGCCGATCCGGCTGCCGTCGCGGATTTCTTCGACGACATGAATGCGCTCGGCCTCGACGGCATCACGGTGTCGCCGGGCTACGCCTACGAACGCGCCCCGGACCAGAAGCACTTCCTCAACCGCAACAAGACCAAGGAACTGTTCCGCGGCATCCTCTCGCGCGGCAACGGCGGCAAGAAATGGCCGTTCAGCCAGTCGCTGAACTTCCTGAACTTCCTCGCCGGCAACGAAGCCTACAACTGCACGCCCTGGGGCAACCCGACGCGCACGGTCTTCGGCTGGCAGAAGCCCTGCTATCTCCTCGGCGAAGGCTACGAGAAGACCTTCCGCGAGCTGATGGAAAACACCGAGTGGGACAAGTACGGCGTCGGCAAGTACGAGAAGTGCGCCGACTGCATGGTCCATTGCGGCTTCGAAGCCTCGGCGGTGAAGGACATCCTGCGCCGTCCGCTGAAGGCCGCGAGCATCGCGCTGCGCGGCATCCGCACCGATGGCCCGATGGCCAAGGACATCCCGCTCGACGGCCAGCGCCGGGCGGATTTCGTCTTTTCAAACCACGTCGACCGGAAGCTCACCGAGATCCGGGCCGCCAAGGTGGCTGCCAAGGCGGCGGTGCCCGCGGAGTAACGCCCGGAAGCCGCGCTCGGCCTCGAGGCCGGTGCGGATCAGCGCCGGCAATTGCAGCGGATCGGCCAGCAGCGACCGCAGGACGGCAGGTAGATCGATCCCGCCGTCGGGCCGCATGCCGACCCTCGCGGCAGGCGGCAATGTCCGGTCCGCCGCATCGGAAATGACCCTCGCGACCGCTAACGGCAGGCGATACCGCGCGGCGACCCGAGCGGCGACATGCGTTTCCATGTCGACGGCGATCGCGCCCGTGGTGCGATGGAGGTCGGCTTTTTCCGCTGCAATGGCCACGATCGCCTCGCCCCCCAGCACGAGGCCTTGCATGGCGCCCGGCAGGCGCGCGAGCAGCCGCTCGCGCCACGCCTGATCGGTCGGCATGGCAAGATCGACGCCGCGGACCGCATCAGCGACAACCCATGCGCCTGGTTTCAATTGGGGGGCCAGCGCGCCGGCGATACCGATACTGATGATGCCGCTGGCATGCCCGGCAGCGCGATCGACCTCACGTTCCAGCCGGGCAGCATCGCCACCGCCGACAATCACTTCGATCCCCTGTCCTGCCGCCGATCCGGTGAGGATGCGCCGCTCCCGCTCAAGTCCGGTGACCGCGAGGATCATCACATGCCGTACGCCACCTGCCGACTGTTGGTCCGGCTGAGGTTGCGATAGCGGGCCAGCGCCCAGAGCGGGAAGAATTTCGGATAGCCGTGGTAGCGCAGGTAGAAAACGCGCGGGAAACCGCCGCCGGTATAGGCGTCCTGCTGCCACAGCCCGGCCTCGTCCTGGGTCTGCCGCAGATAGGCGATGCCGCGCGCCACTGCGGGATGGTCGACCTCGCCCGCCGCCATCAGGCCAAGCAAGGCCCAGGCGGTCTGCGATGCCGTCGAGGCCGCCGGGTCGTAACCGCGATAGTCGAGCTTGTAGCTGGTGCAGTCCTCGCCCCAGCCGCCGTCCTCGTTCTGGATGGCGATCAGCCAATCGGCTGCCTTGCGCACCATCGGCGTCGTGCCGTCCAGGCCGGCGGCGTTCAAGGCGCACAGCACCGACCAGGTGCCGTAGATGTAGTTCACGCCCCAACGACCGAACCAGCTTCCATCGGCCATCTGCTCGCGCTCGAGATAGTCGAGCCCGGCCCGCATCGCCGGATTCGCCGGCGTCTCGCCGAGTTGCGCCAGCATGCTGACGCAGCGGGCGCTGACGTCGGCAGTCGGCGGATCGAGCAGCGCGCCATGGTCGGCGAAGGGAATGTTGTTCAGATGGAGGTCGAGGTTGTCGGCATCGAAGGCGCCCCAGCCGCCGTTGCGGCTCTGCAGTCCCGCCACCCACTCGGTGCCGCGTGCGATGGCTTCGCTGTAACGCGCCTCCGTCCCGCCGCCGCCCTGCTGCACGCGATCCATCGCCATGACCACGACGGCCGTGTCGTCGAGATCGGGATAATGGGCGTTACGATACTGGAAGGCCCAACCGCCGGGCCGCACGTCGGGTCGACGCTCCGCCCAGTCGCCCTTGACCTCGAGTTCCTGCAGCGGCTTCAACCATTCCAGCCCCTCGCGGGCGGCCTCGGTCGCTTCCGGAGTGCCGACTTCGAGCATCGCATGAGCGGCCAAGGCGGTGTCCCACACCGGCGAGACGCAAGGCTGGCAGTAGGCTTCGTCGTCGCCCACGATCAGCAGCTTCTCGATGGAATGGCGGGCGATGGCGCGGTCGGGATGATCCGGCGGATAGCCCAGCGCATCGTACATCATCACCGAGTTGGCCATGGCGGGATAGATGGCGCCGAGGCCATCCTCACCGTTCAGGCGCTCCGTCACGAAGGTCCTGCAACGCTCGATGGCACGACGGCGCATGCCTTTCGGCCATAACGGCTCGACCAGCTTCAGGACGCGATCGAGGCCGCCGTAGAACAGCGCCCAGCCGCGATGCTGATGTGCGGCAATGCCGGGCGCCGCGCGGGCCTCGGTCGCGAAGAGTTCGGCGATTCCGATGCCGCGCGGATTGCGCGCCCGCAGCCTGAGCGACGCCAGGACAAGGAGCGGCACCAGCACGGTGCGCGCCCAGTAGGACATGCGCGAGAGATGAATCGGGAACCAGCGCGGCAGCAGGATCAGCTCGACCGGAATGGTCGGCACGCGCGACCAGGGAAGCTGACCGAACTGCGCGAGCAGGATGCGGGTGAAGACATTGGCGCGCTCCGCTCCGCCATAGGCGAGGATCGCCGCGCGTGCCTTTGCCATGTGCGGCGCGTCGGGGCTGTCGCCGATCATCTTCAGGCAGAAATAGGCCTTCACCGATGCGCTGATGTCGAACGCGCCGCCATGGAACAGCGGCCAGCCACCATGCGCGCCCTGGATACGCCGGAGATAGACGCCGATCTTGCGCTCCAGATCGAGATCATCCGGTTCGGCGAGATACTGGCGCAGCAGAACATACTCGGCCGGGATCGTGGCATCGGCTTCCAGCTCGAATACCCAGTGCCCGTCCTTGCGCTGCTGCCGCAGCAGCGCGCCGGTCGCGCGATCTATGTCGGCCTCGATCCCGTCCAGCGGTCTCGCGTCGGCCACGGCGTCACTCATCGACATGCCTTCAAGTAACACAGGTCGGCCTGTCTCCGTGACCCCTTCGGCACAATCCGCGCGGTCGCAGAACCGATCAGGGCCTCGCCAGTCTTGCGGCGGTTTCACCCGATCGCAGCGCCCCTTCGATCGTCGCGGGCAAGCCGGTGTCGATCCAGTCACCCGCCAGGAACAGGTTGCGCCATGACGTCGCCGCCGGCGGTCGGCGCGCGGCCTGTGCAGGCGTGGCTGCGAAGGTCGCGCGCTTCTCCTTGACGATGCGGCCGGCCGGCGCCGGCCCGCTGAGGCCGTGCACGCGCGCCACGTCGCGCCACAACAGGTCCACGAGTTCGTCGGCATCGCGGTCGACCAGGTGATCGGCTGCACTCACCGTGACCGAGTAACGGTCATGGAAGGCAAAGACCCATTCCGCCGTGCCGCCGACCACGCCGACCATCGCCGGCGCGGCAGCAGGCGGCGCGGCGCGAAAGTGCGCATTGACGATGGCATGGAAGGCATCGGGGGCATCGAGGCCGGGCAGAAGCTTCTGCGCGATCCAGGGCGGCACGGCCAGCACCACACGGTCGCCTGTGCCAAGCGTTTCCTCGCCGTCGTCGAAGACCAGGCCCCTCGCTTGCATCCCTTCGACCTTGATCTCGCGCAATGACCGCCCCAGCCGAACCTCAGCGCCGTGCCGGTGCAACAGCGCGAGGGCGGGATCGACAAACGCTGCCGCGAGGCTGGGCGTGGCGACCAGCGGATGCATGTGGCGGCCGCCCTTTGCCAGGGTCTCCCGGACGATGGCGCCGGCGAGATCGGCCGATGCCTCCTCCGGCGCCGTGTTGAGGGCCGAGACGAACAGCGGGCGCAGGAACTTGCGCCACAGCACGCCGTCGCAGCGCACGACCTCGTCGAGGCGCCGGCCGGGATGGCGCTGCAGCAACGGCAGCAGCGCGAGATAGTCGCGGAAACCCGTGCCGGGGACGCGGCGCGCGGCATCGAGGATCCACCAGGGAAGGACGCCTTCGCTCGGCCGCAAGGTCCACAACCGACCGAGCTCGACGTCGAAAAAGGGAAACTCGGCGCGGCCCGGTCCTGTCAGCCTGTCTTGGGCGCCGATCGCGCGCATGTATCGGATGACCGCCGCATTGCCCGACAGCACCAGGTGATTGCCGTTGTCGATCACCATGTCGAGAACGCCGTCATGGTACGACCGGCACCGTCCGCCGGCCTGCTTCGCCGCCTCGGAGAGAGCGACGGTGTGGCCGCGTCCGGCAAGCGTGACGGCAGCCGACAAACCGGCAAGGCCGGCGCCTACGACATGGACCTTCCCCGGCCCCTCGAGTCGTGTCATCCGAACACGCAGCAGCGTGCGACGATGTAGAGAAGCCGCGGCTTGCTGATCTTGACGCGGCGACGCGGCGGGGCCCAGCCGACCTTCAGCATGTCCTGCAGCAGCGCCCCGTACACGGCGGCCATCAACCGCGGCGCCAGCAGGTGGCCGCGCGGCTTGGCGCGCAGCAGCCGATCGGCAGCGGCAAAGTAGTCGAGCGCCTCGGCGGCGATCTTGCGGCAGGCGACATCGACCCACGGATCGGCCACCACCGCCAGCGGATCGGTCGTCTCGATGCCGGCTTCGACGAGACGCTCCCGCGGCAGATAGAGACGGTTTATGTCGGCATCCTCGTCGATATCGCGCAGGATGTTCGTGAGCTGCAGGGCATTGCCGAGATTGTGCGCCAGCTCGAGGCCGGGTGCCTCGTCCATGCCGAAGATGCGCGTCGACAACCGTCCGACGGCGCAGGCCACGCGATCGCAGTAGAGCGCCAAGGTCGCGCGGTCGGGCGCATGGATGTCGGCCGCGACATCCATGTCCATGCCGTCGATGACGGCGAGGAAGTCCGCCTGCTTCAGTCCGAAGTCCCGCACCGCGCCCTGCAGGAAGGCGGCCTGCCCCGCAGGCCGGCCGGCATAGAGCGCGTCGAGGTCGCGGCGCCACTGCACCAGTTCCGTGGCGCGCACGTCGCGCGGCCGCGTGCCATCGTCGGCGATGTCGTCGACGAGGCGGCAGTACATGTAGATCGCGAACATGGCCTCGCGCTGCGCCTTCGGCATGAGCAGCATGGCCGTGTAGAAGGAACTGCCGGAGACCCGCGCCTTGAACTGCGCGGCATCGGGGTGCGTGAGGTCGGTCATCTGCGGCTGCCCCGCAAATCGGGTTGCTTCTGCCCGAACCAGCGGGCCAGGCGCCGGGCAGCAACGCCGGCGCTGCCGCGCAGGGCGAGGGCCACAGCCTCGACGGGACGGTGATGGACGCGCTCCGACAGCGGATCCCGACGCATCAGCCGTTGCACAAGGCTCTCGGCCAGGGTCTGGATGACGCCGACCTCGAAGGCCAGCCGCCGATCGACGATCCGGTTGGCGAAGGGCCGCGACTCGTCCAGCAGCGACGCCGTCCGCTGCGCCAGCCCCGCAATCACCGCGCGCAAAGCAGGCGACGCCCGACGCTCGGCGAGCGCTTCGGTCTTCACGTCGTGCGCTGCCAGCGTGTCGGCGGGGACGTAGACGCGATCGAGAGTGCGATAGTCCTTGCCGCAGTCCTGCAGGTGATTGATGACCTGCAGCGCCGCACAGAGTGCGTCGTTCAACGGCCATACCGTCGACGACTCGCCGTGCAGGTCGAGCACGAAGCGGCCGACCGGCGCCGCCGAATAGCGGCAATAGTCCATGAGCTCGGCCCAATCGGCATAGCGCAGCTTGGTGACATCGCGGCGAAACGCCTCCAGCAGATCCAGCGCGTGCCGATCCGTCAGCCCGCGCTCGCCCAGGACGGCGCGCAGGGCTTCGCCTTCCGCACTGCCGCCTGCCTTGCCGAGCAGCCCGGCTTCCAGCCGGTCGAGCTCGGCGAGCTTTTCCTCGGGCGCCGCCGTCTCGTGATCGGAGACGTCGTCGGCCGCGCGGGCGAATCGGTAGAAGGCGAGGATTGCCGGCCGCAATTCGGCGCGAACCAGGCGCGAGGCCACCGGGAAATTCTCATCCTGATGTCCCTTGCCCGAGGCGAAGTCGACCGCCTTCTTCATGCGCCCTCCTTCACGTGCTCTTCGCCATGGCCTGGGCACGCCCCTTCCACATGCCGCCGCGGCCGCGCCACACATCGATCGCGGACTGGAAGGTGAAGAGCAGGTAGGCGGCGCCGATCAGAGGAAGCGCCAGCCCCCAGGCCGGCGAGACGCGATAGAAGCGCAGCATGGGCTGGAACGAGAGGGCCATCATCAGCCACGCGCCGAGGCCGGCCCACCGCGCCAGGCCTTCGCCGAAAAGAGCGAGAAGCGGCGGCGCCAGGTAGGTCAGCAGCATGCCCAGCACCGTGCCGGTGAGCATCAGGGGCGAGTAGCCGAGCTGGGCATAGGCCGAACGCGAGATCATCCGGCCGATCTGCCGGAAACCGCCATAGGGGCGCAAGCTCGTCGCGCGCTCCGTCAGGCCGAGCCAGATCGATCCTTCGGCCTTCAGCTGCCGCGCCAGGGAGCAGTCGTCGATGATTTCGGCTCGAACCGAGGCGATACCGCCCGCTCTTTCCAAGGCGTCGCGCCGCACCAGCACGCAGCCCCCGGCAGCGGCGGCCACCTTGTTGTTGCGATCGGCAACCCAGGCGAACGGGTAGAGCATCTGGAAGAAGAAGACGAAGGCGGGAATGAGAAAGCGTTCCGACAGGCTCACGCACGACAGTTTCGCCATGAGCGACACCAGAACCCGACCTTCCTGCTCCGCACGCGTCACGAGCGTGCGAAGATTGTCCGATGCATGGCCGATATCGGCATCGGTCAGCAGGTAATAGTCGATCGCCTCGGCCTGCGAGGTCTTGGCATGGCGCGTGCCCTGCTCCAGCGCCCAGAGCTTGCCCGTCCATCCGGCCGGAAGCGCCGCGCCCGTCAGCACGTCGAGATGGCGTCCACGACCGGCCTGGTGGGCCGCCTCGCGCGCCACCTGCAATGCCGCGGCGGCCGTGCCGTCGCTGCTGCCGTCGTCCACCAGCACGATCCGGAAAGGCCCGGGATAATCCTGCCGCATCAGGCTGCCGATCGACTGCGCGATCACATCTGCTTCGTTCCGTGCCGGCACGACGGCCGCGACCGCCGGCCAGTGCGCGCCCTGTCGACCGGCGACCGGCGAAAGATCGGCGCTGTCGTCTCGCTCGCGCGCCAGCCAGAAGCCGCCGCGTGCGACGAGCAGGTAGAGCCAGATCGCCGCTGCGACCAGCCCGATCACCGCCCACACCATCATGTCAGGTAACCGGCCACGCGAAACCAGGCCAGCGCTTCGGACACGGCCTCCTGATAGGGGCGGCTGCGATAGCCGAGCTCGCGCTCGGCCTTGGCCGAGGTGAAGAACATGCGATAGCTCGACATGCGCAGGCCATCGATCGTGAGCAGCGGCTCCTTCTTGGTCAGCCGGGCCAGCGTCTCGGCGCCGAACGCCAGGGGATAGAGCGGTATCCGCGGCAGCTTGAGGGTCGGTGCGCGCCGACCGGCCAGCTTGGCGACAGTGCCCAGCAGTTCCTGCAGGGTGAGGTTCTCGCCGCCCAGGATGTAGCGCTCGCCGATCCGGCCGCGTTCGAAGGCCAGGAGGTGGCCTGCCGCCACGTCGTCGACATGGACGAAGTTCAGGCCGGTATCGACGAAGGCCGGGATCTTGCCGCGGGCGGCGTCGAGCAGGATGCGGCCGGTCGGCGTCGGCCGAATGTCGCGCGGGCCGATCGGCGTCGTCGGATTGACGATCACGGCCGGAAGCCCCTCCCGGCGGATCATCTCCTCGACCGCGCGTTCGGCCAGGGTCTTGCTGCGCTTGTAGGTGCCGATCGCCTCTTCCGGCAGGAGCGCCGCCAGTTCGTCGACCGGGGCCGTCGCGCCGGCGACCTTCAGGGCGGCCACACTGCTGGTGTAGACAATACGCTCGACCCCGGCAGAAAGCGCCGCGCGGAAGAGGTTGGTCGTGCCTTCGACATTGGCCCGGACGATGACCGCAGGGTCGGGCGCCCAGAGCCGATAGTCGGCCGCGACATGGAACAGGTAGCGGACACCCTGCAGGGCCGACTCGAGCGAGGCCGGGTCGGTGAGATCGCCGACCACGATCTCGCAATCCAGGCCGGAGAAATTACCCCGCGGGCTGGTCGGCCGGACCAGCGCGCGCACCTTCGCCCCGCGGTCGAGCAGGGTCCGCACGACGGCCGAGCCCAGAAAGCCCGATCCGCCGGTTACGAGTGTGAGATCGCCAGGCCGCAAGGATACGTACATATGAGATTAGCCTTCGGCACCGCGAAGGCGTCGGAGTATGACCAAATCCGACGCCCGTTCAATTCATGTGCTGCGCTCTCGGTTCAATGATCAGCTGACCATCGATCGCTGGCTGTACATCGCACGGACGTGCCTTATCTTTTCGATGTCAATTTATAATATTTACAGTCACTTAGCCGCATCTTTGCAGCTTTCCAAGCGCCCGCCCGCCGATCCGATTCAGCCGGCGCCAATTTTCATGGCGGCGCACGAATCATCGCGCAGTCGCGGCAGGCTACCGCAAACTAATCCCACGATATCCGCAGCTTAGGAGCAGACGATCAACCGTCGGCCATACGCAGCGGCAACGAGCGCAGGCGTTTTCCTGTCGCCGCAAAGATGGCATTGGCAACGGCCGGAGCGATCGGCGGCGTGCCGGGCTCGCCAACGCCCCCGATGTCGGTGGCCCCACTGTCGACCAGATGGACCGCCATGACGGGCGCCTCGGCCAGCCGCACGGCGTCATAGTCGGGGAAGTTGCCCTGCTCGACCCTGCCGTTGGTCAGGGTGATCTCGCCGAAGAGCGCCGCCGACAGGCCGTAGATGATGCCGCTCTCCATCTGTGCCCGAACGATCGCCGGGTTGACCACCGGCCCACAATCGATGGCGCAGGTCACGCGTTTCACGGCGATGCTCCTGCCGTCGGGGACCGAGACTTCCGCGACCTGAGCCACGATCGAGCCGAACGAGGCCCGGAGTGCAATGCCGCGGCCGGAGCCCGGTGGCAGTGGCGTCCCCCAGCCGGCTTCCCGGGCCGCCGTCTCCAGCACCTTGAGATGCCGCGGCCGTCCGACCAGCAGGTCGCGGCGCAGATCGAACGGGTCTTTCTTCAGGGCAGACGCCAATTCGTCGATGAAGCTCTCGTCGAAGAACGCCGTGTGCGAATGGCCGACCGAGCGCCAGAAGCCCACCGGCACCACCCCGTCCGCCACCATGGCGTCGAGCTGGTAGTGGGGAAAGGCGTAGGGTGGGTTTTCGACGGCATTGCCTTCCGGCTGCTTCTGGGCCGGCAGTCCGACTGTCCGCACCGGAAACTGCTCGGACGGAGACTGTGCCACCTGCCGCTTCGCCACACTCACCAGCTTCGGCTTGTCCCCGGCCATCTCGAGCACCGCCCGCCAGCGCGCCAGCGCCATCGGCCGATAGCAGTCGTGCCGAATGTCTTCCTCGCGCGACCACAGAACCTGCACGGGCCGTTCCGGCAGGACGAGCGCGCAGGAAACGGCCTGGCGGACCAGATCGACTTCGGCGCGCCGGCCGAACCCGCCCCCCAGAAACGTCGTGTGCACGCTCACCCGGTCCTGCGGGACGCCGGCCGTCCGCGCGGCGGCCAACCGCATCAAGGTCGGTGACTGGTTCGGCATCCAGACCTCGACGCCCGTCGGGCCGACCCGGGCGGTGCAATTCATTGGCTCCAGGGTCGTATGGGCCAGGTAGGGCGCGCGATAGGCCGCGGTCAGCGTCTGCTGCCGGTCGGACGTCGTCGTCACCACCGTCCCCAGGGTGCGTGTCAGCGCCGGCTCGCCGTTCTCCAGGAGATCTTCGTAGCGTTTCCAGAGGCCCGGCGTGTCGAGGCCCGGCGCCGGCCCGGGCTGCCATTTCACCTCGACGCCCTCGTCGAGGAAGCGCTCGGCCTTCCACCAGCTCGTCCCCACGGCCGCAATGCCGCCCGGCACGATCACCACCTTCTCGATCCCCTTGGGCAACTTGCCCTGCTTCAGGGTGAAACCCAGCGCCTCACCCCCGAAGGTCGGCGAGTTGCGGACGGCGGCATAGAGAAGGCCAGGCTGGCGAACATCGATCCCGAACGTCGCCCGCCCGGTGACCTTCGCGAGGATATCGAGACGCGGCAGCGGCTTGCCGATCAGCTTGAACTCGGCCGGCTTCTTGAGCGGCGGCGGCGGACGTTCGGCCAACCCCTCGACGGAATCGACCAGCGCACCGAACGTCGCCACTTTGGCGCCGTCGCGCTTGCGCACCTCGCCATCGACGATCGCGAGATCGGTCACCGGCAGGCCGGCCTTGCGGCTCGCCGCGCGCAGCAAGAGGTCGCGGGCGACTGCCCCCGCGGTGCGCATCGGCAGCCAGGCATCGCGCACCGAGGTCGAGCCGCCCGTTGCATTGACGCCCAAGACGCCGCCAAGCTTGCCGGCGATCCAGTGCGCCGCCTCGACGACCGAGCCGCTTTCCTCCGGCGAGAACGGCAGGCTGTCGATCAGAATGTCGACGTTGCGGTAGACGACGCTTTCCGGCGGCTCCTCGACGCGGATCTGGTCCCAGCGCGCGTCGAGCTCCTCGGCGACCAGCATGGCGAGCGCCGTCTGCACGCCCTGCCCCATCTCGGCCCGCGGTATGGCCACCGTCACCGAATCGTCGCGGCCGATCTTCACCCAGCCGTTGAGCCCGGCTTCGTCCGGCTTGAGGTTGAACAGCCGACGATCGCCCAGCCGGTCGCGCTCCCGCGCGAACCAGAAGCCCACCCCCAGCACCCCCGCACCGACGAAACCGCCGATGATCGCCAGGCGCCGGCCGAGACTCACGGGGCACCGCCCAGGATCGCGGCTGCGCGATGCACGGCGCGGCGAATCGCGCTGTAGGTGCCGCAGCGGCAGATGTTGCTGAGGGCATCATCGATGTCGGTGTCGCTCGGCTTGGGATTTTCCCGAAGCAGCGCCACCGTCGCCATGATGAAGCCGGGCTGGCAGTAGCCGCACTGGGGCACCTGGTTCTCGATCCAGGCGCGCTGCACGGCGTGAAGCTGGCCGTCCTGCGATAGACCCTCGATCGTCACCACCGTCTTGCCGACGGCGTCGGCGACGGCAAAGGAGCAGGACCGCACGGCACTGCGCTCGACATGCACTGTGCAGGCGCCGCAGGCCGACACGCCGCAGCCGAACTTGGGCCCGACGACGTTCAGGTCCTCGCGCAGGACCCAGAGCAGCGGCTTGTCAGGCTCGACGTCGATCTCGTGAACCTGACCGTTGACGGAAAGTGAGATCATCGGCGGATGAGCGTATCACCCAGCACGAGAACGTCCATCTTCGTCCGCAGGAAGCAATCGATCGCCTCCTCGGGCTTGCAAACCACCGGCTCGTTCTCGTTGAAGCTGGTGTTGAGCACGATCGGCACGCCGGTCAGCTCGCGGAAGGCCGAGATCAGGCGGGCATAGCGCGGATTGCCCGACCAGGTGACGGTTTGCAGCCGCCCTGTGCCGTCGACATGGGTGACGGCGGGGATCTCCTTGCGCTTCTCCTTCCGGATGCGAAAGACCTGCATCATGAAGGGCACGTCCTCGTCGGTCTCGAACCAGTCGGGAACGGCCTCGCGCAGGATCGAGGGGGCGAAGGGACGGAACGATTCGCGCCGCTTGATCTTGAGATTGAGGATGTCCTTCATGTCGGCGCGCCGCGGATCGCCCAGGATCGACCGGTTACCGAGTGCCCGTGGCCCCCATTCCAGGCGCCCCTGGAACCAGCCGATCACCTTGCCCTCCGAGATCGCCTGCGCCGTATGGCGGCAAAGCGTGGCCTCGTCGGCGATCCGCTCGATGGTGCAGCCGGCGGCCTCGAAATCCGCCCGACGTCCGGCAATGGCGGCCGCGATCTGCTCGGGCGTCGACGACGGGCCCCAATAGGCATGGTCCATCACGAAGCGCCGCTTGGCCTCCGCCCCGCCCAGCCTGTGCCAGATCGCAAAGGCCGCCCCGATCGCGCCGCCCGCGTCGCCGCCGGCCGACTGGACATAGAGCTTCTTGAACGGTGTGCGCTCCAGCACCTTGCCGTTGGCCACCGAATTGTAGGCGCAGCCGCCGGCCAACACGACGGCATCGGCACGGTAGCGCCCGTGCAGCGCCGTCAGAAGATTGAAGAAGGCGTTCTCGTAGGTGACCTGGGCGGAGCGCGCGATGTCGCGATGGCGATCCTCGAGCGGAGCCTCGGGATCGCGGGCCGGCCCCAGCAGCTCGGCGAGCCGCTCGCTCCACAGACGGCCCCCCGAGGGAATGCCGTCCTTCACCTGATAGTTCGCGCCCTGCCCCGAGGCGTGGCGAAAAAAGCGCAGGTCCAGCGCGAAGCTGCCGTCGTTGCGCAGACGGACGATCTCCTTCATCTGCTCGACCTTGGTCGGCTGGCCGTAGGGCGCCAGTCCCATCACCTTATATTCGTCGCCGTAGTGCGGGAAGCCGATGAACTGCGTCATCGCCTCGTAGAAGACACCCAGCGAGTGGGGAAAGTAGACGCGGCCGTCGACGGCGAGCTTGCCGCCCTCGCCCAGGCCCCAGGCGGCCGAGGAGAAATCGCCGAAGCCATCGACCGATACGGCAACGGCCTTGTCGTGGGGCGACACCAGGAAGGCCGACGCGAGATGGCAGAGGTGATGCTCAACGGCATGCGTGGTGCCGCGGAAGTCCTCGCCCGGCAGGTGCTTCTTCAGGTTTCCGGCAATGTCAGCGCGTTCGCCGCGATTGCGCAGGCGGTTCAGGACATAGCCGGGGCTGACGCCGGATGTCAGCACGTAGCGGAGCTTGCGCCACCGATTGGCGCGGTTGTCGCTGTTGATCGCGACATGATCGACATCGCCCAGCGACAGGCCCGCCTCGGCCAGGCAATAGCGGATCGATTCGCTGGGAAAGCCGCCCCAGTGCTTGACCCGGCGGAAGCGTTCCTCCTCGACGGCGGCGACCAGTTCGCCGTCCTTCACGAGGCAGGCTGCGGCATCGGCATGATAGGCGTTCAGCCCCAGGATGACGGTCATCGTGAGAGCTTTCCGGGAAGAAGGCGATCGAGGTCGCGGCGCAGAAGATGCATGGAGAGGATCAGGTCGGCTGTGATGCGCTGCGCTGTATAGAGAAGACCCGCCCTGCCGTCGAAGATCAGTCCCTTGCCGAACAGGCAGTGCATGGCGACCGCCGGCGGCCCCAGCACGCGCGTGCAGCGCAACCGGTCGGCCCAGCCGAGTTCGCCCCAGGGCCGGGTCGCGAGCTTGTCGGCTTCGTAGGCCTGATAGCGTGCCTGCGACTGCAGCCAGCGCTCGAGCGTCTTGCGGTCGTCGTGCAGAAGGCGATGGCGCAACCGGACGATCGGCCCGTCGATGCGAAGCTTCTCGGTATGGCCGTCCTGCACGAAGCTCGCCCGGCCGCGACGGAACAGGACCGGCAAGGCCGGATAGAGCGAGCCGCGCAGGGGCTGGCCGTCGATGCAGTAGGTGAAGGCGATCTCATAGGCCGCCGTCGCCGCCTCGGGCGCCAGCGCCGCCAGTTCGTCGCGCAGCGCCGGTTCCAGCATGTAGTCTGCATCGAGGCGCAGGACCCAGCCGGTCGTCACCCCGGTCTCTTCGGCGGCGAAGCGCCATTGCCGGGCGTGGCTGTCGAAAGGCCGGTGGACGGCACGGGCATTGGGAAAGCGGCCGACAATGGCCAAGGTGTCGTCGGTCGAGCCGCTGTCGACCACCACCACCTCCCGTGCCCAGGTGAGACGTTCCAGTGACCGGCCGATGTTCGCCGCTTCGTTGTAGGTCAGGATGACTGGGGTGATATCGGCCAACACGGGTGCACGGTCCATCCGCGAGCGGCGGGCGAAAAAGCGGCTATGTCGCTGGTATAGATGATTTTTTGCGATGGACCATCATTTTCACCGGCCTTGCAAGAAGCAGCGTCAGTCCACCGGCCCGGCATTCACGGAGGGTGCAATTCTGCAATAATGCACATCCCGTGCGGCACGGGGGCAACTTGACGACAGGGGCGCATGCGAGCAAACGACCCCTCGCGCGGCCGTCCGACGGCCGCTTCGCGCCCTGGAACGGGGTGCGACGCCAATTCTCGCAAGAGCAGAAAGACACAACCAGTTCCCCCGCTTCGATACATAGGGTGCCGTTAATGTCCAAGAATGATCTCGTCGTCGTCACTGGCGCCGGTGGCTTCATCGGTGGCCACTTGGTGCGCGTGCTGCAGCAGCGCGGCCACACCAAGATCCGCGCCGTCGACGTGAAGCCCCTCAACGAGTGGTACCAGAAGACTCCCGGCGTCGAGAATCAGGTGGGCGATCTCGCCCTGCTCGAGCCGTGCCGCAAGGCCGCCAAGGACGCCAAGATGATCTACAACCTGGCGGCCGACATGGGCGGCATGGGCTTCATCGAGACCCACAAGGCCGAGTGCATGCTGTCGGTACTGGTCAGCACCCACATGCTGGTGGCCGCCAAGGAAGCTGGCGTGCCGCGCTTCTTCTATTCGTCGTCGGCTTGCGTCTACAACGGCGACAAGCAGACCGATGCCAACGTGACGGCGCTGAAGGAAGAAGACGCCTATCCCGCCCTGCCGGAAGACGGCTACGGCTGGGAGAAGCTGTTCAGCGAGCGCATGGCCCGCCATTACCGTGAGGATTACGGCATGGCGACCCGCGTCGCGCGCTATCACAACGTCTACGGGCCGGAAGGCACTTATGACGGCGGCCGCGAGAAGGCGCCGGCCGCGATGTGCCGCAAGGTCATCGAGGCCAAGCTCTCGGGCAAGCACGAGATCGAGATCTGGGGCGACGGCGAGCAGACCCGCTCCTTCATGTACATCGACGACTGCACCGAGGGCACGATCAAGCTCGCCGAGAGCGGCATCATCGAGCCGCTGAACATCGGCAGCGACGAGCTGGTCAGCATCAACCGCCTGGTCGACATCGTCGAGAAGCTCGCCGGCATCAAGCTGAAGCGCAGCTACAAGCTCGACGCGCCCAAGGGCGTGCGCGGCCGCAACAGCGACAACACGCTGATCAAGAAGCTGATGAACTGGGCGCCCTCCATCCGTCTCGAGGACGGCATGGAGAAGACCTACAAGTGGATCTACGACGAGATGACCTCGGGCAAGGCCTCGGTCGTCAACGCCCCGCCGCGCGCCGTCGCGGCCCAGTAGAGCAAAGCTCGTTGTCCTGAGCGCGGCGCGAGATCTCGCGCTGCGCTCAGGCCGACCTCGCTAGAGCACGACCTTCCGCTCGACTGGAATCAGTCGAGCGGAAGGTCGTGCTCTAGATTTTATATTTTCTAGAGCAGCTTATGCCCGGGAAGATGGAACCGCATGCGGTTCCATCTTCCCGGGCGCTGCTCTAGCGCCCGACGCGGCTCACCGTCGTGTTGGCCTTCAGCAGGTCGTCGAAATAGGCGATCGTCTTCGCCAGGCCCTGGTCGAGGGGCACCTTCGGTTCCCATTTGAGTTCACGGCGCGCCAGCGAGATGTCGGGGCAGCGCTGCATCGGATCGTCGACCGGCAGCGGCTGGAAGACGAGCTTCGACTTGCCGTTGACCATCTGCAGCACCTTCTCGGCGAGATGGCGGATCGGCATCTCCACCGGATTCCCGATATTGACCGGCCCCGTGAAGTCGTCAGGCGTGTGGTCCATCAGGCGCTGCCAGCCGTCGAGCAGGTCGTCGACGTAGCAGAAGGCGCGGGTCTGCATGCCGTCGCCGTAGATCGTGATGTCCTCGCCCTTCAGCGCCTGGACGATGAAGTTCGACACCACGCGCCCGTCGTTGGGGTGCATGCGCGGGCCGTAGGTGTTGAAGATGCGCGCCACCTTGATGCGCAGCTTGTGCTGGCGGTGATAGTCGAAGAACAGCGTCTCGGCGCAGCGCTTGCCCTCGTCGTAGCAGGCGCGCGGGCCCAGCGGATTGACGTTGCCGCGATAGTCCTCGACCTGCGGATGGACGGTCGGGTCGCCATAGACCTCGCTGGTCGAGGCCTGGAAGATCTTGGCGCGCACCCGCTTGGCCAGCCCCAGCATGTTGATCGCGCCGTGCACGCTGGTCTTGGTCGTCTGCACCGGGTCGTGCTGATAGTGGATCGGCGAGGCCGGGCAGGCGAGGTTGTAGATCTCGTCGACCTCGACATAGAGCGGAAAGGTCACGTCGTGACGCATCAGCTCGAAGCGCGGATTGTCCAGGCAGACGGCGACATTGGCCTTGGTGCCCGTGAAATAGTTGTCGACGCAGAGCACGTCGTGGCCGGCCTCCAGCAGGCGTTCGCACAGGTGCGAGCCGAGAAATCCCGCACCGCCGGTAACCAATATCCGCTTGCCCATGTTGCCCCTGAACCTGGCCGATGATCGCCGCCGACACTAGGCGATCAAGCTCTTGAATTCACTCCCAAACCACCGAAGGATGGCCTCGCCTTGCCGCGTCGACGGCAGGCCAAGAGAAGCAATGGAACGGCAGAGGAAGCGTCGAATGAGCGTAGGGATCACGGGCCTCGCGGACATCACCCGGCACCATGCCGCCCGGCAGCCGGACGTCGCCGCCCTCGTCTATCAGGGCCGGACGACGAGCTATGGCGCCCTCGACCGGGCCGCCTCCCGCGTCGCCAACGGCCTGATCGCCGAAGGGATCAAGCCCGGCGTACGGGTGGCCCATCTCGACAAGAGCAGCAACCTCTACTTCGAATTGCTGTTCGGCGCCGCCAAGGCCAATGCCGTCATGGTGTCGGTCAACTGGCGGCTGGCGGCGCCGGAGATCCTGTACATCCTGAACGACGCCGAGGCGGAGATCCTGTTCGTCGGCGAGGAATACTTTCCCGTCGTCGAGAAGATCCGCGACGAGCTCAAGACCGTCACCAAGATCGTGAGCCTGGATGCCCGCCACGGCGCCTGGCCCTCGTTCGACGAATGGCGGGACGGCTTTCCGGATACCGATCCGGGGTTACCGGTCCGCCCGGCCGACACCGCCGTCCAGTTCTACACCAGCGGCACCACCGGCCTGCCCAAGGGGGCCGAGCTCACCAACGCCAACTTCATGTTCACCTTCGAGCACTGGAGCCAGAGCTGGCTGATGAAGCCCGGCGTGACCACGATCGTCTGCCTGCCGATGTTCCATATCGGCGGCTCGGGCTGGGGCCTCGCCGGCCTCTATGCCGGCGCCACGAACCACGTCATGCGCGAGTTCGTGCCGGCCAACGTGCTGGCCACCATCGAGCGCGAGCGCATCGAGGTGATGCTGCTGGTGCCGGCGATGATCCTGTTCCTCGTGCAGGCGCCGCAGATCCACGAGACCGATCTCGGAAGCCTGAAGCTGATCGTCTACGGCGCCGCGCCGATTCCCGCGGCATTGCTGAAGCAGGCGATGTCGATCTTTCCCTGCGGCTTCCAGCAGGTTTACGGCCTCACCGAGACGACCGGCGCCATTACCCTGCTGCCCACCAAGGATCACGATCCGTCCGACGCCAGGAAGCTGCTGTCATGCGGTTTCGCGCATACCGGCGTCGAGCTGCGCATCGTCGACGATGCGGGCAAGGACCTGCCGGCAGGCGAGGTCGGCGAGATCGCCGTGCGCTCGCCGCAGGTCATGCACGGATACTGGCGGCTGCCGGACGCCACCAAGCGCGCGATCCACGGCGACTGGTTCTACACCGGCGACGCGGGCTATCTCGACGACAAGGGCTATCTCTTCATCTACGACCGCGTGAAGGACATGATCGTCTCCGGCGGCGAGAACATCTACCCGGCCGAGGTCGAGAGCGCCCTGTTCGGCCATCCGGCCGTGGCCGACGTCGCGGTGATCGGCGTGCCCGACGAGCGCTGGGGTGAAGCGGTCAAGGCCATCGTCGTGAAGAAGCCGGCCGCCGCGGTCACCGCGGGCGAGCTGATCGGCTGGGCCCGCGAACGCATCGCCGGCTACAAGCTGCCCAAGTCCGTCGACTTCATCGACGTCCTGCCGCGCAATCCCACCGGCAAGATCCTGAAGCGCGAGCTGCGCAAGCCCTACTGGGGCGACAAACAGCGCCAGATCAACTGACCGCCCAATTGACTGCCCAGTTGACCGCCATGCGGCTCGCGCCGCAAACGTTCCTCGAAAACCGGCCAGCCCCACCCTAGAAGGCTCAGATGTCCAATCTGCCCGACAACCTCACCCCCGTCCGCGCGGCCCACGTCTTCGACCAGGCCCGCCTCGCCGACTACATGAAGGCCAATGTCGAGGGCTATCGCGGCCCCCTCACCATCCTGCAGTTCGAGGGCGGGCAGAGCAATCCGACCTTCCACATGACCGATGGCGGCGGCCGCATGTACGTGCTGCGCAAGAAGCCGCCGGGCAAGCTGCTGCCCTCGGCCCACCAGGTCGATCGCGAATATCGCGTCATCAAGGCGCTCGCCGACCACACCGACGTGCCGGTGCCGAAGCCTTACGCGCTTTGCCAGGACGATGCCGTCATCGGCACGGCCTTCTACATCATGGAGTTCCTGCCCGGCCGCGTGCTGGCCGATCCCAAGATGCCGGGCATCTCGCCGGCCGATCGCGGCAAGATCTTCGATTCAATGAACGACGTGCTGGCGCGCCTGCACAATGTCGACTATCGCGCCGTCGGCCTCGCCGAGTTCGGCCGCGAGGGTCAGTACATCCAGCGCCAGGTCGCGCGCTGGTCGAGCCAGTACGACCTTGCCCGCACCGAAGACATCGAAGCCATGGAAGCCCTGAAGAAGTGGCTGCCGGAAAACATCCCGCCGGGCGACGAGACGCGCATCAACCATGGCGACTATCGCCTGGGCAACACCATCGTGCATCCGACCGAGCCGCGCGTCATCGCCGTGCTCGACTGGGAGCTGTCGACGCTGGGCCATCCGCTGGCCGACCTCGGCTACAACTGCATGATGTATCATTTCGGCGAAGGCTTCGGCGCCTCGGGCGGCTATGCCGGCATCGACCTCAAGACCTTCGGCATCCCGACGGAGCAGGAGTATCTCGCCGCCTATGCCCGCCGGACCGGCCGCAAGGAAGTGCCGTCGTGGGACTTCTACCTCGCCTTCTCGCTGTTCCGCCTCGCCGCCATCGTGCAGGGCGTCTACAAGCGCGGCCTCGACGGCAATGCCTCGTCGGAAAATGCGACCAAGTACGGCAACCGCGCCCGCGCAATGGCCGAGCTTGCCTGGTCGATGGTGAAGAAGCGGGCCTGAGCGCCGGCTAAGCGTTAGGACACATCGTCCGCACATGAGCGCGACTGGAGTCGCGCGCTCCCAGCCATGAGCGTCTTCGCTGGGAGCGCGGCACTCCAGTGCCGCTCATGATCTTTGCGTCGAAACGCCCTACTCGTCCGTGAAGGGTACGTTCGACGTGTCGTTGCCGACCGGGCAGTTCTCGCTGTCGACCACGGTGTTCTGCGGATTGCGATAGCGGCCGATATCGTAGGGCGCCGAGTCGCTCGGCGGCTGCGCCGGCGGCGTGCTGAGCGTCCAGGCGACCAGCCGCTTCATCACGCTGCCCAGCGCCTGGTCGAAGGCATCGACCACCTTCGGCACCTTGTCGGCACGGGCGCGCACGCAGCGCTCGAAGGAGGCGACGCCGATGATCTGCCGATCCGGCATGCGCACCAGCTTGGCGATGATGCGCACCTTCACGATCGGCGGCTGACCGTAGAAATACATCGCCTCGAAGTTGCGAAGGTCGGACTGCAGTACGTAGTTGGCACGCAGGCCGATCGATTCGCGCGACACCGCCACGATCTTGCGGGTATTCTCGAAGGAATCGATGATCCGCGTCTGCACCATGAGCGGCGCCCGGTCGGTCCACGCCACCTTGGCGTAGTAGTCCGTCGAGGTCGGCGTCATGGCGAGCGCGATGCGGCCGGTGTTGAGATTGGCCGCCGCCACCGGCGCCTCGACGGTGAGCTGCCAGTACACACTCGGCAGGCCGGGCTCGAAGGTGCTCTTGGGGGAGATGGTGTAGAGGTCGGTCGGCTCGGCGGCGGAATCCACCGCGTTGACGAACGAACATCCCGCGAGAACAGCGGCGGCCGCCGCGCAGACGGCCCAACGAAGCATCATTTCGGCGTATATCCCTGCTTGCCGCTGAACACAAAGGCAGCCGGATCGCGTTCCAGCTTGGTGGCGATGACGTTCAGGTTGGCGGTGAGCTGACGCAGCTCGCGGATGGCGAGCGAGATCTCTGGCAGCCCGGTCTCGGTGAAGCTGCGGATCGGTCCCTTGCTGTCGGTGATCAGCTTGTTGATCTGGCCAGCCGCGCCGTCGATGTTGGTCAACGCATGGCGCGCCTCCTCCAGCGTCTTGCGCAACTCGCCCGGATCCTTGCCGGCCAGCGCCTTGCGGGTCTGGGCATCCTGCGGCCCGATCTCCATGGCGATGAGGCTGAGCGTTTCGGAGAGGTCGTTGAGCTTGGCGAAGGTCTTGCGGAATTCGCCGATCGCGGTCGGCAACTCGTTCAGGGTCGACTGGATCGCGGCGTCCGACTTGGCGAAGGCAGAGGTCGCGGTCTGGAGGTTGCGCAGCGTCTCGCCGACGGCGCCGATATTGTCAGGACTGAGGAGGTCGTTGAGGCGGTCGACCGTGACGCTGGCCTTGGTCAGAAGTTCCTGGGCCGAGGTCGAGGTCGCCTGCAGGAACGAGGCGCCTTCCCGGATCTCCGGATAGGGCTTGTCGCCCAGCTTCTTCTTCGGCTTGACCTGGTCGGACTCCAGCCGGCCGGCGATCTGGATGTACGGCGAGCCGGCGATGAACGGCTTCTCGAAGACGGCGTAGGAGCGGTCTCGGATATCGATCGACCATTCGACCGCGACAGTGACCTCGATCTTCTCCGACACCCGTTCACGCCCCGTCGAGCGCTGGGTATCGATGCGCGAGGTGAGCTGGATATTGGCCACGCGGCCGACCCGCAGGCCACGGTAGAAGACCGGCGAATCGATCGTCAGCCCCTGCACGTCTCCCGAGAACAGGATCACGTAATAGGCATAGGACGTCCGGTCGCCGGCGCGCAGCTTCCAGATCACGAATCCTGCAACCGCTGCGAGAAACAGCAGCATGGCCGCGCCGATCAGGACATAGGGCGATCTTCTTTCCATCCGACGCTGCCTTTATTCGTGCCTGGCGGCCCGGCCGCGCGGGCCGTGGAAATATTCCCTGACCCAGGGGTGATCGTACGCGAGCATCTCTTCCATGGTACCCACCACGACGCGCTTGTCGAGCAGGACCGCGATGCGGTCGCAGATGGCGTTCAAGCTGTCGAGGTCGTGGGTCACCATCAGCACCGTGAGCCCGAGGCTGCGGCAGAGATCCTTGACCAGTTCATCGTAATGGGCCGCGCCGATCGGATCGAGCCCGGCCGTCGGTTCGTCCAGGAAGAGCAGCTCGGGATCGAGCGCCAATGCACGGGCGAGGCTCGCGCGCTTGCGCATGCCGCCGGAAAGCTCCGACGGCTTCTTCTCGCCGGTATCGGCCGGCAGGCCGACCAGCGCCACCTTGAGGGCGGCGATCTCGCGCATGGTCAGTTCCTCGAGCTCTGCATGCTCGCGGATCGGCACGATGATGTTTTCCGTGACATTGAGGGACGAGAACAGGGCGCCGTCCTGGAACTGCACGCCGGTACGCGCCAGCAGCCGTCGCTTGTCCCGGCCATGCACTTTGCTGGCATCGACGCCCAGCATTTCGATCGTCCCTTCGCGCGCTGCGTTCAGCCCGACGATGGTCCGCAGCAGCACCGACTTACCAGTGCCCGAGCCACCCACCAGGCCGACAATCTCGCCCTTGAATACGTCGAAATCGAGATTGTCGTGGATGACGTGGTCGCCGAACTGCGTGCGTATACCGCGCAACTTCAGCGCGACCGGCCGGCCGTTGCCATGATCGCTGATCTGTCCGCCCTCGGCCATCACACGCCCGCCAGCAGGAAGATGACGGAGAAGATCGCATCGAGCACGATCACGCAGAAGATCGCCTCGACCACCGACTTGGTGGTGAGCTGGCCCACGCTCTCGGCGCTGCCGCTGACCTGCAGTCCCTCGAAACAGCCGATGGTGGCGATCACGATGCCGAAAACCGGCGCCTTGATCATGCCGGTGTAGAAATGCCAGGGGCCGACCGTGTCGCGCAGACGGTCGAAGAACTGCACGAAGGTGAAATCGAGATAGACGGTGCAGGCGACCGCGCCGCCCAGAACGCCGGCCATATCCCCCCAGAAGGCGAGCAAAGGCATGGAGAACAGGAGTGCCATGATGCGCGGCAGGACCAGCCACTCGATCGGGTTTAGGCCGATCGTGCGCATGGCATCGACTTCCTGATTCACCTGCATGGTCCCGATCTGGGCGGTGAAGGCACTCCCCGACCGGCCGGCGACGATGATCGCGGTCAGGAGCACGCCGAGCTCTCGGAACATGCCGATGGCGACGGCTTCGACGGTGAACGTCTCGGCGCCGAACTGGCGGAGCTGCTGCACACCCTGATAGGCGATGACGACACCGATCAGAAAGCAGAGCACGCCGACGATCACCAGCGCACGGATCCAGACCTCGTACATCTGACGGATCACGGCGTTGAAACGAAACCGCTTGGGCTGCAGGCAGGCCTCGACGAAGACGACCAGGATCTCGCCGAAGAAAGCGCAGAGATTGACCGCCTGTGTATAGAAATGGACGGCGCCGCGGCCGACCTCTTCCAGCCAGTGGGCAAGCCAGTTTTCGCGGTGCTCGGGCGCGGCCGCGCACATGTTGTGGCGTACCAGGTCGAAAAGGTCGGCCTGAGCCTTGTCCTTGGCGGCGATCTCGGCGCTGGGGCCGCCGCCGGCGAGCGCCAGGATCTCGAGCGCGCCGGCGGTGTCGAGCTGCTCGACCGCACGCGCGTCGACGCTGCGCGTCGCCGCCTTGGCCGCACCGGCCGCCTGCAGCGCCTTCTCAGCCTTTTCGCGGATGCCGCGGACACTGAATACCGTCCAGGTCCCGCCGACTTCGACGACGGGCTTTCCTGAACGCACTGTGCAACGGATTGTCGGTTCGGCTTCGGCCATCGCGGAGATTAGTCGTCGGGCGCGTTCGCGCTGTCAATCACTCTGCATAGTGTATGCCGTGCATTGCCATACTCTGGAGCCGCTGGCACCATCGCCGACCGGAGGATTCGATGGGTAAATGGCCGCGGCTCGACAAGATCGAGATGATCGACGAGCAGATCGACGATGAAAAATACGATCATCAGCTCAAGAAGCTGCAAAATCGCCTCCTCGACCTCCAGGTCCACCACCTGCGGACCGGCGGCCGCGTCGTCATCGGCATCGACGGCTGGGACGCCGCCGGCAAAGGCGGACTGATCGAGCGCACGGTAGCCGGCCTGGAACCGAAGTCGGTCCATGTCTGGCGGATCAGCGCCCCTACTCCTGAGGAACAGGGCCGCCACTACCTCTGGCGCTTCTGGAATCGTCTGCCGGCCCCCGGCAACTGGGGGATCTTCGACCGCACCTGGTACGGCCGCGTCCTGGTCGAGCGCATCGAGGGATTCTGCAGCAAGGATGCCTGGAAGCGCGCCTACAGGGAAATCAACGAGTTCGAGCGCCAGCTCACCGACGACGGCGTGCGCGTCGTGAAGCTCCTGGTCCATGTCAGCGAGGAGGAGCAGAAGCGCCGCATGATCGACCGGCTGACCAGGCCCTACAAGCGGCACAAAGTCGGCCTCGAGGATTTCCGCAACATGGCCAAGCGCAAGGAGTACATCGAGGCCTACGACGAAATGCTGGAAAAGACGGACACCAAGAACGCGCCGTGGCATGTCATCGCCTCCGACGACAAGAAATACGCCCGACTGACGGGGCTCGGCATCATCGTCGACGCGCTGAGCGAAGGGGTGCAGCTCACCGAGCACGCGCTCGATCCCCTCATCGCCGAAGCCGCTTACAAGGCCTGGGGCTGGAAGCTCGAAAAGCCCGGCAAGGATAAGGACGAGGACAAGAAGAGCCAGGACAAGGCTGACAAGACGAAGTAGCGGCTGAAAATCAACGCAGAAGACCCTTCGGTGGCGAGCGAAGCATCGTCCGGCGAGCAGACGCTAGTTTTCGATGCGTGGCTGAGAGTGGAGTTCGTTCATGTCGGTGTCCGTCGGCCAAGCCCGAGTCTTCCCCGGTTGGTGGGTCGTCGCCGGCGCCTTCCTCTGCATGATGACGGGCTTCGCCGTCGCCTATTCCTTCGCCGCCTTCTTCGGTGCTCTGGAAACCGAGTTCGCCGCCCGGCGCGGCGAGACCTCGCTCGTCTTCTCGATCTGCGCTTTCCTCTATTTCACCCTCGGCCTGCCGGGCGGCCTGATCGCTGACCGGGTCGGGCCGCGCCCCGTGGTGTTCGGCGGCCTGCTGCTGATCGCCGCCGGGCTGGTGCTCGCCGCCGGCGCCACCAGCCTGTGGCAGGTCTATCTCGGCTACGGCATCGGCGCCGGCGTTGGTGTGGGCCTCTCCTACGTGCCGAGCGTGGCTGCCGTACAGCGCTGGTTCGTGCGCAAGCGCGGCGTCGCGGTCGGCCTTGCCGTGGCAGGCATCGGTGTCGGCACCCTGATCGGTGCTCCGCTGGCCCACGAACTGATCGCCCGGGTCGGCTGGCGGCAGACCTACCTCGTGCTCGCCGGTCTCACGGTGCTGGGGGCGATCGCATCGGGCTTCCTGGTGCGCCGGCCGCCCGAGTTCTACGGCCTCGCACCCGATGGCGATCCACCGGCGCCTGCGGGCGCACCCCCCGTCATACCGCCGGGCCTCACCTTGCGCGCGGCGGTCCGCACAGGCCCCTTCTGGGGAATCTATGGCGGCGCGCTCCTGATGTCGTTCGGCCTGTTCGTGCCCTTCGTGCACCTCGCCCCGTACGCCGCCGACATCGGCCTGGGGGAAAGCTTCGGCGTGCTGCTGATCGTCCTGCTCGGCGTCGGCAGCACGGTCGGCCGCTTCATGTTCTCGAGCCTCACCAACCGGTTCGGCCGCCGGCTCTCCTTCGCCTGCATGTATCTCGGCGCGGGCCTGATGATGGTCCTGTGGTCGCAGTCGAGCAGTGCGCCAGCCCTGATCGTCTTCGCCCTGCTGTTCGGCGCCTTCTATGGCGGCTTCGTCGCCATCGCGCCGTCGCTTGCCGCCGACTATTTCGGCGGTCGTGCCCTGGGCTCGGTGATCGGCGCGCTCTATAGCGGCGTCGGCATCGGCGCGCTCCTGGGCTCGCCGGCTGCGGGCTACGCCTACGATTTCTTCGGCAGCTATGCCGGCGCCATCCTGGCCGGCGCTGCTCTCTGCGTCGTCTCCTTCGTCGTCACTCTCCTGATGCCGGAGCCGACGCACTGGCTGCAGGCGCGGAGCAGGTCGCGCTGACTCCGGGGCCGAGCCGACCGGCAATCCACGGCAGCGCCTCGCGCATCGACTCGTCGAAACGCCAGGGCGGATTGACGACGACCAGGCCGCAGGCGGCGAGCTTGCCGGGCGGTGCTTCAGCGCCCAGCCGCAACTCCATCGCCAGCAGCTTCAAGTCGCCCAGAGCCGCAATGAACTCGGCGGCGGCCGCCTCGTCCTTGATCGGGTACCAGACCGCATAGCAGCCCGTCGCGAAGCGCCGCAGCCCCTGGCGGAGGGCGCGCAGCAGCACCTCGAACTCGTCAGTCGCCTCGAATGGCGGGTCGATCAGGATCAGGCCGCGCCGCTCGACCGGCGGCAGCGACGCCTTGAGCGCATGGTAGCCGTCAGCCTGTCGCACCTCGACGGCACGGTCGCCGGCGAATTCGCGCTTCAGGGCCAGGGCCTCCTCGGGGTGGCGCTCGCAGGCAACGAAACGATCGCCAGGGCGCAGCGCGGCGCGGACCAGGCGCGGCGAGCCGGGATAGCGGCGCAGCGCCCCGGCCGGCGCCCCGAACTTGCGGTCATAGGCCTGGACAGCCGCGAGGTAACGCACGACGGCCGCCGGTGCCCCCTTGGTGCCGGCGGCCAGGAGGCGCGAGATGCCAGCCTCGGCCTCCCCGGTACGCCGAGCCTTGTCGGCGGTGAGGTCGTAGCCGCCCGCGCCGGCATGCGTGTCGAGCACGAACAGCTTCTTGTCCTTGACCGTCAGCAGCCGCAGCAATTCGCACAGCGCGGTATGCTTCAGGAGGTCGGCGAAATTGCCGGCGTGATAGCCGTGGCGGTAGTTCATGGGCCTGCCTATAGAGCATCGTGCATTCGACTGGAATCAGTCGAATGCACGATGCCGAAGGCCGAGATGCCCGAAACCACGCATTTCCGCTCAATTGGCGCCGCTGCGCAGTGCCAATTGAGCGCAAGCCACTCTAGCATCCGGGGTACGGATTGTGCTTCAACCGCCGCACAATTGAGGGGGACCGAAATGGCCACGCACGAGCTTCATTCTTCGCCGGACACCTGTCACTGGGGCTATTTCGACAGCCAGCTCGCCCCGCAACTGCGCATCAAGTCGGGCGACGTCGCCACCATCCACTGCGTGTCGGGCGCCGCCGAGATCCTGCCCGGCGAGCCCTTCAACGTCCTGCCCGAGCACCGCGAGATCCTGGCCAAGCTGAAGCCGCATATCGGCCGGCACATCCTGACCGGTCCGGTTCATGTCGAGGGTGCGGAGCGCGGCGACGTGCTGGCGGTCGAAGTGCTCGACATCAAGTTCCGCACCAACTGGGGCTGGAACGTGCAGCGGCCGCTGATGGGCACCCTGCCCGAGGACTTCCCCTTCTACCGCCTGACGCACATTCCGATCGATTCCAACCGCGGCGTCTGCACCATGCCCTGGGGCACCGAGATCGAGCTCAAGCCGTTCTTCGGCATCATGGGCGTGGCGCCGCCGGCCGAATGGGGCCAGTGCAGCTCGGTCGAGCCGCGCGCCTTCGGCGGCAACATCGACAACAAGCACTTTCGGGTCGGTACGACCGTCTACTTTCCGGTCTTCGCCGAAGGCGGCCTCTTCTCCACCGGCGACGGCCACGGCGTGCAGGGCGACGGCGAGGTCAACCTGACGGCGCTCGAGACCTCGCTCTCGGGGACCTTCCGCTTCACCGTGCGCAAGGACATGAAGCTCAACAACCCGCGCGCCGAGACGGCGACGCACTGGATCACGCACGGCTTCGACCAGGATCTCGACGACGCCGCCAAGGAGGCGTTGCGCGACATGATCCGCCTGATCTCGACCAAGACCGGCCTGTCCGCCGCCGACGCCTATATGCTCTGTAGCCTGCAGGCCGACCTGCATGTCACCCAGACGGTTGACGGCAACAAGGGCATCCACTGCATGATCGAGAAGAAGTTGATCGGCGGCTGAGCAGTCGGTCGCTCGGCCTCTAAGGGGCCGCTGGCTCTTCGCTGCTTTTGGCTGCCGTCGCCGCACCGGGGCGCACGAGCGAAATCGCCGCGGCCAGGGCGGCGAGGCAGATCAACAGCAGGACGACATCGCGGCTGGCTGCAACGAGCTCTGCCGCCGGGAGGCCGAGCGTGCTTCCGCTGCTGCGGCCCAAAGCGACGACGAACAGCGTCGAGGCGCCCGCAATGCCGGCGCTGATGCCGAGCAGGCGCACGACGTTCAGCACGCTGCCCGCCTGTCCGGTCTTGTCGGGAGGTGCGGTCGCCATGATGGCGCTGACGTTGGGCGAGACGAAGAGCCCCTGCCCGGCACCGATCAGACCGAGCGACAGGGTGACGAACGGCAGATTGGCAGCGGAGCCGTCGAGGAAGACGTAGAGCATCGCAAGGCCTGCGATGCAGGCCAGCATGCCGCAGCAGGTGGGTATGCGTGTACCGAGCCGGTCGGAGAGCATGCCGCCCAAAGGGGCCAGCAGACCGAGCATCACCGGGAGAATCGACAATCGCAGGCCCGCGGTCAGCGCGGTCTCGTCGTAGAGGCGGACCAGTGCGAAAGGAACGAGAAAGAAGACGCCGAACAGGGCAGCATACGAGAGGAAGTTTGCCGCATTGCCGAGCAGGAAGGCAGGCTTGCCGAGAAGTTCGAGGTCGAGCAACGGCATGGCGGCGCGGCGTTCGGCGCGCCAGAACAACAGAGCGCAGGCGATGCCGACCACAAGGCAGCCGATCAGGACCGGAGAGGTCGGCCCCCAGGCATGGGCCTCGTTCAGGACGGCCACGAAGGCCGTCAGCGTCGGGGCAATCAGGATTGCGCCACGCCAGTCGAAGCGCTGGCCGGCCGGCAAGTGGCCGGTCTGCGGCAGGATCAACCAGCCGAGAACGACCCCGGCGATCCCGAGCGGCACGTTGATCCAGAAGGTCCACTGCCAGCCCAGCGTGTCGAGGATGAGCCCGCCGATCACCGGGCCGGCGCCGAGCCCGATCGCCTGGGCTGCCGATTGCAGGCCGAGCCCGCGGCCGCGCTCCTCAGGGCCGGTGGCCATGACGACGATGGCGACGCTGTTGGCGGTGATCAGCGCCCCGCCGACCGCCTGCAGGACGCGAAAGAGGATGAGACAGGGTAGATTCGGCGCGAAGCCGCACAGGCCGGACCCGACGATGAAGAGCGCGAAGCCCGTGGTGTAGAGAAGCTTGCGGCCGAACATATCGGCGAGCCGTCCGAAAATCGGCGTGAACGACGCCATCGCCAGCAGATAGGCCACGGCGACCCAGCTCACGATGCTCAGGCGGGCGCCGAATTCCAATTCGAGCCGCGGCAGGAGCACCTGGGTCATGCTGGCATCGATCTGCCCCATGCAGGCGCCGATGCAGACGGTGCCGACGACGAACCACCGATAGGACGCGTGCCGTGCGATCGCCGGCAAAGGGGGCGGCTCTCGCCCTTCGAGAGCCGCAGCGCGAAGGGCCCCGAGAGTGAGCGGACCGGGAGAAAGCGGACCGCGAGAGGTGTCAGTCACTGGCAGAACCCGTCCCGGGTGATCGCTCCGTCTGCGTTGACTGTATCGGAGCGCCGCCTCGGCGCTAGCCGATTAGCGCACAATTCTCGACCGCAAAGAGCAGCCGACGACGGACGGGACGGATCGAACGCAACGCCTTGAACTCGGGTCGGGCGCCGATCAGGCCGGCTGCGCCGCCGTCCGCTGCCGTGCCGGCAGCGGCGGGAAGACGAGCGCCATCGCCACGGCGGCAAGCCCCATGCCGAAGGAGGCGATGTATAGGAAACCGTAGCCGTTGAAGGTGTCGAAGATCCAGCCGCCGACGGCCGGTCCCAACGCCATACCGAGACTCGACACCATCGCGGCGGCGCCGAACACGGTGCCCATGATGCGCATCGGGAAGTATTCCCGAGCGATCACGGCATAGAGCGGCATCACGCCGCCATAGGCCATGCCGAACAGGACGGCGACGGCGTAGAACTCGCCGATCTGGCGGGTGAAGTAGTAACTGCCGGCCCCCAGCGCCTGGACCATCAGACCAAGCACAACGACGCGCCGCGCGCCGAACCGGTCGCCCAGCAGGCCGAACACGATGCGCCCCCCCAACCCCGCCAGGCCTTCGACGCTGTAGATCGTCACCGCGGTCATGGCCGAGAGACCGCAGGTCAGCGCGTAGCTCACCGTATGGAAGATCGGGCCGGAATGGGCGGCGCAGCAGAAGAAGAAGGTCGTGGCCAGGACGATGAACTGCGGCGAGCGCAGGGCCTGCGCCACCGTCAGCCCCTCGCCGCCTTCCGCCGGCATGCCGGGCGCACCGGCGCTTGCGGGCGGCGGACGACGGACGAGAAGAGCGGCCGGGATCAACAGCGCCCAGGCGAGGATGCCGATCACGAGCTGAGCAGTGCGCCAGTCGTAGGACTGGATCAGCCAGCTCGCGAAAGGCGAGATGGTCATCGGCGCCACGCCCATGCCGGCCGAGACCAGCGAGACCGCGAGGCTGCGGTGCTGCTCGAACCAGCCGGTGACCGTGGCGATCATCGGCGCGAAGACCGCGCCGGCCGCGATACCGACCACGACGCCGTAGATGATCTGGAATTCGAGCAGGCTGGTGGCGCGGCTTGCCAGCACGAGGCCGAGGCCCAGCAGGATCGCGCCCGCCAGCACGACGATGCGCGGCCCGAAGCGATCGGTGAGCATGCCCCAGCCGAAGGCGGCAACGCCCATCGTCAGGAAGTCGAGGGTCATCGCGCTCGAGATGCCGGTATGCGACCAGCCGGTCGCCTCGGACATGGGTTGCAGGAAGACCGCGAGCGAGAACAGGGCGCCAATCGCGACGCAGCCCATCAGCGCCCCCGCGCCGACGATGACCCAGCCGTAAGAACGTTCCATGGCCGAACCTCTCGAGTGATCCTACCGTATGATCCAAAACTTAACCGAAAGGTTAAGTGTTAAGACGGGACTTGGCAAGAGGCGAAATCCGCCTCCGTCTCGACCCGTCGGAGACGGTCAATCGGGCTTGATGTTCGCTTCGCGGATCAGCCGCCCGAAGCGCTCGTACTCCTGGGCGTTGAACCGGGTGAAAGCCTCGACGCTCATGGTGCCGGGCTCGCCGCCCAGGCCGCGCAGCCTGGCCTGGACGTCGGGAATGGCGAGGGTACGGGCAAGCTCGGCCTGCAGCCGCGCGACCACGTCAGGCGGCGAGCCCGCCGTGACGTAGACGGCGTACCAGGTCGTCATGTCGAAGCCCGGTAGACCGGACTCGGCCAGCGTGGGCACGTCGGGTAGCTCGCTGCTGCGGCGGTCGGAGGTCACGGCCAGGGCCTTGAATTTGCCGGCCTTGATCTGGCCCATCGCCGACGACGTCGTGTCGAACATCATCTGGACGTTGCCGGCAATGATGTCGAGATGCGCCTGGGCGCTGCCCTTGTAGGGCACGTGCATGCCCTTCACGCCTGCCGCCGTGTCGAAGGCTTCGCCGGCGATATGCTGCGTGCTGCCCACTCCCGACGAGGCGTATTTGAATTCGCCCGGCTTGGCCTTCATCAGGGCGATCAATTCCTGCGCCGAGTTGGCCGGCACCGATGCGCCGACCACCAGCACGTTGGGCACGTTCACCACGAGGCCGAGTGGCGTCAGGTCCTTAATCGGATCGAAGGAAAGCTTGAGGAGGTGCGGCGCGATCGCCTGCCCGGTGTTGGTCGCTACCAGCAGGGTATGGCCGTCGGCCGGCGCCTTGGCCGTGAGATCGGCGGCGATCGTGTTGGAGGCACCGGGCTTGTTCTCGACGACGAACGTGCCCTTGAACTGATCGGCGAACTTCTCGGCCAGAAGACGGGCCACGATGTCTGTGCCGCCGCCGGCATTGGCGCCGACCATCAACCGGACGGGCTTGGTCGGATAGGCCGGCTGTGCAGCAGCGGCGATCGGCGCCAACAGGACCGCTGATGCCAGCAGGACCCGGCGTTTCAGGGTGGGTTTCATGGTGGGTTTCATGGCGCCGGCTCGACAGAGAGCTCGGTCCCGTTCACGGCCTTCACGCGCACCTTCGCGCCCTTGACCATGTCGGGGCCGACCACGAGCCAGCTTCCGTCGCCCAAGGTGACCCGACCGCGGCCGTTCAGGATTGGGGCGTCGAGCACGAAGATCCTCCCCACCAGGGCATCTCCACGCGCATTGAGGGTCGGCGTCGGCCCGTCGACATGCTGCAGGCGTTTCAATGTCCGCCGCAGGCCCACGGCCGAGGCCACCGAGACGACGGCGAAGATCAGGAGCTGCAGCTCGAGCGACAGGTCGGAGGCGATCAGCAGCACCAGGCCTGCTGCCGCCGCCCCGAAGGCCAGGAACAGGAAGACCACGCCGGGCAGCATCATCTCGAAGACGAGCAACACCGCAGCCAGCGCCCACCAATACCAGAAGAGGATCTTGAAGCTCATGGATTACCCTGCGCTCGGCACCGAGCCGCGCGCTCTCGACGCGGCGTCGGCCGCACGCCCTTGCGCTTCCTTGGCAAGCTCGCCAATACCGGCGATCGACGCCATCACGCCGGCTGCCTCCACAGGGAGGAAAAAGACCTTGGCATTGTTGCTCGAGCCCATGCGGGAAAGAGCTTCGACATACTTGGTGCCGAGGAAGTAATTGGTCGCCTGCACGCCGTTGCCGGCAATCGCCTGGGCGACGACGGACGTCGCCTTGGCTTCGGCCTCGGCCAGACGCTCACGCGCCTCGGCGTCGCGATAGGCGGCTTCACGCCGGCCCTCGGCGGTCAGGATCGCTGATTGTTTTTCGCCCTCGGCGCGCTGGATGCTCGATTCGCGGACGCCTTCGGCTTCGAGGATGGTGGCGCGCTTCTCGCGCTCGGCCTTCATCTGCCGGCCCATCGACGCGACCAGATCCTCGGGCGGCGCGATGTCCTTCAGCTCGATGCGCAGGACCTTGACGCCCCAGGGACCGGTTGCCTGGTCGATCACCGCCAGCAGGGTGTTGTTGATTTCGTTACGTTTGGAAAGCACCTCGTCGAGCGCCATGTTGCCCATGACCGATCGGATATTGGTCAGCGCCAGGTTGGTGATGGCGAGATGCAGGTTCTGCACTTCGTAGGCTGCCCGCGCCGCGTCGATCACCTGATAGAAGGCGACCGCATCGACCTGCACGGTGGCGTTGTCCTTGGTGATGACCTTCTGCGCCGGGATGTCGAGCACATTCTCCTGCATGTTCATCTTGCGCCCGACGGTGTCGATGAAGGGTACGATGAGGTGCAGCCCGGGCTGCAGGGTGCGCGTGTACTTGCCGAATCGCTCGATCGTCCAGTTCGTGCCCTGCGACACGGTCTTGACGCCGGCGAAGACCAGAACCAGCGCCACGACGACAAGCGCCAGGACGAATATCAGCGCACCAGACATTCTCAACCTCCCCGACTTCGAAAGGACCCTAACCCAAGCGGGTGCGCTGGGCCAACGCCGCAGCTAGAGTCGGACGACCGTTGTGGAGGATTCTGCGTGCTCGAACCGGTATGGGAACCGCTCACCAGCTACCGCGCCTACCCGCCCGACCAAATGGCGGCACGGGCGCAAGCTTTCCACGCCGACTTGCGCCGCCGGCGAACCGTGCGCGACTTCGACAGCCGCCCGGTGCCGCGCAACGTCATCGAGACCTGCCTGCTGGCCGCCGGCACGGCGCCGTCGGGCGCCAATCTCCAGCCCTGGCACTTCGCCGTCATCGAAAGCCCGCAGGCGAAGAAGCGCATACGTGTCGCCGCGGAAGCCGAGGAGCGCGCCTTCTACAACGGCCGCGCGCCCCGCGAGTGGCTGGAAGCACTGGCGCCGCTCGGGACCGACGCCGACAAACCGTTCCTCGAGGAGGCGCCGCTCCTGATCGCGATCTTCGCCCAGAAGTCGGGCACGCGTCCCGACGGCAAGACGGTGAAGCACTATTACGTCCCCGAGTCGGTCGGCATCGCGACGGGCTTCCTGATTGCCGCCCTGCACGATGCCGGGCTCGCCACCCTCACCCATACGCCGAGTCCGATGGGCTTCCTGAACGAGATCTGCAGTCGACCGGCCTGGGAGAAGCCGACGATCCTGCTGGTGGTCGGCTATCCCAGGGCAGATTGCCGGGTGCCCGTCCATGGGGGCCTGCGCAAGGAGCTGAGCGAGATCAGCTCCTGGATCTAGGCCGCCTCAATGGGGCTGCCTCAATGGCGCGTGTCGGTCGCCAGCCAGCGGTCGAGGAAGTCGTTGATCCAGCGATCGAGCGGCGGATCGTACAGCGGATGCATGGCGAGGTGCACGCCACGCTGCTGGGCGCCCGGCATCTTCAGCCGTTCCGACGCCTTCATGGTCCAGATCTCCTTCATCTCGAGCGTGACCTCGGGATGGAACTGGAAGCCGAAAGCGTTCGGCCCGCAGCGGAAGCCTTGGACGGGGTAACGGTCGTTGGTGGCCAGCAACTCGCAGCAATCCGGGATGGTCATCCCCTCGCGATGCCACTGATAGACTTTCATGGGCGACTTGAACCAGGCGCGGCCGGCTTCGGTCGGCTCGACATCGACATAGCCGATCTCGACCAGGCCCTGCGGGTGCGGGCCGACGCGGCCGCCGGCGGCCCGGGTCAGAAGTTGCGCCCCGAGGCAGAGCCCGAGATAGGGCACGCCCGCCTCAACCACCTTGGGAATCCAGTCGAGCTCGCACTTGATGCCGGCAAGAGTGCCGCAGTCGTTGGCCGACATCGGACCGCCGAAGATCACCACCCCGGCATAGTCCGAGAGATCTTCAGGCAGTTCGCAGCCGAGATTGGGGCAGAGCCGATGCAGCTCGTAGCCGCGCTTCTCGAGGAGGGCACCGACCCGTCCGGGCCGTGAATGCTCCTGATGCACGACGACAGCTATCTTCTTGGGAAAGATTTTTTTGGGCTTTTCGGCCAGCGCAGTCATGGATTTGCAAAATATGCGCGGCTTGTGGCAACGACAAGGCGAACCGCCAGCGGAGGGACGAAATGGCGCGGCAGCTCGACTTCTACTTCGATTGCTCCAGCCCGTGGACTTACCTTGCCTTCCACGCGATCCAGCCGCTCGCAGCCGAGGTCGGCGCCGAGATCGTCTGGAAGCCCATTCTGGTCGGCGGCGTCTTCAATGCCGTCAACCAGACGGTCTACGAGAACCGCAGCAATCCCAATCCGCGCAAGCAAGCCTACATGCTGCAGGACCTTGCCGCCTGGGCAAATCTTTACGATATCAAAATAACCTTCCCACCGAAGGTCTTCCCGGTGAACAGCGTGAAGTGCATGCGCGGTGCCTTCGTGGCGCTCGACGAAGGCAAGCTGGTGCCCTACGCCACCGCGGCTTTCGAAGCCTATTGGGGCGGCGACCTCGACATTTCGAAGGAAGCCGTGCTGGCCGACATCGCCGCGCGCGCCGGGCTCGAACGCCAGCGCTTTTTCGCCGGCATCGAGACCGATACCTGCAAGGCGCGCCTGCGGACCAATACCGACGAGTTAATCGCCCGCGGCGGGTTCGGCAGCCCGACCATTTTCGTCGGCGACCAGATGTTCTTCGGCAACGACCGCCTGCCGCTGATCCGGGCGGCCCTGACCAAAATTTGACGATGACAAAATGAACGCCAACGACGATCCGCAATTCTGGGCCAAGGCGCGGGCTCACCTCGTGCGCTACGGCGGGGCGTTCGCGCCGCTGATCGCCGAACGCGCCGAGGGAAATTATTTCACCGACGCCAGCGGCCGGAAGATACTCGATTTCACCTCTGGCCAGATGAGCGCCATCCTCGGCCATAGCCATGCCGAGATCGTCGAGGTGGCGCGGCACTACGCCGGCGAGCTCAGCCACCTCTACTCCACCATTCTCTCCCGCCCCGTGGTCGAGCTGGCCGCCCTGATCGCCGAGATCTCGCCGGGCAGGCTCGACCGCGTTCTGCTGGTCTCGACCGGCGGCGAGTCGAACGAGGCTGCGCTGCGCATGGCAAAGCTCGTGACCGGCCGCCACGAGATCGTGGCCATGAGCCGATCCTGGCACGGCGTCACCGGCGGCGCGGCCTCGGCAACCTACTCTTCGAGCCGCAAGGGCTACGGGCCTCCCCAGCCGGGCTCCCTGGTCCTGCCCGCCCCCGACACCTATCGCTCGCGCTTCATCGATGGGCAGGGCGTCTACGATTGGAAGGCCGAACTCGACTTCGGCTTCGATCTGGTCGACCGGCAGTCGAGCGGCTCTCTGGCCACCTGCATCGTCGAGCCGATCCTGAGTTCCGGCGGCGTGCTCGTGCCCCCCGAGGGCTGGATGGCGGCACTCGCCGAGAAGTGCCGCGAGCGCGACATGCATCTCATCTTCGACGAAGCGCAGACCGGCCTCGGGCGCACGGGCCATCTGTTCGCCTGCGCGCACGACGGCGTGGTGCCGCAATACCTGACACTGTCAAAAACCCTGGGGGCCGGCTTGCCGCTGGCCGCCATGCTGACGACGCCGGAGATCGAGGATGTCGCGGCCGAGCGTGGTTACCTCTTCTATACGACCCATGCCTCCGATCCCCTGCCGGCCGCCGTCGGCCTCAAGGTCATCGAGGTGATCCTGCGTGACCGGTTCACGGAACGCGCGGCAATCCTCGGTCGCCGCTTGAAGGATGGCCTGCAGGCCCTGCAGCAGCGCTACGATTGCATCGGTGATGTCCGCGGCCGCGGTCTGCTGCTCGGCCTCGATCTGGTGAAGGACCGACGCTCGCGCCTCCCCGATCCCGAACTCGCCCAGCGAGTCGCACGCGAGTGTCTCGACCTCGGCATGATGACCAGTGTGGTGCGGGGCGGGTTCGGCATCTTCCGCATCGCCCCGCCGCTCACCGTGAGCGAAGCCGAGATCGATCTCGGCTTGGAGATTTTCAACCGGGCGATCACCAAAGCGTTACAGTGAAATCAGCGGATTTCCCGACCTTCTTGGCGCATGCGCAGTATTTGAGTTTGAAACGAGCCGCTATCTGTTGTACCCGCTGGCGGTTTCCGGGCAATGTGTTGGGAGTCGGCGGATGATCAAGGTGCTCACTCAGGTGGCAGTTCTCTCGGCATGTACCCTGGCCATCGGTGCCTGCACGCTCGGAAGCGGCAGCAGCACGGCGCAGGCTCCGAGTAAACCCGCGGCCCCTGACTACCAGGCCCCTGTTCCGCCGACGCCGCCCGCCAACACGATCCGCGCCACCTGCTACAACGAAGCCGACCTCGCCCATGTCCGTGCCCGCATGGTCCAGCAGGAGTTGCAGGTTCTCACCCTGCAGTGCCAGGGCCCCGGTGGTGTGCGCGCCTTCGAACGCTCCTATGCCGATTTCGTCGGCAAGTTCCGCGCCGAGTTCGCCACCAACTCCCGTGCGCTCGCTCAGATGTCCGGACGCAAGCGCTTCAACGTCGACACCCTGGTGACCGAGATCGCCAACCGCACCGCCCAGCGCGCCCAGACCGACAAGGAATTCTGCTCGCGCGGCCGGCGTACCCTCGACTGGGCGCTCGACGCCAAGGTGAAGTCGCTGGACGAGGTCCCGCCGCCGTACGATGTCGGCCCCGACATGAACATCTGGCCGTGCCCGAAGCAGTAAGCCGCGAGACGGCCGAGGAAACCAAGGCGACCCGTCGGGTCGCCTTTTTCTTTTGAAGCTCAGATGTGCTGGGCCGCCCCGCTGCGGCCGCCACGCGTGCCGTCGACCGCCGACGACGTCGCCGCTTTCAGAACCGCCAGGTAGCTCGGCTTGATCTCCATGGCCGCGCGCCGACCGCGCGCCAGAAGAAGGCGATGGGCCTGCGGCAGGCGCCAGCACGGCACGAACATGAAAAGGTGATGCTCCAGGTGATAGTTCACCCAGTAGGGCGCCAGGACGAGCCGGGTCAGCGGATCGGCGTAGGTCGTGCGGGTGTTGCGCAGCGGGTCGTCGTTGTCGGGCACGACCGCATGCTCGGCGATGTTCCGGATGCGGCTCACGAGCTGATACCAGGTCGCGAGCGGCAGCAACCACAGGACGGGATAAAGCCACCAGTAGCCCGCGATGCTGCAGGCGATCAGGAGCGCGGCGTTCACCAGGAGCGAGCCCTTCTCGCGCTGCCACAGGCGGCCAAGACGCAGCGCCCGCGGCGCGTCGGCCGGTCCGAGGCCGCGCCGGATCTGCTCGCCGCGGCGCAGGAAGGCCGTCCGGCCGGTGAGATCGCGCACGATCTTGCGCCCTAGGCTGGAGCGGCTGATGGGAAACGGTGCCGACAGGCCGAGGTCGGGGTCGCCGCTCTGCTGCGTGAAGCGATGGTGCTGCAGATGGTAGGGCCGGTAGAGCGCCAGGCTCGTGAACACCGGATAGGCGCAAAGCCAGGTACCGACCCATTCGTTGAGGCGGCGGTCGGCGAACAGCAGGCCATGCGCGGCGTCGTGCATCAGGATGGCAAGCCCGAGCTGGCGACCGCCGATCACCATGACCGCCAGCAGGAAGGTGAAGGGATTGGGCCACCACGCGAAGATCGCCATGCTGCCGACGATCAGGGCCCAGGCATGCAGCACCAGCAGCGCCCCCATCAGGTTCGACTTGGCGCCGAGCCGACGCTTCTCCTCGAGACTCAAAAGGTCGTTTGCCGCGTTCATCTCGCGAAGGCTGCGCGTGGCCCCGGAGGCTGTCAACGTTGACGGCAACCCGCTATCGTCCAGCGATGCAACATAAGATCGTGCGGACGGACGTCCTCGACCTCGCCTACGAAGAACACGGCCCCGCCGATGGCGCCGCCGTCGTTCTGCTGCACGGTTTCCCTTATGACGTGCGTGCCTACGACGAGGTCGCGCCGGCGCTGGCCGCCGACGGGTACCGCGTCCTGGTCCCTTACCTGCGCGGCTACGGCCCGACCCGCTTTCTCTCCGGGGCGACACCGCGCTCGGGTGAGCAAGCCGCACTTGGACACGACCTGCATCAGATGATGGATGCCCTCGGCATCGGTCGCGCGACCCTCGCGGGCTACGACTGGGGCGGCCGCGCCGCCTGCATCGTTGCAGCCCTTTGGCCGGACCGTGTGCGCGGCCTGCTGAGCTGCACGGGCTACAACGTCCAGAACATCGCGACGTCCGGCGAACCGGCATCGGCGGCGGCGGAACATCGCTTCTGGTACCAGTATTACTTCCATACCGAGCGAGGCCGTGCCGGCCTGACCAGGAACCGGCGCGACATCTGCCGACTGCTCTGGGAACTCTGGTCGCCGGAGTGGACGTTCGACGACGCCACCTTCGAGCGGTCGGCGCCTTCGTTCGACAATCCCGACTTCGTCGAGGTCGTGATCCAGTCCTACCGCCATCGCTACGGCTACGCGGCGGGCGATCCCGCCTTAGCGCCGATCGAGGCCAGGCTGGCCCCCCAGCCGCAGATTTCCGTGCCGACGATCAACCTGCATGGCGGCCATGACGGTGTCGGCCCGGCCCCCAAGGTCGACCGTCAAGGGAGCCATTTCACCGGCCCTTACGAACGGCGGATCCTGCCCGGCATCGGCCACAACGTCCCGCAGGAGGCGCCGGCCGCAACCGTCGAGGCGCTGCACGACCTGATGCGGACGACGCCGACGTAGAATATCGGCGCCGACCGGTCAGGGATCCTTTTTCCCGAGAGGATCTTATTCCAGCGTCTCCAGCAGGCGCGTGCAGAGGTAGGTGCGCGGCACCAGTGACGAGTAGTAGATCTGCTCGTCGATCGCGTGCGCGCCCTTGCCATCGGCGCCCAACCCGTCGAGCGTGGGGATGCCGAGCGCCGCCGTGAAGTTGCCGTCGCTGCCGCCGCCGGTCAGCGGCACATCGTGCAGCTCCTTGCCGATCTCCCGGTAGATCGCCTGCGCCTTCTCGAACAGCGCGGTGATGCCGGCATCCTTCTGATACGGCGGCCGGTTCATGCCGCCCTCGACCGTGAGCTCGACGTCCTTGCCGATCGGTTCGAGGTTCAGGAACCAGTGCGTCATCTCCTCGGCGAGCTGCTGGCTCGGGACGCGCAGATCGACGTCAGCCACGCATTCGGACGGCGTCACGTTCACGCCGGTGCCGCCGCGGATCAGGCCGACATTGCAGGTGATACCGCGGGCATAATCGGTCTTGCCTTCGATGCGCTCGATCTGGCGGGCCATTTCGAGGATGGCGCTGCGGCCGTCCTGGTGGCGCACGCCGGCGTGCGCGGCCCTGCCTTTCACGCTGAGCGTGAATCGGCCGACACCCTTGCGCGAGGTCACGACCTTGTCGCCGTCGCGGCCGGGTTCCATGACCAACGCATATTTGTGGCCGCGCGCCGCCTCTTCGATACGCGACCGCGAGGTCGGGCTGCCGACTTCCTCCTCCGGGATGAACAGGAAGGTCACGGGGAGCTTGGTGCGCTTGCCCTGGCGGATCAGGTGGCGCAGCGCGTAGTAGGCGATGTAGCCGCCCGCCTTCATGTCGTAGATGCCGGGACCGAAGATGCTGTCGCCTTCGCGACGCACCTTCAGCTCCTTCTCGATCATGCCGAGCGGATGCACGGTATCGAGATGGGCGAGGACCAGGATGCCCTTGCCCTCGCCCCACGGGGTCTTCGCCTCGAGGATGTCGCCGAACCCGTCACGTCCCGGGATGCGCTCGAGCTTCAGTCCGAGGTCCTTGAACTGGCCTTCGACATGATCGACGACCTTGTTGACCGACTTGGCATCGTGGCTCGGGCTTTCAATGCTCACCCATTCCACGATGCCGCCGAGCACTTCGTCGGCATCGATCCGGGGTTCGTTCTTCATTCTTTCTGCAGCCATCGATACTCGCTCTCCAACGCCGATGCACGACAGTCGCACCGAGGCAGGCGGTCATGGCTACCCCAGTTGCGCATTCATTTGGCGTTCCTGTTGAAAGCTATCCCACGATCGGCCGGCCTGCGCGGCTTTTCTCGTCGCGGGCCGTGCCCTCCGGGAGACACCTCGCCCCCCGCTTCTCGTCGTCCTAGCTGGCCGGTCCAATCGGTGCGATAGTTACACGCCCCCTGAAAGTCACATTGGCGTCGCGTCGGTTGGTTCCGCAGCTCTGAGGAGGAACACCATGCCGATTCTCAAGGACTGGACTGCTGCCAGCAAGGCCGTGTGGTGGGAAAAGGTCGGCGATCCATCGACCTCCGTGCAGACCATCTCTTTGCGTCACCCGACCTATCCTGCCGAGGCAGAGTGGGACGATGACGACACGGAGACGCTGAAGAAGATCGTTGCAACCTATCTCTCGAAGGTAGGAAGCACGCTCGACCTTCCCGAGCTCGTTGACCCGAGCTCCGACGACTTCACGGTCCACCTCGCGTGGCTCAAGCTGCCCAAGGTGAATGGGAGCCTGGATCCAGACAAGTCATTCTGGCTCACGCGCTACGGCGATCCGGTTCAGAAGACGGAGATAGTCGATCGCACGATGGTGTTCATCGCCAGCGAGGCATGGCGCGCTGGCGATCCCGATACGATCGTCGGCAGCCGGTCGGGCATGCGGGTCGTCGCGCATCTCGCCCAAGGCCAGTCCGGCTCATGGCAAGTCCGGATCACGAGCGTCGCGCGCTCGATTGCTCTGCCGCAAGCCCTCGAGGCGCACGCGCTCCAGCCCAGTCTCGTGCAAGGTTTCTATGCGTTCATGTTCAGCCCAAGCAACTTCGCAAATCTCAAGCCCTTGATCCGAAGCTCCGCCGGGCTGAGTGATGAGACGCCGCTTGCGATCAATGGCATGCGCGCCATGCCGGTGCCCGAGGATCGCGCGATCGCTGAAGTCTATGCAACCGCTTCACGGCCCGACGACGGACCTCGAGCATTAGCCTACGCCCTGACCCTCCAGTTTGCTTTCGATCAGAAGGGCCAACTCGGCAAGCCCACCGTGGAGCGGGTTCCGCTGGTGGCGAATGCCGCGCCACCTGTGAAGGCGGATCTCTTTGCGCAGGACCCGGCTTCCAAGGCAGGTCTGGGCGGTCTGATCAACGCACGTCCAAACCGCTCGCGGCAGCGTCTGGACAGATTCAAGGACAACGCCATCGACCTCGATGGAATCAACCTCGACATCAACGGGAAGGCTACTCTCCTGGACGACCATGGTCTGGTCAACGTGCTGCAATCCAGGCTCGTAAAGGAGAATGCGAACGAGTCGGCAACCCAGATCGTCGACCCGGCACTCGTCAGGCATCCCCGGACGAGTGGATTCGTCGAACTCAGCGCATACCAGCATGTGCGCGCGCGATTCGGTGATGGTCGCCTGCGGCCGCTGTTCGACACCATTATCAAGTACGGCCTTTCGCCGTCGGACTATTTTCTGTTTGCGACCAAGCCGCTGCTGGTTCGCCACCGGGCTGGGATCTTTCCCGGACCTGGAAAGGACGGCAAGACGGTGAACGCCCAGGTGGATTTCGATCCCCCGAGCTGCGATCTGGTCGGCCCACAGAAATCGTGGAGCCAAGACAATCTGAAGCCGTTGCAAGTGCGATTTGCGCTCGCCGACGTGAAGCGTACGACATCGCGCCACGACGCGCTCGGTCTTGCAACCGATCCCCGATGGAGCTGGCACGAGTATTGTCACGTGCTCCTGGCAGGTCGAACCGGCAAGCTGGAGCTTCATTTCGCCCATAGCGCCGGCGACGCACTTGCCGCCATCGTGGCAGATCCGTGGTCAAAACTGGCGGACTATCGGGGACTGCGCGGCTACACGTTCCCTTGGGTGTATCTGCACCGCCGCCACGACCGGTCGGTCTATATGGGATGGAGCTGGTCCGGGCGCCGCCACCGGCCGGCGCGGTTTCCTGCAGCCAACTGCAATTGCCGGCACAAGGGCTACGAGTCCGAGCAGATTCTGTCGACCTCGCTGTTCATGCTCTATCGAGCGCTCGGCGGAGACACCGTGAGGGCCAATGGCAGGCCCAATCGGCCGATCCGGCAACGCGCAGCCGACTACGTCGTCTACCTGATCCTGAGAGCCATTGGACTGATGCCGCCGCACCATGTCGGGACCGTCGAGACTCCCGATCAGTTCGTTACAACGCTGATCGAAGCCGACATCGGAACCTTGCCCGTCACGACCGGCCCGCTCAGGCATCGTGTCGGCGGCTGGGCGCACAAGGTCGTGCGCTGGGCCTTCGAAGCCCAAGGCCTTTACGCAACCTCGAACCCGTTGGACGTCGTCGATGCGCCAGGTCTGCCGCCGGAGGTCGACATCTTCATCGACACCAGCCGGCCAGACTCGGAAGGGGGCTTTCCACGAGGCGGCTACATGCCGGTCTCACTCGATTGGGGCGATGCCGCCGCCCCTGGGCGCTGGCATGCAGCCCCCGACGCGCTTGCGATCGCCGCCAATCAAATACAGGTCGAGGTGCGCAATCGCGGCCAGAGCGCAGCCACCGGCGTGAAGGTCGCCGTCTGGTACATCGTATGGCCCAACACTTCGGCCAGTCCTCCACGTTGGTCGCCCGCCACATGGACCAGGATCGACGAAATCGGCCCGCGTTCCGTGCTGCCTCAGGGTAGCGAGTCGTTTGGCCCGTTTGCCTTGCCGGCCTACCCGTCAGGAACGCGCCTCTTGATCCTGGCAATCGCCGATTGCGTCGACGACCATGCCAATACGAGTGCGGCCTCCAGCCTCCCCTGTTCCAACTATGCAGTACCGATCGTCGACCTCGTCGCCGGCGACAACAACCTGGGGCTTCGTCTTTACGTCGTTCCCTAAGTCCGGAGCACCGTCCGCTCAGGACTTGAGCTTCATCGCGAGGGTGCCCCAACGATGGCGGAGGTTCGTCAGGGCAGAACCGACCCTAAAGCCACTCGGCCCGGGCCAGGTTGAGGACCCTGCGCAAGGTCGGACAAGTGATCAGGTCGCTGTTCTTGACGGTGAAGGCCGCACCAGCATCCGGAGGCGTGGCGCCAGGCACCGCTGGGTCGGGAGCCGCCGCCGTCGCCGCTGCCGGCCCCATGGTCAGCAGTGCCCAGATTGCGCCCGCAAGCCAACGGCTGGCCAGAGAATCCGATGGATAGTGTACCCCTGCCCGTTCTCTGTTCCTGGCCAATCGCGTGCCGAGCCAGAGAAGCGGACCGGTGAACACATAGTTCGTGCTCATTACCTGGGCGAGTGTCGCCTGAATGAGCGGGCCCGCTGCATTCGTCTGGGGCCCTGGGGAGTTCGGCGGGACGCCCGGTGTCGTTGGCTCGCCATACCGCTCCCTGACCTGGGGAATCTCGAGCAGCAGCAGCGCGATGAAGTGGCCCAGAAACGAATGGCCGCTCGGGAATGACGGGTGGCGTGGCGGCCCGAAGGGCGGCACGAGCGCCGGGCAGATCGTCGAAGGCCGGACCCGGCGAAAATGCTCCTTGTAGTTCATGTAGGCGATGTTGCCGATCGCGAGGCCACACCGGATCAACTCGATGGTCCATGGACGGCGTTCGCCATCAATATCGATGAAACTGATGAAATACGCGGCCAGACCGTCTGCTTGGGCGTTGATCTCCGCCATGTAGCGATCCCGGTCGTCTTCCATCAGGTCGAGCAGCTCATTGATTTCGTTGACGATGAAGGGGTCAAATTCCTCCTGCCACTTCAGATGGGCATTCTTGGTAAGCCATCCTCTGTCGATCAGTTCCTGGTCTGTCTTGAACCGCCACCTCTCGTATTCCGCAGCGAACTCGCATGCCGCCAGGATCGACGGCAGCGACGTGTCCTGGCCTCGCAGCCAGACACCGAGGTGAGGGTCCCATCCCAATGTCCAGAAACGAAGCGACGGATCCCAGTCGTCCGTCTGCCACGTGAGCTTGCGACCAATCGCCGTGGACGGGACCGGATCGAAGATAAAGGCCTTGTCGGTCGGAAAGGCCGTGCCGCCGTAGTTGTCCGGCGCGAAGTCGAGCGCCCAGGGCTTGAAGCCCAACTCCAGCGGCGTGGCGTAGTAGCTCCAGGGAATCGGTCCCATGCCACCAATGCCGGTTCCAGTGCCAGTGCCAGTGCCAGTGCCAGTGCCAGTGCCAGTACCCGTTCCTGTACCCGTGCCGGTGCCGGTGCCGGTGCCGGTGCCGGTGCCAGTTCCAGTTCCAGTTCCCGTACCGGTTCCAGTACCCGTACCTGTTCCGGTTCCCGTACCTGTTCCTGTTCCCGTTCCTGTGCCGGTACCAGTCCCTGTGCCGGTACCCGTCCCACTCGCCGTTGCGGTCCCCGTTCCCATTTTCTCCTCCCCTTCTCAAATCGTCATCGATTCATCAGCCATCTCCCACTTACTCATTCACGCAACAGAGCCCGGGTGTTTCGAGATCACTCCGGCAAACCCGCAAGCCTAAGCCCATCGGCGAACCGCTCGAGATCGCCTGGCCGCCTGAGCGGATACCAGGACGCAAATACCGAAACGCGGAATCCCGGTTCGATCTCGAGAACGCGCTTGGACGCCTCTCTAGCCCCCGCCAGGTCGCCTGCGAGCGCAAGCGACGCCGTGAGCGTCCGATTGCAGGCAGAAAACCTTGGATTGAGCCGCTGGGCCTTCCTCAACCAGCCGATCGCCTGATCGTAGCGGCCCGCCACGAACTCGGCGAGTCCGGCGACCGTACAAAACCAGAAATTCAACGGATCGAAGGGACTCAATCGCCAGGCGTTTCGCAGACGTTCAAGCGCCTCGTCCGGTCGCCCCAGAAAGCAATAGGTCGAGCCTCCTATTCCCCATGCGAAAGCCGAGTTCTCATTGAGGTGCAGGGCGCGTTCGAAAAGGTCGACTGCGGTGTCCAGATCGTTGTTCAGGAACCCCTGAATATGCCCCGCAACGGCGAGGCAAAACGCGTCATCCGAGTCCAGCTCCACAGCGCGCGTCGCTCCCGCAATCGCCCGCTTTGCGTCGCCTTCATAATCGGTCGAACGCCCCTCGCCCCTCTTCATGTTCAGCCACCAGGCCAGGTAGGCATGGGCCTGGGCGTACAGAGGATCGAGCGTCACCGCCTGTTGCAGCAAGGCACCTGCGTCGTCGAACTGCCGACCATCGAGCGAGTAGAACACCGACAATGCGCGCAATACGCAGTCGTAGGCGTCGAGACTCTCGGTCGGCTTGGTGAGAGCTCGTGCCGATTCGGCCTGATAGACCTTCGGTTCGACTTCCGCCGCAATCCTGGTGGCAATCCTGTCCTGAAATTCGAAGATCTCGCTGTCCTGACCATCGAACTTGTCTGCCCACAGCGTCCTGTCGTTCATCACGTCGATCAGTTCCGTCGCAATGCGCATGCGCGCCGCACGCCGCCGGACCGTCCCTTCAAGAATGTAGCGAACGCCAAGCTCGGCGGCGACGCTGCGGCTGTCCATCATTCGGTCCCGATAGCGGAGCGTCGAATTCCAGGCGATCACGTACATGGCATGGCTGCGCGATATGCTTCTGATGATGTCTTCGCTGATGCCCTCGCTGAAATACGCCTGGTCGGCGTTGCCGCCGAGGTCACGGAAAGGCAAGACGGCGATAGCGGGCCGCTTCGTCCAGGAGAGATGTGGTTGGCGCCGAATCGGGATTCCGCTTTCGGCCTGAGGCGGATCGATTCGAAAGATTCGAATTGGCCGGCTGATGTTCTTGAGCTCGCGCTCTCCAAGGTCTCCGAAGCCGACCGTCATCTTGTTCCAAACGTAGTCGCGAACCGCACTTGTGACGACGACTTCGCCTGGTTTAGCGAATGGCAAGATGCGTGCAGCGATGTTGACGCCATCTCCGATCACTGTCTCCTCGTCAACGATGACATCCTCGACATTGATCGAAATCCGCAACGACAAGTGAGGCAGTTCTTCCCCCGCAGCACCTTGCGAAACGCCGTGCTGCGCTTCGAGTGCCCATGCAACCGCGTCCACGACGCTGGGAAATTCGACCAGAATATTGTCACCGGCGGTCTGCTGGACATGGCCGCGACGCTCTCGGAGCTTCGGCTCCAGCAGTTCGGTGCGCAGCAGCTTCCAGGCGCGCAGCGTTTCGAGATCGTTGCGCTCGACATGACTGCTCCAGCCCACCACATCCGCAAATGCAATGGCCGCGAGCCTCCGGGTGACAGAGGACACTTGTTCCATACCACTCCCACACTGGCCTGCTGCGCCCCCCAGCGGAGAGCCAGACCTACAGTTAATGGACGCGGAACCAAAAAAGCGTGATCGCGATTGCAGCGGCGATTTGCTCAGCCGTCGCATCGAACAGAGGGTGCAACCTAGCAGCCTCTAACGAAGGGCACTAGCGTCAACTCCAGAACCTTGAAGAAGCAGTGCGTCGGGGCCACAGAAGAATCACCGCACGAGTTCGCTGCGCACTCCAGTGGAATGATCCTAAGTATTGAGTGAAGCAACGAGCTGCTACCAGAGCGCGCACTGCCCCGCTTCAGGCGTGCCGATTGGCACAGCAAATGCATCGCATTTCGCCTAGCGCATCGCATCCTCGGCGTTGACCGAAGCGTCTCCGAAATGGCGGCGACCCGGCGTACCATGGCCCCGGCCGACGCAGCAATTCGACCGATGGGAGCCGGTGGTGCCTCACTCTCGAGGAAGTCGCCTTGCGGCCCCTCAAGAGTGAGGCGTTCGGTTCGTCAGATCGGATCCCAGGTGAAGTATTCCGGCGAGCGCTTGAGGTCGGTGAAGAAGGGCTTCATCGACGGCACTGCATGCTCGGCGATCGATTCCAGCGTCCAGCCGTCGGAGTTGTGCACCGAGCGCACCGGGCGGTTGGCATTGAACAGCATGATCTCGTTCATGCGAACGCCGAAGATCTGCGAAGAGATGTCCTTGGCCGCGTCGGAGAGCAGGAACACCGCCATCGGTGCGATCTTGGCCGGCGTCATCCGCTTGGAACGCTCCAGCCGCGCCTTCTGCGCGTCGGTATCGGCGGGGATGGTGCCGATCATGCGCGTCCAGGCGAACGGCGAGATGCAGTTGGAGCGGACGTTGAAGGCCGCCATGTCGAGGGCGATCGAGCGCGACAGGCCGATGATGCCCATCTTGGCCGCCGAATAGTTGGCCTGGCCGAAATTGCCGACGAGGCCCGAGGTCGAGGTGAAATGCACGAACGCGCCCGACTTCTGCTCCTTGAAGTAGTTGGCGGCGGCGCGGCTGGTGTTGAACGAGCCGTTGAGATGCACGTCGATCACCATCTTCCAGTCCATGTGGCTCATGCGATGGAAGATGCGGTCGCGCAGGATGCCGGCGTTGTTGATGACGCCGTCGATGCGGCCGAAATTCTCGACACCGGCCTTGATCATGCGCTCTGCGCCCGCCGGATCGGCCACGCTGTCGCCGTTGGGCACGGCCTGGCCGCCCATCGCCTTGATCTCGTCGCAGACCTTCTGCGCCGGCGAGACGTTGCCGCTGCCTTCGCCGTCGACCGCACCGCCGAGGTCGTTGACCACGACCTTGGCGCCTTCCTGGGCCGCCAGCAGCGCCATCTCGCGGCCGATGCCGCCGCCGGCGCCGGTTACCAGGACGACCTTGTCCTTCAACATGTTCGCCATTGTCTTCTTCTCCTCCTGCTATGAATCCAGTTTCGAGGTGGGCGGTGCCTTGCGCAACAGCCGACCGCTCCAGAGCATCGCGATGGCGAAAGGCGCCAGCCCGATCACCAGCGGCATGGCGACATAGCGGCTGCCGATGATGGTCAGGACCGCAACCGTCACCGTGCCCATGGCGCCCATGCCCATCTGCGCGAGGCCCGCCAGCGACGACGCCGTGCCGGCGAGCTTAGGATACATGCCGACAGCGCCAGCATTGGCGTTGGCCACGATCATGCCGGTGCCGAAGCTCAGCACCATGTGCGGCCCCACGATTGCCCACCAGGTCACGACCCCGGAGAGCGAAAGCGCCGCCATGCCGATCAGTGCCGCCACGTGGAACCAGCCCGAGTGCTGGATGATCGTAGACGGCGCGACCCGGCCCATCAGCCGATTGTTCACGAAGGTGCCTGCGGTGAAGCCGCCGACCGAAAGCAGCACGATCAGCCCGAACTCGCGCGGGCTGAAGCCCAGGCTCTCCTGCAGGATGAAGGGAACGCCCGCCAGCATCCCGAAATTCATCGCGAAAGCGAAACCGAGCGGCAGGATGTGCCCGAGGAAGCGACGGTCGCGCAGCATCTCGCCGGAGCCGCGCATCAGGCTGCCGAGATCGAGCCGCTCGCTGCGGAACTTGTTGGTTTCGCCGAGGCCCGCCAGGACGACCAGGAAAAGGATGGCGCCGAAACCACCGACGAACCAGAAGGTCGCCCGCCAGCTCGCCCATTCGCCGAGGACGCCACCGATCGTCGGTGCCAGCGATGGGGCGATGTTCTGGCCGAGCGAGATCCAGCTCATGACCAGCGGCATTTCTTGGAAGGTGTAGGCATCCCTCGTCAGCGCGCGCCCCAGTACCGAGCCCGATGCCGCGCCCAGCCCCTGCAGGATGCGCAGCCCGATCAGCCCCCCGATCGAGGGCGCGAAGGAACAGGCGAAGGTCGTCAGGGTGAAGAAGAACAAGCCGCCCAGCAGGACCGGCCGTCGGCCGTAACGGTCGCTGAGCGGCCCGTAGAAGAGCTGGCCGACGGCAAAGCCGATCATGTAGGTCGTGAGCGTGAGCTTCACGTTGTCGGGGGTCGCCACGAGATCGTGCCCGACCGAGGGCATGACCGGCGTGTAAATGCTCATGGTGAGCGGGCCGAAGCTGCCCAGCGCCACCAGAAGCGCGATATAGGCGGCGGACCGCGGCTTCAGCGTCACGACAGTGTCACTTAGGCATGACGTCGAAGAGGGGCATGACGCCGAAGAGGGGCATGACGCCGAAGAGGGGCATAACGTCGAAGAGGGACATCACGTCGACTTGGCTTCCGCAGCACCCTCGGCGCCGAAATCGCCTCCCAGCGGCATCTCCTCCTGTGCCCTGGTCATTCGCGGATAGTAGTGACGAAAGGCACCGCGAATCTCGTCGAACGGAATGTCGGCGAACACGCCGCGATAGGCGAGATATTCCATGTGCCGCCGGCCGCTGAGGTCGAACGGGTGGTAGATCGAATCGCCGACGGCATCCCAGTCGAGCGGCTTCAGTCCGAACTTCTCGGTGAGCTCGCGATTGAAGGCCGGCGTGGCCTTGACCCAGCGCCCCTCGAGCCAGACGTCGGTGTAGCCGTGATAGTAGAAGACGTCGCTGCCCATCAGCTCGGCCAGCCGCTTGGTGGTCATGTGATTGCGCACGTCGGCATAGCCGACCCGCGCCGGAATCCCGACGGCGCGGCAAACCGCGGCCATCAGGCCCGCCTTGTTCACGCAGTAGCCGTGCCCCGAGGCGAGGGTCGCGCTGGCCCGATAGGCCTCGCGCTTCATGGGCGTGTTGTACGGGTCGTAACGCAAGTCGTCGCGCACCGCGTAGTAGAGGCGCAATGCCCTTTCTTTGTCACAGCCCTCCCCCGCGATGCGTGTTGCATAAGCGACGATCTCGGGGTGCCCTGCATCGATCAGGTCACCTGGCTGCCGATAGGCCTCGAAGCCGGCGCCGTCGCGAATGACGTCGTCCTGGGCAGTCTTGAGGGTGTCGTAATCCATACACTGGGTTCTTTAATGCAAGAGTTGGGAAAGTCCACGAGTGACGACGCGCAATTCACCCATGCGCATATGGTACGCTTCGAACGACTGCTGTCCGGTCCGCCCGAACGGACCTGGTCGGTGCTCACCGACGTCGGCAGCCTCCCCGGCTGGTACGGTGTCGGCCAGATCGAACCGCGCCCAGGCGGGGCGGTCGATTTGATGGGAGGCCACATCAAGGGGGTCGTGACCCAGTGGCAGCCGGCGCAGCGTCTGACCTACACCTGGAATGTCTTCAATCCGGGCGACGCGGTTTCCCCCTATCCCGAGTCCTACGTAACGTTCTCGCTGGCCACCGTCGGCGACGGCACGGTGCTGGTGCTCGACCACCTGCCGGTCCTGGAGCAGTTCGTGCGCCTGAATGCCGTGGGCTGGCATACCTATCTCGACATGGTGGCCGCCGCCGTCCGTGGCGGCCCGGTCGAGGCGCGTGACCTCTACATGCGGGCCAATGCCAAGCGGTACGGCATCGACCTCGCCAATCCGATCGGCTGACCGATCGACCACAAGACCTTCCCACTTGGCTGCTAGGGAGCGGACACATCGCTCATCAGTCCTCTCCCGCGCAGCGGGAGAGGAAGGGACCCGTTGCGTAAGCGGCTTGGTTACAAACCGCGGAGCAACGGGGAGGTGAGGGTATGCGAGACGGAAAAGGTGAGCGGGTAGAGCCCCCCTCACCCAGCCTCTCCCCCAAGGGGGAGAGAAGAATGAAAGAGGATGTCGTTCGCGCAAACCCGGGCGAGGAAAAAAGGTGTGATCCGATCGGCTGACCGTCAGAGCGACGGCGGCGCGTCGGCGTCGGACTTCACCAGGAAATGCGCATTGGCGGTGGCGACCGGCTTGGAGCGGTCGTCCTGCCAGGCCTCGGCGAAGACATTCACCATGCGCCGCCCCTGCTTGGTCACCTTCGCGCAGGCGATGACGTCCATCGGCCGTGCCGAACGCAGATAGTCGACAGTGATGTTGACGATCTTGGGCACCGTGCCGGTGTCGGTTTCCCACAGCAGGTGAAAGATCGCCGCCATCTCCAGCATGGCGCCCAAGGTGCCGCCATGGATGGCCGGCAGGAACGTGTTGCCGATCAGCTCGTCGTGATAGCGCATGCGGGTCAGCAGCTCGCCGGTGCCGTTCTCGGGCGCGATCTGCATCCAGCGTGCGTAAGGGATGGCGTCGCCCAGGCGGCTGACATCACCCACCTTGCGGGCCTCGGCCAGGCGTTCGAGGAGGTTGCTCATTTCTTGTCCGCCATGGCCGGCCGCATCGCCTGGCCCTTGGTGCCCAGCATGAAGGTCCCCGCCGCCGCGGCGATCGGATCCTTGGCATCGCCGTGATGAGCGACGGCGCGGGTGAAGGCGACCGAGCGCGTGATGCGATAGCACTCGGCCTCGGCAATCACCGGCTTGCCCGGTTCGGCGGGCCGCACATAGTCGATCCGCAGGTCGAGCGTCGCGAAGGGTTCAGGATTCTTCAGCATGGTGGCGACGGCCATGCCGCAGCATCCGTCGAGCATCGCCGTCAGCGGCCCGCCGGCCAGCACGCCGGTCTCGGGGTTGCCCACGAACTCGTCGCGCCAGGGCAGCTCCATCACGGCGAAACCCCGCCGGGCGTCGACGACCTTCAATCCCAGCGCCTTGTTGTGCGGAATGGTGTCGGAGAACCATTGCTGGAACAGCGCGATGCGGTCGGCCTTGTCCATCGCCTTGTCGCCCATCACAGCCCCATCTGTCGCGCGGCGAGGTCCTTCATGATCTCGACCGAGCCGCCGCCGATCGACATCACCTTGGTCTCGCGATAGATGCGCTCGACCTTGGAGCCGCGCAGATAGCCTGCACCACCGAAGACCTGCATCGCCTCGTTGGCGCAGAACTCCATGGTCGAGGTCGCGAGGTTCTTCAGCATGCAGATCTCGGCGACCGGCTTCTCGCCCTGCCCGACCCGCCAGGCCAGGAGCTCGAGTGTCGACTTCACTGCGTTGATCCGCATCGCCATGTCGACCAGGCGGTGGCGCACCACCTGGTTGGCGATCAGCGGCTTGCCGAAAGTATGGCGCTCGCGGGCATAGGCGATCGCCTCGTCGAGGCAGACCTTGGCGAAGCCGCAGGCGCCGGCCGACATGCCGAGCCGCTCCGAGTTGAAGTTCAGCATGATGCCGATGAAGCCGCGATTTTCCTCGCCGATCAGGTTCTCGACCGGAACCTTCACGTCGTCGAAGAAGAGCTGTGCGGTGTCCGACGCCCACCAGCCCATTTTCTTGAGCTTGGTGCGCTGGAAACCCTCGCGATCGCGCTCGATCAGCAGCAGCGACACGCCACCGGCGCCCGGGCCACCGGTGCGCACCGCGACCGTGTAGTAGTCGGCGCGCATGCCCGAGGTGATGAACATCTTGCTGCCGTTGACCACGTAGTGGTCGCCCTCGCGGCGCGCCGTCGTCTTGAGGTTGGCGACGTCCGAACCGCCGCTCGGCTCCGTGATGGCGAGTGCGCTGATCTTCTCACCCGCCAGAACCTCGGGCAGGACCTTGCGCTTCATCCATTCCGGGCCCAGGGCCGCGATCGGCGGCGAGCCGATCGTATGGCTGTTGAGGCTGGCATTCAGTCCGCCGCTGCCATGGCGCGCCATCTCCTCTGCCTTGATGATGCCGAAGAAGGGATCGGTCGGGACGCCGCCATAGGCTTCGGGAAATCTGAGCTGCAGAAGACCTGCTGCAGAGGCTTTGCGATAAAGCTCGCGCGGGAACTCCTCGGCTTCGTCCCACTGGTCGACATGCGGCATGATCTCGCGCTCGACGAAGCGCCGAACCGTATGCCGAAAGGCCTCATGTTCCTCTGTGTAGAACGGCGACGGCGGACTGCCCGACGGGATCGCCTGTTCGGCGAGCGACATGAAATTCTCCACGACCCTAGGGTGTTTCGAACACAGTAAAGCACCCTGGATGAAAATCCATTGACTCCCGGATAGGCGGCCAGTCTTATTGCCGCGCCTCGCGAAATCCAGAGCCGCAACCAAAAAAGCGAGGCATCAAATAAGGCCGTACGACAGGGTAGGAGAATGCTCGATTTCATCCAGCAGCTGGTGAGCGGAATTGCGCTCGGCTGCGTCTATGGCCTGATCGCTTTGGGCTTCGTGCTCATCTACAAGGCGACCGAGGTCGTGAACTTTGCCCAGGGCGACCTGATGATGCTGGGCGGGTTCTTCGTCTTCACCTTCATCGGCCTGCTCGGCCTCGATTACTGGCTCGGCTTCCTGTTCGCCGTCTGCGGCATGGCGGTGTTCGGCATGGCGACCGAGCGCATCCTCGTGCGGCCGATCCTGGGCTATCCGCAGTTCTCCATCGTCATGGCGACGATCGGGCTCGGCTACTTCCTGCGTTCCGTCGCCGGCATGATCTGGGGCACCGACGATCTCAAGATCGAGACCCCCTTCTCGGCCGGTGTGCTGAAGATCGGTGACCTGGTGCTGGCCCACGACAAGCTGTCGGTCATCGTGGCCACCGTTATCCTGTGCGCCGTCCTCTACGCGTTCTTCAACTATACGCGGCTCGGGACCGCCATGCGGGCGACCTCCGAGAACATGCTGGCAGCCTATTACATGGGCATCCCGGTGAAGCGCGTGGTCTCGCTGATCTGGGCGATCAGCGCCGCCGTCGCCGCCACCGCCGGCGTGCTGCTCGCTCCCATCACCTTCATCCATTCCAATGTCGGTCTCGCCCTCGGCCTCAAGGCCTTCCCGGCGGCGGTGCTCGGCGGGTTCGGCTCGATTCCCGGCGCGCTGGTCGGCGGGCTGATCATCGGCATCATCGAGACCCTGGCCGGCTTCTACCTGCCCCAGGGCTGGAAGGATGTCGCGCCTTACATCGTGCTCCTGGTCGTGCTGCTGGTCCGGCCGCAGGGCCTGTTCGGCCCCAGCATGCGCAAGAAGGTCTGAGCCATGCGTTTCATCTTCAAGACCGACTACGACCAGGATATCCGCATCCTGAAACACAGCGGCTACTGGTGGTCCTACGGACTGCTGCTGGCCGCGCTGATCGCGCTGCCCTTCCTGGTCGGCAGCTATCTGCAGAGCCAGGTCGTATTCGTGTTCATCTACGCGATCGTGGGCGTCGCCCTGATGATCCTGACCGGCTTCACCGGCCAGGCCTCGCTGGGTCACGCCGCCTTTCTCGCGATCGGTGCCTATACCGGGGCCTATCTGCAGAAGCTCGGCGTGCCGTTCATCGTCTACTTCCCGGCGGCCGCCCTCCTGACCGGAATCGTCGGCGCCCTGGTCGGCTTTCCGGCACTGCGGCTGACCGGCATCTACCTGGTGATCGCCACCATCGCCTTCGCCTTCATCGTCGAGGAGATCCTGGCCCGCTGGGAGAGCGTGACCCACGGCAACGAAGGCATGCGCGTCAAGACGCTCGACATCGTCGGCCTGCCGCTGCCGCGCGACGGCGAGCTCTTCTACTATCTCTGCCTGGCGGTTCTGGTGGGCTCGATCCTGCTCGCGCTCAACCTGCTGCGCTCGCCGACCGGCCGCGCCTTCATCGCCATTCGCGACTCGGAGACCGCCGGCAAGTCGATGGGCATCGACCTCGCCGCCTACAAGGTGAAGTCATTCGGCATCAGCGCGGCCATCACCGGCCTCGCCGGCGTGCTGTTCGCCCACAAGATGACCTTCATCTCGCCCGAGATGTTCACCCTGCTGCTCTCCATCGAGTTCATCATGGTGATCATCATCGGCGGCGCCTTCGGCGTGCACGGTGCGGTGTTCGGCGCGATCTTCATCGTCATGGTCGATCCCTTCCTGACGGCGCTCAAGGACGACGTGCCGGTGCTGGTCGCCAACCTCGGCTCGTCGCTGGGCATGGCCTCCGATGCGGCCGGCAAGCTGCGCGACTCGCTGTCGGCGATCGGCTCGGCGGCCGGCCTCAAGGGCGCGATCTACGGCCTCATCATCATGATGTTCATCCTGTTCGAGCCCTACGGCCTTTACGGCCGCTGGCTCAAGGTGAAGCTCTTCTTCCAGCTCTTCCCGCTCTACAAGAAGGCGACCTTCAAGCGACAGAAGACCTACGTGAAGTCGGAGCGCAACCGATGAGCTTCTTCACGGTAGACGGCATTTCGCTGCAGTTCGGCGGCCTCAAGGCGGTCGACAGCGTGAGCTTCAGCGTCGCCAAGGGCGAGATCTTCACCATCATCGGCCCCAACGGCGCCGGCAAGACGTCGATCTTCAACCTGATCTCGCGCCTCTACAATCCGACCTCGGGGAAGCTTTTCTTCGAGGGCCGCGACATCACCGAGGTGCCGCCGCACCAGATCGCCAAGCTCGGCATCGCGCGCACCTTCCAGAACATCGAGCTGTTCGAGAACGCCACGATGCTGGCCAACCTGCTGGTCGGCCGGCACTGCCACGCCACGACCCAGCTCTGGCAGGAAATGCTGTTCCTGCCCTCGGTCAGGCGCGCCGAGAAGGAGCACCGCCACAAGGTCGAGGAGGTCATCGAATTCCTCGACCTGCAGGCCTATCGCGACAAGCTGATCGCCGGCCTGCCCTACGGCGTGCGCAAGGTCGTCGAGGTCGCCCGTGCCCTCTGCTCCGAGCCCAAGCTGATCCTGCTCGACGAGCCCTCCTCCGGCCTCAACGTCGAGGAGACCGACGACATGTCGTTCTGGATCCGCGACATCAGGAGCGAGCTCGGCATCACCGTGCTCATGGTCGAGCACGACATGTCGCTGGTGAACCGCGTCTCCGACCGGGTGCTGGCGCTCAACTACGGCAAGGTCCTGGCGACTGGCACGCCCTCCGAGGTGCAGGCGCATCCCGACGTGATCGCCGCCTATCTCGGCGCCTGAGCGGAGTTATCGATGTCCACCGACGCCAGCGACGATATCCTCAAGGTCTCCAACATCGAGAGCTACTACGGCCCGATCATGGCGATCCGCGGCGTGAGCCTCGCCGTGCCGCGCGGCAAGATCATCACCGTGCTGGGCGCCAATGGCGCCGGCAAGACCACCATCCTGAAGACGATCTCCGGCGTGCTCGACCCGCAGAAGGGCTCGATCGAGTTCGAGGGCAAGCCGATCCAGCGCATGGACGCCGACAAGATCGTGCGGCTCGGCCTCAGCCACGTGCCGGAGGGCCGCGAGGTCTTCCCGTTCCTGTCGATCCGCGAGAACCTCGCCATGGGCGCCTTCCTGCGCACCGATCGCGACGGCGTCGCCCAGGATCTCGAGCGCGTCTTCGGCTATTTCCCGCGCCTCAAGGAGCGCATCGACCAGCCGGCGGGCTCCCTATCGGGCGGCGAGCAACAGATGCTCGCCATCAGCCGCGCCCTGATGAACCGGCCCAAGCTGCTGCTGCTCGACGAGCCGTCGCTCGGCCTGTCGCCGCTCCTGGTGAAAGAGATCTTCAACATCGTCAAGCGCGTCAACGCCGAGCAGGGCGTGTCGATCCTGCTGGTCGAGCAGAATGCCAAGATGGCGCTGGAGACGGCGCATTACGGCTACGTGCTCGAAGTCGGGCGCGTGGTGATGGACGACACTTGCGAGCGCCTGATGAACAGCAAGGACATCCAGGAGTTTTATCTCGGCGCCAAGGAAGAAAGCGCACGCGGCGAACGCCGCTGGAAGCGCAAGAAGAACTGGCGCTGACCGGGAGGTGACACCATGAGCCAGCCGGCGATCCTGACCGTCGCAGAGACCCTGCCCAAGAGTTTCGTGCTTTCCTGCAAGACGCGCGGCGACAAGCCGGCGATGCGCGAGAAGCTGTTCGGCATCTGGAATGCCATCACCTGGACGCAATGGCTGGAGCGCTCGCGCGCCATCACCTACGCCCTGCATTCGATCGGCTTCCGCCCGGGCGACGTCGCTTCGGTGCTGGCCAACACGGTGCCGGAATGGAACTACGCCGACTTCGGCATCCTCTGTGCCGGCGGCGTCTCCTCGGGCATCTATCCGACCGATTCGGCCAAGCAGGTCGAATACCTGATCAACGATTCCAGCACCAAGGTCCTGTTCGTCGAGGACGACGAGCAGCTCGACAAGGCGCTGGAGGTCCGCGAGCGCTGCCCGACCCTGCAGAAGATCGTGATCTTCGACATGGAAGGCCTCACCACCTTCAACGATCCCATGGTGGTGTCGCTCGACGAGTTCATGGCGACCGGCCGCAACTATGCGCAGGGCAAGGAAGGCCTGTTCGACGAGCTGGTCGCCTCGCGCAAGCCCGGCGACCTCGCCGTCCTCGTCTATACGTCAGGGACGACCGGGCCGCCCAAGGGCGCGATGCACAGCCATCACAACATCGTCTTCACGATGAAGAACTGCATGCATCCGGAGCTGTCGCTGTCCTGGTACGAGGGCGACGAACGGCTGGCCTTCCTGCCGATGTGCCATGTCGCCGAGCGGGTGGCCGGCAGCTACTACTCGGTGGCCACCGGCGTCTGCAGCAACTTCGCCGAAAGCCCCGAAACCGTGCCGGACAATATCCGCGAGGTGCAGCCCACGCTGTTCGGGGCCGTCCCGCGCGTCTGGGAAAAGTTCTACGCCGGCATGATGATCGCCTTGAAGGACGCCACGCCGCTGCAGCAGTGGGCCTACAAGAAGGCGATCGACGCCGGCTATGCCGTCGCCGATGCGCGCATCGACGGCCGCTCACCGACCGCCCTGCAGACACTCAAGTTCCAGGCCGCCTACTGGCTGGTGCTGAAGAACATGCGCAAGATGATCGGGCTCGACCGCTGCCGATGGCTGTTCACGGGTGCCGCGCCGATCTCGCCCGAGCTGATCCGCTGGTACCTGGCGATGGGCCTCGACATGTACGAGGTCTACGGCCAGACGGAGAATTGCGGCCTGGCGACGGCGATGCCGGCCGACGGCATCAAGCTCGGCACAGTGGGCAAGTCGGTGCCCTACGGCGAGGTCAAGATCTCGCCGCAGGGCGAGATCCTGATCAAGGGCGACTTCGTCTTCATGGGCTACCTGAACCAGCCCGAGAAGACCGCCGAGACGGTCGACAAGGATGGCTGGCTGCATACCGGCGACGTCGGCGCGATCGACAACCAGGGCTACATCAAGATCACCGACCGGATGAAGGACATCATCATCACGGCCGGCGGCAAGAACATCACGCCGTCGGAGATCGAGAACCAGCTCAAGTTCTCGCCCTATATCAGCGACGCCGTCGTGATCGGCGACAAGCGGGCCTACCTCACCTGCCTGGTGATGATCGAACGCGAGACCGTCGAGAAGTATGCGCAGGACCGCGACGTGCCCTTCACCAACTATGCGAGCCTGTGCCGCTCCAAGGAAGTGCAGGAGCTGATCTGGTCGGAGATCGAGAAGGTCAACGCCAACTTCGCGCGCGTCGAGACGGTCAAGCGCTTCTACCTGATCGAGCAGCAGCTCACGCCGGAAGACGAGGAGCTGACGCCGACCATGAAGCTGAAGCGCAGCTTCGTGAACAAGAAGTACAAGAACGAGATCGACGCGATGTACCGGCCGCAGGCCGCCTGAGCGTATCTGTCGTTTCGTGTGGGAGTAGTGGAGGAAGAGTGGTCATGCGTTCGTTTGGCGTAAAGGCCGCCCTGTTGGGCGGTGTATTCGGGCTCGCGGTCCTGCCGGCGGCAGCCCAGCAGACAAAGGTCACCAACCAGGGCATCTCGCCGACCGAGATCGTGCTCGGCACCCATCAGGACCTCTCCGGTCCGATCAAGTCGTGGGGTGTGCCGGTCACCAACGGCATGAAGATGGCCGTCGAGGAGATCAACGCGGCCGGCGGCATCAACGGCCGCAAGCTGAAGCTGATCGTCGAAGACGTCGGCTACGATCCCAAGCGCGCGGTGCTGGCGACCCAGAAGCTCGTCGAGAAGGACAAGGTCTTCGCCATGGTGGGCCCGCTCGGCTCGCCGACCGTTCTGGCGGCGCAGGACATCCTGCTCGACGCGGGCGTGCCGCAACTCTTCCCGGTCACTTCGGCGGAATTCACCTACAAGATGGATCCGAAGAACCCGCAGGAACGGCTGAAGTTCAACAACGTGCCCCCCTACACCGAAAGCGTGCGGGCCGGCGCCCGCCACCTGATCCAGGAAAAGGGCCTGAAGAAGCCCTGCGTCCTCTATCAGGACGACGAATTCGGCAAGAACGTGCATGACGGCTTCACCCAGGCGCTGACCGACACCAAGCTGACGGCGGCCGCCACGACGAGCTACAAGCGCGGCGCTTCCGACTTCAGCTCGCAGGTCGCCAAGCTCAAGGCCGAGGGTTGCGACTTCGTCGTGCTGGGCACCGTGGTGCGCGAGACCGTGGGTGTCATGGCCGAGGCCAAGAAGCTCGGTTTCAACCCGGTCTACTTCGGCAGCACGGCGACCAACGTCGTCGAGGTGCCGGCGCTCGGCAAGGAACTGACCGAGGGCTTCTACGCCGTGGGCGGCATGGAGATCCCCTATCGCGACACCGCGACAGGCAAGGCCAAGGAGTGGGCCGAGGCCTACTTCAAGGCCTACAACATGGAGCCCAACACCCAGTCGGCGCTGGGCTACAACGACGTCATGACGTTCGCTCACTACGCCAAGCTCGCGGGCAAGGACCTGACCGGCCAGAAGTTCCTGGCCGCGATGGAATCGGGCGACGTATTCCAGGACATCTTCAACTCGCCGGCGGTGAAGTTCTCGCCGACGCAGCATCTCTCGGCCACGGTGTTCCTGCTGCAGCAGATCAAGGATGGCCGCTGGGTCGTGCTGAAGCGTGACCTGACGAACTAAAGCAGATTGCCGGCTGATCGAGGGCCCGGATGGGTTGCCGTCCGGGCCCTTTTTGCTGCCCGGAATCCGGCGTTTCGCCGTGCACAATCTCTGCGAAACTGCTTTAATTCCTCCCAAGTCGCACAAGCGACGTCGTCGGGAAGGCGCCCCCCGCCGGGACAAGACGGGCGCTGCAGTGGAGGAACATCGCAATGCACATCAAGTCCATCGTCGCGCCCTTGGTCGGCGCGGCGGCAACGCTGGCGGTGCTGCCGGCGCTGGCGCAGACCAAGGTCACCAACCAGGGCGTGACGCCGACCGAGATCGTGATCGGCACCCACCAGGACCTCTCCGGCCCGATCAAGGTGTGGGGCGTACCGGTGCTGAACGGCATGAAGCTCGCCGTCGAGGAGATCAACGCCAAGGGCGGCATCAACGGTCGCAAGATCCGCATGATCGCCGAGGATTCGGGCTACGATCCGAAGAAGGCGGTGCTGGCCAGCCAGAAGATGGTCGAGAAGGACAAGGTCTTCGCCATGATCGGCCCGATGGGCTCGCCCACCGTGTTGGCGGCCCAGGACATCCTCTTCGAAGCGGGTGTGCCGCAGCTCTTTCCGCTGACGGCGGCGGAATTCACCTACAAGTTCGATCCGGCCAAGCCGCAGGAGAGGCTCAAGTTCAACAACCTGCTGCCCTATGTCGAGAGCACGCGGGCGGCGCTGAAGTACATGGTCGACTGGAAGAAGCCGAAATCGGCCTGCATCATGTACCAGGACGACGAGTACGGTAAGAACGTCTACGACGGCTTCACCCAGCAGCTCGAAGCCATGAAGATGAAGCCGGTGTCGGTCACGACCTACAAGCGTGGCGCTTCCGACTTCTCGGCTCAGGCCGCCAAGATGAAGTCCGATGGCTGCGACCTCGTCGTGCTGGGCACGGTCATCCGCGAGACCATCGGCCTGATGGCCGAGGCCAAGAAGATCGGCTTCAACCCGATCTGGCTGGGCGCCACGCCGGTGAACGTCCTCGAGATCCCCGCACTCGGCAAGGAGCTGGTCGAAGGCCTCTACTCGGCCGCGGGCTTCGAGATCCCCTACCGCGACACGGCCAAGGGCCCGGTCAAGGAATGGGCCGAGGCCTACTTCAAGATGTTCAATTCCGAGCCCAACACCCAGGCCGTCATCGGCTACAACGCGATCATGACCTTCGCGTTCTACGCCCAGCTCGCCGGCAAGGACCTGACGGGCAAGTCCTTCCTGGACGCGCTGGAGTCGGGCAAGGAGTTCCGCGACATCTTCAACTCCCCGCCCAGCAAGTTCACCAAGACCAACCACCTGGCGACCACGATCACCCAGGTGCAGGAGGTCAAGAACGGCCGCTGGGTCGTGGTGAAGGACGGCCTGTCCTTCTAGGGACGAGCGACTTCGAGAAACACGAAAGCCCGGACGGCCAACCGTCCGGGCTTTTATTTTCCTCCCCATTTGAATGGGGAGGACGATGATCAAGCCGGCGGCGGCGGGACGTCGATCTTGTTGTTGCGCAGCTCGCGCTGCAGCACCGGGATGCCAGCGCCCGTCTCACCTTCCTGGCACTGGGCGATGGCGAGGCGGGCATCGATGTCCGGCTGGCCGCCGCCGCGGCCGACGCCGCCCATGGCGCTGCTGACGCCGGCGACATACTCGGCGTAGAGATTGGTGAGCTTGGTGCAGTAGGCCTGCCCCTGCGCCACGGTCATGCCGGGCGGCGGGCCGGCGGCCGTTTGCGTACAGGCTGCGGCGAGCAACGACATCGACGCCAATACGGCACTGCCAACGAACTTCGCCATGCGGTTCTCCCTTGGCGACACGCTACTGCAGCCGCCGCCGTTTCGCTATGGTCTCGCCGCCATGAGCAATGAACTTTCAGGACAGGTCGCGATCGTGACCGGTGGCGCCTCGGGCATCGGCGCGGCGTCCGCTGCGCTGCTGGCCGGCGTCGGTGCGACGGTGATCGTCGCCGATCTCCAGGACGGTGCCCGTGATCAGGACACCGGCCGTTTCGTCACCCATGATGTCGCCTCGGAGGCCTCCTGGCAGGCCCTGCTGGCCGACGTGCTGAAGCGCGACGGCCGCCTCGACATCGTCGTGAACAATGCCGGCATCTCCGGCGGGTCGGGAAATCCCGAAACCACGACCGTCGAGAATTGGCAGCAGGTTCAGGCGGTCAACTCCGAGGGCGTGTTCCTCGGCTGCAAGTACGCCATCAGGGGCATGAAGCAGACCGGCCCCGACAAGCCCGAGTCCAGGGGCTCGATCGTCAACATCTCCTCGGTTGCAGGCCTGATCGGCAGCGCCGGCCCGACCGCCTACACGGCGAGCAAAGGCGCGGTGCGGCTGCTCAGCAAGAGCGTCGCGCTCTATTGCGCCGAGCAGAGGAACGGCATCCGCTGCAACTCCGTCCATCCCGGCGGCGTCGACACCGCGATCTTCAATCCGCTGTGGCAGGCGGTCGGCCACGAACAGGGCAAGGCCTTCATCGGCTCCCGCCATCCCATCGGCCGCATGGCCGAACCCGAGGATCTCGGCGAGCTGGTCCTCTGGCTCGCCTCCGACCGCTCGCGCTTCGTCACCGGTGCCGAATTCACCGCCGATGGCGGCCTGACCGCCGGCCTGCTCAGGAGGTCCCTCTTTGCCCCGTCTTGAAAACAAGGTCGTCCTGCTGAGCGGCGGCGCCTCGGGCATCGGCGCGGAGACCGCCCGCCAGGTCGTGCGTGAGGGCGGCAAGGCCGTCCTGGCCGACCGCGACGAGGCCAAGGGCCGGGCACTGGCGGCCGAGCTGGGCGCTTCCGCGCATTTCGTGCCCCTCGATGTGACGCAGGAGGCGAGCTGGCAATCCGCCGTCGCCGCCACCCTCGAGAGGTTCGGCGCCCTGCATGGGCTGCTCAATGCCGCGGGCATCGGGGTCCGCAACTCGATCGAGGACTGCACGCTCGAGGAGTTTCGCCGGGTCAACGACGTCAATTCGCTGGGAACGTTCCTCGGCTGCAAGACCGCCATCCCGGCCATGAAGGACTCAGGCGGCGGCTCGATCGTGAACATCTCCTCCGTGCTCGGCCTGCGCGGCGCCGCCTACGCCATGGCCTACTGCGCGAGCAAGGGCGCCGTGCGCACGCTCACCAAGAGCGTGGCGCTGCACTGCGCGCAGATGAAGTACGACATCCGCTGCAATTCGGTGCATCCGGGCTATATCGACACGCCCATGATCGCGCCGCGGCTGGACGAGACCCAGGGCAACATGAGCGGCCGGCAGGCACTCGAGGAGATGCACCCGCTCGGCCGCCTCGGCCGCGCCGACGAGGTCGCCAGCATGATCCTGTTCCTGCTGTCCGACGAATCGACCTTCTCGACCGGCTCCGAGTTCATCTGCGACGGCGGCCTGACGGCCTGAGCGGTTAGCGCATTCCCGTGATCGATGCGCTGACGGCGCGGGGATCGCGCTTGGGCCAGCGGCCGGCATCGACCTGGACGATGAAGTCGCCGACGATCCGGTTGAACTGATCGGGATCCTCGAGATTGATCGTGTGACCGCAGTTCGGCATCACGGCCAGCGCGGCCGAGGGGATCTCGCGCTTCAGCAGGAGCGACGGCGCGAGGCAAGGCCAGTCCTCGTCGCCGGTCAGGACCAGGGTCGGCACCGTCAGGGCACGCATCTTGTCGAGAAGGTCGTAGAGCGAGGGCCGCTGGCCCTGGCAACCGATCTGGGTGTTGGCCGACCCAAGGGCCGAATGCTCACCGAGCTCGTTCTTGAACTGGGCAAAGCCGCGCGGGTCCTTGTTCTCGAACTGAACACGCGTCGGGCCGTAGGCATACTTCTCGGCAAAGGCCGGCATGCCCTCCTCCAGGAGCGATTTGGCCACCACCTCGACTTCCGACTTGAAGCGCGCCTGCTGGTCCTTCTCCGCCCCGTAGCCGACGCCTGCCACGACCAGCGACCTCGCGCGCGACGGATGGCGAAAGCCGAAATGCAGGCTGGCGAAGCCGCCCATCGACAGGCCCACGACATGCGCCTTGTCGATCCCGAGGTGGTCCATCACCGCCAGGATATCGTCGGTCGCACGGTTCTGGCTGTAGCTCGTGGGCTTCTCCGGCACGTCGGAGGGCGGATAGCCTCGGGCACTGTAGGTGATGCAGCGGTAGCGCTGACCGAAATGGCGCATCTGCATTTCCCACGAGCGGTGGTCGGCGGCGAACTCGTGCACGAACACGATCGGCGCACCCGCGCCTGTCTCCTCGAAATAGAGCTTCACCCCGTCGTCGGTCGTCGCAAACGGCATTGTTCCCTCGGATGTCAGTCGATGTCTCGGTCGGCGCCGACCAGGCCGCGCAGCTCGCGCGCCAGGGCGGAAAATCCGGCCGATTGTGACGCACGCGGCCGCGGCAAATCCACCCTGATGTCTGCTGCAATGCGGCCGGGCCGCGGGCTGAACACCAGGATGCGATCGGCCAGCAGCAGCGCCTCGTCGATCGAGTGCGTGACGAACAGCACCGTGGTGCGCTGCTTCTCCCAGATCTGCAGCAGCTCGTCCTGCAGCCTGCCGCGCGTCTGGGCGTCGAGCGCGCCGAACGGCTCGTCCATCAGCAGCGCCTTCGGCTCCGTCGTGAGCGCGCGGGCGATGCCGACCCGCTGGCGCATGCCGCCCGACAGTTCGTGCGGATAGCGGTCGGCGAAGCCGGTGAGGCTGGTCATGTCGAGGAAGTGGCGCGCCACCTTCGCACGCTCGGCCGCCTTGGCGCCCCGCGCCTTCATGTTGAACTCGACGTTCTTCTGGACCGTCATCCAGGGGAACAGCCCGTGGTCCTGGAAGACCACGGCGGCGTCGGGCGACGGCCCGTCGAGCTCGCGCCCGGCGACGGCGATCTGGCCTGAGGTCGGCCGCTCGAGCCCGGCCATCATCTGCAACAGGGTCGACTTGCCGCACCCCGAGCGGCCGAGCAGACAGACGAACTCGCCGGCGTCGCAGACGAGGTCGATGCCGCGTAACGCCTCCACGTTTTCGGTCTTGCCGGGATAGATCTTGCCCACCCCGACGCATTCGATGAAGCGGTTCATTCCTGTGCGGCCGTGAGGCCCTCCTGCCAGCGACAGACATGGGCGCGTATCCGGCGTACGAGCTGGTCGGCCACGAGGCCGATGGCGCCGATCACGATGATGCCCGCGATGATGAGATCGGAGCGAAAGGTGAGCTGGGCGTTCAGGATCATGTAGCCCAGCCCCGACTTCACCGCGATCATCTCGGCGGTGACGACGGTCAGCCAACCGGCGCCGACGGCGAGCCTGAGGCCGGTGAAGATCGCCGGCAGCGACGCCGGCAGGATGATGTCCTTCATCACCAGCAGCTCGCCCGCGCGAGCAGCACGCGCCACCTTGATCAGGGTGCGCTCGATGCCACGCACGCCGAAGATCGTGTTGATCAGCAGCGGCCACAGGCCGGATAGGAAGATCAGTGCAATCGAGGGCTTGTCGCCGATGCCGAGAAAGAGGATGGCGAGCGGGATCAGCGAGATCGGGGGCACCGAGCGGAAGATCTGGATCGACCAGTCGGTCAGCAGGTCGAGCCACCGGTAGCGACCGATCATCAGGCCGAGCGGCACAGCCACGGCGAAGGAGAGGCCAATGCCCACGATCACACGCGCGACGCTCGCGGCCGCGTTGTCGAGGACCGTCTGCCAGTCCTCGACGAACACCAGGAGCACCTTGCCCGGCGCGGGCAGCAGGACCGGCGGATAAACCTTGGCCTGCACGGCCAATTCCCAGGCCAACAGCAGAAGCGCCAGGGGCAGAAGCCCCAGCGCACGACGAAGCTGCATCGGATCGAACCTCTCAGACGTAGCCGAGGTTCAGGAACTCGTCCCAGTTCGGTTCCTTCTCGAGCATCTTGTCGTCCATCATCATCTTGGCGAGCGCCTTCAGGCCGCCGACGAAGGTCGGCCCTGACTCGGATGTGAAGAATAGGTTCTTGGTCGAAAGCTCGGCCACTTCCTTGGTCATCTTGAACTGCTTGATCGTGGTCTCGATCGCAATGGCCGGATTGGACGCCATCTCCTTGGTGGCCTTCACGTGGGCGGCCACCATCTTCTTCGTAAGCTCCGGATCCTTCTTCACGAAGGCTGCGGAGGCGACGAAGCCCAGGTTGGTCTTGCCCATCGGCGAGTCGTAGGGCACCCACAGACGCTTGCCCCAGCCATTCTGCTCGGCGAGGGCTGCGTAGGGCTCGAAGCAGCAGATGGCAGCGACGTCGCCGCGCATCAGCGGGATGGGCTGGTCCTGGTTGTCCATGAAGGCCATCTCGACCTGGCCGTAGACGCCTTCCTGCTTCAGCTTCCAGTTCAACGACACCAGGCCGATCGAGCCGTTCTGCACGGCGATCTTCTTGCCCTTGAGATCCTGGAAGCTCTTGATCGAGGGCTGCGCCAGCACCATCCAGCCGCCGTCGCAGCCATTGGCCAGCACCTGCATCGGGAAGCCCTTGGTCGCGACCTGCATGGTGGCCGAGAGCCCGCCGTTGCCGATATCGACGTCGCCCGACGCAACAGCCTGCATGCGCTGCACCAGCGACGGGAACATCACCAGCTCGAGGTCGATGCCCTCCGGCTTCAGCAACGCCGGCATCAGGAAGGCGGCATTGGTGGTCGTGGTGAAGGCGGACCCCATCTTCACCTTGCGCAGGTTCTGACCAAGCGAGGTGCGCGAAACGATGGCAGGTGCGGCGAAGGAAGCCGCGGCAGTGGCGATGAGATGACGGCGCAGCATGATTAGATCTCCGGAGGGGCGCGTGTTGCCCTTCGGATGCAATCCACACGCCAACCCCAAAAATCCTTCATGCGCGCCAGCTGCCGATTAAGGGACATGCGGTGATAGAGTGTGACACATGAGTGAAATCGGTACCGGCCTCCAGAACGCCTCGGGCATCCGCCAAGCCATCGCGCGGGCGGGCTACGCCTTCGTCGAAGCCTCCGACATGCGCAATGCCTTCGTGCGGTTCGGCACCCTGGCCGATTGGCCGGCCTTCGCCGAAAGCTGGAACGATCTTGAAGTCGACACCTACATGGGCGACGGCGGCCGCTACCGCAAACGCCGCTTCGGCGTGTGGTGTGCCGGGCGTCAGGGGCCGATCGTGCGCGGACCTCACCAGCCGCATTACCAGGGCGTCAACTACAACACCCTGAACGGCGGCATCGAACGCTGGTTCAAGCCGATCACCGACGAGATCGGCGACGGTGCGTCCATGCGCACCATCCTCGAATACTGCCGCTCCCTGTTCGGCCGGCTGGCGCCGGAGACCGATGCCTGGCACGTCGAGGCGCATCAGTTCCGCATCGAGGCCCGGCAGGGCGAGCAGGGCAAACCGACGCCCGAGGGCATGCACCGCGACGGCGTCGACTACGTGCTGGTGCTGCTGATTGCCCGCCGCAACATCGCGAGCGGCACGACCACCGTGCACGACCTCGACAAACGCACCTTGGGCAGCTTCACCCTGACCGACCCGCTCGACGCAGCGTTGGTCGACGATGCCCGCCGCTATCACGGTGTGACTCCGGTCGAACCGGAGAACCCGGCGCTGCCAGCCTATCGCGACGTGCTGGTCGTGACGTTCAAGAAAAAGGGCTGATCACAAACAAGCTGTCATCCAGTGCGGAGGTTACTCCGCACGGACCGTAGCGAGGGACCTTTACTGATCAATAAAGGTCCCTCGCTACGCTCGGGATGACACTATTGCTGTGCCCCTACGCCGCCACCATCATGCGCGCGATGGTGCAGCTCACGGCGAAGATCGGCACCGGCTCGCAGAACTCGATCTTCCCCTTGGCGCCCTTGGCGGCGGCCGCGGCGGCGATGAAGGTACGGATCTCGAAGCCGCCTTGTCCCGCTTCGCGGTAGGTGTCGGCGTCGCTGTAGGACAACATGGCGTCGCGATCGTTGGCGGCCCAGCGCGCCAGGAAATCACGGTCCCATTTTTCGTTGATCTTCCCCGAGTCGGGCGTCGCCGGCCAATGCGAGATGCCGCCGGTACCGACCAGCGCGATCCGTTCCGGCACCTCGTCGGCGGCGCGGCGCAGCGCCTCGCCGAACGCCCAAGCACGCGCCAGCGGCGTCAAGGGCGGTCCCTGGCAGTTGATGTTGGCCGGGATAATCGGCAAGTCGTAGTCCGGCGTCAGGAAGTGCAGCGGCACCGAGATGCCATGGTCGAACTTCCACTCTTCGGCATAGGCGACGTCGACCGTCTGCATCACCTTTTCGATCAGCCGGCGCGACAGGGCCTTGTTGCCCGGCACGGTGGTCCGCTTGATGCGCAGGAAGGCCTCGTCCTCGATCGGCCCTTCGTAGGAATCAGCCATGCCCATCGCGAAGGCCGGCATGTTGTTCATGAAGAAATTGGCGAAATGCTCGGCCGCAATCACCACCAGGGCGTCGGGCCGGGTGGCGCGGATATCGTCGCCCATGCGCCGGAAGGCGCTCTCCAGCGCCTGCCGCGTCTGGGTGTCGGCACGCTCGGCCCGCGCGGTGATGCCGGGGGCATGGCTGCAGGCGCCGCAATAAACCAAAGGCATCGGCCTCTCCGTTACCTGTTCTCTCGTTCGTGCTTCAGGCGGGCATCGTGCGCCTCGACGCCCTCGTAGCCGGTGGCGGCATAGACGCCCTCGCGCACCTGGCCGTGCTCGCGCAATCCCTGCCGCATGCGGTCGAGATAGTCGGTCCACTCGATCTTGTGCAGGGCGGCGAAATGCATGAGGAGCTGGCCGTTGACGCCCAGCACGTAGAGCAGCCCGATATCGGGTCTGGTGAGGGCGCCCCTCTCCTCGTCGGTCAGCTCGTACTCCGCCAGCACGGCGTCGCGCTCCGCGGCATAACGCTCGCGCGTCCGCGGGTCCCGGTTGAGCTGATAGACGAGCTTTTGCACCTGGTAGAGACTCATGGCGGAAGCCTACTCCAGCTTCACGCCGGAGGCTTTCACGATATCGCCCCAGCGGGCGCGCTCCTTCGGGATGAAGGCGGCGAACTCCGCCGCCGGATTGCCGACCAGGCGGATACCCCGCTGGGCGAACTGCTCGACCATCTTGGGGTCTTTCAGGATCTTGGCGGCCTCGGCATTGAGCCGAGCCACGATCTCGGGCGGGGTGCCGGCCGGCGCGACCAGGGCGAACCACGACGAGGCCTCGAAGCCCGGCAGGCCGGCTTCGGCGGCCGTCGGCACATCCGGCAGAATGGCCATGCGCTGCGCCGCCGCCCAGGCCAGTGCCTTGAGGGCGCCGCTCCTGACATGCGGCAGCACCAGCGGCGGATTGTCGACCAGCCCGTCGATCTGGCCGGCGACGAGATCCTGCACGGCCGGGGCGGCACCTTTGTAGGGCACATGCGCCAGCTTGATCCCGGCCGCCTGCTCCAGCAGCACGATGGCGAGATGCGTCGTCGTGCCGTTGCCCGCTGACCCGAAGTCGAGCTTGCCCGGCTGCGCCCTGGCCTTGCCGATAAGCTCCTTCAGCGTGCCCACTCCGGCCCGAGGATGAACGACCACGATGTTGGGCATGTCGCCCACGACCGTGATCGGCGCGAAGGCCGTCGCCGGGTCGAACGGCGTCTTGGCATAGAGGAACTCATTGATGGTCAGGATGCCGGCCGACGCCAGCATCAGGGTGTGGCCGTCGGGCTCGGCCTTGGCCACGATCTCCGCGCCGATATTGCCGCCGGCGCCCGGCTTGTTGTCGACCAGCACCTGCTGGCCGAGCGCGGCCTGCAGCTCCGGCGCGATCGCCCGCGCCAGCACATCGGCAACGCCGCCCGGCGGGAACGGCGCCACGAGGCGGATCGGCTTGGTTGGATAGGATTGAGCCCAGACGGGAGCTGCCACGAGCAGCCCGAGAACGGCGACCAGCGCGCCGACGCAACGTTTCATTTCTTTATCCTCCCTGCGCCCTCGCCTCCCTCGCCGTAGGCGCGAGGAAGGGAGGATTGCAGGGTGGATGCTAGCTGCCGATCGTCACGCCCGCATCGGCAATGATGGTCTGGCCGGTGATGAAAGCGCCGGCCTTGCCGGCCAGCATGACGGCGATGCCGCCGATATCGTCCGGCTCGCCGATGCGGCGCAGCGGGGCCCCCTGCAAGCGCTTTTCGAGGTACTCGGGATTGTCCCACAGCGCCTTGGCGAAGTCGGTCCTCACCAGACCCGGCGCAATGGTGTTGATGCGGATGTTGTCGGGGCCGAGCTCGGTCGCGAGGTTGCGGGCAAGCTGCATGTCGGCGGCCTTGGAGATGCCGTAGGCGCCGATCACCGGTGTGCCGCGCACGCCGCCGATCGACGACACGATGATGATCGACCCGTCCTTCTTGGCCCGCATGTCGGGGATGCAGTTGGTGATCAGCCAGATGTTGGACAGGATGTTGTTCTGCATGATCTTCATGAAAGCATCGTCCGGCATCTTCTCGGTCGGCCCGTAATACGGGTTCGAGGCAGCATTGCAGACCAGGATGTCGACCGGCCCAAGCTGCTTCTTGGTCTGGGCGATCAGGTTGATGCACTGGTCCTTGTCGGAGATGTTGCAGGGAATGACCGTGGCGTCGCCGCCGGCCTTGCGGATCTCCGCCGCCGCCTCCTCGCAAGCCGGCGCCTTGCGGCTCGACACCACGACCTTGGCGCCCTGCAGCGCCAGATGCAGGGCGATCGACTTGCCGATCCCCTTGCTCGAGCCGGTGACGACGGCGACCTTGCCCGTAAGGTCGAAAAGCGGCGATGCCATGAATATTCCTCCAGATTCAAGAGACGGCATGAAGCTAGCAAAATAGCTCGGCAAAAGCCGGCTTGAACTGGCCACAATCCCCTTCGGTCCGGCTCGCGGAATGCCATCACATGACAGCGAGCCACTTGCGGTTGCGCCGCCAGCAACTACATCGTCGAGAAAGCGTGAATTGCACTCGAGGGAAGCTGACGGCTACCTTGGTTTGCGTCGGAGGTTCCCATGCGTCGCGTTAGCCGCGTCGTCGCCATATTGTCCGCTGCTATCCTCCTGCCGGCGCTTGCGCTGGCGGGGTCGATCGGCGGCAACTACTATGCCCCGCAATACGACTATCGTGACTTCTTCGCGGCCACCGACGGCAAGCCCTTCCAGGTGATCCTGGCCGGCGACGCCTTCCCCGGCGTCGATCCGGCGATCGTGGCGAAGGATCTGCTGCCCGCCATGCAGTCGGCCAAACCGCGGCCGGCGCTTACCTTCACCTACGACCGCCCGTCGCCGCCGCCCAGCCCGGACTACCGGCTGGTGCTGATCTTCGATCCGGCCAACGACCTGAACGCCGATCCGGTCTGCGCCGGTGCGCCACCGCGCTTCCGGCCGGGGCGCCCCGGCGTCTTCTACGTCTATGCCATTTATTGCCGGAATGACCGCGCGATGTCCTATACGACGGCCTGGACGCCGGCATCCGGCCCGGCCGATCCGCGCATCGAGCGGCTCTTTCGTGAGCTCTTCATGGTGATCTTCAGCGATCAGCAGCGCCGCTTCGCGGCGGCAAATTCGGCATTCCGCTGATTCGGCATTTTCGGCCGCGACACTCTCGGTTCGTCTATTCGGCTTGCCCACTGCAGTCCGATTGATATCTTGCGACCCCACCGCGTAAACCATTTTGTCGCGAGATCATGCTGAGCCTTGCCCAGTACGAGTCCGAAATCGCCTTCCTGACGGGAGTCACATCCTCCAACACCGTCGCCGCCGTGTCGTACTACACATACGACGGCAACATTCCGCCCGGTTACAGCACGGTCGCCCAGGCCATCAAATGGGGCGACCCGACCCCAGGCACAGCGGGTGGAACGGTCAAATACTGGTTCGATCCAGCGGCGGGCTGGAGCAACACGGAAAGGGACGTCTGGGCAGGCGCCTTCACGCAGTGGGCCGGCCTCGCCAACATCTCCTTTTCGCTGGCCGACGACGCGGCATCGGCCAACGTCACCCTGCAGCGCCTGGCCAACAAAGAGGCGTATGCGAACTTCAACACCAGCCTCACCGTTCCGGTCGGCAGCGACAAGGTCGTCAAGGCACCGGAGAGCGGCGCCATCGTCACCATCGACACGACGCACAACGGCTACGGCCCGCTGAACGACAACTCCAATGTCGTCGGCGGCTACCCCTACTCGACGGTGATCCACGAGCTCGGCCACATCATCGGCCTCGGCCATGCCGGTCCCTACAACGGCAAGGTCGACGGCCAGCAGCAGCAATTCAGCGCCTACGACACGACCCTGTGGTCGATCATGTCGTACATCAACCCGGGCACCACCGGGACGACATACTACGGCGACTATCCGGTCCATACGAGCTGGGGCAAGCCGACCGATGCCGTCGAGTATCAGCCGCTCACACCGCAGATGCTCGATATCCTCGCCATCCAGCGTCTCTACGGCGTCTCGACCAACGGCACCTTTGGCGGCAACCAGACGTTCGGCTTCAATTCGAGCTTCACGGGCTACCTCAAGAGCATCTACGACTTCGGTACCGGCAGTAACCCCAGCGCCATCGTCACGCTCTGGAGCCACGGCACCAACAACGCCCTCGACGTCTCGGGCTTCAACCAGAACGCCACCATCGACCTCACTCCGGGCACCTTCTCCTCGGCCGGCGGCAAGGTGAACAATATCGGCATCGCCTTCGACACGGTGATCGAGACGGCGACGGGCGGCGGCGGCAACGACACGATCAGGGCCTCCAACGTCGCCTCGACCCTGAATGGCGGCGACGGCAACGACACCTTGGTCGGCGGCAGCGCCAACGACACGCTGAATGGCGGCACCGGCGACGACCTCCTGCAGGGCAATGCCGGCGACGACCAGCTCTATGGCCTGGCCGGCAACGACATCCTGCAAGGCGGCGACGGCAACGACATCCTGATGGGCGGCGACGGCGACGACGTGCTGGACGGCGGTCCGGGCATCGACACCTTGATCGGCGGCAGCGGCGCCGACATCTTCCAGTTCACCGCCGGCCAGGCGAACGGCGACATCCTGGTCGACTTCTCCGCCGCCGACGGCGACACGATCCAGTTCTTCGGCTACGGCACGGCCGCCGAGGGCGCCACCTTCACCAAGGTCGACGACACCCACTGGAAGGTCACCTCGGCCGACCAGTCGATCGAAGAGACGATCACCATCGCCAATGGCGCCACGATCGATCACGCCAGCATTTCGTTCAATCCGATCTACAGCCCGCTCGCCAATTCGAACTTCATGGATTTCGCGAGCTGGCGCAGCAACTCGCCCGACGGCCCGAGCGGGGGTACGGCAGCAACCGGCGTGAAGATGAACGTGGCACTGATCCTGGATCGCGCCAACGACCCGACCGACCTGCTGAACAAGAGCTGGGCGGAGCGCCAGAAAGAGCTCAAGACCCTCAACGACAATGGCACCTTGTGGTCGACCTACGGCGCCGACCAGGCCAAGTACGACGCCACCATCGCGGCGCTCGGCAAGCTCGGCATCAACGTCGTCGAGGCTGGCAGCGGCTATGTTTCGTCCGCCGAATCCCGCACCATCTGGGTGGAGGTGACAGCCGAGAACTTCTCGACCCTGTTCGGCCCGCAGGCCCATTGGATGACCAAGGGCACCGGCAGCAGCGAGAGCTGGTACTGGACCGGCAACCTCTCCCTGCCCCAGACGCTCGCCGCCAACGGCGTCTCCAGCCTGTGGTTCGACACCGACAAGCTCCACCCCGTCCTTGCCAATCCCGGCACGGCCAGCCAGAGCGTGGACCTCGATCAGGGCTGGCAGAGCGAGGGCAATTCCTCGACGGCGATCGCCAAGCTCTATCCCGGACAGATCGCCAACAGCTACTACAACTTCCCACTACCGGCCGGCGTGGCGACCGGCGCCATCGGCCTGGTCGAACCCGGCGTCGGCACGGCGATGCTCGACGATCCCACAGGCTCGGGCTTCCAGGCCGCGATCGACGCCTACCGGGCGGCCGCAGGCATCACGACAAGTGCCAGCGTCACGCTCGTGGCGCCGGGCGGCCAGGCCTATCCGAACGTGACGCCGCCGGCCTTCAATCCCGCCGGCGAACGCTCGCTCGATGTCGGGGTGGTCACGGCCATCAATCCGCAGAGCCCGCTCATCATCTATGCCGGGGCCGGGCCGCAGACCAACGCCTTCACGGCCTATCAGGCCTCCTTCTGGGACACCGCCAACAATCCGGCAGTCATCACCTCGTCCTTCGGCTACGCGCCGCAGACCGCGCCGGGCTCGCCCTTCTACAATGCCTCGCGCGAGCTCTTCGTCGATGCGGCCCTGCGTAACATCTCGGTATTCAACGACAACGGCGACGGCGGCTCGGGCAACCAGACCGGCAACGGCGTCACCAACGTCAGCACCAGCCGCGCCAGCCCCTATGCCGTGATGGTGGGCGGCACCTCGCTCAGCACGGTGAATGCCGCCCAGAGCGACGCCAGCCTCGCCACCCTGGTGCAGAACGCCCAGAACGGCGACCTGGCGACCATCTGGTCGCTGATCGCAGGCGGTCTCACGACCTCGCCGGTCGGCGCCAGTGGCACCTCGGCCGGCCTCGTCGAGACAGTGTGGAACCGCTACTACGTGGACGGCACCACCATCGCCAATCCGGCGGGCACGGGCTACATCCACAACAACACCGGCTCGGGCGGCGTCGATCCCAGCCAGCCGCCGCCCTGGTACCAGACCGCCTAC